>Ga0209164_1000317_pt1 | contig 129942 bp, 122 predicted proteins | sample MTBNYHSulfiMetaG_FD_187458 | JGI IMG/M metagenome (GOLD analysis project Ga0209164, IMG submission 187458) | Enrichment culture microbial communities from rom New York Harbor, USA that are MTBE-degrading - MTBE-NYH (New York Harbor Sulfidogenic)... | ecosystem: Environmental > Aquatic > Marine... | reverse complement strand
GCAACCGTTTTATTTACCTTACGGATCACCTCGTCCGTAAAATGTTGACCGCAAACCAGCATGAAAATATATTAACACACCGGCACCCCCTGTGTCCAGCAAAAACTTATGGGACATGATCAGTTTGGCAAAGGGGGGATGGGGGGATTTTTATATAAATCTGTTGATGAACCATAAATAAACTACGCGGCGATATCGACGAAAGCAAGGTAAATCAACATCAAAATATAAGCAACCAGGCCGCTGGCAAGCGGGGTGGAAACCCACCCGATGGCGATTTCAATGAGCGACTTCTTTTTTACGGTTTTCGTACCCTTGAGAATACCGATTCCGATGACGGCCCCGACGATTGCCTGTGAAGTCGAAACGGGAACGCCCACCTGGGTAAACACATGGACCGTAATCGCCGCAGCCAGGGTTGAAATAAAAGCGGAAAAACCGTCCAGCTCCACAATCTTCTTGCCCACCGTGTCCATGACTTTGCGGCTGTAAGACAAAACGCCGAAGGCCATGCTCAGGCTGCCCATCAAAGCGGCATCAAAAGGCGACAACAACCCCGAGCCGACATAAACACCGGTTACATTGGCCACGTTGTTGGCACCCAGAGAGTAGGCCCCATAGCACCCTGCTGATAATAAAGAAAACCGTATAAATATATGCCGGAACCGGATATTGAATAGAAAGATCTGAAAAAATTTGCCGAAAAGCGGGTACAGGATCGTCGTAAAAAGGATCCCCCCCGCCGGCGTCAGAAGCCAGCATAACACAACTTTGTACATTTTTGAAAAATCGGGAATCCCCGAGATCATCCCGATTCCCAGCACGGCGCCCATAATCGCCTGAGAGGCTGACACCGGAAGGGAAAGATACGAAAACAGTGCCATGCACAGACCCGCGGAAAAAGTGGCGATAAACGCTGCCGTGTCCGTGATGGTCGACATTTCCCCGACCGTATGCATGGCTTTATCGCCTTCGAGCAAGGCTCCGATGATCAGAAAAATTGAAGTCAGAATGACGGCCGTGCGATATCTTATGACATTTGCTGCAACGCCTGTGCCGAATATATTGGCGGAATCATTGCTGCCAAGACCCCATCCTAAAAATATGCCTCCGGCAAGCCTCCACATGCAAATTGCCCTCTTTTGATCAGGAATTTAGTCTTTATCCTATTGTTCCAGCGCGATGATCTGTTCTTTTTTGAGGGAAAGGGTCACGGGAGTCCCCTCGGCTATAGGCTCCACTCCGCGTTGATAAGACGCGTCCACCAGCAGGAAATGTTCTCCGACGGCGACACGGTAGCGCACCACGCTCCCCAGAAATTCCCGGTGATTTACCCGGCCAACCAGTCGCAACATGCCCGGAAGGGCTTCAACGTCTGATGAATGAATGGTCATGTTTTGCGGCCGAAAAACGATATGGGATGCGCCTGCCGATGATTCTCCGATGGGAACCGCCACGGCGCTGTCGGTGGACCGAAAAAGGGCTTTGCCTTCCTGCAGCGTAACGGTTCCTTCAACGACGTTGGCTACGCCTAAAAAGCCGGCAACGAAGAGGTTGGCCGGCCGGTCGTAGAGGTCCATGGGGGACCCCACCTGCTGGACGATTCCATCGTTCATAACGGCGATCCGGTCGGCAGTGGAATTGGCCTCTTCCTGGTCATGGGTGACAAAGATTGTGGTCAGTGACAGCTTGCGCTGAAGTTGGCGCAGTTCACGGCGCATCTGGATTCGAAGCTTGGCGTCCAGATTGGAAAGCGGCTCGTCGAGGAGAAGCACCTGGGGTTCGATCACGATGGTGCGGGCCAGCGCCACCCGCTGCTGCTGACCACCTGAAAGCTGGGACGGGCGCCGATCGGCCAGATCAGACAGACCGACCAGTTCCAGTGCCGCATTTACGCGTTCGTTGATTTCATTGCGGGGTACGCGCTTTTCCTCCAGACCAAATGCCACGTTCCTGCGCACTGTCATGTGGGGCCAAAGGGCGTAATTCTGAAATACCATGCCCACATTGCGACTCCACGGCGGCAGATGCGACACTTCCTGCTTGCCGATATGCACCTCTCCGGCCTGGGCCGATTCGAACCCGGCAATCAGGCGAATCAGCGTTGTTTTGCCGCAGCCCGAAGGTCCCAAAAAGGCAAAAAATTCACCGGAATTTATTTTGAGATCGATCCCCTTTAAAACCCGTGTTCTTCCGAAGGAAAGGCTGATCCCCTTTAAGGTGACCCCGGCGTTCCGTCCATTGGTGTCCGTAGATACGTTGTTATTCATACTTTGCTCCTGTCACGGTTGTTACGGCTTCAGCCGACCTGGCGCATGCCTAATTTTTTCTGGCGCCGATCAATGAAGATATGTGAAATCAGGGTGCACACCCCCACCACTACGACGGCCGCAATTCCCAGGGACGCGCCGGGACCGCGCCCGGCGGCGCTTTGCATGTAAACGTAAATGCCATATGAAAGCGGCCCGTCGGCATTTTTGGATACCAGCATCAGCGTGGTGCTCAGTTCCACCGCAGCCGTTGCGAAACTGGTTACAAAGCCGGCGAGGATTCCGCCGGCCATGAGCGGCACCACGATTTTTCGGATGGTCGTAAATTTGTGCGCTCCGAGATTCTCGGCGGATTCTTCCAAAGAAACACTCACCTGCTGCAGGGCCGCCGAACAGGCCCGCAAGGCATACGGCAGCCGGCGGATAGACAGGGCGATTACGATCATGAACCACCAGGTCGCCAGAGGCTGATCGGCCAGCCACGGCACACGATAGCTGAAGAACGTCCGCAGATAGCCGATGCCGATCACCAGCCCGGGGATGGCCACAGCCGACATGGCGATGTAGTCGAGCATTTTACGCCCGGCCAGCCGGGTACGCAGGACGATATAGGCAATCGCGGTCCCCAGGAGGACATCGATCAACCCGGCCAGAAATGAATACAAAACGGTGTTGGTCATATACTCAGGGGTTTCCGAAAAAACGGCCATAAAATTATTAAGGGTGAATGCATCCGGCAAAACGCTGTACGACCAGATCGTACCGAATGAAAGCAGGGTCAGGCCGAAATGGGGCGCCAGAACGAGAATCATAATCAGCAGGATGATAAACCAGGCCATGGCCTTTTCAACCGGTCGCATGCGGCGCTTGGCCAGGCCTCCGCCGCCTTTCTGCACGGTGGCATAATCCTTCCCCTTCAGCGCCAGCATGGCCAGCCACAGGGACGCAAGGGCGATTACTACCAGGAAAACGGATATCACGTACCCCATGGGATCTTTGATGCCGATGGTCGAAATCCGCAGATAGGCCTGTGGCGCCAGCATGTTGTTGACGTTCAGCAGCAACGGCGTCCCCAAATCGTCAAAGACCTTCAGAAACACCAGCGATACACCAGCCATAAAGCCCGGCATGGCCAGCGGCAGGACAATCCGCCGAAAAAGGCGAAAGCCGGAGCATCCCAGGTTCTGGGCCGATTCCTCCATGGACTTGTCGATGTTGTTTAAGGCCGCTGAAAGGTTGATGAGGATGAACGGAAAATAATGAAGGCTTTCCACAAATATGACGCCGTTTAGACCTTCCATAAACGGGATGTTAATGCCGAACCAGTCCTCGAGCAGGAGATTGACGCTTCCGTTTCGGCCGAACAGCATCATCATGGCCACAGCCCCCACAAAGGGAGGCATGATCAGCGGGATGATCCCGAGGCTTTGAACGATCACCGCTCCCCTGAATTCAAACCGTGACGTAAAATACGCCAGCGGCATGGAAAAGGCCGAAGCCACCAGAACCGTCATCAAGCCGACGTAGAGTGAATTCCAGAACGATTCGCGAAAAAGTGCGGTGTTAAAAAAGTCCTTAAAGTTGATAAGGGTGAACTGACCGGTGGACACATCCTGAAAGGCGACGAAAACGACCAGAATTACGGGAACAATCAGAAAGAGGACCAGGAAAAGAGCGATCAGCAGCATGACGATGGACAGCGCCGGATGTTTGGTAAATTCAGATTTTAGCATCTCTCTCTCCTGCCGGTCGGATTTTTGATCGGACCGGAAATTAAATCGATATCAATGGGCTGCCGCCTCCGCCCCTGTCGGTTGGGCGCTTTACTATTCTGGAAGCAGGCGGGACGGCCGCCCATTTCGTATATTCAAGCTTTTTTATATCTGAAAAGAAAACAGCAACCCCCGACTATTTCAGCATGGCCAGGGCCTTTTCAGCTTTGGCTTTGGCTTCGGCGTAGTTCTTTTTACAAAAAGCGTCCCACTTCTCCTCGACTTCGGCCTGGCGCTGGGAAACCTTTGCATCGGCTTTTGCACGGCTTTTAAAGTCCCCTGAAGTAAAGACCCCCGGAAACTTTTTATCCACTGCTTCGGATTCGGAAATGGGCATGGCCGCCAGATGGCTGCGGGCCTCCCTGATCAGGGCGGCAGCTTCGGCGTTGGGCTTTTTGGAAAGGGCGGCTTCGGCGTTCTGGATCGCTTTGGCTGCGGCCACAACGTCCGCATGCCGATAAGTGATCAGTACGTCAAACAGTGCATTTACCAGGTTATAGCGGTTTTTGGAAAGATCGACGTCAAACTTGACGGCGGCGCCGATGGAGGTGTCCTTGAAGGGGTTGGGGAAATCCCCGGGTGCTTTGGCATAGGTATCCGGATTGACGGGAAGACGACAGATCGCCGGCAGCAGGAGGAGTTCCTGACCTTCCACCGACAGCAGATATTCGACGAAAGCGGCAGCCGCCTTGGGATGGGCAGGGTTCTTGATGATGCCGACATTGGCCGGCACCAGGGTTGTCACGGAAGGATAGACAAACTCCACCGGAAATCCCGTGGCCTTGGAGGAAAAACCGAAAAAGTCAATGACAATCCCCACTCCGAAGTCGCCGCTGTTGACCCCCTCGGGAACACCGAAACTGCGTTCAGACACCACCTTGAAATTGCCGGCCAGCTCTTTCCATGTGCTCCAGCCTTTGTCCCAGCCTTCGCCCTGGAGAACGGTTTCGATGGTCAGATGGGTCGTTCCGGACCGCGACGCCGACGACATGCCGACATGGCCGTGATAGACCGGCTGCTTGAGATCGTCCCACTCTCTGGGAATCGGAAGCTTCTTGGCCTTCAGGTAGCGGGTATTCCACATGATGCCGTAGCCGGAAGCGGCAAAACCCATATAAAAGCCGTCCGGATCGTTGATGGGGTAGGAACCGACCTTTTCCGGAATCCCTTTGGCTTCAGGCGTATAGCGGGCCAGCAGCCCTTTGCCCTTTAAAACTTCGAAAGCGTCCGGCGCCGAGGCCCAGAAAATATCGGATGTATTCCCCTTGGCGGTTTCCTCAACATATTTTACAGCCGCCGAGGTTCCTTTTTGCAGAACTTCCACCGTCGTTCCCGAATATTTGGCTTCAAACGCTTTTTTAAAGGGATCGGTCAGGTCCCGGGGAAAGGAGGTGACGATGACCAGCTTGTCTTCAATGCCGGCTGCGGTTGGCGGGACGGCCCACTGTAAGCTTAAAACGGAAATGAAGAATCCAATGGTTAACAGGGTAAATCCGAATTTTGATTTCACCTTCATGATGATACCTCCTTTTTAATGGTTGAATTATGGCCGTGCTGCATTACAAGGGATCAACGTTTCCCTATGGATATCCAAGCAATTCCGGTGCCAGAAAAGGGGTCGCCCGGAAAAATTTACAACCTATTGTATTTTATATGTTTAAATGGATAGATGGAAATAGCTTTACAAGAGGGGTCCGATAGACAGCGTAAATGCTGGTGGTTTTAGACCGGCAGGTGGTGGATATCAACCAGCGGGATGCAAACCGTGTTTATTCATCTTATAGCGGAGCTTGTTGCGTGAAATTTTCAAAAGGGTTGCGGTTTTCGTTTGATTCCCTTTGGACAGTTCCAGCGCTTTTCCGATCAGGGCCTTCTCCATTTCTTCCAATGCCAGGCCATCCGCCGGAAACTGAATACCCCCGGCCGGGTCGGCGGAATGAAAGGGATCTCGCTCCAGGAGCAAATCCCTCGGCTCGACGGATGCCCCTTCACAGAGAATCATCGCCCTTTCAAGGCAGTTTTGGAGTTCGCGAACATTTCCCCGCCAGGAATGAGATACCAGCAGGTTCATGGCGTCGGGGGATGCATTTACAACTTTTTTGCCGATCTTGCCGGCGAATTCCTTAATGAAATGCTTCACGAGGATGGGGATATCGTCCTTATGATCACGCAAGGTGGGAATGTAAATGGGGAATATGTTGAGCCGGTAAAAGAGATCGATACGAAAGGCGCCCCGGTTGATCAACGCTTTCAAATCCTGATTGGTAGCGGCGATGACACGTACATCCACTTTCCGGGAATGACGACCGCCCAGGCGTTCAAAGGTTTTTTCTTCAAGCACCCGCAGCATTTTTACCTGAGCTTCCGAGCTCATGTCGCCGACTTCATCCAGAAAAATAGTACCGGTATCGGCAATTTCAAATCGCCCCGGTTTTTGTTTATGGGCTCCGGTAAATGCTCCTTTTTCGTAGCCGAACAGCTCGCTTTCCAGCAGTGTGTCGGGCAAAGCGCCGCAATTGAAAGCGATAAAGGGTCGGGCGGAACGGGGGCTGTTAAAATGGATTAAGCGGGCCAGCAATTCTTTCCCGGTTCCACTCTCGCCCTGGATTAACACAGTGGACGCCGTTTGCGCCACTTGGGCGGCCAGCCTCCGAATCTCATGGATTTGGGGGGAATCACCGATGAAATGATCAAAGCCGTATTGAACACCTACCGCTTCGCGAAGATATCGATTTTCATCCAGCAGTCTGGAGTAGGCGACAGCCTTGGCGACTGTAATCCGGATCGCTTCATTCTCAAATGGTTTGGTGATGTAGTCATATGCCCCCGCCTTCATTGCCTTTACCGCCGATTCAATACTGCCGTGGGCGGTAATCACGATCACCGGAACATTCGGTTTTACCCTAAGAATAGAGTCCATAAGCGCCATACCGTCCAATTCGGGCATTTTCAGATCGGTAATAACCACTTCATAGGAGTGCTGTTGAAACAGGTTTTGTGCTTCAAGGCCGTTTTCCGCCAGATCCATACGATAGTCATCCTCTCCGAGAATGATTTGAAGGATCCGCCGCATTCTCTGCTCGTCGTCCACTATCAAAATACGAGGTTTCATGATGGTACCCGGCTATGCAATCTCGTTAATCGGAAATTGCAGGAAGAAGCGTGTGCCGGCGTTGATGCGGCTTTCCACGCTGATTTTACCTTTGTGATTTTCGACAATCCGGTTTACGGTTGCCAATCCCAGCCCTGTCCCGTCTTTTTTGGTGGTAAAAAAAGGTTCGAAAATTCGATCCAGATCTTTTTCATGGATGCCGATACCCGTATCTTCAAATGTGACCACAACGCTTTTCCGGCCCTTGCAATTAGGATGATCTTCCTTTTGAAAGTCAAACCCCGCCGTAACGGTTATCCTGCCGCCATCGGGCATTGCTTCGCAGCTGTTAATGATCAGATTTAGAATAACCTGTCGCATCTGTTCCCGGTCCAGCATCAAGAGCGGCAAGTTTCGGTCGTAGTTCCGGAAAATGGTTATGTTCTTGCCTTCGCGTTTTTGATATTCCCAGATATGAATAGTATCTTCCAGGACATCATTGATACTAACCTTCTGAAGCACAGGGGCCTGAAGGCGGGAGTGGTTCAACAGGTCACGAACCTTGGCGTCCAGGCGGTTGACTTCATCGATAATAAAACCGGCGATTTCCAATTTGACATCGACCGGCTCCTTTTCATCAACCAGAATCTGGGCGGTTCCTTTGATGATCCCCAGCGGATTTTTTATTTCATGGGCGATTCGCGCCGTGAGTTCTCCCAGGGCTGCCATTTTTTCCTTTTGAATCAGTCTTTGGTAAGTTTTTTCAAGCTCCAATTTATTTTTTTTCAGTGAGACGGCCATTTCGTTAAATGATCTGGCCAGCAAACCGAATTCGTCGGCCGTATCGATGGAAACCTCCTGTTCAAAGTTTCCGGAAGCGACGGTTTCCATGCTCTGGGAAAATTTTTTGATCGGTTCTGTGACAAAACGGCTCAAAATCAAACCGGCCCCGATTCCCATCAGGATTGAAATCAGGCTTGTCACCATGACCACCAGAAGGTTTCTGGCAATTTCAGCCTGCATGTAGGCCAGCGAAAAACCCACCCGGACGGTACCCCATTTATTCAACTCGATTACCACCGGCACGGATATATCATTAATTCGTGTTTCTAAATCCGAATTATAGTAGGTCTGAACCATAAAGGTTTTATCCAGCCCGCTGACGCGGCTGTTAATCGGTTCCGGTATCAGGCTCAACGCTCCGGGACTTTGAGCGAGAACATGATCGTGTTTGTCAGTTATGACGATATAGGCGATAGTTTTCTTTTTGATCAGCGTATTGACATACTCGTTCAACGTATAAAAATCATTCCTGACGATCGGGTCCATGATTCCCTGCGCCAACGTTTGCGTCAGAATCAAACCCTCATCCCGAACCTGCTTCAGATAATTTCGGTTCCAGCGGATATGATTTACGGCAGACAGAATCGTAATGGTGATGATGATTACAAAAACAAATGAATAAATAAACCTCATTTTCAAGCTTAATGCCTTAATATTCAGGAAGCCCATTTGTTCGCCTTGCGAATACCGTCATAATCACTGTCAAAGGCTTCTTCAAATCCCTCTATCCGGATATGGTCTGACAATTCCAACGTATCCAGATTTTTGCCGATCCTTAAAAATGCTTTTTTCAACCGGGCAGCCAGTTCCGCATTCAAGCCGCTTCTTACGCAAAACGGCCCCAGAAATGTGGGTCCGGATTTCCAGATAATTCTCAATTCTTTAATATTGGGATTTTCCGACTGCCACCGTGTCGAGGGTATGGCGGCGCCGTCGATGTTTCCCGTCAAGACCGACAACAGCACCGAGTCCGGGTTGCCGGCATATATGACCTTGGAAAAATAGGATTCGGGATCGCTGATGCCTTGCTCTCGCATCATGGCGATGGGCAGGAGATATCCGGTGGTTGATTCTTTATCCGCAAAGGCAAATGATTTGCCTTCTAAATCGCTAAACGTTTTCAACCCGCTGTCTTTCCTGACGATGATAATGCTGTGATAAGAGGAACTGCCGGATATCTTTCGGCGGACCAGCGGCCGGATATCTGCGGCATCACGGGTATGCACATACATTAAGGCGCCGGTAAGGCATAAATCCAGTTTTCCCCTGGCAAGGGCATCCGTGATTTCCCTATAGCTGAATCGAAACACATTCTCCACCGGCATCTGGATTTCATTCGCAAGATAATCGGCCAGCGGCTGCCACTTTTTTACCATAAAGACCGCATTGCCCTGTGGAATGAAACCCATATAAAGCGGGGGACCTTTTCGGACACTTTCTTTTGGTGAAATGATCAGCTCCCCGGTTTCAATAGTTGTTGCTTTAAAAGGTCTGCTGAAAGTATAAATTAACACAAGCGTCGCCAGCAAAAATATGACAGCAGTCATTGTAAAGACGACAACTTTTTTTTTCTTTGGCATAATCCAGCAATCGGTGTAATTAATAACTCATTAGGGCAAGTTGTTTCTCAAATATATTCCAGTTCAATCGAAAAAACAATCCATTTGGGTACATCCGATATGTTCATAATCAGGGTAGCGCTTGTCATACCCCTTGACTTTGCCCGACGTCTTAAATAGATATCCCGCATATCTGAATCCAAACTGCAAATAGATGCAGGAATTTCCAGACCCGAATACAAAAGACAGGTAAAACCGGATGAATACCGGACGCACGTATTCTCTGAAGCCTCGTTCAGGACCTTTGGCCGCAGCGCTCCATTTCATAAACCGGCAGCAGCGCGACTGGAAAGTCACGGTTGCGCGGACCTCGCTGGACAAGCTGGCCTATCAGATGACCTTTCCGTATCTATCCATTTTTATTGTTGCCTTGGGCGCCACTGCCACCCAGTTGGGGATGGTGAACAGTATCGGCATGATTTTTGCCGGGGCCGTCAGCCCGCTGGTCGGATGGCTCATCGACCGGACCGGCCCTAAAAAGATTTATCTCATGGGGATCGCCATGCTGGCGGTTTCATATTTAATTTACGGGGCGGCTACCGGCTGGATCATTACCATTGTCGCCATGATCGCCTACTGGCTGGGATTTTCCGTCAGCACGCAAAGCTGCGCGACGGTCTGCGGAAACTGCCTGCCGAATCGGGACCGGGCTACCGGTATGATGATTTGCGAAACCGTGGCCGCCGGATTGCTGGGTATGGCCGGGCCTATGCTGGCGGCCTGGCTGGTAACTGCTTTCGGCGGGGTAACCCTGGACGGCATCCGTCCGTTATTTTTTATTGCCCTGGCCATCAGCATCGGCAGTCTTTGGCTGGTCTATACCCAGCTTTCAGACCGGAAATGGAACCGGGCAGCGGGACTTCGCCGGAATCTGGTTGCCGACCTATACAGTATTCTGAGGGAGGGCCGCTACCTGAAGCGGTGGCTGATCATTGCTTCACTCGGCAATCTGCCCCTCGGCATGGTTTTTCCGTTTTCTCAGGTCTTTGCCAATGAAATCAAGGGCGCCAGCGGGTTTGTCCTGGGCGCCATGGTTGCCGGCGCTTCTCTGGCATCTATTCTCCTTGCCATTCCGCTGGGACGGCTGGCCGACCGGATCGGCCGCAAGCCGGTACTTTACCTGACCATTCCGCTTTTCTGGGCTTCCAACGCCATCCTGGTGCTGGCCACCGGTCCGGTCTGGCTGGTCATCGCCGGTATCCTGCAGGGGTTTTACTGGATCGGGGGACCGATTACCGGCGCCATGGAAAGGGAGCTGGTTCCCACCAGCCAAATGGGACGGTGGCTGGGGATCACCCGCTGTTTCCGGATGCTGTTTAATGCCGCCATGGCATTTCTGGCCGGCGTGATCTGGGACAAAATCGGACCGCAGTATGTGTTTATGGCCTTTGTCGCTCTCGACCTGCTGATACGGATGCCGCTGCTCCTCTCCATGCCCGAAACACTGAATTCACGTTTCAAAGGCCTCGCTCCGGTCGAGCCTGCAGTTATAAAATAGTCCGAGTCGACATCCCAGGAATCTTCATGCCCGTGTTCAACCCAAGGGCCAGGGCAGGTGAATGAGCCCCTCGGGCCAGTCCATTGAGAGTAATTTTGAAACCAGCGCCAGAAATCCCATGCCCGCCGCAGCGGCAATAATTGAGCTGAGCCAGCCGGTCTCGGCCACGTAGCGGTAAAAAAGGAAGATAAAGAGCGTGATGCTGAGGGGATATCCGATGATCCAGATAAAAAGGTAGAGAATCAGGATGCCGGCAAGATATACCAGCAGCTTGGACCAGACGTCTGCCATGGGGATATCCCACTCGGATTCGAGATCGGCGGTGTTCAGTTCTTTTTTTGCGTTAAGGCCCGCAGTCGTCCGTATTCCCCTGATCTCGAGAATGAGGTTGGCAAGCGCTGCAAAGAACATAAAGATGCCGATGGATAAGGGAAATATTTTTGCCAGATACATGAAGGATAAGGAATCATAGACGCAATAGGCAAACACGACCAGGAGGCCGGCCGAGAAAATAAGGCTGATGTCAGGAAAGATTTTTTTCATGTTTTTTGTGCGCGCCGGAAGGCTTCCTTTTCTGATAAAAAATTCCCATGCCGACTGAAATCAGGATGATAAAGGCCAGGGCGATTACGCCGGGCCGGGCCATCCAGCCGAAGCCGTAGCGCTGGACGGAAATGAAAAGGTAGGTCTCAAGGCTGTCGGATAAAACGAATCCGATCAGGGCTGCCGGCCGGGGCCAGCCATACTGTTTCATAATCCAGCCCAGAAATCCCATGATTAAAAGCGCGACCAGGTCGCCCCAGCTCCGGCTGGCCTGATAGGACGCAAAGGTGATGATCAGCACCAGGAAAGGCGCCATATAGCTGAAGGGGATGATCGTCAGACGCGTAATCGGTTTGGCCAGGAGAATGCTGAGGCCTGCGCCGAAAACGTTAGCCAGGGCCAGGCTCCAGATGGCGGTATAGATAAGATCCACATTTTCTGTGACCATGGCCGGGCCCGGCTGGATGCCCAGAATCAACAGCCCGCCCAGAAATACGGCCATGGACCCTGAACCGGGAATCCCGAAAAGAAATGTGGGGATGAGAGCGCCCCCTTCCTTGGCGTTGTTGGCACTTTCCGGCGCAATCACGCCGCGAATATCACCCCGGCCGAAATTTTCCCTATCCTTGGTTGTCTGGATGATGTGCCCGTAAGCAATCCAGTCCACAACGGAACCGCCCAGGCCCGGTAAAAACCCCACGATAACGCCGATGGTGCTGCAACGCAGAATGATGAACTTGTGCTTGAGGGCGTCCTTGACGCCGTCAAGCCAGCCTTTGCCGAGAGTGGCGACCTTTGAGATGGACCGGCCCTTGATCAAGAGATCGATAATTTCCGGAACGGCGAAAAGACCCAGCCCGACAATGACCAGAGGGACGCCATCCATGAGATAGTCCAGACCGAAGGTGTAGCGGTATTCGGGTACCGCCGGGGCATCTCCCAGTGCCCCCAGCATCAGGCCGATGCCGGCGGCCAGAAACCCCCTGATGGGCTTCTGGCCTGAAAGAACCCCCACAAAAGATATTCCCAGGAACGCCAGCATGAAAAGCTCCGGGGATGCAAAGAGAAGCACGATCGGCCGCGCGATGGGAATGATAACGCTTAAAACCGTGGCGCCGAAGAGCCCGCCGATCAAAGAGGCGGTAAAGGCAGCCCCCAGCGCCCGGGCGGCCTCTCCCTTTTTAGCCAGAGGATAGCCGTCCATGATGGTGGCCTGGGAGGCAGAGGAGCCGGGTATTCCCATCATGACGGAAGGGAAGGTGTCCGAAGTCGGAATAACCGCCACCATGCCGATAAGCAGGGCAAAGGCGCTGTGAACGTCCATGCCGTAAATGACCGGCAGAAGGATCGTCATGCCGGTGATGCCGCCCAGACCGGGAAGAATGCCGATGGCCAGCCCCATCAGCACGCCGGCAATCAGCATGATAAAGTGAGACGGCGCCAGCACCACTCCCAGGGTGTTAAAGAAAAGTTCCATGGTTTGCCTTGGTTTTCCAAAGCCCGGCCCGCAACCTGCGATACTGAATGCGGGCCGGGATGATGAATTCGATCCAACCGTCCCAGGCAGAGGTTTTACTTTATGGTGACGTCGTATTTGGTTTTAAGCCAGTTGATCAGCCATTCCCGGTCTTTTTTTGGAACCTGCAGCACCTGGTTGAAAGCCTTGCGGGCGGCCGGGCCGACCAGTTGGGTATACCCACCCAGTTCGGCTGCCGCCACTTTCTGGAATTCCGGATCGGCAACGGTTTTTTCGGCCGCTTTACTATGGGCGGCCACAATTTCGTCCGGTGTGTTTTCAGGGAGCCACACGGCTTTCTGGACGGCAAACCCTGCGATAAAAAAAGCTTTCCAGGCGTTCCAGGCGGGCCCCTGCGGCTTCTTGCCGTACATGATTTCATAGGCTTCAGCCAGGTTGGGAAGATCGGGTTCCTCCGGGTCGCGAACCATATTGCCGTCTTTGTCGATCATACCCCATGACAGGAGGGGAACGGCCTGGCCTTGTTTAACCAGGGGGCGCACATTTTTGATATAGGCCGGCGAGGTCTGATAGTCGATGGTGACCTCGCCTTGCTCAAAAGCCACCCGCCCCGGACCGCGTCCCTTGTAGCCGAACACCGCTTTGACGTTGAGGCCCAGGATATCAAAGGCCAGCAGCGGGACAATGTCCAGAGACGTGGCGCCCTGGGAAGCATAGGCCAGTTGTTTTTTAAGCCCCTTAAGATCTGCTACCGATTTGACGCCGAATTCGGGACGGATGTAAGCCATGCCGCCCACCGGGGTGGCGAACACGATCGGGTACTTGGCAAAATCATATTTGACCCTGGGGTTATCCAGAAGATAGGGAAAAGTAGTGGATCCGGACGACCCGAAAATGGTCAGCCCGTCCGGCTTGGCCCGGGAAGCAAAATGGTTCCCGCCGATGATGCTGCCCCCTCCCGGCATGTTTTTTATGGCCACGATCGGGGTCCCCGGCAGGTATTTATGCAGAAATGGGGCATACAGCCTGGCCCAGACATCGCTACCGCCGCCGACGTCGAACGGGATGATCCATTCGATGGTTTTGCCTGAAAAATCCACACTGAAAGCGTTCGGAACCGCAATGAATGCCAAGGCTATTAACAGGACCAGAACGCATTGCAATTTTTTCATGATTACCCTCCCGTGTTTAAGTGTTAACATTTAAAATTCTGCCGTGAAATGAGTCGCCGGCAAAACCCACCGATTTTAATTTGAAGTTTTCGGCAGTCCCGCCAAGGCAGGACGGAAAATGCGCTCGCGGTTCAATGAGCTGTATGCCGCTTCAAGGGCTGAGACAAGGTAGAGAAGAGATTTATCCAATTTGCAAACGAATTGATCACATTGCTGCCGTTCGGCCTGAAAAGACATTCCAAAAACCGAACGTTTTTTTCTGATGGTCTGTTGGAATCTCATAGCGGATAGGGGGCGAATTGTCAAATTTTTCTTTGACATTCTTTATCAAAATGCTCTATACATGGCGCGTTGAGGTTGGAGTAAGGTTTTAGATAAAATTTCAATAAATTTGGAGGTGACAAAATGGCCGACGCTTACATTAATATTTTTCTCAATGATGACAAAGTCAAACAGCTTCAGGAAGCGGGATTGGCCGGTGAGATCAAAACGATCGACGGCAAACAGGCTATCCAGGTTGGAATGACTTCAAAGGACCAGAAAAAACTGGTCAAAGGTTATGAAGGATTGAATTTTGACGCCCAAAAGGCCTGCGTGCTCCCGGAAAAGGGAGAAGAGATTTTATGGAAAATTATCATCGATATGAAAAGCATCGATGTCATGAAATTCGCCATCACAAAACTTTATAACCCCCTGGCGGGCCGCGACGTATTCGGACGTGGAACCGGCGGTCGTTAGCCGATTTAAAAAGAAATATGTCATTTTAGCTGTTTCTCAAATCATAGAGCCTGATTGGGTTTGGGTGAGAATTCTCTTAAAAGTTTGGGAGCGGTGGGCGATGGATCAAACCGTGATTTTCCAGCAGCGGTGGATCGTTTTCTTCTTGCTGACGTAGTCTTCCGGAATCGTTATCGCAGTGATTTCTTTTACTTCGGCAACCGGTAGTTTATCCAGGCGCGGCTGAAAATCCTGGTGGTTTGTGGAGAAAAAGATTGTAGCGCCGGCCCGCATCAGTCCGATCACGCCCGTGAGCAGGTCCGGATGGTCCTTGACAATATCAAAGGCGTGTTTTCGGTTCCGACTGGTTGAAAATGAAGGCGGATCAACTACCGCCAGATCAAAGGATTGGTTTTTACACCTGGCTTTTTCAATGAAAGCAAAAGTATGTGACCGGATCAGGGTGTTTCCGGCTTCCGGAATGCCGTTCAGGTCCATATTTTCCTTTGCCCATCGGAGGGTGGTTTCGGATCGGTCGACGGAGACCGTCGTACGGGCGCCGCCTATGGCGGCGTAGCAGGTGAAAGATCCTGTGTAGCAGTAAAGGTTCAGGAAATCCTTGCCGGCGGCCGCCTCTCCGACCATCCGGCGGGTATTGCGGTGGTCGGAAAAGAGCCCGGTGTCGACATAATCATCCAGATTGACACGGAACCGAAAATCCCGTTCGGACACTACGATTTTTTTGTCGCTGTAATCGAACCGTTCGTACCGGTTTCCGTTCTGATACCCAACGCGTCTTCTTTTCAGGTGAACGTTTTCCGGTGTGATTTCCAGTGCCTCTGCAACCGCATGTCCCATCAGCGGCAGCCATTCCGGCGTCGACTGCGTGCGCATGTATTCCGAAATGACCAGATGCCCGGCATACCAGTCGACGGCGGCCCGGATTTCCGGAATATCCCAGTCATATAGCCGGAACGCCTCGATGCGCTCTCTGGCAAATCGCCTGCTCAGGTGGGCATAACGCTTTTTTACCCGGTTGGCGAGCATGTCCGCCTGGTTGCGGTATTTTACAGGTATCTGCGGAAGTGCCATCGCTCTATACACCATTCAGGCAAGTATCCCGAAGCCGCCCGCCCGCTGCGGCCATTAATAGCTGACGGAGCGGCTCATGCCGCCGTCCACGGCGATGCTCTGGCCGGTGATGGCGCCGGCATGCGGCGAGGCCAGAAAGAGCACCAGCGGCGCGATGTCGGCTGGTTCGACGATGCGGCCGATGGGAAACATGGCTGCAAAGGAGACTTCCGCCTCGGCTGCGCTGATGCCCCGTTCCCGGGCCCGGGCAGCAACGCGGGCGGGAAACCGGTCGGTTTTGCAGAAAGACGGGTGGACGACATTGACCAGGATCCCTTCGGCAGCGACTTCGTCGCTGAGGTGTTTGCCGAAGTTTGCCAGGGCCGCATTGCCCAGCCCGGAGGGGAGGCTGGTTTTGCCGGGATTGCGCGCGGCCAGGCCGCCGATGCAGATAATCCGGCCGCCGCCGGCCCGGCGTAGGTGCGGAATCGCGGCCCGGGCGCAGCGCATTGCGGCCAGTGTTTTTCCCATGAGCCGTTCCATCAGGGCATCGTCGTCCGCCGTCAGCAGAGAGCCGGACACATTGGTGGAGGCATTGTTGATCAGAACGTCCAGCCGGCCGAAGGCCCGGGCGGTCTGATCGACGGCGCGGCGGCAGTCCGTTTCCTGAAAAAGATCCGCCACGATGGTCCGGGTGCGGCCGCCCAGAGCGCTGAGCTCCCTGCCCGTCCGGTTGAGGGCTTCTTCGTTGCGTGCACAAATGGCCACGTCAGCGCCCTCTCCGGCAAAGGCGAGGGCGATAAAGCGGCCGATGCCGCGGCTGCCGCCGGTGACTAAAACAGCCTTGCCTTGCAAAGCAAGATCCATGGTTTTATTTCCTTTCAAACCGGCTGCAACACCCGGACGCGGACTTTCTGAAAAAGATCTTTGGCCTCTTCCCGGTAAGCGAGCATATGGGGTTCGGTAAAGTGTTTCTTCAATGCATCGACGCTTTCCCAGGCTTCGATCAGCGTGACAACATCCCCGCCGGTTTTTTCCTGAATGGCGATATCCGTATCGAGATCCACCGTCGGTGCATAACCCAGGCACCCTTTTTCAGCTTTTACGCTGGGGATGTTCCGGCGCAGAATGCCCAGATACTCCTCCCGGCAACCCGGTTTCAGTCTAATCGTAGCGATCACATGAATCATTTTTTCTCCTTTTGTTATGGTTTTATTCGTATGGATACAGGTGTGTTGCCAGCCCTGAATACCGTTCCAGGGTCCCGGATCCGGCCGGTTTCCGATATCAGGAGGAGGCGGCCGCTACGGGGATGTTTTTTATGCAGCGGAACCCAAGCCAGTGGGCGCCGTTGACGGTATCCTCCGGGGTCCAGCGACGGGTGACACGCACCGACACCGGCGATCCCAGAAAACATCCGCCCCGCATGGGAAGGCGGCCTTCCAGCCAGCTTCCTTCGCACATTTCCCATACATTGCCGCACATATCATAGCAGCCATAAGGGCTCATGCCTTTGTCGAAAAGGCCTATTTCAGACGTGCGACCGAGCCCGTATCCTTTGTAGTTGCAGCGGTCCGGATAAAATTCGTGTCCCCATGCCCAGAAGCGGCGGTCTGTCCCCCGGGCGGCTTTTTCCCAATGGGATTCGGTCGGCAGGGATTTTCCGGCCCATGCGGCGTAAGCCCTGGCGTCATCCCAGCCGACAAAGATCACCGGCTGCATCGGCTGGTTCCAGTCCGGATCGTTCATCAGCAAGGGTTTTCGATGCCGGGTGGCTTTAATGAACCGGCGATACTGGTAGTTCGTTACCGGATAGCGGTCGATATAATAGTCCGGGAGATAGATACTGCGGGCGGGAACTTCGGTCGCATACAGTGGATTGATGCGTTCATCCAGAAGCGTAATCTGCATCAATTCCTTTTCGGATATGCCTTGGGTAAAGGCGCCTTTGGGGATCCGCACCATTTCAGCACCGTCAATGGGCGAAACGATGGTTTCCGGAAGAGGTCCGGCTCCGATCCGACTGATGATATCCCAGTTTTCCTTCAAGTTGAAAAACTCCTCGGGGTTTGGGGACGGGGGATTCGGATTAAAGCTTCATGACCTTTGCAACGGAAAGTTATTTTTCATACGTCTTATTTCCTGGGTCACTTTTTTTAATGCCGTCCGGGTCAAAGGTCAGCGAGCCTAAGTCAAAATCCCTGATCATTCCTTCAAGCTCTTTTTCATGGATTTCCGGCAGGGTGGTACGGTCCGGGCGCAGGTTTTTAGCATCGCGCAGGTAGACGTGTATGATTTCGCGAGCGGTGCGGGGGGTGTTCCAGTGGAGCAGCACCCGGATGCAGCGGGAAAGGCCGCCGGGCACCTGCATCTCATGCCCGCACATCAGGGCGACATCGTACCAGCCCATTTGCCGGGCCGCCAAGGCCGGGTAGGTCGCGTTCAGATCGACAGTGGTTGTAAAATAGGCGCTGGCCAGGTCTTGGGACCGGATACCGTTGACGCGGATAAGGAGGTAGAGCATTTCACGCGTGGCTTCCAGAATTGCGTTGGGGGTATTTTCGGCAACGGTGGTCGCACCGCGTACCCCCCGGCACAGGGTCGCAGGAGTGTCTGCTTCGGGCGGTATTTTCCGATCTTGCATGGATGCTCCCTTATATCGCGGATGGATATCTGATCCGGTGTCTCCTGAAGTCAAATGTCATCTATAACGGGAATCATGCCAAAAGTAAAGAAAACTCCGGCAAAAACGGGCCGGTTTTTCCCTGCGGGAGGCCCCTGCAACGGTGCTTTACCCTGGTGTTGCAAAAGCCGAGGATGCCCCAGCTCCAAGGCGTCCAAGGGCGAAGCCGTAGGTTTTTTAATGCGAGCCCTTGGCAACGCAGGAGATGGGGTATCATCGGCTTTCCCTCCGGGTAAAAAACATGACAAATATTCTATTTGTTTTAGAAGTCACCAAATGTATTCTAATACTCTGTAATTATGATTTTTATTTATTCCTTGTCATGTTTTTTATGCAACTGCGGGGTTTATTCAGGGCGGTTCAATGCCGCACAATTTTTTGGCGGCAGCCTGTTTTTGCGCCATGTTGACCTGTCTGGAGATCATCACCCGCTGCGCCTGGGGCGATCCCGCGCCATGCAGCGATTCCGTCAGGTACCCGACGGCGGCGGATCCCAGTGTGAGGTTTTCGATGAGTCTGAGGATCCGCAGGCGGTGTTCGGTGGGAACATCCGTCCGAGTCTTGAGATATTTTTGGAGCCATTTGGCGGTCTCCGGAGACCGCAGGTCCTGTTCGGACGGCAGCGTCACCATCAGACCGCCGGCGATGTCCTGGGCAATGCGGGCGATTTCATAGGGAAATCGGGTGATGTTGTGCTTGTGAACGTTTGCCAGCAGGATGTCCACCAGATAGGTGCCGCCGGCTTCCCGGTGTCCCTGGGACGCACAGGCGATACAACCGCAGTAAAGGGTTTCGTTCAGGTGATTCATTTCAACGATCTTGTCCCTGATGTGGGCGGCCTTTTCAACGCCGTTATACTCCGCCACGGTCTGGGCCGCTCCGATCAGCACGTCACCGACCCCCACCTTGCAGGCGTAACTCTGGCGGTGATAACCGGCAAAATTTTCCACCAACCGGCCGGTAAATTCGTATTCACCGTTCATAAAGACGCGTTCCCAGGGCACGAACACGTCTTCGAAGACCACCAGCGCCTCATGGCCGCCGAAGAACCGGTTGCCCCGGTCCATAACTCCGGCTTCAAGCTTGCGAGTGTCACAGGACTGTCTGCCGATGATATAGACAATTCCCTCGGTATCGCTGGGAAGGGCGAAGGAAACCGCGTAGGCGCGGTCTTCCGCCCGCATGTTCAGAGTCGGCAGGACGATGATTTCATGGGAATTGACCGCGCCGGTCTGGTGGGCCTTGGCGCCGCGCACCACAATGCCGTCCGGAGTTTCCCGGACCACATGAAGGTACGCGTCCGGGTCCGGCTGTCGCGAGGGGGGCAGGCTTCTGTCACCCTTGGCATCGGTCATGGCCCCGTCGCAGGTCAGATCGTTGTGCTGCACGTATTCAAGGTATTTTATAAACCGATCATGGTAGGAAGTGCCTTTTTTTTCATCCAAACTGTAGGTTACAATGGAAAGGGCGTTGAGTGCATCCATGCCGACACATCTCTGAAAACAGCATCCGGTCTCTCTGCCCAGCAGGCGTCCCATCCGGCTCTTTTTCACCAGGTCGTCGACGTTTTGATGGATATGTGTGAAACGGTTGATGCGGTCGCCGCTGATGTGAGAGGTCGCCGTCATGATGTCCGCGTATTCGGCCTGGTGGGCTAATTCATATGTTTTAGCCACCGCCAGCATGGAGGGACGAATGATGGGATCATCCGGGACATTTTTAACCCGTTTTCCGGACTGGTAAACGACCAGGTCCAGCTTCCTCAGGCTTTCCTCGTATTGCTCGGCCGTCATCAAACCCATAACGCCTCCTTGCTGCGGGAATGCCTCCGCTGCCTTATGGCCTATTTTCCCAGGCTTTGCATGAGGGCGTCGATACCGGCCTGGGCAACCTCCTCGTCCTGATCGGGACTGCCGGAGCTGCAACCGATGCCTCCCAGGATCTGGCCGTTCCAGAAAGCCGGGAGTCCGCCGGCAATAATCATGAAGCGGCCCCCGTTGCTGGTATGAATACCGAAGGCCGGGCCTCCTGCTTTTGCGGTTTCGCCGTACGCCCGGGTGGATTTGCGGGCGGCTGCGGCGGTAAAAGCCTTGCTGACGGCGATGTCGATGCTGGTTATGCGGGCATTGTCCATGCGCTGAAACATCACCAGGTTGCCGCCGTCATCACTAATGGCGATATCCATATCCACACCGATTTCCGCCGCTTTCTTTTCAGCTGCCGCCATCATGATGCGTGCATCTTCCAAGGTTATTCTATGTGCCATTTTCACTGGATCTACCTCCTTGATTCGGTAATATTCATATCAAACCCTGGAAATGATGGAAAGTGAAATGTTCAAAGAAACGGATTTAAACCGGCCTTTCCGGTCCGAAATCTCGTGAAGTTCCGGTCCAATCCCCGTCGGTACAGCCGAAATTTTTTATCCCAAAGGGTGAATTCTATGCTATCAATGCGCATCTTGTAGATATCGGATTACTTCTGACGGGATAAAAACAGTATGCGTCATAGAAGATTCTTCATCCACGGACTCCTTTATGTTCCGTACCTCTGGTGCAGATTGACCGCTACCGGTCCCTTCCGGTCCGGCACCGTCGATTTCCTAAAGGAACCGGTCCGTCCCGACGACTCTTCCCTGAAAGCGGCCCTTTTCAGACATCACGTCAAGCAGTACCATGAGGCGTCCTGCTCGGTGGCAAGCGTCGTTACGGCCGTTAATGCCATCCGGGACGTGCAGGGAGACCGGTCGCGTCCCATTACCCAGTCGGAAATTCTGCAAAAGGTCCGGACCGGATACTGGCAGGAACGGATGAGTTCCGAAGGCCACAACGGCAGACGGGGACTCCCCCTGCCGCTTCTGGGAGAGATCGTTAAAAGCAGCCTGGATATCTACGGCGTCGCCTATAAAACCGTTGCAACAGTTTCGGGAGCGCAGGATGCCGCATCGGCTGAAATGAAAAGGAGGGAACTGCGCAGCCGCCTGATCGATTTTGAAACAAAGGGCGACTGCCTGATCATTGCCCATTTCGGCCAGGGGGCGTTTGTCAGGACCCTGAATATCCCCCATATTTCACCGGTCGGCGGGTTTGATGCCCGGAGCAGCCACGTGACGATCCTGGACGTGGATCCGGATCAGGACAAACCCTACCGCGTCCCTTTCGATACTTTCTGCAAGGGTATTTTCAGCCGTTACAATCCGGTTTTGCGACTGGTCGGATACCGCACCGGCGGCTATGTCTACATAAAATTAGCATGACCGGTCCGGTATTTTTCAGTCCAAATCGTTTGCAGCGGATGTCAATCCATCGGCAGGAACATTTTCAATCGGGATTTAATATGGCTTTAAGGCTGAGTTGCGTCCGTCGATATCTTAACAGAGATCCCCGGCCTCCCGGGAGATATGCACATCCGGTTTGCCCTTGCGGCGGCGGATGACTCTGGTGCCTCCGGCCGTCTTTGGGGCGGGGGCCGTCCGATTACTATCCTGGCTGAACTGTGCCAGGAGTCGGAACAATTTTGCTTCAATCTGTTTCAGTTTTGTCTCTTCCATCAATCCTTCTTCTTTGTTTTTCTGTTGATTTGTCAAAACCAGCCGTCCACCGCATTCAATCCGCGTCGTACCAGCGTACAAAGGTCTTTGAGCTTTCCCGCTATTTTGGCTGTCTGCCGTAAATACAGAGACTTACGTTAATCAAACGCATAAAAAGGGGAATAACCAGAAACTGAATACTGCTGATGCAGAGGTTGGTTGGATTCCTAATTTGTGACGGAAATCACCGTCGCGCAGTTGTCTATACCATAAATTCCGTCTTGGCAAGCATTAATTTTACATCGGGAATGTTTGTTGGAACGAATATATTCACGCTTACGACGGTTGTCAACATACGATTCCGAACCCGTTCAAAAAGAGCGGATTCCGGGGTGATTCCATAAAAGATAACCTGCATTTAAAATAGTATACATTTTGTACGGCCGCAACCGGGCGGCGCAGTCCCTGATTATGTTTTTGTTTAACTTTTTCATGTTTGCCTATTTTTCTTTACTCTATATGCCCCTGCCTGTCGGCGTCGTCCCTGATGTAATCCGATTCGGTAAGGGAATCGCCGGTTTTTTAATCATGATCGCTTTTTTTGTGATTGCCGCATGGATGTTCACGGCGTTTGCGTATCACAGCGGTCGTGTATTTCAGGAAAAATTTTTTCAAAAAAAACGAATCGGCGATACTTTCGTTTCCAGGGGCCTGATCACGCCGGATGAGCTTGCAGCGGCATTGTCAACCCAAAACCTGAGGATCGGCGAAATCCTGACGAAGCCAATCCGGGAGGCGGATACCCGGCGCGACCGGGATCCGGGGAATTACCTGAAGATGGGCGAAATGCTTATAAAAATAGGTTTTTCAGTTGATGATGAAATCCGTTGGGCTTTAAGCCGAAATGTAAAAAAGATAACCGGAATTTTGAAAGAACAGAAAGATATCACGGATGCGGGTACGGGCGCTTGTTGGCAGAATCTGTGGCGTCCGAGATGGAACAGGGTATAAACAAAGAACCGGAAATCTCCAGGTTCGGAACAAATCAATTTCCCGCATCCTGATTACTGTCTTGCGGGCGCAGCGTTTTCCCCAAGCCCTGACCGCTTTTACAAACAGTCCCATCTCTTTACACCTCATATTTTTCGACCGAGACGGCTCGACTTGGCGCAGTGGGTGCATTACCTTGCGACATAAACCCTGCGTTTGCATAAAAAACATGACACAGTGTAGAAAAGGATAACAATAACAGGGTATTCAGATTCATTTGGTTATGGTTCTCAATCAAACTATGGGCGACTTTCAGCATAATGCAAATAACAGGGTGAACAAAACCGCATTTTGGAACCTGAGAGGGAAAGCTGTTTTGCAGCGGGTGCGGTTTTTCCTGATGATGAAACGTAATGGAGGTTGCCATGAAACTTTATGTCATATATACGATATTGTTGTTGACGGTTCCCGGGGTCCTATTCGGTGCATCCGGCGCCGCAGTGCTCTACCAGGTGGACGGGAAAACCTATGAAGGGTATTACGTCAGTCCTTCAGAAAAGGCGCCGCTCATACTTCTGATTCACGACTGGGACGGCCTGACCGGCTACGAGGTCAAGCGGGCTGACATGCTGGCCGAATCGGGTTATGCCGTTTTCGCCGTCGATCTGTTCGGCGTCGGCGTGCGGCCGACGGAGATCAAGGACAAACGCCAGCATACCGGTGAACTCTATCAGGACCGGGCGAAAATGCGGGCATTGATGCAGGCGGCCCTGGATGCGGCCAAGGGTAAAGGCGCCGACGTTAAAAATGCCGTTGCTGCCGGCTATTGCTTCGGGGGTGCGGCGGTGCTCGAACTGGCGCGATCCGGGGCGGACCTTAAGGGGTTTGCCTCGTTTCACGGCGGTCTGCAGACACCGGACGGGCAGAATTACAGCAAAACCCGCGGGGAAATCCTGATTATGCATGGGACGGCGGATTCAGCCATTTCCATGGAAAATTTTGCCGGATTGGCAAAAGAACTCGAAGCGGCCGGCATTCCCCACGAAATGATCGCCTACGGCGGCGCGCAGCATGGTTTCACCGTTTTTGGTGAAGCCGCTTATCAGGAAGCCGCGGACAAAAAATCCTGGAAGCGTTTTCAGGAATTTCTGACCGCCCGCCTGAAATGAAAAAACATTTCAATATGGAACCCATCGGCGCCAACGGCCTGATTATTGATTCCCGGGTGCAGGGGCGCCGAGCTGAAAGGAGGAAACCATGGGAGAAATCGTGCATACGTCGCGGATCCGGATCGTAAGGGAAAAGGGCCCCACTCGAAGGGCTACCATTGAGGGGTTTGACCAGCCGGTCTACTATGGCGTCCACGGCGGGATCAAAAAATTCTACCGCATCGAACCTGAGAAAGAACATGCCGCCACGCTGGATCATATTGTTGCGGCTACCGCCGGCTGAATGATGGGAACACTGGCCGCGGAGTTGGCCGGCAAAAAGATTCCCACCCCGGAAGACCGTTACTGGGCTGTTGTCGAAGGGGACATCGAAAGTGTCAACGGGGTACTCAAAATCACCCGGATCCGGGTTAAGTACCACCTGAAAGTTCCGGCGCAGAAGCGGGCCGATGTCCGGGAGGCCTTTTCCACCTATATCGTGAAGTGTCCCGCGGCCCAAAGCGTGATCGGGTGCATTGATATCAGGGATGATATTGAAATCGAAGAAACTGCCGCCTGAAGGCGCCGGCAGGAATTTTCGTTAACTTCTTTATTAAGAGGAGGGAACATGGAACTTGGCGTCAAAAAAATCCTGTATGCGACCGATCTGTCCAGAAATTCGGCATATGCCTTCCAGTACGCGGTGGATTATGCCGAAAAACACGACGCCCGGATTATCATCCTGCATGTCCATGAAAAGTTGAGCCGGCCGGACATGACGGAACTGGAAGACAACCTTCTGATGGCCAAACGTGTGAAAGGGGCTGTCAGAAACAGAGACAATACCGTTAATATCATCAAGAAACGTGTACAAAAATTTTGCGAAAAAGTAAAAAAGAGTGACCCGTCTTCCACTTTTATTGTCGCTGCCATCGAAGTCTGCGAGGGGTATCCCGCCAATTCGATCCTTGAAAAAGTGGATGAATTCAGCTGCGACATGATCGTTATGGGAACCCACGGGAAAGGACGCATTGCCCATGCGTTTCTGGGGAGCGTGGCCGAAAGGGTGCTGCAACGTTCAAAAAAACCCGTTTTCATCATTCCCTTGCCTGAAAAAGATACCGAGTTGACTTTTATGGACTGATGCCGGCGTTCCGGTTTCCGCCGGATTCATACGACCCCGGTGCAAGTCCGGTGCTCAGGGATGGGTCAGTTCCGGGGAATCGATTTTCTGCAGGATCAATCGGAATTCAGCCGGCGGTACGCGGGTCTGCCAGTGCCCGGTGATGCGGGCCGTGGACACCATGCCTGCAAACAGGACGATGATGACGGTTGCGAGGGTGAGTGTCGACCAGGCTTTTCGGCGGAATCCGGAAGATTTAAGCTGCAGGGTGTTTTCCACCGGGCAGACTTCGGTGCAGTCCATGCATCCGATGCATTCAGGACTGTGGATGCGGAGTTTCCGGTCAATCGGCAGGTGCGATGGGCATATGCGGGTGCAGCGGCCGCACCCGATGCAACTGTCCGGGTTCCGCTTAATTCGGGTGGGGCCTGCAAACGCAAGGACTCCCATCAACGCGCCGTACGGACACAGGTAGCGGCACCAGAAATTTTTCACTGCGAGGGAGGCCGCTGCCAGAAATACAAGTACGGCCGCCGTCAGAACCGACATCCTTGTAAAAAAGAACAGCATTTTTACGTCGGACACCTTATAATAGGGGCCCTGGAGAAACGCGTGGATGTCGGTCGAACTCATGGAAAATATGATCCAGACAAAAAAAACCAGGAGAAGATACTTCAGGCTTCTTAAAGGATAATCGATCCAGAGGGGGAGCATATAATTTTTTCCGAAAAATTTATTTCCGAGCTTCCATACCCATTCGGATAGCGTGCCCACCGGACAAAACCAACCGCAGAACGACTTGCGCAACAGCAGGGAAATCAGGCCGGCAAACCCCAGAATGACCATTGCGGCCGGATGGACCGAATCCCATGTACCGGTGGCGGCAAAGAGCTTCCACCCCATCAGGGCGCCGATGGGGAGAAACCCTTCGACGCCGGGGGGCCGTTCAACGGTAACGGCTTGATGATGGAGCGTCTGGTATACAAAGACGGCAAACTGAAAGCCGACGGCTAAGGTTAAAATAAAAATTACCAATTGCACCCGACTGCGGATATTCATGGCTCCGGTTTTCGCGGGGCGGCTTTCCCGCATTTTAAGAAGCGATTTGCGCGTCTTTTTTGTTTCAGGCAAGGGTTGCGGCGTCATTTTTTTCTTCCTGTCATGGGAATTAATACCTTGTCTTCGATTCGATCCGGGTCCATTCCCGGCTTTTACAGCAAAATGAAAATACCTTCGTTTAATCCGGTTAACATTGACTTAAATCAAAAAAATTCCGTAATCGTTCATTCCCCGGCGACATTCCGGTTGTGATCCGCCGGCCATTGCCTGCGCCGCCGCCCGAATGTTCTGGACATTCAGGCGGGGATGGCTTATGTTCGCCGGAACCCAAACGCCTTGAGCGGACAAGCGTCGCCGGAGGCATTATTCAATAGTGGAGAAGGAAAGAGACCTGAAATCGCATGCGTGAACAACTCAGCGTTAAAGCCGTAGCCATTTTTTTCCTGCCGCTGATCCTGATGATGGAAATGCACCAGATCTCGCATTCGGTGATCCAGGCCTTTCTTGCCCGTCTGACCGATCCACTGCTGGTCCTGGCGGGGTTCAGCCTGGCTTTTGCTCTCAACAATATGATCAGTTGTGTGAACCAGAGCGCCATCCAGGCGGGTATTTCCTTTATTGCGGATCGTCGCTCTTACTGGCGCCTGGTCAAATTTTACGTCGTGATCGTGTTTTTCCCCTTTGCATTTCTCCAGGTCATTGCCCTGACGAACCTGGGGGATATCGTTTTCGGCGAATGGATCGGCGCCGGTGCGGAAGTCATCGCGGAGGCCAAAGCGGCATCCGGTATTCTGGCGCTCTGGATTTACCCGATTCTGGCAAGAAATATCGCCTTTTCCCTGGCATTCATCCAAAAACGGACCATTCTCATTACGTATGCCACCGTCGTGCGGCTCCTGTCGCTGTTCATTTTCCTGTTCATATATCCTTTCTGGCTGGAAGGCGCGGCCATCGGCAGCGCCGCCCTGGTGTCCTGCATGACCGCCGAAGCGATCTTCATGACTGTGGCGACTTACCCTTTTTTTTCAAAACTGCCCGCGGAGGCTGATGGGCCGGTCCCATACCTGGCTATGTGGCGTTTTTCCTGGCCGCTGATGATTGCCCAGGTCTCTGAAAACGGGGTTGCCTTTATCATCAACATTTTCCTGGGGCGGCTTTCAAATCCGGATCTGGCCATTGCCGGCTTTGGGGTGACCTATGCGATTGTCAGGGCCATTTTAGCGCCCCTCAAAAGTCTGGTCCAGACTGCGCAGACGCTGCTGCGCTCCCGGGAGGATCTGGCGGCGCTGCTGAAGTTTACGGCCTGGCTGCAACTGGCCTTTGTGGGGGTCATCTTCGGGTTGTTTTACACACCGCTCCGCATCCCGGTTCTGGATGGTCTCATGGGGCTGACGCCGGAACTGCGGGATTATGTTACGCCGGGCCTTCGTTTAACCTTTCTGGTGGCGGTTTTCTGGGGATTTTCGTCCACGTTTCGCGGGATGCTTTCGGCCGTTCGCTTAACCTTTGCCATCGGCGTAACCGCGTTCGTCCGTCTGGCTGTCATTGCACTCGTGGGCGGTGCAGCTTTGTTGTGGCCAGATTTAAACGGCGCCGTCGTCGGCAATGTCGCCATCGGCAGCGCCTTTTTGGCTGAAGCCCTGGTGCTCGGCCGGCGCCTCCAGGTCCGCTTTAAACAGGCCGCACCCTGGTCTCTTGCGCCAAAAGACGGAGAGGCGGCGGTGTAATCCGTGTTAAAGGGGGACTATCTGTATTTCAAGGCTGTTGACCCGGCGGGTTCCTGAATTATGATCGCATGATACGGGCGGCAATATTTTCGGCTTTTTTGAAAACTTCCTTGTCTTTTGCGATTTCTCCCAGTTCCCGGACGCCCCAAGATCGGATTTGATAGCGTTCGTTCATCTCGTACCAGTCCCAGAATTCGCCGTAGCGTGAAAATATATCGGCAAATTTACTTTCATCGGGACGCCCCTGAACCTGAATGAAAACGAGTTTTTTGCCGGGGGCCAGACGGCTCTTGACGACGCTCGTCCGGTAGTCCGGGGTAAAAAAAGAATACATCCGGTCGATAAAGCCTTTGAGTTGGCTGGTGATATCTCCGAAATATACGGGGGTTGCCATGACCAGCAGGTCGGCTTCACGAACGGCATCCAGCACCGGGGTGAGATCATCCGCGAGCACGCAGCGGTCCAGTTTTGTTTTGCAGACCATGCAGGCCTGGCAGCCCTGGTAGGACAGCCGGTTCAGGGTGAACGTCTGCACTTCCGCGCCATGGCTTTCAATCCTGTTGCAAAAGTACCTTGCGATGATAGTGCTGTTCCCCTTTGGTCTCGGACTACCCAGTATGCAGACAGCTTTCATAAAGACCTCTCTTTAAGAATTGATTGACCCCGTCCGTTTGCCGGGGGGCGTTTCTCCCTCTGTATCAAAAAATCTTCCTGAATCCCAGTCTTTCTTGCCGGCCGCGCAAACTACTGGTGGAATGTGAAAAAATCAATAATTTTCAGGACGTTTCTGTTCGGCGGAAGTTAGATAATCACGGAGAGCCGATTCAAGAAACATGATGAACGCTTCTTCATCCCCCCGGTTAATGAGGGCGGCGGCCGCGAACCGGTGGCAGCCGTCGGCCGTGCCGCCGACCATAGCGGTTGCAGCCGGCATCAGCGTCATATAGTCGGGAAGATTTCCGTTCCGGATGGCGGCTGTGAGCCCGGGTCCGACCCGGCCGGATACTTTGGAGAGGCATAGCCTGAGATCGCCGATAGCGGGCATGACGACGGGCAGATGCTGAAATCCGATAAGGTATTTGTCGCGGGAGGAGATCCCTTCCGCGATCAGAGCTTCCAGAAACAGGCCGATGGCCTTGACCCCCATGGGTGCAAACCGGTCGGCCACATGGACCCATTGGAACCGGGAGGTTTGCAGCAGCCCCCCTTTGCGGATGCGCTCGGTTTCCATTGCGAACGCAGTGTTTTTTATCGCCAGCAGATCATCGGCCAATCGCACGGCCGCTTCAGTGTTGCGGCCCAGCAGAAACGCGACGCCTTTGCGGGCATGCCCCCCATAGAATCCTACGGATCCAAGCAGGTTCAGGATTGCCACTATCTCCCGCGCGGTCCGGCCGCCGAAACGGGGAAAGACAAACCCGTCTGCACCGGCGACGATCGCTGTGTGTTCCAGTGCGATGGCCATTAACTGCGCGTTTATACCGGTCATGCCGTCCGGCTGCAAGTGACCATCGCCCACCGCTCCCAGGACCCCCAGCGCCGCCAGCATCGCTTTTTCCCGGGGGGAGCAGAGCGAAGCTTCTTTTAATAGTTCGATGCCGTACAGAGCTGAAACGGATGCGGCCGATGCCTCGGTATCTCCGCTGATGCCGAATATTTCAGGATTCAGATGAACGACATTGGCAGGAACCGCGCCGCCCGGCAGGTGGTGGTCCAGGATGACCACCAGGGGGCTTCTTACGGCGCAGCGGCCGATGATGTGCGCGGACTGCCCGCCCAAGTCGGCGTAGATTATCATTTCCCCGGCATCGCCGTGAATCTTTTCAAGAACTGCTGCATGGATCTTTTCCAGGGCCAGCAACCGGCAAGGGAGGGAAAGGCGTCGGAAGGCCAGTGACAGGGCCGCGGCCGCTGCGATCCCGTCGGCGTCGTTGTGATGAACGACGACGGCCGGCCGGGTCAGTTCAGCAGCACAGCGGAGGGTTCGGGCTGCGGCTTCGCGGCAGCTGGTGATGAGGCGGTCGATCGGATGGATGTCCATGCGCTACTCCGGCAGGGGGAAAAGTTTACCGCTGTTCCGCGAAAATATGAGAATGTGTTCCGGCGGCAGATACATATGGATGGTCTGGCCCGGGGTCAGGGCAACCTCCCGGGTTGCCAGGATGGTGAATATCCGGTTGAGATGTTGAACCTGCAGGACGGTTTCTGACCCCGACGGCAGGACGGTCTTGACCGTAGCGGGGATCGTATTGTCGCCGGGTTCGGGAACGATTGTGATGTTCTCCGGACGGATGGCGGCGATGATGTCCTGACGGGGGGGGATATTGCGATAAGTTGTGGCCGCTTTCAACGGACCCGCTTCCACCAGGACCCGGTCGTCGCTCAGGCCGCTTTGGCACTCAATCAGATTGATGGCGGGGCTTCCGATGAAGTCGGCGACAAAGAGATTTGTCGGCCGGCGGTATATCATTCTGGGGGTGGCCAGCTGCTCCAGGTACCCCCGATTTACCACGGCGATATGGCTTGCCAGGGTCTGGCCCTCCACCTGGTCGTGGGTTACATATACGGTGGTGGCGCCCGTTTGGGCGTGAAGGTTCTTTATCTCGGCGCGCATTTCGATTCTTAATTTGGCGTCCAGGTTCGAAAGGGGCTCGTCCATCAGAAATATATCGGGACGGCTGACCAGCATTCGTGCCAGGGCGACGCGTTGCTGCTGTCCACCGCTCATTTCCTGCGGATAACGGTTGTGCATGCCGTCCAGCTGCATGTAGGCCATGATGGTATTGATTTCCGCTTCAATTGCCGGTGCGTTCATGCGTTTGACCTTGAGGCCGAAGGCGATGTTTTCGGATACCGTCATGTGGGGCCATAGGGCGTAGCTCTGGAAGACCAGACCGACCCGGCGCTCGCGGGCGGGAACGAATATGCTTTTCACATCGGAATAGACCGGGCGGCCCTTCAGATAAATTTCTCCCGCCGTAGGGATTTCAAGACCTGCGATCATCCGCAGGATGGTGGTCTTGCCGCAGCCTGAAGGTCCCAGCAGGACCAGAAAATCCTTTTCTGCGACGGCAAAGGAAACATTATCTACGGCCACAACCTGTCCGAAAACCTTCGTCAGGTTTTTAACTTCAATGAAGGGAGCTGACATGATTCCGTACCCGTTGTTCCTGTTTTCCGGCAAAGATTTTGACCGGCCCGCCGGCTGACGCCGGGGCCTATTGTTTTGCCGATGTTCGTTTTTCAATTTTTCTGGACAAAACCTCTCCGCAGACGACGATGAGGATGATCAACACGCTGATGGCGCTGGAAAACTGCGTATAGCCCTGTTCCTGATAACGGAAGGTCATGGTAGTCAGGGTGCGGGTTTCCGGCGTGACCAGTAGAATAATTAAGGACAGCTCGCGCATGACGGTAATGAAAACGAGGATGAAACCCGAAATCGTTCCGCGAATGGAAAGGTGCAGGATGATTTTCCGAAAGCGCATCAACCAGCGCGCACCGAGGGTTTCAGCCGCCTCTTCCAGCTCGCTTCCGATCTGGAGCATGGCGGTAATGCCCGCCCGGCTGGAAAAGGGGAGGTTCTTGGCCACACAGACCAGGATGACGAGAAAGAATGTACCGTACAATGCCGGCAGAGGTCCGATCCGGTGTGAAAAAAGAGCCAGATAGAGAGCGCCGAAGGCGATCCCCGGCACCAGATAGGGGAGGAAGGAGATCTGCTCGACGGAGAAGGCCAGTCGGGTTTTCCTGCCTCTGACCACGGCGTACCCGATGAAAATGCCCAGGATGCCGGCCAGGAGCGCGGACGACAGGGCCAGCAGGATCGTGTTCCAGGCCGCCCCGATAATCGCCGGATTGCGAAGAATCCCGGCTTCGCCTTCCGCAAAAGCGGTATCGGCCGCGCCGATCCAGAATAGCAGGGTCAGGTTTTTTAATGAATAATCGTCGGGATAGAGCGTGAAGGTCTGCCACAGGATCAGTACGAAGGGGAGCAGGACCGCGGCGCAGAAGATGATGACAATGAAGATCAGCAGGGGATACCGCAGCGTCCCCAGCGGAGTGTCTTTGGCCCGGAACCCTTTGCCGCCGATGGTGACGAAGCTCTTGCGTTTACCGATCAGCCGCTGATTGATGAATATGACCGTTGCTGAAATGGCGATGAGGACAAAGGCCAGGATGTAGCCGACTGATGGGACCCGGTTGATGATGTTTGCATATATCTGGGTCGACAAGGTGTAATACCGCACCGGCGCGCCCAGAAAGTAAGGGGTGCCGAAGGTCCCCAGAACCCTGGAAAAGGTCAGGATGAAACTGGACAGCAAGGCCGGAAGGACCAGGGGAAAGGTGATCCGCCGCAGAACATAGGCCCGCGATGCCCCCAGGATTTCGCCCGACTCTTCCAGGCTGGAGTCGATGCTGGCCAAGGCTGCCGAAACCAGCAGAAAAGTGAATGGGAAATAATGAAGGGACAGGGTCGCGACGATGGGGAGATATCCGTAGGACAGCCAGTCCGGCGGATTGAACCCCGTCAGATATTGAAACACGCCGGCCGCCCCCCCGATCCGGTCGTTTTTAAACAACGTCAGCCAGGCCAGGGCATGGATGTACGATGGAATGACATAGGGGAGGACCGCTACCGAAGCCAGGATCTTTTTAAAGGGGAGATCGGTGCGTGCCACGAGCCAGGCGAGCAGCGATCCGATCAGCATGGCGATCACCGAAACGCTGAGTGCGGTTGTGATGGAGTTGCCCAGGGGCCGGGTCAGAATATTGCGCGTTAGGGGACCAGCAAAAACCCGCTGCCAATGAAAATACGTGAGTTCCCCGGGTTGCGCACTCCGGGATAAACGCACATCGGCGAACTGCCACACAAAAGAATCCATGACCATCTTTGCAAACGGAACGATTACGATGAAAAGGAGCAGGCCAAGGAGCACGAGCGAAATGACGATATGCGGTCTGCGCAGATAGTTTTTAATCCGGCCGGACCTTCTGTTGCCGCTCTGCTTGTCGAGTTCGAGTGCCGTTGTCACGGGTTGCCTCTAGAACAGCAGGCGCACTGCTGCTTGCCGCCAAGGTCATTAAAAGGAAGCGTGATCAATTGCGGAGGAGGAGACCGCTCCCCCTCCGGCAACGGGTTTACTTCAGATGCGTCACCCAGAAGTCCAGGACCTCCTGGCCATGCTTCCAGACATACTCCGGATCGGCCGGCCAGAGGTTGAGTTCGGAGAGACTTTTCGATCCCTTGGGCGGGGGAACATCTTTGCGCACGGGAAAATTGCCGAAGACAAAGTAGGGCGCATACCCCTGCCCGCCTTTCTCATCACCCATCATCCAGCGGATCAGGAGCTTGGCGGCATTGGGGTGCGGCGCCTTATTGACGATTGCGACGATCACATCGGTAGACACCCCCATGGCCGGCTGAACGTTCTGGTTGACCTCGAACTTTAGTTTCGGATTCTTCTCCTTGTCCCGCAGGCGTGAGTACGCCGTGAAACCCACCGGCGGATTTTCCTGGTCGGAAAGGCCGACGGCCTTGGCAACGTCGTTGGTGGAACCCAGGATGATAGCGTCGTTTTTGAGCAGTCTCAGAATCCATTCATACCCGGCATTTTTCACGCCGGGGCTCAGTTTGATCGGCTGGCCGAACACCCGCTGATAGTCAGCCGCCATTTCATCGGCATGCTGCACGATCGTCGCCAGCACCTCCACGTATTCGGAAAGTTTACTCGGGTCCGGAAAGATCGCCCGGCCTTTCCACTCCCCGGTCGTCAGGTCCCAGAGCGATTTGATGGGAGGCACAGCCATCTTTTCGTTATTGTATATAATGATGTCGGCACTGGCGTGATGCACCAGCAGCGGTTTCTTATAGTTGGCGGGGATGAGATCTTCCAGATCCGAAGGGACGTAGTTGAAGACAAGTTTACGGTTAAACAGTTCATTAACCACTGTTGAAGGGTCTTTCAGGAAGATGACGTCGGCAACGTAATTCCCGGCATTCTGTTCCGCCAGCACCTTGGTCACGATTTCGGGAGAATCCATATCGAAACCTTTGACCTTGATGCCGGGGTATTTCGCTTCAAAGGTCTTTCCGAATGCAAAAACACGCGACGAATAGGAATAAATATTCACCTCGCGTTCTTCCCGGGCGGCCTGATACAGCGACTGTTCATCAAATGGCTCGGCTGCAACGGAGATCCCCCCAAAACCTGCCAGCAGCACCAGCAAACTGAGTAACGATACGACTTTTTTCATGATCTGCCTCCTTTCGTAAAACATTTGACGCATTGTCCACAAACAGGTGGCCTGTGCCGAAAGTCCACGGCCGGTCGGAAAACCCGCTCCTGCCCATTCAGGTTCTACCCGGGAGCGGCGATGTAAAAGATCCGGTGTAAGGCTGAAAATAGGCGAAATTGATGCCGGTGTCAATTGTAACCTGAAAAGCCGTTGCGGGGATCAGTCCGGCCCGTTGCGGTCTATTCGTTTAAATTGGATATACCGACAGGAGCCCCATTTTTTTAGTTGACATAGTTCGCCGGTTTGTTATAGATTTACACTTACCCCCAAAAGATGGCGGGGGCCCACCCATATTTGGAGTGACCTTCTCCCCCAGAAAGGTCACTCCATTTTTTTGCCGGCCGTACAGGAAAATCTTATTCCGGGAAAAGGAGATAGAGATGTCGCTAAAACATCCTGAATGTCCTCTTTATAATCATGACAACTGCCGTGAACTTGACAACCCGAAACTGTGTGCACTGGTTCGCGAGGACAAAATCTGTATCAGGAAGGAAAGTAAGCCGGAAAAGAAGACAAAACCTTCAAGACTTGAGTCCTGTTATGGCGATTTGTTGTAGAAGGCATTTCAAAACCTCGTTTGAGGCCTGACAGCCCCGCTGAAAGCGGGACTGCAAACTACTTCAAAATGTACTTGCTCATCGGTATGCGCATCGATTTTCGAGACATTTATCTTCCGGAATAAATGCGTGACGGCTATCGTCTGCGGCCTTGTTTTTTTCCCTGCGACAACAACATTTATCAGGATATTTACGTTAGGTCCGCTTTCTTCCGGTCATTATCAAACAGCTTCTGAATCTGCTCCGGAATGGTCGGGGTCTTGATGGTTTGCGGTTCGTTTTCGTCCGGCAGGATCAGTGTCAGGGCGTGCGCATGCAGCGCGAGCCGATCAAACGCAAAATTCCGGACGAGGTGATTTACCGCCCGGATGGAACCGTATCGGGCGTCGCCGACAACCGGATGACCGGCCAGTTTCGCATGGCGCCGGATCTGATGCCTGCGGCCGGTGAGAAGTTCGATCGCCACCATCGTGTAATGGACGCTGCGATCAAGGACCCGGTAACGGGTTTCGCCGGTTTGACGTTGCCCGGCGCCTTCCGGGTTCAGGCGGCCGCCGGGAGCCCTGGCAAGTGCCCGGCGCCACGTCCCCCAGGAGTCGCCTTCCCGTGGGTTTTCAAGCCGGCCATGTAAAATGGCGATATAGCGCTTTTTGACCCGGTGGAATTCAAACTGCTTTGAAAAAAAGCGAAAAGCCGCCGGGGTGGCGGCCAGCAGCATTATGCCGCTGGTCTCCTTGTCGAGGCGATGTACCGGGTTGACGCCGAACGCCGGGTCCATATCTATTCGCCCGGAAACCACCGGTTCTGTCCGGATATAGGCGGCCGCCAGGGAGCAGATATCCCGTCCGGGTGCGTTGTGGACCGAAACACCGGCCGGTTTATCGACTGCCAGCCACCCTTTTCCGGCGGCAAGCACCGCTATCGGTAGAAATTTGACGTTGCTTATTTCCATTTCGATATCCAATAGACAAATCCGGCTTTAATTCCTCAATTTTTGCCAGCCGGCAGGGATTCAATTTATAATTGAAAACGATTTTGATCTCGATTCCGCTTGTTGTTATGAAGGTCCCGGGTGCCGTCTTCATTTTTTTTCCTTAGAATGACCGTACCGGAGCCCGATGAAACCGGGACCGGCTTTTCTTGGTTCACAATCTTTATGTCTTTTTCAATCAACTGTTTAAGCTTTTCCTCCAGGCTCCTCCGATCCAGACCGCTTCTCCGTTCAGGAACATGGTCGCTGGAAGGAGGCTTGCGCCGCTCAGGGCCTTGACGTCTGTTTTTATAAATGATCTCCATCGGCAAGTGAATTCCTTTTGAAATCGGGTCTCTTTCTTTTAAAGCGACTCACCTTTCCCGCGACGGTCTCCAGCTGTTGCCGCCGGGCGGTCGCTGTTGCGAACCTTCTTGGCGCGATAAAGCTTGGCATCGGCCGAACCCAGCAGGGACTCCGGATCCCGGATGCCGGAATCCGGCAGGGAAGCGATCCCGAAGCTGAAGGAGACGGGAATAACGTCTTCTTTCCATCTTATCGGATTCGCCAAAAAATGCTCTTGCAATCGCTCCAGCAGGCGCCGGGCCTTTTCCCCGGATGTTTCGGGCAGGATCACGACGAATTCATCGCCCGCATACCGGGCGACCACATCCACCTCGCGGGTCGTCTGCATCAGCCCAAGGGAAAAATGCTTGAGAAAGGCATCGCCGCACTCGTGCCCGTAGCGATCATTGACCTCTTTAAAATCATCCAGGTCGATAAAGGTTACTGTCAGGGGGGATTTGTAGCGGCTTGCATGCCTGAATTCCCGTGTCAGAACCGATTCCATGACCCGCCGGTTAAATAGACCGGTGAGGGGGTCCCGGACGGCGAGCCACTTCAGCCTTTCATGGGCGGTCACGTTCGAAAGGCAGATGGAGACCTTGACCGCAAGCTGCTCCAGCAAACCGGTGTCCATTCCAGGCCGATACCGCAGCGGGGTAAAATCCGCCTGATTCAGACTGCCGATGATCTGGCCGTGGAGGGTGATGGGAGCTATTGCAAGGGAGCGGATAAAATTCAGCTGTTCGGGAGGGTGAATGGGTTCGTAGGGTTTTATATTTTCGTTCAGGAGGATAGGCGCGGTCTTATTTCCAATCAAGTCGAGAAAGGTTTTGCGATCAATGATGTTCAAGCGTTCCTTGAGGCGTTCGGAGGAGGACAGGACCTCTATCAGATCTGAAATTTCACTCCCCCGGATCAGAGAAATCCAGACGCAGGGGACACTGAATTTTTCCCGAATCTCATCGAGCAGGCGTTCAAAGAGGCTTTTGAAGTCCAGGATCGACAGAACGCTTACCTCTATCTCAAAGAACTTCCTGGCGATTTCCTCGTTTTCCCTGAGGGTATCCAGGATTTTTTCCATTCCGGCAGGCCTGGGGATCTGAGACGCAGGACTTCCTTCCGCAATCTTTTTATCATCGGGCATCATCTGGTCCCTCTACCATCTACTTCATTGCGGCTCTTTCAATCGATCAGCCTGATGCTGATGGATATCGGCAATATTATTTCTCATCCGGACTTCACGGTCAACGCTATAATTTCATTCATGTCCCTGATTTTTTCAAGGACTTTTATTTTTTCAATCAGCGTTTCGATGGCATCCGCTGAAATGGCCAGGCCGGCCGCGTTCCGGTATTTTTCGGCCAGTTCTGCGAATGTCAGGGGGTTGTCCGGATCGCCTTTGGGTTTGGCCAGAAACTCATTGTATTCGGCGCCGTCTTTCATTTTAATGTGAACGCGTGCACCGAAACCGATGCGCGGGTCCAGTCGGGTATGGATCTTTTTTCTTAAATTGACCAGCCGGGGATTGTTCACTTTCTCGTCGGTAAATTTGTCGAGGGTCACGCTGCCTTCGGCCAGCGCCAGGGCTGCCAGGAACCAGACGCTGAACTTTCCCTCCACGCCGAGCCGGGGTTCCCGGATGGCCGCGGCGGTCGAGGCCACCGGGCCGATTTCAAGATCGATTCTTTCGACATTTTCAATATCGGGATTTTCACGGGTCCTGATCTCCTCCAGGAGATTCATCGTCGAATGCGTTCAGGCTCAGGTGGGATAGGGCTTGATGCTCAAATGATTGATGTAATATTCCTGTCCCAGCCGGTCGAGAACGACGGTTTCGTCGGGTTTTTCCGTGAGAACATCGAACAGCCCCAGTTCCCCTTCGATCATGGTCTTCGGCCCCGTAAAGCCCAGACGGGCCAGCGACGCAGAGAGGATCCCTTCCCGGGAGACTTTGCCGGCGTGAAACGGCTTGCACATCGTACCGAAGACCTGGCGCAGGCCGGCGGCCTGGGTGCCGCAGATGCCGAAGGCAGTGACCAGACGGTCGACATCCAGCCCCAGGAGCTTGGCCGCCCCGGCAGTGGCGCCGAAAGTCCCGGCTGTTGCCGTAGTATGCCAGCCTCGCTGGTAGTGGTAATCGCCCAGACCCAGTCCGACGCGGATACAGACATCGATCCCCAGGACCATGGCGGTCAGAAAATCCTGTCCGCTTTTGTTGAATTTCTCCGCGATGGCCAGGATTGCCGGCACGCAGGCCGCCGAAGCATGGATAACGGTCTCATCATGATAATCGTCGAAATCGAGGGCGTGGCCGATCAGACCGTTCGCCATGGCGGCGTTGGCCATATCGGTTTTAATGTTCGAGCCGATGACGCTTGCCTCGGGATGGCCGCCGGCGTCCCGAACGTAGCACATCATGATTGCGGCGGCCGGATCGACCGTTCCGGCCAGGGCCACCCCCTGCCAGTCGAGAAAGCACTCTCTGGCTTTGCCCACGACAGAATCGGGAAGATCCTTGAATTGTGTGTCACATACGAATTGAGCCAATTTCCGGGTAAGTTCCATCATGCACCTCGCGCGATTCAGGTTCCCACCGGGTCGTGTTTACGATGGGAACGTTTAAAAAGACCTCTGTTTTAAAAATGGATTCAAGTTGTCGTTAAAAAGGGAATTTTGCGACATTCCCCTTGTTTCCCTCGGCCGGCCCGCTTCAAGGCCGTTCCCGGCGGATGGAAAGGATGCGGACGGCCTGCTGCGGTTTGCTGTTTGGGTCTACCGGCACTTCGGCGATTTTATCCACCACTTCCATTCCCTGAATCACCTTGCCGAATACCGTATGTTTTCCGGTCAGCCAGGGCGTATCGACCAGATTGATAAAGAACTGAGAGCCGTTCGTATCCGGTCCCGAATTGGCCATGGCGATGACGCCCCGGACGGGCGGCGTCGACTGGAGCTTGTCCGTGTAGCGGTATCCCAGGTTTTCGTAACAGTCTTTTAAGCTCAGCTCGGATAATTTTTGCTGTATTTCCTGGATGCGCGCCTGGAACTGCTCCTGGGATGCGACCCCCATTTTACGCGCCAGCGGCATCACGACCAACCGGAAAAAATCCTCCCGGGTGCGGATTGCAAGGAAGGGGTTTTCCGCTCCATCGGGTTGCATTACCTTGATTTTATCGAGACCCAGGGCCGTTGCGTTGATTTCGTCGGCAAATACGTAGCCGGGGCTGCCGCTGCCGGTGCCCAGCGGACATCCCCCCTGGATCATGAAGTCCTTGATGACGCGATGGAAAATCAAATTGTCGTAAAAAGGTTTTTTGACTTTCGCCCGGGTGTTGGGATCGGTATACTCTTTGCGGCCTTCCGCCAAGGCGATGAAATTTTCTACGGTTTCCGGAGCTTCGGCGGGAAATAACTCGATCCGGATATCGCCGCTGGATGTTTTTATTACGCAAACTGGTTTATTCTGAGCCTCAGCGGCCGTCAGCGTCGCAGCTGCCGCAACATTCAGACATAGCAGCAGGGAAAATAAAAAGAGTTTTTTCATTATGTTTAGGCCTCCTCGTTTCTCCTTAACAGGTTCCTGAAGATAAAAATTAAGTACCCGTATCCCTATACCCATCTCCGGATTCAGAGTCAAATTCTATTCAATTAAAGGTTCGGATGGTTCTTGCGGGACAACCGACTCCTTGAGGCGTACGATTTGAAGACACCCGAGAAACTCGCCTGCTCTTATCAGGGGGGTAAGGGTCACCGCAATAGCCTTGCCGTAGGGCCGGGCTTCGTAGCGGATGGGTTCCGTCCGTCCGTTTCTGAAATCCCGCAGCATCCGGTCCAGTTTTTCGTTGGCGGGTTTATGATGATGGGTGTGGATATCCGTTCCGATATATTCAGGTTTGCGATTCAGAATTTTTGCCGAATGCCGGTTATAAAAAAGGAGCGTGCCGTCGGCATCGATAATACTGACGGCCAGGTCCAGGCTATCCAGGGCGAGTCGGGCCATTTCATTGATTGGGTCTGGGGTCATTTTAAAATCCGAATCCGATCGTAAGGCCGTAAGCAAGGGTGTTGTTTTCGGGTTCATAGACGAATCCGATGGGGATGCCATAATAGGTCAGGGGGGCATAATCGGACTGGTCCACATCCCAGTAACGGAAAAAGGGTTCGAGATACCAAGCGAATCTTGCGGTTACATGATTGCGGAGCTGAAAAGCAAACCTGACCCCGAACCCCTCCCCGAAGCCTTGATGGTTCTCGGGATCGTTGAATCCCGGATCGGCCTCGCTGAGATGACTGGTCACCCACCCTTTCCAGAAGAGATCATATTCACCGCCGAAACTCCAGGACCACCCGTCCGAAAAAGACCCGCTTAATTTGATGCCGATGGGAGAATAGAGATATAGAATTTCGCGTTCGTAACCGCCGGGCGCCTCGATCGTATTGTTCCAGTGGCGCAGCCCGAATCCGATAAAGGGCGTTGCCTTGGTTTTCCCCTGATGAATATTGCCCCCGAGCAGGGTGCGGATTTCAATCAGGTTATCATAGGTGTCCGCTTTTACCGGGGTGCCGCCCCAGGTGCTGCCATCATAATCGAGACTTCCGGCCGCGTATTCAAAGCTGCAGTCGATCATTAAGGCGCTTTGGTTGTAGGCATATCGTCCGATTACACCAAAGAGAAATCCCTTTTCAGTCATGACCGACGGCTCTTCATATTCAAAACGGAATACGACCGGGGCGACTTCAAAGCTGTGGAGGGATGTTGGCCGGCCGTAACGTGTTGCGGATGCGTGCGCTTCATCGTTTTGATCGGAACGCTGCCGCAGAGACACTTCACTGATTTTTACGAAATAGGTTTCAATGGACCCGTTTTCGCTTTGCCAGAATACGGCAGACGGGTGTTCAGTGCCCCCGGCCTGAAGGGGGTCGACCACGACGATGCTTATCAGGGCGGCAATGATGCGGACTAAGAGGCCGTGAATCCGTCTGTTTGTTTTCACCGCTACTCCTTTTAAAATACATGCTGCCGAATCGCTGCCAGTGGTTGCAGGCGTGTTCCGCTCTTCTGGCAGGGCGTGCTTACTTGTGCCGTTAAAAACGGGAATGGAATAAGAACAGGATGGCGCTGCCGGATTGATTTTTTGGAATGCTTAAACGAGTACACAGTCGGGGGAAAAATGTCAATGAATAAGGGATTAATCGATGCGTTCGTCGATCAACTGTTGGATAACGGCGGCATCTTCGAGCGTACTGACATCGCCGAGATCGTCCTGCTTCTTTTCGGCAATTTTCCTGAGGATGCGGCGCATGATTTTGCCGCTGCGGGTTTTCGGAAGTGCGTTGGCAAACTGCAATTTGTCCGGAACGGCAATAGCGCCGATCTCGGTGCGAACTTTCCGCAGCAATTCCGCTTTGAGTTCGCCGGTCGGCGCGATGCCGATATTGAGGGTTACAAAGGCGTAAATTCCCTGCCCCTTGATTTCATGGGGCATTGCGGCAACGGCCGCTTCCGCCACTGCCGGATGGAGCACCAGGGCGCTTTCGACTTCAGCCGTACTGATGCGATGCCCGGATACATTGATGACATCATCGACCCGGCCCTGCAGGAAATAGTAGCCTTCTTCATCCTGCAGACAGCCGTCGCCGGTAAAATACAGGCCCGGGTACGCTGCAAAGTACGCGTCCTGGTAGCGTTCGTGATCCTTGTAGATGGTCCGGGAAAGGCCCGGCCAGGGCCGTTCGATGCAAAGATGTCCGACCGCCTGGGGCGCTGCCGCACTTGCTTCCTGGTCGGGATTTGCTTCAGCGGACGGTACGATTTTGGGAATGATGCCCGGAAAGGGAAAGGTTGCGGAACCCGGCTTGGTGGGCCATGCTCCCGGCAGCGGGGAAATCAGAATGCCGCCGGTTTCCGTCTGCCACCAGGTATCCACGATGGGACAGTTCTCATTGCCGACATTGCGATGGTACCACATCCAGGCCTCGGGGTTGATCGGCTCACCGACCGTGCCCAGCAGCCTCAGGCTGGTAAGGTCCCGCCGCGCAGGCCACTGTTCTCCCTGGCGCGACAGCGCCCGGATGGCGGTGGGGGCCGTGTAGCAGACATTGATTTTGTATCGTTCGATGAGCTCCCAGGCCCGGTCCGGCTTCGGGTAGAGCGGCGTTCCCTCGTACATAAACGAAGTTGTTCCGTTCAGCAGGGGACCGTAGACGATGTAGCTGTGGCCGGTGACCCAGCCGATATCGGCCATGCACCAGTAAAGGGTCTCGGGCTGAAGGTCGAATATCCATTTCTGGGTGATGTATACATAGGTCATGTACCCGCCGGTGGTGTGGACCTGTCCTTTGGGCCGGCCGGTGCTGCCGCTGGTGTAGAGGATAAAGAGGATGTCTTCGGCTTCCATCTGCTCGCATTCACAGAAGTCTCCGATATCTGCGGCGGTCATCTCCGCATGCCACCAGGAATCCCTGGGATTTTTCCAGCTGATCGGACCGCCGGTCCGTTTGACCACGATGACATGTTCGATGCTGGGGCAGTTTTCAAGCGCCCGATCGACATTTTCCTTTAAATCAAATGCTTTTCCGGCACGGAGGGACTGGTCGATGGTGATCAGCAGACGCGATTCGCTCTCCTGAATCCGGTGCATCAGCGCTTCGGCCGAAAAACCGCCGAACACGACGTTGTGGGGAAGACCCAGACGGGCACAGGCCAGCATGGCAACCGGGAGCTGCCAGATCATCGGGAGGTAAATCGTGACGCGGTCGCCTTTTTTCAGTCCTTTTTTCTTCAGTACATTCGCAAACCGGCAAACTTCCCGATGCAGCGTCTGGTAAGTCAGAATTTTGGTGTCCTCATCCGGCTCCCCCTGCCAGATGATGGCCGCCCGGTTGCGGGTGGAAGAATCCAGATGCCGGTCCAGACAGTTGTAGCAGACATTGGTGTACCCGCCCTTGAACCATTCATGGAAAACCCTGCCCTTGCGGATGTCGAAGTTGTATTGCAGGATGTTTTCCGGTCGACGGTACCAGAACAGCTCTGCCGCGATTCCGGACCAGAAGTTTTCCGGTTCGGCAATGGCGCGTTGATAAATTTCCCGGTAATGATCCAGGTTTTTAATCCATGCGGTTTTCGAAAAAGATTCGTCCGGGTAGAACTTTCCGTCTTTTTGATATATGCTCATCTTTTATGAATTCTCCTGTAATCGAAATCAATATTAAAAGCGCATATTTTTCCGGGACAGTGACCGTATCGATTGTATTGACCGAGGGATTTTCCGTTGAGTGTAAGGTATCTCTCTATATGTTACAATGTGTGATGTCAAGATAATTTAAGGCAGGTATTCGATTTCAATAGACTATTTGCGGCTGAATCTTTAATGAGTAATATGGCATCTACCCGCCCGGCAGATAGCGATAGTCATTTGGATCCCGGGCAATATATAATTTTCCGGATAACATGATGAATTTTATGCGGACACCAATAAAAAATCGAATGGGCGCCGCAACCTGTTTTAAGTTTATGGTCGTGCTGGTCTTTATGCTCACTGCGGCGGTGCCGGCAGGTTCGGCCCAGGGTATCCCCGACGCGCAGACTTCAGCCCGGCCCGGGTCGGTCAGGCCGGATGGAACGCTCGATTTCGTGGGTCCGGACGGGTCCAGAGTGGTCCGCATTGTCATTGAAATTGCGGAAACCACCGAAACGCACAGCAGGGGGTTGATGGGCAGACCGTTTTTACGCATGACTGACGGGATGCTGTTCATTTTTGAACGGGCCGAACTGCGGCATTTCTGGATGAAAAATACACCGGTATCTCTGGATATGATATTTGTTGATTCCGAAAAGCAAATCGTGCATGTGGCCGAATCGACCCTGCCGATGTCCACCCGGACATACAGCTCGCTATTTCCGGCCCTGTATGTCGTTGAAGTTCCGGCGGGGTTCGTAAAATTTTTCAATATTCAAGCCGGCATGCGCATTCAGTGGCAACGCCGTTAGGTCGCTATGAAGTATAAGCATTTGGCATTGTTATCCATCGGGCATCTTGTGACGGACATCAATCAGGGCGCACTGCCGGCGCTCCTCCCCTTTTTTATCGCCAAACATGACCTCTCATACACGGCGGCAGCAGGGATCGTATTCGCCCTCAACATGGCGTCCACCATCGTTCAGCCTCTCTTCGGGTATGCCGCCGATCGTTTTTCGAAACCCTGGATGCTGCTGGCGGGGATGCTGCTGGCCGGAGCGGGCCTGGCCCTGACCGGCGTTTCACCGAGTTATACCTGGATATTCGTACTGTCCATCGTCAGCGGCATCGGCATTGCCGCTTACCACCCCGAGGCTGCCCGCCTGGTCCATTTTTCGTCAAGATACCGGAAGGGGACGGCCATGAGCCTTTTCGGCATCGGCGGTACGCTGGGCTTTGCAATCGGTCCGATTTTAGCAACTTCAGCCGTGATATACTGGGGGCTGAAGGGCACGCTGGTCCTGTTCGCGCCGGTGGGCATCATGGCCCTGGTGATGGCGACACAGCATTCCAGGGTAACTTCCTCCGGAGATGCCGTCCGTTTCAATAAAACGGCAGACGAGGCCGATAATCTTCAGGATGCCTGGGCGCCTTTTATCCGATTAACTCTTACCATAGTCGGCCGGGCCGTTCTCTTTTTCGGTTTAAATACATTCATACCCCTTTACTGGATTCATGTGCTGCATGAGTCGAAAACGGCAGGGGCAGTGGCGCTGGCCGTATTTGCGGGTTCCGGGGTTCTGGGGAACCTGCTGGGGGGAAACCTGGCCGACCGCATCGGTCAGAAAAAGGTCATCCTGATTGGTTTTTTCAGCCTGGCCTTACTTTTTCCAGGTTTAATCTGGGTAGACAACGCCCGGGTCGCGATGCTCCTGCTGATACCTATCAGTTTTACGCTGTTCGGCACCTACAGCCCGACCATTGTACTGGGCCAGAAGTATCTGCCCAACCGCATCGGTTTGTCCGCCGGCGTCACCATCGGTGTCGCCATCGCCATTGGGGGCGGCGCAGCCCCGATCATCGGTAAGATCGCAGATATTCACGGTATCCGCTTCGCCCTGGCTTCCCTTGCGTTTCTGCCGTTTCTAACCGCGGCCATGGCCCTGACATTGCCGGATCCGCAAAAAATAAATCAGAATTAAATGGACATGCTGGTTGATCTATAGCCGACAATAGCCGCTGTTGGAACGGGAAACTGTATGAACGCATTAGAGAGCGTTTGGCCGAACAGCTTGGATGACATTGCATAGGATGGTGAAATGCCAAGCAATCAAGGCTTCATTCATCCGTGAAATATTCGCCGTACTTTTTTTTGAATTCCCGGGATTTCTCCAGCCAGTCCGGACCGAACTGGCTGTCAAAAAACTTTTTGAGTTTGCCATACCAGCCCCGATATCGGGTGTTGTTTGCATGCGCTGTCAACAGATCAGCGACGAAGGTGGCGATTTCAGGCATTTTCTCCTTGGGGATGTAAGCTTTGGCGCCGCTTTTGATGGATTTTATAAAATTGTCCGGACTCAGAGCGTGGGCCGTGAACATGATCGCCGGAATTCCTTTCTGATTGGCGATTTCAAGGAGATCATACCCCCGTACCCCCATGATGTCCAGGACGGCGACATCAAACTTTTCCTGGGAAAGGAGTTTCTCGGCGCTTTCGAAATCGGCCGCGGTTTCAATCCGGCACATGTCCAGCAGCTCAGACAGCGCTTCCAGAACGTCCGGTTCGTCGTCAACGAGCAGCACCCTTTTACCGTTCAGAATGTTGGTGTTATCCATAATGTTTCCCCTTTGGTTTCAGCTGGTTTAACCTTTCTGGTCGGACTTAATATAACGGTTGGTGGAAAGATGTCAAGATGTTATGGGTCGTTGAGGGGTAAGGCCGGGAGGAATAACCGGTTCAGCGTCCAGCACCCATTCCCTGCGCTTTGGGTTCATTGAGGAGTGCATCATTGGGTAGACATCATAACGCCGCCTGCCGTTGCCGCAGTTCGAATCGCAAAAAAACTCTCGCATCACACCGGACCCGGAAAAATATTGTTTTCCGGTTCGATTCGTTTTATCTATTTCCTTCGGTAAAATCGAATCGGGAGGTGTTATTTGGAATTTAAACTGTGTGAAAAAATTATCGCCAACATTTCCAAGGTGATCGTGGGCAAATATGATTCATTGGAACTGCTCTTGGTTGGGATGCTGGCGGACGGTCATGTGCTGCTGGAAGATGTCCCCGGCCTCGGTAAAACGCTCATTGCCAAATCACTTGCCAAAAGCATCGGCGGCCGTTTTAAACGGGTTCAGTTCACCCCCGACCTGTTGCCGTCCGATATTACGGGGTTTAACATATTCAATCAGCAGTCAGGCCGGTTTCAGTTTCAGTCGGGACCGGTGATGACGAATATTCTGCTGGCCGATGAAATCAACCGCACCATTCCCCGAACTCAGGCCAGCCTGCTGGAGAGCATGGAGGAGCGGCAGGTGACCGTGGACAGTCAGACCCTGATCCTGCCGACGCCGTTTTTCGTGATTGCAACCCAAAACCCGATCGAACTGGAGGGGACGTTTCCCCTGCCGGAAGCCCAGCTGGACCGCTTTCTGCTGAAGTTGCGGCTGGGATACCCGGATCGCAGCGAAGAAATCGCAATCATGGAACGCTACCAGGAAAAAGATCCGCTGCCGGAGCTGGAGGCCGTAACCACCCCGGAAGTGTTCGCTGAACTGCAGCAGGCGCGGAAGAAAATAGGTGTTTCCGATGCGCTGCGGCAATATATCGCCGATCTGGTAGGGGCCACTCGCCGGCACGAGGCGCTGCGATTCGGCGCCAGCCCGCGTGGCAGCCTGGGACTGATGCGTGCCGGACAGGCTCTGGCCGGCATCCGCGGACGGACATTTGTCCTGCCGGATGATATCAAGCATCTGGCGGTCCCGGTGTTATCCCACCGCCTGATACTCAAAGATGCCGAACGGCTGAGGGGCGAAACACCGCAACGGTTTGTGGAACAGATCCTGGCAGAGACTCCGCTGCCCGCTCCCTTGGAGTGACCTGAAATGACGACAGGAACCGAAGAAAGGGTCTCTTCCGTCTATACGCTGTCTCTGATTTTAGTGCTGGTGGGTCTGGGGCTGTTTGCGGCCCTGTTAACCCGGCAGGCAACTCTGACCTATCTCTGCATTCTGGTTTTTACCATGGTTGCGGGCGCAAAAGCCTGGAGCCGCCTGAGTATCGCAAGGATCGAGTCCGACCTGGGTGTCGACAAGAAAAAAATGTTTCCCGCCGAAACGCTGACCCTCAGCATCGGCGTTGCAAACAACAAGGTTCTACCGGTGTGGCTGCAGGTCCGGGTGGCCCTCAGGGGAGCGATGCAGATCGCTTCCGGCCAGGCGGTGCTGAAAAAAGACAGCGGGTTGTTATGGTACCAGCGGGTCGATTTCCGCTGGCAGCTGACGGCCCAAAAAAGAGGGGTGCACCGCATCGGTCCGGTGGTGCTTGAGGTGGGGGATCTTCTGGGATTTTACCCGCAGGTGAAGCAGTCTCCCGACTTTCATGATGTGATTGTCTACCCCCGCCTGGTGCCGTTGAACCCGGTGCGGTTTCCGCGTTGTGATTTTTTCGGAATTCCCGGCGTTCGTAGCCCCATCGAAGATCCCATTTATATCCATGGCGCCCGTGATTACCAAAGCCGCCGGCCGGCCCGTTACATTCACTGGAAAGCCAGCGCCCGGCATAACCGCCTGATGGAAAAGGTTTGTGAACCTGCCGAGCAGGAGAAGATCCTGATGCTGGTTTGCACCCACCGGTTCAGCAGCGATTCCACCGGAGAATCCTTCGAGCGCACTCTGGAAGCGGCCGCTTCCCTTGCGGTTGAATTCGACCGCAGGCGCTTTGCGGTGGGACTGGTTACAAACGGCCGCTTAAAGGGGGACGGCAAGGCCGTATTGAAAATATCCCGAAACCCCGGGCATCTTTCAGATATTCTGGAAACAATGGCCAGACTCGAACCGGTCCCCGCAGAAGATATGGTTGACCGGTTGCAGCGCGGGATGACCCTTCCCTGGGGCGTCACCGCCGTATGCTTTACCTACCGGCTTGATCGCGCGAGCCTGGCGTTGAATCAGTACTTTAAACAACGCAACATACCCATGGCGGTAATTGTCTGCGATCAGCGAACGGACTTAACTGCAGCGGAAACAAAGACCAGTGAAAAGATCTATCGACTGGACGATATCCGGGCGAAAGGGTCCGTTACCCGATGAAACGTTTGCCGAATGCGGTTTTTTGGACGACCGCCGCCGGAATGGAACTGAGCTGGGTTTATGCCTGGGCCGCGTTCATTATGGATGCCGTCGGCAAAAGGCCGTATCCCCTCCCCGAAGCAGTCGCCATGTTTGGGCTGGCAGCGCTTGTGACGGCTTTCATCCGAGGCCGGGGCTGGCTCAATATTCAGATTCTTTTGATCCACGGCGCCGGGCTGACGGCTTTTGCTTTGCGGGGCGTGCATCTCTTGTGGTACCGGACCGAGGTCTTCTGGAGTCTGACCTGGCTGGAGGATTTTTTCAGCCGGGCGCGGGAGCCCGTCGCCTGGTTCCCCCTGGCGGTTTTTTGGACCGGGATGATTGTTTTCTGGGTCAGCGGGATTCGATACGCCCGGCGTTCAACAGCCTATCCGGCAATATCCATCCGTTTTGATAAAGGGCTGACCTGGCTCTTTGTGCTGCTCCTTGTAAAGCTGTTTATGCGAACGCAGTTAGGACTTCCATCGGCCGAATCCGTTTCCGAAGCGATGATTTTTCCATTTTTCGTTTTTGGGCTGCCGGCCGTGGCGCTGGCCCGCAACCGCAGCGGCAGTCAAAAGGGCTTCATGAGCGGCTATCGCGGCGTCGGCCTGATCATCAGTTTCAGCGCCGCCATTTTTCTTTGTGGAACGGGACTGGTGCTTCTTTTTATGCCGTATCTGCAAGCCGCTTCCGAGGCCGGTTATGAGGCCCTCAAAACAACCGGTAATTTTTTCGCTCCTATTCTGGTAAAAATACTGATGTTCCTCTTCGGGTATAAACCTGCTCATAACGCCGTACCGGAGATTATTCCCCGCAAAGGGCCGCCGGAGAATCTGCCGGAGATGGAGCCGGTCTGGTGGGCGGAGCTTTTCATTAAAATTTATGCATGGTTTTTATGGATGCTGCTGGGGCTGTTGTTTGTTTTCATCCTCGGGGTTGGGGCATGGTTTTTATGGCGCTGGCTTTTTGCAAGAACACGGAAAACAGCGCGCGACGGCGGCGCCTCCGGCTTTTTCCTGCAATGGCTGGAACGCCGGATCGCCTATCTGCAATTGGTCTGTGACAAGTTTTTCGGACGGAAAAAAGGAAACGAAGCCATCCGTCTCTACGGAAAGCTTTTAAGCTGGGGGCGGCGCAGCGGCTTGCCGAACCGGCGCAGCGAAACCCCGCTGGAATACGGACGGCGCTTGAAACAACCATTTAAGGCACTGTCTGCGGAAATCGATCTGATCATATCCGGTTTCAACCGGTATGTCTACGGCGCGGCGGTTTGGGATGAACGGGAATCAGCTCTTGCGCGGCAAGCCTTGCAGAGATTGCGGCGACCGATGCTGTGGCCGAAGCGGTTTAAGCTGTGGTTTTTGAGCAGCGGGTAGAAGCGGGTTGCAAGTTTACGGGTTACGAGTTGCAGGTTGAGCGGGGAACTCAGGGTTGTAACAGCGAAGGATTTTCCCGAACCGGCACGATCCTGCTGGTTTAGCCGGTATATTCGATGACCAGAATGCTGATGTCGTCTTCCGGTTTTTTGCCTTTGCCGAAATTTTTGACGGAATTGTAAATCGCGTTCGCCAGGGCCGGGGCCGTTTCACCCTTATGGACTTTAAGGATTTTGTAAAACCGGTTTTTGCCATAGCGTTTTTCCGACGGATTGCAGGTTTCCAAAATACCGTCAGTGTAAAGAACCACCCGGTCGCCCATCTGCAGCCGCATGCGGGCCTGCCCGAACGGCTTGCCCCGGCTCAGTCCGATAATGGGCCCGTGCTGGTCCAGGACTTCAATGGTTCTGTCGTTTCTCAGCAGGACCGGCGGCGGATGGCCGGCGCAGCTATAGGTCAGGCTGCCGTCGAACAGGTCGATGGTCATATAAATGATGGTGAAATAACTGTCAAACCGTTCGAACGGAAAAGCCCGGTTGATGCTGTTCAGCACGTTTTCCGGCGGGACGATGCCGGCATCGTCCGCCAGGATTCGGACGTTCTGGAGAAACTGGGATACGGCCACCGCAATCAGGGCAGCGGAAACTCCATGCCCGCAAACATCCAGCATGTAAAAACCGATATGCTTTTCGTCCGGGAAATGGATATTGAAGATGTCGCCGCCGATCCTTTCGCAGGGTTCGAATTTCCAGGCGACATGGATGTTGGGGATGCTGGGCGAGCTTTCCGGCAACAGGCTTTTCTGAATTCCGGCGGCCGCCTTCAGATCCTGATCAAGGAGGGCCTGTTTTTCCTCTAGTTCGATTTTCTGCTTTTCGATGTCGGTAATATCGTAAATGATCACCAGAATCATCCTGCGGCCTTGAAAATCGATATGGCGGGTGCTGAACTCAAGGTATTTTTCCGTGGGCATGCCGTTAATATAAAAAATGCGTTCCAGCCGGACATGATCGACCGGTATCTTTTCAGTCATTGTTTTGATGATTGATCGTCGCAGGATGCAGGTCATGCAGACGGAGGTTTTTCCGCAGGGACGGTTTTCAGTTACCGTGTTGACGCACCCCGTGACGTTGCCGAAAGACTGTTCCGCCACCGTTTTGTCGGACTGGTCAAAAAGTTCCAGAAAGAAATTGTTGAATTGATAAATCTGAAGTTTTTCATCGGCGATCAGTACGGCCGAGTTGATGTTGTCCAGCAACAGGTTTAAAAACGCGTTGGATTCTCTAAGGTCGCCCAGAGATGTTTTCATCTGCAAGAAACTCCGCTTTTCTGAAGGTTAACGGGTCGGTTTATTCCTCCTCCTATATGTGCTATTTTTATTCAATACTTTGACTTAAGTCAACCGTTGGCAAAGTATTCATTGGTTTCCGATATGCCCGGGCAGAAAAAACCGGAAGAATGGAATGTTGGAATCCTGTCATCGAGGTGTCTTTTTAAAATAAACCCGATCTTCCGGCGGTTTGAATATTTTTGTTGATTAATCAGGTAGATATGATAAATTAAACTGAAAAATAAGAATGAACCCAAACAAAAGGAAGATGATACTGAAAAATAATACACCAGAAGAAAAAACCGCTGAACCGGAAGCAAAGGAAAAGTCCCTCCGGCCGGGGCGCAAAAGCCGTTACCGGCCGCGGCGTTCGCCGCGCAAAAAGGGAAAGCAAACCCACGAATTTTTGGATAAACAGGCTGCTCCCATAGAGGCGTCGCAGGAGGATAATTGGGATATTTCGCTTTTCGAGGCGCCGCCGGCGGAAGGGAAGACACGCTTTCACGATTTTAACCTCCCGGCAACGCTGATGCACGCCGTTTGCGATCTCGGGTTTCAGTATTGCACCCCCATCCAGGCGGAGATTCTTCCCAGCAGCCTGGCCGGTCGAGACGCCACGGGGCGGGCCCAGACCGGTACGGGCAAAACAGCGGCTTTCCTGATTACCGTGATTACCCGGTTGCTGCTCAACCCCGACACTGAAAAACGCGCGCCGGGGGTGCCCCGCGTCCTGATCCTGTCCCCAACCCGTGAACTGGCTCTGCAGATTTCCGCCGAAGCGCGTGAACTCTCCAAATATTGCCATTTGAAAATCATTTCCGTGTTTGGCGGCATGGATTATGAAAAGCAGCGTAAGCAGCTTAACGCCGGTCCGGTTGATATCATCGTAGCCACACCCGGAAGACTGCTTGACTTTCAGGGGCGCCGGGATATCAACCTTAAAAAGATTGAAGTGCTGATCATCGATGAAGCCGACCGGATGCTCGATATGGGGTTTATTCCGGATGTCCGCAGGATCATTAACAGTACGCCTCCCAAAACAAAGCGTCAGACGCTTCTTTTCAGTGCGACCCTGACCGGTGAGGTCGCCCGCTATGCCTCGCAATGGACCCACAATGCGGTGATCGTTGAGATCGAACCGGAGCAGGTTGCAGTGGATACCGTCGATCAGATTGTCTATAACGTGACCACCTCCGAAAAGTTTGCCCTTCTCTACAACATCATCGACCGCCAGAACCTCGACCGGGTGCTGGTTTTCTGCAACCGGCGCGATGAGGTTCGACGGCTGGCGGAAAAGCTGACTCGCTGCGGAATCAACTGCTCGGAGCTTTCAGGGGAGGTCACCCAGAAAAAAAGGATTCAGCGCCTGGATGATTTCAAATCCGGAAAAATACGGGTGCTGGTGGCAACGGATGTGGCCGGGCGCGGTATTCATATCGAGGGTATGGATCATGTCATCAATTTTACACTGCCGCGCGATCCGGAAGATTACGTGCATCGGATCGGACGGACCGGGCGGGCCGGGGCGGCAGGCACATCGGTCAGTTTTGCGGATGAACAGGACGCCTTTTACCTCCCTGCAATCGAAGCGTTTATCGGCCGGGGGCTGAAATGCATTGAACCGGAGGAAGACTGGCTCAACCTGCCGGAGTCCGTTATTGCCAAAGAGCGGAGCAGTCCCCGCCGCAAAAGAGAGACCGCGCCGGCAGCTCGGGGCAGGGCGCAAAGACGGTCCCGCCCCCCAACCAGGCATCCGCGCCGCCGGGAATCATAAACAGGTTATAATTCCATACGGGGATGGTTGCTGCACACCCGCATTCAATATCAAGCAACAAGGGGGGAAAAAGTGCAACCATCGAACCGTATCGAACACCGCTACTTTCCTGTTGATTTAAGCGAAAAAAAGGCATATACACATAAATCCTCTCCAACAGATCCAACTGCCATTACCGGATGCCCGGCCGTCCGGTAGTCTTACTTCCCGGCTTGCTGGAGAATCTTTCGGCAATAATTGCAGCCAGGCTGACAGGTTTTCTGCCCGTGCAACAGGCAATTGAATAACACCCTAATTACAGAGGAGCAAAACGACTATGAGCTGGAAATTCTGGGAGAAAAAACAGGAAGGAACCGCCCCCGGCGGACCCCACGAGGTGAAGCTTCCCGGCCCCAAACGGATCAATGAATCAGTCGGAAGATTTCTGGTGGTCCGGCTGCAGGCCGATCCGGATTGGGTCTGGAGTCTGAAAGAAGTCGAACGTCAGCACCCTGAGACCAAAACCGTTTTTGATGTGAGGGTTTATGATGAAAGGGAAACGGCTTTGAAAAATGTGACGGTTCAAAATTTCAACACATTGGATGCCTATCCCGACCTGATCCTTTACGAAGGCTGGTTTGATAAAAAAACCCTGAAAGCTCAGGTCGAAGAAAAAAAAGCCCCTCCGCGCGCAGCCTGACAACAGGGTTTGAATAAATTTCCAAAGGGGCGTTTTGCTGTAGTTTCCTGCTTGCGGCAGGGCAAAGGGATTGACCGCTCTATTTTTTAAAAGCCGCTGAAATCAGCAAATCATGCTGAATTTTATCGGCTTTTTTATGATGATGATTCATTTAAAGTCTTCCGGTGGCGCAGGTATTTGTCAAGTCGCCTGAAAAATGCTAATCCGTCTTAAATGAAGCGATCCGCCAAAATAATCCGCTGGGTATCCGGAGCGGCCATCGTATTCGCTGCCGTCCTGACGATCTTCATCCTGATTGCACCCCGCCTGATAAACATCGAATATGTCCGGCAAGTACTGGTTTCGACCCTGTCCCAAAAGATCGGCGGGGAAGTAAACTTTCAAAATATACGCCTGTCGATCCTGCCTCGGCCGCACCTTGCGATTTTCGATGGCCGGCTGTCTGTTCCGGAAACTTTCCAGGCTTCCTGGAAATCCCTGTCGCTGTCTGTCCGCCTGCTGCCGCTTTTCAGGGGTAGAATCGATGTCGGCACCGTTACCGTGGAACACCCCGAGATCACCCTGACCGTCGCTCCGGACGATGGCCGGCATCAGCCCGTACCTGCTGTCGCTGAAAAAACAAGCCCCCTTGCCGGGGTTGCGGCCGCCATCGGCCTGACCCCTGCAGTTAACATAAAGGCGGGGCGCCTGAACCTGCATATCAAGGACCGCTTCAGCCTGATTTTCATCGATATGAACGGCCGGGTGGGCGTATCGGCGGACCGCATGCGGATCAGACTTAAAACCCGGACGGACTTTTGTGAACGCATCGAATTGCAGGCAGAATCCGACCTTAGAACTTTCAACAGCCGGGGACGGATCAGCCTGGCCCGCATCCGCTCGCAGCATCTGCCGCCGAATCTGTTTGCGGCCGATGCTTCATGGCTCGGGGAGTCTCTGATCAACCTGGATCTCGACTTCGAAACAGATGGTTTGAAAACGGTTGCAGCGGATGTACAAGGCTCAATGCCACAGTTAACGCTTTTGCGCGGAGGTAATCCGGTTGTCCTGGCCGCAACGTCCTTTAAAGGGCGTTTTCATCAGGATGATCGTCAAATCGCGGTTTTTTTAACGGAAGGCATCCTGGAGCACCCGAAACTGACTTTGTCCGGAAAATATGTACGCGAACGGGCCGGCGGGCAGATGGAAGTGGAGCTCAAGGCGGCTGACGTGGAGGTGACGTCAACCCGCCGGACAGCCTTGGCGCTGGCCGGAGAAACACCGGCGGTAAAAGAGATCTTCGGTATCATCAGGGGCGGCCGGCTGTCCGCGTTTATCCTGAGTTCCCGCGGTCGTTCCCTCGCCGACCTTGCCGAGCTGAAAAATATGACTCTCACCGGCAACCTGAAGGAGGGAGCTATCGTTGTTCCCGGAATTGATTTAAAGTTTGAAGACGTCCGCACGGAAGTACGGATTCGAAACGGCATTCTGACTGCCGAAGGCATCAGGGCTCGTTATGATACTACGACTATCCTGGACGGCAGCCTGCGCCTGGGGCTTTGGGGGGCAACAGCGCCTTTTCATCTGGACATCGGATTAGATGCCGATTTGACCCAGGTCCCGCCGATTCTAAAGCAGGTGGTGAAAGACAGGCGGGTGCTGAAAGAAATCGATAGCATCGCTGTTGTCGACGGTCGGGCCGGTGGGAGGTTGATACTGGGGGAAACCTTGAATAATGTCACCGCGACCGTAAATGTCTCGGATTTTACTCTGACAGCCCGTGTGGCCCCGATACTCGCTGCGCTGATCATCAAGGGAAATGCACTGCGATACAGCGGCGCCGGGGTATCCATTGAGCGCTTAGAGGGCAAGCTGGAAAATTCCGGTTTTTTTCTGGGTCCCGGCAGGCTAAACTGGCGGCAGACTCCGGTAATCGACATACAGGCCGGCAGAGCCGATCTTAAACTCAATGAAATCCATACCATCCTGTCTACCTTTGCATCCTTGAGAAATGCCCTTAAAAACATTCAGTCCATGAACGGAACAGTTGCCCTTTCCCGTTTTCAGTTAAGCGGACCATTGGCCGAACCTTCCAAATGGGAGTTTCAGGCTGAAGGAACTGCAAGAAATGCCGAGGTAAAATCGGCACAGCTGCCGGCGCCTTTGTCCGTGAGCCGCGGCGAATTCAAAGCGACACCGCAAGCACTGACCATTTCACAGGCAGAATCCGGTATGCTGGATGCCGCCCTGACGGTTTCCGGCCGGCTGACGGAATACCTTGGCGCGATTCAGACGGCGGATCTGAGATTTGAAGGCGCGTTCGGCTCAGAAGGAAATCAGTGGCTGCAGCAGAAAATTAAGATGCCTTCGCACTTGACCATTCGACCTCCCCTGCATTTTTTAAACAGCCGCCTGCTCTGGCAGCGCAGCGGTCCTGCGGCATTTTCAGGCGATTTAACTCTCCCTGATGATCTCAATGTGTCGGCCGATGTTGTGCTTGAAACCGACAGGATTCATATCAAAAAACTTACTGTCCGGGATAAAGATTCAAACGCCGCTTTTGCATTAAAGCTGCAACGGGGAAAGGAAATTGATTTTGGCTTTAAAGGAAACCTGCAAAAAACAACGGTCACAAAATTGCTGGCAGACAATCGGATTCTGGACGGCCGGATAAATGGAGATCTTCGTCTTACCTACGCCATCGATCGGCCGCTGGATACCCGATTCGAGGGGACGCTTTCAGGCGAAGATCTGATTTTCATGAAGCCGCTGGGTCTTTTGTTAAAGGTAAAGAACTTCGATGTTGCAGGCATCGACGGAAAATTTGATGTAGCTGCAGAAATGCTTCTTGAGCGGGATCAAGAGATAAAACTGACGGGGCAGGTGAATCATTCGCCCCACGGGATTATATTTGATGCGGCCGTGTCTTCCGGCGGGATGGTTCTGGACGATCTGGCGGCAGTCACTGGGCGGGACGATCAAAATAAAGCCGGCGCTCCAAAAGATCGATTCTGGGAATTTCCGCTGAAAGGGGTTGTGAAACTCGATTCAGCTTATGCCGCTTACGGTAAATATACCTGGCGCCCCCTGCGCGGAACCCTGTCGCTTAAGCCCGATAAGATAACTTTTGCAGTGGATGAAGCGGAAGTGTGCGGTATTTCAATGCCCGGCGTTATAACGATGACGCCGCAGGACGTCCGGTTGAAATTTGAGCCGTTTGCCCGGGAACAGGAAATAAAAAAGAGTATTGTCTGCCTGCTGGATAAGGACGCGGAAGTTGAAGGCCGCTTCAACCTGGACGGCGGGATTGCCGGAGGAGGCCCCGGCCGGGATCTGCAGAAAGCGTTGACCGGCGATTTGACATACCAAACAGGAAAAGGACGTATCTATTCCGGCAATGCGTTTCAAACCATCAGCAGGATATTTGCAGTACTGAACGTTACCGAAATATTCCGGGGAAAGCTGCCCGAAGTGGGCAAAGAGGGTTTCGGCTTTAATTCGATTCAGGCCAAACTGAAAATCCGGGACGGTGTACTTGAACTGGAGGAAGGCGTTATTGACGGGCTGACCGCAAATATGACGGCCAGGGGCGTTTTGAATTTGGCGGATCGGCAAATGGATTTGACCGTACTGGTTGCGCCATTCAAAACCGTTGATTCGATCGTGAGAATCATTCCGCTGGTGGGAGAAATCCTGGGCGGCTCCCTTATATCGGTTCCAATCGGCGTAAAAGGGGACTTGCAGAATCCTGCAATCACCGTTCTGTCGCCGGCAGCCGTGGGAGAAGGGCTGCTGGGAATACTGACCCGGACCCTGAAACTGCCGGTCAAGATCATTGAACCATTTATTCCGCGTGAAAAAAAACAGAATAGCAACTGAATCAATTGACATCCTGCCAATCGTACCTACTATTTTAGTTAAAATTGCGTGAATCGAATTAATGGCCTGGCGGTGTCGGCCGTGCTAATCAGAAACAAGATTGTTCGTAGAAGGGTAAACCTTAAAATCAAAAGGAGGTTGTCATGGACGTTAAAGATTATTGCAGGAGCATTGAACAGGAACTGACCGGCTGGAAGGCAAAACTTTATGATATGACCCGGAAAGTAGACGGCTTGCCAAGTGCCAGCAAAGAAAAAGTGCTGGCCAACGTTGAAGATCTTCATATGATCGTAACCGAGCTGGACGACCGGATTGAGACCCTGCGTACGGAATGCCCCACGGAGTGGAGCCCGATCAAAAAAGAGATCGACGGAGCCCATGTCAACCTGCGCAGCAAGTATGATGAGGCCATGGCGGCCATCGGCAAGGCCGCGCCGGTGTCGGTGCCGGGTTGATGCCGGCTTATTTTAAAGTAAGCGAAATAGCCGGTTCTTTAAGGCCATAGTTTCTGAGGGGGCCTCCTGTTTTAGTGGAAACCCCGCTGATAAACAGATCAGGATCATCAACGGCCTGGTCCGGGGCCCCTCAGATTTCTTTTATTGCAAACGATATAATGTTTACACATCTGAGACGGAATGTGCGGCAGATTCGCCCATTACGGCAGTTTGGAAGTACTGAAAAAAACCTTTCAACTCCAAGAGATTGCCGGCGACGTTTCCCCCAGCTACAACATCGCTCCGCTGCAGCCGGTAGCGGCGGTTACCCGGCATGACGTCAACCGCCTGGAACGGTTGCGCTGGGGCTTGGTTCCCTCCTGGGCCAAAGACCGGACCCTGGCTGCAAGGCTCATCAATGCCCGGGCTGAAACCCTTTCTGAAAAACCCAGCTTTCGCAGTTTGTTCAAGCATCGGCGCTGCCTGATTGCGGCGAATGGATTTTATGAATGGACGGCCGACGGGAAGCAAAAACAACCCTGGTATTTCAGCCTTTCTTCGGGAGAGCCCTTTGCTTTTGCCGGGTTGTGGGACACCTGGAAGGGGGAAGATGACCCCTATCATTCCTGCACGATTATTACCACCGCCGCAGACGAATCGGTCCTGCCGATTCATGACCGCATGCCGGTTATCCTGGCGCCGGAAGTGTACGTCGACTGGCTCGATCCGCAGAATCAGGATAAAACCCGATTAAATGCGATCCTCAGGGAAGGGCGGGCAGGGGGGCTGAAGCGGTTTCCGGTTTCCAAACGGGTGAACTCGATTCGCCGCAACGATCCCGCCTGCATCGAACCTGTTATAATCCAACAGGATCTCTAAACCTATTTTGGGGGGTGAAAATGAAGATCAAAACCAGTGACTTGCCGGGAATCGGAAAACGCTATTCCTTTGAAACGGCGGAAGGAGAGAATCTGGTGGTAATCCTGCATCAGAGTGGACACCGGGAAATATATCATTTTGCCGGATCCGATGAGGACGAACCGGATCTTGTCGTAAAATTGAGTGATGAAGAAGCCCGCCAGCTGGGAACCATTCTCTTGGGCGTCGATTACCAGCCGGTGGCTGACGACCGCTTGGAATTGCTGCTGAAGAACATCAGAATCGAATGGGTTCAAGTTTCGCCGGAAAGCGAGCTGGTTAACAAGAAAATCATCGATGCCCGCATCAGAACCAGAACCGGTGCGACCATCATCGGTATCCAGAGAGGCAAAGACATGATCGGCAGTCCGGATATAAACGAGGTGATTTTGGCCGGTGATACGCTTATGCTCATCGGCAACCGTGAACAAACCAAGAAACTGGATTCGATGTGTAAATCATGCGTCCCGGCATCCCGGGCTGATGATGAAAATCTGAAACCGGTTGGCACCCAAAGGTAAGCCGTGGAAAACACACCCTTTCTGCTGCTGGCGGGAATGATGCTGGGCACATTTTTCGCTGTCAGCTTTACCTCCCAGAAATTCAGGCTTCCTTCGGTTCTGATCTATATCGTGCTGGGAGCCGCCGTTTCCTCTTTGTTTTCTGAAAGCAGACTGATTCATATCGCCGCCGAGATCGGCATTGTTCTGCTGTTTTTCATTCTGGGGCTTGAATTTCCACTGGCCCGGATGATCACCATTTCCAAAAGAATCTGGCCCGCCGGTCTGATGGATATTGCCTTTAACCTTGGCGGTGCTATGGTCGTGGCCCTGCTGTTCGGCCTGGACCTTGTCTCGGCATTCATGATCGGATCGATTGCTTATGCAACGAGCTCATCCATATCCGCCAAGATGCTGGATGAAAGGAAACGGCTTGCCAATCCCGAGACCGAGTTCATCCTGGCCCTGCTCATATTCGAAGACCTGGCGGCTCCCATCCTGGTATCCTTTATTGCCGGGGTTCAGAGCGGCGATATTGTCTCTATGACCTTTCTAGGGATTTTATTTTTGAAAATCAGCGCGCTTGCAGCCGGGGCCATCCTCATGGGACATTATGGTTTCAGACGGCTGAGCAGTTTTATTGGTAGATACATCGAAAACGATTTTATGCCCCTTCTGGCCGTGGGTTTGGCACTGGGGTATGCCGGGCTGGCGATTGCCCTGGGCTTGTCCGAAATCCTAGGTGCGTTCATGGCCGGGGTCATGTTGTCGGAAACGGGGCGGTCTCCCGAAATTGAGCACTTGCTTCTGCCCATCCGGGACCTTTCTTTGCCATTCTTTTTCTTCTGGTTTGGAACGACAATCCATTTCGGTGAAGGCGTTTCTTATATCGGCATGCTGGTTGTGCTGGTCATTCTGGCAGTTACCGGAAAGATCGCCGCGGCTTATGCTGGCAGCCGATTGTTCGGGTTAAGCCCGAAAATCTCCTGCCGGGCTGCATTTTCAATGGTTCCCCGCGGTGAATTTTCCGCCATTATCGCCAGCCTGGCTTTGCCGCAGCTGCGGATATTCAGCGGGATTTACATTTTGATCACGGCTTTTATCGGTGTTTATCTGTTCGGTCGGGCGCCTGAAATTGCCAACTGGTATCACAACAAATGGTTTCAGCATTCCGCTGCAGATACCAACAAACGCAAGGGTCGACTTGCCCCTAAGTCCATCGATTCGTAATTTTGAGGGCGTATTTTTTTCTGCAGGGAGCTTCAATTATTCTTTAAGCTTCTGGCTTAAAAATTCAACCGTTCGTTTCCAGGCCAGTCGGGCAGCCTCCTGGTGATACCGGTCGGCCTTGGCGTCGTTGTGAAACGCGTGTTTGGCGCCTGCATACATATGGATCTGGTATGCAATGCCCGCTCTTTTCAGGGCGGCTTCGTACGCCGCGATGCCGGCATTGATTTTTTCGTCCAGGCCGGCATAATGAAGCAGCAGGGTGGCTTTGATTTTAGGGACATCTTCCGGGGCGGGCTGCTGACCGTAGAAGGGAACCGCTGCGGTCAGATCCGGAGCGTTCACCGCCACCAGGTTGGCCATCCGCCCTCCCCAGCAGAAGCCGATGACGCCGACCTTGCCGGTTGATTCCGGATGCGTTTTCAAGTATTGAACCGCGGCAAGATAGTTTTCCAAGGTTGACCGGCCGTCAAGCTCTTTTGTCATTTCGATGGCCTTGTCAAGATCCTGGGGGGTTCCTCCCAGCGGAGACAAGGCATCGGGCGCCAGAGACAGGAATCCTTCCGCGGCGACGCGCCGGATGACATCCTCGATATGGGGAGCGAGCCCCTGGTTTTCATGGATGACGACAACGCCGGGCCGTTTGGCATCACCCTTCGGCCTTGCCAAATATGCGCGGACTTTTCCGGTTGCTCCGGAATAATGAATGTATTCGGTTTGCAGAGCGGATGACGGCTGGTCCATGATCATATCTCCTTTCTTTTCGATAATTACTGTTGGAATATCCCTTCAGATAAAAAATCATAGCTTTTTAATTGGTTGGACCCATTATCCCATATTTTGCTCCCCCTGTCTGTATGAAAAACCATTCAAAACATATTCCCCAAAAAAATCATTAAGTTCACATTGAACCAAAATATCAACATGTTAAACCACTCGCTGCTGTCTGGCACACATTTTGCTGCTATTATCTTTATCTTTTTTTCCGAAAAACGGACGGCTGCACCGGAACGGATCAGCCGATTGCGAAAAAGGGGGGTGGGGAGCGTTATAAAAAATCATTTGAAAGTTCGGGGAGTTGACTTCACATAATTATCCATGATGCTGAGGTGTCATAATGACTCGAATTTATGAAAAAAGAAAAGATTCCCGGTTCAAGATGAACGCCCCATTAATCTACCGGATAAATCTGACGGGCGCAAATTATCGAGCAAAAAAATTAAACCACAGCAGCACCGGCATATCCTTTAAGAGCAAGCACGATTTAAAACCCGGCACAGTCGTTTATATCAGGCGCAAAGGCTGCGCCCAAAAGTGTTCGGGCGGTAAGGCGTGTGAAGGTTGCCGAATGGTAACCTTGGCCACCGTCAAATGGTGCAATCAAATTGAAGATGCAGGCATGGGGCGGCCATATTGGGTCGGTGCAAAATATTTTTAGGCGGCTGATCGGACGAAGCCGGCAGGTCTCGAAGATGATCACCTGGGCAGAGGTGGAAACTGAGCGAGTATTTTATCGACCGTATCATAGATTCCTTTTGTAATCTCCTCGGGGGTGGCGTGTTGATCCGCACGTGCGGTGCCGGTTCCGCGCCACAGTAAAGCGGATGCATCAATCAGATCAATTACCAGCAGCCCTTCATCATATGCGCTGATCTGCCTGCCGGAGTCGAAACCGATCCCCCCGAAGCGTCTGCCGCCACCCCATCCGATACCCACTCCCACCCCCACATCGTCAGATTCGATTTTACTGCGAATCTGATATTTATAGGCGACATAAAAATCGGGCTTTCCCCATCAGTCTTTTGGCTTTGAACCGATACGTTTCACAAGCTCCCATACCGGCACGGCCGTAAGCCCGCCGATGATTCCTCCGATGTAGCTCGGAAAGCGAGTGTTAAAAATTGATGACCATATCAGGCCAAAGATAATACTGGCTGCTAAAATTGCAATTAATGTCACTAATACCCGTTGCCATAATGCCATTATGTTTCTCCCCCTGTCTTCAAATACGGATAGCCGATCGCATGATGATTTTTTTGTGAATCTTCTGAATTTACCTTGTGTGACAGACGTTAAACCGCGTACCTAAGCACGGCGACGAAGTGACAGGCCGTCCCGGCAATAACGAACAGGTGCCAAACGAAGTGTGCATATCGAATCCGTTTGGCCGCGTAAAACCCCACCCCCGCCGTATAGGCCGCACCTCCTGCCATCAACCAAAACAGGCCCCACGGCGGCATGTTGCGCCACAGCGGCTTTACCGCAATTATGATGAGTCAGCCCATGGCAAGATACAAAATCGTTGAGAGCCGCGGGAACCTTGCGCCGCCGAAAGATTTGAGGAGGACGCCTGCAAGCGCTATCCCCCAAACGAGTCCGAACAGCGTCCAGCCCCAGGGGCCGCGAAGGACCCCCAGCGTGAATGGCGTATACGTGCCCGCGATCAGCAAAAAGATGAAATGATCATGGCTCAATATTGAATTCTTGTCAAATTATTCCGTGCGGTTATCGGGATGGCGTGCGACCCCGGGCGGCGGAGCTGATTACCCCTCAACATTAACCGTTTCAACCAGCACCATGGCCGTCCCTTTATTATAGAAGCCGAGCTTTTTGGCGGCGCCCGCGCTCAGGTCGATAATCCGGCCATCAACAAACGGGCCGCGGTCATTCACCCGCACAATGATCCGGCGATTGTTTTCCAGGTTCGTCACCTGCACGAAGGTTGGCAGGGGCAGGTATTTATGGGCTGCGTTCAGACCATCGGGGTGGAAGGCTTCACCGTTGGCTGTCATTCGGCCGCCCTTCTGGCGATAGGTTTCGTACCCGTACCAGGATGCGGTACCTTTCTGCCGATAGGTTTCGGCCGTTTTAACGGTCATGGGCACATAGCGCCTGCCGTTGACCACGTAGGGCGAAGCTTTGACACGGCCCTGGCGGATGGCTTCCCTGGGGGGCAAGCCGTCGATCGATTCAAGACCGTCACGGGTAAAGGGCCATGTCAGCGGCGCCATGACAACCTTGATGGTGAAGCCGCCGACAGTATACATGGTTTTACCGGCAAATTTTGTCACTTTATAGGTTGTCTTAATGGTTCCCTTGGTAATCTTATAGGTGGCTTTTACGATGCTGCATGAGAACAGAAAAAGAAAAACAACCCCCAGGAGAATAGAGTATGCGGAGGGTGAATTTATCCGTTTCACAGGTAGGTCCTGGCCCCGATGTAACGTTTATGGAAATAGGGATTGGATAAGAAACCGTATAGAATCTTTTTGCCCTCGCTGGGGGCGTGTATAAATTTGCCGTTTCCGGCATATATCCCGACGTGCAGAGATTTGCGGCCTCCGGACACATCGAAAAAGACCAGATCCCCTCCGGCAGGATAATCCGCTTTTACGGGTGTGCCGGCACTGTATTGTTCAACGGATGTGCGCGGAAGCATGAGGCCGTTCAACTGATAAACAACCATGGCCAAACCGCTGCAGTCAAACCCTTTATCAGGGGACGTCCCTCCCCATTTATACGGAACCCCCAAAAACCGTTCAGCCGTGGCAACAAGCTCATTTCTGAGATAATCCATTCCATTATATCGTGCCAGGGCTGCGGCGGAATTTTCCGGCCTTATAATATAATAGTCTTCTATAACACCCTCGGACAGAAATTCCTCGGCTTTAGCCTTGGCTTCCTCTATTGCCCGGTAATCACCGACCCGAACCCTGAAAAGCCCGTCCCGGTCCTTTAAATAATAGGCAGCCACACCCTTTCCCGTCAGGACGGCGGAGAGGCGAACGGCATTGTCCATTATCGCGAAAGCCCCGACCTGGATGGAATAGCCGGTTGCCTGTAATTTAATTTCCCTTTCCTCAGGCAAAGGGCTATCTCCGACAACGGGAAGGGCAAAACCCTCCCTTTTGGGGACACCGGTTCCACATCCCGCCAACTGGAGAAGGATGATGAAGATCAGAAGGATTGAAAACGCCCGGCCTGTATCCATAGGATCACGAATAATTGAAACTTTCTAATTCAGTAACAACGGTCAAACTCAATTCCTCGACAAGGGAATATTAAGCAGGGGAATCAACCCTGAAAAATGATTCGTCGAATTCAGGCTTGTTTTCATACCGGCGCATATACATTCCCGGCATTTTTTCAAGGTTTTCAAAAATACCGGCGTCCACGGGAATGCCGGCCTGGTGCAGAGCCTTGACAATGGCCTTTGGCCGGGGCGGGCAGCCCTTGACGGCGATCATTTCGTTGATGTCGGGGTTGTCTTTATTGGCCATATAGATGCATTTGCCGATCAAAACGGTTTTTTTGCGGCCGGGAGTCGGCTGCATGACCTTTCCGGTGAGAATTTCGACGTCGTCCCAGGGGGTTCCCTTCCAGGCAAAGGCGATGGACCCCAGGATGGCGCCGTTTACGATCGAACAATAGGTGCACATGGTGAGGTCGTATTTTTTGTAGGCAAGACCCCGGATGCCCATTTTATGCATGGGAACCGGAAGGCTGCCGTCTTCGGTGTAGGGAAAACTGTGGGCATGGGGTTTGGCGACCGCGGCAAGCGGTTCGCCGGCAATTTCAATATCGGAAAGGTCCAGGGGGCGCTGCCGGGCGGCCGCGGCATGGACCAGGTAGGGAACCTGATCCGGTTCATACCCCAGCACCCTGGCGCCCACGCAGTCGGCCGCAAAAATGTCATTGGATGCAAGCAGAATGTTGCTGCGGTGGACACGGCCGTCAAAGCCCGGGCCGCGTTCAGTGGTGTAGATGCCGTCCGCCAGGGTAAACAGCGGCGGCATGCGATCGGCCAGTTTGGATACCATGAAGTTCAGATCCCGGCCCGGTTCGGCATTGTGGCATTTTTTACGGGAGGGAATGTCGATGGCGCCTTTGAGATTTTTGATGCCGAGGCTGACCACGGTCTGGGCGTGGGTTTTCAGGACCGGGAGACTTATGACGTAGTCGCTGTCCAGAATATCGGCATTGAATTTCAGGGAAATGCCGTCGCCCAGATCCAGTTTTCTGAAAGGGCGCTCAAAGACATTGACGATCCGGATTCCGTAGCGTTTCTTCAGGTCGGCATACCCCAGGCTTTTAAAAGCATGTGCTGCCGTACGGGTATCCTTGGGGTCCATCACCACTGTTCCCTCACCGATGGTGATCTGCCCTGCGCCGCTCTCCTTGAGGATTTCAACCATGTCCGCAACTACGCGCGAAGTGGTAATCACCCCCCACTTGGGAAAGACGGCGGCCCGGGTCCAGAAGACGATATTGGGCTTGATAAAAACCGAGGCGCCGGCGGGCATATTGTTCAGGCCGCCTGAGAGCGCCACTGCCTGGCGGACCGACTCCCGCGCTTTTTCGTACCGGACGATGGAAACGATGCTCTTTTTCATATGGCCTCACTTGCGGATGTTGTTTAATTTTCGATTCGGTTGAAAAAAATTACGATATTCGCGAAATTAAGGGTTCAAGGATTCAGGGATTCGAGGGCTCAATTGTTTATCCCCCAAAGAGTTCAATGCGCGCTCGAACCCTGAACCCCTGGCATCCACGGCCCCTTTCAGTTTCGATTACAGCCGCCAATAGATAATATTCAGCTCACGTGCCTCCGCCGGGCTGAACATGCTTTTCAGATCGATTACCACCGGTGCGTTGCCGGTGCACAGGCCGGCAATTCCGGATAGCCCCATCTTTTTATAAGCCGTGTGCATCACCGCGACGACGACGGCATCGACCCCGTTGATGCGGTCCATTTCACTGAGTTCCAGCCCGTAATAGTGCCTGGCTTCGGCCGCATCGGCCAGGGGGTCGTGCACCCGTACTTCGACACCGTATTCTTCCAGCTCCCGGATGAGATCCACTACCTTGGTGTTGCGCAGGTCGGGAACATCTTCCTTGAAGGTGATCCCCAGAACGGCGATCCTGGCCCCGGCTGCCTGCTTGTTGGATCTGAAAAGGAGTTTGACTGTTCGCTGTGCCACATATCTGCCCATGTTGTCGTTAATCCGCCTCCCTGCCAGGATCATTTCCGGGTGGTATCCCAATGATTCGGATTTAAACGTCAGGTAATACGGATCTACACCGATGCAGTGACCGCCAACCAGGCCGGGCTTAAACGGCAGGAAGTTCCATTTGGTTGCGGCCGCTTCCAGCACTTCGGTGGTGTCGATGCCCATTTTGTCGAAAATCATGGCCAGTTCGTTCATGAGGGCGATATTCAGGTCCCGTTGGGTATTTTCAATGACCTTGGCGGCTTCCGCTACCCGGATCGAGGATGCCGGATGAATTCCGGCTGAAACGATCCGGCCGTAAACCTTCTCCAGCAGCCGGAGGGTATCGGCGTCGGAGCCTGAGACGACTTTTTTAATTTTATCGAGGCTGTGGGCTTTGTCGCCCGGATTGATGCGTTCGGGCGAATATCCCACCGTAAAATCGGTTCCAAAATTCAGGCCCGATTCAGCGGTCAGGATCGGAAGGCAAACTTCTTCGGTGACCCCGGGATAGACCGTGGACTCGTAAACGATACAGGATCCTTTTGCCATCTGTCGTCCGGTGAATTCCGAGGCCCGGCGCAGCGGGCCAAGGTCCGGGATGCGGTATTCATCGATGGGTGTCGGCACCGCAATGATAATCAGCCGGCAGGTCGAAAGCACCGCGGGGTCGCTGCTGAAAGTGATTCCGGCGGCCTTCAGTTCGTCGCCGGATACTTCAAGGGTCCGGTCCCGGCCGGATTTGAGCTCCGCAATGCGTTCCGGTTTCAGATCAAAACCGGCGACATTGAAATGACGGGAAAGATGGACGGCCAAGGGGAGTCCGACGTAGCCCAGCCCGACTACGGCCACTTTATCTTTATGAGCGATGAGCGATTCGAATGTGAGCACGGCTTTTTCTCCAGGAGGTGTTATTCAACTATTGTTCGCAAGACAGGTGACCGAATATGCAAAAAAAGAAACCAGTCTTGTACACGTTTTTGATTTTTACGATTTTAGCCGTGATAAAGTCAATATACTTATTAAGGGATTCAAGGGGCCGTGGATTCCAGGGTTCAAGTTTCTGAAACGCGCCTCCTTTGCCTGCCCCCCAGCGTCATGGCCGCCCATCCTTACTTAGAAGTCATTTCAAGATCTCGGATCAGGTCTAAGAGCAAGGCGTAAGCCGATGAAAAAGCGCAGTCCCGCCAAGGCGGGATGAGCAAGTACTTTTTGAAGAGGCTTGCAACGCAGCTATTAGGCCTCAGATGGGGTTTTGATTTGACTTCTACTGTGTTCCAACAAAAAAAGGCCGGAAGCTTTCTTCATCCTGCCGGAGGGCAGCCTGTATCCGGGCAAGGAGTTCCGGTTTGTCATCCGGCAGTTTTCCCGCAAGGTTGATGTAATTGGTGTAATGATCGCTGGCAAGGCGGGACGATGCCGTAATGGCGCCGATGAGCCGGGCGGTTTCGGCCAGGACTTCATGGGGGCCGAGCATCTGAAAAGAGCCGCCCTGGACCTGCGCCAGCAGGGGCGTATGGATTTTAGGCACAAAGGTGCGCAGCCGGATAAAATCGGGTTCGATCTTGTTCAGGGCTGCCGCTGTGCAGTCGGCGTGGATGGCCGAGCGCTTCCGGCCGGCGATCCCCAGGATGACATAGAGGCTCAGCTCCAGGCCCGCCTGCATGACCCAGCGGCCGGCTTCGATCTGCCGGGCGCTGTCCGTCCCTTTTTGAATGCGCTTCAGGGTGACATCGTCGCCGGATTCGAGTCCGACATGGATACGCGTAAGGCCGGCTTCTTTCAGAGACCGCAGCGCCGGGAGCCCCTTGCGGTGGATATACTGGGAGGACCCGTAAACGGTGATGCGTTCAAGCCGGGGAAAGGTTTGGCGGGCAAACCGGCAGATTTCCGCCAAGTCATCCGTTTTCATGGCAATTGTATTTCCGGCTGGGAAAAACAGGGTGCGGACGCTTTCTCCGGACGCGTTTTGCGCTTCCAGAATATCCGCCTTGATTTTTGAGACCGGACGGATTTTAAAGGGGGGACCATTTTTATAAATCATGCAGAAGGTGCAGCGGTTGTGCGGGCAGCCAACCGTAGCCTGTATCAGGAGCGAGTCCGCCTCGCTGGGGGGGCGGTATATGGGGCCTTCGTAGCGCATAGCATAATGATTTGAATATTATTTCTTGTTAACCCGTATGGGATCGGTTACCAATAGACTGTAAAGGGTTCAATGATTCGGAGGTTCAAGTGGTCAAGCAAAAAAATTGAAACCATCACGTCCTGAACCTTAGACTCCTTATAGTATAAAAATCGATTTAACGAAACCCCTGGAAAATGAAACAAACAAACTGGCATGTCATTACCGGGGCCCCCTGTGCGGGCAAAACGGCCGTCATCCGCGAACTGGAGTGCCGCAGGTACATGGTGGTCCATGAAGTCGCCCGGGCTTATATCGACGCGGAACTCGGAATGGGGAAGGACCTGACGCAGATAAAGGCCGATCTGCCGGGGTTTGAGAGGCATATCTTAATGACCAAGGTCGGGATCGAAGCCGAACTCGATCCGGCCGTCGTCATTTTTCTGGACCGGGCCGTGCCGGACAGCATCGCCTATTATCAGCAGGCGGGTCTTGATCCGGCCGGGCCTTTTGATTGCAGCCGCACCTTTCGCTACAAAGAGATATTTATTTTTGAAAGAATCGGTTTTAAAACCGATGAAGTCCGGTCAGAAGACGACCGGATCGCCGCCGAACTTGACCGCCTGCTGGATGCGGCTTACCGCAAGCTGGGATACTGCCCGGTGCGGGTACCGTTGATGCCGGTTGACGCGCGGGTCGAGTTTATTTTGAAAAGGGTTTGATTTTAGTCAAAAACCTTCTCCTTTAATGCAGGACCTCCGCCCCAACAGCCGTGCGCCGGCCTCCCCCTTTGCAAAGGGGGATTGAGGGGGATTTCTTTAGCAGGCGAACAGGTAATTGAGCGTCCAAGGGGATCATAGACTGTCCCCTCTATGCTCTATGCAGAAAGAAAGCAAAAGTGATTACCGGCGACCCCGAGTTTAAGCGATTTGGGGAAAAAGTAAAGGTAGAATGGCGCTAAACCCTGCAACAACAAAGTAATACAGTAGCCTATAAACTTTTAAGCAGTTCCTCTCTTTCCCGTTCATTGAGATAGCGCCAGGCGCCTTCAGCCAGATCTCCCAGCCGGATGTTGGCGACGCGAATGCGTTTGAGGTCCATAACCTGGTGTCCCACCTTGCGGAGCATGCGGCGCACCTGGCGGTTTTTGCCTTCCTGCAACACCATGCGAAACTTCCGGGGGGAAAGCCGCTTGATCCGGGCCGGCCGGGTTTTGGTCCCCATCATGGGGAGGCCCTTTTCCAGGTGCGCCAGGGCGCCGTCCGCAATGGGTTCGGCCACGGCGACCTCATATTCTTTTTCATGATCGAAGGAAGGGTGCGACAGGCAGTGGTGCAGCCGGCCGTCATTGGTCAGGAGCAGCAGTCCGCTGGAGTCCTTGTCCAGGCGCCCCACCGGATAAACCCGTTCGGGGATATTGATCAGATCCAGGATGATGCGGTCGTTTTTCTGCTCGCAGCTGGTGACGACTCCCCTGGGCTTGTTGACGGCGATGTAGATCAGGGGCTGTTCCAGCCGGAGCGATTCGCCGTCCACTTCGACGCGGTCTGTTCGGGGATCGACCTTGCTGCCCAATTCCGTGACCACGACGCCGTTTACGCGGACGCGACCTGCCAGGATGAAGGTCTCGGCCTTGCGGCGGGAGCTGAATCCGGCTGTGGAAAGGAATTTTTGAAGGCGCATTAAAGTCATGGCATTCGACATTACCTTGGCCGCGGCCTGGAGGGTATTTTCCGTGGCTAACCGATTTTAGTCGGAAATGTTAGTAGTCAGTCGTTTGTTGTCCGTAGCAATATCAAAAAATGCGTGGGAGTTTTACAGCAATTTATATTTGCAACTGACAACGGACAACTGACAACAGACGATGTGCATGCCACACGATCATCAAACAAACACAGTGTTTGCATTACATCTTCAAACTTTTTTAAGATCGATAATCCGCATTAATGCGCACATAGTCGAGGGAAAAATCGCAGGTAAATACGGACTCGGATTCGTTTCCAAGATGCAGATCGACCGTAACGGTAAATTCCGGGGTTTTGAGGACCCGGGTGGCTTCGGCTTCCATCGCCTTGCCGCAACCCATACCATCTTTGACCATTTGGACCTCGTTGAAAAACACGTCGATCCTGTCGGGATCGATGGGGACACCGGCGCGGCCGGCAGCGCCCAGAATTCTCCCCCAGTTGGCGTCTTCCCCGAAAAAGGCGGTTTTGACCAGGTTTGAACCGGCAATGGTATTGGCGATGCGATGGGCATCCTGCGCCGTGCGCGCCCCTTTTACCCGGACTTCAACCAGTTTGGTGGCGCCTTCGCCGTCTTTCACCAGCATTTTAGCCAGCTCAAGGCAGGCCTCATCCAGCAGGGGCTGAAACTGTTGCAGCGTTTCCGAATCGGATATGCGCACCCCGGACAGGCCGTTGGCCAGAATCAGGGCGGTGTCGTTGGTGCTGGTGTCGCCGTCGATGCTGATGCGGTTAAAGGTATGCCGGACGGCGCTTTCCAGGGCGCTTTGCAGCCTGTCCGTGGAGATTTCAACGTCGGTGCAGATGAAGCCCAGCATTGTGGCCATATCGGGATGGATCATGCCGGCCCCCTTGGCAACCCCCAAAAGGCTAAAAGGCTTGTCGCTGATGCAACCCTCTTTAAAGACGATTTTGGGAACCGTGTCGGTGGTCATGATCGCTTCGGCAAAGGTGAAAACCCCCTCCGGCCGCAGGGATTTTAACAGATTCGGCGCAGCCGCGTCGATTTTTTCGATGGGGAGAGGTTCGCCGATAACGCCGGTTGACGCCACCAGCACCAGGTCTGCGGCGATGCCGAGACGGGCGGCTGTGATCTGCGCCATAGCAGCGGCATCTTCGTTCCCCTTCGGACCCGTGCAGCAGTTGGCGTTGCCGCTGTTGACGATAACGGCCTGGCAGCGGCCGGATTTAATCCGTTCCCTGTCATAGCGGACCGGGGCGGCCTGGACCTTGTTGCGGGTAAATACGCCGGCAACGGTTGCCGGAACTTCCGAGAAAATCAGACCGAGGTCGGGCTTTCCGTTTTTTTTAAGGCCGGCGGCGACGCCGGCGGTTTTAAATCCGCGGCAAATGGGTAGAGATGGCATGATGTATCCTCTGAACGGTTTATAATCGGCGATTTTCCAGTTGATTTTATTTTACACCTGTTTCACTTGAACCCCGCTTTGACCCCTGGAACCCTTTTTTCAAAAATTGTTATTTGACAGAATCAGCAGTTAAAGTCAACGGCATCATGACATCCAGCCGATCTCAAGCCTGTTAAAAGATCCAAAATCATAAACTTCAATTGACAGCCATCCCGGTTTAAAATAAATAACTCCAATGGTTTTACAAAGCCTTTTCCCGGTTTTTACACTGATTGCAATGGGTGTCCTGCTCAAGCAGTTTCACCTGACCAACGATACCTTCCTGAAGACTTCGGACAGGCTCATTTATTATATTTTTTTCCCGATGATGCTCTTCTGGAAAATCGGCGGCGCATCCGCCACAACGGCGATCGACTGGCATTTTTGGGCGGCGGCCATCTGCGCCGTCGTCTGCGTCTACGTCTTGAGCAGCGTCTTCATCCATTTCAAAGTGGCGCCTTTTCAGGCCGGTTCATTTTCGCAAAGCTGCTACCGCTTCAATACCTATATCGGTATGGCGATCGTGATGAACGCAATGGGAGAAGAGGGGGTTCGGCGTTTCGGGGTTCTAATCGGGTTTGTCATCCCCATCATTAATGTGCTGGCGGTATCCACCCTGATCTGGTTTTCGGCCGGCCGGTTTACAGTACGCCAGCGGGTCCGGTTCTCCCTGAAAGCGCTGGTATCCAATCCGCTGATTCTGGCCTGTTTTGCAGGGATTGCTTTTTCCCAGGCGAAGTTGTCCTTTCCGGTCTTTCTGGACAACACTTTCCAGTTGACTTCACTGGTGACTCTCCCCCTGGCGCTGCTTTCCATCGGCGGCGTCCTGACCCTGAAAAATTTACGGGGTTACTTCAAGCTGTCCCTGACGGCCTCCCTGTTTAAACTCCTGTTCCTGCCCCTTGCCGGTTATTTTTTTCTAAAGCTCTTCGGCGTCACGGACCTGTCGTTCCGGGTGGGGATGGTATATTTTGCCCTGCCGACTTCCACCGCCATTTATGTGCTTTCTTCCCAGCTCCATAGTGATACCGAACTTGCTTCGGCCGCTATTGTACTTTCAACCATTTTGTCCTTTATTTCGCTGACGGTCGTACTGCTGATTTAAAACGGGGGAAAAAAATCAAGGGTTCCAGGGTTCCAGAGTTCGAGTGAAATGAGAATATGCCTTTTCCGGACATCCCGCATGGGATAACAGATATCGTAGGCCAGAGTCATGCCGAAAAATTTCAAATTGACAATCGAGTACGACGGCGGCGGATTTCACGGCTGGCAGCGTCAGAAGAACGATCGGACCGTTCAGGGGGTGATTGAAACGGCGATTGGGACCATGACCGGTCAGAAGGTTGACCTGATCGGTTCAGGCCGCACCGATGCCGGCGTCCATGCCCTGGGGCAGGTTGCAAACTTTCTGTGTGAAACCGAACTGAGCGCTGCGATATTCCGGGCCGGGCTTAACAGCCTGCTGCCGGAGGATGTGGTTGTCCGAAACTGCTGCCGGGTGGAAGAGTCATTCCATGCCCGCTTTAGCGCCATCAGCAAGACCTATCAGTACCATATTTTGAACCGGGACATTCCGGCTGCCGTAGGCCGTCAGTACTGCTGGTTTATTCGCAGGCAACTGGATCGGGCCGCCATGCGCATTGCTGTGGATGAGATCGTCGGCACCCATGATTTTAAAGCCTTTGAAGGCGCCGGCAGCCCCAGGGCCGGCACCATCCGGCAGGTGCTGCGGGCAGAATGGCAGGAACCGGAGCCGGATCATCTCGTTTTCAGAATCGATGCCGAAGGGTTTTTGCGATACATGGTTCGCAATCTGGTGGGCACCCTGGTGCAAGTGGGGTTGGGGAAGATCACGCCGGATGATTTCAGGCGGATACTGCTTTCAACCGATCGCAATCAGGCCGGCGCCACCGCCCCGCCGCAAGGACTGTTTCTGATGGAAGTCAAGTATTAGAATCAGGGGTCAAGGGTTCGAAGATTCCGGGGTTCAAGTGAAATGTAATGAGGGCCTATAAAGCTGATGTCCTTGGCTATTATTTTTTTCCAAGTCGCATGCCGATCAGTCCGATTTCAAACAGCAGATAGAGGGGTATCCCCATCAGAGACATATTGATAATGTCGGGGGTCGGCGTCAGCAACGCAGCAATGATTGCAACGGCCAGAATGGCGTAGCGCCGATGAGCGGCCAGGGTCCGTGCGTTTGCCAGACCGATTTTACCCATCAGCACCATTGCCAGGGGAAGCTCGAAAATGATACCGAAACCGAAGATAAACAGCAGGGTGAAAGAAACGAACTTCCTGACGGATATCAATGCTTCGAGCTGGGCGCTTTCGTAGCTGAGCAGAAACTGGGCGCCGAAGGGGAGCGAGATGATCAGGCAAAAGAACGCGCCGGTGTAAAAGAGGACGATGGACGAGAGCCAGAACCCGAACATCGTTTTACGGGTAAAAGCGGGAAAAAGAGGCGGCAATCCAGCCAGCACCGCATAGAGAATGTAGGGGATGCTGACGAACATCCCTATGCCGAGGGCCAGAATCAGAAATGCGAAAAATGTTTCGGGAATGCCGAATGCCGCCAGCGTCACGCCGGTGGTCTGCTGGACATATTTCAGGATCGGTTCACCGACATAGTAGCCGCAGACTGAAAATACCAGAACGACAATGCCGATACGGACCAGGACATTCCGGAAGTATTCAAAGAAGGACAGCATCCGGTCCGAATTCCGGGTAATTTTGTCTGAAAAGTTCATTGGCCGGCCTGCTGCTTGGTTTCGGCGATACGCCGGTTGTAAAAGGCAATAACTTCGCGGCGGTTGAGCATCCCGAGCAGATGCCCGGGATCGTCTTCTTTTACTACCGGCAGGCTGTCGATATTGCGGGTGGTAAACTTTTGCAGAACCGAGTTCAGGTCATCCGCCGGGGTGGTGACAATAATATTTTTGGTGGCGATATCCTCCATGACGACCAGGTGCTCGATATCCTGTGAGAAAAGAACGGCGCGCACATCATTGACGGAAAAGATGCCGATCAGCTTTCCGCCGTCGTCCATGACCGGGAAATAATGCTGGGTCGTTTCCGAAAAATACTTTTTAAAATCCAGAAAAGGCATGCTGCGTGAGATCAGGTCCACCTTTTTAACCAGCGGCATGAGATCCTGCACCCGAATGGCCTGGAGGATATCCACGAAAAAATCACCGGTATGGGCGGGCGAGTCCAGTTTGCTTTTAACCTGCTTTTCGAAAATGGTCCAGCGCCGGGCGGCCATATAGGAGACCGAACAAACCAGCAGGCTGGGCAGCAGCAGATGATAGGAGCCGGTCATTTCACTGACGAAAATAATAGTGGAGATCGGCGTGTTGGAAACCGCCGTAAAAAAGCCGGCCATTCCCACCACGACGAAGGCCCCGGGCTGGGTGACCACCGTGGGCATGATCGCGTGAAAAATTTTTCCAACAACACCACCCACAGCGCCGCCGATAACCATCGAGGGGCCGAACACGCCGCCGCTTCCACCGGAGCCGATCGAAAAGGAGGTGGTCAGAACCTTGCCGATGGCCAGCAGCAGCAGAAAAGAAATAGTCAGTTCATTTTTCAGCGCCATCTGGGCAAAGCCGTAGCCGAAGGACAGGGTTTGCGGCAGAAAGAAACCGACAATGCCGGTGCAGAGACCACCCAGGGCAGGCTTGATGTATTTCGGCAGCTTTAAATTCTTAAACAGGCGGATGATGCCGTAAAAAGACTTGATATAAAACACGCCGGCGGCTACCAGCGCCAGCGCCAGAACCAGGTAGGGCCCAAGGGCCAGGGGATTGCGGAAATGAAAGTAAGGGGTTTCAAAAAGAGACCCCCAGCCGTAAACCAGGCAAAACATGCAGTAGGATACCACTGAGGAGATGCCGGCCGGGATAATGACTTCGGATTCAAACTCGGGGTCGCGGTACAGCACTTCGGCGGCGAACAGGGCGCCGGCCAGGGGCGCCCTGAAAATGCTGCCGACCCCGGCGCTGATGCCGGCCGCCATCATGATGCGGCGTTCGCGGTTTGATAGTTTGAGTCGGGTGGCCAGAAAGGAGCCGAAGCCTGCGCCGATCTGGGCGATGGGGCCTTCACGTCCGCCGGAACCTCCGGTTGTCAGGGTGATGGCCGAAGCGATGGTTTTGACGATGGGTACGCGGCCGCGGATGAATCCCCCCTTGCGGTGATAGGCGTCAATGGCGGCGTCGGTGCCGTGACCTTCGGCTTCCGGTGCGATGGAGTAAACCAGCCAGCCGCTTACCAGGCCGCCCAGGGCCGGGAGAAAAAGCAGGATCCAGCGGTTGAACGGCGTTTGGGTGGGGGGCAGCAGGCGATGCTCGCCGGCCGGGCTCGGGGGCCGGTATCCGGCCATTAAATCCATAAAGTAATGCACGCCCAGTTCGCAGAGATAATGAAAAACAATCGAACCCAGGCCGGCAATTACGCCGATCAGGATAAAATAGATCGTCCACTTGCCGGCGTGGGCGATGTTCAAAAATCGGAATTTTTCGGCCAGTTTGCGCGACCCTTTTTTTAAAAGAGGCGTCATGGCGGACATCATTTTGCCGGCGCCTTCAAGTCTTCCACTCCCTTCAAAACCAGGTCGAACAGTTCCGGGACCTGCTTTTCTTCCATGCAGGAAAACGCCACCCTCAGGTTGCTTCTGCCGATGGCGATCAGGCCCACTCCGTATTTGTCCAGCAGGTGCAGCCGCAGGGTTTCGGCATCCACCGCTTTCAGGCGGATACACATGAAATAACCGGAATTAAAGGGGTAGACATCCCAGGCCGTCCGGTATTTCGGATCGGACAGAACTTCCTTGACCCGCTTGGCCCGGCGCTGCAGGACATTGAATTTTTCTTCCTTTTCACGCTCATAGCGAGGGTCCTGCATGGATTTCAGGACAATCGACTGACTCAGGTGGGAAGCATTGGATATATTGCTGCGGATGCAGCCGCCGGTTTTTTTGGCAAGGGCCTCGTAAACCAATGCCGGATTCTTTTCGATTTTGCTTCCGTAGGTGATGAATCCGACCCGCAGACCCCAGACAAAACTTTCCTTGGTGGCGCCGTCGAGCTTGACTGCCAGCAACCGCGGGTGCCGGTCGCACAGGCGTGCGAAAAGCGACTCCTTTAATGTTTCCGCTTCATAAAAAAGGCCGAAATAGGCATCGTCCGCCACGGCCAGAATATTCGTGCCTTCCCGAGCGACGGCGGTGAGAATTTCGACAATGCGGTCTGCCTCAGCGGCCGTGACTGAATAACCCGAGGGATTTTGCGGAAAGTTCATAAGGACGGTAATTTTGCTGTTCTGCCGGGCTTCCGCCCGGACCGTTTCCTCAAAGGCCTTTAAATTAAAGCCGCCGTTTTCGGAAAAGAGGGTATGCTGGCTGATGCGGGCCCCTCTTCTGAGTTTAAATATCAGATTGTAGTTTCCCCAGATCATGTCCGGGAGGATGATGACATCGTCCTGGTCGATAAACAGGTCTGCAAACACGCTGAGGGAGTGGGTGATGCCGCCCGCAACTACGGGGAGGCTGATTGTTTTTCCCTTCAGCGAAGGATTTTTGGCATACAGGGCCTCCTGCCAGACTTTTCGCAGGGCGGGAATACCGAAAGAGGGCGCATAGTTGACGGATGCCTCCGGCGCCAGGCCGCAAATCGTGTCCATGACCGAAGGAAGAAACATGGTGCCGTTGCATTCGGTGGCGATTCCGATGGTCGCATTGATGCGGTGGGCCTTCTCCTTGGCCTCGGCGCTCTGGCTCAAAATTCCTTTGGGGAAAAATAGGGCCTTGCCCATCGGGGAGAGCATTTCCATTATATGGGGATTGCCCGACTCAATGGTTTGATTCAGTTCCAGCGCGATGGGGTCCATCATTTTCTGTCCTCCTGTGTCTGCTGATAGCAAGAATCAGTGATCTTAATGAATTGTAAAAAACATAATGATGCATGGGACGAGCAGCTTAACGTAAGCGCTGCAAGTGATTTAAAAAGGTGTTTATCGCCGCCGGGGAAAAAATGTCAAGGGAAATGATGCAGATAAAAAACCCCGTCCTTTAATGGGACGGGGTTTACCGTCAGATCGCGGCCGGTTTTTTTATTTATTTCCGCGTTTTGAAGCCTTGAGCGGATTGACTTTCTTCTGGGCTGCCGGAGCAGCTGCTGCGGCTACATGCGATGCAAGATTGCACCGGCCGGATTTCCATTTAATCGTCGGATCCGGGCAGGCCATGCAATACCAGGCGGAATTGAACTGGATATTGCGGTTGCAGCCACTGCATTGCGCCACGACCTCATGGCAAATCCCGCCGTTGAAAGAACACCCTTTGCCGGTCATAAAAGGACATTCCTTACCTTTTTTTACAGTTGCACAATTCATTGGAATCACCCCCTTTTTCAAATTCTGGAAAATAAAAAGCCAGGCAAGAAAATCCCGGCTTCGGTTGTCTGGGAAAAAGTCTGGGGGAATATAATGGGGCAATTCAGGTTTGTCAACTAATTTTTTAATTTTTTTAATTTTTTTTGCAACGATTTCCGCATAATTATTTGTTGAATTGATCATCATTTGCTTTTAATATAAGATTTAAATTAATTCGGCCGCCAGCAACCAGCCCATTTCAGAAAACACAAACCGTATCCAGCGCCGTAAAAACCTTTAAGCCATATCCGCAGCGGGAGGCGGGACCATAGAAGCATGTATAATGACTATTTCGGATTCAATGAACGGCCCTTCAGGCTTGTGTCCGACTCTGCCTACCTCTTTTTAAGCAAAAGTTACGAAAAAGAGCTCTTGATTTTTAGAACAAAAAGCGGCATTTATGTCTAAAACGGCAGCACCGGTCAACCTTTTAACATAAACTGAAAAGATCTGATTCATGATACTTGATGAAGCCATTGATGTTCTGAAAATCGAAGCCGAAGGAATTCTCCGATTAGCCGACCGCATCGGCGACGATTTTGCCGAGATGGTCGAGTTGATTTATCATTCCACGGGAAGAGTGATTGTTGCCGGCATCGGCAAGTCCGGCATTGTCGGCCGCAAGATCGTGGCGACCCTGAACAGCACCGGGACCCGGTCCTTATTTTTGCACCCGGTTGAAGCCATGCACGGCGATCTGGGGATCGTCTGCCGGGACGACATCTTTCTGGCCCTGTCCAACAGCGGCGAAACCGATGAGATCAATATCCTGGTTCCCAGTATCCGCAATATCGGCTGCAAGGTGATCGCTTTTACCGGCAACAAAGAGTCGAGTCTGGCCAGACTGTGCGATATTGTCATTGACACGCACGTAGCGCGCGAAGCCTGCCCCCTAGGTCTGGCCCCCACCGCCAGCACTACGGCCCAGTTGGCCATGGGGGATGCCCTGGCCGTCGTGCTCATCAACATGCGGCATTTCAAATCCAGTGATTTTAAAAAAATCCATCCGGGCGGCAATCTCGGCCAGCGGCTTTCCAACAGCGTTGCCGACATCATGCTTACCGGAAACGCCATTCCCCTGGTTTTTCAATCGGTTTCCATGACGGATGCCATAACGGAAATGAACCGGCTGGAACTGGGTGCGGTCTTGGTGGTCGCCGAAAACCAGGCCCTGGCCGGGATCATTACCGACGGCGACTTAAGACGTGCGATCGTGACCCGCAAAGATATTTTCAGCCTGCCGCTCGCGGCGGTGATGACAAAGAAACCCAGAACGCTTCGGCCGGATTCACCCGCCTATGATGCCCTGAACTTGATGGAAAAATACCAGATTACCGTTCTGCCCATAACCGATCAGGCCGGAAAGGTGGCGGGCATCCTGCATTTGCATGACATTCTGGGAAAAGGTGCTTTTAAATTTAACGGGATGAGCGTCTGCAACCATGACCTGGCTTACAACCTGAACATAAAAGGTATCGTATGAACTATCGATCCATTGAAACCGCCATTCCTTCCCTGGGCGAAGCCAAAATCCTGTCGCCGGTCAAGGGGGCCAATCGCAGCATGGCCGACCGGTATTTTGTGGAGGATACGGACAGGGTCAGCATCGATGTTACGGTCAGTAATATTCAACAGATGCTCACAAAGGGAGAAACGCTGCCCGCCTTTGAACTGGCCGGCCCCCGCAGCCGGATCTATTTTGATCCCAGCAAGCTTCGGTGCGCGCTGGTCACTTGCGGGGGACTCTGCCCCGGACTCAATGACATCGTCCGGTCCGTTGTGCTGGAACTGTATTACGGATACGGGGTGCGGCATGTATACGGTATCCGGTACGGATTGCAGGGGTTTATTCCGGCATACGGTCATGAAATTCTGGAGCTTGAACCGGCGGTGGTTGCCAACATCCATGAGATGGGCGGCACCATCCTGGGTTCTTCCCGGGGACCGCAGGACATTGATGAAATCGTCGATAGTCTGGAGCGCATGAATATCGGCATCCTGTTTATGGTCGGGGGCGACGGCACCATGATGGCCGCCAATACAATTGCCGATGTTATTTTTGGTCGTAATCTTAAAATCAGCGTGGTGGGGATCCCCAAAACCATTGATAATGATATTCACCTGGTTTCGCGTTCTTTCGGCTTTGATACCGCCGTGGATGTCGCCACCCAGGCGATCCGGGGCGCCCATGCCGAGGCTGAAGGGTACCCCAACGGCATCGGGCTGATCAAGCTGATGGGCCGTCATTCCGGATTCATTGCCGCAACCGCTGCGCTGGCTCAGCAGGATGTCAACTTTGTCCTGATCCCGGAAGTAGACTTTGATCTGGAAGGTCCCAAGGGCTTGTTCGCCTCACTGGAGGAACGCCTGGGGCTGAGGGGCCATGCCGTGATCGTGGTGGCCGAAGGCGCTGGCCAGAAATTTTTCGAGGGTCAAACCCCTGCGAAAGACAAGTCCGGCAATATCCGCCTGATAGATATCGGGCTGTATTTGAAGGAAGCGATTTCTTCCTATTTTAAATCCAGAAACCTGGATGTATCCATCAAATATATTGATCCCAGCTATATGATCCGGAGCCTGCCGGCCAATGCCAATGACCGCGTTTTCTGCAATTTTTTAGGTCGGGACGCCGTCCACGCCGGGATGGCCGGCAAGACCAAGCTTCTGATCGGGCGCTGGAACAACCATTTCGTGCATCTGTCAATGAATGAGTGCGCCGGCAAGCGCAAACAGATCAATCCCAGGGAAAAGTTGTGGCTGAGCGTCGTTGACGCCACCGGACAGGGGCCGCTGAAGAACGATTAAGAGGTATTCTTTTTCCATTATTAATGTTTTAACTTTTCCATTATACCCCTCCTTTCAAGCCACCTTGGGATGAGAAAGATCAGAAATTGATGTGGCCTCCCAAAAACTTTTCAACCAATAGCCTTAATTGATTTGCGCATAGCAGGATATATACTATTTATTGCTATCACATTCAAAGAAAGTTGAAAATGAATCTAAAAATTATTCAAGACAAGGGGGCTCTCAAATGGCACGACTTGAACTTATGCCGGAAGACGAAAGGACGCATTTGCTCTCTATTCCCTGCCACAATTTACAAAAACTCCCTTTTAAAGTTTCATGACGCCTGATGGTTTACTTTCGTCACCGACATTCAGCAAGAGGGCGTTAAAACAGGATCAGTTGACGGATTATTGCAATGGGTATTTACAGTTTACTGCTTTTATTCCTGGGAATTCTCATTATCGGTTTGGTGTATGCCAAAACCCGTAGGAATCGGATTTCGCACCACGTTTTATTTGCTATCATTCTTTTATTATTTCTAATCGCTTTTTTTTCTATCCATCACCATTTTCAAAAGACCTGCGCTATTTTGTTTGCCGGAAACCTTGATCAAACCATCAGGCTGATTAAATCATGGGGGGCTGCCGCCCCCTTAATGAGCCTTCTATTGATGATCCTTCAGGCGATAATCGCACCCCTACCCGCTTTCCTGGTTACTGCAGCCAATGGTATGGTGTTTGGAGGTTTCTGGGGGGCAGTTTTATCCTGGACCGGCGCCCTGATGGGAGCTTTAACATCGTTTTATATCGCACGTCTTTTCGGAAACGTGGCCGCAGAAAAAATTATCGGAAACCATAAAGCTGTCGAATTTATAAGGCGTGCCGGTGAAAAAAACGGTTTTTATGTGATTCTTTTGGCCAGGCTGTTGCCATTTATTTCCTTTGATTTCATAAGCTACATGGCAGGATTAAGCGGCATCCGCACGTGGGCTTTTATTTCTGGCACGGCTCTTGGCATGCTTCCCGCAACGATTGTCTATACAGTATTCGGCCATAAAATTCCGGTCATGGAGGAACGTTCCCCGATTGTTTTAACAATAACGGTCGTTTTTATCTTTATTCTGATTGTGTACTCCATTGTTAGGGGATTAAAACCTGCTTCGATAAGGGAGAAAATGAGATCAGACCCTGATTGAGAAAAGCACTACAGGGTTTAAGTCCTCTATTTAAAATATATGATGTCGAAAAAATTTAAATCTAAATTCATACGCGATCCTCATGTCATTGCTTTATGGGAGATTTATTTTGCCCATTTGCCTATTTGTCGAGTTTGTGCCCGAATCCTTACAATTAGGTACGTGTGATGGATCCCGTTTCTGCCGACTGCTGAATCAACTTGGCGATTAACCCTGTCCAGCCGGTCTGATGGCTTGCGCCCAGTCCGGCGCCTTTGTCAGCGTGAAAGTATTCATTGAAAAGAATTAAATTGCGCCAGTGAGGGTCATCCTGGAAAATTTGTTGCCTGCCATAGATCGGTCGCCTGCCGTCGCTGTTATGCATAAACAGTCGAATTAATCTCAATGACAATTCAGCAGCCACCTCACCGAGCGTCATTTCATGTCCGGAGCCGGTGGGACACTCCACCTTCAAGCTGTCGCCATAATAATGGTGAAACTTTTGCAGGGATTCGATCAGCAGATAGTTGATGGGAAACCATACCGGTCCGCGCCAATTGGAATTACCGCCGAAAAGGCCGCCTTCGGATTCTGCCGGCTGGTAACTGATGGTGTGTGCCCTGCCATCGGTATGGAAAGTGTACGGATGCTCTTTGTGATTTTTGAACAACGAGCGTATACCGAATTCTGAAAGGAATTCATTTTCATCCAGCATCGGCCGAAGAATCCGCACCAGCCGGTCGCGATTGACGATCGACAGGAGCCGCCGGGAGTTTTCCCCCGGCTGTTTCACGCAGGCGATATTGCCGTTGTCACGCAAATAAATTCGATTTTCAAAAAACCAGTCCAGGCGCCGCTTGAAAACGGGCTGTCGTTCCACTAAATCATGATCCAGGGTCTCGACCGCGAGCAGCGGCATCAAACCCACAAGAGAACGCACTTTAAGTGGAATCATTCCGCCGTCCGGCAAATGCAGCGCATCGTAAAAAAACCATCTTCCTCGTTCCAAAGGCTCAGACCACCGCGGTAATCACCGCTCATAGCCCGGGCAATGCGCAGAAAATGTTCAAAAAATTTACTGGCGCTGTCCTGATACACGGGATTTCTATCAGCCAGTGCAAGGGCGATTTTCAGCATTACCAGCGAGTAAAATCCCATCCAGGCGGTACCGTCGGACTGGTCGATGTGGCCCCCGGTCGGCAGCGGGGCGCTGCGGTTGAAAATACTGATATTGTCAAGGCCCAGAAAACCGCCCTGAAAAACGTTTTTGCCTTCTTCATCCTTCTTGTTGACCCACCAGGTAAAATTCAGCAGGAGCTTGTGAAATATGCTTTCCAGGAAATCGTAATCGGCTTTACCTTCCTGCTTGGCATCGATTTTATAGACTCGCCATGCGGCCCAGGCATGCACCGGCGGATTGACATCTTCAAAACTCCATTCATATGCGGGCAGTTGACCGTTGGGGTGCATATACCATTCGCGGGCCAGTAACGATAGTTGCCGTTTGCTGAAATCGGCATCAATCAAGGCCAGTGGAACGCAGTGAAACGCCAGATCCCAACCGGCATACCAGGGGTATTCCCATTTATCCGGCATGGAGATAATATCGAAATTGCTCAGATGTTCCCAGTTTCGATTGCGACCGTTTGCCCGAGATTCAGGGGGCTGCGGCAAGCCCGGATCGCCTGCAATCCACTGCTCGATATTAAAGTAAAAAAACTGTTTGGACCACAAAAGCCCCGACAGGGCCTGGCGCTGAATACGCCTCGCATCTTCAGTTAAATCAGGGCGTTGAACAGCGGCATAAAATTCATCCGCTTCAACCATGCGCTTTCCGAAAATTTCATTGAACCCTTTAAACGGCGCCGGAATGCTCTTGTTTGAAAGCCGCAATCGCACTGTTTTTGAAGCGCCTGCATCAAGCCTTTCGCGCAATAAAAAAGCCGCTTTGGTTCCTTCCCGAGCAGGGTTTACCGCGCCGGTTTCCCCATGAATCAGATAGCGATGAAACGCATCTTTGACATAGGGGATCTTATTGTCGATCCCATACAACCTTGACTGATTGGTTTCATTTTCGGTAAAAAGTACTTCCTGAGGACCTTCTGCATTTAGGGTGTAGTTACCGGCCGCCGGATGTTCTGCCTTTAACATACTTAACCCCGTCGGCGTTCCTTTTTAAGCCGTGCTTCCGGTATGATAGGATCCTATGGTGTTCAGCCGTCAATTTTGTCATACTGCTCTCTCAGCAAGATTTTCGGATTTGTGTAAATTAGTCGAAACAAATTTATTTCATTACTCTATTTGTTTGTTTTTTCTCCGGCATTTTGCTAAATATGGCAAATGATTTCAATATTATAATAAATTCAGAAATATACAATCAGTTTTTCGGGAAGTTACCAAATCGTTCGGTTTTAATGCCTCATATGACTGAAGAAATTTCAACCGCAAATTCCGGCATCGGTCCGCAAACCTGGCTGGATCAGTATGGAGATTACCTGTACCGGTTTGCACTGGCGCGCATTAATGATCAGGCGGTCGCCGAGGATCTGGTGCAGGAAACTTTCCTGGCTGCCCTGCGTGGTTATAAAAACTTCAAAGGCGATTCCGCTATAAAAACTTGGCTTAGCCTGCCTTGACTATGATTGGTCGCTCAACGGCAAATAGACCGGGAAAATATAAATAAAGGAAAGGGCGTTAACATGGCAAACTATGATTATGACATGGGTATTATAGGCGGAGGTGCGGGCGGCCTGACCGTAGCATCCGGGGCCGCTCAGCTGGGAGCCAAAACGCTGCTGATTGAAAAGGAGAAGGAGCTGGGCGGAGATTGTCTACACTATGGATGCGTGCCCAGCAAGACGCTGATTAAGACTGCGCATGTATACCACCAGATGAAAATTGCACCGACCTATGGGCTGCCCGAAGTCGCGCCGCCGCCGGTCGATTTCCGGGAGGTATCCCGACGCATCCGGTCCGTCATCGCCGCCATTCAGGAGCACGATTCCGAGGAGCGGTTCTGCGCTCTGGGAGTAAAGGTGGAGTTCGGCCAGGCGCAATTTGCGGATAGTCACAGCCTTTCGATCAACCGCCGGACCTACACGGCTAAGAACTGGGTGATCGCTACCGGATCCTCGGCGGCGATACCGCCTATCGACGGGCTTAGCCGCACGCCCTTTATCACCAACCGCGAAATTTTCTACCTCGAGCGCCTGCCGGCGTCGATGATCGTGCTGGGCGGTGGACCGATCGGCATCGAGATGGCCCAGGCCTTCAATCGACTCGGGTCGCACATCACGGTGATCCAGCGTGGCGACCAGATTCTCGCGAGGGAAGACAAGGACATGGCCGATACGGTCATGGAAACGATGCGCCGCGAGGGAGTTGACTTTCGTCTGAGCACCGCGGTGGTCGGCACAAAGGATCTCGGTGCTGAGCGCGAGGTGACTATCCGCGATGCCAACGGCGGGATTTCAACCATCAGGGGTGAAACGCTGCTGGTGGCCCTGGGCCGGAAGCCGAATACCGACGGCCTTGGGCTTGAAGCCATTGGCGTCGAGCTGGGACGGCAGGGCGTCAAGGTCGACAACCGGCTCCGGACGACGCACAAGCATATTTATGCGGTCGGGGATGTCAATGGCGGTTTTCAGTTTACGCATGCAGCCGGATACGAGGGCGGCATCGCGGTCAGCAACGCCATTTTCCATCTCCCCCGAAAGACGGACTACACGTTTCTGCCTTGGTGCACCTACACGGATCCGGAGCTTGCCAGTATCGGGATGAATGAGAAAACGGCTGCGGACAAGGGTATCGACTATTCGATTTGGACCGAAGCGTTTAGCAGCAACGACCGCAGCCTGGCCGAAGGGGAGTCGACCGGAAAGATCAAGCTGATCCTGAACGAAAAGGAAAAGCCGATCGGAGTTCAGATCTTGGGGCCGGGCGCAGGAAACCTGATCAGCGAGTGGGTGGCGGCGCTCAACGGCAAGGTCAAGCTGTCCACGATTGCTGCGGCTGTCCATCCCTATCCGACCATCGCTGAGATCAACAAGAAAGTGGCCGGCAATTTTTTCTCGCCGAAAATTTTTTCAGATAAAGTCAGAAAAGGTCTCAAATTCTTTTTTCAGTTAAAAGGCAGGGCCTGCGGGCAGGCATAAAAGGAGAAAAAACCCATGAAGATGGCAATGATCGGTTTGGGACGGATGGGAATGAATATGGCAAAACGGCTTCTGCAAGGCGGCCATGAGGTTGTGGCCTACAACCGTTCGCCGGAAAAGACCAAGACGCTCGTCAAAACAGATGGTGCGATCGGGGTTTATTCGCTTGCTGAAGCGGTTGAAAAACTTCCCACGCCTCGGATCCTGTGGCTGATGCTGCCGGCGGGAAGCGCTATTGACGAACATATCGATCAACTGAAAGATCTTCTCACGCCGGGGGACATTATTATAGACGGCGGCAATACATTTTACAGAGACGACCGGAAACGGGCTGACCGTCTAAGCGAAAAACATATCCATTATGTCGATGTGGGCGTTAGCGGCGGCATATGGGGTCTGAAGATCGGTTACTGCCTGATGACGGGCGGAGATCAACGGGTCGTTGAACAGCTGGAGCCGATTTTTAAAACCCTTGCTCCCAGGGAAGGCTATCTGTATTGCGGGGAAGCCGGCGCCGGGCACTTTGTCAAGATGGTCCACAACGGCATCGAATATGGGATGATGCAGGCTTATGGCGAAGGTTTCGAAATTCTCGAAGCTTCGCCTTTCAGCAAGGACTTCGACTATCAGAAAATCGCCCATCTTTGGAACCAGGGTAGTGTCGTGCGCTCCTGGCTTTTGGAACTCTTGGAGGATGCATTCGGCCATGACGCCCGCCTGAAAGATATTAAGGGTTTCGTCGAAGATTCAGGCGAAGGCCGCTGGACATTGCAGCAGGCCGTCGACACGGCTGTGCCGGCGCCGGTTATTGCGCTTTCATTGTTTCAGCGGTTCAGATCCCGCCAGGAAAACACTTTTTCCGACAGAGTTCTGGCAGCCCTCCGGCGTGAATTCGGCGGACACGCTGTGAAGGATGCTAAGTGATTAAAGTCCCTTGCTTTAACTATTATGGAGAAACGATATGAATGCAAGCGGCAACCCAGGAGAGCTTAGGCAGAAAGGGGTCAAAACATCGTGCCTTTCGGATCCCGTATCCACGGTCGCAGGCGAAGCTTTGGAAAAATGCGTCGATCCGTGCGCCTTTATTATTTTGGGCGCTACCGGTGATTTGACGGCCCGCAAGCTGATACCGGCCCTATTTAATCTTTACCAGATGGAAAGATTGCCGGATCCCTTTTTGGTCGTCGGATGCGGACGGAGCGCTATGGACGACGACCGGTTTCGCAGCAAAATGGCCGAGGCGCTGAAGGATTCAGGCATATCGGATTCAGCGAAACCGGCCGATTTTCTTTCTTTTCTCCATTACCGGTCACTTCAATATGATGACGACGCATCCTTTACTGCCTTTGCCTCATCGCTGCGGGAGCTTGAAAAAAAAGCCGGAACATCAGGAAACAGAATATTATATCTGGCCCTGCCGCCGACACTTTACCAGCCGGCAGCCCGAATGATCGGGCAGGCGGGTCTCGCTTCAGAGGGTCGGCGGGACAATGGTTGGGTCCGGCTGGTGGTGGAAAAACCTTTCGGCCGGGATCTGGCGTCAGCCGTTGAACTTGACCGCGGGATTCATGAATATTTTAAGGAACATCAAGTCTTCAGGATCGATCATTATCTGGCCAAGGAAACGGTTCAGAATGTATTGATGCTTAGGTTTGCCAATGCCATTTTTGAACCGGTGTGGAACAGAAGATACATCGACAGTGTCCGCATTTCCGCTACCGAAACCCTGGGAGTCGAACACCGGGCCGGCTACTATGAGCAGGCCGGCGTCATCCGGGACATGTTCCAGAACCATATGATGCAGCTTCTGTCCCTTACGGCTATGGAACCGCCGTCGGTATTTGAAGCCGATCGGGTTCGAGACGAAAAAGTCAAGGTTTATCGGGCCCTCAAATACTTTCAGACTGATTCCATAGATGACTATCTGGTTCTGGGTCAGTACCAAAGCGGAACAATTGCGGGACAGGTTGTCCCTGCCTATCGGGATGAAGCAGGGGTTTCGCCGGATTCCCTGACGCCGACCTATGCCATGATGAAGGTCTACCTGGACAACTGGCGCTGGCAGGGAGTGCCGTTTTACCTGGTATCGGGAAAGCGACTGAAAGAAAAACGGACGGAGATCGCCATTGACTTCAAACCGGTACCGCATTCCATGTTCAGAAACATTCTGGGAGAAACGGTTATTGCAAACCGTCTGGTTCTGGGTATTTATCCGGAAGAAAGAATTATGCTCACCTTTCAGACGAAAACACCGGGAGCCCGGATGAATCTTCGAACGGTTACCATGGATTTTCATTACCATCAAGAGCCCGCAGAGCAGCCGCTGGAAGCCTATGAAAAAGTGCTGCTCGATTGTTTGCTGGGAGATCAGATACTGTTCTGGCGCCAAGACGGGGTGGAGGCCTGCTGGGCCTTTCTCACCCCCATCCTGGAGGGGTGTGAGAGATGCGGCAATCGCGCGGAAACGCTCCACCCTTACGAGGCAGGGAGCAGGGGCCCGGAGGCAGTGAAAAATCTTCACGGAGATTTTCTGATTCGAATCTAAAAAGAAGATGCCTTTCAAAACAGATCAAGCCCTGGTGTTGCGGCAAAGGGATGTGTGGCGAAAAACCCAAGTGTATGGAGAACCGTCCGCTGCCCTGAGCAGAGAAGGGAAAAGAAATGGAAAGAACGGTTGAACAAAGCTTGAAAAGCAGAAGGCAGGGACTGATAAAAGCTATTGCTCTTGGAGTGTTTATTATAGCAGCCATTTATCTGATTCGTTTTACCCCTGTTAAGGGATATCTCACGGCTGAAGCTCTGGGGGATTTCTTGGATGCTGCGGGTATTTGGGCCCCGCTGGTCTATATGGCGGTTTATGCCGTGGGGGTGTGTTTGTTACTGCCCGGGACGTTGCTGACCGGTCTTGGGGCCGCTCTTTTCGGGCCTTATTGGGGGTTTTTATATGTCTGGATCGGTGCGATGTTGGGTGCCAGTGCCGCCTTTTTTATCGGGCGAACCCTGGGAAGAGATTTTGCAGCGTCACTGATCGGCAATAAACTGAAAAAATATGATGATGCCATCGAACGCAACGGCTTTGCAGCCGTGCTCTATCTCCGCCTGGTTTATTTCCCCTTTACGCCCATGAATTTCGGCATGGGATTGACCAAGGTGCGGTTCTGGGACTATTTTGCCGGAACCGGCCTGGGCATTATTGTGGGAACCTTCATATTTACCTTTTTCATCGGAACCCTGAAAGAAATATGGGCCTCCGGCAACTGGGGCGAACTGATTTCATTTAAGGTGTTCTTTTCAATCGGGCTTTTTGTTTTCTCCTTTTTTATTCCCAAGATTCTGAAAAAGATAAAGGGCGAAAAATGAATCGGGTCTTAAATTTATTCATGGAAGATATCAGATGAGTATGTCAACGGATAAAATTCTTATCCTGGCCGGCGATATCGGCGGAACAAAAACGAATCTGGGGATTTTCATGAAGGGCAGGAAGCGCCCAGTGGTAAAAGTGATAGAGACTTTTTCAAGCCGGAACGCGCCTGATCTGGAGCACCTTATCCGGCAATTTCTCGAACTTCATCGGGTGCCTGTCACCCATGCCTGTTTTGGGGTCGCAGGCCCGGTGGTAAACGGCAAGTCCAAAACTACCAATCTCCCCTGGCGCATTTCCGAAGATCGGATCAAGGAACAGTTCAACTTTAAGCATGTTAAACTCGTCAATGATTTAGTTGCCACCGCAATGGCCATCCCGCTTTTAAACAATGATGATCTGTTATCTTTAAATCAGGCAAAATCCGTTAAAAAGCAAAATCTCGCTCTGATCGCCCCAGGCACCGGACTGGGACAAGCATTGCTGGTTTATCAGAATGGTCAATACCTGCCGGTAGCTTCAGAGGGGGGGCATGCCGATTTTGCTCCCAATAACGAAGCGGAAATGAATTTGTGGCGCCATCTTTATCATATTTATGACCACGTAAGTATCGAAAGGGTGGCTTCCGGATCCGGTTTGGTAAATATTTACAATTGGTTGAAAGACTCGAGCCGTTTTAGTGAGCCTGAATGGCTGAAGCAAAATATAAAGCAAATGGATCCGGCAAAAGCCGTTACGGAAGCCGCATTGGAGGGCAGTGATCCCGGTTGTGCAGAAGCGCTGAATATGTTTGTCTCCATTTTCGGCGCAGCTGCCGGCAACTTTGCCCTGACTGCAGCGGCCATGGGTGGTGTTTACCTGGGGGGGGGGAATCCCTCCTAAAATTTTACCCAAATTAAAAGAAAATATGTTTATGGAAGCTTTTACAAATAAAGGGCGTTTTAAGAGTTTTCTTGAAAAGATACCCGTTAAGGTTATTTTAAACGATAAAGCCGCTCTGATCGGTGCGGCATCTTGTGCGGTGATGCCCAAATTAAATCCAACAGCCCCAAAGGAGGAAAAATGAGAATGAAAACTTACTATAAACCTGAAGACCTCCTTAAGTTTGCGGAAATCGGTTAAAAGTTTCTGCAAAATATGCGATTTATGCCGTGAAAACCAGGTGGGGTCAGTGTTTGACCAGCAGGCTGCAGATGGCGTCCGCATGTTTGCGGGCGGCTCCCTGGTGAAATAGGACCGCCTGGCGGGCCAATCGACCGACCCGCCGTGCTTCCTGCGGATGCCTGAAAAAATAGTCGATTTTTTCGGCAAGGTCCGGCCCGTCCGCCACCTGGATGCCGCCGCCGGTTTTATCAAGCAATTCTTTGGCGTCCTGAAAATCTTCCATGGATGGACCATACAGAACCGGCTTTCCCCAGGCAGCCGCTTCCAGCATATTCTGCCCCCCCAGGGGCACCAGACTTCCCCCGCAAAACACAACGGTGGCAATGCTGTAGACGGTCTGCAATTCTCCAATGGTGTCGAGAATAACCACCGCAGCGGTGCGGGTGTTCCCCGGCTTGTCCAGATCGGTGCGATACTGGCAACTGAATCCTTTTTCTGCGGCCAGCGCTTCCACTTCCCGTGAGCGTTCGATATGGCGGGGAGCGATAATTAATAGGGCATCCGGAAACGCCCGGAGGATTTTTTCATAAACCTCAAGGAGAATCCGCCCCTCTCTGCCGCGCGTGCTTCCTGCCACGAGGACCCGCTCCTCTCCCGTTAAGTTAAAGCGTCGGGCGACTATCCGCCGTTGATCCGCATCCACCCGATGTATTAAAGCGTCGAACTTGGCGTTGCCGGACGTAATGACGTGATCCGGTTCGGCGCCGATGGATTGAATCCTTTCCGCGTCTGCCGGGCTGATCATGCTGAAAACTTCGATATGCGCTAAAACCGCCTGCATCAACGGTCTTATTTTCAAGTAGCGCCGGATGGAGCGGACCGAAATCCGGCCGTTTACCAGGGCCGTGTGAACCCCCCGGCGGCGGGATTCAACCAGCCAGTTCGGCCAGATTTCGGTTTCAAGCAGGACCAGCATGTCCGGCCTGATGGCCGACAGGGCGCTGCGAACAGAAGGAATAAAATCAACGGGGGCATAGATCCGGGTTACATCGGCCGGCAGTTTTTCACGGGCAAAATCCTGACCGGATTTTGTGGTGGTTGAAAGCACGACGGCGCAGCGGGGCATGGCCATGGTAAGGGCCTCGATAATGGCGACAGCCGTGCCGACTTCTCCCACGGATACCGCATGCAGCCAGATTCTGGGAGATCCGCCGATCCCGGCGGTCAGCGCCGGCGGGTATAACCCCAGGCGTTGCCGGGTTCTTTGACCGAACCGTCCGGCAATAATGGAATAAATAAGATAGAGCGGCAGGAAAAACAGAAAAAGAACATTGCTGAAAAAATGATATGCGAAATAGGCAAGCTGCATTTGGATAGAATCAATCCGGGTCCGGCCCGCGCGGCTTTAGCTCGGTAAACTGTTTGCCCCGGACGCCTAAAAGGGTGAGTTTTTTCTGAACATCTCCGTTAGGCTCAAACGACGTCAGGCCGGTGACCCCCGGATAATCTTTCAACTCAATCAGGGCGTTTCTCAAGGCGGTCCTGGAAAGGATATTTTCCCGGCTCGTCAACTCAAACAGGATCAGGGCGGTGTCATAGGAAACGGCTTCAATAAAACCCGGCTCTTCCTTAAACGTTTCCTGGAAACCCTTGGCGAACGAACGAACATTTTCAGCTTCTCCGGCTGCAAAAAAACCGGCCGGTATAATGGCCTGCCGAATATATTCCCTGGCCATCTGAATTAATTCCGATGAATTCCACAGGTTGGTTCCCAGCAGATAGACATGGTTGACATCGTAAAATGCCAGTTGCGGAATAATGAGACCGGCCTTTTTGGGTGAGTCCGGAATAAAGATTGCGTCGAAATCGACAATCGCCGGAAGTTCTTCAATCCCGCCCGATCGTTTTCCGGGGGAAGACGCTTCCGTTTTTTCCGGGGCGGCGGTTTGAACGAAAGATTCCGCAATCAGTTCGATCTGATCTTTAATTTCATCGGGAACTTCATAGTAGCGGCCGACAAGCTTTTTAATCGGAGCCGCGAAATCGGTCTGGTCCGGCCGATAGGATTCAACCCCCATTACAATTCCGTTTTGACTGACAGCCTCGTCCCAGAATAAGTTCATAAAGGTTTTGCCGTAGGGTTCATCCGGGTAAAGAATCGCAAACCGGATCAAACCCAGTTCCTGGACGGCATAAGAAACCAATGCCTGGACCTGCATCCTGGGGGTGAAAAAGTTTCTGAAGACAAAATCACCGATGTCGGGGATGAAATCCCTCTGGGTCAGGGTGATGATGGGGATCCCTTTTTCCTGAGCTTCCAGTGCGGCCGGTTCTACGACCGTAAGCGGGCCGATGATCGCCGCAACATTTTCAGCGGCAAGTTCGCGCACGGTCTGGACGGCCTTGTCCGGGTCGGAAGCGGTGTCCTTGATAAGGAGTCGAATATCGGGGTTTCGGGCTTGCCGGCTGTATTGCGCCAAGGCAAACTGAATAGCGGTAAGGGCCCGCCGGCCATAAAGTGCGTAGGGACCGCTGAGGGGCAGCAGGCAGCCGATGGTGGAGCGTTTAAAATCATAAATCCGGGTGAGTTCTTCCAGTTGGGTTCTGGCTTCGGCGTGGTATTCATGGTCCGGAAAATTATCGATAAATGCCGAAATTACGGCGATGGCGGCATCGAAATTTTGCTCAGCGATCTTGTTCAGACCCAGTTGGTACATGAGATAGCCGGCCGGTAGTTTGCCGGCAAGGCGGCCGAGCAGGTTCTGAATACCGGAGGTGTCCAACAGTGGGATTGCGGTTTTAATGAGCGCAAGGATTTGCTCCTTTTCCGGGGGTTGCGACAAGTGGTAAGCCAATGCGTAAAAACCGACGGCATCCGCCGGAGCATTGATGGCCGTGTAGGCGTCGCCCACCAGCCGGCTGATATCGGCCGCCAGTTCCGGCGACAGGGTTTCCACTTTAATACCGGCCGCCTGGGCAATGGCTTGCGGATATTTGCCTTCATGGTAATAGGCAAATATCAGTTCAATTTCTGCAGCGGGGGCAAACGGGCTGTGGGGGTGTTCGGCGAGGAGACGCTGATAATTCATACGGGCTTTTTCATATGCGGTCATCGCCATATGAATGCCCGCCGACCGCATCAGGGCTTTGTCTGCAAAAGGTCCGGACGGAAATCTGAAAAGATATTCATTATAAGCATCCAATGCGTGTGGATACCATTTTTCATTAAAAAGCCTTTCAGCCGTTCTAAACAACGCGCTTCCGGTCTCCACCGGCGGAGCTGCCGGCGGCCGCTGCGGGGGAATCGGCGCAATTTCCACCGGCGTCGGGGCCGGGACAACCGGAGGTTTAACCGGTTTGGGGGCGCAGGCGACCAGCAACAGAAAGACGACCACTGCCAGCGAGCAGCAACGCCCGATACTGCAGGCAGACGCTTTTTTGTCAAACAGCCTGAGTACGGTTTTCCGAAAATTCAATAGTGTATTCCGCAAGCTACAATTTATGCTTTCAGGGTCTGGTAATTCAAAAAAAACGATAAAGCCGACCGTAATCAGAAACGGTCAAACTCTTTACACCATGTAGCAAAAAAAATGACTTTAATCCATATCAGATTTTCAACCGGTTAAACAAGCACCTTGAAAAAATTTCTATTGACAATCAACATAATAATGATATGTAACATTCCAGCATATGTTACAACTCTATAATATATCTGGGGAGGGGCGCATGCGAATCAGGATATCGATCCGTGGAACACCGGATGAACTGTCGGAATTTTGTGAAAAAAAAGGTATCGATCTTAAATTGACGACAAATAACCGGCCGTTCGTATTAAAACCGTGCGGGCAAGATGAAATTGACGATTCCCAGAAAATCAACAAGGCTTTTCGAAAAATGTCATGGGAAACCATATACTTGGCCCATCTGATCCTGGCGCATGCCGGCTCCGGACAGAAGGATGAACTGGGATATTTTCTGACGCTGGACCAGATCGAAAAGTATGAAATATCAGAAAGACAGGTTGCCTCCCGTTTCGGAGGGGCCAAACGGATCTGTAAAAGGTTGAATTTAAATTACATCCTGTTCTCGAGGAAGCGGCCGGACGGATCCGGGAAAAATTATTATCTATCCACGCGGTTTTTATCGGATATGAAAAGCTATCTCGAAAAGTGGGATTTTGAATACCGGGAATTTCTGGACAACAGCGGACTGGACTATCCCGTTCAAAATCAACCGGATTTTCATTAATTGCAGCTGTAATTTATGGATGAATAAGATCTAAAACACACTTTAATCGAAAAGGAGATACCGTCAATGGATCTGACCAGAATGGCCTATGGGGCCAACATGATGATCAATCAGGTGCTTCAGGTTAGGAATGGGGAGTCGGTTCTTATCGTTACCGATACGGACCGGCCGCGCACCATTACCCAGGCGTTGGCTTACAGCGCCATTTCAGCAGGGGCCGAGGTCACCATCGTGACCATGGAGCCGCAGGAAATCGGCGGCGCGGAACCGCCTGCGCCGGTGAGCGCCGCCATGGCTGCAGCCCAGGTGGTTATCAACCAGTCCACCTTCAGTCTGACCCATACGGCGGCGACGCGTGCCGCCATCAAACAGGGGGTCCGGATTGCCAACCTGCGGAATGTGACCGAGGACATGATGGTCAGCGGCGGCATTCGGGCCGATTATCAGCAGGTGAAACGGATCTCGGAAACACTGGCACGACGTCTGAGCGCGGCCGATGTCATCCGGATGACGACCCCCGATGGAACCGATATCAGCATGCGTTCCCAGGGCCGCCAGGCTATTGCCCAGACCGGTTTTATCACCAAACCCGGCGAGCTTTCCGGTCTTCCGGACGGCGAATCCACCCTGGCGCCGCTGGAAGGGACGACCGAAGGGACGGTGGTTTCTCCGTATATCGCCGACAGCCTGGGGCTGATTACCGAGCCGTTTCGGATGGAAATCGCCAAAGGGAGGATCACCGGTGTCACCGGAGGAAAGCAGGCCCGGGAACTGGTGGGCTTGCTGAAGAGCCACGATGACGCCGGCTACAATGCAGCTTCCCAGTTTGCTCTAGGAACCAACCCGGCTTGCAGGATAATGGCCAATACCCGGGAGGTTTCCAAAAAATTAGGGACGGCCCACTTTGCCATCGGCGACAATGTCAGCCTGGGCGGCAAAAGCGAAAGCGCTTTCCATATCGATTTCGTTTTCCTGAATCCGTCGGTTTTTCTGGACGGGGTTTGCATCCTCAAGGACGGCGAGTACCAGATCGAACTGGAAGCATCCCGTTAAGCCGTTTTGCGCCGGTGAAGGATTCTTTTTACTTGACAGGGGGGCTTGCGTCGGGTTAGTTCTTTCCGTGGTCTTACTTGTCTGACCAATTTTTAAAAAAATTGTAATTATAATAAGTTATAAACAAAGGAGGAAAAATGAAACTGTGCTTCAACGCAGGACCTGAGCCCCTGGAGGAATACTTTCCGTTTGCCCACGAGAATGGTTTCCCCTGGATGGAACTGAGCTGCAACAATCCCAGGAATTTTCTGGACAAATTTACTCCCCAGCGGATCGACGGTCTCAAAAAATTGCGGGACAAGTATGGGCTGCGCTACGGCCTGCATTCGGCTTCGTTCGTAAATTCCGGGGAAATAGAACCGACGGTGCGTAAAGCGGTTGAACAGCACCTGATCGATTATATGGAATTGGCCCATCAACTGGAGGCCGAATATATCGTTCTGCATTTCGGCTACCACTTCAGCCTCTTTCCCGATGAAGTCTTCCGCTGCCTGAAGAAGACTTATACGCCGGTGGTGGAACTGGCGGAGAAATATAAACTTCCCATCGGCATCGAAAATATGAACAAAGTGCATGAAGACAGCGAAATTGTCTACCTGGGGGTACACGTCGAGGAATTTCAGCGGATGTTCGATGCCCTGCCGTCCCGGTATTTCGGACTTACCCTGGATGTGGCCCATGCCAGTCTGCTGCCCGGGGGGTCGGAGTCCTTTATCAAGGCGTTTCCGGACAAAATTATCAGCACCCATATCAGCGACAACGACAAGGTCCTGGACCGCCACCTGCCGGTCGGAGCCGGCAAAATTGATTTTAAAGAAGTATTTAAGCAGTTAATTGCGGTCAATTTTAAGGGAACGTTGAATATCGAGTTGCCGAAGAGCAACGCCGACCGTGCTTTAAGCAAAAAACGGCTGGAGCCGATCCTGAAAGAATTAGGCGTGTTGTAAGCCCGCGGGGTGGAAATAGATTCTGCCGTCCGATTAAATCCTTAATATAGCGGCTGCCGGAAGTATTGCTTCCGGCAGCCGCTCCGCCTATCCGTGTTTTTGCTTGACAGCCTGCCTGTATTTCCAATAATCTGTAACCCCGATTGATCGTAACCAAAGTATAAAAGAGGGGTAATGTTTTCAGTTCGTTGTCATTTCGGTTTACTTTGAAGAAACCGGGTATGTCTTCTTTTGCCCCTTTCAACTCCCGGGCGATCCCGGTGATAAAACCGCGTCTAAAAATGACACTGCCGCCATTTATTAAAATTACCCTTTAACATGCATTGAAACTTAAAAGGAGGTTTTGCCATGACCGTAACAAAAGCAGTTGATCCCAAAGATTTTGAAAAAGCGCTGCGGACGGGACGTCCCCCGAACATCGTGAGCCTGTTTCCGAATTCCAAGGCACTGATTGTCAGCGGCAAGGTGATCGACCGGGCTCTGATGGCGAAAGGCAAAGCCATTACGATGGCGGCAAACGGGCGCAACTATTTTGTGATACGCGGAGCGCTGCTGGCCGCTCAAAAGGCCAATGCCGCCATTATTATTGAAATCGCCCGGTCCGAGGGCGGCGCCAAGGCCTATTGCGCCATTAATTACTGGAACATGGCCCGGACGGTGGACGCCCTGTGCAATGAACTGGGTATAACCATTCCGGTGGCGATTCATGCGGACCATTACGGTATCAAGAGCGAGGCCGATGTTGAGTTCGCAAAGATTGAAATTCCCACGTTGTTTGATGCCGGCATCACCTCCATTGCCATCGATGCCTCGCATATGCCGGACGATAAAAATCTGCTGGCCAATATTGCTTTAAATCCGGTAATTCCTCTCTGGGCCGGCTTGGAAACCGAAGTGGGAGAGATCAAAGGGAAAGAGGGGCTTTCAACCGTTTCGGAAGCACGCTTTCTGATCCAGGGGCTTAATGCCCATGGGATTTTTCCGGACTGGATTGCGCTCAACAACGGAACCACACACGGCATCGAGGCCAGCGACCAGGGCATCCAGGTCGGCCTGACGGCCGAGATTCATGCTGCCATAGAAAAATATAAGGTCTCAGGCGCCCAGCACGGCACTTCCGGCAACAGTTCCGACCGGTTGCGTGAAATTGCGGCCAAAACCCGGACCACCAAGGCAAACGTGGCCACGGCGCTGCAGATGATTTCCTGGGGGTTGGAGGTCAACGATTACGGTAATGCCATTCTGGATGACAACGGCAATTTTATCAAGGTAAAGGATCAGGGCGTGACCGAATCGATGTGGTCTGAAATGGTGGCGTATGCGCAGTCAAAAGGGCTCAAGAAAGGCGACTACAAAAATCTGAATATAGTTTTTGAAAACAAGCTGCTGGGCCAGCCGAAAGCGATCAGGGAGCGGATGACCCGGCGGGTGGAAGACTTTGTCTACACGATGCTGGTGGATGTGCTCAATGCCAACGATACCGCACCGCTGGCGCTGGCGGCAATTCTCGAGGCCGGGTCTTACGATGCGGGACCGAAAGCCGGGCGCATCGAAAGTCCGGATGACTGGACACCCGCAAAGATAGCGGAGCGGGCCGCTGCCATCGGCAGCGATAAGGGGCCCAAAGGCAACTTTGACGATTAGTTTCTGATGTTGCATCCATGGGAATAAAGAGGGAGGAAGCCCGTTTGCGGATACCGGCCTATCAGATTGATAACGTTCTGAAGCAGTATACCGACAAACTGACCGGCGGCGGCAGTGGGGAGGCAAGTGCCCCCGGCCAATCACCGCCTTCGGATGAGGCCGGATTTTATGCCACTGCCAAGCGCCAGGAAATCATTGAAACGATCACCCGGACAATCAATGCGAACGTCAGCCGTGTCTGGTTGGCCGGTCGTCAGGAGAGGGTAAATGAAACCCTTTCAGGGGCTGCCGGGCGGGATGAGCCTGTCGTTAAAAACGGGGAATTCACACCGTTTGTTTACAACGTGATTGATAAAGAGGATCGCAAGTTTAAACGCACGATTGCGGTTACCAGGTTTTACGAACCTTGATGGCGCGGGAATCCAGAAATTTTTTGATCTCCGAGATGGTGTAGGTGCCGTAGTGGACCATCGAGGCGATCAGGGCCGCATCGGCTTTACCGGTGGTCAGAACGGCGCTGAGATGTTCCGGTATTCCGGCCCCGCCGGAAGCGATCACCGGTATGTCGACGTTTTCTGAAATAAGCGCCGTCAGGTTCAGCTCATATCCGTCTTTGGTTCCATCGGCATCAATGGAATTGAGGCAGATTTCGCCGGCGCCGAGGTTTTGTGCCCTGATGGCCCACTGCAGGGCATCGATGCCCATGAAAGTCCTGCCGCCGTTGATAACAATCTCATAGCCGGAGGGGATTTTTTCGCTTTTTTCCACCCTTTTTACATCCATTCCCAGGACCACGCACTGGCTGCCGAAGGCTTCGGCGCCCCGGGAGATGATTTCCGGATTTCTGACAGCAGCAGAATTAACGCTGATTTTTTCAGCCCCGGCCAGCAGGACCGCACGCATGTCATCGACCGACCGGATTCCGCCGCCGACCGAAAAAGGGATAAATATGGTTTCGGCCACGCGCCGGACGACATCGATCATGATCCCTCTTTTTTGATAGGATGCGGTGATGTCGTAAAACACAATTTCATCCGCACCGGCTTCATAGTAAAATCGCGCCATTTCAACAGGGTCGCCGATTTCCACATTGCTTTTAAATTGGATCCCCTTGGTGGTTTTGCCGGCATGCACGTCCAGGCAGGGGATGATGCGTTTACTTAACATAGGGTCCTTAATCAGGTAATTTCTTTAGAGACGCGAGCAAAACGGGTCTTTCCAAGCTATCCGGGGCGTCTTGAACCCTCGCATCTGCATCAACCGATTAAAATTTAGATCGGCCGCGCAACAACTCCATTTATGATAGTCGTCGCGAGGCGTCTACGGTTTCCAGCGGCAGAAATTTTTCAGAATTGTCAGTCCGGGTTTGCCGCTCTTTTCCGGATGAAACTGGGTCGCTACCAGATTTTTAAGCCCGATTACCGATGCAAATGAAATACCATAATGGGTGGTGGCGATGATGTCGGCCGAGTCGGCCGGGTCCGGATAATAGCTGTGCACGAAATAAAATTCTGCGGCCGGGTCGATCCCTTCCAGCAGGGGGTGGCGGTTTAGGACATGAATGCGGTTCCACCCCATGTGCGGTATTTTTAAACGGTCGCCCCCTTCGGAGGGAATGTTTGATGAAAAGGCCCGCACCGATCCGCTTATCAGTCCGAGACAGTCAACCTGGTTCTCATCACTGCGGCTCATGATGATTTGTGTTCCCAGACAGATCCCCAGAATCGGCTTATTCTTGCGAAATTGAGACGCAATGATGTTGTCAAGCCCCTTGCGTTTCAGGCTCTGCATGGCCGATCCGGCAGCCCCGACCCCCGGGAAAATAATTCTATCCGAACGTTCAATTTCGGTGTTGTCGCCGGTGACGATACAGGGGAAGCCCAGAAAGGTCATGGCCCGGGCGACGCTGGTCAGATTGCCGGCATCATAGTCGATGATTGCGATCATAAACAGACATCCCAGAAATCAAAATAGCTGAAATTGATAATAATTTAAAAAATGAAAGTCCTGCCCGGCCGGAATGTTGGAATGTTGGAATAATGGAATATTGGGGTAAAAAAGGGACATGGACGATTACCCATCATTCCATCATTCCATCATTCCATTATTCCATCTCATTTCCTGACGCGGTTATCGGTCGGCCTGCCCTTTTGCCCGTTCCCAGAACTGATCCATTTCCTTCGCTGAAAGGGAAGCCAGCGGTTTGCCGGCTGCAGTAAGGAGTTTTTCCATTTCTCTGAAGCGGGCTTCGAATTTTTGAGTTGCATCGGCCAGGGCCGTTTCCGGATGAATATGGGCGAATCGGGCAACATTGACCAGCGTGAAAAGAAGATCGCCCAATTCAAGCGACACGTTGCGCTGGTTTCGGCCGGAGTCGGCATCAGCCCGGATGGCGGATTTTAGTTCGTTCCATTCCTCTTCCACTTTTGCTAAAACGCCATGCATGTCGTTCCAGTCAAAACCGGCTTTGCCGACCCGTTCCGAAATCCGGTAGGCGCGCATCAGGGCCGGCAGCTTGGACGGCAGCGAATCGAGCAGTGATCCGCCGGAAACCGATTTTTTTTCATTCGATTTAATCGTATGCCACTGCCGTTTGACTTCTTCGGCAGTTTCCAGCGGGGCGGCACCGAACACATGCGGGTGCCGGCGGGTCATCTTTTGGATATTCCGGTCGGCGACGGCTCCGATATTAAAATGTCCTGCTTCTTCAAACAGTCGCGCAATGAAAAAAATATGAAATAAAACATCTCCCAGTTCTTCGCAGACGTCATCGGGATTCCCTTTTTCCATGGCGTCGAGGAGTTCATATAATTCCTCCACCAGATAGAGCGCCATGGAGCGGGGGGTCTGTTTTTTGTCCCAGGGGCAGCCGTTTACCCCCCTTAACGTTATAATCAGCCGGATCAGGTTGTCAAGGCGTGCGACCGGATGTGTAGTCAGGGAATCTTCCAAGCTTTTTTAAATTCCTTAGCTTTGGCTTCATAGAGTTGTTTCATGTCTTTTGAAACCACCTTGACCATTTTTTCGGAAATCAGGGTGACATGCGGAGACAGGAGTGAGTTTTTGATGATCGGCGCGCCCTTGGGCAGAAAGGCCGTCAGGGAAATCAGAACAACCGAGACAATCAGGATGCCTTTAATAATGCCGAAACCGGCGCCGCAGATACGGTCCACCCATCCTAAAAAAGCGATATTCAGCAGGTACTTGATGATAATGCCTGCAATGCTGATCAATATGAAGATGATACAGAAAATAAGAATAAAGCTCATTATGTTCAAATACCCGCTGTTGGATATCCAGCGAGCCAGGAGCCCGGCAAGGAATGGATAATAGGTATAGGCGGCGTAGAACCCGGCCATGACCCCGACAATGGATGACAATTCCTTTACCAGGCCCCTGAATATACCCCTGATCAGAGTGTAGCCCAGTATGACGATGATGACCATGTCCAGCGGATTCATTATGCCTCGATCCCTTAAAATTTAAGCGTATCAACTAATTAAGCTAACAAAGGTGTTATGGAGAGTCAAGGTGTTTTTCGGTTTGAGACACATGATCATAAAATGGTGTTTGCAATCCTCGAAAAAGGTGTGTTAGATTTAAAACGAGGTTGGTACCGTATGAAAACAAGTAGAACAGATTTGGATGAGAACACCGCTGAACCGACGGTCAGGCTGGTTTTTTCAGACGTGGACCTTTTACCGCAGCTTTTCGGTGAACACAACCGCTACCTGCAGAAAATTGCCGCGGATGTGGGTGCCAGGATTCACGCCAGAGGCAATGAAGTTTACATCCAGGGGGACAGGGAGTCGGCCCGGCTTGCGCAGAACATACTCGATCAACTCTATGGCCTGCTGCAGGCGGGTTATCCGGTTTATCCCAATGACGTCGATTATGCGGTCCGGGTATTAACCGAAGATGACGGCGCCCGGTTAAAAGATATTTTTCTCGATAAAATCTATATCACATCAACCAAGCGTTCGATTACGCCCAAGAGCGCCGCCCAGAAGGACTATATTGACGCCATCCGGCATTATGATATTGTATTCGGCATCGGACCGGCCGGTACCGGTAAGACCTATCTGGCCATGGCCATGGCGGTTGCGGCTCTTTCCGAAAAAAAGGTCAATCGGATTATTCTCACCCGTCCGGCGGTTGAGGCCGGCGAAGCCCTGGGATTTTTACCCGGCGATCTGGCGGAAAAGGTTGATCCGTACCTGCGGCCGCTGTATGATGCGCTTCACGATATGATGCGCTTTGAAAAAGTTTCAAACCTGCTGCAAAAGGGCATTATTGAGGTGGCGCCCCTGGCCTTTATGCGCGGCAGGACGCTCAATGACTCATTTGTCATTTTAGATGAAGCCCAGAACACCACGTCGGAACAGATGAAAATGTTCCTGACCCGGATCGGGTTCAGCTCCAAGGCGGTCATTACCGGGGACATCACCCAGATTGATCTGCCGGTGGGCCGTCCCTCAGGCCTGATCGAAGCAAAAAATATTTTGCAGGATATTAAAGGGATAAAAATGGTGTTTTTTTCAAAAAAGGATGTCGTCCGGCACAAACTGGTGCAGGAAATCATCAATGCCTATGAGCAGTTGGAATCGGATCGAAAAAAGTAGTTCATGCGGTTAACGCACGAAACGCTCCCGGCCGCCGGCAACAGAATCAAATACCCTTCCCGCAGTTGAATCCTCCGGGCAGGGCTTATAAATTTTTACGATTGAATAATGGACATCGAAAAAAGAAAAAAGACAGTGCGTGAATGGTTCAATGCCAGCCACTGGGTTCCGTGGGGACTGCTGGTTGCCGTTACCCTCATATTTACCGGAATTTTTACGCCGAACCTGGTGGGCATCCATCATTCCTATCAGGTCGGCGATGTCGCTGATCGGGACATCAAGGCGCCGGCCGATTTTTTTATCGAGGATATTCCGGCGACCCAGTCAAACCGCCGACAGGCTGAGGAGAGTGTTCTGACGGTATACGACCATGATGTTTCCCTGTTGAACAAATCGGCCCAGCGGGTCAGCAAAGCCTTCGCCAGAATCCGTTCCGTTTTTGAAACGGAAGCGGAAAATCAGGCCGTCCAAAGTGCCGAATCATCCGGCGGCGCTGCTCCGGCGACATCCGTTCCGAAGGAAGGCAATAAATCCGGCGAGGACCAGGCCATGCAAATGAAGCCGGTATTCGAAAAGGAAATCGGTTTCAGCCTCAGCCAGGGTAACTATCGCGCCCTGATTAAAGAAAAATTTTCTGAAGCGATTGCCGATTATACGATTAAAATATTGTCCCAGGTTCTGGAAAACGGTGTGGTGACCAACAAGGAACTGCTGCTCAAAGAATTGGATAAGGGCATCACCCTGCGGGAAGTTGAATCCAAACATGAGCGCGTCGAGCAAAACCTGAAATCATATTACGGTCACGACCAGGCCAAAACCATGGTGCGGGTTATCGGCCAACCGCTGCTCAAGGACCACGGCCATACGGAGCGGGAACTCATTGTGGGTCTGGTTCAGGAACTGGTACAGCCGAATATCACCCTGAACAAGAGCGAGACGGAAGAGCGCAAAAAACGGGCAGCCTCTGAAATCAAGCCGGTTTTATATCAGATCAAGGCCGGCGAGATGCTGCTGCGCGAGGGCGAAAGGGTTACCGAGGTCCAGCTGTTGAAGCTGAATGCCGTTCAGGGCCAGGTCAAAAATGAACGTCTGCTGGCCAGCAGCGGCAGTATTGCGGTTATTATTTTATGCCTGTTCATGTCGACCTATCTGCTGTATCTGCGTCGCAATCAGCATCTGGATGCAGCCCACAACAAAAACCTGCTTTTTATCGCCAGTGTGCTGGTGATGTTTTTCATTTTTGCCCGGGTTGCGGCATCCCTGTCGGATTCAATCAACGTGTCCATGCCATTTTCAATTACAGCCGCATCCCTATGGTATGGGATTCCGATTGCATCCGCCGCCATGATCGTTTGCCTGTTTATGGGTCTTGAGGTGGCGATTCCGGTTGCCATGGTGCTGGCGGTTTGCAGCGCCGTTATCTTTAAGAACCGGTTCGAGGTTTTTATTTATTTTCTGATCAACGGCTTTATGGCGGCTTACTGGATTCAGAGCTGCCGGGAGCGCAAGGTGTTTATCAAGGCCGGCGCCAAACTCGGCTGCCTGAGTGTGGTCCTGGCGACAGCCATTGATATTTATCTGGCCAAGGTATCGGGATTTGAAATCGTATCGAGCTGGATATTCGCATTTTTAGGCGGTATCGGCGCCGGCGTTATTACCGCCGGCATGGCGCCGATCGTGGAAATCGCCTTCGGCTACCCCAGCGACATCACCCTGCTGGAACTGGCCAATCTGGATCGACCGATTCTCAGAAGGCTGATGATTGAAGCTCCCGGCACTTACCATCACTCCGTCATTATCGGGTCCATGGTGGAGGCGGCTGCCGCCGAGATCGGGGCCAATCCGCTTCTGGCAAAAGTCTGCGGTTATTATCACGACATCGGAAAAATCCGGAAGCCTCAATATTTTATCGAGAACCAGGTGGACGGGAAAAATCGGCACGATAAGCTGGCGCCTTCCATGTCGAGCCTGATTTTGATCGCCCATGTCAAGAACGGGGTTGAAATCGCCCGCGCGAACAACCTTCCCCAGGTCATCATTGACAATGTCCGGCAGCACCACGGCACCAGCCTGATCAGCTACTTTTACGACAAGGCCAAGCAGTTAAAAGGCGAGGATGCCGTCAAAATCGACAACTTCCGCTATCCGGGTCCCAAGCCCCAGACCCGCGAAGCCGCCCTGGTCATGCTGGCCGATGTGGTCGAAGCCGCTTCAAGAACGCTGGAAAACCCGACCCCTGCACGGATTCAAGGCCTGGTCCAAAACCTGATCAATAAAATTTTTTCAGACGGTCAGCTCGACAATTGCGAGCTGACGCTCAAAGACCTGGATAATATCGCCAAGACCTTTAATAAGATATTAAACGGCATTCATCACCACCGCATCGAATACAGCGAAAGCAGTGCCATGACCAAGGGGAAAATCAAAAATGGCGGTTCTGATCAGCAGCCGGCAAAGCAAAATCCGGATAGCCCGAAAGAAAATGGTTCAAAAGGCCCAGGCCATCTTAGACGCCTTGGAATCTCCTGAGGCCGAACTGTCCATTGTGATTGTCGACGATACCCAAATGGCCGAACTGAATCAGCGCTACTTGAAAAGAAGCGGTCCCACCAATGTGATCGCCTTTCCCATGCGGGCGGGCGATTTTTCCGATATTACACCGAATCTCCTGGGGGATGTGGTGATTTCAGCGGAAACAGCCCGGATGGAAGCCGATGCGCGCGGGATCCGCCCGGCCCGGCGCCTGTCCGAATTGCTGGTTCATGGGGTGCTGCATCTGTTCGGTTATGATCATGAAACATCGCAAAAGGAATCGGACCGCATGCAGCAAAAGAGCGATGAACTCCTTGCGATTATCGAAAAGAAGTAACGGCGGGAGCATGTGTGCAGGAGACTTGCCGGTTTAAAACGCAAGCCCTTTACCGCGGAACCCAATTCTGATAGGCACTGTTTTCGGCGCTGTTTGACTTGACAATCCGCAACAAAAAGAATAGAAGCATCCTCTTTGATTTGGAGCAACCATGGCAAAACCTAAACTGAAAGAACATGTCATCAACCGGGAGTGGTGCAAGGGGTGCGGCATCTGCGTCCATTTCTGTCCCAAAAACGTACTGGAACTGGATGAGGCCGAAAAGGTGTTTGCGCCGAGACCGCAGGATTGTATCTGCTGCGAACTGTGCGAGCTCAGGTGCCCGGACCTTGCCATCGCGATCATAACGGAGGAAGAATAGGCCGATACCATGAGCAGCAATATCAAATTTCTTCAGGGAAACGAGGCCTGTGTCGAGGGCGCCTTGTATGCGGGTCTTGACTTTTTTGCCGGTTATCCCATTACCCCTTCCACCGAGGTGGCCGAGCAGCTCTCGATCCGTCTGCCGCAGAAAGGCGGCAAATTTATCCAGATGGAAGACGAACTGGCATCGATGTGCGCCATCATCGGGGCGTCCCTGACCGGGCATAAGGTCCTGACCGCCACCAGCGGCCCCGGATTTTCTCTTATGCAGGAGGCGCTGGGATATGCCATCATGGCGGAGATCCCCTGCGTCATCGTCAATGTCCAGCGGGGCGGACCTTCAACCGGCAATCCGACCCATGTCAGCCAGGGGGATGTCAACCAAGCCCGCTGGGGAACCCATGGGGACCATGCGATCGTTACCATGACGGCTTCCAATAATCAGGATGTTTTTGCGATTACGGTGGATGCTTTCAATATTGCGGAAACCTACCGGACCCCGGTGGTCCTGTTGTTCGACGAAGTGGTCGGCCATATGCGCGAACGGCTGATCCTGCCGGAACCGGGTGAAATTCCGCTGGTGGACCGGCTGAAAACTTCGGTCAGGGGGGGGGTGGACTATCATCCCTATCTGCCGCGCGAAGACGGCCGGCTGCCGATGTCGGATTTCGGCGGTGTGCATCGCTACAATGTCACCGGCCTGTTTCATGACATGTGGGGGTTTCCGTCCAATAACCCCGAGGTGGTCCACGGGCTCCTGCGCCACCTGGTGGACAAGATCGAAAACAATGTCAACCAGATCGCGCGCTACAAGGAATTCTATCTTGAGGACGCCGAATGTTTGCTCATTTCCTACGGATCTTCAGCCCGGGCGGCCCGGCATGTGGTGGAAAGCCGCCGGCCCCGGGGCGAACGCTTCGGGCTGCTGGAGCTCCAGACGCTGTGGCCGTTTCCCGACGCCATCGTGCGGGAAAAATGCGCGGAGGCAAAATTTGTGGTGGTGGTGGAGATGAACATGGGCCAGGTGCTTCATTTGGTCAAGGCGGCCGTCAATGAACCGGAAAAGGTATTTCTGGCCAATCGCATCGACGGAGTCTTTATTACCGATGCGGATATCCGCAATATCCTGCGACTCATCCGGGGAAAAGGAGTGTAAGGTATGGCGGTAAAAGATTACATCAGAGACAGATTTTTCCCGCACCTGTGGTGTCCGGGCTGCGGCCATGGGATCGTGCTCAACGGCCTTCTGCACGCGGTTGAAAAACTGGGACTGAGCAAGAACGAAATCGTGATGGTTTCCGGCATCGGCTGTTCTTCCCGGATTACCGGTTACGTCGATTTTCACACCCTGCACACCCTGCATGGCCGCGCCCTGGCGTTTGCCACCGGCGTTAAACTCAGCCGCCCGGAACTGAATCTGATCGTCCCGATGGGGGACGGAGATGCCCTGGCCATCGGGGGCAATCATTTTATTCATGCCGCCCGCCGCAATATCGATATTACGGCGATCGTGATGAACAACCGCACCTACGGCATGACGGGGGGGCAGTATTCACCTTTGTCGGGCTATGGCACCAGCGCCACGACGGCGCCCTACAGCAACATCGACCACGATTTTGATATTGCCCGGCTGGCGGCGGCAGCCGGTGCGACCTTTGTGGCCCGCACCACCACCTATCATATTCATCAGGTAGCGGAGTTTATCCGGCGGGCCATTCTGCATGAAGGCTTTTCAGTGGTCGAAATCATGTCCCAGTGTCCCACCTATTTCGGTCGCAAAAACAGGGTCGGCAGTGCCGTGGACATGATGGAACAATATAAAACCGATACCACGCCGATCGGATCTAAAGCCAAAAAGGAAAATCCCGCCCTGATCGAACGGGGAGTTTTTGTGGAGAAAGAACTGCCGGAATACTGTAACGAGTACAACCGCATCATCGAACGGGCGATGAAAGGGCATTAATCATGGAAAGATGCAGAATGGTGTTTTCAGGGTCGGGCGGCCAGGGGGTCATCACCGCTGCGATTATTCTGGCCGAAGCCGCCGTACTTTACGACAACCTGATGGCGGTGCAGTCGCAGTCGTACGGCCCTGAAGCCAGGGGCGGGGCGACCCGCAGCGATATCATTATTGCCGATTCGGAAATACACTTTCCCAAAGTGATTCAGCCCAATGTGCTGGTGTGCCTGACGCAGCAGGCCTATAATAAATTCAGTCCGATTATCCGGCCGGGCGGTTTTCTGATTACGGACACCCGTTTTGTCGTTACGGAAAGAAAAGTCGACGCCCGCCAGATTCCCCTGCCCATGTATCAGACCGTGATGGACACGATCGGCAAGCCGATCGTGTTTAATATCTGCATGCTGGGCGCGGTGGTCGGCCTGACCGGGATCGTCAAATCCGAAGCTATCCTGAAAGTTCTGCAAAACCGCATTCCCGCCGGATTTTTAAAAATAAACCAAGAGGCCCTGCAGCTGGGAACGGCATTGGGGGCCGGGTACAATAATTGATGTGGCGCCTGATTTTTTAGATAATCTCGCCCGATTGGCCGAACCGGCCGGTCTGTATATTCATATCCCTTTTTGCGCCAGGAAATGCTCCTACTGCGATTTTTACTCGGTGGCGGACTTGTCGCTTAAAAACGCCTTTTCAAAAGCGCTGGCGCAGGAGATGCGGTTTTACGCGGGACTGGCCGTCCCCATCGACACCCTTTATATCGGCGGAGGCACCCCGTCCGTCCTGGACCCGGGAGAAATCGAATGCATCTTGACCCAGGCCCGGCGATGTTTTAACATTCTACCGGATGCCGAACTGACGCTGGAAGCAAACCCCGGCAGCATATCCGCCGGCAGCCTGTCGGATTACCGCCGCAGCGGGATCAACCGCATCAATATCGGTATCCAATCATTTCAGGACCGCGTTCTGGGTTTTCTGGGGCGGATTCATTCCGCCGAGGATGGCGGCGAAAGTATCCGCCGGGCCCGCCGGGCCGGATTCAGCAACATCGGCCTGGACTTGATTTACGGCATTCCCGGCCAGACGGACGCGTCCTGGCTGTCGGATCTTGAAACGGCCGTTTCATTCGGGCCGGAGCATCTCTCCTGTTACATGCTGTCCTATGAAAAAGGTACGCCGCTGGAACTGCGCCTGCGACAGGGGCGGTTTAAAGCCATGCCGGAAGAACGGGTTGCCGGGCTGTATCTTAAAACCACGCAATGGCTGGCGCAAAACGGTTATATGCAATATGAAGTCTCGAACTTTGCGCGACCGGGACCCGATGGGGCTGGGTATCAATCCCGCCACAACCGGAAGTACTGGTCTTTTGCGCCCTATCTGGGACTGGGGCCGTCGGCGCATTCATTCCTGGAACCCGTCCGTTTCTGGAACCCGCGCAGTGTTCAAAGCTATGTCGACCGGCTGAATGCAGGCAGGCTTGCAATCGAAGATAAAGAGATGTTAACTCCCCGGCAGCAGATGATGGAAACAATCCTGCTGGGACTTCGTACGACGGCGGGCATCCGCGTGGACCGTTTTAACGAAAAATTCAAACTGAATTTTCCGGACGTATTCGGGACGGTTTTGCCTGAATTGGAAGAAGCGGGGCTGCTCAGGATGGAAAAAAATCGCTGCTTTCTGACCCGCCATGGAATGCTGCTCCTGGATAGCATTATCGATCGGATGGTCAGGGCCGGGACGGAGAAGATTTAGATGCGCGTGCGCCGGTCGAACCGCTTACGGGGCGGGGCTTCTCAACCGCTTGATTCGCTCTCTGGCAAAATCATATTCAACCATGGCATCCATGTAGGTCCCAAGGGCTTCCTTGTAGTGACGGACAGCTTTCTGTCCGTCTCCGGAGCCTTCCGCCCAGAATCCCCGGGCCGTATGCCAGGTAATTAAATTTTCAGGATTTTTTTCCGCCATTGCCGACAGCGATTGCTCGGACTCCCGTCCTGACAAGAATCCGCTGACGGCCTGATACCACGGGTCTTTAGTGCGGTGACGGTAGGATTCAAGACAGGCCGCAGCCTCTTGCGACAGCTCTCGGTATTGAAGAATTCCGGCCTCCAGCAAGCCGAGCCTTAGGCGCCCGGCATTTTCCCGCCCCTTGATTTCAAGAAATGTCCGGGCGTAAGCAAGAGCCTGTTCCCATTGATCAATCATGGCGCTGTAGAAGGCCAACCCTACCAGCGTTTCGCCGTTATCGGGCTCATTCGCACGGATTTTTTCCAGAATGCCCAGTTTGTCTTCCGGGTTGAGGGAGGCCTGCCTGAGCTGCGCGCTGAGGAGCGCCGAATGGATACGCCGCTCGGCCCCGGCAGCCTGATTTTTTGCGATTGTTTCGGCAAATTTTCCGATCTCGTCCTGGTACGCAGCCCTTCCGGATTTGTCCGGCAGAAGATGCAGTCTTTGATCTTGAATCTGCTTTAATCCGGCCAGGGACAGAAAAAATAACCCGTCATCGATGCCGGCCAGTAAGACGGCTTTTCTCAGGAGCGCTTCCGAATTCGCCCGGTCATTTTTTTTCGCTCGGATGAGGCCGGCAGCGTAATGGAGCCAACCTCTTTCGGCATCGCTGTATCCCCCTGAAAGAGCCGATTCAGCATCAATCCGTTCTGTCAGGATCTTTACCAGATGGCCGAAAAATTCATTGGGCGAACGCCAATCCAGGTCCAACAGTTTCAGGCGGTGCCTGCTTTCAGCTGATTTGTCCGACAGCCAGTCAATGATGAAAAGCATCAGTCCGGCCCTGTCGTTTTCAGCATCCATCGATAAGGCTTGCGTAAAGCGCGCCGCGGCGCCCGGATAATCCCCGTCGCAAAAATGCATCAGGGCGGCGGCCATGACAAGGGCGGGATCAAAACTTTGCCGGAGTTCCTTATCCGCCAAGGCTTTGGCTTCAGCCCACTTTCCCTGCCTGGCTGTCTCGAATATATTTTTCAGCTTGGCGTCGACGGACAGATCCAAAATGCCATTCCACTTCATCTGCCCGCGTTTCAGGTCCCTGATAAAATTTACGGATTGGGTGATGGGCAGAATCATTCCAATATCCGACAGGGGGGTAGCTACCGGAACCGGTCCGACGGCCCATCCGACGGCCACCCCGGAGGCGATTCCGATGACCTTGCCGCGCATATCGATTATCGGCCCGCCGCTGTTGCCGCTATGGATGGACGTGTCCACCTGGATCATGTTTTCAAAAGTTCGTCGGACGTGACCCTGGGTGACGCTAACATTGACGGTGGATTCCTGGGTCTGGCTGCCGAGGGGAAAGCCCAAGGTAATGACCGGCGAAAGCCTGGCTATTTTGAGAGGATTCAGCTCGGAGTCCAGCGGCAGCGGTTTAAGTCCGGCGGGAACCGGATCGATTTTTAGTACGGCAAAATCGTCTTTAAGGGGGGATTTGACCAGCTGCCATGTTTTCGTCGGTGATTTGGCAACGCCGGCAATGACCAGGCGTCCGGCTCCGTCCGTACTGAAGGAGGAATCGGTAAAGTAGCGGTCTTCCAGATCGGTGCTGCCGGGAAATCCGGACAGACGATTAAAGGCTTTTTTCCCTTCAAACCATACAAAAGCCCGATATTCCAACCGGAGCGGTCGCTGATCCTGTCTGAGAATCGTGATGATTTCGAACAGATTGCTGTCCTCCAGCCAGGGACAAGCCACATGGCGGCTGGTCAACAGGTAGCCGTCCGCATCCACAAGAAAGGCGGTTCCCTCGGTACGGTTGTGATAAACAACGGAATTTTCATCATGGAGCTGATAGTCGACCATTATGAAAGCCACCGATCCGGCATATTGGTTGGCGTAACTTAAAAGCACGGCCGTGCTGTCCCCCTTTTTAAAACCGAAGTAATACCATGCCAAAACTCCGATCAGGAGTCCCAGGACGGCCAGCACGATCACCAGCAGGGTTAACCTTCTGTTCAGGCCTTTGATCTGTTTCACGGGCACCGGACCCGATTCGAGACGGATGCGTCCGGCCGCTTCAATATCCGCTGCGGTAACCCCGGATAGGATTTTGGCAACCTCAGCCATTGAACGCGGGCGAAGGTCCGGGTCTTCGGCCAGCATCATCCGGAGTAAATCGGAAACCTTCCGGGGCAGGGCCAACTTGTCGATCTTTGACAGAAAGTCAGTGGTTTCGAAGTCAACGGAAAGGACTTCAACAAAAATCTTGCCCAGCGACCAGATATCGCTTCTGAAATCGAGGGGACGGCGGTTGATAATATCGGGATGGCAGGCCAGAAGCTTCTTTAGCATGGGGCCGGGCCGATCCATTTTCGGGTTCAAAAAGCGCGAAAGTTTGTAGTCAATTTTTACATTAAACTTAACCGGTTCTCCTTTGACCACCATGAGGTCATCGATAATCAGATGGGGGATGAAGTGGCCGATCCGGTGGAGACCCTCCAGGATGGAGGCTATCCGGTAGAAAAGTTTAAAGGCCGCAGCGTAGTCCTGCAGACGGCCGGAAGCCAGCAAATTGCTCCAGTTATCCGTGTCGATCCATTCGCTGACCCGGTACCATAATCCGTCTGAAGATTTCCTGAGGTCCAAATGCCTTACAAAATAGTCCTCAGGAAGTTTTTTAAGCTCCTCCAATTCGTGTTTAAGCCGGGCCGCAATTTTTTCATTAACCCCGGATTGGGGAGTAAAGATGCGGATCATTACCGGTACCGCCAAGCCCTCTTTGCGGCATTTGCAGAGGATGCTGGAATAGCCCTCATGGAGCACCTTTTCGATGCGGTAATCATCGATGGTTTTTCTTCCTTCAGCAACTTCGCTGCCGCAGGAAGGACATGAAATCATCTCTTCAGCCAGCAACTGGCCGCAGTTTTGACAGAGTTTCATAATGCAAATATGGATAAAAGCGGCTGTTGTGTCTAATAAAAAGGCCGGTTCTCCTTACGGTTTATCCGCTTTTCAACAGTTTAAAAATTAATCCCGCAGAAGATAAATCGCAGGCAAATATCGATACGCTTCGGCACAATCCAGCCCGTATCCGACCAGGAATCCCTGATCGATTTTATGCCCGACATAAGTGATATCAATATCGGTCCTGCGGCGTTCGCGTTTATCAATCAACGCGCATATCCGGACGGTTTTCGGTTCGAATGTTTCCAGATATTTCATCAGGTGGTTCATGGACAAACCGCTGTCGACGATATCTTCCACGATCAGCAGGTCCTTGCCTTTAACATCGATTTCCAATTCATTGCGGGCGCGGACAGCCCCCCTGGTGACGGTTCCATTTCCATAGCTCGACAGGCAGACGAAATCCAATGTGACCGGAATGGTCAGCTGCCTGACAAGGTCCGCGAGAAAGATAAATGCGCCTTTCAGAACGCCGACCAGGACCAGATCATGGTTTTCATAGTCCCTTGAAATCTGTCGGGCGATCCTAACGACCGCCTGGTGGATTTCTTCCGTTTTAAGAAGGGGTATCAGTTCAGCCATAGCCGTCGGGAATGGTTAAGGTTTCATGGTTGTTTTCGCAACTGCCGGGAAATTAAATGCTGATCTTTTTTTTCTCAAGGTTAAGGCAAACCGGCCCGGAAAGCAATCATTTTTAAGTTTGACATCCCTGCGGCGATGTCCGATAATCTCCGTTACTTACTGTTTCCTGTTTGTGATGTCTCAATAAAACACCCCGATCCGGCAAAACATGCCGGCAGCCGGACGACGGGGTGTCCGGACGATTCGATTTCAACATCCAGGCACGGTGATTCGCATGCCCGCTGACGCAACCCAATCATCCAAGCTGAAAATCATGGAAGACACTCTGCGCGAGAGCGAAGAACGCTACCGCAGCCTGGTGGATCACATTGCCATCGGCGTGGCCCTCATCAGTCCGGCCATGGAGGTCCTGACGTTAAATAAACAGATGAAGAGATGGTATGCCCATATAGACCCCTTCAAGCGGCCGCTATGCTATCGATCCTTTAATGATCCGCCCCGGCAGGGCGTGTGTTCCTACTGCCCGACGGTTAAAACCCTACATGACGGTGAAGTGCATGAGTCGATCACTTTAACCCCTGCCGGCGGCGAAATCAGAAATTATCGGATCATTTCTTCCCCCATTAAGGATGATAAAGGCAACGTGACGGCCGCTATTGAAATGGTTGAAGACATCACTGCGCGACTGCAGACCGAAGAACAGGTTCGCACGCTTTCCCAACAGCTCCTGCAGGCCCAGGAAACCGAGCGCCGGATGATATCATATGAACTGCACGACCGCATTGCCCAGAATCTTTCCGCGCTGAAAATCAGCAGTGATATGTTTTATGAAGAGATCCGCGGCGGACCGCCTGGCCCGGAAAGATTAAAGGAAAAAATGGCAATCTTTTCCGGCCGGATCGAAGACACCCTGGCGGCGGTCAGGAACCTGGCCTATGAATTGCGGCCCGTCGGTCTGGATGAAATGGGCATCATCCGATCCCTTGAAATTTATTGCAGCGAGTTTTCCGAAAATACCGGCATACAGGTCGACTTTCAGTCGACCGGCATGCAGGCGCTCAAACCGGACCACGAGATGGCCATCCAGGTTTATCGTCTCGTACAGGAAGGCCTGAATAATATAAAGAAACATGCCGATGCCGGCCTTGCAACCGTCCGGTTGATCGGTTCCTCTCCTTATATCATTCTGCGCATTGAAGACGACGGCAAAGGGTTCGATGTGGAAGCGCGTGAAAAAACTTTAACGCAGGAAAAACGGATGGGACTTCGCAGTATGCGCGAAAGGACCCATCTGCTGAACGGCCGGATGGCGCTGCGCTCCCGCCCAGATGCGGGCACGCGGGTCGTTATCAAAATACCTGTCAAGGAGCAACCCGGTGGACCAGAAAAAACGTATCATCATCATTGATGACCATCCGCTTTTCAGGGAAGGACTGAAGGCGATCATTGGACGCAGCGCCCGCTATGAAGTGGCCGGAGAAGCCGGCTGCGGCCGCGACGGCCTGCAGCTGGCGGGAAAACTCAAGCCCGATATCGCTCTGGTGGATATCGCCCTGCCGGATCAGAACGGCCTCGAACTCATCCGTGATTTGCTGAAAGCCTCACCCCGCACCCGCATCCTGATCGTCAGCGTGCATTCTAAAATAGACTACATTGTGAAAGCCTTCCAATCGGGCGCATTCGGCTATATCGTAAAGGTGTCGGCCGCCGATAAACTGCTGGAAGGAATCGAGCATGTCTTAAAAGGCGATTATTATATGGATACGGCTGTTTCGCAGCAGGTTGTCAAAAAGCTTGCCGGGTTGATGGCCGCTGAAAAAATTGTGACCGGCAGCGGTTATGATGCCCTGACAGCCCGCGAGCAGGAAGTGATGGTCCTGCTGGCGGAGGGGATGCCGGTCCAGCAGGTTGCCGACAAACTGTTCATCAGCCCCAAAACAGCCGAAAACCACCGGGCCAATATCATGCGCAAGCTCGAGCTGCACAGCACGATCGAACTGGTCCGCTACGCTGCCAAGCTCGGGATCATCGATATCGACAGCTGGAAAACCTGACACCGCACCCGCAACCACTTAAAATACCATGTCATCATAACCTGTCGTGTTTTTAACGCCAACCTTTGGTGCGTACACCCACACGGGGGTTTTCCCTATGAAAATTAAAGCCCCTCCCCTATGGACAAAGTCGATAAAATCCGGATTAATACCAGTCAAAATATTATCCGGAAAAATTGAAATGGAAAAAAAGGAAGATGCGGTTCAGGCGGATATCCGGTTCGATTTAACCCGGCTGATTCGAAGCGTTCAGCGCATTGAGGGAAACCCGGATTGCTTCGGCAAGGCGGACGGGCGGTGTGATCAGACGGACTGTTGCTGGAGATCCTACTGCCTGCATTCTTCCGGGACCGGGATTTTAATGGAACATCCTTATCAGGGACCAATCAGGAGGTAAATAATGACAAAAGCAAAGATGAAAACTAAACGCGATCTGCGGAAAGTAAAATTCCTGTTTGAATCAGCCGATGCCCGCGAGGTTTTCCTGTTGGGCGGATTTAACAACTGGGACCCCCGAGCACATCCCATGAAATATGATGGAAACGGCAAATGGAACCGGACGATCATGATTCCTCCCGGAAAATACGAGTATAAGTTTTTAGCCGACGGGCAATGGCTGCTGGACCCCGGCAACGACCGGCGCTGTCAGAATTGTTTCGGGAGCGACAACAGTGTGCTTGATGTGGAACTGAAATAAGCACATTCCCGAGGTTTAAATCAAAGCCGATTTTCAGGCGGGAGCCGATCAATGGCCTTGAACTTCAGGATCTTTCATCAACAAAAAAGAGACAACCTGCATCTCAGTCTGTCGGGTGACTTTGACGGGTCGTCTGCACTTGAACTGATAAACACCCTGAATGAACACCGCTGCAAGGTTAAAAAAATAGTTATTCACACCAGCCGATTATCCTCCCTTCACCCCTTTGGTTTAAGCGTGTTTCGGAAACGGTGTGCCAATAATGGTCTGTCCCACGCATTGGCGTTTCCAGGAAAATACAGCCGTCAAATGGCATTTGAAAAGAGTCAATTTACGGACTCCCCGGAGAATCGAATGTGACCGGTCGGGCAGGAGGCGTCCGCGGGAACTATTTAAAAGTGTGGAAGGTGCCGAATGGCTAAACTTAACGAAAAAAGAAAAGATTCCCGTCATCGATTGAATGCCGCATTAATCTGTCGGACAAATCTGTCGGGTGTCGCTTATCATGCCGTAAAATTAAATCACAGCAGCGCCGGCATATCCTTTAAAAGTCATTACGATTTAAAGCCCGGAACCGTCGTTTATATCCGGCGGGAAAACTGCCCACCGAATTATCCGGGCGCTCCGGCGTGTGAAAGCTGCCGAACGGTAACCCTGGCAACGGTAAAATGGTGTAAACCGTTTGAACGTAAAGGAAATACATTTTTAACCGGGGCTAAATATTTCTAATTGCGCCTGCAGTCGCATGGAAGTCTGTTTTGTTACAAAGATTCCAAGACGGGGCTGCATCAAAAACCGGCCGTATGCTGCTTGAAATCATGGCCATGGCCTTTTCAGGACGGTTTGGGGACATATCGGCGGCCGGACGGCAAATAAAACAGGCATGGAATGAAAGGGGGTGTCTATGTATTCAAAGATTATGGTTCCATTGGACGGTTCCCAGCTGGCTGAATGCGTGTTGCCGCATGTGGATGCCTTTATTCAGGGTTGCCGGGTGAGCGCGGTCATATTGGCAAGGGTGGTTGAACCGGCATCCCCCCGCTTTTTGGGAGCGCCGACCGCCACCAGCAAAGTGGATTATGAGCAGGTGCTTGAGTACACGAAAAGAGTCGAAGATGATAGAAAAAATTCGGCGGCGGAATATCTTCAGGAGGTGGCAGGTCAACTGAAACCCGGCGGTGTTAAAATCCAGAAAGAGGTTCTCGTGGGGAGTGTAGCGGATAGTCTGGTGGATTTTGCCGAGAGCAGGGATGTCGACCTGATTCTGATTGCAACCCATGGTCGCTCCGGGGTGAGCCGCTGGGTAAGAGGAAGTGTCGCCGACAGAATCCTGCGGGCCTCAAACGTGCCGGTTTTAATGGTCAGAGCGCCCGGCACGATGAACGCATCCAAGGGCTGAAAACTTAACCCGAAGGGGAATAGGGTTAAACCATGTTCATCAAATCCGAACGACGGTCTTGTTTTTATGAAACGCCTGGCCGCCTTTCAAATGACGGGTGTTGCGGTCTATCTGAAAAGCGTTCGATAATGGTTGCGTTTTTCTTTGCTCCATCTGGGGCAAATGGCCGGCTTGCCCTGCATCACCAGTTGGAAGCAGGCATCGCATTTGGGGCTGCATTTCAGGATCGATCGATCCGCCCCGCTTCTGGCTTTTTGAGGCCATTGCGGGTCCACCCATAACATGCGCGCCAGTCCGATCAGGTCCGCTTTTTTGTTTGCCAGAACGGATTCGGCTTTTGCCGGGGTTGAAATACGTCCGGCCGCGATCACGGGGACCCGGGCCTCTTTTTTAATTGCGCCGGCCAGTGAAACCATGTACCCGGGGTTTTTGGATTTGCGGATGATATCCGGCCGGAAAAAGGATTCATAGGTCCCGCCCATTACGGACAGATAGGCGACCCCTTGTTTTTCAAGAGCTTTCGCCAGAACTTTGGATTCTTTGAGCCCGAGACCGTCCGGCAGCCACTCATCGGCCAGGAAACGGTATCCCACCGGGAAATCTCCCACGGTGTCTTTCACGCGTTTCAAGACTTCAAGGGGAAATTGAATGCGGTTTTCAATCGGCCCGCCATAACTGTCGCTGCGCCGGTTGGTTCTGGGCGAGACGAATTGAGCCAGGAGATAACCGGTGCCGCCGTGAAGCTCCACCAGATCGAATCCCGCTTTTTTAACCCGCAGGGCTGCATCGGCAAACTGTTTCTGGATGGTCGTGATCTCTTTTTTTGTCAAAGCGCGGGGAGTCCTGTTAAATACCTGGACGGAAGAGGGCGCCACCGGCATGGCCACATGAGCAAAACGACCGGCATGGTTGATCTGAAGGCCGGCGCAGCTCCGTTCATCCTTTATGGTGAGGGCCAGCTTTTCAAGACCGGGCAGGTAGCGATTGTGATCGCATCGGATGGTCCGGTCCGAGCCGCTGCCATTGGGCGAAACGCTCGCATTTTCGATCATGATCATGGCGGCTCCGCTCCGGGCCATTTCTTTATAATGGTAAAGGAGCAGGGGGGAGACTTTGCCGCCCGCAGCCGCGTACCCCAGATACAACGGCGCCAGGGTGATGCGGTTTTTCAATTTGAGGCCGGCAATTTTCAAAGGCGTAAACAGGTTTTTATAGACAGTCTTATTCATTTTAACCTCCTGCAGTGATCAATGATGACATACCCGGTTATTTCAGTTTAGAAAACCTGGTCCCTGAAGCAAACGCAGCGTTAACCGGTTTTACCTCGGGCTATTTTGTAAAAATACAAATTTCAAGTACCAAATGACAAACAAATCTCAAATTCCAGTGTTCAATGACCAAAACCTTCAGAGAAAGATTTTTTGAGATCTGAAATTTTTTTCAATGGATTTTAATTGATATTTGGGTTTTGACAGTTGAAATTTTATTGCTTTAGCGATTTTCCTACTAGCAAGTCCCCTCAGGGAAAAACCAAAGCCTTGCCTCTGGATCGGTATCTTTTTATCGCGACCGGAGCCTGCGGATATCTCCGACGCGTATGGTCACATTCTGCGAATCGAAATATTCCAGCAGAGGGATCAGGTATTTGCGCGACAGGCCGGTCATATCCTTAAACTGGGTCGGTGTCATTTCGCCGTGGCTTTGTAGAAAATCAACGATCCTGTTTTTTAATTCCGCAATCGTGTCCGCATGAAAATACAGATCGTCTTTGGTTTTAATAATCCGTCCTTCATTGATGAGCAGCATCAGCATGTCTTTGGCCCGGGATGCATCCACGGAAAGTTTCCCGCTGAGTTCGCGAAAATAGGGGGGGGTCAGACCGTCCTGGCGGTAAGTCTCCAGAATTTTATTTTTGATGTCGGTTTGATCGCCTCCCAGAGATACGGTATGGGTTTTCAGGCGGATGCTGTTTTCTTCCTGAACGATTTCGTTATCCTTAACCATCTGGTTGAGAACCTGGTTGAAAAACCGGGCCGTCAGGATCGCCGGGAATTTGGATTTAAGCTCCTCTTTGGACATGCCGTCCTTAAGGGGATTGATTTGATGATAATTTTTCAGATGCGCCAGGGCGTCCTGCTTGAGCTGTTCCAAGCTGCTGTTGTGAAGATAAACCTTATTCTCCTTGTCGATCTGTATCAGGATTTTTGACGACATCAGGTTCTGCAGCGTCTGCTGGAGCTGCTTTTCCGGCAGGTTCGTCATAATCCGCAGGCCGGCAAAGGAAACGCCGTTGTAGCCGGCTTCGCCGGCATAGTAGGCGATATTCTTTTCCGCATCGCCTGCCAGAATGCCTTCCAGACCCTGGACAATCTCGGCTTTAAAGCGCTTATGCTTGGGCGGGATCGGATTGAGGACCCGTCCACCGCCGATGGTGCGCACGGGCGAATAACTGCGGATCACGTAGCGGTCATCCTTGACGGTGGCAAGGGGCGTATCCAGGCGGATTTGAACGACCGCGGTTTCGCCCGGCATCAGTTCGTCGGTTTCCAGCAGGATCAGGTTGCCGAGCACTTCGCTGGTCCCGGTGTGGAAGCGGATGCGCGAACGGTTTTTCAATGGTTTTTTGCTGCTGGCGAGATACTGCAGGGAAACGTCCAACATGAAGCTTGGCGCCAGCGTGCCGGCGCCGGCAACGACCTGCCCGCGGAAAACCGCCGATTTATCAAGCCCCTGAAAATTAATGGCCGTACGCATGCCGGCATGGGCCTGCGCGACGCTTTCATTGTGAAACTGAATTCCACGGACTTTGGAAGTGGTCTGGGAGGGGTAGATCATGACGGTGTCGCCTACCTGCACCTTGCCGGAGATCAGCGTGCCGGTAATTACCGTACCAAACCCCTTCATGCTGAAAACCCGGTCGATGGGGAGGCGAAACAGATCCGAATGCGGCCGTTCAGGGATGCGGCCGCACAGCTCGTCGAGGGTGGCAACCAGTTCAGGGATGCCGCTGCCGGTCAGTGCGGATACCGGCAGCATGGGCGCATCCTGCAGGAAGGTTCCATGGACAAAATCTTTGATGTCCTCCCTGGCCAGTTCCAGCCACTCCTCGTCCACCAGATCGGTCTTGGTCAGAACGACGACGCCGTGCTGAACGCCCAGGAGGGTGCATATTTCCAGGTGCTCCCGGGTCTGGGGCATGACCCCTTCGTCGGCGGCAATCACCATGGCGACAATGTCGATGCCGGTGACGCCGGCCACCATGTTTTTGATAAACTTTTCATGGCCGGGAACATCGACGATGCCGAGATGCTGCCCGCCGGGAAGATTCAGGGCGGCAAACCCCAGCTCAATGGTTATGCCGCGGGCTTTTTCCTCCTTGAGGCGGTCCGTGTCAACACCGGTCAGGGCTTTGATCAGGGCGGTCTTGCCGTGGTCGATATGCCCGGCGGTTCCTAAGATAAACTGTTTCACGGATGGGAAAACTCCTTATAGTCAGTTTTTTGGCCTGCGGTTGCGAAAGTACTCGGTCACATAGGCCATTCCCACCATAAATATCCCCAGACCTGCCGTCAGGACGGGATTGGCGCCCGGAAAGAAAAACCGCATCAGGATGACCGCAAGGGCGGCCCCCAGAACGGCGCGGATGAGAAAAATATAGAATCGGTTCACAAAAATATCGGCCTTTCCGTCAATTTGGGTTGAAAATCAGTTTATATTAGCGCATGATGAAGTCAACAATAATTCTGCTTGAATTCGAGGGAACAATCTGTTAGGAAGGTTTCCGCTATATGGTGGGTGTAGCTCAGTTGGCAGAGCACCGGGTTGTGGCCCCGGTTGTCGAGGGTTCAAGCCCCTTCACTCACCCCATAAAAAAATTCAAATGGCCACGGCAACTTGGCGTGGCCATTTGGTTTGCTGTTTTTTCAATGAAAAAAGTGTGCGCCCGTAGCTCAGCTGGATAGAGCGCCGGACTTCGAATCCGTAGGCCGCCCGTTCGAATCGGGCCGGGCGCGCCAATCATTTCGAGGGGTTATCGCACTATGCGGTAAGCCCTCTTTCCATTCATGTGGGGCTTTTTCTAAGATTTCAGCTTCTGAGCCGATAAAATCGTCGGCTGATTTTATCGGACCAAACCGCTTGATAACAGTTTGTGTTGCCTGGTAGATTTGTGACAACAACTCAATTCCCAGTTCACGGTCATACATAGATAGCCTCTTTGTCAACCAGAAAAACGTAGGGATCAAAACCCTTTAGCTCCGCAACCAGTCCGGCACGCAGCGGATTAACAAATACCGTATTCGTAACTACTTATCGACAACGAAACAACGTACCTTTTGCCCACAAGAGCCCAGGAGATCCGTCGAAGGGTGCGGGACTGACAAGAGTCAAGAGCAGACCCCTTTATAATTTCTGGGCAAATTGAGTGATTCCTCATTAATTGCAGTTTCCATGAATATTCGGGGTTATTCAAATCCTGGAGAATTCAGCGCCCAGTTTCCCTGCCGGCCTAATAGATAAAAACTTGATTTGTATATTGGCATCATATTCCGAAGTTTAGCAATGAAGATGAAAAGCGTGAATTCTGGGCCACTCATTCTCCGCTTGATTATTTTGAATTAGCCCGGGCTAAAAATGCAAAGTTTAAGACAAAAATCAGCACCGGTTTTTCGTCTTTCCGTTGTCATATCATCCTGTTAACTTGGTCCGACCTGGCAAGGGAAAAAATTTTCAAGCTTAATAAAATTATCACCGGTTCATTGACCATATTGTATATAGCTTATTATTCTTTCATCCTGCAAAACCGCTTCTACAGCTTTGGTTATAGCTCCACCTAAAGCCCTGTCTATATTAGCCGGTGAACCTCCTTGAACTAAATATTTTTTCTTATATCCGGCAGTTGTCTCAACTTCAAACTCAAAATAAATTGCAATAACAGCACCACCGGCCCAGCGCTCCCATTCAACATTATTTGCCGTAAATCTGATTTGCCTTTCGGCGTTATCTGTTATGCGAATGCCATTTTTGATAAGCTCGCCTTTTATCTGTTCGACAGAGTTTTTTGTTACTTGATTAAAATCTACAAGAATAGTTCTCGGAGATGTTTTCATCTCATGATAATTGATCGCCCTTTCACCCTTATTTAATCCGGTCCCAATTATATTTACTACGCTGTTTCCTGAAAAAGGCTTTACCAAATTAGAATCAATATCAAATTTTGGGGGATTAACATGATATGTACACCCGATTGTGAAAAAAAATACCCCCAACAAAATTAGGTTGCACATAACTTTTCCCATCGACCTTTCTCCATTTCCTGTATAGTGTTTTAGCACATGTAAAAACATTTTTTTCTTGCAGCATCTTAATGGTAAGAGACTATATCCCATATTTATAACGTGGGGAAAATGATTATTTTGGAAGCGGACATAGTTTGCCACGGTTCAAGACCCGAGCCGGTCGAAATCTGATGCAGATTGAAAATACGAGTGTTCAATATCATAGCCAGCCATAAACGACAAGATTTTGAATTATAGTTGTGGGTTATGAGTCTGGCTTGATCCGATGATGCTGAATCAACAAAGGGCTGATTTTAACAAGTGGTTGAGAGGCGCTACGGACATCAGTTCCAAAACCGCTATAAATCCATCCAATGCGAAGATGACCCTTATTTTAAGGAACTGGTCCGCTACATTTCTTTTAAACCCCCTGCGGGCCGGTCTGGTGGACACACTGGGCAAGTTGAATCGGTATAGATGGTGCGGGCATTCAGCCCTGCTTGGCACCCGTAAAAACAGTTGGCAGGATCAGGTATATGTTCTCAAGTGGTTTGGTTCACGCCAAGGCCCTGCACGCAAAGTCTATCTTGAATTTGTCAAAAAAGGTGTCGCTCAAGGTAGGCGGCCGGAGCTGGTGGGGGGCGGATTGATCCGCAGCCTGGGCGGCTGGTCGGTTGTAAAGTCACTGCGGAAATCCGGCATATTTGAAAAGGGTGATGAACGGATTCTCGGTTCCGGCGACTTTGTCGAAAGTGTATATAATCAGGCTGAAGAAAAGATCAAATATCAACTGCCTGCCAAAGAACTGGAAACGAAGGCGGCAGCATTAATCGGACGGAAGTGCAAAGATTGGAAAATAGAACCGAAAGTGCTTCGCTCCGGAAGCCATTTTGGTGAGGTGTCCCGGCTGGGCGCGATTCTTACGATTCAACTGGTGAATGAATTGGGTTTATCATTAGCTGAAAGCGCCCGGCATTTAGGCGTCACCACTTCGGCCTTCGCCAAAATTCTACGGCGTCAAAATTTGATTAATTACGAATAGTCAATGTCCCTTAATCCAGAGTGATCAAGGTCGGCTTGTTTATCTGGTGGGACTTGGTACTGGTTTAATGAATGGGGCTGGATAAATGGTTGACTATGCTATACAAATTTACTATGTTATCAAATAAATCAGCCTAGAACAGAATGCTTAGCAATGCTGGTCTTTTTTATCGTATAGAATTGGTAAATCCCTTAGAATTAGAGAATTAGCAGAAATTCTATTGAATGATCATGTTCGATTTAGATATGTTTATCATAATGTAAAATAAAGAGATATCTGACCTGGCGGTAGAATCCATATGGGGTCTCGAAAAACTTTCAATGTATTTGTTGCCTTGCTTCTGGTTTTGGCTATTTTCGCAACCAGCGCTTTTTCCGAGGCTTGTTTCTGTGGACGAGCCTGTTTACATGGCTTTCAATCCAAATCAAATTTAAAAGTAAGTTCCTTGTTTCATATGCGCTGTAAAGGTGGTCTGTGCAAGGGCTGCGACTTGGAAGAAAGCCAAAATCTTAAAATAGCCAACAGACTTGTACCCCAGACAACTAATATAAAAATCTTCGATAACGCGTTGAACCTATCTGCTTCTATCGCCTATCCTTCCCGCTATCATATCATTGAGCCTATAGATTCAGTTTGTGTCTGCGAAATAGCTCCATCCACACCGATTTACTTACAAAAACTCTCCCTGCTTTGTTAGTTTTCTAATCATATCTGCCAGTAAGAATGCGGATATGGATCTGCCTCTATTGGCATCATCCGCATTGCATTATTCGATGTGCCCAAAACAGTTAAGCGCTACAAATGACAATTAAAAGTAAACAATTGAATTAATAGATATGAAAAAAAATTGTTATAAGTTGGGCGAGTATAAAATCATTGAATCCGATTCTGGGGAATTAAGTTGGGAAGCTCATTTTGGACTGGGTATGTTCCAGGAAGGACGGTGCTTCAGAAAAGGTGCGATCCTTTTCATCAGACCGGCTGAAAGCCGTCACAACGGGTTTTTAATTTTGGAGTTCAATGATCACCTTAAAAAATTCTCTGCATGGACTAAGACGAGATACTATTGTAAAAACCTCGAAGTATTCCACTGTAAAACCGGCAAAAAAGTTACGCGGAATGAAATGCGTATTTGGATGATTGACCAAGGCTCTGATTCGACAGCTACAGCTTTATTAGGAAGCCCTGGTGATGCTTTGAATGATTCTTTCCCCACGATTTCAGGTTATAATGTTAATTTCAGACTGCAAAAATATGAAATCCACAAAAATGCAAATGGCCAGGTTATGTGGAGGACCTTTGCAGGGCTAAACATACTTAGGACCGGAGAATGTATTATTTTAGAGGACATTTTATTTTTGGGACCGTGGCATGACGAACAAACAGATATGATGAGACGACAATTTGTTGCGAATTTGAAAAATCTGCCTCAGTGGAATCAAACAAAGTATTTTTGCCATACATTTCCGCTCTATGAGTGTAAAACGTCAAGCCTGATTAAGGAATACAAAAAGGAAATTTTAAGCGAAAACAAAGCGATTGAAAACAAATATGTAAAAGCGGTAAACAAAAAGAACTCAGAATTAAAGATATCCCCTGAGAAATCACGGCAGCCATTTTCACCAAAGGAGTTATGGGAGTCTTTAAAATCGCTTGCCAAACCCTCGATAAATACTTTGAAAAAAAATATTTTTTTAAAATTCAGATTTAAAAGACCGAAGATTTAAAAAGCATTTCTATCTTCCGTGCACCAGGTATTAAAAAGTGGCTAATCTGCTCTGCTGTTTTTATCCTATTTGCGATTTTGTTGTTTGTGTTTTTTGTGTTTGATTACTGGGAGGAGAGCCATGAGAAAAGACATTTCAAAAGGGAAGATCATCCTTCCAACCATCGAAGGGATCGTTAATCCTGAACATGCCCTGCAGGTGTGATCAGAGATTGATGCTGATTGACCTCGATTTAAAATGCAAAAACCCATATTTCCAAATTAAGGATTGCTTATGATAATTTCTGAAAAATATGGAAAGATTATTCTTGTTTTAATTATTCTGATGTCAACATTGTGGCTTTTTCCAAGCTTGGCAATGGCAGACGATCATGAAAGAAGACGTAGAGATTTTGGGCAATATGAAATGAAAGAAGTGCGCGACGATAAACGGGAGTGGAAAAAAGACGATAAAGGCCATGAGGTTACGGGGCAACTCTCCTTATGGTCCCTGGTGGCGGCTAACTTGAACGTAGCGTTAAGCATCTTCTTCAAGGGTGCGAACAGATATATTCCATTAGGGCCCGAAATAAAAGGGCTGATCAAAAGATTTAGCCAGATTCATAAAAAAAACCTGATGCGGTTTCATTATGTTCTGAATCCATTTGCCTTATGCATAGCAGGAATTCATTTTTTATTGTCCTCCTGTCGCAGTTCCCAACTTCCCGAATGGGGTCTGATATGCCTAACGGCAATGGTCTTTCTTGGATTCACTATAAAATTCAGGCTTGCCCCGAAGAGAGTACAGAGGGTTTTTTATCGTCTACACACCGGAGTGGAGTCAATTTCAGTTATGACTGTTTTGCTGGTTATTGGCCATGTGATTGTTGATTAAAAAAAGGCATCGTTGGGGAATAGTGCGTATTCCGCCGCATAGTGACCACTCATTCCGCTGCAAACTGACCACCGATTCCGCTCCATTGTGACAACCCATTCCGCTGGATTTTGACCACTTTTCGACTGGCGAACCGACGCTGGATCAATCGAACTTTTTACGATATCCCCTATTCGGAAAGTACCTGCCCTGCTGGACGAAGTCCATCGCCTCATGGAGTTGCGCCGGTGGCACTTTGCACTCTGTGGATCATCCGCCCGCAAACTGCGACGGGGTGGCGCCAACCTGTCGGCGGGCCGAGCTTTGACGCTATCCTTGGAAAGCTTTTCCGGCGCCGAACTTGGCAAAGAATTCGATCAGGATTTCGCATTGGAATGGGGATTGCTTCCGTTCGTCCGCAATGAACCGGAAGACGACGCGGACAGCTATCGATTCGGCGCGATTCAAGTTTTTCCGGTGAAAGATTTTGTCAGAGCATTATTTTCCGGTGAAGTGTTTTAGAAATGGATTTCTAAAGATAGAGGAATTCAATGGGGTAAAAAGCAAGCGGGTTTTGGTATTTATCTGCACCAAAACCAAGTTTCTAAGGTAAAAATCAGCACCGGGTTTTCGTCTTTCCGTTGTCGAATCATCCTGTTAGCTTGGTCTGATCCGGCAGGATGCCTATCCAGAAATTCACTTTTGTATCCATTGGGCCGCGGCTCGGGCATTCGGGCGGTAAAGGAGCAATCCCGTTGCGGCAAGTGCGGCAAAGCATGCTCCGGCTATAAAGGTTGCGAAAGCGCCGAATAGGCTCCACAGCGACCCGGCAATCACGCTTGCAAACAGGATCGCGATGCCGGTTATCAGATTGAATATCCCAAAGGCCGTGCCGCGAATCTCGGCAGGGGAGGTATCGGCGACCAGTTTCGACAAAAGGCCTTGGGTGAATGCCATATGAAGGCCCCAAAACGCCGTACCAAGGAATGCGATTGCTGCTGACGTCGCAACGGCCAGCACGACATCCGCCACGATGAGCATCCCAAGCCCGAAAACCAGCAGCGTTCGTGATGAAAGCCGGTCAGCCGCAATACCGGCAGGATAGGCAAATCCCGAGTAAAAAATGTTCATGACAATCAAAACCGCGGGAACAAAGCCGATAGCGAGTCCGACGTCTTGAGCCCGGAGAATCAGGAAGGCCTCACTGAAACGGGCGAGGGTAAAGGCCGCCCCAAGGGCAACGACAAGCCAGAAGCGCGTGGGCAGGCGTTTAACGTCAAGAAAGGACAGGCGGGGTTTATTTCCCCCGGCAAGCTTTGAAGTTTCAGGCTCGCGCACCGCAAAAATCAGCACCACCGCGATAAATGCCGGTATGACCGCTATCCACAACACGGCTTTGATGTTGTTTGCGAACAAGAGCATGAACAGCATCGCGAAAAGCGGGCCGAGAAAGGCGCCAAACGAATCGAGCGCCTGCCGAAGACCATAAGCCGCCCCCCGAACTTGAGGCGGCACGATATCGGCAACCAAAGCATCGCGCGGCGCTCCCCGGATGCCTTTACCGATGCGATCGACGAAACGCGCTCCAAACACCCACCAGATCGATGCAGCCAGCGGAAATATCGGCTTGGTCAGCGCACCCAGTCCATAACCAAGCATGACAAGAAGCTTGCGTTTTCGGAAGTAATCGCTGACCGTGCCCGAGAACACCTTTGTGATTGCTGCCGCAGCCTCGGCAATGCCTTCGACAATTCCGATCGTAACCATGGACACGCCCAGCACCGTAGCCATGAAAACCGGCAAAAGGCTGTGAACCACTTCGGAGGAAATATCCATAAACATCGAGACGAATCCAAGAATCCAGACACTTCGCGGCAGGGTGCGGTAGATGCTTTTGGTGGTTGACGCGGATTGCAAATCGCTTGGTGAAGATGAGGTCATAAAGTCTATTTCCCTTCAGGATGACTTTTTGTATTTGGGGAGGAAGACAATTTGAATGCTCAATATCATGAACAAGCCGGTACTACAAGATTTTGAATTTTATGGCTGGGTTAGAATATGAATGATGGTTTATGGCTGCGGGTTTAAGCGGACTTAGGTTAACTCTGAGATCATTCGGTCATAGCTGGTTTGAACAAGTGTTTATGGGCTAAGGGATCTGTTGCAACAATTTCGAAGACAGCCTGAAGGAAAATGCATACACCCCCTGTGGCTGATTTAAGCATCTAAGATAGTTATGAAAAAATTAGAATTGATACGCCGGCCTGTCGGTTATTTCCTCCATTTCGGTTTTTTCCTAAACCCCGGTCAATTTGATTTTCATTAGCATATCAGTCTGTTATTAATCAGGCACGGTTCTTGCTCTGAAACAGTAAAAAGACGGGTTCTGATTTTCATTTAACACCGATTTTCGCGCCGGTTTTAACCGACAATTTGTATAAAGTTTTATGACCTGTCCATCAGCTGAACTTAAGCTCCAAATCAACTCCATCAAGCCACGAAAGGGTTTGTGGTAAACTATGCCAGGG
>Ga0209164_1000315_pt1 | contig 130443 bp, 107 predicted proteins | sample MTBNYHSulfiMetaG_FD_187458 | JGI IMG/M metagenome (GOLD analysis project Ga0209164, IMG submission 187458) | Enrichment culture microbial communities from rom New York Harbor, USA that are MTBE-degrading - MTBE-NYH (New York Harbor Sulfidogenic)... | ecosystem: Environmental > Aquatic > Marine... | reverse complement strand
GATCGATTGGCCAAGTTCTCTATCAACTCCAAGTACATGTGCCAGCTGGAAGTACTGGCTGCCGTGTCTTGCCGCAGAAGGCTCAGCAATGCCTATGAATCCACCGCCCTGCGCCACCCATGAAGTCATCATCTCAACAACCTTGGGATTCGCCCAGTTATCGCCTCCGCTCCATGCGCTATCAAGCCGCCCCGCATTAATGATCACACGCACATCACCCGGTATCCCCCTGCTAACAATGTCATCGAAGCTTATGAACTCAACGTCGACAGGCAGCCCAGCCAGCGACTCGATGAGCTCATTCAGGTCCAGCCCAGGGGTCATATGCCCGCTGCAGATCCACGACCGCAGCTTCCCCCACGCTGTCAGCACCGCCACCTTGCACGGCCCCACATATGGCTTGCCGTCCGCGTGAAAGCTCTTGAGCATTCTGAACTCACGACCAAGGCTCTCGATATAATCGACGAAATCAGGATAACCCTCGACCAGGTGCAGATACCCGCCCAGCCCTATTCTGTCCACAGGCGCTCGCAGCAGTGCGCGCCGTATATTCATCCAGAAGTTCTTCGCGTCCAGCGTCGGATTGCCGCCCTCTTTGAACGTCGGCTCCCCCTTCAGACCTGTCGGGAAGAGATATGGGTGCAGCCGCAACTCATGCGTCATCACCCCCTCTACTCCCGCGCACTTCCGCGCCTCAAATCCGTTGAACACGCACTTGATTATCCCGTCGAAGCCGAAATCCTTGAACCGCTCACCGTATGGCTCAACCCCCACCCAGTGGTCATCATAGAACACATAAGCCTTCTTCCCGTTCTTGTGCACAATGTCCACGCACTTCTTTCCGAATGACACAACGAACTCATTGATGAAGTCCATCCAGTCCCGATATCGCCTGGTCGGCACATTGTGCGTGCAACAGTATCTCCCGCCGTTGACGAAGTCCTCGCTCTTCAGCCGGTAGCCCCTGGCCTTCTCAAACGCCCGTAGCGCTGTCGGGCTCACCATCATCTGGTAATCCGCCCAGTCGCTGTAGATATAGCGGTTCCTCGGATCATCCCCCCAGAACCATGTGAAGTTGTAGAACATGGACGTGAACCGCACCACCGTCGTCTTCGGATGCTCCGCCAGCCACCTGTCCAAGTAATCCAGTATGAACGTCTGCGCCTCCGGATAGAACGGGTCTATCTCCATCAGGTGCTCTTTGTCACCCCAGTCGTTCGTGATATGGTTGTACATCGATATCTCTTCCCATATCCGCGCTGTCAGGAAGTTCACCGTGTACTTGTGCCATCTCACCACCTTCCGTATTGTCACATACCCTGTCCTGGCGTCGAAATCCCAGTGCTCCTTCGGCACTTCCTCCCCCGTCGTCCGGTCGAATACCTGCCACCATTCCTTCGCATCGTCCTTTAGATTCACCGTGAACTGCTCACGGAAATACCCCCTCAAAGGGTCGATCGTCACGGTCTCACTTTCGGCAACGACAGGAAAGCTCATCAGATAGTTCTGCTGGAGACACTCCCTGTGCGCCTTGGCCCACTCGTTATCAGATCGCACAAGGCATAGCGTCGAGTAGATGTCATAGCCCATTGAGGTTATTTTGTCCGATAGCACGGTTCCGTCGCTGTCGCGTATCGTATCGGCCCCCCACTTCTTCGCCAGTCGTATCGTCAGCTCTTCATATCCAGCCTCGCCCGGCAGCGTAAAGCTCCCGTTCGTTAATGATGCTTCGTTCATGAAAACTCTCTCCACAGGCAGTCTGCCCGGAGGTTACCCGGCAGGTTTTTTTCCGCATTCGCAAGCCGATACAAACTAATCCAGCCGCAATATCGTGTCAACTCAAAACCCTCTTCCATAAACGCAACGCACATGCTATTCTGCTGACCGATTGACTTCGAAGCTCGAACTGAATTCTGCGAATGATATCGGAAGGAACAGGATAATGACGAACAGATACCCACCTATCTCAGCCAAGTGCCCCCACATCCTCCACGGCGGCGACTACAACCCCGAGCAGTGGCAGAACACCTCTGAGATATGGGATGAAGACATCCGCCTCATGAAAGAGGCCGGAGTCAACACAGCGACCGTGGGCGTCTTCTCGTGGGTCTCGCTCGAGCCTGAAGAAGGCAAGTTCACTTTCGGCTGGCTGGATACCATCATGGACAAGTTCGCAGAGAATGGCATCTACGCCGTCATGGCCACACCGTCCGGAGCCAGGCCCGCCTGGCTGACCCGGAAGTACCCCGAGGTTTCGCGCGTGCGCGGCGACCGCATCAGGAACCACCACGGCGTCCGCGAGAACCACTGCTTCACTTCGCCCGTGTATCGCGAAAAGACCCGCATCATCAACACGAAGCTGGCCCAGCGATACAAGGATCACCCCGCCCTCATCCTCTGGCACATCTCCAACGAGTATTGCGGCGAATGCCACTGCGACATGTGTCAGGATGCCTTCCGAGCCTTCCTCCGCAGGAAATACAACGACGACCTCGATGCCCTCAACCAAGCCTGGTGGACCGCCTTCTGGAGCCATACCTACACCGACTGGTCCCAGCTCGAATCGCCTTCCTCCATCGGCGAAACCTCAATCCATGGCCTCACCCTTGACTGGCGCCGATTCGTCACTCATCAGACCATCGACTTTATGCGCAGCGAGATAGACGCTGTCCGTAAGGTCACGCCCGACATCCCCGTCACCACAAACATGCATGGCAGCGGCTTCCACCTGGACTATCACAGATTCGTCCCGTGCATGGACGTGATAGCGTGGGATGCCTACCCGCGGTGGCACTCGCCCTGCGGCGATGCCGAGATTGCCGCCGAAGCTGCCATGATCTACGACATGTGCCGCGCCATGAAAGGTGGCCGGCCCTTTATGCTGATGGAGAGTGTCCCATCGCTCACGAACTGGCAGCACGTCAACAAGCTTAAACGCCCGGGCATGCACCGCCTTTCCAGCCTTCAGGCCGTCGCCCATGGCTCAGATACCGTCCAGTACTTCCAGTGGCGAATGGGCCGTGGCTCATGCGAGAAATTCCACGGCGCCGTCCTTGACCATTCCGGCCGCTCGGATACCCGCGTCTTCAAGGATGTTGCTGCTCTCGGCAACGAGCTGGCAACGCTCGACGCGGTCATCGGCACTACCAGCAAGGCGCAGACCGCCCTCATCGTCGACATCGAAAACTCCTGGGCCATCGACGCCATGGCTGCCCTCGGCAGAGAAAACCGCAAGTACCGCGAAACTGTCATCAGCCACTACCGCGCATTCTGGAAGATGGGCGTCCCCGTCGACGTGATCGACCAGACCTACGACATCTCCAGCTATAAACTCGTCGTCGCGCCGATGCTCTACATGCTCCGTCCGGGTTTCTCTGAGAAAGTGGATAGGTTCGTCGCTGCCGGTGGAACCTTTATCACGACCTACTGGTCCGGCCTCGTCGACGAGAATGACCTGACTTTCGTCGGCGGCTTCCCGGGTGGCAGATTGCGCAAAGTCCTCGGCATCTGGAACGAAGAAACCGACGCCATACACCCTGGCGAATCCAACTCTGTCACCATATCCGCCTCTATGCCCGGCATGAAAGGCTCCTACAAGGCTGCAGAGCTGTTCGCCCTGATACATACCGAGACAGCCAAGGTCCGCGCAACATTAGCCAGCGACTTCTACGCGGGCCGCCCCGCCCTCACCTCCAACACCTACGGCAAAGGTACAGCCTGGTACATCGCCTCGCGCAATGAGCAGGCCTTCCAGGATGACTTCTATGCGAATCTGATAACCACCCTGGAACTTGACCGCGCATTGGACGCCGACCTGCCCGCCGGTGTCTCCGCCAACCTCCGCACCGACGGCAAGCGAGACTTCCTCTTCGTCATGAACTTCGGTAACGCCCCCGCCTCCGTCAACCTCGGCGACAACTCGTACACCGACCTGCTGACTGGAACTTCCGCCATGGCTGTCCTATCTCTCGCCCCCTACGCCGTCCACATCCTCACGCGTGTGCGCAAATAGCGCCGAATACCCATCTGCCGACGCTGACAGGGCCAATAATCTGAGCCCTTGACGGCGTCAGACGCCCCGCTTCTGGCAGAGCATTCATACGGCGACCTACATAAGCTGTCCTTATGGCATCTATTACTTTTTTAATATTGCCTAAGCTGTCATCCCGGGCTACCCTGTTAAGTGCGTTGGGTGCGGTCCGTCGTCCGGGCACACCTGTAGTCCGGTAGCCTATTACTGTTTTTGATACGGAGACATTCATGTCATCAAAGAAGTACATTCAGGAAGTTTACGACCAGGTCGTAAAGCGGAACCCAGGCGAGGCGGAGTTCCATCAAGCCGTCAACGAAGTCCTAGAATCCCTCACACCTGCCCTCGATAAGCACCCCGAATACGTGGAAGCGCGCCTCCTCGACCGCATCGTCGAGCCCGAACGCCAGATCATCTTCCGCGTCCCCTGGCAGGACGACAAGGGCCGCACACAGGTCAACCGCGGCTTCCGCATCCAGTTCAGCTCAGCCCTTGGGCCGTACAAGGGCGGCATCCGCTTCCACCCCAGCGTCTACATCGGCATCATCAAGTTCCTCGGCTTCGAGCAGATATTCAAGAACTCGCTCACCGGCCTGATGATGGGCGGCGGCAAAGGCGGCTCAGATTTCGATCCCAAAGGCAAGAGCGATAACGAAGTGATGCGCTTCTGCCAGAGCTTCATGACCGAGCTTCAGCGCCACGTCGGTGCAGACACCGACGTCCCCGCCGGCGACATCGGCGTCGGCGGCCGCGAGGTCGGTTTCATGTTCGGCCAGTACAAGCGCCTCCGTAATGAATTCGTCGGCGTCCTCACCGGCAAGGGCCTCACATGGGGCGGCTCGCTCGTCCGCACAGAAGCCACCGGCTATGGCCTGGTCTATATCTGCGACGAAGTGCTCCACGCAAAGGGAGATAGCTTCGAAGGTAAGACAGTCACGGTCTCCGGTTCCGGCAACGTCGCCATCTACGCCACCGAAAAGGTCTATCAGCTCGGCGGCAAGGTCGTTGCAATGAGCGACTCCAACGGCTACATCTACGACTCAAACGGCATCAACCTCGACACTGTCAAGCGCATCAAAGAAGTCGAACGTAAGCGCATCAAGGAGTATTGCAGCATCCACAAGAACGCCACCTATACCGACGGCTGCATGGGCATCTGGGACGTCAAGTGCGACGTAGCCCTGCCCTGCGCAACGCAGAACGAGCTCGATGAGAAGGGCGCAAAGGCTCTCGTCAAGAACGGCTGCAAGTGCGTCGGCGAAGGCGCCAACATGCCAACCACCCCCGAAGGTGTCAAGGTCCTTCAGGGCAGCAAAGTCACCTTCCTGCCCGGCAAGGCAGCAAATGCCGGCGGCGTGGCGGTCAGTGGCCTCGAGATGGCTCAGAACAGCCAGCGCATCCCATGGACCTTCGAGAAGGCCGATGCCGAGCTGAAGAACATCATGGTGACTATCTACAAGAACGCCAGCAGTGCCGCCGAAGAATACGGTTGCCCCGGCAACTTCGTCGTCGGCGCCAACATCGCAGGCTTCATGAAGGTCGCCAATGCTATGATGGCACAGGGCCTCGTATAGCCTGACCTGAGCGAGGTCGAAGGACCCGCCCTCTGCGGAGTGGCTATCCTTGTCCTCTAGCTGCGTTAACAAATTGAAGGCAGTCGTCGCCCCCGACGGCTGCCTTTTCTTTTTCTCCCATCCAGCAGGAAACGCTTGAATATCCGGCGCCGCGCGTGTAGCTTCTGACACGGCTGTACGCTTGTTCGAGACTGTTTCGGATTTCGAGTTCCGTCTTCCGGATTTCTCTTCCTGCAGGGATGCGTATGAAAGCAAGTTCGGCCTTCTTCAAGAGCTATGCCTTCTCGTTCCTCCTTATCGGCGCCATCGTCATCGGCTCACTCGTTGGTTTCATACTCGGTGAAAAGGCCGCTTCGCTCAAGCCCCTCGGCACGCTTTTCCTCAATCTGCTGTTCACGATAGTCGTGCCGATGGTGTTCTTCTCGCTCTCCTCCGCCGTGTCCGGAATGGGTGATGCTAGACGCCTCGGCCGGATAATGGGCTGGATGCTCGTGGTCTTTCTCGTTACCGCGGCGATTTCATCGATGCTCATGGTCGCAGCCGTGCGCCTCTATCCCCCTGCCCAGGACATAAAGCTGGACATGCCGGGCGCCGTGCAGACACAGGATATCTCGCTTCTGGACCAGGTCGTAAGGGCGTTCACTGTCGGCGATTTCTTCGACCTGCTGAGCAGGCGCAACATGCTGGCCCTTATCGTGTTTTCGGCCCTGGTCGGCCTGGCAGCCGCATCCGTAGGCGACAAGGCCAAGGCATTTGTGCAGTTTCTCAGATCGGGCAACGCAGTAATGAGCAAGGCCGTGCAGTTTGTGATGTACTATGCGCCTATTGGCCTTGGCGCATATTTCGCGTATCTGGTCGGCGTCTTCGGCCCACAGCTTCTTGGCTCATATTGGCGCGTCATGGCTGTGTATTATCCTGTGACGCTCTTCTATTTCTTTGCGGCGTTCTCTCTGTATGCTTGGCTGGCAGCCGGTCCGCAAGGAATCAAACGGTTCTGGGGCAACATCATTCCCGCCGCGCTGACTGCGTGGGGCACGGGCAGCTCGGTGGCAACGATACCGACAAATCTCGAGGCTGCCCGGCATATCGGCGTGCCCGAGGATATCCGCGAAGTGGTGATACCCGTCGGGGCAACGATACACATGGATGGCTCCTGCATGGCAGCCATAGTCAAGATAGCGGTGTTGTTCGGGCTGTTCGGGATGCCGTTCAGCGGCGCGGCAACGATAGCTCAGGCGATGGGTATCGCCGTGCTGGCGGGGGTGGTGATAAGCGGGATACCGGCTGGGGGGATGCTGGGCGAGATGCTGATAATAACGTTGTATGGGTTTCCGATAGAGGCGATGCCGGTGATAACGATGATAGGGACACTCGTAGACCCAGCCGCAACCATGCTCAATGCCACGGGTGATAATGTCTGCAGCATGATGGTCGCCAGAATACTGGAGGGTAGAGGCTGGATGGCGAATCACGAATGATGACTCGGTTCGATTCCCGGATTCTGCGCTCTCTGCGCAAACGGCGCGGTGAAATGTCGCAGTGACGCCCTTCGACAAGCTCAGGACTGCGCAAGAGGCTATAGGAAATGTAATGGCTGCGCGGGAACGGTGGCCAAAGTGGCCGCGAATGTGGCCGGTCGGGAGTCGTAACTCTTTATTTTCCAGATAGTTAGCGAAACACAGACCCTCCTGCTGGACAATTAGGCAGGACATTGTCTATCCACTCATGTCATTGGCCGCGCCGAAAACTGAACCTGGTACGGCTTTGGGGGCTGGCGTTATTCCTCAAGCTACATGGACTACTGAAGACATGGGATGTATACGGCAGCCAGGAAGATATTGAGGGCCAGGAGCCCCAGCCAGTAGAACAGGCAGAGAACCTTTATCGCGGTCGTTCTCTGCCGTTGTCTCATCTTCTCCCAGCCTAAGACCTCGGGAAGCGCCACCGAGCTCTCGACGGATAAGAGGTACGTCTGCATCCGTCGCACCGCCATGAGAAGACTCAGGCTGCGTATGCCAAGGAAGCCGACGAAGATGGCTGGCGTCCAATACGCCAGTTCCGGCAACCATCCGGCCTGTGTGATCGCCAGAGCTGCCCAGAAGACGGCCGTGAAGATAAGCGCCCATCTTGCCAGGATGAACTGCTCGCGAGTGAAGACTTCAAGCCTCCTGCAAAGTGCGTCATATTCCGTAAGTAGAAACTGATTCGGACCTGCGCTTGCGTCACTCATACTGACCTCCCATCTGTTTCATGCATATCTGTTCCACGACGACATATCACTTGTGTCTTTTCTCTTTTTTGGCGACACGGCATCATCTGCCGGCAGGCCAACAGATATAATGAGCTCCACCCTTTGTGTCGCAGGGATGGAGAGCAGTTTCTTAACCGGCTTTTCGTTGAACCAGCCGAGCATGCAGGTGCCGAGGCCCTCTTCAGTCGCCTGGAGGCAGAAGTGCTCGGCAGCGATGCCGATATCCATCAGGCTGAAGTCTCTGTCCTTGATGAGGCCGCCGAGTTTCGCCGACAGCTTCTGCCTTTGGGAGACTATCACGACGAGGACCGGGGCCTTGAAGGCGAAGTGGTTGAGGTTCAACAGCTCTTCAAAGGCGGCCTTTGCGAGCTTCTCCTTCAGTGCGGGCTCATCGACGATGACGAACTTCCAAGGCTGTGAGTTGCAGGCCGATGGCGCAAGCCGGGCTGCTTCTATGCACCGCTCTATCTTCTCGCGCGCGACGGGGATAGTCTGGTATTTCCTTACGCTGTATCGCCTTTTGATGAGGTCAAAAAAGCTCATTTCCCCTCACCGTCCTTCGGCTTTTTCTGCTGCATTTGCTCATCGGTACTGCGAGCCCGTAAGCACGCGAGGCTTAAGACCAGACCCGCCAGCGCTCCTATTGCAGCCCCAGCCAGCCATCCCCAGAGGGGGAGCAGCGAAGGGGGATCAGAACGAGTCGCGGCCCAGACGCACAGACCGACAGAAGCAATAGCAGCACCAAATAGAGCTAGAGCCAACACAAGCCGACGGAGGACGAGGCTTACCAGTGAACCGGCAAGCGCCAGGGCGGATAATGAGAACAGAATGACAGGTAACACGGGCATGACACGGCTCCCGGAAATCACTCTGAATGCTGCCAGAATCAGCAAGTCTCGTCCGGATGGTACAGGCTTTCGCGCGTACTTGCAAGAGTCATACTGAACGCTTGGTCTTGGCATTTGACGGAAGGAAACGGGGTCGATATACTGGCGGGGTCTCTGCAAGGGGTTAAGAAGCGGGAACTGACCTGCCTTGCTGTTAATTCGTGCGTTTTGAGAGTGCTTTCAGTGCGTATCGGACTTGGACAATTTGACGCGTGGGTCGGCAATCTCGGCAGGAACATCGAGTCAGTGAAGCGGCTGTATGCGCAGGGGCTCCAGAGCAAGGTGGACCTACTGGTGTTCCCGGAGCTTGCGATATGCGGCTACCCGCCGGAGGACCTGCTCCTGAAGAAGCACTTCCTTCGGGCCAACCGCGACTCGCTGGAGAGGCTGGCTGCAGAGTGCAATGAGATACCCGTCGTCGTCGGCTTTGCAGAAGAGAATGCGGGCAAGCGGTACAATTCGCTTGCGCTCCTGCGCAAGGGCAAGGTGGAGGCTGTTTACCGGAAGGTGCGCCTGCCGAATTACGGCGTCTTCGACGAGAACCGCTACTTTGAGTCGGGGCGCAAACCGGTGGTCATCAAAGTCGGCGATATCTCGGCGGCCGTCACCATCTGCGAGGATATCTGGGACGTGGAATGGCTGGCTGGATTCCTCAAGAAGGCAGGCAGGAAAGACATCATCCTCAATATCTCGGCCTCGCCTTTCCACATGGGCAAGGTGCACGAGCGGCGTCATATGCTCGCCGAGGCGGCGAAGAAGCTGAAGTGTGCCATTGGCTACTGCAATATGATAGGCGGGCAGGATGAGCTTGTCTTCGACGGGCAGAGCATGTTCATCGCGGCGGGTGGTCAGGTAGCATATCACGCAGCGGCATTCGAAGAGGCGCTTCTGGTAGCTGATATAAAGAAGCCCGGGCGCGGCAAGGTGCAGATCACTCCTGTCAGTGGTTCAAGCAGCTCGATAGAGCTCATCGACGAGGTCTACAAGGCCCTTGTGCTCGGCACGCGAGATTACACAATCAAGAACGGCTTCAGCAAGGCGGTTGTGGGTCTGAGCGGCGGGATAGATTCATCCCTGACAGCCGTGATAGCTGTTGAGGCGCTGGGCAAGGAGAACGTGATAGGCATCACTATGCCCTCGCGATATAACAGCCCTGAGACACGCAATGACGCCCGTGAGCAGGCGAAGCGCCTGGGTATTGAGTTCCATTCGATACCGATCGGCGGGCCGCTGGAGGAGTTCGACAAGGCGCTTGGCAGCGTGAAGGGATGGAACCGCGAGGGGACTGCCTTTGAGAACCTGCAGGCGCGTATACGCGGCACAATGCTGATGACGCTTTCGAACAGATTCGGCTGGCTTGTTCTTACGACCGGCAACAAAAGCGAGACGGCTGTCGGGTATTCGACGCTCTATGGCGATACAGCCGGCGGCTTTGCTGTGATCAAGGATGTGCATAAGACACTGATATACAAGCTGGCAGCAAGGGTAAATGAGGTTGCAGGCCGTGAGGTGATACCCGCCAGTATCATATCGCGGCCCCCTACCGCCGAGCTGCGAGAGGGCCAGATGGATACGGACTCGCTGCCGCCTTATGAGGTGCTTGATGAGATACTCAGGGGCTATGTCGAGCTCGATATGTCCGCATCCGAGATAGTCAAACATGGTGTAGACAAGACGCTTGTCGAGCGGGTCATAAGAATGGTGGATATCAACGAATACAAGCGGAGGCAGTCGCCGCCGGGAGTGAAGATAACCCCTAAGGCTTTCGGGCGTGACAGGCGGCTGCCGATAACGAACGGATTCAGGGAATCATAGGTAAAGACCCGTGACAGCGATGATAACGGTAGTAGATTACAGGGCCGGCAATCTGACAAGTGTTCAGCTTGCTTTCGAGCATATCGGCGCCAAGGTAAAGATTACAGACAAGGCCAGTGACATTCTCGCCGCAGAGCGTGTTGTGTTTCCCGGCGTGGGGGCGGCAGAGTCGGCCATGGGCAATCTCCGTCAGCTTGGGATACTCGAAGCATTGAAGGAGAGCGTCTCGCGCGGCGTGCCGTTCCTGGGGATATGCATAGGTATGCAGCTTCTCTTCGATTTCAGCGAGGAGGACGGGGGGACGCCATGCATAGGCCTCCTGCCGGGCACGGTGAAGCGTTTCAGGCCTTCGGACCCGGCTGACAAGATACCTCAGATGGGCTGGAATGCGGTCACGAAGGCCGTACAGCATCCTCTCTTTGAAGGTATAGAAGACCAGAGCGAGTTCTACTTCGTGCACAGCTACTATCCTGCCCCTGCCGAAAGAAGCGTTATTATCGGCCAGACAGACTACGCGGATGTCACGTTCGCCTCGGCCGCCGGAAGGGCGAATCTCGCAGCCGTGCAGTTCCACCCGGAGCGTTCGGGCAGGATCGGGCTGCGGCTGCTTGAGAATTTCTGCAGGTGGGATGGAAAATGCTGACCAGAAGAATCATCCCCTGCCTGGACGTGCGAAACCGAAAGGTAACCAAGGGCGTCAAGTTCCAGAACAATGTGGAGCTCGGCGATCCCATCGAGATGGCTGTCGCCTACAGCGACGGCGGCTGCGACGAGCTTGTCTTCTACGACATCACGGCCTCTGCCGAGCGCCGACCCATAGATATCGGCATGGTCCATGAAGTTGCCAAGGTGGTGCACATTCCCTTCGCTGTGGGCGGCGGGATAGAGACTCTCGAGGATATGCGGCGTGTGCTGCTGGCCGGCGCGGAGAAAGTCTCGGTCAATTCGCTTGCTGTGCGGAACCCCGATATCATCGCACAAGGCGCCCGCGAGTTCGGCTCGCAGTGCATCGTGCTCGGCATGGACCCGGTGAAAGTGGCTGACAAGGGGCGTTTCCCCAGCGGATACGAGGTTACCACGCGCGGTTTTCGCGAAAGGACCGGCCTGGACTCACTTGAGTGGGCGCGGCGTGCGGAGGCCCTCGGCGCAGGCGAGATAGTGGTCAACAGTGTTGACGCGGATGGGACCCGTGACGGTTTCGAGCTCAATCTGACAAGCATGATAGCGATGAATGTGCGCATACCCGTGGTGGCCAGCGGCGGCGCGGGCACATGCCGGCATCTTGTGGATGTTTTCACGGAAGGCAAGGCTGATGCGGCGATAGTCGCCAGCATGGTGCACACAGGCGAGTTCACTATCAGGCAGATAAAGGATGAGCTCATCGCGGCGGGTATACCCGTAAGGAAAAAATGGTAAGCGCAGGATGAAGAATGCCACGAGCCACTCATATTGTCATACTCCTGGTCTGCGGCACGATAGTCGCAGCATCTTTCATCCTTGACGTTGATGACGGCGGCGTGTACATTTTCGGTTGGCGGTGGCCGCTGAAATGCTCGATGCGTGAGAGATTCGGCGTGAACTGCGCCACCTGCGGCCTGACAAGGGCCTTCTGTTACGCGGCTCACGGCGATATCGCCAGGGCCTTTGAGATGAACCCTGTGTGGCCCGCGGTGGCAACTGCTGTACTGCTTGAGATCGTGTACCGGCTGGCAGCGCTGGCTGTCTGGCCGCGAAAACTCGGGACGAAACTTGTCACGGGGCATGCCTGGGTGATGGTTGGTGTGGCATTGCTCCTTATAGGTCACTGGTTCCTTTACCTGGGAGGGCTACTATTATGAGCCAGACCAAAACTTCGAATGTCAGCGTCATCGATCCCATCAGCCTCGCTGTCAACAAAACACGGGACATGCTCTTCAGCCCGTTTGACCTGGGCAAGTGGTTCGTGATAGGTTTCTGCGCGTTCCTGGCGATGCTCGGGGAGGCGGGTGGCCCCTACGGCAACTTCGGTGGCGGACACGGCGGCGGCGGTGGCCGCAGCGGCATGGGCGGCTCGCAGGCGTGGGCCTCGATCGCCCCGCTGTTGCCTTTCATCATACTGCTGGTAGTGGCGGGTCTGGTCATCGGCATCGGCCTTGCAGTACTCTTCGCGTGGCTCCGTGGAAGGGGCCAGTTCATGTTCCTCGACTGCATCGCGAAGAATGTTGCCCATGTCGTCAAACCGTGGCACGAATACCGGCGCGAGGGCAACAGCCTGTTCCGCCTCTACCTCATCCTGCTGGTTGTCTTCGGCGGCCTTATTCTTCTGCTGGTTGGCATCGGCCTGGTCGCAGTGCTGCTCGCAGCCGTGATGGGGCGGGCCGGCCTCATCATCGCCATACCCGTTGGGATAGGCTGCATCGTTCTCATCGTCCCGCTGGCTATCCTGTCAGCGCTGATACACGGCCTGACCAAATACTTCGTCGCCCCGATAATGTATATCGAGCGCATCGAATGGCGACCGGCATGGCTCAGGCTCTGGGAGCTGATAAGGAGCAATGCAGGCCCGTTCATTCTGTGGATACTCCTGCTCTTCGTCATCAATCTGGCCATTGATCTGGCGCTGACGCTGCTGGTGTTTTTCTCCTTCTGCCTCTGCTGCATCGGGTGCTGTGTGGTTCCGATAGCTTCTCTGCCCTACATCAATACGGTCGTGCTGCTGCCGCTGCATGTCTTCAGGCGGAATTACGCGCTGTATTTTCTCGCCCAGTTCGGGCCGCAGTACGACGTGTTTGCCGCCCAGCCGCAGCCGGCAACGATAGCGCCGTCGGACATCTCGGTTTGACGGTCACTGCGCTGCAGGCGATGCGGCAGCCTCAGACGTGGTCGGCGGCGATGTAACCGCATCTATCAGTTGCTGTGCGAATTTCTGCACAGCCGACCGCGACCCTGTGGCGGTGATCATTGTGGCTCCGTCGCTTTCCACCCTTTCACAATCTGCGCTCGATGCGATGGCACCCTCGCGCGCGATGCCCTGCCGCTCCGTAACATTGGCAGCCACACTCAGCCCCGTCATCACACCGGCGTTGACGAGGATGCGCGGCGCAGTTGACAAAGCACCGACGATCTTCTTCGCCCTTACTGCATCGAGCACGAGCTTTCTAGCCGCTGGATCCTGGTAATACTGCCTTACTTCCGGCCCCCCCAGAAAGACTATCGCATTGTAGGAAGCTGCATCCACTTCGCCCAGCTTCGCCGTTGCCTGCACCTCTTTACCCGCCGTGGTTCTGTATGTTCCCGTCTCTGCGCTGGCAACGGTGACCTGGATATTGGAAGACTTCAGCGCCGATGTCACGACCTCGTACTCATGGTCAACAATAGCCCTCTGAGGCACAACCAGCAGAACGCTTGGCACCTTTGCAGCTGCTGCCCCACCTTTGTCGCTGACGGAAGGCTCGACCAGCGGCCCCGACAGCGGATACCCCACGGCCAGTACGCATATGGGCATCTCATCCGCCGGCAGCCCCAGCACCTCCGTCACCTGCGGCGCGCCGATCCTCTCGCACATCACAGCGCCAAGCCCAATCGCCAGTGATTGCATCTCGACCGCCGCCGCCGCCTTGCCCGCTGCCACCAGTGTCATCTCTCGTGTGCTGCTTACCTGTCCGCCCGCCTGTATGCCCTTGCCGGTTATGACAACGCTGCAAGGCGCCTCCGACACGGCCCTGATCGCCGACACCACACCCGCCAGGAAGACGCGCTTATCGCCCTTCGTCACTCTGCCCAGCGAGCGCTCCCGAGGTTTGCACACGTAGACACCCGTATCCAGCACCAGGTACATCCCGATTGGGTCAAGCATCTGTGAGCTGGCCGAAATCCCCGCAGCCGTCGAAGGCATGCCGAACACCGCGAACTCGAGCTGCCCGAGCTGGTCCAGCGTGAGCTGGTTCTTCTGCAGATTCTGAACCTTCCCCCGCGCCGCAAGCGTAGCCTCAACGCTTATGAGGCCCGTCACCCGCGGCGCAGGCAGCATGACATCCGGCACACTCGGCTCAGGCGTTGCAGCCGGCGCCGCTGCGGGCGCTGGTGCAGGCGCCTCAGGCTTTGGCGTTGTCATTGCTCCGGCTGCTTCAACAGCAGTCACCGGCAGGATAAGGGCTGCAAGAATTGCTGGTATTACGACGCTGTATCTGCACATAGTCGCCTCCCGTGGTCGCGAACAATTAAGCTGCACATCAACTATACGACAAAGACGCTGAAAAGTCCGTCCCCGCACAGGGCTTTTCACACCTCTGCCCCAGGCTGACCGACCATTTTATAGCGCAGAATCGCCTCCCGCGAACAAAAAACCGCATTCCGGTTGATTTTGGCCACACCCAGACTACAATGTCCTGGTTACGGAGACCTTCTGCCAATGACACTCACAAGGCGCCGAAAAGTTGTACTTGCCGCACTGCTGCTTTACTGGCCGGCAATATTCATCCTGACCCATATTCCTAATACTTATCTGTCCCAATGGGTCATCGCCACCCAGATCGGCGACAAGACCCCCCATTTCCTCGCGTATCTCGGCCTGGTTTTCCTGTGGTGGTTTATGATAAGCCCCTACAGGAAGGTCGACTGGTTCAGGCCTGCTGTCTGGGTCACCATCGCCATAATGGCCGTCTATGGCACCCTCGACGAATGGCTGCAGGGCTTTGTCGGCAGACAGCCCGACATCTGGGACTTCGCCGCTGACATGGCCGGCGTGATCTCCGCCTTGCTTCTCCTGACCTTTGTCGAGTTCTGGGGAGCCGCTCTGATCGTCGGCGGGAGCATTGTCTTTGCCGCCACGAACATCATGCGAATCGACATCGTGGGCCTGATGCCGCGTACGAGCCCCATCTTCTACCTCATCTCGTATGCCCTTATAGCAGCCTGCTGGACCAACCATCTCAGCCTCAGGTACTGGCTCAACCCGCCCGACCGCAGATGGCTGCCCCTGGCCCTGCTCATGCCCCTGGCCTTCATGACCTTTACGCACGCTTACTCAGCCTGGGCACTCGACCGCACGCACACAAGCCCTCTTGTCGCCGGCTCCGCCGGAATAGTCGTTGTCATCGCCACCCGGTGGCTCTACGGCCTCCTGAGGCCCAAACCTCAGGCCTCCTGATAAGCCCTCTGCTCCGAGTCCCTGATCCCTGTCACGGCTGATACTTCGCTGCGTACTGGCACACACTTATCACATTCCACCACAAGGCCACATCGTTGTAGGGTGGGTCGAGGTTGGGAATGACATCGCACCCATAGTTGTCAAGTGGAGCGGGGAAATAGTACTTGCCCGTAGCTTCGTCATGCGCCCAGAGATGCTGTGACACATGCCCGTCGCCGAAAAGCACATTGGCATTGAAGCCGGAGCCCTTCACCGTATGAGGCGAGCAGTCCAGTGACATTGCCCTCCCAGGCCCCATATCGGAGTACAGATAAGGGGAGTATGGATACCCGGCTGTGTACGCGCTGAATGTCATTGGAAATGTCGCCAGCTCTGCAGCCGTCAGAAGCTCTCGCGTCTGTGGCCAGAACAGATACCCCTTGTACGCCCTGATGTGCTGCATGTGAGTAGGATATGTCGTGACATTATAGGTCTGAGGCAGTATGCCCCAGGGTGGCGGGTCGCAGTAGTTCTTATACTCATCATACCAGCCTCGCACGGCAAGACAGTAGAAGAACCTCCCATCCGATACCAGCCCCGCCTTCCACAGGCAGCCGAGGCCGTAATACTGTGTCGGCTGGCTCATATCGTGCCTCTGGGCGACAGCCCAGTACTCGCTCTTCCATTTCTCTCTGATATCTCCGCGCGGCATCAGGCCGTCGCATTGCTCGCTGTACACGTAGACACTTGTGCCGATGTTCCTGAGGCGCGATTTGCAGATGGTCCGCTGACCCAGCCCTCGGGCGTTCCTCAGCGACGGCACCAGAACCGTCAGAAGCACCGCGATTATGGCTATTACTACCAGAAGTTCTACGAGCGTGAACGCGTACTGCCTGGAAATGGTACTGCTTCTTGAATGCACCCATTGATTATACGTTCGAATCGTCCCGGAATCAAGCTCCAGGTACAGCGCTGCATGCTATACCACTGGTCATCTCCTGCCTCAATCCTCCCGATACGTCCGACCTTCCTGATAGAGCTTCAGACGCTCCTGGATTCCGCGGGCGAGCCTCTGTTGGCCGGCCTTTTCTACCGCAATCAAGGCCTTTTCGGCGGTTTCCACCGCCTCAGGGAATCTACCCGCCGCCGCATACGCAGTTGCCAGCGTATCCAGATACGCCGCCTCACCGTACCCCGTCAGTTCGCAGGCGCGCTGAGCAAGTCTTAAAGCCTCCGCTGCCTCATCGCCAGTCGCCTCGCTGCTCGTCGCCCGCATCCAGGCAATATTGTTGAGGATATCGGGATTGTTGGGCTCGATATGAATCGCTCTGGCCCAGTTCTCCTTTGCCGGCTCAGGCTTGCCGCATTTGGCGTAAGCCAGCCCGAGATTCATATACACTTCCGCATCATCGCCGGCGGCCTCCAGTGCCCGCTCAAGGTGCAAAGCAGCCTCTGCAGGTTTCCCGGCTGCCAGAAGCGCCATCCCCATCCTCTTGCGAGCGAAGGGGTAGTCAGAATCCCTCTTCAGGACCCCTTCGAGATATGCGGCAGCCTCCTCGTATCTGCCCTGCATTCCGCGAGCCACACCAAGATTGTAGTACACGTCGATAGGGTCGTGCCCGCGACGTATCAACTCTTCGAACTGCGCGACCGCCTCATCAAGTCTGGCCTGCTTCAGGAGCACCCTCCCGAGGTTGTTGCGGGCGTCGAAGAACGTCGGGCTCATCTCTACAGCTTTGCCCAGGTGCACCACTGCTTCGTCGGCACGTCCCGCCTCGAACAAGGCATGCCCGTAGCCATTCTCAGCCATGGCGTTGTCATGCGTTACTTCCAGCGCCCTGCCAAAGAGTGTCACCCCGTCCCGCCAGTGCGTAACCTGTACCCTGGTGAGGGCAACCAGTGCAAAGAGAACTGGCGCGCTCATCGCCGCAATGACAGCCTGCCTCCGCCGACGGCCGGACGCCAGGTCCCCGACAGCCCAGCTGACGATAATGAGCAGCCCCACCATCGGCATATACATATAGCGATCAGCCATCGCCTGTGGCCCGACCTGAACAAGCCCTATCACTGGAACAAGAGCCCCGACATACCACAGCCAGCCCACCAGCACATATTTCCTGCGCCGACCAATGTAGAACGCCCCGATCGTCGCCGCTGCAAGCAATATCGCCAGCAGCGGCGCCAGCGCCACTGCTGCTTGATTCGTGGGGTCTAGCGGGTATATCACGGAAAGGCCGACAGGCCATATCGTCTGCCGGATATAGGCGATGTAGGAAACGAACATGTTGCCGATTCGATAGCCCATCGGGACAAGCTCAAGTGCACTGACTGTCCCGATATCTTTCTGTGCAGCCACTGTCATCACCGCCAGGCCAGCCGACATCAGAAAGAGAGGCATTTTCTCCACCACCAGCCGACCCACCCACACTTTCCTGTCGTCTGTTCGCCCGTTGCCTCGCCGCCATTTGAGCCTTTCAAGCGGCCAGTAATCCAGCAGAAGCAGCACAAACGGCAGCGTCACAACCATCGGCTTGGACATCATCGCCATCGCAAACAGAGCGATGACTGACAGATACCTTCGGATGTCCGGGCGCTCAACATAACGGACGTATGCCAGCATTGTGAGCACCCAGAACAGGCCAGCAAGCACGTCCTTTCGCTCCGCTGCCCATGCCACGGATTCAACATGCACAGGATGAAGGGCAAATGCCGCCGCCACAAATGCGCTTCGCCACATCGCACCTGTCATCCTCTGGAATACATGGAACAGAAGCAGGCTGGTCATTATGTGAATGAGAAGACTGGTCGCATGATGACCTGCAGCGTTAAGTCCGTAGAGCTCATAGTCGGCCATGTGGCTCAGCCATGTCAGCGGATGCCAGTAATCAACATGCGCTCCCCCGAATGCCCACTTCACCCCCTCCCATGTCAAGCCGTTTCTCACATGCAGGTTCGACGTTATGAACGCAGGATCATCATAGTTAACAAACTCATTGCGCCGTGCAGGCTCATACGCAACAAGCGTGGACGCCACGAGCAGAATGCATATGAGCAGCTTCACGCCTCTGCTACCCTGCCCGACACCTGTATCTGGCGTTTCACTGCTCATATGTCTTCTTGGAATTGCCACAGGCTCGTCCATGTACCGTTCTTCTGCTACCTGCTTACTGCTGACCTGTCTTCTCTTCTTCCTTCCATCTTCTATCTTCTACCTTCTACCTTCTGTCTTCTGGCTTCTGGCTTCTGACTTCCTAGAACGGCACTCCCCCCTCTGGTATCCTCACCCCCTGCCCCACCGCCGGCAGGGCGAAAGCCTTGAACTCCCCCTGCTCCCAGTATACCCACTGCATGCTCTCATCTTCCAGCGGCAGGTCAAAGTCAAATCTCGCTTCTATGGGTCGCCCATCTGAATTGAGCTCGCCGACCGTTATGGTCACGCCCGACAACCTGACAACTTCGCCGGCTGACATCGGGTGATGCTCGTCCCTTCCCAGCGACGATGTCAAATTCGCAAGGTACCCAGCCTCAGGTCTAACCACAAGCGTCTTCTCACCTGTCCGGTATACTTCCACAGCCGACCCTGCAGATGTAAGAGTCCTTATTCGCCGCGGCACGCTCTGGCCCGCCACATCGCGCCTGCCCGCCATATGCCCCACGTGGTCCGGGACGGGATGATTGACAATGATAAGGTCCTCGTACCCTGTCCACGAATCCATGCCGGGAAATCTATCAAATGATGCCGCAGCGTGGCTCATCCCCACCATGTATCTGGAGAACATACGCAGCTCTGCCGGCGCAAGGCCGCCATGCACAACAACCAGAATCACCGCAACGCCCTTGATGGCAGCTCTCGCTGGCCGTGACACGCCCTGCCCTGGTTCCCCTTTCAACACTTCGGCAACAAGAAGCCCCAGGAGGCCCATCGCACCTATACCCGCAAATATGAGTTGTCGGTTCATCGGAGCCATCCCGCAGGCCGGGATAAGCGCAAGCATCATCCCGAGCGCCCAGAACCTCGCTGTCCTGTCACTGCGAAGCAGAGGCAGCAAGACCCAGCCTAGCATCGCTGCCACCACCGCGCCGCCCAGGGCCAGCCAGTATATTGCGCCTGACCCCATCATGAGATGCGCCTCGGACGGCAGCGGCCCCCACTGGCCCAGGAATAGCGTCGGCAGCCGCGACACCATGAGCTCGGCAAACCTCAAGGGGTGCCGCAGCGGGTCCGTGTAGACTGATACCCCTTCGACACCGTACCCCAGCCCTCGCCAGAGCAACTGCCATATCAGCCCCACCGCTGCATAAGGCAGAAGTGCCGCCACGCGCCTGCGCCACCCACCCTCGCCCAATGTCACTTCATATGCTAAAAGATAAGCCACCACTCCCATCGCTGCCTCAGTGGAAAGAAGGCTCACCGCCAGAAAAACCGGCCCCAGCACAGCCCCGCCGCGCCATTTGTCACGCCGCCACCTGTCATGCGCATATATCGCCAGCATCCCGAAGAAGGCGCTGACCAGTGCATTGCGGTTGGCCAGCATGCCGACCGGAACGGCGTGGGCATCGTCAATAGCGAAAAGCAATGTCGCCAGGCCTGCCGCCATCCCTACCCCCATGAATCGCCTGTAGACAAGCCACATGCACGCAATGAGCGCAGCATACCAGGCAATGCTGTGTGCATGCATCATCCACGGGGCGTTCGGCCACAGAGTGTAGTCAAGCACATGGGTAGCAGCCGTCACAGGCCGCCAGAACGCCCCCTTGGCTCCCTTCCACGTCCACCACGAGAAAAGCCCCATGTCCATCAGCTTGCCCATCCTCGCCTCATCGCCATCGGCGAACCGGAAAATATCCCACTTCGAGGGCAGCATATCGCCGTACTTCTCAGACCCGACGTTCACCCAGCGGTGATAGCAGTCGTCCAGAACCCATCCCCCATCGAGCGATGGCAGAGTAAGCGCTACCCCCGCCGCTACCGAGATTACCAGCCACCACCAGTACCGGTGTTTCCCTGATTGCCCCGCTTCATCTGCTACCATAACCACCTGCCCTTCAGCCGTATGTGGCCCGGCCTGAGACAGCCGCCCCACGATAATTGCAGATGATCAACTCCAGCCATTGTTTCAGGTGATGGCAACGAAAACACTACCTCCGGAATTACAATTATTCTAGTGCTCCTTCAACCTCTTTCTGTCCTAAACCCTACCCCGGTCACCTGTAAGCCATTATTCATAAAGCACTTGCACCCTGTCCTACCCCTCCAGATGGGACACGTTGGCCATCGTTCCCGCGCAGCCGCGACATTTTCCCGCGCCTTTGCGCAATCCCCTAATGACTCTCCTCCATCCACCAGCTGACGACTGTCGACTGACGACTCTCGACTCAAAAAAGCGAGCGGATCTATAAGCCGGGTTCTGTTCCCGACGGATCGGGATGGCGGCCATTTATCTGGGACTGACATTACTGGCAGCCTCGAGCAACCTACCCGCTGGATTAACGACCGGGCCAGCCATACCAGCATACTTGGTCTTGCAGGCGGTGGGGTTTGCCGTGCCGTCCCGATCACTCGGGACGCGGTGCGCTCTTACCGCACCTTTTCACCATTGCCAGGCTTGCGCCTTCGGCTGTGTACTTTCTGTTGCACTTTCCATCGGGTCGCCCCGTGTGGCCGTTAGCCACCACCGTGCCCTTTCCTGCCCGGACTTTCCTCCGACACTTGCGCGTCAGCGGCCGTCCGACCCGCTCGCATGTTTCATTATACCGCGCTTCCACCCTTCTTGCTCATGGATTCAGCCGGCTGGCACTCGCCTTTCTCTCCTCGATGTGCGCTGAGAAACGCTCATCATCCCTCTCGGGGAAATCCTGCCTGCAATGCACCCCCCTGCTTTCCTGACGCGCCAGAGCCGCCTGCGCCATCAGCATCGCCACCGTAAGCATATTCTGACATTCCCATCCAGCCGGCGCATCGAACGCCTTATCCATCACATACCGCTGCCAGAACCTTATTATCTCCACCGCTTCCTGCAGCGGCTGCGATCTCCGCATTATCCCCACATTCCTCCACATCAGCGCACGCAGCGAGTTCATTACATCGCCCGTATCGAGCTGGCTGCGGTCGGAGCTAGGCACATCGTACTTTATGACCCTGTGCTTTATATGACTGCCGGGTTTCCGTATGCCTCTAGCCGCAGCGGCGCCGGCTATTTTGCCGAATACCAGCCCCTCGAGAAGCGAATTGCTTCCGAGCCTGTTCGCCCCGTGCAGCCCCGTACTCGTCACCTCGCCGCAGGCATAGAGGCTGGGTATGCTCGTCCTGGCTTCTTCATCAACCTTGACACCGCCCACCATATAATGGGCACTGGGCCTTACGGGTATCAGGTCCTTGCTGACATCTATATCGAAGCTCTCGCACAGCTGATTTATCGTCGGGAACCGTTTGGCGAAATGCTCCTTCGGAATATGGCGAACGTCAAGGTATACATGCGTCGAATTCTTCTTGAGCATCTGAGTAAGTATAGCCCTGCTCACTACGTCTCGCGGCGCCATCTCGCCATTCTCGTGGTAATCCTGCATGAATCTGTATCCATCGACATCCAGCAGTTTCCCGCCTTCGCCACGTACCGTCTCGCTGATAAGGGCTCGCGACGCTCCCGCGATATAGAGTGTCGTCGGATGGAACTGCATGAACTCCATATCACGCAGCACTGCCCCGGATCTATAGGCTATTGCCAGGCCGTCACCCGTTGCAGTCGCGGGGTTTGTCGTCTCGCGATAGAGCTTCCCGGCACCACCGGTGGCGAGAATGGTCTTCGCCGCCCAGATGATCTCGCCATTCAGGCGTGAGTTTTCTCCGACAATCCCTATGCATTCGCCGGCGTCATCGGTCATCACATCACTGACAAAGAAATCCTCTATCACCTTTATCCGTGGATTCTGTCTGACCTTCCGCATAAGGGCCAGTGCGATCCCCTTGCCCGTGGAATCGCCCAGTGCATGCGCGACTCGCGGATGGCTATGGCCTCCTTCGTACGTGACATCTATCTCGCCATTGGCAAGGTCAAATTCCGTGCCCCAATCCAGAAGCTGCCTTACCAGCGCAGGGCCCTGGCTGATAACCAGCCGCACAATACTCTCATCGCACAGCCCGCAACCCACCTTTAGCGTGTCAGCTACATGGCTCTCAAGGCTGTCCACCTTGCTGAGCACCACCGCGATACCGCCCTGTGCGTTCCAGGTGTTGCTATCCTCAAGGCGACCTTTGCACACAAGAGTAACATTACACCGCTCAGCGGCCTCTATAGCTGCCCGCAACCCGGCGACACCTGAGCCCACTACTGCCACATCGGTATAGAACTGCGGCATCGAAATACTGTCGATATTCCTCAGATACCGCCTGAATTCGACCTGTCCTGTCGGCATTTCTCGGTTTCCTGCTGAAATGGAAAGGGCACGGCTTCCCGTGCCCGATACTCTAAACGCTTATTACTACCTGATTTACCGCCGGTTTTCCAGCAAAAACAAAAAAGGGCCGGACACCGAGTCGGACCCCTTTGGCCTTCAGTCCGGCTCTCTTCACCAAGCCGCTATTGCCAACACATTACCGATGGATTGCGGGTGCACCCGAGCCAGTCGACAGCAAGCTGCTGCAGACCCTGCCAGCTCTCCAAGCTCCCCATCCAGGCCTCTGACAACAGGGCATAGTCATGGAAATCGACCTGACAGTTCCTGTCGAAGTCAGAGATCTGCAGGTTGCCGCAACTGAATGTCACTGTTGAGTGGAATGCCGCCGATGATTCAGTCGTATTATGCAATGTGCTCTTATCCCTTGCTTTGACCCTGTAGCTATACAACACGCCCTCGGCAAGACCTGTATCCGTGTAAGTGGGGCTGTCCTGCCAGCCGGAGCTATGCCCGCCACCGCCTACGCACATGAAGTAGTATTCCACGCCGCTGGCATCCAAGGCTGTCGTCGCTGTCATCGTTATCGAATTGCCACCCGCCGGATTCGGAGCGGCCGCGAACATCATCGGCTCAGGCGTCGGCGGTGTCAGGTCAGTACCATACGGATCAGGACACAGGCTGTTGATATAGACCTCGAGATTCGTATAGTTCGGGTCGAATGCATGGCCGTTCCTGTCGGATGCATCTGCCGGATCCAGACTGTTGGCAGTCTCCCAGACATCAGGCATTCCATCGTGGTCACCGTCAGCAGGTGCCGGCGCAGAATCAAGTTGTGGCCATCCGCCTACACTCTCCTGGGAGTCTATTATGCCTGTGCCAGGCCCCTTCGAGTCGCCGTATGTGGCTGTCCGAGTGCGAGCCTCTCTTATTATCCTGGTATCCACCATGTCACGAGATAAGCTGCAGCCTACGCCGGCCAGGACATAGTTGTATGCACTTTGAGCTGTCTGCTCTGTCACAGGATATGTCGCAGCAATTGAAAATGGTGTCAGCGATTTACACAGCGATTGCTCGGACGTCCCGCCCTGCGGATCAACTCCGCCGTTCCAGTTGTCGGCCGTCACCGAAGGATAGCCATTCACGTAGTTGTTGCTGATATACCACCGGCCGTACACGTGCGGAACAACTTCCGGAACATAGCTTGGGTTGGCTATCCTGTCCCTGTTCGAAGTGGCCGGGCCGTACTTGTAGTAGTTGTTCACCATGTTGACTTTGAAGTCGGCGGCATCACCGCCGTAGCAGCTGTTGCCGCCCCAGTTGTAGATGACGTTGTTCCTGTGGTCCACGTTCTGACCGGCCTCGCCGCCCCATCGTGGGTTGCGGGAGTCGTGATGCGCCAGAAGGTTGTGATGCCATGATGTATCCTTGCCGCCCCAGATACCACCGTAGCCATGATTCTGCAGCACCCCTTCTTCCCAATGGTGATTATATCGCATGCTTTCGGTTATCATGCACCATTGCGCCGTGAAGTTCGTGTTCCTGTAGAAGGAAAACGTTTCATCGCTGGACCAGCTCGCCGACACGTGGTCGATAATGACCTTTTCCTGATCGTTACCGCCGATGGCGTCACTGTCAGCTGCCTGTGTACCATCTATTTTCACATCTCCAAGACGGCAGCGGATATACCTGATGATCACATTGCTGCTGTTGACGACCAGCTGCGCGCCGGCAAGTGTTATGCCATCGCCCGGGGCAGTCTGGCCGGCGATCGTGAGGTTGTTATGTGCGGTATTCAGATTCGACAGAAGATATATCGTACCCGATACCCGGAAGACAACGGTCCTGGTGGTATTCTGCTGCAGCGCCCACCGAAGGCTGCCCTCACCGCTGTCATTGAGGTTAGTCACCTCATAGACAACCCCGCCTCGTCCACCGCTGGCAACAGCTCCATAGCCTTCCGCCCCCGGAAACGCGGGGACCGTACTTGGCGGCACCGATGACGTTGAAAGCGTCAGGACCGGCGGATATGCGGAGCCAGCATTGTAGAAGTAAGCTGTGCCTCCCGGAGTCATAATGAATGTAACAAGGCCATCACTGTCCGAGTTCAGGAACGACACAAGAGCAGCCGAGGTTCGGCTATCCGTGGTTCCGTCGCCCGGCTCTATCGTGCCGGTGTAGAGGCCGGCCATTGTCAGTGATGGACTCAGAGCGGTGGTATTGGTAGTGTCATTGCCCGGTGCATTGTTCCATGTGAGAGTTGCCGCACTCCAGCCTTCAAGGTTCGCAGCGTCATTGAGACCGTTAATAATATACGGCTTGGACGACGTATTGGCGGCGGTTCCGGTGAACGTCAGCGTCGCCGTCGCGATATGGCCTTTCATACCCGGGTTGGCCGCATATATGGCATTCAGGTCAAACTGCACCCAGGACTTGTTATTGGTACCAGTCGATGCGCGTGTCTTGAGCCGCGTTTCTGACTGAACCTGGTCCGCAGTGTCAGGGTTGGTCAGGTCCAGGAGCACGGTCTTGCCCTGCGCGGCAGTGGTCGTTATATCAGCCTGCAAGGTTGAGACCTGCGACAGCAGTGCCAGAGCCGTGCATACGATGATACGCGTCGTTCTCTTCATGATCTTACCGTCCATGTTTATTGCCAGCATTGGTCAGCCGGGCTGCGCCCGCATGTGAGCCAGCCGGATGCCAAGGCGGCTATATCTTTCATATCGACGAGGCAATCGCCGCTCGGGTCAGCCGTTGGGCATGACGGCACCTCTTCAACCTGAATGTTGTCGAGATATACCCATGTCAATCCCGAGTTGGCCTTGGAGGTAAGGTCGAACGCGATCACCATGTAGCCTCCAGCCGCAGTGTATATCGCGTCTGATGGCGGCAGGCCCCATGCAGGTGAAGCAGTTATCGATTCCCAGTCCCAAGTGCCCGAAGCGCTTACGTTCTGCTGCACTTTCGGATTGATGGATTTTCGATACATCGCTGTGACAGGTCCCCACTGCGGGGAGGGCGTGTCCGACCAGCCGATGTATACCCTGACCTCGTTAAGGGTCGTGACCAGCTCAATGTATGGATCGATCGCAATGCTGCCGAGGATAGAGCCTTTCCACTGGCCACTGAACTGATAACGCTTGCCTTTCGTTACGGGGAACACCTGGTAGAAACGGTGCTTCGTGGTTGTCGATGTGGAATCAGCTTTCTCCAGTCGTGCAGCACCAACGGGTACGCCCTCGGAGCTGCTCCACGAAGCGGTGACAGTTCCGGTGGCACTTGTTTGTGAGATAAGCTGCCATTCGGCAACATCAGTATTGAAGTCTCCGTTTGTCACGAGGTTAGCAGGTGGCTGAGGCACGGGCCATTCGCTCGCCAGGAGGGCGAAGTCCATCATGTTCACCTGGCAATCGCCGTTAAGGTCACCGCTACCAATTCCGAGACAGGAATATGATACTGTGCTCGCACTTTCCAAAGCCGACCAGTCTGTCTCGTTATTCGCCGGGCTCTTATCGCGTACCTTGTACGCATATGCGCACGACTGCCCCGGGACGAGGCTGGTATCTGTCCAGAAGTTGCTTTCCCGCCAGCCGGAATCATGACCGCCGCCCGCCGTGCACGAGAAATAGTACTCCACGCCCCATGGGTCTGTGGCAAGGGCGGCTATCATCGCGATCTCTGTGCCGCTGGCTGCGGAGGGCACCTGTTCCCATCCAAGAGTGGATGCCGGCGGCGTCACATCAGTGTCATATGTGCCATTGGGGACGATGCTGTTGAGATAGACCTCGAGATTGGTGTAGTTCGGGTCAAAGTCATGCCAGTTCCGGTCGTCGGCATCTGTGTAATCCAGACCGTTGGCTGCCTCCCATGCGTCGGGCATGCCATCCTGGTCGGTGTCAACGGGGGCCGTTGCTGACCTGAGGACCGGCCAGCCGCCGACCTGGTTCTGCGAATCGATGATCATACCCGAATTGGTGCGGACGTGATTGATGACCCTTGCATCAACGGCATCTCTCTTAGGCAGGCTGGCCCCCGCATGGCTCAGCACGCGCTGGTATGCCACAAGGGCCGTGTCGGTCTCGATAGGGCCTGTCGCGAATGGAATGGACATTTTGTAAGCTGCTTTTTCCGCAGTGCTCCATGTCCCGCTGAAGTAGACCCATGGCCAGTCGTCGCCGGATGAGTATGTTCCTTTGAAGTGGTTACCTGCATAGTAACCACGGAAATACTTGCATCCAGCGCTGTAGAGATAACCATCTGTGGAATTGGCGCCGGCCTTTGCCCAGTTGCCGACATAGTTGTAGTGGCAGATGCTGTCAAGGTCGCTGTCGCTACCCGGTCGCGAGCCACCCCAGTTGTATATGACGTTGTTGCGGAAATCAAAGAGCAGGCCATTGGGGTCAAGCCAGTAAGGATTGCCGCCCTCTACCGTGCTGTCATAGTTGCCGGGGCGGGGGTTCCTGTCTCTATTATGCACCCAAAGATTGTGATGGTAGGTATACTTGCCGTCATAACATCCTCGAATGAGAGCACCCATGCCATGGGCGCCTTTGGAGTGCGTGCTGTTATTCAGCGCCTCAGTTATCAGGCTCCATTGCACTGTCACGTCACCCAGCACCGGGTCAGCCGTCGAGCAGGAGAGGTTCTCGTCAACGCTCCAGCTGGCGGAGACATGATCGACGATAATGTGGTGTCCGCTGCCGATATACATCGAGTCGCTCTCAGTGATGCTCTCATCGCCCAGCCGGGAACGTACATAGCGCACAATGACATGGTCGGCATAGATGCTCAAAGTATGGTCACGCAGGCATATCCCATCGCCGGGGGCAGTCTGGCCGGCTATCGTTATGTAGGACTTATTGATGTTGAGCGACGAGGTAAGCTCTATCGTGCCCGAGACATCGAAGACTATCGTCCTGCCCGTCATAAACGTCCCGCCCGCCGTGGCTAGTCCATATCTCAGCGAGCCCGGTCCATTGTCATCCAGATTCGTCACATGATAGACATCACCACCCCTGCCGCCTATCGCATACGCCCCGAAGCCTTCAGCGCCGGGAAATGCCTTGAGGTTGAGCTCGGGCGGGGGCGTTGTGCAGAGGGTAAGCGTCGGCGGATATGCCGAGCCGGCATTGTAGAAGTATGCGGTGCCGCCGGGTGTCAGTATGAACGTGATGAGACCATCGCTATCCGAATTGACAAATGCGGTAAGGGCCGGCGAGGTTCTGCTGTCGGTCGTGCCATCACCCGGGTCTATTGAGCCCGTGGCAAGACCTCCTGCAGTCAGAGCTGGGTTAAGGGCCGACCCGCTGTTAGTATCATTTCCGGGGGCATTGTTCCAGGTTAGAGTGGTTGGGTCCCAACCCTCGAGTCCAGCTGAGTCGTTAAGGCCGTTGATAATGTAAGGCTTTGTGACGGTGTTGCTCGCAGTGCCGGCAACGGTGAGCGTGGCAATGGTGACATTGCCCTTCAGGCCGGGGTTGGCCACATAGACGCTGCTGAGGTCAAACTGTACCCATGACTTGTAGTTGGTGTTCAGCGAGTTTCGCGTCTTGAGCCGGGAATCAGTCTGGACTGTGTCGGCCACGGAAGGATTGGTCCAGTCCATGCCGGCAACCTTGCCCTGCAAGGCTGTGACGACCACATCTGCCAGTATGGACGGACACGGAACAAGTGCCAGAACCAGGCATAACATGATTGGCAGCCATCCGTTCCTCATGCAACTTTCTTCCGAAAGACCGCGTTCAGCCGGTCTGGCAAATGGATGCTCGCAGAAATAGCGCTAATTCCAGCACTCATCCGCCGGCACACGCCCGCAGGTCAGCCATCCATCTGCGAACTTCAGTATATCAAGCCAGTCCAGAAGCGTGTCGGAATTGAGGTCAACCTCTGGCAGTCCGCCAGCCCACGCATTGGCCAGAACCGCATAGTCCCTGAAATCCACCTGACAATCGGCGTCAAGGTCAGCGACAATCGGGCCTGCACAGTCATATCTCATTGTTGTGGCCGATGCCTCCTGCGACCATCCCGTCTCGTTCTGATTGACGCTCTTATCTCTTGCTATCACCGCATAGGTATATTGAGTGTTGTTGACAAGACCCGAATCGATATATGTATTAGCATCCTGCCAGCCGGAATCGTGGTTCGGGTCGGTCAGATTGGCGAAGAAGTACTCAACACCACTGGCATCGCCTGCCTTCATCGCTGTCATCGAGACGCTGTTGCTGCTTACCGCTGCAGGAAGGATTCTCCATTCCATCGGACTTGGAGTGGGAGGGGTCGCATCAATCGCAGGTCCGGTCACATCCATCCTGTCAAGGTTCGGCCCGCCGTTCGATGTAAGCGATGTGAGCCGGATAGTGTTCTCGCCAAGGTTGAGGCTGACGCTCGTCGAGCTTATCGTCCATAACGTCCAGCCGCCCGTGCCCGGGAAGTCAAAACTGGCGATGACGGTGACGCCGTTCACGGCGATAGACATCGGTCTGTTCGTCGTCGTTCCATTAGCGAAACGTATCGCGATCGTATGCGAGCCGGCCACAGTGGCTGGTATGGTCCATTCGACCCAGCTGCCCACCACATTGTTGGTGTTGACATAGGATGGGCCGGTATAGCCGGTGTTCGTCGTTTCGGTCGCCGCCAGGTACCACGTCTGGTATTCCGCCTGGTACTCGATAGTGGCACCTGTGGCGCAGGTCGTGGCGGATTTCGTCGCCGACCAGCCCGTCATATTCTGATTGCTGCTCATGTCGCGTGCCCGGACAGCGTACTGGTACGTCGTATTCGGCGAAAGGCCCGTATCAGTATAAACAACACCAGCCTGCCAGCCTGAATCATGGCCGCCGCCTGAGACACATTCGAAGTAGTACTCCACGCCACTCTCATCGCTTGCTGTCGAAGCTGTCATTGTTATCGACGACGCATCCAGAGCATACGGATACAGATCCCACGCCATCGGATCTGGCGACGGCGGAGCTACATCGGCGATAAGTGTCCTAGCCGAACGCTCTTCGGATGGCGCTGTAGCGTTCTGGTTTGTACTCCTGTCGCGGGCAGTGACTGTGTAGGTGCACAGCGTCAGAGGCGCAAGGCCTGTGTCGGTGTAGGTTGGCGAAGTCTGCCAGCCTGAATCATGGCCGCCATCAGCCACACATTCAAAGTAGTACTCAACTCCATTCTCATCCGATGCCGTACTGGCGACCATCGTGATCGATGCCGAGCCTGTTGCATAAGGCTCTATCGCCCACGTCATCGGGTTCGGCGTCGGAGGCGTCTCATCATCGCCGGTATCGGCAAATTCGAAGCACCCCAGGTCCGGCGAAATGCCATTGTAAGGCAGCCCTACGTCCGTCCCACCGTCGATGAGGTCGCTTCCGGCCGCAAGCTGCATGAAATCAATATCAGGCAGGCTGCCATCGGCGTTTCGCGGACCGTATGCTGCCGAAGGATCAACGCTCACGAAATCCGCATTGGTGGCGACGAATGGGCTCTGCCAGCTGTTGGTCACCTGAACAACCGCGGCATTCAGGCTCTGCCCTGAGCTTCCGAGGGACACGCAATTGGTCAGCGTCGCCATCCTGCCTGTATTCAGGGCCGTGGGCAGACTGAAGTTATAAGTGCCATTGTTCCAGCCCGTGCAGTTATAGAGGGTCATGGAGCCTTTGTCACTGTTCTGGTCGAACCCCTTGACTCTGTTGGAGAATGCCAGGCAGTTTATCAGGACTACGTTGTGCATCAGTGTCTTATCATCGCTGCCGCCCATCTTGAACCCGTTGCCGTTGCCCGTGCTCGCGCTGCCATTCTTCAGGTAGCCGGCCTTGAATGCCCAGCAGTTCTCATACGTGGTGGTCACATCATCCGTACCCCTCAGATAGCCATCATAGTCGTCGTCAGAGTTCTGCCACGCCCTGCAGCCATAGAAGTAGTTGCCGGTCCCTACGTCCATTTTTGGCGCGAAGCCATCGGCATCGCCCATATCCGAATCGCAGTTGTAGTATGAATCGCAGTTGATGATCTGGTTGTGTGCGGCGCCGCCGGCCAGCTGCAGGCCGGTATCGCGATTCTCATAGAACGAGCAGAACTCGATGATATTGTACGAGCCGCCCATCCATATCCCGTTGTCGCCCGCTCCTTTGATGTCGATACCTTTGATGTACCAGTAGCTGCCCGTAAGGTTTATGCCCCTGTTGCTGCTGCTCTCGGACATGCTGGAGAAGTCAAGGGCCGGACGCTCGTCAAGATAGGCCAGCAAGTAATACCTTGCCCCTGATGTGCCGCTCTTGGAGATGGAGATAGTCGTAGTATATGTGTGAGTCCCGCCGCGAATATAGATCGTGTCGCCAGGTACGACAAGCCCTACAGCCTTGGGGATCGTTTTGAAAGGATAGTCTATCGAGCCGTCGCCGGTGCTATCATCACCACTGGTGGCTACGAAATACGTGCTGCAATATGCCGGCCCAAGAACGCTAAGCAGTACGATCGCAGCGACCACCGCCATCTTGTACATCATGGTACCCTCTCCGGTCTGGAATCAGCTCACTGCCAGCATTCACTTGCGGGATCGCGGCTGCATGTGAGCCACTGGTCCGCAAACTTCAGTACGTCAAGCCAGTCCAGAAGCGTATCGGAATTCAGGTCAACCTCCGGCAGACCGCCTGCCCATGCGTTGGCCACGACCGCGTAGTCAGCGAGATCCACCTGGCAGTTGGTGTCCAGGTCGGACGTTATTGAGCCGGCACAATCATATCTCAAAGTCGTGGCTGATGCGCCGCCGGACCATCCTGTCTCGTTGCGGTTCGTGCTCTTGTCACGCGCCAGCACCATATACATATACTCAGTGTTATTCATAAGGCCGCCGTCAATGTACGTTGTGCTGTCCTGCCATCCCGAATCGTGGTTGGGGTCAGTGATGTTCGCAAAGTAGTATTCCACTCCGCTTGTGTCGCTTGCCGCAGTCGCCGTCATTGAAACCTGATATGCCCCAGTGGCATATGGCTGTGTTGCCCATGTCATGGGATTCGGCGTCGGAGCAGTGTTGTCGGGAAGACCTGCGCCCCCGTATATCGCCGTCACCTGGTCCTGTGTCAACGCATATCGATATATCCGAAGATCATCAACAGCACCCGGATACATCGCATAGCCTATGTACAGTGGCTCTGCCTGGCTAATGTTGCCCGTGTTGTCAGTGATCGTGCTTACAGGTGAGCCATTGATGTAAAGCCTTATATGGTCCTCTGCAGTATTGCGGACCGCTACGATGTGTACCCAGTCGTCCGTACATATTCCCGTGGTCGCAACGCTTATCTCCGTCTTTGTGACATTATCGTCTATCGCAAACCTGAATGCTGCATCCTTGCGATAAAGCTCATACCGCTTGCCGCTACCGGGGAAGTCGCCGCCGCCGATCGTACCCTTAATGAAGAGCTCATACTGGCCGGTATAAGATGTCGGCTGCTTCGCCCACATCGATACCGAGAAGCTCTCATTGGCAAAATCGATGGATGAGGCGTGCGGTACATACACCGACTGTCCGCCCGTCGCGAATGTCACGGCGTTGTCATATTTGCCCGCAGCCCATGTCGGCAAGGTCGAGCCCTGAAGTGTGCCGTCATTGCCGCCAATGCTGTCATGCGCGGTTGTGCCGCTGGTCTCGTTGAACATCCAGTAGGCCGCCGGTGGATTTAGCACGGGTACCTCGGGCATGATAACACTCAAGTGTCCTGACCAGTCGGTCTCATTGGCCCATGGACTTGCGTCACGTGCTTTGACCGCATATTCATAGGTCGCTCCGGGGGTCAGGCCTCCGTCAACATACGTCGCGCTGGACTGCCAGCCGGAATCATGCCCGCCAACGGATAGGTTGGCAAAGTAGTACTGTACACCGCCCGAATCCGCATCGGTCGCTGTCGAGGCTGTCATGCTTGCAGACGTCATAGAGACTGCATATGGCGCCGTCAGCCACGTCATCGGGTCCGGCGTTGGAGGAGTATCGTCAGGCTGTGGCGTGGCCGATGCAGTCCCAGACCAGCCTGTCTCGTTCTGATTTGTGCTCTTGTCGCGAGCCATCACCTGGTACATATACGTGACGCCCGTGGTCAGCCCGCTGTCAACATATGTCGAGCTCACCTGCCAGCCGGAATCATGCGTATCATCGGTCAGATTCGCGAAATAATACTCCACGCCCGAAACATCGCTGGCTGTTGTCGCCGCCATTGTTATGGTATCCCAACTCGTCGCCTGCGGCGACTGTGACCACGTCATCGGATCTGGCGTCGGAGCATTCGTATCATCAATGATGTTGTATGTCCCATCCGGAATCAGGCTGTTCAGATAGACTTCGAGGTTCGTGTAATCCGCGCTGAAGTCGTAGTTGTTCCTGTCGGCTGGATTTGTCGGACTCAGGCCGTTCGCGGTTTCCCATGCGTCGGGCATGCCGTCCTGATCCGTATCCAGCGGCGAGGGCAGTGAGTACAGCGTTGGCCAGCCGCCCACCTGCCCCTGCGTGTCTATTATCGCTCCTGTCCCGTTGATCACATCGTTTACAACTCTGGTATCGACCGAGTCTCTAACCGGCAGACTCGCACCCGCATGAGCCAGTACTCTGTCACGTGCATCCAGCGCCGTATCCGTCAGTATCGGCCCGGCATCGAACGGCGCCGACATCTTGTACGCCGTCTTCTGCGCCGTGGTCCAGCCGCCCTTGGAGGTATCCCAGTACACCCACTCCCAGTCATTGGAAGAGTATCTGTTCTGGAAATGGTTGCCGGCGTAGTAACCCCTGAAGTAGGTGCAGGCTGCGCTGTAGAGATAGCCGTTTGAGCCGTTCGGCCCCGCCTTGGCGTAGTTCCCCACGTAGTTGTATCGGCAGACGCTGTCGAGGTCCGCATCATACCCCGGCCGGGTCCCGCCCCAGTTGTATAGCACATTGTTGCGGAAGTCGAACAGCAGTCCGCAGGGGTCCTCCCAGTAGGGATTTCCATCGGACACAGTGCTGTCATAGTTCCCCGGACGCGGATTGCGCGAGTAGTTGTGGGCGAAAAGATTGTGATGATACGTGTACTTGGCGTCGTAACACCCGCGTATAAGCGCACCATAGCTGTGCGTGCCTTTGTCATGTATGCTGTGCCAGAGCGCTTCCGATATGATGCTCCATTGCACTGTAACGTTGCTAAGCGTCGGCTGGCTGGTCGAGCACGAGAAAACCTCGTCAACGCTCCAGCTTGCCGAGATGTGATCCAGTATTATGTTGTTGCCGCTATTGACAGATACCGCATCCGACTCCGTCAGGCTCTCATCGCCCAGTCGCGAGCGGATATACCGCACTATGACGTGGTTCGCGCTCACCGCCAGGTTGCGGTCGCGCAGACATATTCCGTCGCCAGGCGCGGTCTGACCGGCGATCGTGATGTAGGACTTGTTGATATTGAGATTCGACGCCAGCACGATCGTACCGGAGACATCAAAGACTATGGTCCTGCCCGTGCTGGCTGTGCCCCCTGCGGTGGCTATCCCGTAACGTAGTGTTCCTGGCGTACTCGTGTCGGCAAGGCTCGTGACGTGGTAAACGTCGCCACCTCTGCCGCCTACGGCATACGCGCCATGTCCTTCAGCACCCGGGAATGCCACCGGCACGGCGACCGCCCGACCCGCAAATACAGAGATTATTACCGCCCCGATAGCTGCCGCCATCACCCGTCGTGTCATACTGCCTCACGTTTACAGATGTTTCAGATACAAGATCTCCCCCGTCCCCACGCAACATGGCATCAGGTAATTCCCTCGCGCACCCCAGTATCATCCACAATTATATCAGAAACGCCCCCGAGAACCAAGAGATGTGAACGGACACCCGACATACTCTCTCTGATTCTCCCACACTTCTCGCCTTATTCGCTCAGAATAGCTAGGCCGGGGTAGAAAAGCCACGGCAACAGCCACAGCCCGATGCCCCAGAAAACCCCCTTTTCAAATTCCTGGGCCACACCCAGCGATATCCACAGCATCGTCCCACATGCCACCAGGCCCCCGGCTATGGGAACGAATCCCACGCTCTCGAGCGTAATATTTTCCCCCCATAGTGTCAGCATCCACATATTCGCCACCGGCATAAGACCGGTGAAGACCGCTAGGATAATCGCCCACTTCGGCCTCTCCGACACCAGCGACAGCACCCACAGGTTATAGAACGGCACAAACGCCTGCCACCCGCCATACCCCAGCTTCCTGAACAGCACATACCATGAACACTCTACTAGCAGCACAATCATGACTCCTGTCGCCACGACGACACCCCAGAAGGTGCCTGAGGCCCTGTCTCGCCACGTGAGTCTCGCCTCACGCTCCGTGCTGGCAATGATTGCCGTGCCTCGTTCGGTAAGCATCGAGATCGCACCCCCCTGCGCAGCAAGCGTTGCCAGCCCTTGGATCCTGAAGTCACCGCCATTTTCATCGAGATAGAGATTCACCGCTACAGCCTCACCCGCGGAATTCGGCTCATACGTCAGAGCATAGCAGTAGCCTCCGTCCTCTCTGCTGTATCGTGACTCGCACTTCTTAAGCTCAAGATTCGTTGCACGATTGACAAGTATCGCTACCTCTTTGAGTCTCTCGAACGATGCCTGCGAACGAAGACCTTCCGACATCGGCAATGTGATCTGCTCCGAGTTGGCGTCCGTCAGATACCCTATGTACTGCATCGCAAATCTGTCGGCCTTCGCAGTTTCAGCCTCGTGCGGCGGCCCCCCTGTGATAAAAAGCCCCGCAGCCACAACCATCAGGATGAGTGTTATCGCGATAGCGCCGCCCAGAAGCAGAATGCCCGGGCTGCGCTTTACTCCTGCATCCTCCTCATCTATCATGGCTGTGCGCTCTGCGGTCGTCTCCTTCCTCGTCACTTCGGGAATGCTTGCCGGCTGCGGCATTTCCCGGATCGTTCGGCCGATCGGCCCCACTTGGGCCGGAGCCGGCTCCTGCCTCAGCCTCAGCTCATCCGTGCCCTCCGCCGCCGGCGCCGGAGCCCGAGTCTCCGTGGAGTGCGGAACCGCAACCGGATTCCGACACTTTGGGCAGCGCACATTCTTGCCCGCGTGCTCCGCAGCGACCCCTATCTTCTGGTCACACATCGGGCAATAAAACTTGATGACCGCTCTGGAGGGAGCCGATGGTTCGGCTGGCTTGTCCGCCCCTGCAGTACCAACCTGATTCTCAGCCTTGCACCTCGGACATCGCACCCTCTGCCCCGCGTACTCCGAGGGTACGTCCTTCTCAAACCCGCAACTGCTGCACTTGAACCTGACCATTACCGCCGGACCCTCCGTTTGCACAACTCGTCGATAGACTGCTGGACGATGTCAATGTACCGCGCCTTTTTTCAGCACAGCAGACATATGAAACAATGGTGTGCTGTCTCATTCTCCAAAACGCAGCACTGCCGCGACTTACGGCATCTCCATAATACACATCCGCCTTCGGTAATTCAAGCGATTTCCGCCCACGGCTGCTTCGTCGCTATCGCCTTGCCAGGCGGCCTTGGATGTGATATCCTGCATGCATATTCACTCTATGGAGGCAGTACCATGGACCTGTTCGAAGCGATTACAAAACGCCATAGCTACAGAGGCGCCTTCCTTGAGACACCGGTTCCCCGCGAGCACCTGACCCGTATAGTCGAGGCCGGCCTGAAGGCCCCATCGGGAAAGAACTGCCAGACAACCACATTTGTCATTGTCGATGAGCCCGCCCTCGTCCGTGACATAGGAGCCATGAACAAAAACAGCAAAGCCATGCAGACAGCCGGGGCCTTCATCGCCTGCATAGTCAACGACCCTCACGTGCCTGTCGTCGGCGATATCTCCTTCGAGATCGAGGATTGCTCGGCTGCTGTGGAGAATATCCTGCTGGCAACCACAGCGATGGGTTACGCGACCGTTTGGATAGATGGATGGCTGCGAGGCGAGGACCGGGCCGAAAAGATCGGCCGGCTTCTCAAACTCCCTGCCGGCAAGAAGATCCGCATTATCCTTCCCATCGGCGTACCGGCCGAGCAGGCTGCCCCGCCGCCGAAGAAGCCTTTCTCTTCGCGTGCGTGGTACAACTCCTACGGCGGATAGCCGCACCGCACCAATAGTTCTTGTTGACTGAGCACGCCGTCGTGCTACAATGTTGTGTTCCCCTCGTATCCCGATTCTGCACCGACTGACTTGAGTTTGTTTAACGGAGTGACCGCGTGTCCATCCAGAATATCAGGAATGTGGCGATAATCGCCCACGTTGACCACGGCAAGACAACACTTGTCGACGGCCTGCTCTACCAGTCCGGCATGTTCCGAACCGAGGAGCTCGACGTCCTTGCCGGCGGCAAACTCGGCCTGATAATGGACTCCAATCCCATCGAGCGAGAACGCGGCATCACTATCCTCGCCAAGAACTGCTCCATCCAGTACACAGACCAGGATGGTACTGAATACAAGATAAACATCATTGACACCCCCGGCCACGCGGATTTCGGCGGCGAGGTTGAACGCGTGCTGAAGATGGCTGACGGCGTCCTGCTGCTCGTCGACGCCTTCGAGGGTCCCATGCCTCAGACACGCTTTGTACTTCGTAAGGCGCTCGAGAACGGCCTGCGGCCCATCGTAGTCGTCAACAAGGCCGACCGCCCCGATTCCCGCCCGAACGATGTGGTTAATGAAGTGTTCGATCTCCTGGTGCAGCTCAATGCCGACGACAAGGCCCTCGACTTTCCTGTCATCTTTGCATCTGCCAAAGAGGGTTGGGCTACAAAAGACCTCTCCCACAGAACCGACAACCTGAAATGCGTCTTTGACGCCATCATCCATCACGTTCCCGCCCCGCAGGGCGATGCCGACGCCCCCCTCCAGATGCTCGTCACCACGCTCGATTATTCGGATTACGTCGGACGCATCGCTATCGGCCGCGTCTTCAGCGGAACCATCTCCGCCGGCGAGCAGGTCACTGTCATCGATAGACAGAGCAAACATACTCAGCAGAAGGTAATGCAGCTGCACCAGTTCCACGGTCTCGGAAAAAAGCAGGTCGACACCGTAGCCGCGGGTGACATCTGCGCGGTCGTGGGCCTTGACCCGGTTGATATCGGCAACACAATAACCTGCGCCGAAAAACCATCACAGCTTCCGGTCATCGCCGTCGATGAGCCGACTATGCATATGACCTTCCGGATAAATGACGGGCCTTTCGCCGGGCGCGAAGGGAAATTCGTCACCAGCCGCCAGATAGCCGAGCGCCTCGAAAAAGAGTTGCATACAAATGTCGCCCTGCGCGTCGAGCCCGGCAAGACCTCGGACGAATTCAAGGTCTCGGGCCGTGGCCTGATGCACCTTGGCGTCCTGCTCGAGAACATGCGCCGCGAAGGATTCGAGCTCACCGTCGGCAAGCCCAGCGTCATCTTCCGCGAGATAGACGGCACAAAACACGAGCCGATAGAGCTCCTTGCCATAGATGCACCCGTCGAATGCCAGAGCACCGTCATGAGCCTCCTGGGCGACCGGCGTAGCGAGCTCCTGCGAATGGATACGAGAGGCGGAACCGGCGACTACGTCCATATGGAGTTCTTCATCCCCTCGCGAGGCCTCTTCGGCCTCCACGCCCGAATGCTCAATGCCACTCAGGGTCGCGTCGTGATGCATCACACCTTCGAAAGATATGAGCCCATGCGAGGCTCAATACCGCAAAGACAGGCCGGCGTCCTTATAGCGACCGACACAGGTATGGTCACCGCATACGCCCTCGATGCCCTCTTCGACAGGGGCTTCTTCTTCGTCAAGCCCGGCGACCAGGTCTACGAGGGCCAGATTGTCGGCGAGCACTGCAAGGATAACGACATCTGCGTCAACGCCACCCGCGCCAAGCAGCTCACCAATATCCGCGCAGCCGGCAAGGACGACGCTGCAAGGGTCAAACCCGCCAGAAAAATGTCACTCGAAGCAACGCTCGAGTACATCCAGGAAGATGAGCTCGCCGAGATTACCCCCCAGTCCATACGTATAAGAAAGCGGCTGCTCAAGGACGTCGATCGCCGTCGTGCCGCCCGAGCCTCCGGATAACCGCCCGGCCTGAGGTTTGCGACACCCCACCTTCACGGCTCAGCGTTTGCATTCGGCACCCTGTTCTGCTATATTGGTTGTTTTGTGTATGTGCGTTTCGCTGCGACCGGAACCGCCTCTTTGCGTTCAGTACAGGATTGCCGGATGAAGCCCTCAATATCGAAAAACGTCGAGACCTTCAGATGCACCAAGTCCCCCGTCCGCGAGATAATGGATCTTGCCAGCCCTCTCTTCTTCAAAAAAATCGGCCTCGACCCAGCCGAGGTCATATCCTTCTCCGGCGGCTGGGTGAACCATCAGGCCCCCATTGAGCTTCGTCAGGCCTATGCCGACCTCATCGCCGACGACAAACGCTTCCACATCTCCGGCGGCTACTCCCCCACTATTGGCATGCCTGAATGCCGTGCTGCCCTGGCGGATTATGAGAAATACCTCTTCGGCGCGGAGATGAAACTCGCCCCGGAGAATATCGCCATCGGCTGCAGCTCGACCCAGCTGACCTTCGACCTGATGTACATCATGCTCAGCCCCGGCGATAAGCTGCTGCTCCTCGACCCATCATACTGCAACTTCCCCTCACAGGTCACCAATCTTGACGGCGTGAGGATCATCCGCTTCCCGGTCATCGATGTGGCGACATGGAAATACATCGGCGACGAAAAGGCCAAAGAGTTCGCAGCCTTCATCCGAAAAGAAAAACCCAAGATGGTCCTGCTCGTGGCGCCCGATAATCCCACCTCCCAGGTCCCCGCGACGGAATTCATCAAGGCTGCCCTCGAAGCAGCCGAAGATGTCGGCGCGTTCCTCGTCATCGATTTCGCCTACAAGGAGATTGTCTGGGGCGATGGGTATCCGGAGTATTTTGCGTGGGGCCCCACCGACAATTACGTCTCGATACATTCCAACTCGAAATGGTGCCGCGGGCTCGGCAGGCGGCTGGGTTGGGTCGAAGGGCCGCAGCATATCGTCGAGGCCATCGAAGCCATTCAGGGCTCGTCAATATTATGTCCCGATTCGCTTCATCAGATGGCCCTCGTTGATTACATCAGAAAAGCCATTCCTGCCGGTACCGTCAAACCGTATGTGAAGAAGATGGCAAAGCTCTATCAGAAGGCAGCCGAGAGGACCGTTCAGGCGGTGAATGAACATCTCAAAATGCCGTGCCTTGTGCCGCAAGGCGGGCTTTATACGGTGATAAGGACGGGCTACGAGAGTTCTGAGTTCGCAAAGACGCTCATCGAAAAGACCGGTGTCATAGTTGTGCCCGGCTGGGGATTCGGTGACACATTGAAAGAAGCGGTACGCATCTCATACGGCCCGCTGGTCCACGACCTTGACAAGATAGATATCGCCATGAAAAAGGTCGGCGCTTTCCTGCGCAAATGAGGGGATGAAATGTTCCAGTGACGCGGGAACGGTGGCCAATGTGTCCTACCCTGAGGGGTAGGACAAGTCATAAGTCGTTAGTTGAGGGGTAGTTAGAGGTGGCCGGGGTGTTGTTTAGGCCAACAAGTCGATAAAAGTCGATTAGAGACTCTGTAATCATTCGGCAGCCGGAAATACGTCTTGCTCCCGGCCGCAACGCTGCCCTCTTCAGTGTGGGGCAAGCGTCTCGCTTGCTATCATCCTTTATTCCGAAGCCGGAGGCTTCGGCCACTCTGTCACCGTCCTCGTCGCCAATTTGGCGTGCTTCGGCGCCGATGCTGCGTTGTCAATGATATACTTACGGAACCTGCCAGGCTGACTCTCGCTTCGCACAATGTGGTCAAAGGACTCGTGTTGCCAGACCTGTCCGCTCCTTGCATCCTTTCTGTTGATCTCGTGCGCCGTGAACGACTTCCAGCTACGCAGAATATCCGTCAGCGAATGGTTTCCAAGAGGCATGATGATGACGCGGACATGGTTGGGCATGACGACCCAGTGATCGAGAACATAGCGTGTGCCTGCGAAGAACTCCATCGCGCCGGCAACGACCTGCCTGAACCATGGCTGCGAGAGGATGCACTTGCCACATCCGGCATCAAGCCATTCCTCAACGCGGTCATAGAACAGACGGGCATATTCCCTATGCTCTGCAGCGGTCAACACGCCTTGATGGCATCGCTGCCACGATTCCCGCTCAGCCTGCAGTCTGACAACTTCGCCCACCGGAAGCGAATCGGCCAGCCGAAAAGTCACGAAATGCAGGCTGCCTTGCTGAGACCAATGCGGCAGATCCCCTCGCGTTATGTCTTTGGGTGAATTCGGGTCGTAGAATATGCTCATATTTCCAGACTATCCCGCCTTTTAGTGTGGGGCAAGCATCGCGCTTGCCATGCTCCTAGAGTGGGGCAAGCGTCCCGCTTGCCATCTTCTCTTATTCCGAAGCCAGAGGCTTCGGCCACTCTATTACCGGAAACAACACTGTCATACACAGTGTCATTTTTGGTCAAACTCCAGCAGCTCCACCGGCGCGCCATCATCGATGATCATCGCCACCCTCACGCCCGCAGACGGAGATGATATCTCGCCCAGAAGGGTCTTCCCTTCAAGGGCAGCCTCCAGATCGTCCACCTCGAACGCGATATGCGGGACCTTCCTGACGAGCTCGGACACGGGGCTGTCCCGGTCAAACCGCATCCATTCGATCCCGTATGGACTTGTCTCGAAACCCGACACATGAATCCCCAGGTGTTCCAGATGCGTCTCGCCGGCCCGGGGAATGTCGGTAGGAATGCCGATATGATGGTATCGCCAGCCAAGCCTGGCCACCGCCGCCGGCGGCTCGTGATCTTTTCGTCTCATGTTCACTCTTTCACACCTTAGAGGCCAGATAGACGTTCCTAGAACCCTTATTTCCTCCGGCGCCTTCAGTCCTTCGCCTCGCTGGCCTGCCATCCTGCAAGAAGTTCCGCGTTGTCTACCCACATGACAAAGTACGGCGCCTCCGCGCCGCGCTTCTTCATGTAGAGCAGGAACGGCCGGTCGAAAACATAGTACACCGGGATTGAACTGGCATGCGATTCTGCCTCGGACTTGAGTTCCACCCCGCTTCTGTCCAGGCGGAACTCGGTATCCTGCCGGGCAACATCCATCCTCTGTCCCTGCATGCCAGCATCCAGAAAACTCCTCCCTTCGAGTTCTGCAAACCGATGGGTGATGCGGTAGGCGATATCCGGGACAAGCAGCACGTCGGGATTGAGACCCGACCGCCCGCGGCGCCTGCTGGCCGCTGTGATCTTCTGCTCAACGTCCGCCAGAGTTTTCGCCAGCGTCCCCTTTGGCTCGACCATGGCAATGACGATTTGATTGGGTCTTGAGGTACGGTCCAGGTCGATGATACATTCCGAACACTTTTCGAAAGACCCCTCATCCATGGTAACGTGCAGAACCACGGGCTGCTCGTGAAGCTTGCGATAGGCATAGTCGTCATCCCCGGGACGAATCCCAAACGAGCTCAGTTCCGTCGTGGTTCCTGCTGCGTCGGTGAAGACCAGGGGGCGGTCGTTCTGGAAATAGGGAATAGAGAATTTCTGGCACGCCTCCATGTACGCGTAGGCTACGAATGAATCCGGCAGGATGCCGGGGAAAGCAGGTGGTGCCTTTGCCGGGAACCTCTTCGCAAGGTCCTTGCCGATCTCGTCCACTATGCCCTTCTGATTCCAGCCTGTCGCAACATAGAGTACTTCGTTCGGGATCTGAACCCTCGGGTCCGCAGCCTCGTTGAGGGCCGAGGCCAGCGCAGGCGAGCCTTCCAGTGATACCGGCCCTTTGACCAGGTCGCTCTCCATAGCCTTCCACGCCGATAGGAAAGATGCGCACCAGACCACGTTCATTCCCCTCTCGATTGGCGCCTCCAGAGTGGCCGCAATCCGGGTCGTCTTCAGTTCCAGCGAGTTGCCGTCAAAAACGAGTTCACGGGCCGGGGCCTCGCGGCGGCTGCACGACGGGCATACGACGAGCCCAGCCAGAACAACCAGAATGACCATAATAGTCCTCATACGTCTCTCCCGAGGTTGAATGCAGTCCATGACGCCGGATTATAGTGTAGCCTCTGCGGCCTGTGAAGGCCCTGCATGAAATGAGGCAGATCTGCCACGCGACATTCCCTACCTGTCTCTGTTGCTGGCCACGACCATATACGAGAATCTCACCGGATAGCTGGGCTTGGCGACGGGCTCAAACCCTGATGATGAAAGCAGCTCTACCATCTGCTTTGGGCTGCGGAAATGGTAATCCCCGTCATGCTGGAAGAACCGCAGGTACAGATTGAGCACGTGTCGAATCCCCGGCCAGAACCTCGGCTCCACTACGTAGAGCCGACCTCCGGGCTTCAGCACCTTGCTGATAGCCGCCAGTGCATCCTGTGGACGAAGGAAATGGTGAATTGCTCCGGAGAGGACCGCGGCATCGAAGAACGAATCGGGCCAGGGTATGCCCTCCTCCACATCCGCCGTCTTCAGCTCGTGATGGACGCCCAGCCGACTGAGCTTCTCGCCGGCCTTCTCAAGTATCCTCGGCGCGATGTCAACGCCATAGACATGTGTTGCGCCATTTCTCGCGAGGTTGTCAAGCAGCCGCCCCGTCGCGCAGCCGACATCCAGCACGCGCATTGTGGCAAGCCCGGGTTTCAGCTCGGCAATGATGGCGTCATCCCACCTGGCCACCGGGAATACATGCATCCACCACATCTTGTCGTACTCCTCCGGCATGCGGCCGTTGTACGAGCGAAAACCGGTCGCCTTGTAGCGGTCGTATTTGCTGGTCTTAAGCTCCTGGTCACCCATATCAGCTCCCTCAAAGGCTGGGAAGGCCGTCGAATGCACCTATAGTACCGAGACCCCCGCCCTGTGCCAGAACCTTTTCCCCACATCTGCGGCAAGGAAACGGCGTAGAGGGATGTTGGAAAAGGGGTCTGACCCCCTCTTCCCTTCAGCGGCCCCTGGGATACCGTCTCCAGAACAAGCACGCAAGGACGCTCAGGCCGCCACTTGCGACAGAAGCTAAGTCCTTGCAATGAAAAGAGTTACGATATAGCCTTGTCACCTTGGAAAGAAGGCCCCAAATTTAAGTCCTTGCAGTATATGAACTTACGTATTGTGAGAGCCCAAACCACCCGCCAAATCCGCCACCGTTCCTGCGCAATCTTTACAGATTGCGCAGGAAACCCGAAATCCGAATATCGAAATCCGAAGAGGCCACGTTGCCGGCAAAATCTCGCCCCTCAAGGCCGGAAAAACAGGTTGACACGCCCGAACGTCCCGTTATAATACAGCGTTTTCTAGATTCAGGGAGCTTTCACATTATGAACGCAGCGAAGAGTTACATGGCGAAAGCCGGCCAGGTCGATCAGGCGTGGTATCTGGTCGATGCCGAAGACGCCGTGCTCGGCCGACTTGCCGTCAAAGTCGCCATGATGCTTATGGGCAAGAACAAGCCCACATATACGCCTCACGTCGACACCGGCGACTATGTTATCATCGTCAACGCCGACAAAGTCCGCGTCACAGGCTCCAAGGCTGAATCCAAGACATATCCATATTACACGCTCTACGTCGGCGGCTACAAGACCCCGTCGTTCAAAGACATGATGGAAAAGAAACCGGAAAAGGTCGTCGAACTTGCGGTCAAGCGCATGCTGCCCAAAACAAAGATGGGTACGGCGATGCTGCAGAAGCTGAAGGTCTATCGCGGCAGCGAGCATCCGCATCAGGCCCAGCAGCCGGTCAAGATCGAACTCTAAGCAACGCATTTGAGGATAAGATGACAGAACAGCAGGCAACTACTCCGATAGGCGAGACAGGCATACTCAGCGGCGCAGGCATCGCCGCTGCGTCCGAGCCTAAGACCGCGCCCGAGACTGAATCCAAACCCGGCGAGCCGAAGCGCGGCTTCTGGTGGGGCACAGGCCGACGTAAGAAATCCATCGCGCGCGTCCGCCTCAAACCGGGCGACGGAAAGCTGCTCATAAACGGCAGGGATGTTAACGATTACTTCAAGAGCGTGCAGGAGCGCGAGGCCGTCCAGAACATCCTCAAGGCTCTCAAAGCCGAGAAGACCTTTGATATCTACGCCAATGTCGACGGCGGCGGCACCAACGGCCAGGCAGGCGCGGTCGTCCTTGGCATCGCGCGGGCGATGAAGCTCTACGACCCCAACATGCTCCAGACCCTCCGCGACGGCGGCTTCCTCACACGCGACAGCAGGATGAAGGAAAGGAAGAAATACGGCCAGAGAGGCGCTCGCAGGAGGTTCCAGTTCTCCAAACGCTGATTGCATTGCGTTATCAGGGCGATTACAATGGCCGCGAAGCAAGTTACCTTCGCGGCCTTTTTTTGTGACTTAAGCTGCGGCAAGAGGCTCTCCAGATAAGGGATACGACATATGATCCGAGTAGCTATCATAGGTGCAAGCGGATATACCGGCGCCGAGTCCATAGAGATAATCCTGCGCCATCCAGAGGCCAAGGTGACATACCTCACCGCCCTGCCGGAGGAATGCGGCCACGTCGCTGATGTGTTCGGGCAGTTCAAGGGACGGTGTGACCTGGCGATCGAGCCGCTCGATATGTCAAAGCTGACGGAGCTGGCCGATGTGGCGCTGTGCTGCCTCCCGCACAAGGTCTCCATGGGCTTCGTGCCGAAGCTGCTTGCCGCAGGCCTCAAGGTCATCGATTTCAGCGCCGATTATCGCCTGAAGAATGTGAAGGTCTATGAGAAGTATTACAGCGTGCAGCACACGGACATAGAGAACCTCAAGAAGGCTGTGTTCGGCCTGCCCGAGCTGTTCCGCAGCAGGCTCTCCGGCGCGAGCCTCGTGGCCAATCCCGGATGCTTCCCCACTGGCGCGCTGCTTGCGATAGCCCCCCTGCTCAAGAATAAGCTCATCAACATGAAGGATATCATCGTAAGCTCCGTCACCGGCGCCAGCGGCGCTGGCAAGAATCCCTCCGTCAATTTCCACTTCCCTAATATGAACGAGAACATCTTCGCCTACGGCATCGGCACGCACCGCCACATGCCCGAGATGGAACAAATAGCCGGCGAGGTCGCGGGTGAGGAAGTAGAGATACTCTTCCAGCCGCACGTCGGACCGTTCGACCGCGGGATTCTCTCGACCGTCTACTGCACGCCGAAAGCGAACGTCACCAAGGAACAGCTTGCTGAGCTGTACGGCAGCTTCTATCGTTCGGAACCGTTTGTCCGTGTGCTCAATGCCTCGCCGATGCTCAAGAGCATCGTTGGCACGAATTACGTCCACGTCTTCCCGACGATATCGAAGGGCCGTATAGTGTGCTTCTCAACGATAGACAACCTGACCAAGGGTGCAGCCGGCCAGGCGGTACAGAACATGAACATCATATTCGGCATCGATGAGACCCTTGGCCTCCGCTGACATCCGGGAGCGAGGAAATGCCTAAGTTCAGAATAGCTGCGTGTCAGTTTCCCGTCGGCAGCAATATTGCTGAGAATGCCCGCTGGATCAGGAGATACATGCGACGGGCGAAAAAGGACGGGGCCGACATCGCCCATTTCCCGGAAGGCGCTATATCCGGCTATGGCGGCGTCGACTGGGTAAGTCTTGACGGCTACCAGTGGCAGACCCTTCGCAGCGAAACCGAAACGGTGATGGCGCTTGCCGCCCGGCTGCAGCTGTGGGTGGCCGTCGGCAGCATGCACAGGCTCAGCGGCGGCAATTTCCCGCATAACTGCGTGTATCTGATAGCCCCAAATGGCACAATAGCCGACAGATATGACAAGCGCTTCTGCATGGGCCGTGAGATGGAATACTACACGCCCGGCAACCATAGCGTGACATTTGAGCTGAATGGCGTGAAGTGCGCTCTTGCCATATGCTACGACCTGCGTTTCCCGGAGATCTACAGGGATCTGAAGCGGCAAGGCGTCGAGTGCATCCTGCAATCGTTCTACAACGCAAGGCAAAGCGGCCCCTCGGTCCATACCGATATCATGCGGCAGACCATGCAGGCTCACGCCGCCACGAATTACTTCTGGGTGAACATGACCAACTCCTCGGCATACTACAGCCCCTATCCATCGTGTTTCATCCAGCCCGACGGAAAGATAGTCAGGCAGCTGCGCTTCAACAGGCCAGGCCTGATGGTCAACGAGGTGGACACTGACGCGGAATTCTACGATGCCTCAGCCGAGTTCAGACAGATGGCTATGGACGGAATGCTGACGAACGGGCCTGTCCGGCTGGAGGATCCGAGAACCACTGACAGAACATTACTTTGATGCATACGGAGACATATGGCGATGAAGCACCTCAGGGAAATCGAGAGAAAGCGCAAGATGAGCCACCAGAAGCTTGTTGGCATGAAATCGCCTGCATATGCAAAGTTTCTCGAGATGGAACAGGCGACCTACTGTGATGGCAAGCTTGTCAAGGGCGTAAAGGAGCTGATTGCCGTTGGGATATCAGTGGTGCTCAACTGCGAATCCTGTATGCAATGGCATATAGAGCAAGCTGCAAAGGCAGGCTACAAGAAGGAACAGATACTCGAAGCCGTTGAGGTCGGCATGGAGATGGGGGGAGGGCCGGCCGTGGTGGCTGCGAGATTCACACTTGATGTGTTGGATGACGTATTCGGCAAAGAACGAGCCGGAAAGAAATAAAGAGGCCGCTCTGGTTCTCTAAGTGAAAGGCATAGAATGAACAATGATACCGTGACAGGGCCAGGAGGCTTCGCGGCTGCAGGTGTAGCCTGCGGCATAAAGACTTCAGGGAACAAGGACCTCGGGCTGATAGTCTGTCCCGGCGGCGCTGTGGCAGCCGGAGTATTCACTACTAACAAGGTCGTCTCCGCAGCAGTGATGGTCTGCAAGGAGAACCTCCGCAGTAGTATCATCTCGGCCGTCGTTGTCAACGCAGGCTGTGCTAACACCTGCACGGGCACCCAGGGTCTGAACAATGCCCGCGCTATGTGCAGCCAGACGGGCCGTAGGCTCGGCGTAGAAGCCGGCAAGGTCCTGGTCGCATCGACCGGCATCATCGGTCATCAGCTTCCCATGGATAAGATAACGCGCGGCATCGGTATGGCTGTGGAGGCCTGCGGCGACGACGAGCAGAGCGGTCGGGATTTTGCGCATGCGATAATGACCACCGATACCGTCGCCAAGCAGGCAGCCGCTACGGCAAAGATCGGCGGCGCGACCGTTACTGTCGCCGGTACGATAAAGGGTGCGGGCATGATCGGCCCCAATATGGCCACCACCCTCGGCTTCCTCACGACCGACGCCGCCATCACAAAGCCCATGCTCGCCAAGGCACTCCGGGGAGCGATCGGCAATTCCGTCAACAAGCTTACAGTCGACGGCCACCAGAGCACTAACGACACGGCACTGATACTCGCCAGCGGACTGGCTGGCAACCCCACCGTCAGAAAGACCGGTATGGATTATGACAGATTCGCTTCCGCCGTGATGGATGTCTGCGCAAGCCTTGCCAGACAGATGGCACTCGACGCGGAAGGCGCGACACGGATGTTCACAGTGGTTATCAATGGCGCATCCTCAAAAGTCGAAGCAGCCAGAGCTGCCCGGGCCGTCGCGGATTATCCCCTCTTCAAGTGCGCGGTCCACGGCGGTGACCCCAACTGGGGACGCATAATCTGCGCCGTCGGTTCCTGCGGCGTGAAGCTCAACCCCGACAGGCTCTCTTGCCGGCTGGGAAGCATCACAGTCTTCAAGAACGGCCAGCCGACGAAATTCGACGCTGCCAAGGCAAGCGCCATCATCTCACAGAAAGAGCACGTTATCACGGTTGACCTTGGCGCGGGCAGGTACAGCGATTTCTGCTATGGCTGTGACCTTTCGAAGGAATACGTGACCATTAACGCCGATTACCACACCTGAGAACTGCGGCAGACGAATATGCCTGACAAGCGCAGAATCATCAGAAAGGCTTCCCAACGTGACTATCCTGCGATGGTGGCCCTCCTGCGCCAGTGTGCAGCTGACATGCAGGCCAGCGGCAACGACCAGTGGGATAGCGAATACCCTCCCGCCGAAAAGGTCGCCAGTGACATCGCCCGCGGAACTGCCTGGGTATGCGAGCAGGATGGCGAGGTCTGCGGCATGTTCGCGATGGACGATGACCAGCCGCCGGAATACGCATCCGTTCAGTGGCGTCTGCGCGCAAGACGGGTCGCCGTCATTCACCGGCTCGCCGTAAGGCCCGCTCATCACCGCCGGGGGATCGCCTCCGCAATGATGGACTTCGCCGAGCATCAAGCAGCCGCTCGGGGATGCGATGTTATGCGTCTCGATACATACAGCCGCAACACACGCTCGATGCCGCTCTTTCCCAGCCGTGGCTACAGCCGGGTCGGTCAGGTCCATTTCCGGGACAAACCCGCCCAATTCTACTGCTTTGAAAAGCGTCTCTGCTGTACATAACTACTTGTTTTGTAGAGCTTTACGACCTGTCGATGCCGGCGGTTGTGCCGGAGGTCGCCCCCCCTGTCAGAACCGCTGGGCCTGTGCCCCGAAACGGAGGGCCCGGAACGCCGGAAAATGCTTGCAATAGGGGTCTGATTATGTAAACTCTGCGGAGTTTCTCGGCGAGCTATCAACGCTGTTGGTTCAGATAATTCAAATAAGGAGTCCGAAAGTGGGTAAGTCTCTAACTCTAGTGGCATGTCTGCTGTTGCTGGCGCTTCCCGGCATCGCACACGCAGCCGACGCCGAAGCCGAAGTAATGACCGCTGGTTGGGGTATCCTGATCTGCCTGGTATCGGCCATACTGGCGCTTGTATTCGCTGTCTACTTCTATAAGAAGATGATGGCTGCTGACGAAGGCAACGAGAAGATGATAGCCATCGCAAGGTATGTGCGCGAAGGCGCGTATGCTTATCTGTTCAGGCAGTATCGCGTTGTGGCCATCGTTTTTGCCGTGCTCGTGGCGATCTTCGCCGTGCTTGCATACTTCGGCGTACAGAATCCGTTCGTGCCGGTGGCATTCCTCACGGGCGGCCTCTTCAGCGGTATCTGCGGATTCCTGGGCATGAAGACGGCGACCAATGCATCGAGCAGAACCGCACAGGGTGCATCCAAGAGCCTCAATAGCGGCCTTCAGGTCGCCTTCCGCAGCGGCGCGGTCATGGGCCTCATTGTTGTCGGCTTTGGATTGCTCGACATCACGATGTGGTATCTTATCCTTGATAAGCTTGTTTACACCGCTGGGCACATGGCCGGTGGCTTCAAGCTCTTCGGTATCACACTTGTCCATGAGGGTATGGACCCCGCACGGAAACTTGTCGAGATTACCACCACGATGATCACCTTCGGAATGGGCGCTTCCACACAGGCCTTGTTTGCTCGTGTTGGCGGCGGCATCTACACCAAGGCAGCCGACGTTGGCGCTGACCTTGTCGGCAAGGTTGAGGCCGGTATACCAGAGGACGACCCCCGTAACCCAGCCACCATCGCCGACAACGTCGGTGACAACGTGGGTGATGTGGCCGGCATGGGTGCCGACCTCTACGAAAGCTATTGTGGTTCGATACTGGCAACGGCCGCTCTGGGCGCCGCTCTGCCACTTGCACACCTGGAATCGATAGGTCTCTCGCCGGTGAAGGCCGTGCTCGCCCCGATGATAGTGGCAGGCATTGGCATACTCCTTTCCATAGCCGGTATCTTCATGGTCCGCTGTAAAGAAGATGCAACTCAGCGAAATCTCCTGACCGCCTTGCTTCTGGGAACTCTCGGCAGCAGTGTCCTCATCCTCGTTGCCCTACTTGGAATGGTGAGCCTGGGTTGGATCACCTGGGGTATCTTCGGCAGTGTGGTTAGCGGTCTGGCAGCCGGCGTGCTGATTGGCCAATGGACCGAGATTTACACATCCGATGAATACGAGCCGACCAAGGGCATCGCGGGCCAGGCCCAGATGGGTCCCGCCACGGTCATTATCGATGGCTTCGGAACAGGCATGTACTCCGCCGGTCTGCCGGTGATAACGATCGTCATTGGCATTCTGTGTGCGTACGGCTTCGCCGGCGGTTTCTCGAATGTCGCCATGGGCCTCTATGGCATAGGCTTCGCGGCCGTCGGTATGCTTGCCACACTCGGTATTACTCTGGCAACCGATGCCTATGGCCCCATCGCTGATAACGCCGGCGGCAACGCGGAGATGAGCGGCCTTGGCAAGGAAGTCCGCCAGAGAACTGATGCTCTTGACGCTCTCGGCAATACTACAGCCGCCACGGGCAAAGGCTTCGCGATCGGAAGCGCAGCCCTCACCGCTATGGCGCTGCTCGCTGCGTATATCGAAGAGGTCAGAATATGGATCGGCAAGCTCGCAATGGCTTCCGAGAACGGCCTTTATCAGGTCGGTCGCGTGTTCTTCTTCAAGGGATTTGAACCTGACGAGAAGGTCAGAGCAGCCTTCGACGCCGCCAAGACCGACGGTGCCATGCTCGTCGGCAACGCAACCGCGCAGTTGAGCGACTTCGTCGAGGCATATGACCTTACAATAATGAACCCCAAGCTCCTCTGCGGCCTCTTTCTCGGCGCGATGATGTCGTTTGTGTTCTGTGCTATGACAATGAAGGCTGTCGGACGCGCTGCTGGCGCCATGGTCAATGAGGTCCGCAGACAGTTCAGGGAGATAACAGGCATCATGGATGGCTCGGGTAAACCCGACTATGCCAGGTGTGTTGCTATATCAACGGCAGGCGCACAGAAGGAGATGCTGCTGCCGTCGCTGCTGGCGATCATCATTCCCGTTGTGACAGGACTTCTGTTGGGAGTCTCGGGCGTGATGGGCCTTCTGGCTGGCGGCCTTTCTACAGGCTTTGTTCTGGCGATAACGCTGAATAACGCAGGCGGTGCCTGGGACAACGCCAAGAAGTACATTGAGAAAGGCGCCTACGGTGGCAAGGGCAGCGATGCCCACAAGGCTGCCGTCGTCGGCGACACGGTCGGCGACCCATTCAAGGATACAAGCGGCCCCAGCCTCAACATCCTCATCAAGCTGATGACGATGGTCAGCGTGGTCTTCTCCGGCGTTATCGTGAAGTTCTCGCCTCAGATCGGCCAGTTCCTCGGGATCGGCAAGTAGGCCAAATCTGTTGACTGGATAGTTCTATTACGGTAATGTATCGGGGCGGCCTGTGTAGGCTGCCCCGTTCTTTTTTCGCCATTTTCCGGAGAGTGTAATTGGCAAAGCCTGCAGTGAAGAAGACCGGCACAAAGCGGCACGCCGCCCCAGCCGGCACAACGAGAAAAATGACCGCCAGAAAGAAAGAGGTTCCCGCGCGAGCTTTCGCCGTGGAATCCGCCCGGATAGCAAAAGAGAACAGGTGTACGGATGTGGTGGTGATGGACCTGCGGCGGCTCAGCAATACCACAGACTACTTCGTCATAGCGACCGGTACAAGCAACAGGCAGATGCGCACCGTCGTCGACGAGATATCCAAAGCAGCCAAGGATATTGGCAGAATGCGACTGGGCATGGCCGGCTATGAGCAGGCCAGATGGATAGTCCTCGACCTGATAGATGTGGTTATTCATGTCTTCGACCAGGAATACAGGGACTATTACGACCTCGAGATGCTCTGGGGTGATGCGAAGAGGGTGAGGGTGCCGGCAACAAGGCTCAAGAAGGAGCGGTAATGCGACCGGCCATCGAGATACTCGAAGAGCGGCTAAGCAAAGCCTTGAGTGAAGCAGCGGGTATCGCTGACGGCAAAAAGGGGTCTGACCCCTTGTCTTCCCGGGGTCTGACCCCTTTTTACCCGGCTGTTGTCCGTCCCGCGACCGACCCAAAATTCGGCGACTATCAGGCCAACGGCGTGATGGGAGCGGCTAAGAAACTCAGACGCAATCCGCGCGAGCTTGCACAGGAAGTGGTTGGGCTCGCCAGGCTCTCCGACATCTGCGAGACTCCCGAGGTCGCAGGCCCCGGCTTCATCAACCTCAGGCTGAAAAATGAATATATAGCTCGTGCGCTCCTGGAGATAAACAGCGACACCGCCGGCAGGCTTGCCATCGAAAAGACTGCAAAGCCACAACGGATCGTCGTCGATTACTCCGGCCCCAACATCGCCAAGGAGATGCACGTCGGTCACCTCCGAAGCACCATCCTCGGCGACTGTATCGCGCGAATGCTCGAGTTCCACGGCCACACCGTCATCCGCCAGAACCACATCGGCGACTGGGGCACCCAGTTCGGAATGCTCATCGCCTACGTGCGAGAGCACTATCCTCAAGCCCTGAAAAAACCCGAGTCGATCCACATCAGTGACCTTGAGCTGTTCTACAAGGATGCAAAAACCAGATGCGATGCTGACTCTGGTTTCGAAGCAAAAGCTCGCGCAGAAGTTGTCAAGCTCCACAACCACGACCCAGAGACAATGGCAATCTGGCGATACATTGTCGATGAGTCGCGCCGTCACTACCAGCCCCTATATGAGAGGCTCCGCGCTACACTCGAGCGCAGGCACGAGCAAGGCGAGAGCACCTACGCCGATTCGTTGGCGGACGTTGTTTCAGAGATGCAGAATAAAGGCCTCGCAGTTGAATCCGATGGCGCAACCTGCATATTCCCCGAAGGCTTCAGGAACAAAGATGGCCAGCCGCTGCCCTTCATAATCAGGAAAAGCGATGGCGCCTTCCTCTACGCCACAACCGACCTCGCCGCCCTGCGCTATCGCCTGAAAGACATCCGCGCCGACAGGGTCATCTATGTCACCGACGCCCGCCAGAAACTCCACTTCGAGATGCTCTTCGCAGTTGCGAAGATGGCCGGCTGGGTGAAAGATGGCGTACGGCTCGACCACGTCATGTTCGGCAGCGTCCTCGGCGAGGATGGAAAACCCTTCAAGACCCGCAGCGGCGAGAACGTCAAGCTCGCCAGCCTGCTCGACGAGGCCGTGACAAAAGCACGGACCGTCGTTGAGGAAAAGAACCCGGACCTCACTGACGAAATGAAGACCCGCATCGCTCGCGCCGTCGGTATCGGCGCCGTCAAATACGCCGACTACTCCAACAACCTCGCAAGCGATTACGTCTTCAGCTTCGACCGTATGCTCGCGCTCGAAGGCAACACCGCCCCCTACATGCAGTATGCCTACGCCCGCGTCAAATCCATCGAACGCAAGTCCGAATCGAAGGATGTCGATATCGCCGCTGAGCTTTCAGGCGTGACAGAGCTTCATCTCGATGAGCCCACGGAGGTGGACCTGGCCAAACACCTGCTCCGTTACGGGGAAGTGATCACCTCGGCCGCAAGTGACTACCGGCCCAACTACCTCACGACCTACCTCTATGACCTGGCATCGAAATTCAGCGCGTTCTATTATTCCTGCCCCGTGTTGCAGGCCGACGCCGCGAAGCGCCCCACCCGATTGATGCTCTGTGACTTGACCGCGCGGGCCATTCGCCACGGCCTTTGCGAATTGCTGGGAATCGAAGTTGTAGAGCAGATGTAGCACGCGCCGCTTATTCGCGCCGCAAATAGAAGCGTGCGTCCGGAAGGACGCCGATGGGGACTGAACTATGAAGCTATCTCAGAAACAACTCAGCGTAAGAACAAACGCCCGCTGCGAGATGCGAGACATTACCTCCGAAGTCCGAACAATCGTCCGCGACTCGGGCATCAGAAGCGGCAATGTCACCGTCTTCTGTCCGCACACCACCGCCGCCATCACCATCAACGAGAACGCCGACCCGTCCGTGACTCACGACATCCTCCTCACCCTCGAAGAGCTCATCCCCGAAAACCGCCGCGGCTACAGGCACAGCGAAGGCAACAGCGACGCCCACGTAAAAAGCTCCCTCGTCGGCTGCAGCGAAACCATCTTCATCGAAAAAGGCTCCCTCGTCCTCGGCACCTGGCAGGGAATCTACTTCTGCGAGTTCGACGGCCCGCGATCACGAACCGTCATCGTCCAAATCATGGGAGAGTAGCGCGCGCAATGTCACGACCTCGCGGCCGATGCGCATAAAAATGGCGAGGTGGTGGTGCCGGCTGGGGGGGAAACCGGTGGGCCACTCTTCCTCGCCGAGGCTCGGAAACACCGCGGCCACCTGCGGTGATAGATTCGTGAACTTGTCAAACGGTACAATCCCGTACAACTCAGATGGTCCCGTACAACCCCTTTCAACACCGTTACTATATCCACTCCATCGGCACAATGCAAGCGAAAACTTGTGGTTTGCCGCAATAATTTCAGACTGTTCGCATCCTATCCGCCCCTTCGTCGATGTCGCCGCAGCCTGCCAGCTGTGCGCCGCCCGCAACATCTGACCCTGTGTCCGATGTCGGTTCCAGCTTGATAAGGCAGCCTTTTCAGTGTAGAGTGTTACCAGATTTTCCGCCGCGACTTCGGACCAACATTAAGGTGTGTAGATGTCCAAAACTAAGACAAAGCCTGTTCTCGAGAAGATCGTCGATAGCGCAAGAGATGTCCAGCAGAAGGTCCTCAAGGGCCAGAAGCCCGTCATGGATACACCCGTCCGAAGCCTGGCAAACGTCAAATACCTCGCCAAGCGCGGCCATTTCGAGATGCTCGGCAAGAGCAAGAAGCGCACTCTCACCGTCAGCACCGTCAAAACCTTCGCCCAGACCCTCAAGATGATGGCCCTCGCCAAGGAGCTTATCGTCACCAGCGACATGGCAACTAAGCGGGAAGCCTACTACATCAGTAAGAACTGGGGCAAGGCCGGCTTCGCGGAGCAGCCCGAATCCGATACGATAATGGACGATATCGAAGCCATGTTCGGCGTCAACCGCGAGCAGCTCAAGTTCATCCCCGAGGAAAAAGGCGGCGATGTCGCCGGCCGTCTCGTCGTCATCGACAAGGATGCCAAAGGCAATCGCCTCAGAATAGACTGCACCAAGTTCGGCAGCGGCGCCTACTCTATCCCCATCGATGTCGAGGAGCTCGAGTTCCAGGGCAGGGCCGATTTCATTCTCGCCATAGAAACCGCCGGCATGTTCCAGCGCCTCGTCAAATACGACTACTGGGACAAGGCCAACTGCATCCTCGTCAGTATGGGCGGCGTGCCCACCCGCGCCTGCCGCAGATTCATCCGACGACTCGCCGACAAGATGCGCATCCCCGTCTATGCCTTTGTCGATGGCGACCCCTACGGCTACTTCAACATCTATCGCACCCTCAAGGCCGGCAGCGGCAATGCCGCGCATCTTAACCAGTATTTCTGCGTCCCCATCGCGAGCTTCCTCGGAGTTACCCCGCAGGATATAATCGACTACAAGCTGCCCACGCATCCCCTGAAGGACGTTGATATCAAGAGAGCCAAAGACGCCCTCCGCAACGACCCCTTTGTCAAGCATCACACCGAGTGGCAGGCAGCCATCAATCAGATGCTCAAGATGGGCGTACGTGTAGAGCAGCAGGCCTTCGCAAAACACGGTCTCGACTTCGTCGTCAATGAATACCTCCCAGCCAAGCTGAAAAACACGAAGAAGTTCCTCCCATAGCGGCCGCTGCCCACGGCCGGTTTTGGACTGGAAATTGCAGCCCGCCCGTGTTATTCTGACTTGGTCGGGATGATAATTGGCAATAATGCACTTGTGGCAAGCGGTTATGGTCGACGTATCTGAAAGGATTCAACAGGTAGAGGAAAGGATTGGCCAGGCCTGTGCACGCTCCGGCCGTGACCGCCGGGCTGTCAAGCTTATCGTTGTCACCAAGTCCGCCTCTATCGACCAGATCAGAGCCATCCTCAGGCTTGGTTATAACCACCTTGGCGAAAGCAGGGCTCAACAGCTCCGCCAGGTCATCGGTGAAGTCAAAGCCTTTCTCGCGGAAAACCCCGGCGACGGATTCCCTTCCGAAGTCAACTGGCACATGATCGGCCACCTTCAGCGCAACAAGGTCCGTCAGGTCCTTCCCTCGCTTAGCCTCATTCATTCCGTCGACACACTTCGCCTTGCCGAGGAGATTGACAAAGTCGCACGCAACCTCAATCTCAAGCCCAGCATCCTACTCCAGGTCAATGTCAGCGGCGAAGCCCAGAAATTCGGCGTCCCCATCGGCGCAGCCACGCACCTGGCTGAGCAGTTTGCCACCTTCGAACACCTCCGCCTCTGCGGCCTCATGGCTATGGGCCCGCTCACCGATAAAAAGGAGGAGATAAGAAGCTGCTTCGCAAGAGCACGTGACCTCTTCATCGAGATCAAAGGCGAAAAACTCGGCGGCCCCCACTTCAAGGAGCTGAGCATGGGTATGAGCAACGACTATGAGATAGCCGTTGAGGAAGGCTCCACCCTCCTCCGCATCGGCAGCGCCATCTTCGCATGACGCCTCTCTTTCCTCCTCCTACTAACTACTATCTACTATCTACTTTCTTCTGACAGCACGACCCATCTCCGCAGCACGACGAGCACCCGCTTCTCCCCTTTCCAGTGAATACACGGTACAGCGAGATGCCGCACATGATCAGCACAAACACTACTATCGAAATTGTCACAATTCTCTCGATCATTACGCACCTTCAGACCAGAAGGCTGCCCACCTGATACACCACTAATGTTACTACGTACGCCAGCGCCGTCAGGCCCACCCATTGCGCTATCGCCCAGCCCAGACTGCCCGTTTCACTCCTGGTTACCGCGAATGTCGCCACGCACGGCGCACTTATAAGGCAGAAAAGCATTATACAGAATGCCTGAAGTCGTGAATAATCGTGCTGCAGTGCCGCCCGCAGCGTATCCAGATTCCCATGGATCTCGCCCAGCGAATACACGATCCCCATCTGGCTCACAAACACCTCCTTCGCCGCGACCGCCCCTATCAGCGCCGTCCCCACCCGGTAGTCAAATCCAAGCGGCCTGATGGCAGGCTCCAGCGCCTTGCCCACCCTGCCCACCAGCGAGTTCTGTAACTCTACCTTCTGAGCCTGCTCCTGCGTCAGCCCCGCAAGCTGCTCGGCCGTCGGCTTCGGATAGCTCGCAGCCGCCCACAACACTATCGATATGGCAAGTATGATAGTCCCGGCTTTCCGCAGGTACATCCATCCACGTTCCCACATATGCAGCAGGAGACTCTTCGCGGTCGGTACCCTATATGGCGGCAGCTCCATCACGAATGGCATCGCCTCCCCCCTCAGAACCGTGACGCGAAGCACCTTAGCCGCCCCTATCGCAAGCACAATGCCTATCACGTATATCAGCCACAGTACCGGCGCTCGATAGCGCTCCGTAAAGAAAGCAGGTATTATCAGCGAGTATATCGTCAGCCGCGCCCCGCACGAAAGAAGCGGCGTCACCATTATCGTCGTAAAGCGGTTCCGCCGGTTCTCGAGTATCCGCGTCGCAAGTATCGCAGGCACCGTGCACCCGAAGCCGATTATCATCGGAATAAAGCTCTTACCGTGCAGCCCCATCCTGTGCATCAGCCGGTCCATTATGAACGCCGCGCGAGCCATATATCCCGTATCCTCAAGTATCGCTATGGCCAGAAAAAGTATCAGGATGTTCGGCAGAAAGATTATGATTCCGCCCACGCCCCCTATCACTCCGTCGATGATGAGCGACTTCAGCGGGCTTTCCGAACCCGCCGGCCACAGCGAGGCTATCGCTCCGCTCAGCCATCCGAACCCGTGCTCCAGCCCTATCATTGGCCATTTGCCCAGCTTGAATGTCGCGTAGAACACCAGATACATCATTACCACGAATATCGGCACCCCGAACACCTTGCTCGTCACCACAGCGTCAATGCTGTCCGTCATGTCGTGACGCCGCTCGACCGTCGCCTTGACAGCCTCGGTGCACGCCCCCGATATGAAACCGTACCGCCGGTCCGCTATCACCGTCTCGGCCTCATCCCTCAGCAGCTCCTTGATGCGCGACCGCGCGCTCGCCACCGCCGCCAGCACATCCTCCCCGAATCCACGTGTCATCACATCAGGATCATGCTCCAGAAGCTTCACGCACAGCCACCGCCGCTGGTACTCCGCCAGCGCTGGATGGTCCGCCGGTACTATTGCCTCAAGTGCTTCTATTTCCTTCTCAACCACCGGCCCGTATCTTACGAGATTCCCCGGCACTTCTCTCGGCGCCTGCGCGATCTCTATCGCAGCCTCAAGCAGTGCATCAGCCCCCTTTCCGCTCGTGCCCACCGTCTGAACCGCCGGAGCATGCAGAAGCTTCGATAGAAGCTCCGTGTCAAATTTGACCCCGTTCCGCTCCGCGACATCCGACATGTTCAGCGCCAGAACCAGCGGCGCCTGCAGCTCTATCAATTGCGTCGTCAGGTAAAGATGACGCTCGATATTGCTGCTGTCAAGGATATCCACAACTACATCCGGCCGTTCATCCATGATGAAATTGCGGACTATCAACTCCTCCGCAGAATATGCCGACAGGCTGTATGTCCCCGGCAGGTCAACTATTCTCATGCGCTGACCTTTGTATGTCCGGTAGCCCTCCTTCTTCTCCACCGTCACCCCGGGATAGTTGCCGACGTGCTGCCGTGCGCCTGTCAGCGCGTTGAATACGCAGGTCTTGCCGCTGTTCGGATTGCCGGCAAGAGCTATCGTTATCGTCCCATCGGCGCGGCGGCTCCGGCCCATCGAAAAAGTTAGGCGCGCCGAACTTTCAGTCGGAGGATTGTTTGCGTTCTCAGCCTTGTCCATTCATCTCACCAGTATCTTGTGGGCTACCCCCCTGCCAAGGGCTATCCGCGTCCCCCGAACCCGCACGATGAACGGCCCCGGATGCCCGTTGCGTATCACCTCGACCTCGGCGTTCGGCAGCATGCCCATCGCCGCCAGGCGCCGCGTCACACCATGCCCGCCGTCGATAGCCACGATATTCACCCGCTGACCGTCTGCCACATCGGATAGTGTCATGATCCGTTCTTCTTTCCTGTCCATTTCTTTGCCTTCGCAGGTGCCTTCTCGCGCTGCTTTCCACACAGACTGCGGAATCTGTCCGCCGGACATACCCCGCCCGAATCAGGCTCCATCACAAAGTCCACAAATCGCACCAGCCGCGTTATCACCTTCGGACCAAGCGCATGCTCCGTCCTGCACGCCGCCTGCTGAGCCAGCTCAGGCTCAACACCCATCACATCAACGAAGAAGCTCTTCAGAATGCTGTGCTTGCGGGCGATCCGTGCAGCCTCTTCCGTCCCCTGCTCCGTCAGTGTGATGTAATCGTATGGCCGGTAGTTCACCAGACCCTTCCCAGACAGCAGCCGAAGCGCACCCGTCACCGACGACTTGGCCACGCCAAGCGTCTCGGCAACATCCTTCGCCCTGGTGATGCCCGACTGATCTGAGAGGTTGAATATCGCCTCCAGATAGTCCTCCAGCGATTCGCTCAATTTCATACCTGCTGCCTGTGCCATTGACTCCACCTGTTAGATATATCTAATATAGTTAGTCGCGCCTAACTTGTCAACACAATTCCAGCCCCCCCGATTGCCCGGGCATCTCACCGCCCGCCTGACTCTCTAACCTCTTGCCTGACAACCACTTATACGAATCCTAGACAATTCTCACGCGGCAATGTAGGGGCAGACCTGTGTGTCTGCCCGCTCTTGTAGGGGCACGGCATGCCGTGCCCGCTTATGCTATCTTGGAGTGGTGCAAGCATGCCCACTTGCCATCTTCAACGTGGCTTACGCCTCCCGCCCATCGGAGGGCGGACATTCTTGTCCGCCTGTTTTCTCCATCGCGCAGCGATTCGACTTCAGGACCACGACGTGGTCCAATATGAATAGCCCCAGGTCCAACTTCTCTTGCGTCGTCGTAGTTCGATGAACGAAGGCGGGTCAAAGGACCTGGGGTAAGCCACGCCCTACGCGCCCCTCTTCGTTCCTCTTCCGACCCTGAAGGGGTCGAATAACAACGTAGCTCGGGCGGCCTCGCCCGAGAAAAAGAATCTCTTCCTTCAACCATCTCCCGACTGCCGACTTCCGACTCATAAACAGCCGGCCGCGCTGCCCGACAAAATGGGGTCTGACCCTTTCTCTTAGGGTAAAGGGGACTGGCTCGAATGCCCCTTGGGGGCAGAGTGCCTGTCCCCTTTACCCAGGGTCTGACCCCTTTTCCGCCCGCCGTGTCTCCGGCATCAACGAGCCGGTAATAATGATTGACTGTACAGGTGCGAGCGAGGTAAGCTATTGCCACTATTACGATGGCTGCGCTAGCATAATAGTCTTTCAAATACCGCCGGGCAGACAGTCGAGGCCTGCAGCTACGGCCACTTCGGCTCGCCCACCGTAATGACCGGCCGGCGTCCCGATGTACATCGGGATTCACCGGCCGTCAGTATGACTCGTGATAAGCGGCAGTGCAGCATTAGACTGGCAGATACTGCCTCGACCCGACCCGAAGCCCGAACTCACAACGCAGGTATCGGTCGGCAAATATGCAGGAGCTCAGATATGCCTCGGTGCGAGCGGTACTTGGACGGTCAAAAGCCTGGCAAAGTGATGGAAAGGGTAGATGTGCATACGCTAGTCTTCATGCTTGGCATAGTGATAGGGTTGTTTGAGACCAGCCCGAGTGCTGAGGCATCCCCTGCGATCTGCAAGATCAAGCACGAATACAGTACGCCGCTCCAGAGGAAGTATGATGTTAACTTGCGGGAAGTGACAGTACTCAAAGCGCTCGATGATTTCGGAGAGAGCAAATTGTCCGGCTCTGATGTTGGCATGTCCTTCAAGACGTCCATGGAAGCCCTGGACCTTGTGGTGTATTTGAAGAGCATACCCGATTGGGTACCTGAGCTACTGAGAATTGGTCAGATAGATGGGCTGCTCATGAGCCACGCGTCTTCCGACAAATCGCCGGGAGAACGCTGGATAGGGGCCTCCGGATCCGATAAAGGTCTGGATAAACTCGTGCAGACCGTGGGTGAGAGAATTGAAGTTTTACGCATTTCAAGGCATAAGATCAAGCGCATCACCATTCAAGGGAAAGGCATACCCCTAGGCCAGATCATCGGTCTTATCGCACAGAGGGCGGATATGGGAATCGATATGGGTCAGTGGGGAGGGAGGATAATCCCAGGCCGTCGATTGCTTGACTGGACTGCCGCAGGTTCGTTCTTCGTCTACCTCTCACAGGAGGACTCGTCCAACCGGCTCGTCCTGCAGGTGTTCTGCGACCCTGCCAATCTTCAAAGCATATATACCCTCAAGATTTCGGACGTCACTATCAGGGACCCAAATGGCCGGAGCCGGACGATCCCTGGGGACTTTGTCGTGGGGCAGGTCGGCATCGAGTGGACCAGCGATGATTCTGTGGAACTTGACGGCGGAAGCACTGTTACAGCAAAGATATCCAGCTGCGACCTGATAAATGAATACGTCCTTACGCAGATTGACAAGGACACGAGTATCAGCGGGTACGGCATGGATATAAGAGCAGCCAGGACATTGCCCGTGGAGGAGCGGCCCAACGATCCATTGATTTCTGTCGACGTTCATGAGCAAGTTAAAATCCTTCTTTTTCTGCGGATTGACCTGCCCGAGAAGGCCGAAGTTCGGGTACTGAAGGTCTGCCGGAGCAGAGGGCCTGCTGATTGCAGCAACTGGCGGAAGCCGGTTGAAAAAGATCCTCGCGGCTACGATTGGAGTCGCCAGGGGTACGATGCAGTAGATGAGTATGACGGTTTCCAGGAAGACACGAACGACTTCCTTCCGATAGATGTGCTCATGGCCAAGTACGAGCCGAGAGAAGTCAAACTGGCCACGATGGTGCCGCGGGGATACTTTCGGCGATTAAGCCCTGAGCAGACCCTGGAGGTGGCTCAGAAGCGGGCCCGGGCGGAGGCCCAGGCGCGGCATACCCTTGTCTGCCGTGAACTGCCTGCGGACGTGAACTATACACACAGGGATAACATACACCTCTTTGTTTGGGGCTCCGACCCTAATAGGACTTACTTCACGATGTCTCTTCCTCCCGCTCTGGCCGAGAAGAATGATCCGGGAGAATTGGCGGAAGGACTTGCGGCTGACATAAAAGCAAAGTGGGCTAACGTTTCATCTGTCGAGGTAACGGACTATGCAGCCGGGAAGTTCAGCGGCAAGCAGGTCGTCTGCCAGACGCTGTCCAGCGGGAGGAAGGATACGGAGGTTATATATTACTTATGGGATGGCAATGTCATTTGGATGGGGCAATTCGGGCTTGAGGACGAAGGAGACTTCGAGAAGGTCAGGGCCATACTGACTGCCTGCGACGGCGTTACTAACTAATCGCAGCGGCTGGCCAACAGGGAAAATAGTGGAAGAAATAAAGGGGTCAAGTACAATTATCTGCGCCGTCACTACCTCGTGACATTAGCACTTCCCCTCAAATCATCGCCATCAGCGTAATCAGCGTTTCCCTCGCGCTTCGCGTCCCGATGAACATCGGCGTTCTTACCCCCATCTTTTCCGACGACTGACCACCGACCACTTCTTCTCTTCCTACTATCTACTATCTACTTGCTACTCTTTGACACCTTCTCCGTGTCCTCCACCTGAACCTTGCACCTACCCAGCCACCTCTTCCCCTTCTTTGCATACTACTATCTGCTACCTGCCATCTACCCTGCTCTGCTGCCTTCTTCTCTCTTCCTCCTATCTACTATCTACTTGCTACTATCTACCCTTCATCTACCTTCTATCTGCCTCCCGGCGCCCTCCGATCGCCCTCTCGCTGCCGCCTTTTCGAGGAATCTGCTTGACAAAACAGCCGGTTTTCCCGATATTACTGTGTTCTAAGAGTCGGTTCCGAAAGAAACCGACTCCTTTTTCCCCGATAGCTCAATCGGTAGAGCGAGCGGCTGTTAACCGCTAGGTCGTAGGTTCGAGCCCTACTCGGGGAGTTGGCTGCCAGTGATGGCAGCCTTTTTTGTGCGCTGTTGACAGAGCCCTAAGCCCTGCTATTATCGGGCTTTACGTGATGAGCGACAAAGGAGTCCTACATGAGCCCCGTATCCGCACCCCTCTTTCGCGATCCCATCCACGACGGAGCAGCCGACCCCACCGTAATCTGGAACCGCCACGAAAAGACCTGGTGGCTCCTCTATACCAACCGCCGGGCCAACGTCCCCTGCCAAGGCGTCGCCTGGGTCCACGGCACTGATATCGGCATCGCCTCCTCCCCAGACCGCGGGAAGACCTGGCTCTACCGCGGCATCATCCAAGGCCTGGAATACGAGCCCGGACGCAACACCTGGTGGGCGCCGGAGGTGATCTGGGAAGCGGGCGTTTATCACATGTATGTAAGTTATGTGCCAGGGGTGCCGCGTGATTGGAGCCGGCCAAGGTATATTCTGCATTATACGAGCAAGGACCTCTGGCAATGGGATTTTGAGAGCAGGCTGGAGCTTTCCTCACAAAAAGTGATCGATGCCTGTGTGCATCGCATGCCCAGTGGCAGGTGGCGAATGTGGTACAAGGATGAGGCAAACCGCTCAAATACCTGGGCCGCCGACAGCACCGACCTCTACACGTGGAAGGTGGCCGGCCCGGTAATCAGTGGCCCGGGCCACGAGGGCCCCAATGTGTTCCAATGGAAGGGTTACTACTGGATAGTTACGGACCAGTGGAAGGGCCTTGGGGTCCATAGATCCGACGACTGCGAGAATTGGACCAGCCAAGGCAGAATACTGGATACGCCTGGCTCGCGCCCCGATGATGGCGGATTTGGACATCATGCGGACGTGCTGGTATGCGGTGAGCGGGCATTCATATTCTACTTTACCCATCCTGACAGAAAACCGGGCGAAAAACACGGTTTTGGTGACGTGCATCCGTATTCGGACAAGAGGACCTCGATACAGGCGGCGGAGTTGGAGATTCCAGATGGCGTGCTCGTGTGCGACAGGGACAGGGACTTCGAGCTGGATATGGGTGAGGAGTAGCGGCTGGGAGGCTCGCGCAGAGCGCGCACAGCGGTAGAGAGAGTGTAGAAGAAGGGTAGATCGCGGGTAGATGCGCGGTAGAAAAGGAGAGATGGATGATAGATGAGGGACGAGGGGCAGGCAGCAACTTAGCTCCTGACTTATATGGAGGGCTCAGGAAGAAGCGAGAGACTGCTTGCACTACCTCACATGTGTGGCGTGTTGTCCAACCCGTAGAGTACCGTTTGGGGTACCCTGACATTGGCGGTAACATCGTAGCGCAGTTGGTTCATTGTTGCGCATCCACGCGCGATTCGTGGAGCTTATCCGGGCGTTTGGTGGTCAATGATTGGGACTTCGCCAGACCTGCAGCCATAAGTTTTTGAAGTTCATTGTGCAGCTGGTGGTAGGCAGAGTCCAAGATCGCATATCGTTTTGTGGAATAGACGGTGCTGGATGATTCTGTATTCAGCAGATGAGAAGTATATCTCGCAGAGACGTCACCTTTTGCATAGAGTGATAGTCTGCCGCTAATGAGCACTGACCTCCTGCCGGTATCGCTACCTCGTGTCTGGGCCGGATAGTCTTTGCTGGCGTATGTCTTGTCTCCATATCTGATGCTATAGGTTATGAGGAGTGTGGGATTTATGGGCGAGCTGAGCTGAGGGTCCAGTTGTGTCATCACATGCGTTTTGACATCATCGCCAATCAACTTGTTGATTTCCAGTGATGAGCCGGAGTCAAAGTGGCCCTTGTACTCCTCTATCCAAGGGCCGGTTGGGACAAATACGATGTCAAGATACTTCCACCCTCTAGCATCGGGTGTGAGCTCATTGATTGCATCCAGAAGCTGGACAGAAAAGACTGCTGAAGGCGCTGCGGCCTCGGCCTCCTGGGTGAGGGTTTCCTTGAGAGCAGTTCGATAATCATCAAAGCCCAACGATCTCTGTCGGTTATCAGAAATGAAACCTTCTATTCTGTGGCGAGCCTCCTCTACATGCTTTCCCTGGGGATGCTGCTTGATGTATCGTTCATAGGCGGCTAAGGTTGACAGCGATCCATTTTCCCAGTCATACCAATCGCCAGCGAGAAACAGCGGCAGAGCAAAGCCAATGATGATAAGGAGCACACCAGAAATCATGCATACAGCCATGGGTTTCGTAAAGTCGAAGGTCCAGCCCCAGGCAGAGTAGGCGAACTCCAGAATGACCAATATCAGTCCGATGGTGGTCCAGCCTAACAGGACACCGTGCCAGAAGGAGCCCTCAGAGCCAGAGAACAGCAGATAAAGCGGGGGTAGCAGACCGAGTCCGACAGTAAGCGCCAGAGTACGTATGATCCAGTAGCTGATAGTCCGAGGCTTCTGCACATGGGCCTCTTTGTCCGACTGAACGTCTGCTAATAAGCGGAAGTTCTGAAGCATGGCACGCTTCTCGCTATCGGAAAGCGGGGTTCGGTGTCTGTAAGACATTGTGTTCTCCAAGTACGTACAAGCGACGTGGCTGGAAGTGACGGCGAGTTTGCGGTCCACTGCCGCGTGAGGATAGCACCGCAGATAGAGGATGTCAATATGAGTGGAGTAATAGGAATTGATGTACGCCGGGGGGAAAATCCGCCACCGGAGGGGGCGAGACCTGGCGGGGAGAGGAGAATCCGGTCGGACAAGGCAGGGTGCAACTTGCTTCTCCCAAGCATCCGTCAGGCTCAGCCAAAGAGTGCCAGCCGAATCAGGTGGAGGGAGGTTCTCCACGGGCTTGGAGTGCCTTGGAGGCCGCCCCCCGCAGCTTCCAGGTGTCAACAGGACTGTCGACCCAGACGGTACCATCGATTCCACCGGCACCGAATACGCAATGACCACCTGTGATGTGCTGTAGTTCTGCCGCTTGTCGAAGCTCTGCGGTAGGAATAGGGGACCTGCTGTGCAACACCAGTTTGGTCATGGCTTCGACAGCGCGATTGGCGAGGAACTCGTCGTAAGCCAACCCAAGCAGAGGCTTCATCGCTCGCGGATCCCCCAATTCTCCCATGGCGATTATTGCGGCAAGCTGGACTGCCGAAAGTATGTCTGTAATCAAGACACGTCCATGCCAGTTGTGCGGTGATGAAGGCAAGCGGCGGAGGGAGGTTAGAGCCGTTAGAACCGTTCGAGCAGTTAGAACGGTTTGAAGAGGATTTGAGAGCGCTGATCTGAGATCACAGAGGAGGAAGGAAGGTAATCGCAACCTGGAAGGTCACGCTACCCTGATGAGCCGGATGCGGAAAAGGCTCCAAGAGAAGAAATCGGACGCCTTCCGGCGTCACGCTTCCAGATGTCGGAGGGCTGCCGACATCACGCTCGTGCAGGAGAGGAGTCACAGCCGAGGCCGGCTGTGCTACTACTGGGATCCATTTTCACAAGAGGGTCCTTGGCGCAACAAAAAAGGACTCACATTGCTGCAAGTCCTTTGATGACAAGTAATAGCGGGGGCTGGATTTGAACCAGCGACCTCCGGGTTATGAGCCCGACGAGCTACCAGACTGCTCTACCCCGCAGTAATATTCACAGTTTATCAGGTTGTCCTCTCAAAGCAAGGAAAACCCGGATATCAGAGTTTTTCTCTGATCTTTTTCAATAACTCTTCGATCCGGCCGGGCTTGTACTCGTATGCCGGCCAGCGGTGGAACACGCCATCGCCGCTCTTTCTGGGTATCACGTGGAAGTGGACGTGCTCGACGACCTGCCCGGCTGCCTTCCCGCGATTGCAGAGGATATTGTAGCCGTCGGCTGCCATGGCCGTCACCACGGCCTTTGCGACCTTGCCAAGCACGGGGCCGATGGCTGCCAGAAGCTCAGGCGGACAATCCTCAAGATGGGCATAGTGTTTCTTCGGAACAACGAGGGTATGCCCGTCGCTCACAGGGCCGATATCGAGGAATGCAAAGACATCATCCGTCTCGTAGACCCTGGCCGATGGTATGGCGCCGGCTGCAATCTTGCAGAAAATGCAGTCCTTCTCGCTCATCGCGGCTTCCCCGCAAAAACGTTTACTCTTCGCTCTCAGCGGTTTCGGCCTTGCCTTTGGCGGCAGGCGCCTTCTTCCTGGGAGCCTTCTTCGCAGCCTTTTTCTTCGAAGGCTTCTTCAGGGCTTCCTCTTCCTTGCCGACAAGCTGCAGCAGGCAGAGCTCGCCATTGTCACCAAGTCGCCGTTTGGAGAGCCTGATTATCCTTGTGTAGCCGCCGGGCCTGTCGAGATAGCGAGGTCCGATGTCGCTGAAAAGCTTGCCGATAACGGTACCAGAGGCAACTTCATTGCCTTCGACATCCTTGACTATCCTGCGGTTGCTCAGCAGGGAGATGGCCTGGCGGCGTGCGGCAAGAGTCCCCTTCTTCGCCAGCGTGATTAGCCGTTCAGCAAAGGGTTTGACCTCTTTAGCCTTCTCGATGGTCGTTGAAATCGTCTCGTGTTCGAATAGCGACGCCACGAGGTTCCTGCGGAGCGCCAGACGATGCTGACAATCCCGACCCAGACGCCGTCCTGATACCCTGTGCCGCATATGCTCAGACCCTTCTTATGTTCAATACGTCAATAACTACATTACTGGACATCTGTCATGCCGAGAGACAATCCCATGTCGGCAAGCTTTCTCTTGACCTCGCGAAGGCTTGTTTTGCCAAAGCTGCGTATCTTCAGAAGGTCGGCCTCGGTCATTTTCACGAGCTCACCGACGGTAGCGATCTTCGCGGACTGGAGGCAGTTGCCGCTTCTGACGGTAAGATCGAGCTCTTCGACAGGCATCTCCAGTTTCGCCTGCATCTCCTCATCGACGCCGATTGCGGTTTCCTCAGGCGCTGCGAGTTTTTCCTCAACCTTCTCTTCGCCCAGCTCAGTGAACTGGACGAAGGGGTTGATATGCTTGCGGAGGATCTTGCCCGCTTCGACGATGGCCATCTCCGGGGTCACCGTGCCATTGGTCCACACCTCGAGGACAAGCTTGTCGTAGTTGGTTCGCTGGCCAACACGGGTGTCCTCTGTCTTGTAACGAACGCGGAGGACGGGTGAATATATGGCATCGACGAATATCCTGCCGTGTTCCTGCTCGAAGCGGTCCGTCTCGGCGACTCTCTCAGAAGCCGGGGAGTAGCCTCGCCCATTGTCGACGGTCATCTCCATCTCGAATTTGACGTTCTGGGTCAGAGTTGCCAGAACCAGGTCCTTATTGACTATTTCAATGGACGGGTCGGCTTCGATCATGGCTGCCGTCACCTCGCCGGCCTTGCTGGAGCTGACTTTCATGGACCTAGGGCCATCTCCATGAAGACGTACGATAAGACGCTTGACATTCAGCAGTATCTCCGTCACGTCCTCGACAACGCCGGCGATCGACGAGAACTCATGGTCAGCGCCCGCTATTTTGATGGATGTCACGGCACTGCCTTCAAGCGAGGACAGCAGCACACGACGAAGGCTGTTGCCGATAGTGGTGCCGAATCCACGTTCGAACGGCTCGATATAGAACCGTCCATAGGTCGGGCTAGATATTTCAGTATCCCGCTGAATGCGGGTGGGCAACTCCAAACCGCGCCAGGTTATTCTCATTTAACGGCCTCCTGTAAAGTGCAAGTGTTCTCAGTTCTTCGCCGGCGGCCTTCTCCGGCCGAATCACTATCAGGTACTCGCAGATCTTTCGGTCAAACGTTTATCTTGAGCAGAACTCGACCACAAGGTTCTCTTCAATCGGGATCTGCACATCTTCTCTTGTCGGCATTGCAACTACGGTCGCCTCTGCCCTGTCCGGATTTAACTGCAGCCAGCTCTGTGTCTGGAAATTCGGGTTGCTCTCGAGCTGAGCCTTAATCTTTTTGAGACTCTTATCGGAAGGCTTGACGGTTATCTTGTCGCCGATACTGAGCAGGAAGCTGCTTACGTTGGTCTTGCGGCCATTCACATAGATATGGCCGTGCGATATCATCTGCCTTGCTGCTCTGCGCGAGGGTGCGAAGTTCAGCTTGTAAACGGCGTTATCAAGCCTGCGCTCAAGAAGCCCCAGCAGCATCTCGCCGGTGTTTCCTCGCACGCGACCAGCCTCCTGGTAATACCTGAGGAACTGCTTGGCGCCAACGCCATAGTACCTCTTGACCTTCTGGGTCTCTCGCAGTCGTACTGCGTAATCGCTACGTCGGCTGCGTCGCCAGCCGTGCATACCCGGGGCCTTATTACGTTCGCGTTTTTCTATCGCACACTTTGCCGTCTCGCACTTGATGCCTTTGAGCATCAGTTTCATGCCTTCACGGCGGCAAAGCCTGCAAGCTGGACCTATCTGACGTCCCATCTTATATATGTCTCCAAGTGAACACTTCGATTATACTCATTAGTTACGGTCCGTGGCGTCAGTGGATTAGACTCTGCGCCTCTTGGGAGGTCTGCAGCCGTTATGAGGCAGCGGCGTCACGTCCTCTATCGAGGATATTCGCAGACCAGCCTGCTGCAGCGCGGATATCGCCGACTCGCGGCCGGCGCCCGGGCCTTTTACCCGTATCTCAACTTCACGAAGGCCGTATCGCATCGCGGTACCGGCGCACTTCTCTGCCGCTCTCTGAGCGGCGAAGGGTGTGCTCTTGCGCGAACCTTTGAAGCCGACGGACCCGCCGGAGTCGCTGCAGATGGCCTCGCCGTTCATGTCCGTGATAGTCACAAGCGTATTGTTGAACGAGGCCTTGATGTGAGCAATGCCCTTTACGACGTTCTTCCTGATCTTCCTTTTCGCGACCTTTGCCATTGTTTCCGGATTCCTTCTATGTCAGCTTCTGCCGACTGAGATTAACGTGCCTCTTTGACGCCCTTCTTGCCTGCAACGGTCTTGCGGGGGCCCTTGCGGGTGCGGGCGTTGCTCTGCGTCTGCTGGCCGCGGACTGGCAAACCTCTGCGGTGCCTTATGCCGCGGTAGCAGTGAATATCGATAAGACGCGATATGTTCTGGGAGACCTGGCGCTTGAGCTGACCTTCGACGACGTAGTTGCGGTCGATGATCTGAGCGATGCGGCTGACCTCATCTTCGGTCAGCTTTTTCGCGCGGACGGCCGGCTCGATGCCCGCTTCGGAACATATCTGTCTGGCCCTGTACGGTCCGATGCCGAATATATGCGTCAAACCGATCCACAGGGGTTTGTCATTCGGTACGTCTACACCTACGATACGCGGCATAATATCTCCTGCTATTCGCTAGCCATGAATACGCTTTGCTTCAGCCCTGCTTCTGCTTGTGCCGGGGGTCGCTGCAGATGACCCGCAGGATACCCTTGCGGCGTATCAGCTTGCAGTTTTCACATATTCTCTTTACTGAACTTCTGACTTTCATAATCTGCCTTCTTATCTGCCAAGATTGTCAGCATCTTCTGTTCTAGTTACGCAACACTATCCGGCCTTTGGTCAGGTCATAGGGCGACATTTCAATGGTCACCGTATCGCCGGGCAGGATGCGTATAAAATGCATTCGCATCTTGCCCGACACATGTGCGATGATCTGATGGCCGCCTTCGAGCTGCACCCTGAACATGGCGTTCGGGAGCGCCTCAGTCACCTTGGCCTGAAGTCTTATCGCATCTTTCTTAGTCATAAACTCCAATCGGTCAAACACGTCGGAGCGGCCGGCGCCACGAAAGCGGGCCGCCTACAGCGTCAGGACCTCACAGCCGCCCTGCACTATCGCGATCGTATGTTCAAAATGAGCCGAGCACTTTCCATCACGCGTTACCACCGTCCAGCCATCCTTGAGGGTCTTCACCTCATGGGTGCCGGCATTGATCATCGGCTCGACCGCCAGGACCATGCCCTCATCAAGGATGATATCACCGGCCAGCAGTTCCTCGCTGACGAAGTTCGGCACTCTGGGCTCTTCATGCATCTCTTTTCCGATGCCATGGCCGACATAGTCCCGCACGACAGCAAAGCCCGCATTTTCAGCGTAGCTCTGCATCGCGCCAGCGACGATGCTCCATTTCACGCCCGGCCGCGACATCCTGATGGCAATATCGAGAATATGCCTCGTGACATCGACGAGTCGCATGTTGTCCCGGCTGACGGTGCCGACAGGCACAGTAATCGCGGCATCCCCGCAGTAGCCGTCCAGCTTGCAGCCGTAGTCAATGCTCAGGATATCACCTTCTTTGACCTTCACACCATGAGAAGGTATCCCGTGCACGACCTGCTCGTTGAGCGACGAACATATTACAGCCGGAAAGGGCTGCTTGGCATACGGGCTTCGAACACCTTTGAAAAGCCCTTTGGCTCCGTGCTCAGCCGTGATCTTCTCAGCCAGGTCGCTGAGCTGGCCGGTACTCACACCCGGCTCAATAACCTCTTGTAGTTTTGAAAGAACCTTTGCCACCACTGCGCCCGCCTGCCTGAGCAGTTCGATCTCTCTGCGACTGCGTAGTGATATGGCCATCAACTATACACGCCTACTTAAGAGCGTCTAACTCCGAAAATATCGCATGGCTGACATCGTCCATCGGCTTGTCAGCATCAATATCAATGACACGCCGCCCGACCTTCCTGTAGTATCCTATGACAGGCTCTGTCTGGGCATGATATGTCTTGAGCCTGTTCTGAACTACCTCAGGCCTATCATCCGGCCGCTGCACCAGCTTTTCTCCGTCATTGTCGCAGATGCCCGCAACCTTCGGCGGCTGGTTGCTGACGTGATAGACAGCGCCGCATTTCGGACAGCTTCTGCGGCCGCTCATGCGGTCAACTATTACGTTATCATCTATCTCAAGATTCAGAACAGCATCGAGCTTCTCGCCAGCCGCAGCAAGCGCTTTGTCGAGCGCCTCGGCCTGAACCACCGTTCGTGGGAAACCATCGAGCAGATAGCCCTTGGCGCACTTGCTGATGGCGCCCATCATCATATCGATAATAAGCTGATCCGGCACCAGGGCGCCGCTATCCATATATCGCTGCGCCTCCCTGCCAAGCTTCGTTCCTGCGGCTCGCTCGGCTCTGAGTATGTCACCGCTTGAGAGATGGGTTGCACCATATCTCTCGGACACTCGTTTGCACTGGGTGCCTTTGCCTGCGCCGGGAGGACCAAGCAGTATTATCTTCAAGCGTAGGCTCCTTTTATTCTGCCGCTCTCGCTGAAGCCCTCATAATTGCGCATTATCAGGTTGGCCTCAATGCGCTGGACGAGGTCAAGCGACACGCTCACGACGATCAACAATCCGGTACCGCCGAGAAACTGCGTCACGTTCCACGACACATTCAGGTAGAGAGCTACGACGCTGGGCACAACCGCTATAAACGCCAGGAAGGCCGCGCCGTAATAGGTTATCCTCGTCATGACCGTCTCAAGGTACTCGGCGGTTCTATGACCCGGCCTGAGCCCGGGGATGAAGCTGCCGGTATCGCGAAGGCGCTTGGCCATTTCCTTGGGCTGGAACTGGACGGTCGTCCAGAAATACGCAAAGAGGAAGATCATTATGACGTAGAGAAGATTGTATGTGAAAGATGTGGGACTGAACGCTTCATCGATGTTTATCACAATGGGAGAGGTGGGCCAGATATTCTTGAGGGACCTGGTAAGGATGGGCGGGAACATCATCAAGCTTGATGCGAAAATGATCGGCATCACGCCACCGTGGTTGACGCGGAGGGGCAGGTAATGCCTTTGGCCGCCATACATCCGGCGGCCGCGCATCTGCTTGGCCTGCTGCACTGGGATTCGCCTCTGTGCCTGCGTGATCAGGATGGCACCAGCTACCACGAAGACGAACGCGCCCACGAGGAAGAGTATCTTCTCCGGGCCGTACGATTTCTCAGTATTGCCTATGCTCAAAGTGGCCTGAGATGCCACTTCCCTGATAGCTATAGGCATACGAGCCACGATCCCAGCCATTATCAGTAGGCTGATTCCATTACCAATGCCATATTCATCTATCTGCTCGCCCACCCACATCAGGAAGACCGTGCCGGCTGTCATGCCGACGATGCCGAATATCAGCGCCTGTGTCTGCATGCCCGGGTATGCATAGTTGCCCAGCAGTTTCATGATGGCCAGCGCCTGTATGACGCATACGCCGACCGTGAGATATCTTGTGTATTCCTGTATCTTCTTATAGCCTGTAGCTCCCTCTTCCTTAAGCTTCTGGAGGCTGGGTATAACCTCGCCAAGCAGCATGAGAATGATGGAGGCCGTGATATATGGCATTATGCCCAGACCAAAGAGACTGGTCTTGCGCAGGCTGCCGCCCGACAGCATCTGCAGCTGGTCAAGTATGCGGCCCAGCCCACCTGTATCACCCTGGTTTGCACTGGCATAGACCGCTTCTTCATTGAAGCCCGGAATCGGGATGTGGAAGCCTATTCTATATACGACAAACAGCAAGGCGAACGTAAACAGAAGTTTCTTCCGCAGGTCCGGGATCTTGAATATGTTTACTACAGCTCCAAGCATTTTCTATTTCCTAACCGGAATCCTGAACTCAGGCGACCACTTTTGCGGCTCCGCCACAACCTTCGATCTTTTCCTGGGCTGATTTGCTGAATTTGTGCGCGGATACCTGCAGCTTCTTCGTGAGCGAGCCATCACCGAGTATCTTCACACGATTGCATCGCGCGCCGATCAGGCCGGCTGCAGCCAGCTCATCTATGCCAACCACGGCTCCATCGGCGAATTTGTCCAGCTGGGAGACGTTCACCACTTCGTAGCGAGTCGTGAACTTGTAGTTGCTGAAGCCTCTCTTCGGCATCCGCCTGAAAAGCGGCATCTGGCCGCCTTCGGACAGAGTCCTGCTGAGGTTCGCGCCACTACGGCTGCCTGCACCCTTGTGGCCCCGGCCCGCAGTCTTTCCGTGTCCGCTGCCGATGCCTCTGCCGACGCGCTTCCGGACCTTGTGCCTACCAGCTGCTGAAGTAATTTCGTGAATTAACATCGTCTGTGTCACCACCTTTTTATGGGTTCAATGCTTACTCCGCGAAGAGCCTCAACGTCTTCCTTGCGACGCAGTTTCAGAAGCGCATCCATAGTTGCTTTGACTACATTCTTCGGCGAAGTACTGCCATATGTTTTCGTCAGTACATCAGCTACACCTGCATATTCCAGAACGGCTCTGGCGCTTGCGCCGGCGATAACGCCCGTACCCGGGCTGGCCGGCAGGAGCACCACTTCGGTTGCCCTGCACTTGCCACGTACCTCGTGCGGAATCGTCCTGCCCAGAAGAGCTATTCTGTGCAGGCTCTTCTTGGCGTCCTTCACAGCTTTCTCAACGGCGAGAGGGACTTCATTGGCCTTGGCATAGCCGACCCCGACGGTGCCGTGCTTATCGCCGGCAACGACGAGTCCGGCAAAGCTGAACCGCCTGCCGCCCTTGACGACCTTGGCCGTTCTGTACACCTTAACAACCGTGTCCTCAAGCGGGTGATCTTCGAATGCCACGCTTGTCGGGGCTACGGCTGCCTGCTCTGTGATTTTTACCGATTCTTCTGCCAAACCAGGCTCTCCGAAAAAATTACTTGAGAGTTCCTATTGTTGTTTCCCGTACATCTAGAAGACGAGTCCCGCCTTGCGTGCCGCCTCGGCGAGGGCCTTGACCCTTCCATGATAGCGGTACGGTCCGCGGTCAAAACGAACGGCCTTGATACCGACTTTGCTGGCTTCCTTGGCGATCACCTCTCCGATCAGAGATGCGCCAGCCTTGCTGCCGGCAGACTTCACTGAACCCTTGACGGACTTAGCCATGGTGCTGGCCGAGGCAAGGGTCACACCGCTGGCATCATCGATTATCTGGGCGTAAATATTCCTGTTCGAGCGAAAGACCGTGAGGCGAGGTCTGTCTTGTACACCCCGCACTTTCTTCCTCACGTGTAACTTACGTCTCTCTCTAGCTTTCTGAACTCTTCTGATTTCCATAACAGCCAAATCCTGATATTGAGCCCATCGCCAGCATTGCGACGATGAACAGCTATTTTACGCAGCACCACCCGTAGCCAGAGCCTTGCCTTCTTTACGCCGGACGACCTCGTCGGCATAGCGGATGCCCTTGCCAAGATACGGCTCCGGCGGACGAACCTTGCGAACAACCGCTGCAAACTGCCCGAGCACTATTCTGTCAGCGCCCGTGAGCGTGAACTTGGCCGGTGTGTCATTGCCCTTGGTAGCTGGCACTTCGATAGTCACCTTGACGCCTGCGGGGATCGGCATCTCGATCGGGTCGCAGTACCCCACGTTCAGTACGAGCTTCTTGCCCTGCTCCTTGACACTCCAGCCCGTGCCATACACTTCCATTTTCTTCTCAAAGCCTTTGTGAACACCGGTAACCATGTTGCTGATGAGAGCCCTGGTCGTTCCGTGCAAGGCCTTGTGCTGGCGGCTTTCAGGCCGCGGGTTCTCGACGGTCACTGAATCACCCTGCACAGAGACTTTGATGTCGGGGTGGCAGGTCATCTCAAGCGAGCCAAGGGGGCCACCAATTTTGACTTTGCGGCCGCTCTGCTCGATCTTCACACCTTTGGGTATGACTATGGGTTTTTTGCCGATACGACTCATTTCAGACCAACCTTATATATTCATGATTCCAGATCCACATCCAGCACCTCAGCTGACCGTGCAGAGGACCTCTCCGCCGATACGCTGAGCGCGGCAGGCCCTGTCACTGAGCACGCCTTTGCTCGTCGAGATTATGGCAATGCCCATACCCGCAAGCACTACCGGCAGATTATCCACACCCGCATAGACACGTCTTCCCGGTGTGCTGACCCGCTGGATCTGTCGGATTATGGGCTCGCCGTCATCGCTGTACTTCAGTGCCACGCGAAGGATACCCTGTTTGCCGTCGTCTATTCTGTCAAAACCAACTATATAGCCTTCCTGCTGAAGCACCGATGCGACGCCCTGACAGACGCCGGAGGCCTTGATAGCTACCTCGTCGCTCTTGTTCCGCACAGCATTGCGGATTCTCGTCAGCATGTCAGCTATTGGATCGCTCAAACTCATATGTATCGCTCCACTTGTTTCTCAGCAGTCGCTACGCAAACGTCTTCAACCACACTCACCAGCTTGCCTTCTTCACGCCCGGTATCTTGCCCTCGTTCGCCAGGGTACGGAAGCAAATGCGGCATATCTTGAATTTGCGGTAAACCGCCTTTGACCGACCGCAAAGCTCGCACCTAGTGTAACTTCGGACGCGAAACTTCGGCTCTTTCTTAACTTTCAGCTCGAGTGCTTTTGTCGACATATATCCGGGCTCCAGTCTATCCTTGTCGCGCTACTGCGCAGTCACTATCTATCTTACTGCTCTCTGAACGGCATCCCGAACAGCTTGAGCATCTCATGCGCCTCTTCATTGGTCCTGGCTGTTGTAATGAACGCTATGTTGAGCCCCTGAGTGAACTGTATCTTCGCAGGGTCTATCTCAGGGAACACGCTCTGCTCAGCAAGGCCCATCGAGTAGTTGCCGCGACCGTCGAAGCTCCGTGGGCTCAGGCCGCGGAAGTCTTTCACCTGCGGGATTGCCAGGTTGATAAGCCTGTCCATGAATTCATACATCCGCTCGCCTCGCAGCGTGACCTTCAGACCTATCTCGGCGCCCTCCCGAAGCTTGAAGTTCGAGACGCTCTTGGTCGCCCGGCAAACCACGGGTTTCTGTCCGCTGATGGCGGTAAGCTCCTTTGTCGCTTCCTCGAGGAACTTCTTGTCCTGAAGTGCCTTGCCGACGCCCATCGAGAGCACCACCTTCTCAATCTTGGGCACCGCCATGATCGTTTCATACTTGAATTTGCCCTGCAGAGCAGGCACTATTCTCGATCTATATAAATCTCTCAACCGCGCCATTCGAAATACCTCACCGGGACCAAGCCATTCTCAAAGGTCTCACATAGCTCCTAACGTTCACTTCCCGCGCCTGACAACGCCGATAGATGTTCCATCTTCGGCCATGCGCTTCTTGCCGCCGTTCTCATCGATCTCGAAATGGACCCTGGTTCCCTTCGAGCTCTTGGGATTCACAGGCAGCACATTGCTTATATGTATCGGCTCTTCCATCTGTACCCTTCCTCCCTGGGGGTGCTTTCGGGATTGCCTGACGTGCCTGTATCTTCTGTTGACCCCTTCCACAAGGACCTTGTTGTCCGAGGTCAGGACGCGAAGCACCTTTCCGGTGACACCCTTGTGTTCACCGGCTATAACTTCAACTGTATCGCCTTTCTTAACATGTAAAGCCATTCTTCACTCTCGCATCAAAACGCCTCAGACGACCTCGCTCGCCAGAGACACAATCTTCATAAAGTTCTTCTCACGCAATTCCCTCGGCACGGCGCCAAAAATGCGAGTGCCGATGGGGTTGTTCTCAGCGTCTATCATCACGGCGGAGTTGGTGTCAAAGCGGACATAGCTGCCATCGGGTCGTTTCACCGCGCTCTTGGTCCGCACTACCACGCATCTGTGCACCTTCTTCCGGTCAAGCGGGCAGCTCGGAAGGACCTTCTTGATGCAGACAACGATAATATCGCCGATCTGGGCTGTCGGACGGTAGTATCGGCCAGTGGGGCCTTCCTTCCCGCAAACCTGTATAACCTGCGCCGACTTCACTCCGCTATTGTCGGCAATATTCAGCATGCTTTCTGCCTGGATCAAGTTGGAACCCTTTAACTGCTTTTCTGCGCCTTTTCGACCACGCGGACAACGCGCCAGCTCTTCGTCTTGCTCATAGGCCGGCACGCACATATCTCGACTTTGTCACCCACAGCCGCCACGTTCTTCTCATCATGAACTCCGAGCTTAGTAGTGCGCCTAAGATACTTGCCGTATTTCGGGTGCTTCATCAGCCATTCGATGATAACGCGGATGCTCTTATCGCCACTACGGCTGACAACCACGCCACGCTCGGTTTTCCGGACTCTCGTTTCAGCCATCGGATTTACTCGCCTTTCAACTGTCTTTCCCTGATCACTGTTTTGACTCGGGCAATATCGTGTTTGCAGTTGCGTATTGCCCGGGCGTTTTCCAGCTTTTCGGTAACGGATTGCGACCTCAGATCGAACATATGTCTGTAAAGCTCGTCGAGCTTTCCACTAAGCTCATCCGGTCTCATCTCTCGAATTTCTGAAATCTTCATTATCGACCTCTGTCAAACCTGCTGCTATACGATCATTTCCACGCGCTCAGACAGCGTGGCGCCTTGCCACAAACCTGCAACGTATCGGCATCTTGTGCGATACACGCAGAAGAGCCTGCTTGGCCACATCCTCGGGGACACCGCCAATCTCGAACATGACCGTACCGGCACGAACAGTGGCGACCCAGTGGTCGACCTCGCCCTTGCCCTTGCCCATTCGAGTCTCGAGCGGTTTGGCAGAGACCGACTTGTGCGGGAACACTCGTATATATACCTTGCCTTCGCGATGCAGGAAGTGGGTCGCAGCGACACGTCCGGCCTCGATCTGCCTGCCCGTCACCCACGCGCCTTCGAGCGCCTGCAGCCCATATTCGCCGAATGCCACGTAGTTATTACGCGTGGCATTGCCTTTCATCTTGCCGCGCTGCTGCTTGCGATACTTCACTCTCTTGGGCATCAGAGCCATCGAATATATCCCTCTGCTTTCCTAATCTGTTGCCTTAAAAACCACTGCCGACTCACTCAGATGCAGGGGCAGGCGCATCAGCTGCCGGTGCCTGCTCCGGCGCCGCTTCGCTCCTCGTCCTGCGGCTGCCTCCGGAAGGGCGCCTGCCACCACCGGCACCTCTTCTGGCCGGCCTGGCAGATCTCTCACGAGGCGTGATTTCTTCACCAAACTTGCCTTTGTATATCCACACTTTTATGCCTACCGCACCATACGTCGTGAAGGCTGTTGCAGTGGCATATTCCACGTTGGCATCGAGTGTGTGAAGCGGGATGCTGCCCATCTTCTGGCCCTCAGTCCGTGCGATCTCCGCGCCGCCCAGACGGCCGCTGCAGATTATCTTCACGCCCTTGGCGCCGGCTTCCATAGCCTCTTCGCACTGCTGCTTCATCACTCTTCTGAAAGCCGCCCTTTTCCTGAGCTGCTCACTGATGGCCTCCCCGACGAGCTTTGCGTCGAGAGCAGGCTCCTTTATCTCGATGACGTTTACGCTGATCTTTCTGTCTATGAGCTCCTCAAGCTCCTCACGGAATTTGTCAACCTCTGCGCCGCGCGGTCCGATGACCATACCCGGCCGAGCTGTGAAGAGCGTGACCTTTACTTCGTTTCGCGTCCTGGCTATCTCTACCTTGGCCACTGCGGCGAACGGAGGCTGACGGTTGAACCTCTTATCCACATAGGCACGGATCTTCTGGTCCTCCACAAGGAAGTCGCCATAGCTGGATTTCGGAGCGTACCATGTGCTCATCCAGCCCCTTGTGATGCCTGTTCTGAATCCGATAGGTTGTGTTTTCTGACCCATATCTACCTGACTTCTTCTCTCAAATCGATTGGTTCGTCCTACGCCTCAGATACCGAAATATGAATATGGCTTGCTTCCTGCCTTATCGAATGGGCTCTGCCGCGGTCCTTGGCCCTGAACCTCTTTGTTCCGACCCGGACACCGGCACCATCAACTCGGGCGGTGTTTACGACCAGCCTGTCCACGTCGGCTTCCTGTTCGTCAGCATTTGCAATGGCACTTCTCAGGAGCTTATCCATCATCGGGGCCGAGCGCTTGCGGGTAAACTTCAGTATATCGAGCGCTTCCTGGACAGGTCTGCCGGCGATGAGCTCGCTGACCAGCCGTGCCTTCCGAGGGGCCACAGGCGCGTATCTCGATACCGCCCGCCATTCGGAGATATCGCTGGCCTTGACTCCCAGAGCACTGGCAAGCTTGTCGACGTCCTCTGACCTGGGTATCGGCCTGTAAAGCGATCTTTCCCAGTTATTGATGGCAGCGACGGCATCAGTCTTGTCAAGACCGCCGCGAACGATCTGACCTGCCAAGTCGCTGACGCTCATCTTTTTCTCGAGCCTGAATTCTTTCAGTTTACTTCCGCTGAGCATATGTCCAAACCTTCTAAATTCCTAAGCCTTTGCCTGATGCAGAACCTGCTTACTTGGGAGCAGCTGCAGCGGCCGCCTTCGTGCCTGAGTGACCTCTGAAAGTCCGCGTAGGCGAGAACTCGCCCAGCTTATGTCCGACCATATCTTCACTGACGAAGACCTTGTGGAACATCTTGCCGTTGTGCACCATGAATGTCATGCCGACGAACTCGGGGACTATGGTACATCTTCTCGACCATGTCTTGATGGGCTCGCGCGAGCCGGTATCCTTGTGCCTGTTCACCTTCTCGAAAAGCTTCTCGTCGACAAAAGGACCTTTTTTCAGTGATCTACCCATCTAATCAAACCCTTCGTTTAGAGAACCAATTGACCCTGACGGGCATTCTTGCGTCTTCTGATGATAAGGCGGCTGCTCGTCTTGCGGGGATTCCTGGTCTTGCCACCCTTGGCCAGAACGCCTGTTGGCGAACATGGATGACGTCCTCCGTTAGCGCGCCCTTCGCCGCCGCCCATCGGGTGCGCTACAGGGTTCTGAGCCTTACCTCTCACGTGCGGCCGCCGACCCATATGCCGTGTACGGCCCGCTTTGCCAATGCTTATATTCTGGAAATCCGCGTTGCCTAGCGTCCCGATGGTGGCCCTGCATTCGCAGCGGACCATTCTCATTTCGCCGCTGGGCAGAATAATCGTGACCCAGTCGCCTTCCTTCGCCATGACTCGTGCAACGCCGCCGGCAGTGCGAACCATTCTGGCTCCCTGTCCGGCAACCATCTCAACATTGTGCACCTCAACGCCCACCGGTATCGCTGACAGCGGCATCGCATTGCCGGTCCTGGGCTCGACATCGCGTCCGCTTTCTATCTTGTCGCCCACGCTCAGGCCGGCCGGGGTGAGAATGTAGCGTTTCTCGCCATCAGCGTAGTTTACCAGCGAGATATACACATTCCTGTTGGGATCGTACTCGATCGTCGCTACCCTGCCGGGCACGCCGTCCTTGTTGCGCTTGAAGTCTATGAGGCGGTATATCTTCCTCGCCCCGCCGCCCCTGAAACGCACGCATGTCTCGCCTGAGTGGTTCCGGCCGCCGCTCTTCTTGATCCTCACGCAGAGCGATTTCTCCGGCGATGTGGTTGTTACCTCGGTATAGGCATTCACAGAGCCGCTGCGACGACCTGCACTTGTCGGTTTGTAAATTCGAATGGCCATAATCAAATCCGTTATTGTCTGTATCAGAACAAATCTATCTTGCTGTCTTCCGCCAGGACGACCACTGCTTTTTTCCAGTTGGCTGTCTGGCCCATCATTCTGCCGCGACGACGAGGCTTGCCCTTCAGGTTGGCCGTGCGAACGTCAGTGACTTTTACGTTGTAGAGACGCTCGATCGCGTTGCGTATCTGGGCCTTATTCGCTCTGCGATTCACTTCGAACGCATACGCATTGCGAACATTCGCGAAATGCGTGGTCTGCTCCGTTATGATCGGCCGAACTATCACATTATGGTCGTCCACTTGCACACCTTCCCGTTCTTATCTGGCACCAATGAACGCTGTCAGCGCATCCCTGGTGAAAAGCATTTTCTGACGAATGCAGATATCACCCGCATTGAGGTCCGCCACAGGCATCACAGCCACCTTCGCTACATTCCGGGCGGATTTGTAGATGTTCTCATCGTACTTGTTGACTGCGACAAGGCAGCTGCGGTCGATCTTCAGTTTGCCGAGAATCGCCGCGAAATCCCTGGTCTTGGGCGATTCCATGGCGAGGGTATCGATGACAAACACGTTACCAGCCAGCATCTTGGCAAGCACAGCCGACTTCCTGGCAAGCTGCTTCGCCTTCTTCGGCATCGCCTGACTGAAATCCCGCGACTTCTTGCCGAATGCCACACCGCCGCCGCGCCGCACAGGGGTCCTGATCGTGCCGGCTCGGGCATTACCCGTACCCTTCTGTCTGTAAAGCTTGCGAGTGGAACCTTCAACAAGGCCGCGACCCTTAGTCGTTGCAGTGCCGACCCGCTTGTTGGCATGGTACATTACGACGGCCTGCTTCAGCAGCTTATGCCGCACGCGTCCCCCGAGGGCCGCCTCGTCGACCTTGAAGCTGTCAACCTGTTCGCCCTGCTTATTGTATATCGCTAAATCGATCATAGCTCAAATCCGGTCTAGTTGCAGAATTATGCTTTTGTTTTCGCCCTGCGGACCACCACATAGGAGCCAGGCGCGCCCGGCACCGCTCCTTTTATGACCATGAGATTCCTCTCCGCATCCACAGACACGAGCTGGTGGTTCTTAGTCGTGACTCTCACCGCTCCCATGTGCCCTGCCATCCTCTTGCCTTTCTTGATGTTTCCTCCGTGACCTCTGTCGCTGCCGAAGCTAGATAATGAGCCCGGCGCCCTGTGCTTTCTCTCGGTACCATGCGAGGCGCCGAACCCGCCAAAATGATGCCTCTTCATCACACCCGCGAAACCTTTACCCTTGCTGGTACCTATCACATCCACAAACTTGACATCAGCCATCGCCGATACGTTTATCTCGGAGCCGGGCTGATAGGCGGATATGTCGGCGACTTTCATTTCACGAACGAATGCCTTCGGTGCCGCGCCGGCCTTTTTGGCATGTCCTTCAGCGGGCTTCTTGACCCTCGAGGCTTTCACATCGCCGTAGCCCAGCTGGACAGCCTGGTAACCGTCCTTTTCCACAGTCTTGACCTGAAGAACAGCACATGGTCCGGCCTGAATGACCGTCACAGGCATGAGCTTCCCGGCCTCATCGTAAACCTGTGTCATGCCCACTTTTTTGCCTAAGAGAATCATAGTCACTACCTTCCAGGTCTGGTCTCTTCCAGTAACGCTTACAAATCCAGTCGAAGCATCTACGCCTTTATCTTCACAAACACGCCCGCCGGCACCACCAGCCGGTTCAGAGCCTCCACTGTCCTGGCGTTGGCATCGAAGATGTCCACCAGACGCTTGTGCGTCCGCATCTCGAACTGCTCGCGGCTCTTCTTGTCAACATGCGGACTCCTTAGAACCGTATAGCGCTCGATGCGCGTCGGCAGCGGCACAGGACCGCTCACGCGGGCATTGGTCCTGCGGGCGTTTTCGACTATCTCCTTTGCAGATGCATCGAGCGCCCTGTGGTCGTATGCCTCCATCCTGATCCGGATTCGTTCAGTTTCCGCAGCCATTGCTTTCCCTTAAATACCCTTAACGAAGGACTTCGAAGCCATCTATCTAGAGACACACGCATACACAAACGCTCAATTTCGCGATTGAGGTACGCAAATTCCGGTGTCTCTATCTTTTCTTCTTGCGAAGGTACTGCTCAGTTACGGTCTACTGAACCAATCCATGGTTCCACGACCGCCCCTGCACAGATGCGTGGCGTCTTATCAGACACCACAGCCTTGTCGCCCTTGACGGGCGATACTGGCATGTCGGCCTAACTCGATACGCAGGGCCTTTCCTGGCCTGCTCGCCCAGCCGAAAACCTGAAAATATATCAACAATTTTCAGCCTGTCAAGACACGTTTGAGAGAATTTTTTCGGAAATCTGCTCGGGTACCTGCTCGTACGTCAGCGGCTCCATGACGAAGCTGCCTCTGCCAGCGGTGATGCTCCTGATTTCACTGCTGAAGCCGAACATCTCAGCTAGTGGCACTTGTGCATCCAGAACTCGCATATTCCCATGAGGTTTGGTATCGACGATCAGCCCCCGCTTGGATATCAGCATCCCCTGGACTACGCCGAAGTTCGCTTCTGGGACTACGACCTGAACCTTCATTATTGGCTCCAGAAGTACGCATTTCGCCTTTGACAGACCATCGGAGACCGCAATAGCTGCAGCCTGTTCAAAAGCCAGCTCGGATGAGTCCACCGAGTGGTATGAGCCGTCAAGTAGGCAAGCCTTGACTCCCGCCACGGGATATCCGCCAAGTATCCCGCTGGCCAGCGCGTCCTTGGCCCCGTGTTCCACGGCGAGCACGTATTCCTTAGGCACTGTTCCGCCAACGATCTTATTCTCGAACTCGATATCTTTGCTCAGGTGCCGACCCTCGTCGTATATCGGTTCGAGTGACATGACCACGTGACCATACTGACCTCGCCCGCCAGTCTGTTTGACGAATTTGCCCTCGCACTCCACCCGGTCGGTGATTGCCTCACGATAGGCAACTTTGGGTTTGCCGACGCGCACATCTATCCTCATATCGCGCGTAAGCTTGTTCTTGAGTATCTCAAGGTGCAGCTCGCCCATACCGCTGATGATCGTCTCGCCGGTCTCAGGGTCAAACTTGCGGGCGAACGTGGGATCCTCACGTCGAAGCGTGTCGAGACCTTCAGAAAGCCTTGCGCGGTCAGCGGCTGTCCTTGGTTCTATCGACATGCTCATGACCGTATCAGGGAACTTGATGGCCTCAAGCAGGACTGGATGTCTGGTATCGCAGAGAGTATTTCCCGTCCACGCCTCCTTGGGCCCCACTACCGCAACTATATCACCGGCTTCAGCATAGTCACGCTGGCTGCGGCTGTTTGCGTGCATTTCGTATATACGCGTTATATTCTCTTTGATGTTTCTGCTGACATTGAACACCCTTGAGCCGCTCTTGAGCGTACCCTGATATATCCTGAGGAAGTTAAGATCGCCGTGCTTGTCGCTGATTATCTTGAATGCCATCGCTACAAAAGGCTTTGCAGGATCGCACTCAAGTTTGACCTCTTTCTCGGCTTTCCCGGGCAGATGCCCCGTCACCGGCGGGCGGTCTTTCGGTGACGGCAGATATGCCACCACGCCGTCAAGCAATCTCTGCACACCGATGTATCTGAGCGCCGAGCCTGACATCACAGGGTATATCTTATCCGCTATCGTGCCCTGGCGTATCGCCCGCTGCAGGATGCTGATCTCAACATCTGTATCATGAACGAACGCATCCATGATATGTTCGTCGTATTCGGCCAGGGCCTCGAGAAGCTTCACCCGCCATTCATGCGCAGTATCCATCAATTCGGCTGGTATCGGCTTTTCCTCGAAGCTTGCCCCCAGTTCCTCCTGTTTGTAGTAGACAGCGACCATCCTGACCAGGTCTATGACGCCCTTGAACGTATCAGCTTCACCTATCGGATACTGCAGCGCTACCGGATTGGCCACGAGTTTGTCACGGACGCTGTCGACCGACATCTGGAAGTCAGCGCCGACCTTGTCCATCTTGTTCACAAAGACAATGACCGGCAGACCATACTTCTTCGCCTGTCGCCACACCGTCTCCGTCTGCGCCTGGACCCCCTCGCTAGCATCGATGACGGCCACCGCCCCATCGAGTACACGAAGCGAACGCTCGACCTCCGCTGTGAAGTCGACGTGCCCGGGGGTATCTATGAGGTTTATGTCACACTCCTTCCAGAGGCATTTCGTGGCTGCCGAAGTGATGGTGATGCCTCTCTGCTGCTCCTCCTCCAGATAGTCCATCACCGCCGTGCCGTCGTGAACTTCCCCCATCTTGTATGTCTTGCCCGCATAGAAGAGGATTCTCTCGCTTATCGTCGTCTTGCCGGCATCGATATGCGCCATTATCCCGATGTTTCTAAGCTTGCTGTAGTCTCTTTCCATAGTCAAACCACTGTCCTGCCGCCGCGGGGGCGCCGCTCGGTAAAAGCGGTGTTTCTGGATACGTAGCCACACACCGCAACAGGATAAAAAAACAGCCACGGTTCTGACGAACATCACCGTGGCTGCGAGAAATCGTCGTATTACCAGGCGAAGTGGGCAAACGCCTTATTGGCTTCAGCCATCCTGTGCACGTTCTCACGCATCGACATTGCGCCGCCTTCTCTCTTATACGCATCAAGCAGCTCTGCCGCCAGACGCGAGGCCGCGGGCTTGCCCTTCTTGGACCTGACGGATTGAAGTATCCAGCGGATCGCCAGCGAGAGCTGCCGCTTCTGGCTCACCTGCATCGGTACCTGATAGCTCGAGCCTCCAACACGCTTGCTTCGAACTTCGATCGTCGGCTTGACGTTGTTGACGGCACTCTCAAAGACCTCTATCGGACTGACGTCCTTGATCTCCTTGGAGATGATGTCCATCGCACCATAGAACACGTTCTGGGCCGCATTCTTCTTGCCATCCCACATGAGGCAATTGATGAACTTCTCAGCCAGCCTGCTGCCGTACCGGGGATCGGTCTTTCCAGATGTATGCGAAACCGTGAATTTCTTCGCCATTATCTATTTTCCTTGCTCGTTCTCTGAACGCTGAGTCACATAACCTACTTGGGGGCTTTGGCGCCGTACTTGCTTCTGCCCTGCTTGCGATTTGCCACACCCGCACAGTCGAGCTGCCCTCGTACGATGTGATAACGCACGCCGGGAAGGTCACGCACGCGTCCGCCTCTTATTACCACCATGCTGTGTTCCTGCAGGTTGTGGTCAATTCCGCCAATATAGGCTGTCACTTCTTTGCCGTTCGTCAGACGAACTCTGGCGATCTTGCGCAGCGCGGAATTGGGCTTCTTCGGGGTCTGTGTACGAACGATCAGGCAGACTCCACGTTTCTGCGGCGACCCGCTTATATCGCTCACACGCTTCTTGCCCTTTGGCCTTCTCGGGTTTGCTATCAACTGGTTTATGGTTGGCATATACTCTCCAAATACCTTGCTTATACTCTGGTCTCAAAAAACGGGCCGCATCAGTCAAGCCCCAGTGCCTGCTTGATGGCCGCCTCTTTCTTGGCTTCTGCTTCCTGAGCCTCTTTGAGCTCTTCAAGCTGCTTCGGAAGCGGCGGCTCGGCAAGATGTTTCACCTTTATATCCAGGTGCGGCTTGAAAGCCGTACCGGCAGGTATGAGATGACCGAGGATGACATTCTCTTTCAAACCGCGTAAATTATCTATTTTAGCGGCAAGAGCAGCCTCTGTCAATACCTTGGTGGTTTCCTGGAAGCTCGCAGCCGATATGAAGCTCTCCGACTGGAGGGAGGCCTTGGTGATTCCCAGGAGCAGCGTCTTGGCCGTCGCCGGGCGAGGTCTCTTGCCCTTTGCTGTTGCGCCGCCAAGGATCTCAACCTTGTCGTTCAGGGCCTCAAGGTCTTCCTTCGTGATTAGATCGCCTTCCTTGATACCTTTGACCTCGCCAACCTCGCTGATCTTCAGGCTGCGCGAGAGCGTTTCGTTGGCTTGCCGGAAGGCGTACTTGTCGACGACCTCGCCAGGCAGGAACGCGCTGTCGCCAACACTCTCTATCTCGACCTTGCGCATCATCTGCCCGATGATTATCTCTACGTGTTTGTCGTTGATATCCTCGCGCTGCGCCCGATACACATTCTGTATCTCAGTGAGAAGGTAGCCCTGAAGCGCCTCTTCACCTTTGATCCGAAGGATATCGTGCGGCACCAGCGGCCCGTCTGTGAGGGCGTCACCGGCATCCACAATATCGCCGGTGTGTACGTTAAGATGCCTGTCGCGCGGCACATGGTGCTCTTTCTCCATGCCGCTCTCACTGCGGATGGTAATGGTCATCTTGCCGCGACGCTTGTCGCTCTTGAGCTCTACCCTGCCGCTGATCTCGGCCATGGCTGCGGGCTCTTTCGGCTTGCGGGCCTCAAATATCTCGGTGACGCGCGGCAGACCACCCGTGATGTCCTGCGTACCCTGCGTCGCTCTGGGCTGCCGGGCCAGCAGCTCACCGGCTTGGATGGCCTGGCCCTCTTCAACCTCAATTCGGGCCTTGGCCGGCAGATAGTGTACGTCCAGTATCTTGCCGTCTTCACCCTCGATGACTATCTGCGGGTGTTTGTCGCCCTTGTGCTCTATAACAACACGGCTGCCACTCTGACCTCTGCGCTCTTCCTCTACCCTGACCGTCTCACCTTCGACGATATCCATGAATCTCACTACGCCGGTAGCCTCGGCCAGTATGGGTGTGCGATGCGGGTCCCATGCGAACAGCCTCGTGCCCGCTTTGACGTTCTGTCCTTCAGTGACAGTGATTATCGCGCCGTAGGGAACTTTGAACCTCTCGAGCTCCCTGCCCTTTTCATCCGCTAGCAGCATTTCGCCATTGCGCTTCAGCGATATCATCTGCTCTCTGCCGTCTGCGATTCTCAGCACAACGACCTTTAGCTCGCGGAACTGCACGAGACCGGCCTGAGGAGCCTTCTGTTCGTTCTCAAGTATCGCTCGTGCTGCAACGCCACCTGTGTGGAAGGTACGCATCGTAAGCTGCGTGCCGCGCTCACCGATGGACTGTGCGGCTATGATGCCCACTGCCATCCCTTCTTCGACCAGGCGGGCCGTAGAAAGGTCCCACCCGTAACATTTGGCACAGATGCCCATCGGGCTGTCACAGGTCAGTGGACTTCTGACCCTGATCACATCGAGACCCAGGTCCTCGATCTTCTTGGCTGCCTCGGGCGTGATTACCTCGTTCTCGCGGACTATCATCTCGTCCGTGATCGGATTGCGGATATTATCTCTGGCTGTTCTGCCTACAATGAGCTTCGATAGTGGTACGTCAACTACCTCGCCCTTGTAGACCGTGCTCTTGGTGATGCCCTGAAGAGTCCCGCAGTCGACTTCGCTGATGATCACGTTCTGGGCCACATCGGCCAGCTTGCGGGTCAGGTATCCCGAATCCGCCGTCTTGAGCGCCGTATCAGCCAGGCCCTTGCGCGCACCATGTGTCGAGCTGAAATACTCAAGAACATTGAGGCCTTCGCGGAAATTCGCCTTGATAGGCGTCTCGATGATCTCGCCGCTGGGCTTGGCCATCAGTGCTCGCATTCCGGCAAGCTGTTGTATCTGGTCGACGCTGCCTCGGGCACCTGAGTCTGACATCAGGAATATCGGATTGAGGTAAGGCTTCCCGTCGCGAGTATCTTCCTTAAGCTCGCGCATCATCTCACTGGTAACCTGCACTCTCGCGTGCGTCCATGCGTCTATTATCTGGTTCAGCCTTTCGCCGCCGGTCAGTACGCCGTCGTCGAAATTCTTCTGTATCCTGTCGACTCTGGTCTGGGTCTCGTCGATTATCTCCTGCTTCTTGCTGGGTATCCGCAGATCGGTAAGGCCGAAGGACAATCCTGCAAGAGCTGCTCTCTTGAAGCCAAGCTCCTTTATCTTGTCCAGCAGGTCTATCGTTGCACCACTTCCAACCGTGTCATAGCACTCGCTTATGACCTTGCTGAGCATCTTCTTGCCCATGGTCAGATTGTAGAACGGCATTCTCGGGTCGAGAATATCATTGAACATGACGCGGCCGACAGTGGTTTCCGTCACCCTGACGTCTTCGATGCCGCGAGGCATGACGGTCTTTTTCCCTTCAGGCAGCTGCAGCTTGATTCTCGCATGGATGCTGACCTTCCCCAGATCGTATGCCATAAGGGCTTCGTGGCTGTCGCGGAAGACCATCCCCTCGCCTTTCTGGCCGTCCAGCATGCAGGTTATGTAGTAGTTGCCCAGCACGATATCCTGGGAAGGACCGACTATCGGCGAACCGTTCTGAGGAGTGAATATGTTATTCGGTGAGAGCATCAGCACATGTGCCTCGACCTGCGCTTCTATTGAGAGCGGCAGGTGCACCGCCATCTGGTCGCCGTCGAAGTCTGCATTAAAGCCCTCGCACACAAGCGGATGCACCATTATGGCGTTGCCTTCAACAAGCACGGGCTCAAATGCCTGAATACCCATCCTATGCAGCGTGGGGGCACGGTTCAGCAGTACGGGGTGCTGGTGTATAACCTCTTCCAGGATATCCCATACCTGTTCGTCGCGGCGCTCGAGCATGCGCTTGGCGCTCTTGATGGTATCTGCCAGGCCTCGCTCTCGCAGCTTGCGGATGATAAATGGCTGATAGAGCTCAAGCGCGATCTTCTTTGGCAGGCCGCACTGATGAAGCTGCAGGTGTGGTCCGATGACAATAACCGACCGAGCCGAGTAGTCAACGCGCTTTCCAAGCAGGTTCTCGCGGAAACGACCCTGTTTGCCTTTTATCATATCGGTCAGGCTCTTGAGCGGCCTGTTGTTGCTGCCCAGAACCGGTCTTCGGCACCGACCATTGTCGAAGAGCGAATCCACGGCCTGCTGCAGCATCCGCTTCTCATTCCGTATGATTACCTCGGGAGCGTTCAGGTCGATGAGCTTCTTCAGGCGGTTGTTCCGGTTGATGATCCTTCTGTAAAGGTCATTGAGGTCCGAGGTCGCGAAATTGCCGCTCTCCAGCAGAACCAGAGGACGCAGGTCCGGCGGTATGACCGGTATCACGTCAACCACCATCCACTCGGCCTTGTTGCTGCTGCTCCGCAACACGTCGACTATCTTGAGCCGCTTTGTGAGGTCTTTGATCCTCTGCTTGCTGTTGGTCTTGTTGATCTGCTCCCTCAGCTCGAGCGACAGTTTCTCTAGGTCAAGGCTCGTCAGCAGAGACCTTATCGCCTCGGCACCCATCGAAGCTTTGAAGCTCGGCCCGTACTTGTGCACCGCGTCCCGGTACTCCTCTTCCGACAGAAGCTGCTTCTGCTTCAGAGGTGTCTCACCCGGGTCGGTAACAACGTAATCCTGGAAGTAGATCACCTTTTCCAGGTCGCTGGTCTTCATCGCCAGCAGAGCGCCCAGGCGGCTGGGCATGCTCTTGAAGAACCATATATGCACCACCGGCGCAGCCAGGTTGATGTGACCCATGCGCTTGCGCCTCACGCGGCTGTGCGTAACCTTGACGCCGCATCTATCGCAAATAATGCCCTTGAACTTGGTGCCCTTATATTTCCCGCACGCGCACTCCCAGTCCCTCTCTGGACCGAAAATTCGCTCGCAGAACAGCCCATCCTTCTCAGGCCGGTATGTGCGGTAATTGATCGTCTCCGGCTTGCGAACTTCGCCGAACGACCAGCTTCTTATGTCGTTCGGGCTTGCCAGCGAGATCTTCACCGAACCGTAGTCATTTATGCGATCATATATAGTCTCGATCATAAATTCTGGCCCCAGAATTCAGTTTGTTTCGGTTGCCGCTCTTGCCCTGTTCACCGTCTCACAGCATCACGTTTCCAAGCCGTTTTTTCTCAAGCTGCATATTCAGGCCCAGGCCTCGTATCTCGTTGCAGAGCACATCGAACGATATGGGCGTGCCGGCTTCCAGAGTATTCTCGCCTTTGACCATCGACTCGTATATCTTCGTGCGACCCTCGATGTCATCGCTCTTGACGGTCAGCATCTCCTGCAGAGTATAGGCCGCGCCATAGCCCTCGAGCGCCCATACTTCCATCTCGCCGAATCGCTGCCCGCCAGCCCTGGCCTTGCCGCCGAGAGGCTGCTGCGTGATGAGGCTGTAAGGCCCGGTCGCCCTGGCATGTATCTTGTCATCCACCAGATGATGCAGTTTCAGCATGTACATGCAGCCTACGGTCGCCGTCTGGTCAAGGGGCTCACCAGTCCTGCCATCGTAGAGTCTTGTCTTCAGTGAACGAGGTACATTGACGAACAGCTCATCAGTCGGCGGGGGCTCTTTGCGCGCCTCCAGCTCTTTGGCTCGCTGTGCGCAATGCCTGTTGCCTTCCTCGGTCAAGTCCATTATCTCGCCTTCGGTGGCGCCATCGAAGACCGGCGTCACTGCGTCGAACCCGAGGACTTTCGCGACCCAGCCAAGATGCGTCTCCAGTATCTGACCGACATTCATTCGGCTGGGCACACCCAGCGGGTTGAGCAGGATCTCGAGCGGAGTGCCATCTTCCAGGAAAGGCATATCCTCTTCGGGCAGTATCTTCGCGATAACACCTTTGTTGCCATGACGGCCGGCCACCTTGTCACCAATAGAGAGTGTGCGCTTCGTCGCGACAAAGACCTTAACCATCTCCAGCACACCGCTCGGAAGCTCGTCACCGCGCTTCGCCCTGTCCAGCCTGCGCTTCTTCTCTTCCTGGATGTCAACCACCTTGTACCACAGCTTATCCAGCAGCTTTCTTGCCTCTTCCCGTGCACTTGCCGGCTTCACCCACGCAGCATCGAAGTTCTCTATCTGCTCGGCGATGACCTCGTCATCGTCACTCGCCCCGACTTTCTGTCTTGTCGACGGGTCCACGATGTCAATGTCAAGCTGCTCGTGCATCTTGCCCATTATCTTCCTGAAGGCAGCACATTCCTTGGCGCGCATCTCCTTCTCGATAGCTTTCACCTCGTCTTTGACAGTCTTAGCATCTTCGTCTCCACCTATGCCGCGGCGCGCAAAACGCTTGGTCTTGATGACCACACCCTCGTACCCCGTAGGCAGCTCGAGCGAATCGTTCTTCACATCTTCGCCCGCCCTGCCGAATATGGCATGCAGAAGCTTCTCTTCCGGTGTCAGCTCCGTCTTGCTCTTCGGGCTTACCTTGCCCACCAGAATGTCTCCGGCGCAAACTCTTGTGCCTTCTCTGACGACACCGTGCTCATCAAGGTTTCTCAGGCCTTTTTCGCTGACGTTCGGGATGTCGCAGGTGAATTCCTCACGGCCAAGCTTTGTCTCACGTACTTCCACCGTGAACTCATCAATATGTATGCTTGTAAACCTGTCATCGCGCACCAGCTTCTCACTGACTATGATGGCGTCTTCGAAGTTGAAACCGTCAAAAGGTACAAATCCTACCAGCAGATTCTTGCCGAGAGCCAGAACCCCGTTGTGGGTGCCGCCTCCGTCAGCTATGACTTCGCCCGCTTTGACGTGCTGGCCAAGCTTGACGATCGGTTTCTGGTTGAGGCATGTCCGCTCGGTCAGACCCTGGAACTTGGCCAGGTGGTATTCGTCAGTGTCATTGATCACTATGCTGGTGGCATCCACGGCCGTTACCGTGCCAGCACTTCGCGCTTTCACGACCATGCTGGAGTTGCGAGCAATGTGCTCCTCCATGCCGGTGCCGACCAGCGGTTTGTCAGTCTCTATAAGGGGCACCGCCTGACGCTGCATGTTCGAACCCATCAGCGCCCGGTTCGCGTCATCGTGTTCAAGGAACGGTATCAGCGCCGCAGAAACACCCACAACCTGCTTCGGCGATATATCGATGTAGTCGACCTTGTCCTTCTCGACCTGCGCAAGGTCACCGCTCGTCCTGGCCAGCACCATATCCGTCTTTATGACGCCCGTCTTCTTATCCACAACATTCGACGGTGCAAAGACAGTCTCCATCTCTTCATCAGCTCTCAGATAGAGTATCTTTCCCGTCAGCTTGCCGTTCTTGACCTCCTTGTACGGAGTGATGAGGAAACCGTACTCATCCACGCCGGAGAAAATACCCAACGATGCTATCAGCCCGATGTTCGTACCTTCCGGTGTCTCGATGGGACATATGCGTCCATAGTGGCTGATGTGAACGTCACGCACCTCAAAGCCCGCCCGCTTGCGGTTGAGGCCGCCCGGGCCAAGGGCCGACAGACGCCTCTCATGCGTGAGCTGCGAAAGCGCGTTTGTCTGGTCAACAACCTGCGAAAGCTCGCCTCTGCCGAAGAAGTAGTCGATGCTCGACGAGACACTCTTGGAGTTCATCAGATCCGCAATGCGCGTGATCTGCTCCGGGTCCTTCATGCTCATGCGTTCCTGGACCGTCCTGCGAAGCTTCAGAAGACCTTTGCGTATCTCATCCGCTGCCAGCTCATCCACAGTTCGCAGCCTTCTGTTGCCCAGGTGGTCGATATCGTCAACCGAGCCTTCGTTGTTGCGCAGGCCGATGATATACCTCATCGTGTTGAGGAAATCCTCGGCCCTCAGGATCATCTCATTCTCATCGATGGTCTGCTTGAACTTGCGGTTGAGCCGGAAGCGCCCGACCCTGCCGAGACGATACCGATTCGAATCATAGAACTTCTCATTAAACAGAGCCTTCGCCTTTTCGATCTGCGGCGGATTGCCGGGCCTCAGGCGCAGGTAGAGCTTCAACAGTGCATTCTCGTGGTTCTCGCTGTTGTCTTCGGCCAGCGTATTGAGGATAAGCTGGTCGGTCACTTTCTTGATGACCTCGATCTCATCAAGGCTGCTTCTCTGGATGTCCTGCAGCCTGTCACCGATCATCGTGCCGGCCTTGACTATCACCTCGCCGGTCTCGGTGTCCACTATCGGCCCTACAGTCCACATCGTGGGCTCAAGTTTCGACACCTTCACAGGCCTGGTCGCGTAGAATAGCCTTATGATCGATTCCGTTGAGCCGTACTGCTCGTCCATGGCCCGCAGGAACGTCGTAGCAGGTATCTTGCTCGACTGGTCAATTCGCACTACAAGAACATCCTTGCGCGTCACGCTCATCTCGATCCAGCTGCCGCGCTCGGGGATTATCCTTCCGCCGTGCAGAACGCGGTCGCCCTCTTTGCTCTCTATCAGGAAGTCTACCCCGGGGCTGCGGTGAAGCTGGTTCACTATCACACGCTCCGCACCGTTCACTATGAACTCGCCGCCGCCGATCATGATCGGCATCTCGCCAAGATACACAAGCTGCTCGGCAAGATCCTCGCGATCTTTACGTTTGAGCCTGCAGCACAGCTTCAGTGAATAGCCGTAGGTAAGACGAAGGTCCCGGCATTCCTCGATCGTGTAGCGCGGCTTGTCAAGCTCATAGTAGAGATACTCGAGCTTCATCGTGCCATCGTAACTCTCGATCGGGAAAATCTCCTGGAAAAGCGCCTCCAGACCTGTGGCCGTGCGGGCGCGGGCATCAACGCCTTCCTGCAGGAATCGGCTGTAGCTCTTCAACTGAATCTCTATAAGATTCGGAATAGCAACTGCATCGCCAATCTTGCTGAAATCGCGAACAGCTCTTGAGCTCATTAGAGACTCCCGACAAAATACATTACAGTTCCATACCGGTCCAACACGGGCCGTTACGCCAGCTCTACCACCGCCCCGGCGCCTTCAAGCTGCTTCTTTATCGCTTCCGCTTCGTCCTTGTTGACGCCTTCCTTCACCGGCTTCGGAGCGCCGTCCACCAGATCCTTCGCTTCCTTAAGTCCAAGGTTCGTGATAGCACGCACTTCCTTGATGACCTGGATCTTCTTGTCGCCTGCTTCCTTCAGTATCACGTTGAAGCTGGTCTTCTCGGCCGGGGCCGCTGCTCCGCCCTCAGCGCCTGCCGCAGGACCAGCCATCATCACGGCGCCGCCGGCTGCCGGTTCGATGCCATGCTCTTCCTTGAGGTAATCCGCGAGCTCTTTGGCCTGCATGAGGGTCAGAGCCACGATCTTGTCACCAATCTCTTTGATGTTTGCATTCCAAGTTTTGTCCGACATTATTGAACTCCTGTCCTGAAATCGCCTTGAAGTAGCCGGAACTACGCCGTTCCGTTTAACCCGCTATGCGGGGCAACCACAAAGGCAAGCCAAGCATTGTGTTAATTCACGACTCGCTTTCCTACGCGGCTTCCTTTTCCAGTTTCTTCACCAGACTCTTGATGCAGCCGGCAATATTCGAAGCAGGTGCCGATACCGCCCCCGCCACCCGCGAGCCGGGTCCCATCGCGGCACGCACTATCCTGCCCTGCAGCTCTGCGCGGCTCGGCATCTTGCTTATCGCAACGGCGCCAGCCGCATCCATCGCCTCGCCGTCAAGAAATGCTCCCTTTACCTCAAGCGCCTTCAGCTTCTTGGTCCAGGTCACCATCTCTTTCGCCACGTCAACTATGCTGTCGCCGCCGTAGGCTATCGCGCACGGGCCGGCAAACAGGCCTTCGGGAACCTTCACACCCAGTGCCTTATATGCGTTCCGGGCCAGCGTGTTCTTAACTACCGACACCCGGATATTCTTCTCGTGAAGCGCGCCGCGCATCACGTTATTATCAACGCCGTTTATGCCCTTGATGCTGACTACAAGGAACTCACTCACGCCGGAAAAAGCCTTCTCCAGCTGATTCTGCACAAGCCCTTTGACGTATTTGCTCATATCTGTCTGCCTATGATTATGGGTTGCGCCGGTCTGACCGGCCTTCTATTCAAAACGACATCACGCTCCGACATTCACCAGCACCGACGGACTCATTGCCGCCGATATGGCCACCTTCCTGACATAAGTTCCCTTGGCAGTGGCTGGTTTCATCTTCAGAATGTGCTTGATGAATGTATCGATATTCTCGGTTAGCCTTTGTTCGTCAAAGCTCAGTTTGCCGACCACGGCGTGGACATTGCCGCCCGTGTCATTTCTGAATTCCACTTTGCCCGCTGCGAATTCCTTGACCGCGGTGATCACATCCTGAGTGACTGTGCCGTTCTTTGGTGATGGCATCTTGCCCTGCGGGCCAAGTACTTTGCCCAGCTTGCCGACCTTGCCCATCACGCGGGGCGAAGCGATGGCAACATCGAAGTCCGCCCATCCGCCTTCGATCTTCTTTATAAGGTCGTCGATACCCGCCTCGACAGCGCCGGCTGCCTTCGCCTGATCGGCGTCCGCCCCTTCGCAGAAAGCCACAACCTTCTTGGCCTTCCCTATGCCGTGGGGCAGCGATATAGCCCCTCGTATCATCTGGTCAGCTTGCTTGGGGTCTATGCCAAGCCACATGACACACTCGACCGTCTGGTCGAACTTGGTCGAGTCGAGCTTCTTCAGCTCTCTCACGGCATCGGCCAGAGGCAACGCCTCTTTCCTTCCAGCCAGTGCCGAATCCTTCACATACCGTTTGCTTCGTGCCTTCATTTCTGTCCTCGCGATAAAAGTGTTTCGCTCCCACTAAGCCGTGGTCCGCATTAATGTCTTCAGTCCACAACCTCGATACCCATGCTCCGCGCCGTACCTTCCACGATACGAGCGGCATGTTCGATATCGAAAGCGTTGAGGTCCTTCATTTTCGTCGTTGCAATCTTCCTGACCTGCTCCTTGGTGACCTTTCCGACCTTTTCCTTGTTCGGAACGCCGCTGCCCTTCGCTATCGCAGCCTCCTGCTTCAGAAGCACGGAGGCAGGCGGGCTCTTCAGCTCGAAGGTGAAGCTTCTGTCGCTGTAAACACTGATGACCACAGGAACCGTCATCCCGTTGAACTCGCGCGTCCGCTCGTTGAACTGCTGTACAAACTGACCGATGTTGACGCCATGCTGACCCAGTGCCGGCCCGATAGGCGGTGCCGGGGTCGCCGCCCCGCCCGGCGCCTGCAGCTTGATCTGTGTTACTAATTCCTTGGCCATGTCTTACCTCTACCTTCTATCTTCTGACTGCTTGCTTCTGACTTCTTACTATATCTTCTCAACCTGCCAGTATTCGATATCCAGCGGCGTCGGCCGGCCGAATATCGTCACTATCACGCTCACTATGCCTCTCTCCGGGTCGATGCCCTCGACCGCGCCCTCAAAGTTCTCGAAGGCACCTTCGCGTATCTTGACCATATCGCCTTTCTTGAACTCCACTTTCAGCGTCGGTGTCTCCTCGGGCTTCTCAGCCTCGTTGAGCATCTTGGCGACTTCCGTGTCGCGCATCGGCGTCGGTACGCCTTCAGTGCCGATGAAATCGCCCACGCCCATCGTCTCCTTGATCACAAAGAACGCCTCGTCAGGTATGCGCCCGTCTTCTTTTGCCTCCATCTCCATGAAAACGTATCCCGGATAGAGCTTCCTCTTATGCACTCTTTGCTTGCCGCCGCGTATCCGCTTCACCTGCTCCATCGGAACCACGATCCGTCCGATTATGTTGTCTAGGCCCTCCACCTGCACCTTCCGCGCGAGAGCCTCTCTGACCTGCTCTTCCTTGTTGGATGCTACCCGCAATACATACCATTGCATATAGATGTCCTGTCAATCAACTCGCCTGGCCGTGAAGGCACAACAGCAGGTTACTTTCTTGGCTTGCGAAAAGCCTTTGCACTCAGGCCCCCGCGCCGGGTATCAGCCCTATCCATTCGAAGAAATATCGCAGACTTATGTCCACCAGAAGCAGTACCACGGCCATCACAAGCATCACACTTATTACGACCAGCGTCGAGGCGGTAACTTCCTTCCTGCTTGACCAGCTTACCTTCTTGAGCTCCCCCTCAGCAGCTATCATGAAGTCCGCTATCGACGGCCTGTTGACCAGCCAGTATACGAGGAACCCCAGGCCCGCGAAGACAGCCAGCGGTACCAGCGACTGGATCACTATCTTCACCGTGGGATTCTGCAGGTTCATCGCCTCCAGCTTCTGGTACAGCCTGAAACACCCCAGCGCAACCACCGCACCCCCCGCCAGAGCGCTGAGAAGACGCGTGTAATATCCTTGACCTCGTTTGTAAATCGCTAGTGTCATTTCTGGATCGCCTTCTGATTAGCTACTGGTTTGCTTCGGGCCCTCTGCACTCGCTGGTAACGCTCAACAGGCCAGGAGGGATTTGAACCCCCAACCTGCGGTTTTGGAGACCGCTGCTCTGCCAATTGAGCTACTGGCCTAGTTATCCCGCAGGCTTTCTCGCCCGCGGCGGACCCCTTACTTCCTGCGAAGCTTGTGGACCGTGCGCGTTCGCTCTCTCCTGCAGAACTTCTTAAGCTCAAGCTTGGGTGCGCCGGCTGCCACGCTCACTTCGGTCCGGTAGTTCCGGTCGCCGCAGCTGCTGCACTCCAGCCAGACATACTCACGTTTCGGTCCCTTAGCCATATTGCCCTCGCAAAAACAAGCCAATGTACCCCGCACACGCCTCTAAGGCGTGACGGGGTACATTGCTGTGCGCCCCGGCTCTCCGGGACGCCTTATTGTCAGATTCGTTACTGGAGTATCTTGGTCACAACGCCCGCGCCGACCGTCCTGCCGCCCTCGCGAATCGCGAATCGCAGCCCTTCTTCCATGGCGATTGGGCTGATGATCTCGACTTCCATCTGAATGTTGTCACCCGGCATGCACATCTCCGCCGGCTTGCCTTCGCGGCTCATGATCTTGTTGACCGCGCCTGTGACGTCAGTCGTCCGGAAATAAAACTGAGGCCTGTAGCCCGGGAAGAACGGCGTGTGACGCCCGCCTTCCTCTTTCTTCAGCACGTACACCTCAGCGTAGAACTTCGTGTGCGGCGTGATGCTGCCCGGCTTCGCACATACCTGGCCGCGCTCGAGATCCTTCTTCTCCACACCACGCAGCAAAAGCCCGACGTTGTCACCCGCCTGGCCCTGGTCCAGCGTCTTGTTGAACATCTCGACGCCTGTCACGACCGTCTTCTTTATGTCTTTAACAAGGCCTATGATCTCGACCTCGTCACCTACCTTCACCACGCCGCGGTCGATACGCCCCGTGCCTACCGTGCCGCGACCCTTGATGCTGAAAACGTCTTCAACAGGCATCAGGAACGGCTTGTCGATGGCCCGCTCAGGTACCGGAATATAATCATCCACAGCCTTCATCAGCTCATCGATGCTCGCGCAGGCCTTATCGTCCTTACCTTCGGACTCCATTGCCTGAAGAGCCGAACCCCTGATGATCGGTATCTCGTCGCCCGGGAACTCGTACTTCGTCAGAAGCTCGCGAAGCTCCATCTCCACAAGGTCGATCAGGTCGGGATCGTCCACCTGGTCGATCTTGTTCAGGTACACCACGATCTTGGGAACGTTCACCTGGCGGGCAAGAAGGATGTGCTCGCGCGTCTGAGGCATCGGGCCGTCGCTCGCCGCCACCACAAGTATCGCGCCGTCCATCTGGGCGGCACCCGTGATCATGTTCTTTACGTAGTCAGCATGGCCGGGGCAGTCAACGTGAGCATAGTGACGCTTCGCTGTTTCATACTCAACGTGAGCAGTATTGATGGTGATGCCGCGTTCCTTCTCTTCGGGCGCGTTGTCGATCTCTTCGTACCTCTTGACCTTGCCCTTGCCGTTCTTCACCAACATGCGCATCGTTATCGCAGCGGTCAGCGTCGTCTTGCCGTGGTCGATATGACCGATCGTGCCGACGTTCAGATGCGGCTTTGTGCGTTCAAAAACCTCTTTAGCCATTTGGTGACTACCTCCAAACTATGGTTATTCTGGTCTCTGCTCTCTACGTAATATCTTCATTCTATCTACAGCCGGGCGCCTCGAATCTACCAAGCCCGACCGGTTCCGGCAGAGCTGCTGATGGGATTTGAACCCATGACCTCGTCCTTACCAAGGACGCGCTCTACCGGCTGAGCTACAGCAGCAGTACTGATAAGGCCCTTTCCAGGGTTTCTAGTCCCAGCAGCACGCAGCGCCCGCCGGACAAATAGATAGGGATTCCCCTGTCGAATCGCCCGGCTAAAAAGGCAAAAACGAGAGTGTACCGGTCACCCCGCCAATCTGCAACGCAAAAAACAAAAAAAGTTTTGAAAATTTCGAAAAAAAAGAGAGTTCCAGGCGTGCCAGCCATAGGCGACAGGGCCATAGAACAACTCAGGAGTTCTGGGCAATCTGGGGCGTCAGCCGGCGTCATCAAGATAAACAACAGGCAGATGGCGAGCCACAAACTACATATAGTGCAGCCTAAGGATCATTCGTTGGCTGGCCGGGATGTCAGTTTGGTGCAGGCGCCTCCACAGATTCCTCCCTCTTGACCACCTGACCATAGTCGGTCTGCCACTTGGCGTAAATGCCCTGCCATGAAGCACTTCCCTTTATGCGCCCCAGCGATTCAAGCAGCGCCTTTACCTTGGCCTCATCTGGTTGTCCAGCCAGATACTCCTCTATCTTGGCAACAACAGTATCTCGCGCTCGCAGGTTCCCGCCCGCTCGTTCGGCTACGACCGCACTGAGGGCCTTCAGCGAATCCGGTGACCCACTTTTGAGGCACATGCTCACGTATTCAGCCGTATAGCCATCTTTCTCCTTGTCCGTGGCCGCCTCTGCCAGCATGCGGTAATAAGAGGCTGCGCTGTCAAAATCGCCCCTGTCACGATACAGCACTGCAAGTTTCTTGCGCATCTCGGTCGCGAGGCCGCCCCCGTCGGCATTTCCAGCCCTCTGCTCAACAGAGGCCAGAAAAGCCGGCCATTCAGTGGGGCCTATCTTCTCGACCAGTCCGGCCTCCTCCAACCTCGTCACCCACTCGGCTGCAACCGTAACATCCGAGCGTTCAAACACCTTCTTCATCGCCTGCCAGGCCGCCTCTCCTTCGCCTTCTACCCCTAGTTTTGACACCAGCCAGATCAGATCCCGAGCCTCGCCCACGCTTCCGGCAAGCCTGACCGCCTGAATGCGAACAGCGGCGCTCGCATCGTTGGAGAGATCATTCTGCCTGACGACTCCCAGGGCAGCAGCCTTGTCAATTCCTGTCAACCCGGCCAGCGATACCTCCCTGACCACGGCCTGGCCGTCTTTGATAGAGTCCGAGAATATCCGCCCGAACAGGGCCGCTGAATTGGCTCGCTGGGCCCCCGCTTCACACAATCGCCTCATGGCCCGCAGCAATTCCACCCGCAACGGGCTTTCTGCATTCTCACTCGCGATGGCAACGTATCTCTGCTCCAACATCTCGAGATATCTACTCGTTGACTCCGGCTTCAGGCCGTTCTGCTCCAGCAGTTTGCTGATAACATCGGCACCTCTGGCCGCCTTTCTGGCATCCTTGTCCTGAAGATACTGGGCCGCCATAGTCAGCGTTTCATTTCGCACCTCATCAGATAGTGTCATCTGCGAGCCAGGCAACAATGCATAGTAGCACGCAGCACCAAGAGCCGACAAGAGCTCCGCCTTTACCGCCTCGTCTGTTTCCACCCTGAGTTGTCCGAGGAGCTTCGCCGTCGAATCGACATTCGTCTTGAGTGTCAGCAGCTTCGCCGTCGCAAGCCGGACAGCAGGGTCAGGGTCGGTGACCAGAGCTATGACGCGGTTGGCAATATCAGGAGGCAGTTGCGGCTCGCTGAGGCCCATCTCACGCACTCGCTCCAGACCCCACAGTTTCACAAGGCTGTGCTCGCTTTGCAGTTGCTCGATCAGGAATGCTTGTCGATTGGCCGCATCAGAGAGCCCGTCGTATATGCGCCGGAGCGACGCAAGATACAGCTTCTGCCACGTATCCAGCTTCGCTGACAAATCCCTTTTCTGCAGCTCAAGTACCTTGAGACGCTCTTTGACGATATCTTCTCTGCTCTTCTTCTTAAGGTCCTCAAGGATCCCCCGCCAGACCTGCTTGTCAGGGCCCAGTGGGATCCACTCCTGTAATGCTTCCGATGCAGCCGCAGCCACCGCCTCATCGCTGTCGTCAAGAAGCCTTATCAGCTCCGATATCGCTTCCTTCTCTGGTCGAATCCTTAGCGCATACACAGCGTTGAGGCGCGGCTTGACACCCGGACTCCGGTCATCCAGAATGGCTTTGAGCCTGTCGGCTATCTGCCTATACTCGAATATCATCGTCGCTTCAGCGATCTGTTGTGCTTCGGCGCCTTCCCGTGTTTTGAGCCCGACCATCAGCGGCTCGATGAAAACCTCAGTGCCCGTCAGCGGAGTAGGCCATCTGCGCGAATCCACCAATACCTTGTAGACAGCCATTCTTGCAGCAGGATTGTCATCCTGACGGAGAGCAGCCAGCACTATAACCCTGCTGTTCTCGTCGCCACTCATAAGCAGCTCGGTTGCTGCGTCGCTGCGCATCTGGTCCGTCGAGCCCGAGAACAGAGCATCCCTGTATATCTTCAGCTGCCTGGTCAATTCCTCCTTGGCAGGTGGGGCAGACTCAGCGCCATTGGCAGTTTGCAGAGACAGACCCAGCGCCGCGGCCAGAATCGCCGCGACAATAACCGCCTGATTCAGCTTTGTCCTGCCCAGCATTTTTGACTCGTTACAGGCCTGTGTACTGCATCTGCAGACTCCGGACGGCCCTGCCCATCCAATCGTTATATCGTCAGAATTGTGTTTTTTGTACATTATTAGGGCCGATCACAGAACGGAGCCGAAACTACATTCCCGCACCGCTCGCGCTGTCGATTTCTCCGGCAGTTTCCGGTTCTACGCAAATCGCTTACAGCCGGTTCATCTTTACAATGGTTTTACACAGAGGCCAGGGGCCCTATCAGGCTCTATAGCGCTTTCTGCCACCAGCGGTCTCATCTGTCAAACGCTGTCACTACGGGCAGAGCGTTTCCATCATCATCAAAGAATCCCCGGCTTCGCAGCCTGCCTCTGACCGCAGGTTCCCACCAGAAGACTCCTTTCCCCCGGCCTTCAGGCGTCCGGCGAACAACTGCGTCGACGTCGATAAGGAATTGCCGTTGACCGTCCGGCGTCTCAGGATAAGGACTGCTCTCCGACAGATACTCTGTAGGCCGCCAGCAATACGCCGCTTCCACAATGATGATATCCCTGTGATACCGGCCAGCCATGAAGGCAAGGTTCTCCCGCAGGTCTTCCAGCGTACCGTGCCACCACGGATAGTACGACTGGCCAATTACGTCGTAGCGAACGCCATGCAATTCGAGTTCATCAAAGAAACGCCCGGTGCAGACTTTGTCGCCGCCTTTGTCGATATGTATCATGATCTTCGGGCTGATGCCCCCATCAGTACCCGCAGCTACTCCCTCTGTTGCCGATTTCAGAAGTTCGCCGAAGTTCGCCCAGTTCTCGGGCAGTTTCCCATCGGGCCAGAGCATGCCGGGGGTAATCTCATTGCCCGGCTGAACCATGTCCGGCGCGACGCCGGCATTTTTGAAGGCTTCCATAGTCTGGCGGGTGTAGCTGAACACAGCCTTGACCAGCTCGGCATGCGACATACCCTGCCAGGCGCGCGGGATGGTCTGCTGCTGCGGGTCGGCCCACGTGTCAGAATAGTGGTAGTTGAGCAGGAACTTGTAGCCAAGTTTTCGGGCTTCTTTCGCCAGAGCGATGGTATATTCCAGGTTGTTTGGAAGTTCCGTCGGATTGTGGAAGAGCCGCAGCCGTATCCAGTTGTAGCCATGGTTCCTGAATATCTGCAGGCCGCTCTCTGCGTGTCCGCCGTCCCTGAAGACCGTACCATTATCCTGTGCCCATTTCAGGAACGACACGTCCGCGCCGACCGCATAATCCTTCGGCATCACGCGATCGCCCATATCCATCTCCTATAAATGCTTCACGAGCATATCAACGTTGTTCTCCGGTTTTGTGTAATCAATGAACTGCTTCGGGCTGGTGCCGTTGAGATACTCCTCGACATTGGTGTATCCATCGCCATCCGTATCCTTTGCGCCGTCTGACGAGTCGCTGGGGTTCAGGCCGTGGGCAATCTCCCAATCATCGGGCATTCCGTCACGGTCGGTATCTGTCAGCGCGGTCCCTGACTTCAATACGGGCCAGCCGCCAACTTCCTTCTGACTGTCGATACGTCTGTGTGTGCGGTCACGGATGCCCTTAATGATGCGCAGGTCGGCAGCATCCCGCACTCTAGAGGCACCAGCATTTTCAAGCACAACCTTATAGGCTTCCTCGGCCGATTGCGTGGCTGGCCGGTCAGCCACCGCGACAGGTTGCGCGGCTTGACGGAACTTTCCCAGCGTCACATCCGCGCTGTACCTCCCGCCCCTGATGCCCCAATCTACGGCGGAGTAATTGTTCCTTGTCCTGTCCGGATTGCCCTCGAAGAAATTGCCGCAGAAGTAGCCGACCGTGCAGTCTGGAGCCTCTGCTTTAGGTGCGATAGGACTGGCGGCAGGGTTGGTATTGGGGCCGGGCCTCCAGTAGTTGTTGATGAAATTGAACTGACCCTGACCCAGATTGCAGGGACCTTCCCAGTTGTAGATGATATTGTTGCGGAAATCGAAGATGGCCCTGGGGTTCAACTGCACGGGATTGCCGCCGCCCAGTGACGGATGCCGGTCGCGGCTGCTGAAGAGCATATTGTGATGGATGCTCACGTTGCCCTGCGTCTTGCGGAGTGACATCAGCATCGCGTGCGGTGAGTTCTTGTAATGCGTACTCTGATTAAGAGCCTCGCCGAACAGGCACCATTGCATCGTGAAGTTCGTGATATGGTAGGTATCCATCGTCCCGTCTACCCCCCATGTTGCTGTCACGTGGTCCAGGATCATGTCCCTCACGGGGAGATTGTGTTCGCCAATATCCAGACAGTCGTCGCTGGTCCTGCTTTCGTCACCCAGCCTCACGCGCAGGTACCGGATGATGATGTCAGACGCTCCGAAGACCTTCAGGGCGTGGTCTCTCAGGGTAATACCCTCGCCCGGCGCGGTCTGCCCGGCAATGGTAGGACAGGAAATGTTCTGTATCCGCAACTCCTTCGCCAGCTGAATCGTACCGCTGACATCGAAGACAATGATGCGCGGGCCCGTGACTGTCTTGATGCCTTCCCGCAAAGAGCCGGGGCCGTTGTCATTGAGATTAGTCACGTGATAGACGTCGCCCCCGCGGCCACCCTTGGCGAATCTGCCGTAGCCTTCCGCGCCTGGGAAGGCCGGCAGCATGGACATGTCGATCTTCATAGCAGGCATGGAATGCGCGACAGGTCCAGCCTGCTGGCCTTGAGCCTCACCAGTACCAGGCAACAGAACCACAAACGCCACTGTGACCAGACAACCGTTCAATGTCCTTCTTCCAGCAATCATTTGCTGCCTCGAGCCAACGGGGTCATGAGTTGGTCAAGGTTGTTCTCAGGTCTTGTGTAATCAATGAACTGCTTCGGGCTGGTGCCATTGAGATACTCTTCAACGTTGGTGTATCCATCACCGTCTTTGTCCTTCGCACCATCCGAGGCATCATTCGGATTCAGTCCGTGCTTCCTCTCCCAGTCATCCGGCATGCCGTCGTGGTCATTGTCCGCGGGCACAGGTCCACTCTTCAGCTGCGGCCAGCCACCGACATCATCCTGCGAGTCTATTACGCCTACGCCGCCACCTCGAGAGCTCTTACCATACCTGGCGGTCCCCGTTCGCACCTCTTCAACTATGCGCGCGTCGACAGAATCACGCTTCGGAAGGACGCAGCCGACAGTCCGCAGAACGCTCCCATATGCATCTTCGGCACTCTGCGTTGTCACGTGCGGAGCGGGGAACTCCTTCTCTGACTTGTACACATCAAGGGTAAGCCTGCGTGGCTGGACCCCACCATTCCAGTTGTCGGCCGTCACCTCGGGGAAACCGTCAACATAGTTGCCCGTGATGTACCAGGTGCCCGTCAGGTCGCTGTTCGGTCGCGTGTCGGGGCTGACTATTCTGTTCCTGGTCCCCCTCCCGGTCGCTGGCCCGGCTTTGTAGTAGTTGTTGATGAGGTTGAACTGCCCCTCGTCGCCGCCGTAGGCGCTATTACCGCCCCAGTTGTAGGTAACATTGTTCCGGTAATCAGTAGTATCGCAGCGGGCAAACCGAGGATTACGGCTGTTGCCGTGGGCCAGCAGGTTGTGGTGATATGTGCCCCACCAGGCACCGAATATCGCGGCGTAACCATGTTCTCCTTTGTAGTGGACGGATTTGTTGAGCGGCTCACTGGAGATGCAGTATTGCACTGTAGCGCGGCCTTTGGTCTCCGGGCTGGTAAAAGAGATGCCTTCGTCGACCGACCAGCTTGCGGAGATGTGGTCGAGTATGACATTGTCAAAATCGCGTCCCCAGATCGCGTCGATAGCTCTGCCCGATACATCACCCGGTCGCACACGAATGAAGCGTATGACAACATCATGGGTGCTTATGACAAGCTGGTCGCCGCACACACAGATGCCGTCACCCGGGGCAGTCTGGCCGACAATGGTAATAAACGGCTTATTTATGCGGATGCGTTTCTTGAGCATAATATTGCCCGCAACTCTGAAGACAACGATGCGAGGGTCATTGGCGTCACAGGCCTCGCGGAAGCTACCGGGACCGGAATCATTGAGATTCGTCACCTCAATTACCCTGCCGCCCCTGCCACCTATGGCATGGGCGCCATAGCCCTCGGCGCCGGGGAATGCCGGTAGTCTCGAGATGTCAATCGCGCACTTCTTCGCGGCTGATTCTCTGGCACACCCCATCGTCGTCATGAGAAGCGCAAGGTTTGCTATCAGCACCATTCTTGTCTTCATCAATATTTCCTCAGCATGTAATAGTGGTATTCCTTATTGGCGAAGACGTACAGTGGCGCTGCTTATGCGCAGCTTATCCGCCTGCCTACATACATAGCATTACCCCATTACCATCAGCCTCGCTTTCTCTTCCCCTGCTGTTCCGACTGCCTCCGGATTCATTTGCGCTTCTCCCACGTGCCCTTCCAGCTTGCATACTCCAGTATTTCGCTTCTCTTTGCCGGGTGCTTGAATTCGAGAATGTAGCCATCAGCCTGTGCAATATAGAACTGCGTTCCCTGGAGAAGTCGCGGCGCACATTCTCCACTGTCCACAGCCTTTATGTCGTCAGGATACCTCCCCGTGTCCTGCTTGTACTTCTCGAGCCTCGGCACCAGCCCTTCGCAGTAATTCCTGGCATCACGCACATCCACCTTTGCCACAAACAACCCCACACACGCCGAAGCAAGCATCAGGAAGGTCACGAGACCCGCAAGGTTCAGCGCATAGCCCGCCAGGAAAACACGCTTGTGCCTCTCTCGTCCCACGCACATGAGCACAACGCTCAGCACAAACGCAGGCAGCCCTATGAGCACTATGCCGTGCATAACAGCGCAGATGTGAGCATAGGAACCGCGACCCAGCTTCACCGCCCACATGTTAAGAACTATCGCCACTCCTATCGCCACTCCTATCCAGGATAGGCATTTGAGAAACTGGCTCGTAACGGCTGGGTCCCACAGGTGCGCCTTCGGCTGCTCGGGAGGGCTCTGGTCCGCCTTCTTCTCCGGCATGGGCGCTTTCTTCGGCGCAACACCATCAGGCCTTCGCCAATCCTTCCCCCAATCCAGGTCCCGCAACAGGAAATCGCGTCTTGTCATATCTCACCTCGGTCCCGATGCACTTGAGGCATCGATCTTCACGCACCACCGTCACACTTCATCGGCATGTTGTTCCTCCGCCGACTCTCCCGCTGCTGCCATCGCCTTATAGAAACACCATGCCAGCCCGCCGACAACTATCAGAGCCACAACACCTACTATCAGATATGACACTGTCGTCAGCTGGTACTCCCGAGTCACGACCTCAGCAGATGTCTCCGTTGACAGCGTCGAAAGCTTCATCGCCAGGAATGCGCTTACGTCCAGCACACCCAGCATCCCTGCCCACCTTGCGGACCACGCAACACCCGTTGTCGCCGTGTTGAATCTCTCCAGCAGCAGCGTGCCGATCACGACCGAGACGATCCCGCCTATCAGCATGACCGGCAGCATCATCGACATTGTGCTTTCATCTGCTCCGCTCCACTTCGCAAGGGCGTACACCATTCCGCTGGCCACCGCGATCATGAAAGCAAGGACGCCGGCTCCATGTCCGCGAATTTCCGGCTTCGCTGCGACATTTTCTTTGTTCTTGCTCCTCGTGAGACTGAACAATATGGCCAGTACAGGCGCTATCGCCATCACTCCGAGCCCGACGATGTTGAACCAGTTATAGACGCCATCGGCAGTGATGAACATCTCGCCCTGGGCCATGTCATCCAGGAGCGTCCAGAAGAAAAGCGTCCCCAGTATCACTGGTATGACTGTTCTGACCAGGTGCTCCCACCACTTGCCAAGCTTCCAGTCGCTCCGCGCGTTCGCGTGATTCCTCAGAATGTCCAGCCGCCACAGCCATCCGAGCACGACGCACTCGAGCAGCCCGAGCATTGCAATACCCCACGCCCCATTAACGAACCTGTCCATCGTATCCAGCCAGCCAAGCCCCCCTTGTGTGATATACACAAGTCCTATGCCGAAGCCGACCAGGCTCATGACCGGCAGCACTATCGAACGCCTCCATCCCGTCTTGTCCACTATACTGGCCAGCACGGATTCGCTTATCGAGAATGCCGAGTCAATACCCAGCGTGATCAGCGCAAAGAAGAACACGAAACTGAAGTATGCAGAATACGGCAACTGCGCCAGTGCGTACGGGAATGCAACGAACGCCAGCCCCGGTCCGGTGCCAACGACCTTTTCCACGGGAACAGGATTGCCCGCCTGCTGCGTCGCAAACGCCATCCCGCCGAGCGTGGAAAACACCGCAAGCCCCGCAACGAAGCTTGTGGCAAAATCGCTTATGCCGACTATCGCAGCATTATTGTTGAGGTCACTCTTCCGGTGAAGGAAGCTAGCGTACGTTATCATCACCCCGAACGCCAGGCTCAGTGAGAAGAACACCTGCCCGAAAGCCATTCGCCATGTCACCGGCTTGGCCAGCTCCGACCACACAGGGTCAAGATAATACGCCATGCCCTGCAGTGCCCCCTCAAGCGTCAGACCGCGCACAGTCAGTATCAGCAGCATCAGCCATGGCAGCGGCACAGTCAGCCAGACTATCTTGCCGACAAGATTGACACCTTTGAAAATGCACAGATACATCGCTACCCATGTCAGGGCAAGCGGCCAGAGGATGTTGGTTCGAAGTTCGCCAAGACCCGAGAGTCCTTCCTGCTGGCCAAGGTATGTTCCGAAGAAGAACTTGTTTGCGTTAACGACCCCTTCAACACCCTTGCCGGCCCACGGCAGCTCGCCTCCCGTCCAGATCCCCTGAATGCTGTACCACAGAAAACTGAAACACCACGCCAGTATCACTGGGTAGTATGTGATTATCACAAAGCCCAATATGATCCCCCACCACCCCACCATCTCGAACCGTTTGTTGGCGTGACGGAAGGCATCCGGAGCAGCCCGCTGGGAGAAGTGGCCAAGGCTGAACTCCAGGATCATTAGTGGTATCCCGACGACGATGAGTGCAACTATATAAGGTATGAGAAATGCCCCGCCGCCGTAGCTGTACAGTTTGTAAGGAAACCCCCAGAGATTCCCAAGGCCCACCGCCGACCCTACTGCGGCCAGGATAAACGCGCTGCGCGTCCCCCAGCTTTCACGCTGACCTTCCAGCAAGTCCGCCATATAGCGCTACCTCCATGTGCCGCCCCCAGCACGCGTGATGATACATGCGGGCAGCCTGATTGTCTACCACTTTCAGCAGCCTCCTCTAGAGGGAGGAGCCATTCGCGGCAATAACCTCTCTGTACCAGTTTGCCGAATCCTTTGGCGTTCGTTTCTGAGTCTCAAAGTCAACGTGTAACAAACCGAATCGCTTGGTGTAGCCTTCCTGCCACTCGAAGTTGTCCATTATCGACCAGACCATGTATCCACGGATATCGACGCCGTCATCTATGGCTCGCCCGAGCTCATGGAGATATCGCCGCAGGTAGTCTATACGCTGCGGGTCGTGCACCTGCCCGTCCGCCATCACCCAGTCGCAGCTTGCCATCCCGCTTTCAGTGACATATATAGGCAGCTTATAGCGCTCCTGAAAGAACCTGGGTCCCCAGTACAGCGCCTCTGGCGAGACCGGCCAGTCAAACGCAGTGATAGGCGAACCTGGTGATCGGTGAACCGGCTTCGGTTTGCCGTCGGGACCGGCTTCGACATAGTCACCATGGTAGATGTTGACGCCGCAGAAATCGAGCGGCTGGCATATCGTACTCATGTCTGCATCGGTATATTTCGGCACATTCTTCCCGTACGCCTCCAGACCATCCTGAGGATACCTTCCAAGAAATACCGGGTCCATCCACCATGTGTTGTACCACAGGCTGCCCGCCGAGGAGGAGAACATCGCCGCCCGAGCAGCTTCAATATCCTGCTTCCTCCGGCCCGCAGGCATCTTCACTACGCCTGCAGGCGCATAACCGATCGGTGCCTTTGTGCATGAACGCAGCGCCTGAACAGCCTTGCCGTGCGCAAGAAGCGCATTGTGCCCAACTCGCAGCACCTCCGCCTCGCCAAGCTTGTCACCCGGGGCGTGATTGCCTTCCTTATGGCCGAGCCCGACAAAACACTGTGGCTCGTTGTGAGTCATCCATGCAGCCACCCTGTCACCAAGGCGCTTGCCGAGAAGCTGGGCATACTCCGCAAACCAGTCGGAGCTCTTCGGATTGAGCCACCCGCCCCGGCAGTAGAGCTCATATGGGAAATCCCAGTGGAAAAGCGTCACGTAGGGCGCAATGCCCTTGGCCAGCAGCTCATCGATGAGTTTGCTGTAGAAGTCGATACCCTTCTCATTGACGCGGCCGACCCCTTCCGGAAGAACTCGCGGCCATGATACCGACAACCTGTACGCCTTCGCACCCAGTGAGGCCATCAGGGTGACGTCTTCCTTGTACCTGTGGTAGTGGTCGCACGCTATCTCGCCAGTATGCCCCCACTTTATCGCGCCCTTCCGGCGACACATCATATCCCACACCGACGGCCCTTTGCCGTCCTCATATGCTGCCCCCTCTATCTGGTATGATGACGCCGCCACGCCCCACAGAAAACCTTCCGGGAATCCCATCGTCGTACCCTTACCCTTGTGTCTGTCTGCGGATATCAAACGCCTTTTCGCGGTGGTCCAAGCGAAAACTCCGTGAATAGTCCCGGTCGGAATTCGCCCACCAGCGACATCACGTCACTGCCGCTCACCGCTCGTATCTGTTCGATCTCATCCTGTATCGGCACATACCTCTTTAGATATGTCCAGTCGAATCCCAGGTCCACCAGCCTGCCCATCGGACGCTCGTTCTTTATCGTCAGCGCCGAGAGCACTTTATTACGTGCCTTTTCAATGTCCTCTTCCTTTATCAGGTCGGTCAAATTGTTCAGTATCCCCCTGACCTTGTCCATCACCTGCTCGTATCTCTCCGGGCTGCAGCTTATGTAGCTGTAGAACGCGCCAACGCCATCCATCGAATCGAACTGCATCGACGCCGTCTCAGCTATCGCCGTATCCACAAGCTCCCAGAAATACAGCGACCCCACGCTATCGCCAACGACCGTTGCCAGCAGCATCGCCGCAAACTTCCGCTCGTCCTGCGCCGATACGGCTGCGCTCAGAAGGCATATATGCTCTCGATTGAGATTAGGCTTCTCCAGCCGTTCCTTGACATCCCTGCCCTTCCAGTCAGCGAGTTTCCGCCCCACTTCGTATGCATTCCACTGGCCACACATCTTATCAGCCAGACTTGCCAGCTCATCGAAATCGAAGTTGCCCGCGCACGCCAACACCATATTGTTTGGCGCATACCTGCTCTGGAAATACTGCCGCATCTGCCCAGCCGTCAGGCCATCGACGCTCCCCACACTCCCCAGCACGCTCTTGCCGCAGGGGTGCCCGCCGAAGTACAGGTTCTTCGCCCTGTCCATCACGTCGAAGTGCGGCAGGTCCTGGTACATCGCTATCTCTTCCTTGATGACATTCTTCTCCACGTTGAAATCTTCCTCTCGAAGCGCCGGCCGCAGCAGTTTGCACCACAGCTCCGTCACCTCCATCAAGTATTCCGGCAGCACCGCTGCATAGTACACAGTGTTCTCCTCGCTCGTGAATGCGTTGAACTTGGCCCCTTTGCTGTCGAACAGCGTGTTCACCTCCAGCGCGCTTATCTCCTCCGTCCCCTTGAAGAGCATATGCTCCAGGAAATGTGAGACCCCGTTAATCTCGTCCGTCTCATCCCGCGCTCCAGCCCGCACAAAGAATCCCACCGCCGCCGAGAGCGCATCCGGATTCACCTCGCCTATCACCTGCAGACCATTCGCCAGCTTCTTCTGCCTGAATTCCATAACAACATCAACCCTTCATCTCAACGACCTTTGGTCCAATCGTAACAATCGTAAAATCGCCGAATGCGTGTCTTGCGGCTGCCTCACTGACACTCTTTGTGGTCAGCTTGTCAATCTTCCCTTTGATCTCGTCCATCGACCTGACTCGCCCCAAGAGGTGCCAGTCGGCAGCTATCGCCCCGGCCCGCGCGACCGTCGATTCGCTCCCCATCACAAGCGCGCTCTTGAGCCCAACCTTCGCCCGAAGCACCTCTTCCTCGCTGACACCTTTGGCGATCTGCCTGAACTCGCCAACCGTCACGTCCAGCGTCTCCTGCGCCTTCTCCGGCGCCGTTCCGGCATAACACATCACACCCGCATGCCCCTTCAGGCAGTGATACCTTGAACCGACCGCATAACAGAGCCCCCTCTTCTCTCTCACCTCGGTGAAGAGTCTCGAGCTCATCCCCCCTCCCAGAATGTCTGTGACGGCTCTTACACTGTAGTAGTCGTCATCATCAACGTTAACCGTTGGTGTCATTAGCCCGATATGCACCTGAGCGCCATTATTCGGCTTGTGTAGATATCGCTCGCGTCTCTGCCCGCCTTGCACTTCGACCGTTTCCTTCTTCGGCTGGCCGCCAAAAAGCTTATCCAGCAACTTGCAGATATCATCCCAGTCATACTTGCCGGCCACCGCGAAAATGCCGTTTGAAGCATCGAATCGGTCGTTGACGATCTTCCTTGCTGCCTCGGGTGTGAGCGAGGAAAGCTCCCCCTCGCTACCCATGGGGCTCCTCCCAAGCGGCCAGGGATAGAACTGTTCTCTCGTATCCAGCATCACCTTCTGCCGCGGGTCGTCAGCCAGCGCCGCAAGCTCCTGCATCGCAAGCTCCCTGGCAAGTGTGAACTGCCCATCCTCAAGCTTCGGCCTCAGTATCACATCAGCATACACCGTCACAGCGGCAGCCAGATTGCTCGCCTCTAGCGCACCCGAGAACACGGTATTCGAGCTGTCAACCGCGCTGTTTCGCTGCACGCCAAGGCCGTCGAGAGCATCGACAACCTGCCGGCTGGTCATCGCCCCTGCCCCGCGGAACACCCAGTCGGTTATCACATTACCCGCTCCGCCGCACCCCTCCGGCAGCAGCGCCGCACCAGCCGGCAACGCAAGAACAAACGCCGCCGAACCCACCCCCTCCATCCGCTCCCCCAACAGCACCATCCCGTTCTTTAGTATATGCTTATCAAGCTTCTCGCTCATTACCCTTGCTTCCGCCAATTATATATTGTCTATCCACTATTCCTTCGTAAATTGTCCAGCACCCGCCTCTGTTTTGTCTTAAGTCACTATTGACTAACGACTTACGACTCTCGACTGGCCGCGAATGCGGCCATATTGGCCACCGTTCCCGCGCAAATCTTACATCAGATACTCTTGCGGCGCAGCCGCCTCCACAAAGCTGACGGCTGATAGCTGATGGCTGATAGCTGATGGCTGACAGCTTCTTCCTCTCACGCCACCGCCGCAGGTTCCTCATTCAGGTCATATTCATCGAACCTGACGCTTATCTTCTTGCTGACCCCCTGTGTCTGCATCGTCACGCCGTAGAGCACTTCCGCCATGCTCATCGTCCGCTTGCTGTGCGTTATCACGACGAACTGCGAACCTTCCTTGAATTCCTTCACGATCACATTGAATCTCTCGTTATTCGCCTCATCGAGCGCCGCATCTACCTCGTCAAGGAAACAGAACGGCGAAGGCTTTATTTTGAACACCGCAAACAATAGCGCTATCGCCGTCATCGTTTTTTCGCCGCCCGACAACAAACTTATGCTCCGCGTCTCTTTCCCGGGAGGTCTTGCGATTATCTCTATGCCGCTCTCAAGTATATCCTCAGGGTCATCCAGCACGATATCCGCCCGACCACCGCCGAACAGCTTGCGGAACAACTCCTGGAAATTCACCCGGATTAGGTCAAATGTCTGCCTGAAGCGCTCTTTGCTCTCCTTGTTTATCTTCGCGATAAGTTGCTCGAGCTGGTTCTTGCTCTTCTGGAGGTCCTCCACCTGTGTCGTCAGGAACTCGTTCCGCTTCTCGAGCTCTTCCTGCTCATGTATCGCATCGACGTTGACACTCCCCAGCCGCTCGATCTTACCTCGCAGCTCTGCTATCTCCTCACGCACAGCCTCCCAGTCCGTCTCCTCCTCCTTGTACTCTTTGTACACATCCACAACATCTATCAGCAGCTCTTCCTTGACACGCTCAACAAGGTCCGCCTGTCTTACCTCTATCTGGGACAGCTCCAGTTTCAGCTCATGTATCCGACCCTCCACCTCGCTCTGCTCAACCCGCAGCTTCTTGAGCGTCTCTTCAGTCTCGGCACGTCTGGCGACCAGTTCCTCAGCCTTCTCATGGAGCTGACGGCTCTGGTCCTGCGACCGCTCTTTCTCGACGAATAGCTCGGAGACGGTGCTCTCACATGCCAGTATGCTCCGTTGTGTCTGGTCGATCTGCTCTGCGCAGTTGGATACATCGGCCTTGGCCGAGTTGAGAGCCATCTGTGCCTGCTGCAGCTGGCCTGACAGGCTGGCAATAGCACTCTTCAACCCTTTCCTCTGCTCACCTATCTGGCCGAGTGCCACGCGCAGATCCGTCAGTCTCTCCAGTTCGGCCGTCTGGCGGGTCTTCTGCTCGCCAGCCTGGGCCTCGAGCTCGGTTATCCGCTGGTTGCGCTCTGAGTTGACCGATTCCAACTCCTCGAGTTTCTGTTTCGACTCATACTCACCGCTGACGGATTCAGCTATCTGCTTCTCCAGCGTCTCTATCTCACCCCTTATCAGCGGCTGTTCATTCTCAAGCCGCCTGATATCCTGCTCACACACCCTCTGACGCGACAGAAGCTCAGTCTTTTCCGTATTGGCCTCATATACGCTCGTCCGAAGGTCTTGGCACAGCCGAGCGAGGTGCTTGTTCTGCTGGTCATGCCGCTCCATCTGCTCCTGCTTACCCGCTATGTCGGCGTTGATATTCGCGAGCTCCTTCTCAAGCTCAACTAGCCGGCTCTTTCGCGATATCAAGCCGCTCGCGCCGCCCATTGTTCCGGCGCTGATGACACCATCGCTGCTGACCGCCTGACCATCCACAGTCACGACCCTGCAGCCCGGCCCAAGTCTCCGTGCGGCTTCGACAGCCTGGGCAAGCGTTTCCACAACATACATCCCCGCCAGCAGCCGCCCTATCACCGTCTGATACCGGCCCTCCATATGAACGAAGTCTCGCAGCCGTCCCCTCATACCATCCATGCCATCGAGACTCACATCGCTGGCGGCACCGGTAACCTCATCCATCGCGACAAAATTCACCCGTCCCTCCAGCGCAGCAAGCTTCGCACTATCGACAAGCAGCGCCGCAGCGTTGTTCACGATGACGGCATCGGTCCTGCCCTCCAGCGCGGCTTCAACCGCTCTGGCATACTCCGGCTCCGCCCTCACAACGTCAGCGACTATCGCCTCCACATATGCGTATTGGCCATCATTCCTCTGCTTTGCCTCCAGAAGCTTCTTCACCGCCGCCTTGACGCCTTCCCGTTTCCTCTCCATGTCCTGCAGAACGGCAAGCTCGCCCTGGAGAGCGCTCCTGGCTTCCTTGCTGTGACCGAGGGCCTCCGCTTCTACGGTCAGCTCCTCGCTTATTCTGGCCATTTCAGCCCGTTTCTCCTCCAGGCTGGTCTGCAAATCAGCAATAACCTTCTCGACATCCGAAAGCCTCGCCTGACAGCCAGCCTTTTCCTGGAGCAGCTCCGACAGCCGAGCAGTACCTTCGCTCGCCTTGCCTGCGAGCCGCTCTTTCTGCCCAGCCAGATTGTCCCTGAATGTGGACATGCTCTGTATCTGGTTGTGCAGCTGCGCAGTACGGCGGACAATATCGATTATCCCGCTCTTCTCGTCCTCCAGATGCGCCTCGATAGCGGAGGATTCCATATTTATCTGATGGATGACCGATTCCACCTCCCTTACGCTGGCGCTGCCCGCCTCGTACTCCGCCTCGCAGCGCCTCAGCTCGTCCTCGGCCCGCAGCGTCTCTGACTTCAGGCCGGTTGCCTGCTCCGTAAGCTTCACTATCTGCTCACTCGCACCCGCTTTCCTCTGCGCAAATTCATCGCTCCGGGATTGCAGCAGCTTGATACGCTCCAGGTTCTGTTCGATTCTGCTTCTGGCGGATATAAGCGCGTTGTCCGTGCTGCGTATCAGGCCTTCGGTATCCGTGATCTCGCTTGCCAGTTCGCTGACAAGCGCCTCGCTGCGCCCGACCTCGGCAACGACCGCTCCAAACTCCGCCTCAAGGCCCGCCAGCGACGTACGCTTCTCCACGCCCTGCACGTACATCTTGTGGTACTCGGACAGCGAATACTTCAGACGCAGTTCCTTCAGCCGCTCGCTATACTCGAGGAAATTGCGCGCCTTGCCAGCCTGAAGCTTAACACTCCGCAGCTGCCTCTGCACCTCGGCCACGATATCCGCAAGCCTCAGCAGGTTCTGTTCCGTCCGCTCGAGCTTGCGCATCGCCTCTTTCTTGTGCGCCTTGTACTTGCTTATGCCGGCCGCTTCTTCAAATATGATGCGCCTGTCGACTTTGGAGGCGTGCAGAAGCTGGTCTATCTGCCCCTGCTCGATTATCGAATACGCCTTCATCCCGACGCCGGTGTCCATGAACATCTCTCTGATGTCCTTCAACCGGCACACCTTGCCGTTCATCATATACTCACTTTCACCGCTCCGGTAGAGACGCCGCCCTATCTGCAGCTCATCCTGCTCCGTACCAAGCGCCCCAGCCACCCCCGAGAAGGTGAGCATCACTTCCGCCATGCCGCTCGCGCGCCGCGAGCTGCTGCCGCTGAATATCAGGTCCGCCATGTTGCCGCTGCGCAGGCTCTTGGCACTCTGCTCACCGAGCACCCACTTCACTGCGTCGACGACGTTGCTCTTTCCGCAGCCGTTCGGTCCCACAATGCCGGTTATCTGCTGATTGAAACTGAACTCCGTCTTGTCGGCAAAACTCTTGAAACCGTTAACGACTATCTTTTCAAGTCTCATCTATTCTGTCCTCCGTGACATCCTGCAAAAGACGCTTGTCTTGTCATCTATCTCTATGATCCTTCACTGCTCGCCGGAGCTACTGGGCTTTCGGCTGCTGCACCATTTCACCGGCAATGAACTGCGCATTCACATACCCCTTGTCACACAACGATCTCAGGACATCAATGGTGTCCGAGTATGGCACGCTCAAGCCGGTAAGTATCACTTTATCTCCTTCGACTACAGGCGTCGAAGACAGGGTTCTGATTATGTCCGCCACCAGCCGGCCGGCCTGCAACGGCTGACCGACAACACCCGTACCGCTTCGTCTGTTCCTGATCACAGTTATCGTGCGTGAATCCGCTCGGCCGTTCAACGTGATGCTGCCGTCTGCAGCTGTCAGAAATATCCCCTCCGGAATCGATAACTGCGATCCGAAAACGACTATCTTCGGCGCTGCGGCACGTGTCACATAGATGGTCGGACGTCCTGTGCTCTGAACCACGTCAAGAAAGAGCCTGCCTCCCACATTCTCCCTCTCCACCAGCGGCGAGCCGCATCTCACAAGCTCCTCTTCAGCCTGCAGCCTTATCTCCATGTCACTATCATTGACCAATCCTGAGAGAAGGCCGCACGTCTGCTCGGCAGGCGCCCAGTTCGCAACCGCCTGGATCGCCTCCGCGCGCCGCTTGCTTCCTGTATCATAGGCTATCGCCCGCAGAGTGGGAAGTGCGCGGTATTCCCCGTAGCTCAGCATGATCCTGGCTGCACGCAACCGCACGTCCTCCTCCGGCGAAGCCAGGAGCTTCGCTACTTCGATGGCGCTTGTGCGGCCCAGACCGATGAGCGCAGCCTCCGCCGTCTCACGGTCACGCCCTTCTACGATCCTGTTTAACATGATCTCCGTACGCCGCTTGTTCAGCTCGTCGTTCTCACTGACATAAAGCGCTTTCACAAGATTGACAAAATCCCCCTGCCGGTCTCCGAACCGGGCGGGTGGACTGAGGACAATAACTTCCTCATTCTCAGTCATAGCCGCCCCCGGACCGAAACGCTGGATTACCCTGTTGCGCAGCGCGGAGGCCATCCTGTAATCCGGCTTCTTCAGCTTGATCACCAGTGCATAATCCGTGCTTGCAGAACCCCCTCCGAGTACCCACCCCGTCCTCTCATCACTGCTATCACCGAGTGTATCCGTGAAAATGGGCCCCGCTGCCATACCTACGGGCTGCCCCCCTGCCAGAGAACGCCCAAGCGCAGCCAGCTCCGTTGTGTAGAGCTGCCCACCCGCCAGAGACCTTGTCTGGCTGCCCTGAATGGGCTTGACCATCACATCGAAGCGACCCCCCTTTCGGGTGCCTGGGGCGATCCGGCCCGTTACCTTCACTACAGACGTATCCATGCTGCGTATCATCTTCTCGGGGTCTTCACGGCTCTCGGGCATCATGACCCTGGAGAAACGTTTCAGATACGCAAGCACGTCAATCGGACACTCCGATGAGCCGTTCTGGCCCAGACCCGCCACGATGCCGTATCCTTCGACCGCAAGCGGTGCCAGCTCAGGTACCGTCACAAGGTTTCCGACCTGAGTGCCTTCCGCTTCGCTGATAGCAGCGTCATCGGGCACGTTGGTAGCGGTGTTGCCACAGCCGGTCGATAGAGCCAGCACAAAGCATACCACCACTAGTCTGAATAGATGCCGCATCCTGTGATTCACCCTGAATAATGATTGCATCGGCTATCCATCGCTTATTCCGATAATATTAGGACAGGCTCCCCCAATACTATTTTTCCCGTCCTTCGCAGTCAACAATAATTGAGCTGTACCCGCCCTGCGCAGCTCCTTGGACGGCTCATGCCAAAACCGGTACAGATGGTACGCAATCCACAAGGAGTTGCCCTAAGGGCAAGAGCGGCTTGTGTATTATTCCTCTCTCTACTCCGGTCGCGGCGAGGATGTTCGCCGCCGGTCTGCCTCAGTTCCCCTCGTTCGGGTCTGCCGTCCTTACTGAATTCGCGTCCGCAGCAACCTCAGTAGCTGACGCCGGCTGCTCAACCGCTGGCCTCTCAGCCGCCGGCTCAGCACCTCCAGATATCGCTGCCAGCGACTTGGCCACCAGCATATCCAGCACAGACTCATCGATTGAGCCAGCCGCGAGCATGTCACTGATAGCCTTTAGTTCATCCTCGCTCAATCCAAGCTCGGCGAGGTCCTTCTTCATCGTTTCCTCCACAGCCTGTCTCTCCGCCCCCTGCATCGCGAAAACAGCCTCAAGCTGCTGCTTTAGCTGGGACTTCAGCGCCGCCTTCACCTGATCAGGTGACTCAGTCACCGCCTTGGCGGCCATGGCCATCGCCTTCTCAGCAAGCGCTGTGACGAGTGCCTCATCAATCGCTCCTGAAGCCATCATGGCATCAAATGCCGCAAGCTGCGTAGCATCGAGACCCATTTGAACAGCCTGAGACCTCATGACTGATATGCCCGCCGCTCGCTGCTCTTCGGGCAGTGCCAGTATCTGTTCGATTCCCTGTCTGATCGCCGTCTTGGCCTGTTCAACGGCTGGCGAGGGAGCCTTGCTTACGCCGCCCGGGCCAGCCAGGGCCGCTGTCAACATCCTGCCGGCCGTCGTCTGGGCGAAATTCTCATCGCACTCCTTTCCTCTTTCAGCAAGACCCTTCAGCTCCTCGACCATGCCTTCCATCGCGGTCTTGTCCTTCAGTTTAGCAGCGAGGCGCAGTCTCTCCAGGTATGCAAGAACATTGTTCGACACGGCCGCACACTTCGCTGCTCTGCCTGTCACTGTCGCTGACTTGAAGTTCTCGCACGCTTCCCCCGTAAGTGCCAGCGCAGATTTCAGCATCTCTTCCCCCTTCTCTGCGTGCGCATCAGCCATCTCCTTCAGCTTCTTGAGCGTGTAACCGTCCGAAGCCAGCTTGCAGAGCATTTCCGCACGCAGCCCGAGACTCTCGTGCGATGCCGCTATTCCCGCCATACGCAGCGCACTGCGATACTGGCAGTCGGCAAGCGCAAATCTCGCCGCTCCCGGCGTACCGCCCCTGCTGTTCGCCGCCTGTGAATACTCCTCACAAGCCTGGTTGTACACGCCTGTCACTTCCTCAGACAGCAACAGGTATGCATCCCTGGCTTTCTCCACAGCCGCCAGCTGTGTGCCTATCTCGGAGTTCAGCTTCGCCTGCTGAGACGCGATCTCGTTCATGCTGACCTTGAGCTGCTGTCCTGCAACCGTGACGTTCAGTGCGGCAATACTCTCCTTCGTCTGACGCACGCTCTCTGCAAGCGCTTTCACCCTTGCCCGCACTACCTGCATCTTGCTCTCCACGAGACTCACCTGGTCAGCCGCCGCTTGTGCCCTGACCAGTATCGCGTCCTTGCTCTCGCCGCCGCCGCGCCCCAGGAGCACATCATATCCCTTCTGCTTCAGCGATTCCCGTTCATCGCCCCGTGCCAGGTCCGCCCTGGTGAAGAACTCCTGTGCCTCGGCCTGTAGTTTGTTCGCCTCACCAATAGCTGCGTCCGCCTTAGCCTGCCACTGGCCCTTTTCGGTCTCCAGATTCGAAAGCTCGGCCTGTGCCATTGCCAGTTGTGTCTCCAGGCCTTCTCCGGTGCTGCCTTCCAGCAGCTCTTTGAGCTTCGCTAGAGACTCCTGCGCGCTCTTCATCGTCTGCTCAAGACGGGCCTTGTCGCTATCGAGCTTCTTGTAGTCATATAGCTTCGCCGAGAGCGACTGCATCGCATCCGCCTGGTGCTTCGCCAGTGTGGCCAGGCCCTCACTCGGTGTCTCACCGGTCAGGACGCCCTGCGCCTTGGCAATAGCCTCTTCAAACAGCACGCTCCCCCTCACCATAGCAACCACTTGCGCCAGGTCCTTGCCCCTTAGCATAGAGGCCTGCACCTTGCCCAGTGCTGCACGCGCCTTCTCCATGTCGCCCGTCGACTGCATTATGGAGATAGCCTCCTCACACGCAGCTCTGGCCTCTTTGCTTGCCTTGGTTTCCGGGTCTTCCGAACACCCCGGCAGAATTGTTGCCCCCAGTACGACAGCTACGATGACCAGCGTATTCTTGAATGATTGCACAGCTTGTCTCCGTTAATCATGGCTTTAGGCCAGCCATATTATCGTTTTTGACCCCTTCCTGTCAATCCATTTCACCTTGGTGCCTCATCTCGCGATCGCGGTCCGCTGCCTCCGGAGCCTCTATATACCTTTGGTCTTGCGGCCTCCGCGACTCAGTATCATCATTATCGCCATCAATGCGAAAAGCCCGACTATGACTATGGTATTCCACCTGCTTCGCGGTGGCGGCAGCTTCGGATCATAGGTCGCCACCACGCACAACACCTGCGTGTTCGGGGCTTTCACAACCATCGGCGAGTTGCGGCCCCATGCGTATACTGCCACCTTTTCCTCCGTCGTCGTGGTGCCAGCCCATGTCACGCCGGGCAGTTTGCCGTCACCGTTATTGGTGGTGACCTTGAGTCCACCTGTCTCAACATCGCCCGTCACAAGTATCAGCGTCTCATTGGGATCCTTCACCCAGTCGATTGCGACCTGCACCGCCTTCTGCAGCTCCAGCACCGCACCAACGGTCTGAGCAATGTCGTTTTCGCGACCAGCCCTGGCGATGTTTGACGCGTTCACTACAAGGAAAAACCCATCCTCATCCCTGGCAAGTAGCTTTATCGCTGCTCTGGTCATCTCCGCAAGGTCCGGCAGCTCAGCACTTCTCTGGTCCGCATATCCCATCGGTCCTTCACCAAAGAGGCCGCACAGCCCCCCCAGTCTGCCGTAGTCCAGGCTCTCCAGCTCATTCCTGTCGCGCGTGACTACCGCATATCCGGCCGCTTTGGCAGCCTCAGCGCTCACTCCATACCCACCACCGCCCAGAAGTACATTTGGTCTCGTCTGGGTCAGGTAGTCACCTGCTATCTGGTCATAGTTGTCGCTCTTCGGCTCGTGCGCTCCGAACGCGGCGGGAACTGCATCGGTCAGGAATGAATCGGTAACAAGCCCCGTGCTCTTCTTGAGCGTATCCCGGCTATATTCCAGAATCGTCTCCGGGTCCTTCTCCTCGACCTCGCCCGGTATCGCCATGCTTATTACACCCCTGTTCACAGTCAGCCCCGTCGCAAGCGCCGTGGCTGCTGCCGCCTCATCCGCTGGACCAGCCTCAGCGCACTTCACCGCCACCGTCTCACAGAACGGGAATCTCTCGAAGTTCAGGCATCCCGGCGCTCCGCCCGCATATATCGCCGCAGCCTTGACCTGCTCGGCCCCGAGACCGCTGCCAACGAACATGAATACATACTTCGGCGCCTCCCCAGCCGCTACCCCGTTCAGCAGCAATAGCAGTGCGAGAATCGCTTTCCTCATTCCTGTCCCTGCATCACAGGTTCCATGCTCTTCTCCTCCGTCTTCTCTTTCTTCGGGCTCTTTTCTGCTGCCTTCTGCCTGCTCTCCCCTGTGATTGCCCACCTTATATCCGTATTGTCTTTCACCGCTGCGAGCCGCTCTGCGCCGGTGCCCCACGCATATAGCGGCACAGGAGTGCTCGTATGCTTCCTGCTCTCCCACTTCACCTCCGGCAGATTCCCCTTGCCGTTATTCTTCACGACCGACAGTCCACCCGTCTCATGGTCCGCCGTCACGATCAGCAGTACATCCTTGCCTGTCGCCCATGTCTGGCCCGCAGCCACGGCATCTGCAAACGCTATCGTCTCCGTCACATCCTCCATAAGCTTGTTGAGATGCGCTGCGTGGTCGATATTGCCGCCCTCGACCATGAGAAAGAAACCATCCGGATCATCTTCAAGGGCGCCTATCGCCGCCCTTGTCATCTCCGCAAGACTCGGGTACTTGCTGGCCTCGGGGTCCGTCATATATGGCATGACGCCATTGCCGAACAAACCCGCTATTCTGCGGACATTAGCGTCAAGCGCAGCGAGTTCGTCACGCGTCGTAACCACTGCATATCCAGCCGCAGCCGTATCGCTCACTCTCATATGCTTCATGCCGCCCATCAGCACATTCGGCCTGGTCTTGTTCAGATAGTCGCTCACTATGTCATTGAAATCGCCTCGCTTGCCGGCATGCGCGCCGAAAGCCGCAGGTGTCGCGTCGGTGATGAACGATGTAGTGATGAATCCCACGCTCTTGCCCTGCTTCTGGCAATATTCCAGCAGCGTCTCCAGGTCTTTGCCGTCACCCGGTATCGCGCGGCTTATGACACCTTTGTCGACCTTCCTGCCGCAGTTTATGGCTGTCGCCGAAGCCGCCGAGTCGGTTATACCTCCGCCGGCGCACTCCGTTGTCACTACCGTCCTGACCGGCCACTTTTCAAATGATAGTGTTCCCTCTTCACCATTGGCATACATCGCCGCCGCCTTCACATGCTCCGGTCCCATCCCGTCGCCGATGAAAAGAATGACATACCTCGGCATCGCTCCGGAAACTGGTGCGACCACAACAAGCAGCATCGCCGCCACCCATATCGCCATCTTACGACCCGACATATACACAACTCCAGAAAGTCTGTTCAAATATCAGTTGCACGCCGCGGACTTCGTCCGCGAAGCATACCACAACTTTAATCAGTTCGCAAACCTCTTTGGCCCTTCTACCTGCTATCTACTGGCTGCTGCCTGTTATCTACTCTCTTTCTCTATATCCTGCGTAGCCGCCTCCCTCGGAATCGGGGCATTTTCGCTCAATATCCCCAGCCGCACGTAAACAGGCTCCATATGCTGCTGCAGCGACCCCAGCCGCGACGCAAAAACCCCCGCCGCAACAATCAGTAGCAACCCGGCGATCGCTATCGTTATCTGCTCGCCGTGCGCCTGACCGAGCGCCGATGCCAGCCATCCAGCCAGAAGCGCCCCGAATGGCGCCGTCCCCTGGAACGACATCGTATAGAAGCTCATCACCCTGCCTCGCTTATCCTCATCCACCACCGTCTGCAGAAGCGTGTTGCTCGAGGCCATCTGCACCATGAACCCGAAACCCATGAATGAGAGCAGCCCCATCGACAGCCACAGACTCCGCGATAGCGAAAAACCTATCATCGCCAGACCAAACACTGTCGTCGCCACTGGTATCATCCGCTGCAGACCGATCACGCTCTTGCGGCTGGCAAGATATAGCGCCCCCGCTATCGCGCCCATCCCAATGGAAGCAAGGAACATGCCGTACGTCCTGGCATATGGCAGCGTCACCTGCCGGCCCAGGAAATTCACCGTGGCCGGTGGAATATTGCTCACGCCGCCCGGCTCCGTACGCTGCGGCCGCTCTGTCGAGTGGTGAATGACCTTGGCGTCAATCGCAGGCAGCAGTGTATTATACGGCATCCCCAGGAAGCTTATTATGCCGAGCATTATCAGTATGGCGCGTATAGGCCTGAAGTGGAATGCGTAGCTGAATCCATCCTTCAGGCTGCGGAGAACATGTTCACGATTGTCGCGCCGCCCATACGGTGCTATGCGCATCGCCGCAAGCGAGATTATGACCGCCAGAAAGCTTATCGAATTGATGGCGAAACACAGACCCTCTCCCGAAAACGGTAGCTCCAGCCACCGGCTGCCGATGGGCATCACGATACCTGCAACCACCGGCCCTATGAGCCGCGCGCCATTGAACAGGAATGAATTAAGCGCAATGGCGTTCGGCAGATCCTCCTTGCGGTCAACCATCTGCACCACAAACGACTGCCGCGTTGGAATATCGAATGCCATGATCAGGCTCATCACAGCAGCCAGCACCATTATATGCCATACCTGTATGATGCCCGTCAGCGTCAGCGTCGCAAGGATCGCCGCCTGCACCATCGCCAGCGACTGGGTCACCAGAAGCACGCGCCGCCGTGGCCACCGGTCGCTAAAGACCCCCGCAAACGGCGCAAGCATGAATCCGCATATCGTCGAGGCAAATCCCACAAGCCCCAGGTCGAGTGCGCTACCCGTAAGCTGCCATATGAGAACGCCCATCGCAGTGCCCTGCATCCAGCTGCCGATATTCGAAAGTCCCTGACCGACGAAAAAGAGGGCGTAATTGCGACCGCGAAGAGCACGGAGCATGTGCCGCATATTATCCGAGAACGAACCTGTCCGCTGGGGCTTCTGCACAAGATGTCCTTCAAATGCCCGGTAAGCATATCACGACGTGGGGTTTTCCGCAAACGCCACCGCGACGAACTCAGATGCGCAAACGGCTGGAGAGATGTCACAGTAACGCTGGAACACTGGCGGATTTGGCGGGTGTTCCACCACCCTGCACGCCGTAAGCTATACGCTGTACGCTAGTTACGAATTCTGGAGGCCGTCTAGGGGTCAATGCCGATTTGATTGACGAATTACGATATACCAATTCCGCAACGCACCTGCAGCATGAAGGCCACGCTGCTCTGCTCCTCGGAGTGGCTGGGCCGCATCGCTCCTGAAAACGGTTGATTTGCAGGCCGGACACCCATAGAATGAACGCGGCTTGCAGAAGGCCAGGAGACCGGAAGACTTGAGCCAAGGGTAACACAAGGAGAGCCTGTAGTATCATATGCAGTATTGCATCTCCCGCTGAATTCATAGTATTGGTATCAGGAAGGGCGACGCTCTTATGAAAAACATCTGGGTCATTTCCATTTTGCTGGCGATGGTAATGTTCGGCGGCGGTTACTGGTGTGGTCGGCATCTTGTGGGCCAAGGCACCGGTGACGGCCAGGTGTACGAGAAGTTCCCCGCTCTCAAGCCGACGAAACAACCTTCCGCTCCCACAGCCTCCTCAGGCAGTGCCGATGTGAAGCTTACAGTGGACGAGATTAAGGCCAGGCTCCGTACCATGGACATCAGCTGGAGCAGGAGCAGCCAGCGCGACCTCTACCGGCTGCTCGACAAGGTGGATGTCAAAGACATGCCCCGCCTGCTGGCCTTCATCGACAACAACGTCCCGCAACGCAGGCAGTCGCTGCGCGCCGAATTCGTTTCGCGCTGGGCTGAGATTGACCTGCCCGGCGCGCTGAATTATGTTCAGTCCATCCCCAATAAGCAGCAACGTCACCAGGCTATCCGCGCATTCGTCGCCAGTTGGGCTGATATGGACGCTCAAGCGGCCGCGGATTGGGTGAAGCAATTCCCCGCGGGACAGCTGCGCGATCAGTTGTTCGCGCAGGTCGTGGGAACGATAGCCAAGACCGACCCTAAGGCGGCACTCGATCTGGCACAAAGCTCGGGCGCGGACCTGGATAGCTCCGGGGCGATACATAGCATCTTCAGTGCCTGGGCAAGCAAGGATCCCGCTACCGCCGCCGCCAAAGCCCTCGAGCTGCAGCAGAGCCAGAGCCGCTCCGCCGCGATCCGGGCAGTCGCTTCTGCATGGGCCTCGAAGGATCCGAAGACTGCCGCAGCATGGGTCGAGAAGTTGCCCAGCAGCCAGCTGAAACGCGATGCCATCAACTCCGTTGCCTCGAGCTGGGCCTCTCAGGATCCGGAAGCTGCCGCAGCGTGGGTTGAGAAATTGCCCAACAGCAGGGAGAAGGAGTGGGCGACTAATTCGATTGTCTCCAATTGGGTCTCCCAGGACCCACAGGCTGCTGCTGCGTGGGTAGAGCGTCTGCCCAACACCCAGGAAAAGCAGAATATTGTCAGTTCCTTCGTCTCCAACTGGGCCTCACAGGATCCACAGGCCGCTGCTGCATGGGCAGTGCGGCTGCCCGACGGCAGGGAGAAAGACCGGGCCATCAGTTCCGTTGCCTCCAGATGGGCGTCTCAGGACCCGCAGGCTGCAGCAACATGGGTCGAGCAGCTGCCCAGCGGCAAGGGAAAGCGGAATGCCATCAGTTCTGTTGCCTCCAGCTGGGCGGCTCAGGACCCCCAGGCGGCTGCCGCGTGGCTGAAGAAGTTCCCCGACAGCGAGGGCGGACGGAATGCCGCCAGTTCTCTCGCCTCCGGTTGGGCATCGCAGGACCCGCTCGCTGCAGCGGCGTGGGTTGAGCAGATGCCCGATGGCGCGGACAAACGCAGGGCACTCGGCTCAGTTGCCTCAAGCTGGGCCTCTCAGGACCCGCAGGCTGCGGCAGCATGGCTTGACGGACTGCCCAACAGCCGGGAAAAACGAAACGCCATCAATTCACTTGCCTCCAACTGGGCGTGGCAGGACCCACAGGCTGCAGCCGCATGGATCGAGCAGCTGCCCAATAGCCAGGAAAGACGCAATGCCATCAGCTCGCTTGCTTCCAACTGGGGTTCTCAGGATCCACAGGCCGCGGCCGCATGGCTTGATGGATTACCCAACAGCCGGGAGAAACGAAACGCCATCAGTTCTCTTGCCTCCACATGGGCCTGGCAGGACCCGCAAGCCGCAGCAGCATGGGTTGAACAGCTGCCGAGCGGTCAGGAGAAACGCAACGCCATCAGCAATGTTGCCTCAAGCTGGGCCTCTCAGGACCCGCAGGGCGCAGCCGCGTGGATTGAGCAGATGCCCAACAGCGACGAGAAGTGGAACGCTATCAGCTCCATTGCCTCCAACTGGGCCTCTCAGGATCCACGGGCTGCCGCGGCATGGATCGATCAGTTGCCCGATGAACGGAGCAAGCGCAACGCTGCAGGTTCGGTTGCCGCGTCGTGGGCGCAGAGTGATCTGAGCGAAGCGATGGCATGGGTACAGCAATTGCCTGAAGGTCAGGTCAGACTTCAGGCCATGAGCAGGCTGGCAGGCGAGTGGGCGCAGAACGATATGGAATCCGCGCTGGCATACGCACAATCGCTGCCCGCAGGCCGCTCCAGGAACGACCTTCTCGGCACCATTGTAACTGAGTGGATGCGGCAGGACCCGGAAAAGGCCGTGGAGTTTGTCAGCGGAATGCAGGCGGGCACCGAGCGCAACAACATCGTGCGCTCGGTCATCTCCTCGCTCGCCTGGGAGGATCCGCTCACCGCTGCAAAGCTGGCTCCACTGAGTTCGCAGCAGGATGTGTCAGGCCAGATCGCCAGTGCTCTGGCCGACAACGTCGGCACGCGTGAGACGCTGGAATGGATCGCCTCCCTGCCGGAAGGCAATGCCAGATTGAGCGCAGTTCAGAGCGCTTCATGGCGCCTCTCGCGGGACGACCCTCAGGCTGTCGCGGAATACGTCGGCACCATGCCGCCCGGCGACGCACGTGACGATCTGGTCCGCAACCTGGCTCAACAATGGGCACAGTACGATGCTGCGGCAGCAGCCCAATGGGTCCAGGAGCTTCCCGATGGCCGCGCAAGGCAGGATGCATTGAGCAACGTGACATACCAATGGGCACAAAACAATCCTCAGGCTGCACTGGAGTTTGCCTTGCAGAACCTGCAGGCCGGAAATACGCAGAATCAGGTGCTCAGCCGCGTGGCCGGCTCGTGGGCACAGAACGACCCGCAGGCTGCGCAAGCCTACATGCAGCAATTGCCGGGCGGCGATCTGCGCGACTCGTTCATGTCGGGTTTCGTTGGCGGCCTGGCGCAGTACATGCCGCGCGAAGCGGCGGAATGGATTGCCACAATGCCTGAGGGTAACGCGCGGAATAGCGCCATCCAGCAGGTAGCCTCGACGTGGTCCTCCGGCGATCCGCAGAGCGCGGCAGACTGGGTCCTGACGCTGCCGCAGGGCGACACCCGGAATAATGCCATCCAGCAGGTAGCCTCGAACTGGGCCTCAAGCGATCCGCGGGGCGCGGCGGACTGGGTTTCTACTCTAACATCGGAAAGCGCCGGCGATGGCGCTATCGGCGCTGTCATATCCCGCTGGGGCCAGAACGACCCTATCGGCGCCTCCGAATGGCTGGGGACATTGCCCGATAGCAAGGGGAAACAGGATGCCATGCGAAGATTCGTGTATGACATATCCCGGCAGTACCCCAATATCGCCGCGCCGTGGGCCGAAGCCTTGACCGACCCGCAGCAACGCGACCAGGCAATGAGAAATGTCGCCCAGC
>Ga0209164_1000314_pt1 | contig 130477 bp, 112 predicted proteins | sample MTBNYHSulfiMetaG_FD_187458 | JGI IMG/M metagenome (GOLD analysis project Ga0209164, IMG submission 187458) | Enrichment culture microbial communities from rom New York Harbor, USA that are MTBE-degrading - MTBE-NYH (New York Harbor Sulfidogenic)... | ecosystem: Environmental > Aquatic > Marine... | reverse complement strand
TTTTCACCATCGCCTTTTCCTGAAATCAGCTCCTCGATTTTCATACGCAAACCTCCCCGAAAAGTAAGTGTATTCAAGTTTCGCACCCTTTATCAGGCTATCATTTCAATAAATCTGGCATGATACGTCTATTCAGGGCGATGAAAACTCAATTTGGAAGTAGCCGCCCCCGTCCGTGGGGATCTCTTTGTAAAAGGCCGCAATCACGCGGAACCGCGTGATGGAACGCCCCCGGACCGTTTACATGAACCCTGAACAGGCAGAGGAGACATGCCTGATTCAACTGAGTTTCTCCTGGGGCTGTTGGGGTGTGAATTTGACGACCTCACTGCCGTTCCCATGGAATGACATCAGCATTTGCAGCCTTTTACAAAGAGATCCCCACGGACGTTACACTTCCCAGTCTGGAAGGCAAAGGGGTGCGAAACTTGAATAAGTGTATATATAACGTGACTGAAGTTTGGAACTTAAAATTGACAATGAGCCATCCTCGTCAAGCCTTTTACACCTCCCTGCAGACCGCCAAGGCCCGGGCGGCGATTGCTCCTCATCTTTGGCACTTTGGTCACTTCAAACGTTAGCTCACTTTAGGCAGTGCCCTTATGTCCTAACCTCCTGCATCATGAATACGGTGTATGAAATGGCAAAGCAGACCACCGTTATGGCAATCAAGGCGATGATATGGGGAAAAACGACCAGGAGACTCTGGCCCAAAGCCAGGGGGTTTTGAAAACGGGCTGACAGGAGTTCCTCCATCGGGCCCATGAGTATGATCGAACGGGTTGTCTTCCGCATGGGGTCGATAATCGTGGCCGTAGCATCGGAGTAGAGGATCATTGGAGAAACGAGGGACACCCTGTCCCTGATACGCGCATGTTTCAGCACCGCTTCAGGCGACGTCTCGTTCTGCCTGTCGATCGGGGCAACCGTGTTGGCCACCACCTCCGCCACCAGTGATATGAAAAACGAGAGGAAGATCCAGAGGGCCACGGACGCGAGGGCCGACGTGGCGATGCTTTTAAAAAGGATCGAAAACAGGATGGAGAGGCCGAGCCAGAATGCGATGTAACAGATGCTGATGAGGAGATATATAAAAAGCCGCCATATCTCTTCAATCCCGGGGACCACCCCGACCAGGGCCAGGCCGAATCCGGATATGACCAAGAGAATGGCCGTGAACATAATGGCGATGGTGGTCACGCCGGCCAAGAATTTGCCGTTGATCACGGCATCGCGATAGACAGGCTGGGATATGACCTTTATCAGGGTGCCCTGTGCCCTTTCCCGGTTGATGGCATCGAAGCCTGAAACCAGACCGATGAGGGGGCCGAAAAAGGCCACGAACTGGACCATGGAAAACATCACGCCAGGGGTGCTGAAGAGCATTAGAAAGGGAAATCGTGTGGAAGCCAGGGCCTCCAGGTTTTCGCTCATGTGGACGGCCGCCATGTAACTGGTGATAAAACTGACCATGGCGATGAGGGCGAAGAGAATCACAAACCGGTAACTGCTCAACTGATCCTGAAGCTCTTTTCTGAACACCGCATACAGACCCTGCATATCATACCTCCTGGAAGTACTTCAGATAAACCTCTTCCAAGGAATACTCCCTTTCACCGACCCCGAAGGACTCCTTTGCCAGGGTGTCAACCGATCCCTCGGCAATCAAACTCCCGGCGATCATGATCCCCACCCGGTGGGATATTCGCTGCACCTGGCTGAGGTTATGGGAAGAGAGCAATACGGTCATGTTCCGGCTCTGGTTCAATGACTGGATCAGGCCGACCATCTGGATGGCCCCCTCCGGATCCAGACCCAGGGTCGGCTCGTCAAGGAAGAGGACCGTTGGGTCCTTCATGAGGACCTCCGCAATGCCCAGTCGCTGCTTCATCCCGCGGGAGAACGCCCCGGTCCTTTTCCGTGCTTCGTCCTTGAGGCCCACCAATTCCAGCAGGTCATCGATCTTTTCTCTTGCCTGCCTGCTTCCGATGCCGTTCAGGGCGGCCACGTATTCAAGACTCTGGACCGCATCCATATCCCCATAAAACCCGACGTTCTCCGGGAGGTATCCCACATGGCGCTTGACCTCCTTGGCCATTCGGAGGGGGTTGAGGCCGCATACCGTTGCAGAACCGCCCGAGGGCTGGGTCAGGCCCAGCAGCATCAGGAGGGTGGTGGTCTTTCCCGCGCCGTTAGGGCCCAGGAACCCGAAGATCTCCCCGGTTTCGACCTTGAGAGACAGCTGGTTCACGGCCGTCTGACGCCCGTATCGCTTGGTTAGGTCTGTGGTCTCAATAATCATTGACTATCGTCCAAAATCCAAAGTCAGAGGTTCAGAAAGGCCAAACGACGCCTCGCAAACCGTCTCCCTAACGTCTTCCCAGGCGGGTGAACAGAAATACAAGACCGGTCATGACAAAAACGATGAGTCCGATGCCGATCCATCCCCATGCGGCAGAGGCCGTCACGCTCACCCGCATCTCGATGGTTTTGTCCGCCTTCGGGGGGCTCCCTGACTCCGCGCGGAGGCCGACCGAATAGTCGCCCACCAGTGCCTGAGTGGCCGGGATAATAGAGACCTCCATCTGCTTGAATTCCTGAGGAGCCAGGGTGTCGATCGATTCAGGCGCGAAAGAGACCTTCCAGTTTTCAGGTTGAAAAGAGATGAACCGGACATTGTTCAACGGAGCGGACCCGATATTCTTGACGTAAAATGAGAGAAGGCAGGCCTCCCCCCTGACGGCAGACAGAGAGAGGAGCGCGTTGGCCGTTCCGGCATCCAGTTTGAAGGTGCCGGTCAATATGACGGTGAGCGCCACCTGTCCTTCGGCCTCAGGCGAACTGATCTTGACCCCAATGGGGTATTCTCCCGGCTCTGCCCACGGGTTCGGCGTTAATTCCACGGCCATGGTCTGGCTTTGACCCGCCTTCAACCTCAGGCTGGAGATAAACTTGTCTTCATAGGCCGGTTTGAAATTGACCGTCCAGTTTTCGGGGGCCTGGGCGGACAGGTTGAAGATGCCCTCCTTGTCCGATTTGTTCTCAACCTCGACGGAAAACTCAAATTTGGCATCGGTAGGGCCTGTCAGAACGGGATAAGACGTTACGATATTCACCCCTTCAGGCCGTTTCTTTTCTTTCTTCTCCTCAACCGTAATCACCACCTTGCCCGTCGACGTCAACTGACGATCCACAGTCTGTCCCTGGATCACAAATGTGTAGCTCCCGGGGGCCACATCCTTGCCCGGCTCGGCCCGAAGGGTCAGGTTCTTCTGGGTATCGCTCTTGACATGGACCCCTGTGACGCCGAAATCGTAGGTCTTGATCCAGGCCTTCCACCCATCAGGGACCAAGGTCACTTGAAGATCGATATCTTCATCATTCTTTCCCTTATTGGAGACGACCAGATCGATGCTCACATGGTCTCCCTCGGGAACCACTACCCCCGTGTACTCAGGAGATACAGAAATGTCTCGCGGAGGAAGTTCCCTTTTCTGCGTTTCTCCCAAAGCGAAAGGGGAAAAGAGCGTCGCCACAAAAAGAGCGGTCAAAAAACAACCCATAACACGGGCCGAATGGTTGCGCTTCAATCTCATTGCATCAATCCTCCTTCAGTCGCTTTCTGTCTTGGCGTGTTTTTCCAGGGTACCGAGATCATACCCGGCCTTCTTGTAGTCATCAAGGGCCCTCATTTTCAGATCGCGGTTCCCGATCTTTTCCGAATGGGTGTCTGCCAGTTCGGCGGCATGGCTCCACATCCCGGCCTTTTCATACTCGGAGATGCTTTTGTTTACCCGAACATGCTCATCAGACGTCTCGACAACCGCCGCGCGACACCACGATATGACCTTTCTCACCCCTCGCCCGCATGAGGGGCAGGTGGCGAGGGGGGCTTCTTCCATCCTCTGGATCACCTCAAAGCGGCCCGTACATCGCTGGCAGGCCTTCCGAGGGTCCACGGGTTCGTATTCGTAAATGGGCATCTTGCGTTAAAGTTTGGAGTTAGCCGTTTCAATTTTGCAGACTGTGCCCGGGATGCTGAGACGGGTGGTTTATGGATGCATCTCAAAGCGCCGATTCCAGGGCGTTGTCCGCCCAAAATAATAAATACTAAACCATCGATCGTCAACGGTCAATCTTTCCTCCACACCGGCCCCTCCTTCGTATCGATGACTTCCACACCCATGTCTTTAAGTTTTTGTCGCAGTTCGTCGGCCAGTTCCCATTCCTTTTTATCTCTGGCGGTCTCCCGCCGCCGCACCAATTCCTCCACTGTCGCATCCGCTTCGGGAGGCTCCAGCCTGATGATCCCCAAGACGGAATTGACACGCCCCAGGGCGGTCAGAACTTTCTCCCGGTCAGACGGATCGAGGCCGCTTTGGTCCATCTTTTTATTGACCATCCGAGTGAACTGAAAGAGGGAGGCCAATGCTGGCGCGATGTTGAAGTCATCATCCATTGACTCAATAAACTTCTTTCGGAGGGCATAGATCGTCTGATCCATATCCGGATCCACAGGGCCGAGCCGGGCGGAGTGAAGCTTTTGAACGAAGGTGTCAAGATGGGACAGGGTATTCCTGGCCGCGCTGAGCTTGGGTTCGGAATAAAAAATCGGCTTACGATAATGCCTGCTGAGAAGCCAGTATCGCACCTCCCTCCCTGAACAGCCCTGGTCCATGAGATTTCTCAATGTCACGTGACCGTTTTCCGTGGCCTCATCCGGACGACTGTTGTCGCACATCACCGGTTCGTTATGGAGCCAGTAATTTGCAAGGGGCTTGTCCGTGACGGCCTGACTGATAGCAATCGAGTTCTCGTGATGGGGGAATATCAGGGCCACCCCGCTCGTATGGATGTCGTGGGTCGGCCCGAGGTACTTCAGAGCCATGGCAGCGCACTCAATGTGCCATCCCGGTCTGACATTCCCCCAGGCTGTCTTGAAGAAAATCCCCCGCTTCAGCTCATTCAGGGTGGAGCGCTTCAACAGGGTGAAATCCCGCGGATTTTCCTTTTCGTACTGGTCCAGGTCGACGGTCTTGCCTAACCGGATCTTGTCAAGATCAATCCGCGACAACTTGCCGTAGTCCCTGAAGCGAGAGATGTCAAAGTAGATGGAGCGCAGCTTTTCATAGGCATATCCCTTTTCAAGGAGTTTCTGGGCGAGGGCGATCATGTCGTCCACATGTTCACTCGGTCTGGGATAGGCCGTCGCGCGCTTAATGCCCAGGCTGTCAAGGTCCGCCATCAGGACATCATAGAACTTGTCTGTAAATTCTCTCAAAGAAATGCCGGCCTTTTGCGCGCCCTCAATGGTACGGTCATCCAGGTCGGTCACATTCATGATGAGGGTGACCTCATAGCCTTTGAATTCCATATACCGCCGGATCAGATCTGAAAAGAGGAGACGCCTGCAGTGCCCAAGATCAATCACCTGACAGAGGGTCGGTCCGCAGGCGTAAATGGAGACCCGGTTCTCTTCCTGCGGAACAAAGGCCTCCTGTCTGCGGGTCAGGGTGTTGTACAGACGGAGCCCTGACTTTTTCCTGGCCGTGAAAAGGGGCGTGCTCAGGTATTTCTCCCCCCCGTCCGGAAAAATCACCACAACGCGGCCCGACTTCATTTCGCCGGCCACCTTGAGTGCGACGGCCATGGCCGCGCCCGAACTCATCCCCACAAAGAGCCCCTCTTTCCTGGCCAACAGGCGAGCGGTCTCGAATGCCTCTTCATCATCGATATTGATGATCCGGTCGGCCCGGATCTTCTCAAAGATGCCGGGCCGGTAAGATTCCTTCATATTCTTGAGGCCCTGAATCTTGTGGCCCAGATAGGGCTCCACCCCAATGATCTGTATCCCGGAATCCAGTTCACGAAACCGCCTGGACACCCCCATCAGGGTGCCGGTCGTACCCATGGTGGCGATCACGGCATGGAAATCGCCCCCGGTCTCCTCCCAGATCTCCATGGCCGTGCCATGGTAATGGGCCATCCAGTTGGCCTCGTTGTTGAATTGATCGGCCAGCCAGTAGGTTCCGGGGCTTTCGCGCACCAGTTCGTATCCATGCTCGATGGCCCCGTCCGTACCCAGATGGGCGGGCGTGAATTCGATCTCGGCCCCCAGGGCCTTGAGGATCTTTACCCGTTCTTCGCTCACGGCCTCGGACATGGTCAGAAGAATGCGATACCCTTTAACGGCAGCCACCAGGGCCAGACCGATGCCCGTATTTCCGCTGGTGGCCTCCAGAATGATCTTGTCCTTGGTCAGTTCTCCGATCTTTTCAGCTGCTTCAATCATATAGAGGGCGGCCCGGTCCTTGATGGACCCCCCGGGGTTGAAACTTTCGAGCTTGGCCAGTATTTCGACATTCCTGTTTCGGTTAAGAACGGTAATCGGGACCAGCGGGGTGTGGCCGATCCGGTCAAGAATATTTTTGGCTCTTTTTGTCATTCGCTTCTCATTGCGCTCCCGTCTCTTCTGGATTGCGGGAAATGTAATCAAGGAGTCCTCTAATACAACGAATCATATCCGGTTTCAATGGGAACATTCAGCACAGGACATCTTTTGAAGGGTTGACCTTTGACCGGGCCCCTGGTATATTTTGCCCCTGCGGTCGATAATTGACAATCGATGATTGAAGAATCCGGGGCCTGGGACATACAACCCGTGCCAAACTTGGAACTGGGTGCCAACCACTCGCTGCCCGTTACGGGCTGCTCGTTGCTGGACGAAATCCTTGCTCCTAACGCCTTGCGCTCTCGTCAGCGCAGGGGATGAATTCAGAACCACCGACTTTATTGAGGAATTCTCATGAAAATCATGGTAACCGGCGGTGCCGGATTCATCGGATCCAATGTGGTGGACGGCTTCATAGATGCCGGACACCAAGTCGTGGTCGTGGACAACCTTTACACTGGAAAGCGATCCAACGTCAACCCCCAAGCGCAGTTTTATGAACTGGATATCCGTTCGCCCCAGATGGCGGAATTGATCGAACGGGAAAAACCCGATGTCCTGAATCATCACGCGGCCCAGATGAGCGTTCCGAATTCCGTCGCAGACCCCCTTTTTGACGCGGATGTGAATATCAAAGGCCTCCTGAATCTGCTGGAGACCGCCAAAGAGCACGGCGTCAGCAAAGTCATCTTCATCTCTTCCGGAGGGGCCGTATACGGCGAGGCATCCGAATACCCGACATCCGAAGCCTATCCGCCGAGACCTCTTTCTCCGTACGCGGTCTCCAAATTTTCTTCGGAACACTATCTGGAATATTACCGTCATCAATACGGACTCGATTACACCACCTTGCGCTACGCCAATATCTACGGCCCCCGCCAGGTCCCCCACGGCGAAGCCGGGGTCGTGGCCATCTTCATGAATAACTTCCTCCAGGGAAAACGCTCCATCCTGAATCATTTTGAGCAGGACGAGGCAGGCATGGTGCGCGACTACTGTTATGTGAAAGATGTGGTCAGGGCAAATCTGGCCGCCCTGGAAAACGGGTCCGGAGATTTTTTCAATATCGGGACCGGCGTTGGCACCAGAACCCTGGATCTCTATCGCGTCCTGTTTGAGGTCTTTCAGGAATGCTCTCCCGACATACCCGAAGCACTCGCCGTGCCGGACCGTCAGCTTGCCAGGCCCGGGGATTTGACAAAAAGTTGCCTGGTCATCGAAAAAGCCCGCCGTGTCCTGGGCTGGGTCCCGAAGACCGATCTGCGGCAAGGCATCCGAGATACAGTTAAATGGCGTCTGCAACAAGCGTAACGAGTGAACATAACAAACTTTTATTCTCACCTGAGGTTAAACGTTTTTTAATCCCGCCCCTTGACAATTAACCCGTCGATCTTATTTTTCGTCAGATTAACGTCGCGCGCTCTTAAACGTTTCTTATGTTTTGGGATGTCATCAGGGATTTGCATGGCATCTTCAAAATTTGATCAGATGAAAAACCCTGTCGACGCGCTTATTACGAAACGCATGTTTAAAAATGCGTTTCTCCATCATGACCTGCGGGGCATGAGCTGCCGGGTCGGGGCGGCAGACAGGGGAACGTTTTTATCGAACCGCTTTTTTTAAGGGAGGTGAGGCGCAGCTTTCTATGAGGATCTTTGGGTTTAGCAACAACTATATTATTTCGGGAGGAAAAAGATAAAATGAAAGTAAGACCATTGCATGATCGCGTAATCGTAAAAAGGGTGAAAGAGGAAGAAAAGACAAAGGGCGGCATTATCATCCCTGATACGGCCAAGGAAAAGCCGGTTGAAGGAAAGGTCATTGCGGTCGGGGACGGCAAACTGGCGGATGACGGGAAAAAGATCCCTCTCGAGGTCAAGGCCGGGAATAAAATCCTGTTTGGAAAATATGCCGGGACCGAGATCCAGATCGACGGTGAAGAACACCTCATCATGAGAGAAGATGACATCATTGCCATTGTCGAGTAGATGTCTTTCATATAGCATTTTTCTGTTGACCATGTGAAATAACCGTAAGGAGGAGATAAAGAATGGCTAAAGAGATCAAATATAATGTAAAGGCCAGGGAATCGATCCTTGTCGGCATCGACACCCTTGCCAATGCCGTCAAGGTTACATTGGGACCCAAGGGCAGGAACGTCATTTTAGACAAATCGTTTGGCGCGCCCAACATCACCAAAGACGGCGTGACCGTTGCGAAAGAAATCGAGCTGGAAGATAAATTTCAGAATATGGGCGCCCAGATGGTGAAAGAGGTGGCCTCCAAGACCTCGGATATCGCCGGCGACGGCACCACCACGGCCACGGTGTTGGCCCAGGCTATATACAGAGAAGGTTCCAAGCTGGTCGCCGCAGGCGTCAATCCGATGGCCATCAAGCGCGGAATTGAAAAGGCCGTGGAGTGCGCTGTTAAGGAACTGAAGAAGCTTTCCAAACCGACCAAGGATCAGGAAGAAATCTCCCAGGTCGGGACCATTTCAGCCAACAACGACAGCACCATCGGCAATATCATTGCCGAGGCCATGAACAAGGTGGGGAAAGAAGGCGTCATTACCGTAGAGGAAGCCAAGAGCATGGACACCACCCTCGAGGTGGTTGAGGGCATGCAGTTTGATCGAGGATATCTCTCTCCTTACTTTGTGACCGATGCGGAGAAGATGGAAGTCACCCTCAACGAGGCCTATATCCTGCTGAACGAAAAGAAGGTCAGTTCCATGAAAGACCTGATCCCGATCCTGGAGCAGATCGCCAAGATGGGTAAACCCCTTCTGATTATTGCCGAAGATGTAGAGGGAGAAGCCCTCGCCACACTGGTCGTCAACCGATTGAGAGGAACGCTTCAGGTTGCCGCTGTCAAAGCCCCCGGGTTCGGCGACAGAAGAAAGGCCATGCTGGAAGACATCGCCATCCTGAGCGGCGGCAGGGTCATCTCAGAGGACCTGGGACTGAAACTGGAAAATGTTACCCTCAATGACCTCGGCACGGCCAAGACGATCCGCATCGACAAGGATAACACCACCATCGTGGACGGCGGCGGCAAGCGGGGCGATCTGGAAGGAAGGGTCAAGCAGATCCGGGCCCAGATTGACGAAACCACATCGGATTACGACCGTGAGAAACTTCAGGAAAGATTGGCCAAACTGATCGGCGGCGTGGCCGTTATCAATGTGGGCGCTGCCACTGAGATCGAAATGAAAGAGAAAAAGGCCAGAGTGGAGGATGCCCTGAACGCCACAAGGGCTGCCGTGGAAGAAGGCATCGTCCCCGGAGGCGGCGTGGCCCTCCTCCGAGCCATCCCTGCCCTCGCCGAGTTGAAGCTGGAAGGTGAAGAGCAGACCGGCGTCAACCTCGTCATGCGGGCGCTGGAAGAGCCGATTCGCCAGATTGTAAACAACGCCGGTGCCGAGGGCTCGGTCGTGGTCGAAAAGGTTAAGAGCAAAAAGGGCGGATTTGGCTACAATGCCGAAACCAACGAGTATGAAGACCTGATGAAGGCGGGCATCATCGATCCCACCAAGGTGACCCGGTTTGCCCTGCAGAATGCGGCCTCGGTTTCTTCACTGCTTCTGACCACCGAGGCAATGATTGCTGAAAAGCCGGAAGAAAAGTCGGACATGCCGGCCATGCCTCCAGGAGGCGGAATGGGCGGTATGGGCGGTATGGGCGGTATGGGCGGTATGGGCGGTATGATGTAAACAAACCTTTTCACGCCTGAATAAAAGCGGGATCCGATCCCGCTCACAAGACCCTCAAGAGAGATCGTATCGGGGAGCATGGTGCACCGGATGCGGTCTCTTTTTTTTGCCCCCTTGAGTTCTCCAAATAAAATCAATGGATTTTTACCTTTCTTTCTGATAGGAAATCCTCGGACAGGCATTTCATTATATAGGAGACAGCGACTTGATGGATCAAAATGAAACCATCCTGGTAACAGGATCGGCAGGCTTTATCGGGTTCCATCTGAGTAAAGAGCTTCTGAAGAGGGGATATACGGTGTTAGGGGTGGACAACCTGAATCCCTATTATGATGTGAACCTGAAACGGGCAAGGCTGAAGATCCTGAACCCCTATGAAGGATTCAGGTTTTACGAGGCAGACATCCAGAATCTCGGGGCGTTGAAAGCGATCTTCAATGAGCACCGGATCACCAGAATCTGCAACCTGGCAGCCCAGGCGGGGGTCCGGCATTCCCTGAAAGACCCGTTTTCCTACCAGAAGAGCAATCTGGAGGGCTTCCTGAACATCCTTGAACTGGCGCGTGAACACCGGGTTAAAAATCTGGTGTATGCCTCATCTTCCTCGGTCTACGGAAACAATACAAAAAGCCCCTACAGCGTCGAAGACAGGGTGGATCATCCCATCTCCCTGTATGCGGCGACAAAAAAGGCCAACGAACTCATGGCGCACGCCTACAGCCATCTCTTCGAGATCCCCTGCACCGGGCTGAGGTATTTCACGGTATACGGGCCATGGGGCCGTCCGGATATGGCCCTCTTTCTGTTCACCGATGCGATTTTGAACAAGCGACCCATAACGGTCTATAATTATGGGAAGATGAGACGGGATTTCACTTATATTGACGACATTGTCGAGGGCACCGTTCAGGCCATTGAAAGACCCGTTCCCTACGATATCTTGAATCTGGGCAACTCCGATTCCGTGGGGCTGATGGATTTTATCCGGATCATCGAAGAGGAACTGGGACAGGAGGCGGAAAAAGAGATGATGCCGCTTCAACCGGGAGATGTGCCCGAGACTGTGGCCGACATCCAGCGGTCGCGGGAGTGTCTGGGATTTAACCCCCGGACCCCCCTGCGGGAGGGCATCCGGGCCTTCCTGGCATGGTATCGGGAGTACTATTCCATCCATCATTGATGATTGATGATTGTCGATTGAAAAACATCCTGTGGGATCGTCCAGTATCAACTATTCGTTATCGGTTAGCGATCCTGGGTGCTGGGTCTGACGCCTGAAACCTCTAAAACGCCTTTGCCATGAGGGGGAGGGCTACGAAGGCCCCCAGGGAACTCCCCATGTTGGTGAGGACGACAATCAGCAGAACCCGGGTGATCTTGTTTTTCCAGAACCCCTTGACAGACCCGATATCTTCGGAGAGCCGTTCAAAGTCCTTCACCTTGGGTTTGCGCAGAAAAATCTCAACAAGCCCGGCCACCCAACCGGCAGCGATCATCGGGTTCAGAGATGTGATGGGAGAGGCCACAATGGCAGTCAGGATCGTCAGGGGGTGCGCCAATGCCACAGCCGCCCCGAGCCCTGCAAAAATACCGTTGGACAGGACCCACCATTTGATCATGTGAGATCCGGCGTCAGAGCCTGCCATGAAAAACCCCACGATGATCAGCCCGATCACAAACGCCGGTATCCCCCATTTTAAAAATCCGATGAGTTTCCCCTTGGGGGGAAGGACCTCCAGGGCCGCGATGTCCACCGATTCGTACCAATTTCTCTGGATCCCCGGCACATGGCCGGCCCCTACCACGGCAACGATCCGTTTTCCAGGGGCCGACCGGATCTTGGCCGTCAGATAGAGATCTCTTTCGTCAATCAGGACCCGCCTCAATTCAGGAAGGATGTCACCGATCTCCGCAAGGAGGGCCTCGAGGACATCTTTCTCTTTCATTTTTTCGATGTCTTCCTTCTCTATGCTGTCCATGTCCCCTATGGAGGTAATCAACTGAACCAGCAGCCTAATCTTTGTCCAAAGACCCATCAGCCGCCAGGCCCTTGAAAGGGTGGTGCGGATATCCCTGTCCGCGAGGTGTATTTTGGCGCCTGCGGTCTCTGCGGCCTCGATCGCACGGAGCATTTCCGCGCCTGGTTTGATCCCCAGTTTCTTGCCGATCTTCTTCTGGAAAGAGGCCAGCATCAGGTTGGAGAGAAGGAGGAAGGCCTTCTTTTCGCGAATGACCTTGATAATGTCGGTTTCCTTCCAACGGTTTTCCTGTCTCATGGCCTGATATCTGGATTCACAGAGTTCCACGCAGACCGTGTCGGGCCGCTCTTCTTCTATTACCGCTGCCACCAATTCAGCGCTTTCTTGGGAGACATGGGCCGTCCCAAGAAGGATGACCTCTTTGTCTTCGATGGTCAGTCGATGCCGGTTGTCGCTTTGGATCATAGGGCCCCTCGATTCGAATATTCAGTAAACAAGGCTTGCCTCATACCATAAATCCCTTCGGTTTCCAAGGAGTTTTGATTTCTGCTTGACCTGAACACGCATCTGTGGTGGGAATAGATATTTTTTCACGTTGAGGTATGTTTAAGGAGCTGGTAAGGTGGTTAGTTATTCAGCGATTAAGCCATTGAGCTGTTGAGGCCTTGACGCGATCGCCCGCCAACTCCGTATCGGCTTATCAGCCAACGACTTATCAGCATCGGGATAATAAGAATTCCTATGAAAAAGAGATGGATTCACCTGCACCATGCTCCAAATTTTCTATGGAGGATCGCCCTGACGCTCCTGAGCGTTCCGGTTATGGGTTGCACGGTCACGCCTGACTCGGGGCGGATGGAAAAAACCCTGGTGAGCAGTGATGATCCGGTCTTTGATAAGCGCTTCCGAGACCTCTCTTTCCACGACATTGACTTGGCCCGGCTTTGGATTGAAAGGAGCCGGGGGGAACGGCGAGAAGACATCCCGGTCCACAACAATACCTTTGCCGAAATCACGGAGGCCACCCGGCACGGGGTCGTCAACATCTATACCAACCGTGTGGAAGAAAAGGAGGCGCGCTTCGGACTTTCTCCGAACGATATCCTGCCGTTCAGGATCCCGGGGATTTCAAACCTCTTCGACATCATACCCTTCAAGGTTCCCATCCCTTACAGGGACAAGGGGTTTAGTCTCGGTTCCGGATTCATCATCAGCGAGCAAGGGTATATCCTCACGAATGCCCATGTCATCCACAACGCCACCGATATCCGGGTGGTCCTGTCCGAGGGCAAAAGGGAATACCCGGCCAAGATTATCGGTTCCGACCGTGTCACGGACACGGGACTTATAAAGATTGAGCCGGGCCACCTGTTGCCCATACTCCCATTGGGAGACTCCGATGCCCTTCGGGTCGGTGAAATGGTCCTTGCCATCGGGAATCCCCTTGGGTTGATGCACTCGGTTACCTTCGGGATCGTGAGCGCAAAGGAGAGGGTCTCCCCTTCGCTGAATGAAGATCTTGTGGACTTTATTCAGACAGATTCGGCCATCAATCCGGGGAGCAGCGGCGGACCCTTGATCAATTTTTATGGAGAAGTGGTCGGCATCAATACCGCACTGGTCTCCCGTGCCCAGTCCATCGGATTTGCCATCCCTATCAATACGGTAAAAGAAGTGATGCCGATGCTCGTTTTGGGTCAAACAGAAAGGGGATGGTTCGGTGTGAGAGCGGCGCCCCTGACAGGAAACAAGGCAAATGAACTCGGATATCCGGAAGACAGGGGTGTCCTTGTTCTGGAGGTGGACAAGGGGAGCCCGGCCGAAAGGGCGGGGATCCAACCGGACGATATCATTATCGCATTGGACGGGCAACCCGTTGAGAATTTTGTGTTTTTCAGGCGGAAATTACTGAGCCTTGCTCCCGGACACAAAATTCATCTGCTCGTTTTCAGGGGAGGTCAGACCATGGAGATATGGAGCGTTCTGAGCAAGAAAGCGGCCGACGAATAGAATCGGCCCGTGTAAATCATCAGCACAAGCAGTTCTTTTTCACATTTTTTTGAGACCTTTTGCCCCCTGAACAACTCTTGGTAAGATAGATCTGTAATTTCAAAAACCAGGAGGCAAGTTGGACGGTTATGAATCATCGCAAGACGAAAAACTGTTGGTGGATCGCCTACGCAATTCTGTTCCTCTTTCTTGCGGGGCCGTTTCCCTCCTGGGCTGCGACGGTCCAGGTGGAGACGCTCCGCCCTTTGGAAGACTATCCTGCTGGCGGCTCCTACCCTGTCCGCTTCCGGATCCGGGTCGCGCCCCAGTGGTACATACATGGCGACGGATCGGGCCACGATACACTCATCTCCTCAAGGCTTTCCTTTCCCGATTCTTCCCTGTTAAAGGTAACAGACATCCAGTTCCCCGCCCCTGAGAAAAAACAGTTTCCCTATGCCAAGGACCCCATCGAAGTCCTTTACGGGGAATTCCAGATCCGTGCTCAAATCGTCCTCAGCAAAGACGCCCCGGCGGGACAGCAGGAAATAACCGGTACGTTTTCGTATCAGGCATGTTCTTCCACATCGTGTCTCGCGCCTGAAACCGTGCCCGTCAGGCTCTCCCTGACCGTTGTGGCATCTGATGCAGGCACAAAATCGGGTAAGGGGCGCCTTCCGGATTCCGCGGGGCGGAAAGCCGCTCCAGACGAGCCGTCGGCCGGCGGTGGGACCGGGACCGGTCTCTGGCTGACACTGATCGGAGTTTTTTTAGGCGGCCTGGCCCTCAACCTGACCCCCTGCGTCTATCCCCTGATCCCGATAACGGTCTCCTATTTCGGGGGGAGAGGCCGGAAGACCGGAAGAGGGATCATCATTCAGGGGATCGTCTATATCTGCGGCCTCGCTTTTACCAACTCTATCCTGGGCGTCATGGCCAGCGTCTCCGGAGCCATGTTGGGATCGGCCCTTCAGAACCCGATCGTTCTGATCACAGTGGCCGGGATACTGGTCGGCCTGGCAACGAGCTTTTTCGGTCTCTGGGAAATCCGGGTGCCGTCCGGCCTGACCCGTCTGGCATCAAAGAATTTCGGAGGATATTTCGGGACCTTTTTCATGGGGCTCACCCTGGGCATTGTTGCGGCCCCGTGCCTGGGTCCATTTATCCTGGGCCTCCTGACCTACGTGGGACAGAAGGGAGATCCGCTCCTGGGGTTCCTCTATTTCTTTGTCCTCAGCATCGGAATGGGGCTCCCGCTTGCGGTGCTTGCGGTCTTCTCAGGTGCCCTGAAACGGCTCCCCATTTCCGGAGGATGGATGGAGTGGATCCGGAAAATCTTAGGCTGGGTCCTGTTGGGCATGGCAGGGTATCTCCTTCAACCCCTGATCCCTGATCCTGAGGCGCGGATCATCCTCTTTTCTGCCATTGCCGTGGCCTGCGGCGTGCACTTGGGTTGGCTCGACAGGACACGCCACAGATCTCCTGTTTTTTCAAAGGTCAAAAAGGGCTTGGGTGCCGTCCTGATCGTCGGGGCCATCGCCTTTTTTCTTCTCACCCCCCGGCACATGGAAGGGGTTCGCTGGATCCCGTACGCAAAAGGCATGTTGGCGGATGCGGTACGGGACAAAAAGCCGGTGATCCTGGATTTTTACGCGGACTGGTGCGGTCCCTGCAAGGCCATGGAGAGAAATGTCTTCACGGCCACGGAGGTTGTGGAACTCAGCAAGAATTTCCTGCCTGTCCGGGTGGACCTGACCCGACGGCATCCGGATCATGAGGTCCTCCTCAGACGTTATCAGATCCGGGGGGTCCCCACCATCCTGTTCCTTGACACCCGGGGCACGGAAGACAGGGGATTGCGGATCGAATCGTATGTCGCCAAAGACGAGGTGTTAAAGAGGATGAAGCAGGCAGCAGAACCGGCTTTAGAATAATGGAAACAGAAAGGAGAATATCATGGCTGAAAGTCAGAAGGAACTCAATGAAAACCGGATGAGGAATCTGGGAAGGTTCGCCGAACTGCTCCCAGAAGTGCTGAAGGACGTCAGGGATCAGGGGGCGAAGGTATATAGGGACGGCGTGCTCGATGCCAAGACAAAACGTCTGATGGCCATGGCGATTGCCCTGGGAGCCGGGTGCCGCAACTGCGTGCTGGGACAGGCTACGTATGCCCTGGAGTGCGGGGCCACCAAGGAGGAGATCCTGGAGACCATTTCCGTGGTCGTGAGCATGCGGGGAACGACCGGGGTCGCCGAGTCTCTGAGGGTCATACAGCTCCTGGATGAACTGGAAAAGTAGCGCCGTCACAACGGAAACGCACGGGCCTCCCAATCAGCTAAGGGAACCGTTCATGCTCGGATGTTATTCCTGAAAATCCGAGAAGGCCGCTTCATGAAAAGAGTTTTCATCTCCCTTTTGGTTGTCTTTGGGTGCATCTATATCGGTTCCCTGGGGGTTCGACCCTTGACAACTCCCGACGAAACCCGGTACGGCGAGATTCCGCGTGAAATGCTGGCGTCGGGCGACTGGGTTGTTCCCCATCTGAACGGATTGAAATATTTTGAGAAACCGCCTTTTGGCTACTGGGTGAACGCCCTTTCCATCATGTTGTTCGGTGAAAATGCTTTTGCCCTGCGGCTTCCATCGGCTATTTCCGTCATTGTTTCCGCCCTTATGATCTTCCTGCTGGCCCGGCGCTTTTTACGCAGGGGGTTGGCCCCTGTTCTGGCCCCGACCATCTTTCTGACATGTCCTCTCGTTTTGGCCGTGGGCCATATCACCCTCCTCGACAGCCTTTTTTCTATGCTCCTCACCGGAGCGATGGTCTCATTTTTCTTCGCCCACATGGCCCAAACCGGCGCCCGGAAAGGCCTTTTTCTCGTCCTGATGGGTCTCTTCTGCGGCCTGGCCTTTCTCACAAAGGGATTCCTGGCATTTGCGCTGCCTGCGCTGGCGGTCGTGCCGTTCCTGCTCTGGGAAGGGCGTTTCAAGGACCTGTTCAGGATCCCCTGGATTCCAATGGTGACGGCCTTTCTGGTCGCATTGCCTTGGTCTCTGATGATTCATTTTCATGAAAGGGATTTCTGGAGCTATTTTATCTTCACAGAACATATCGCAAGATTTCTGGATCCCGTTAACGGACAGCATCCAGAGCCTTTCTGGTATTTTCTGCCTTTTTTGCTGGGGGGTGCGCTCCCATGGGCGGTTCAGAGCCCTGCCGCCCTGCCCGGGGTCCTGAGACTCAAAGTGAAAAACGCTCTCGTGCGCTTTGCCCTGTGCTGGCTCATCTTCCCGTTCCTGTTTCTCTCCGCCTGCAGTGGCAAGCTGATTGCGTATATCCTGCCCTGCTTTCCTCCCCTTGCGATCCTTTTTGCCATCGGTCTTGCAGACTATTTTCAGGCCGGAAAAAAGAGCGCGTTTACGGTTTCCGCCTGGGTGCTGGCTGGGATAGCCGGTCTGGGAGGCGTGTTCCTTTTGTTCTCCAGACTGTTTACGAATGAGGAGATACCGATTTATGACACGCATGAATGGGGGAAGTGGTTACTCACCTCTCTGGTGGCCTTTTTATGGGCCTTTCTGGCCATAGGGTCCACCAGGGTGAGAGACTACCGGAAGACCCTGGGCCTTTACTGTGGCGGCTTCCTGATATTTTTTTTCACTGTTAATTCCGCCGTCCCCGACAAGGCCATCGATTGCAGGGCGCCGGGAAGGCTTCTTGAACTCCATTTGTCGAGAGTGACCCCTAAAGCCATACTGGTTTCCAACGATAATGTGGTTCGTGCGGTCTGCTGGTTTTTCAAGCGGGATGACGTGAAACTGCTGGATCCGGTCGGCGAACTCGCCTATGGGTTGGATCATGACGATACAAGACCTGGAAGACTTCTGAGTGTTGACAGGTTGAACGATATGATACGCGAAAACGCGGGAAAACGTCCGGTGATTCTTGTTCTGATCAAGGAGCACTACAAAAGTCATGCAGACCGGTTGCCCCCTCCCATCTTTATGGATACCGATAACCATTTTGTGTTTGCGGAGTTTTTTTAGGGGGCGCGGATTTTCGCAGATCCATGAGCAATTGTCCGTCCTGCGCTTTATTAGAATGAACTTGCCCCCTTGCCGCCCGATCCCGGAGATGTTGGGGTTCCATTTTTCTTGCACTGCAACCTGATTTTCTCTATAGTCTCTCATCAGGAAACCAAGTTCTTATCATTTCATCTCGTCTTGCATCCTGCCTCGATTTTGAGAAAGAGGATCAATAGGAGCGATTTAAAACCAGGCTGAGCAGTTATCTTGTAACCGTTTTGTGAACAGTTCCTCACATTATTCTATTCTTTCGGTGAGTCCGTGCTAAAATTCCATCTAAAAAACCTGTGGGTCTACCCGCATGCGCGGATTGAGGGCATCGGCCCCGAGGCCGGGCGACTGCGGCGTGCCCCGCTCGCGGCGATAGTCATCATCGGTCTTCTTTTTGCCTTGTGCACCTATCTGTATGGCCTTGGCTCGGCCCACATTCTTCGCAACGGCGACGAACTTGTGTACATGCAGATCACGCGCGTGACCGGCACTGCCAACCAGTGGCTGCCGCTGCAGAGCGACATGCCGGACATGCGAAATACCAAGCCGCCGCTGCTGTTCTGGCAGGGACTCTTGAGCACCGATTGGGGGGCGCACTGGTCGCTATGGGCATTGCGCTGGCCCAGTGTGATGTGGACCTTCGGCACGGCTCTCCTCTGCGGCCTGCTGGGATGGCGGCTGTCCGGTCGTGATCTGTTCAAGGGGGCCCTGGCGGCCCTTTTCTATCTGGCCTTCTTCACCACCTATCGCTACGGCCGGCCCTATCTTACCAATCCGCCGGAAACATTCTGGGTATTCGCATGCTTCTTCACCCTGTTGTGGTGGAGGCCGCGATCCTTCGATTCGCGCTTCGTATTCCCGACCATCCTGGGTGTACTGGCAGGCATGGCGCTCCTCACCAAGAGCTTCGCACAACTGCTGCCCATCGTCGCGGGGTTGGCGGGTTGGCACCTGCACGTGCGAGGCTGGCGCGTAGGCGCGTTCCTCCGAGGGTCCCTGCCGGGCATCCTCTGGACGGGCCTGCTGTCTCTGGCCATATTCTCTCTCTGGTTCGTACTCGACCCTGAACCCGCGGCCATCTGGCGCGAGTTCGTGATGGGGGAAAATGTCGGTAAAATGGGGCAGGGGGGCATCGCTAACTGGTTTAAAGAATTCCTGTGGGGGGGCGATAGCGTCTGGAGCCTGGGCGGGAGCTGGTTCTCCAATGCCGGTCTGCTGGCCTTTCCCTTGTTGGGCATGATGATCGTCTCTTGGAAGCGCCGGCACACGCTATCGGATGGGGAACGATTGCTCTGGATCTGGGTTTTCGCCCTTTTTCTCGTGTTCAGCATTCCCAGCGAGCGCAGCGGCCGTTATCTGCTGGAGGGGATGCCGGCACTGGCGGTCCTGATGGCGATGCGCTGCCGTGATGTGGGCCGCTTCGCCTATGTGCTGTCCCTGTCTGTCGCGATGGCGGTGCTGCTTTCCACAGGATGGGTCTCGTTTCTCCTGGCACGCGAGGTGGGCGTGCAGGCCTTTCCGTGGTGGCACTGGCCGCTGGTGGTTACCGGCGCAGCGTTTGCAGCCGCGGCCATCGCACGGCCGCGCTGGACCGTTATGGGCAGCGCAACCGCAGTCCTGTCGGTGTTTTTGTCTCTGGCCGGTTTTCTGTCGGTGTTTGACAAACCGCTGGGCGTATTCAACTCCGTTGTCGCCGCGGCCACCGCTGGTCGCGTGGTGTGGGTGCCGGAGAATTTCCGCTCGGTCGCCGAACAGTATCGCTTCCTGCTGCCTCGCGCGGTGGTGCGTGGGTATCCAGCCGCGTTGAAGATGCCCCACGCAGATATTCGTGGGCCCGATGACTTCGTGGTGACCCGGCGACCCCTTGATGCGCCTGCGCCTGAAAGCGCCATCGGCAGTCGCATCCATCTCACCAGCCGACACACAGCCCGGCAGATCTGGGAAATGGCCACCGGGAGCGTGCAGAAGCACTTGTTCGCTCGGGAGTGGGTGGTGGCGCCGCCAGGTTCCCTGCCCATGCGTTGACAGCGTGCCTGCCGCCATTTCAGCTACGTCTTCTTGATCCCTCAACGGGGTCGTCGGCAGTATGGGCGGTAACCCCTATCGTCAGAAAGACCACCCGGACCATTGGCATGGGCGGAATGCATGAAAGGGTTGGCGTTCCAGGCGACCCACAGGACAGGGATGCTTACGCGTCGCGGATTCGCTTGATACTCACCTTTGCCCTCAGATAAAGCTTGTTCAGGCCCCCGGTGTCAGGTTTCAGGTGGAGAAATTGTTCACGGTCATCCGCCAAGAATCAGATTCTTTTGCGCGATTCAGGATTTTACTTGACAATGACGAACCCAATAGGATAGAAGCATGCTCATAGTTGCTGTTCCTGGATAATAAGATGAAAAAGACGATATCATAAGCCCCGGAATATATTCGGGGCTTTTCAATATGAACAGATAGCCGATCTCAAAACCTCCGTATCGATCCTATTCATTTTGCTCCTCTAAAGAGGGGTTTGATCCTGCCACTCCCCCGCAACCCGCGGGGCCAGCGAAAATACAGGTTCTCAGTTTCAGAGCAGTGCCATTGGAATATTCAAGCGAGAAATGGAAAATCGTCTTAGTATGGTGAAGAATATTCCTGAGGTACAAATCAGTATCCGCCACGGTGGAACCCATTTCTTTGGACCCACCGTTCACAAGGCCTACCCCTTTGGGAATATCTTGTGATTTCTGAAGGAAAGGGGCAATCCAACCGTGCCTTTGAGATCGGCTCAACAGAAGAGGGGAATTTATGAAATTTAAAGAATTTAATCTGAACCCCAGCGTCGTGGCAGGTGTCGCTGCCGCCGGGTTCGTTACACCCACCCCTATCCAGACCGAGGCTATTCCGTCGGTCATGGAGGGACGAGACATCATGGGTCTGGCCCAGACCGGCACCGGCAAGACGGCCGCCTTTGCGCTGCCGATGTTACACCGACTGCTCCAAGGCAAGCGCGGTCATATCAGGGCACTGATCATCGCTCCCACTCGCGAACTGGCTGAACAGATTCACGACGCGATTACCAGCCTGGGAAAAGAAACCCGTATGAGAAGCGTTACCGTCTACGGCGGAGTGAACATCAACACTCAAATCAGAAATCTGAAACAGGGGGCGGAAATCGTGGTAGCCTGCCCCGGTCGGCTCCTCGACCACATGAATCGGGGAACGATTGATCTTTCCCGGGTAGAAGTACTGGTCATTGATGAAGCCGATCATATGTTTGACATGGGATTTCTTCCGGATATCCGACGAATACTGAAACATCTCCCGGCCAAGCGGCAAACGCTTTTGTTTTCAGCCACCATGCCCCATGAAATCCATGACTTGGCCAAAGACATTCTTAGGGACCCGATTGCCATCAAGGCAGGGGAAACCGCACCGGCGGACACCGTCAGCCACGCCCACTATCCGGTGGCGCAGCATTTGAAAACAGCATTTCTGCTGAAACTGCTGGCGCATATCAACTCCCAATCCGTGCTGGTGTTCACACGCACCAAGCACCGCGCCAAGCGGCTGGGAGAACAACTGACCAGGGCCGGTTTCAATTCCGCCTCGCTGCAGGGGAATCTTTCCCAGGGCCGTCGTCAGGCCGCGCTTGACGGCTTCCGCAACGGAAGATTTCACGTACTGGTAGCCACCGACATCGCTGCGCGTGGCATTGATATCTGTCAGATCTCTCACGTTATCAATTACGATATGCCCAACACCACGGATGCGTATATCCATCGGATCGGCCGGACCGGACGGGCCGACCAGAGCGGAGATGCATTTACATTGATCACCAATGACGACAATCAAATGGTCAACGCCATCGATCGTGTCATGGGTTCCAAAGTTGAGCGCCGCACCTTAAGGGATTTTGACTACAATGCGCCGGCCCCCGTAAAATATGCGCAACCCATTCCAAAATCGCATCGGCGTGGGGAGACGGGAATGTTCGGCCTGAAAAAGACAAAGCATCTCCCAATGGGTCGTATCGAGGCGAGACCCCACTAAATTCTCTGCCGCTGCAGCGGCCGCCGGTGAACACTCAGGCCTTTAGGGCCTGGTAACTTACATCACCGATGCCATTCACTTGGCGATTTTTAGGGTAATCCTATCTTGCACCCCTCAAGCCACGATTCACATACCGGCGGGGATGTACGGAAAAGCCGGCACAAGACAGCCTGGATCGAACCATGTTGTCTTCAGGGTCCCTTCAATTGTCTCAAGGCGTTGCGGCAGAGCCCGCGTCTTCATTGAGTTCGTAAATAATGCGCGCGGCGATTTCTGCTGCTTTACCGGTGAATTCGGTGCAGCGCTTACTCAGCCCTTTTTCCCGAAACATGGATTTGCCTTCCGGGGTAGCAATGTCGCAGCCCAGCAGAACGTGACAATCGCGGGCCCCGAATGCTTGTCCGAACTCCCTGATAAGGCGATTCACCGCAGTGTATGACGGTTGAACAGACTCATCCGCTTCAGACCGCCCGAGAGCAAGACTTATGCCCATAATCGCGCCGGAGACTGCGCCACAGGTGCCGCAGGTTCGCCCCATGCCGCTGCAAAACCCGGTGGCGATCCTGGGCAAAAGGTCGGATTCGACCCCCTGCGCATTGGCAAGGGCGAGCACAACGCTTTCAGCGCAATAGAGGCCGGAGGCGAAAGAATCCTCAGCAGCCTTGCGAACATTCGAAACAAACTGTGATTCCATAAACGGCTCTTTTACCCGAATAGTCTCCTTGCTCCGATCCCGATCAGGCAATCAGATCGGCTTCGTCTGCCTCCCCATTCTCGCAAGTGCCCATAGCAGACAGCCCAAAGAGATCCGATGCTTCGGCCTCGGGCAATTGCGCCACAGAACGGAGCTTACGTTCCATGGCCCGGCTGCGTACGCCGGTTTGCTCTATGGTACGACTTGCGGTGTCCAACTGGCGCTTTACCGTGTCCAGTACGTCACCAAACTTTCCGAACTCGGTTTTGACCGCGCCCAAGACCCTCCACACCTCCGAGGTGCGCTGTTTGATCGCGAGAGTCTGGAACCCCATGCGAAGACTGCTCAAAATCGCCGCCAATGTTGTGGGGCCGGCCAACACAACCCGAAATCGCTGCTGCAGGTCGTCCACCAAGGCCGGCTGCCGCAGCACCTCTGCATACAATCCTTCGGTAGCAAGAAACATGATTGCGAAATCGGTTGTGCCGGGTGGATTGACATACTTGTCATGGATATCCTTGGCAGCGACCCGAACGGATCGCGCCAAGGCATCCGATGCTGCCCGAACCCCCTCCGGGTCGGCCTTGTCCGCGGCGTCCTGAAGGCGGATGTAATCCTCCTGTGGGAACTTAGCGTCAATCGGCAGCCACACACAGTTCTCCGGATCATCCTTCGGACCCGGCAACCGGACAGCGTACTCGACCCTCTCCGAGGAATGGGCTTTTACGCAGACGTTTTTCCGGTACTGTTCCGCTGTGAGAATTTGATCGAGGATCGCTCCGAGCTGCACCTCTGCCCATGTGCCGCGCGCCTTCACATTGGTCAGAACCCTCTTGAGGTCCCCCACACCCGTGGCGAGCGCTTGCATCTCCCCGAGACCTTTATGTACCGCCGCCAGCCTGTCGCTAACGAGTTTGAATGACTCTCCAAGACGTTTTTGAAGTGTGTCGTGCAGCTTCTCATCGACGGTCTTGCGCATCTCATCGAGTTTCCTCTCATTACCCTCCTGAAGATCTTTCACGCGAGAGTCAAAAGTGATGCGGATGCGATCCAGTCCTCTTTGGTTCGATTCAATGAGTTCCCTTAGCCGTTTCGTCATTCCCTCAAGCTGGGTATGCTGCATTTGTACCATTCTTTCCAACATTTGGGCAAGCGTATCGCTGGTCGACTTCAGTCCGATGGACACTTCTTCGCGGAGTTCTTTTCCGGCCCCACGAGCTTCCTCTCGATTCGCACGGAACTCGCCCCGCACTTCCTTGGCGACATCCTGTAAACCCCGTGAGACGCGGATCAGCATGGCGATCGCCAAAATCGCAATCAGGGAGGGAACCGCCAGGATTATCCATAAAAGGGGCTCTATCATCTGTGGTGGGCCTCCCATGCAATGGTGAGCGGGAACTTAGGATGCCCGAATTTTTGATTATCCAGTATGGGAAGCGGCCGGACCTTCTTAATCATCTCATTGGGAGGGATTGTCCCATGAAGCAGGGTTTCATATCCCAAAAAATTGAATGTGAAAGCCTTGATCACGCCATAGACCTCTTTTTCGAAAAGGCTGTACGGACGGACTCCCGGTGGTTCCTCCCACCGAAGAAAAGGTCCTCAGATTTCTTGCCACCGCCGGGCTGGCGCCGGATGACTTCGTAATGGAGTCAGGAAGCATTTCCCTTCTGAAGAAATTTGTGCGACAGGATCACGGGATCGGCTTCGTGGAACGAGGTGGGATAGATTAAGAACTCGAGAGCGGCACACTCGAACGAGTCCGAATCCTTGAAGGATCCCCGGTAATCGAATTTGGTATCGGATACCGGAACCACAAGGATCTCTCGCATCCAGCCCGAGCCTTTCTCAGACTTCTCGATGCCTCCGAGAATCTGCGGGCTGCGGAACGTCCACCATAGGGGCTTGATTTTCCAGTACGAAGTCGGCGTCCCCGCTCCGAACGCACCACGGATTGGTATTCAGGAAATATTTATAAAGTCGCTCAACCGTCTCATGCGAAGGGTCCTGTGTCGATCTCTCTATGAGGGAGAGAACCCCCCTTGCGTAGTTCCTTAGGTAAAGCTCTGGATCCCCCGATCCGAGGATGGCCATATCTTTCACATGAAACTCGGCAAAGGCGGAAGCACTGTTGGCAAGCTTATGACACAGGGACTGAATCAGCTTCACGCCCAATGTGGGGGATGCGCTGAGGACCGCATCGATTTTGATTTTGGGAAGGCACAGAACCACGCACTCAGTGGCCGCCACAACGGTAGCTGTCCGAGGGGTGCCGAGAATGGCGCCGATCTCGCCCACGAAATCCTGACCGTTTTTTGCATCGATTGTGTTTATTTTATGTCCTCTTATAAAAACATCGAGAGATCCCTCCTGGAGAAGGAAAAACCGCGTGTCAACGTCTCCTTCGCGCAGAAGAACATCCCCCTTTGCAATTTTTTGACGGTATTGGGCCATGTCCTCCGTTTTGCTCACGATTCCGCCTCCCAGAAAACCGTTTCAAGGTTTCATCCCCAGGCCCTTCTTTTGGCTCCTCTATTTGGCCGTGATCCGTTTGTTGGACTCTTCATTGATCTTTTCGATCAACACATAGTAAGGGCTTTCCCTGGGAACCGCCTCTTGTAAATGCTCCACATACCCGTGAATTTTCTCGAGTGCATCCGCCTGGGCCTCTATGATGGTTTCGTAGTCCTTCTGAAGTCCGAAGACTTGATCGATCCTTGCACCCAGGGTCCTCAATACCTTTTCGAGTTGATCCTCCGGAAGATTGTCAAGGTTGACCAGGGAACTGAGGAGCTGATTATGAAGGATTTTATAGGTCCGGAGGGTATCTTCCGAGTTGATAAAGCGTTTGTATTCCAATATCCGGTCGATCTTCTGTCGAACATCCCGGAGCGAAATCGGCTTGGTTATGTAATCAAAGGCACCCAGTTTCATCGCCTCCACCGCGCTTTCGACGGTGGCATACCCGGTCATCATAATGACTTCGGTATCGGGCATATGCTCTTTTGCGTATCTGAGCAGGGTCATTCCGCCTTCCTTGTTATTTTCGTGGTCAGGCATATTCTTGTCGAGCAGAAAAACATCATACTTATTATTTCCCATCAGGACCAAAGCGGCGTCTACCGTGTCCGCAAAATCCGATTGGTACGGTAGATCCGCCATGAAGTCGGAAAGCGTATTCAGGATCTCTTTTTCATCATCTACCACGAGTATTCTTGATTCCATCCGGTGATCTCCTCGACAAGATGCATGGTGGTCATTCCAGTACCCAGGCCCTTCCCTGAGGCGGCCGTTACCCTGAGTATCTGTTTTCTGCTAATTGATACGAGTCCAGGTGGTACCGCTTGATTTTTTCAACAAGCGTCGTCCGCTTCAAGTTTAACAGTTTGGCCGCCTCATTCTTTACCCCTTTGGCCTTCTGCAATGACTGAAGGATCAGTGCCTTTTCAAACTCGCTGACTGCCGTATTGAGGCATATCCCTTCGTCTGAAATCCCGACAGGAGGTTCTTCCATCTGGATCTCCACGGACCCACGTATCCTGCCGGGCAAATCGTATGCCTCTATTGTTCCCTCCTGCTTCAAAACCGCCAGTCTTTCAACCAGATTTTTGAGTTCTCTGACATTTCCAGGCCACGGGTAAATAGATAAAACGCTAATGGCCTGTTTGGAAAATCCCTCAAGATGATAATTGTTCTTTGCGTTGATCCCCTTGAGAAAGTGTTTAGCCAGGAGCGGAACGTCCTGCTTTCGCCGCCGAAGCGGCGGGAGGGTCATCGGAATAACGCACAATCTGTAAAAGAGGTCTTCCCGAAACAGCCCCTTTTCAACCCGATCTTCAAGGTTTCGATGGGTCGCGGCAATGACCCTTATATCCACCCGAAGGGTCTCATTACCGCCGACCCTCTCAAATTCGCCCTCTTCCAGGACCCTTAATATCTTGACCTGAAGATCTGGACTCATATCCCCTATTTCATCCAGAAAAATGGTCCCCTTGTCCGCCTGCTCGAATTTTCCGATCTTATTCTTCAAGGCCCCGGTAAAGGCGCCGCGAACGTGCCCGAACAGCTCGCTTTCCAGAAGATTCGCAGGAATGGCTCCGCAATTGATCGAGATAAAGGTCTTCTTGGACCTCTGGGAGTTCAGATGAATGGCCTTGGCCGTCAGACCTTTGCCGGTTCCGGTCTCCCCGTAAATCAAAATCGTGCTGTCGCTGACCGCAACCTTTTCAGCAACCCTTAGAACTTCCTGGATTTCGTTGCTTTCGCCAATAATTCCGTTGAGTTCCATGCGCAACACCAGCTCTCTTTGTCAAGGCGGCTTCAACGTTCCTTTGCGTTTCCCGGATAATCGGCAGGAGAGCATCAAGGTCATGTTAAGCTCCCTTTTTTCTTGTGAAAATACTTTAAAGAAAACATGCGGAAGTGTCAACAGGGAATCTATCTGCGCTTGTCGTATGCTACCGGTCGGGGCGAAGCGTAGATCCCGCAGCATGCGGGATTACTCGTAACTGGATGCCGGTTTCTGGATACTGGATGGTTGAAACTGGAAACTGTGCGATGATTGCTGAGTGGTGCCCATCGGATGCCTGAGTGATTGGGATGGAGGGATAAGAGATTGAATGCCGGGATACTGGAATGCTGTCTTTTCCGACCTCCGCCCTGAGACCATTGGCCCCTGACGTCCGCCCACGGACTTCTGGCCTCCGACTTCCGACGTGTGACCTCCGACCTCTCACCTCCGCCCCTTCTCGCATCGCCTGTTCTGGTACGGAAATTGCTTTCTCAAATTAGGACCCGTTGGGTCTTGGAGGCCCTCCATTGCATTCACTTAATAATCCAGGGAAGTCATCCCTGGACCTTTAACCTCTGAATCCCTAAGGGCGTTGCGGTTGGTGAATAATACAGATATAACAACAAGTCAGTTCAGAGACCTGTCTCGTCTGGTATACGCGGCATCAGGCATCTGCCTGCCGGAGACCAAGCTTGGGCTCGTCAAGGCCAGAATTGCTAAACGACTGAGGGTCTTACACATAAACACCGCCAATGAATACATCTCGCTCATCCGCCATGATGCCAATGAGTTTAGAAACTTCATTGACGCCATGACGACGAATCATACTTTTTTTTTCAGAGAAAACAGGCACTTCGAATTTATATTAAGGCATGTTGACAACTCGAGACATCTGGATGTCTGGAGTGCAGCCTGCTCCACCGGGGAGGAACCCTATTCACTTGCTGTTCAACTTTTGGATAACGCATACAACTTTCATGTCTATGCCTCGGATATCTCCGAATCCGTACTCAAGATTGCAAGAAACGGCATTTATCCAAAGGAGAGGGCACAAAAGGTCCCTTTGCCGATACTCCGCAAATATTTCCAACAGGGCCGCAATGAGTGGAAAGACTATGTGAAGGTGCGTGGCGAGGTAAAAGAATTCACATCGTTCGAAAAGCATAATTTGCTCAGTAGTTCCACTCGCCAAGAGTTTGACATCATATTCTGCAGAAACGTAATGATCTATTTTGATAATGAGACAAGACAGAAGGTTGTCTTAAACCTTTGCAAGGCATTGAGAGCAAAGGGATATCTTTTCGTAGGGATGTCGGAAAGTCTTAGAGGGATTGAACACGGCCTCAAACATGTGTCGCCGGGCGTTTATAGAAACTGACGTGATTTTTGTGCAGTGTGGGGGAAAAAATGAAAAAAAACATCAGGGTATTGATTGTTGATGATTCAGCCATCGTGAGGAAGGTGTTATCGGAAAATCTGTCGCGCCAAAGGGGAATCGAGGTCATCGGTACGGCCCCCGATCCATATGTAGCCAGGGACAAGATTGTCGCATTGAATCCGGACGTCATCACCCTGGACATCGAGATGCCGCGTATGGACGGCCTGACCTTTCTCAAGAAACTGATGAAATTCTATCCGATTCCCGTTATCATTGTGAGTTCACTTACCCCGAAAGGAGGAACCGTGGCCATGGAGGCCCTCTCTATCGGCGCCCTTGAGGTCGTTTCGAAACCGTCCACCGCCTATTCCGTGGGGGACATGAGTGTTCAGTTATCAGATAAAATCCGGGCCGTGGCCAATGTAAACATCAAGGCAAAAATGGCTGAAAGGCAGTTCATCGCCCCCCCCAAAGCAGTGTTCAGTTCGCGCGCCATGACGGCCACAACCAACAAGATAATCGCCATAGGGGCATCAACCGGTGGGACCGAGGCAATTAAGACCGTGCTGATGGGGCTCCCGGTCAATTCACCGGGTGTGGTTGTGGTTCAGCACATGCCGGCCAAGTTCACGACCTCTTTTGCCGAACGTCTCAATTCTCTTTGTGACCTTTCCGTCAAGGAGGCCAGCGACGGGGACACGGTTACGAACGGATGCGCCCTGATAGCACCGGGGAATTTTCACATGCTGCTCAAGCGGAGCGGCGCCAGATACTATGTACGCGTCAAGCAGGGTCCGATGATTCACCACCAGAGACCCTCGGTTGACGTCCTTTTCAATTCAGTAGCGGATTATGCCGGTAGAAACGCCCTTGGCATCATCCTGACAGGGATGGGGGCAGATGGTGCGGACGGGCTGTTGAAGATGAAGCAGGCAGGGGCAGCGACCCTGGCTCAGGACGAAAAGAGCTGCGTCGTCTTCGGCATGCCCAAGGAGGCCATCGAGCGCGGTGCCGTGGACAAGGTGGTGAGCCTGGAAAAAATCGCTCAGACGGCACTCAATATGATTCAATCGAATTAACCCTCAGTTCACACTACGTTTCATCCAGCACCTTTCGGATAGCCTCGGCAACCGTGCCAATACTGGCAGGCTTCATAAGAATTTCCCGGACGCCCATTTCCCTGACCCGGCCTTTCCCGATAACCTCGCCGTATCCCGTGCAAATAATGATGGGGATATCAGACCGGATACTGATGAGTTTTCTGGCCAATACCTCCCCGGTCATACAGGGCATGGTCATATCCGTGATCACGAGACCAAATTCATCAGGCCGCTCCTCGAACACCTTCAGCGCCTCCGCCGGATTGGTCTCCACATGTACGTGATAACCAAGGCTCTCCAGCACCTCTCCGGTGATGTCGGCGATCTCTTTTTCATCGTCCACAAAGAGGATTTTTTCCTTTCCGGTCGGAATCGGTCGGACCCGCCGGGGCTCGGTCCCTGATCTGTCTTCAATAACGGGCAGAAAGACCTCAAATACGGAACCCTCGCCGGGCCTGCTGTCTACCGTTACCGCGCCGTGATAGCTTTCAACAATCCCATAGACCACCGACAAACCCAAGCCGGCGCCCTGACCAGGCTGCTTGGTGGTAAAAAACGGTTCGAACACACGCTTCATAACCTCCGGCTCCATACCGATGCCCGTATCCTTGACCCGTAGCCTGGCATATCTCCCCGGCGCCATACCCAGGGGAAAAGATGAGGTTTTCTTTGCGTCCATAGCATCAAGACTCACATCTAACACGCCCCCGGCTTCCCGCATGGCATAGAACGCATTGGTGCAAAGATTCGTAAGCACCTGATGCAATTGGGTAGGATCCGCCATAACCAGTCCCGGATCGCCGGCAATGTCTGTATTGATCTCGATGGTCGTTGGGAGGGAAGCCCTCATGAATTTCAAGGTTTCTTTGACAATGGCCCGCATATCCAGCGGTTTGGGATCCTGCTGCCGCTGACGACTGAAGCTGAGGATCTGCCCGACCAGGCCTGATGCGCGCGCACAGGCCCTTTCTATCCTCTTCAGGTTGTTGGTTATCTCGCTGCCGTCTTTGAGAATCTCAAGTGCATATTCCGTATTGGCCGAGATAATCCAGAGGATATTATTAAACTCGTGGGCAATGCCGCCTGCAAGGGTCCCGATGGCCTCCATCCGCTGGGCCTGTTGCAGGATTTTTTCAAGTTCTCTCTTTTCCTTCTCGATCTGCTTGAGTCCGGTGATATCCCGGACCATGATGAGGGCGGCCTGTCGGTCTTCATGAAAGGTGGATGAGAGGCTCAATTCCACATCCAGGGAAACGCCGTTTTTGCCGGACATCACGGTTTCATACCTCTGATCTTCCCTATCCTCCGGGACAACCCGTTGATAGGATTCCAAGGCCCCGGCCAACGCATCCGGATGGACATAATTGGAAAAAGGGTTTTCAAGGAGCTCCTCTATAGAAACCCCCATCATATCAGCCAACCGTTTGTTGGCGAACCGGACGACGTCATCCTGAATGATGCAGATACCGTCGTTGGAGCTTTCAACAATATTGCGGTATTTCTCCTCGCTTTCCATAAGCGCATTTTCTGAGAATTTACGGTTCGAGATGTCGCGATTGCTGTAACGCCTTCCCAGCCATTCTCCATTCGGGCCGTAAACCGGCTCGCAAATGTGCCGGATCCATCGAATTTTTCCATCTTTTCGGATGATCCGAAGCTCTTGTTGAAAGGCCTTCACGCTCGTTAATTCTTCTTTCAAATGCCTGAGAAACTGCTCCCGATCTGTTGCATGGATCATGTCGCTGACCCATCCCGAGTTCTTCATTAATTCCTCTGCCCCATATCCGGTTACAAGTCGGCAGCCGGGCGAAATATATCGATGCCTGTTGTCAGGGCCTATCCATCCATCCCAGTCACAGGCAAAAGGAGCAAAGCTGTGAAGACACTCCCCGCCCGACGGGATCCCATGATGGGTCTCTTTTAGATCGAAACGGTCACTATTTTGTGTGGGCATTTGAAACGTCCTGAGGATATTCACGCCTGTTTAGCAGATATTTAATCATTGCCGCTAATTATATGCTTATTCAACAAGGACGATTCCCTTGTCAAGGAATTTCTGATACAATGTAAATTGGAGGAGGCCCCCTCTCCAGGCATTCAATCCGGTACCGGATCGGATTCAGCACTCGCGAACAACCACGTCAGCCATGGGGGTTCCAGCAGTAAGATCAATTCCTCTGAATAGGTCGTAAACCGCGCCCACGTGACCGATCCCGCCAAAATGTTGTATCTGATCACGGGGGGAGAGGCCTTTCGGGGACCTTTGCGCGTGACTGACGGAAGGCCGCCCTTTTTTCAGCCACACCTCTGACCACTTACATAATGTTGGGCCGATGAGGGCGTGCCATCCCCTCAAAAATTATGTGAAAACAAATGCGCCCCGTACAGACGAGACTTCTTCGCAGGGCATGACATCGCTCCCTAAACCTGAATGTGATGGGGAAGCTATTTGTTTGGCATTATTTTTGCTGAACCTAAGGAACATGCCTCATTTTTTTCCGGACCTGCTGCGTTTGGCTTTTCCGGCTGAGACTGAGGCCTCAGCATCATTGAAAGGGGGAGTGATATGTCCCAGGGTCTGGATTTGATTATTGTGGATGATGACCCGGAAGTATGCGATACCGTAAGGGAAATCATCAAGAGATTTTATGTATGGGGAGATGTGATCGCCTTTACCGATTCCGGGGACGCCGCTGATTATTGTCTGGCGCACGAAACGGGGGTGGCCATTTTTGTGCTGGATGTCTTCCTTCAAGATGAGACGGCATTTACATTCCTTGACTCCATTTCGGACAAATTCCCTATGGCCTATGAGGATTCAATTATTATTACGGGAAATGCAAGCAATGACGTCGTGGATATCTGCGTGGCATCGGATATCACGTATCTGCTTGAAAAACCAGTTAGATTCTATGCACTTCAGCTGGCTGTGAGGGCCATTGTGAGCAAGTACATGAAGTTCGCCAAAAAGCTAATGGCGGAACCCCAACTTGCTGAGATTGTCGGAAGACTTTAGGGAATTGCGCGAGATGCCACCATGTTAGATCCCAAGGGCATCGGGTATCATTGCGGCAACGTGCGGGATTCCGGAAAAATTATACAACCTAAAAGCTGCAAGCTCGAACTTCTATCTTAGCTTAACTATTTGATATGGCAATGTTTTGCAAACGATCCGCAATTTGAAACCCGCATTGAAATGCTGAACAGTATTTCATCCCTTGAGAAGTATAACTGGCTGAATTCTAAGCTGATACAAGGGAGACTCCTGAATCGCTTGCAGATTTTAGGTACAAAGGAAAGATTCAGGTGTGAGTATCGCGCTGCCAATTTGTCACTGTTGAATGCGGGATCGGCAACTCAGACCGAAATCTCTAATGGCTCTTGAAGGCGCCGGGAAATAGCGTCACGGGCCTTACAGTTCAACGTTTCTGTTTAAGATTTGGAGTTGCGGGCTGTTATGGGAGGTATTCATCAGGATAGCAATTACACAGGAAAGGGATGTTTCCAAACGTAAGTGTCGCCCATCTTAAAGTCGGTCGCGACAGGCAATACGCCTGTTATGAATTCGTTGTCGTTTCACCATATGTTCCAGTTCCTGGTCCCGAAGAAGGTTTCGCATGAGGAAATACTCTCCAATAGGGCATTGGAGCCGACGCTGACGCCCTAAAAGGGCCATGACCTCAAAACGGGTCAGATACCCGGCACGGGCTGCGCCCTCGCCGAATTTCTCGCCGAGCCGACGCTCCATGAGGATCATCCGGATTTGCTGCTCAGAAAGCTTTTTCCACTTCAGTGCAATCTGCCCAATCATGGGACGCTGTTTTCGCTGCCATACAATGGCGTCTATAAGTGTTTGCCACGATATGACGCCGGTGTAATAGAGAAACTGTCCGATTAACAGGCTCCGACCGGGCATATTTCCATTAAAAAAATGGTCTGAAGTCCCTTGGCGCCGATTCTTTTGAGCGTTTTTCTCCTCTCTTCTCCCACTCGAATCAAACTCGTTACCCAAGAGGATCGCCCCATTGCTCGTTATGATGGGAAGCAGGCTGTGGTAGGCACAAGTTGCCTCCAGAAAGCGTTCAGTCATTCTGGCAGCATCCTCTCCGATAGTGCCTGCCCTGTCCGGGTGCGTTTCAAGGGCCCTTTTCCGGTAGGCGGCCTTCAAACCCGATGGCTGGAGGTATTTGAAAAATTCCACCGACGGGTTGACCTGTGGACCAAAAAGGACGCCACAGGCCTTACTTGCCTCTGTCATCGTTAGGGCATTCATACGTCTCGGCCCGTTACCTCCTTGGCAGTGAAAAAATTCGGGAAGAATTGTCTGCGATTGTCCTGCCCGTGAGTTAAGACCACCCGCTACGTGTTACATGCATTTCTGATTTCAAACGTATCCATATTTACAGAGAGAAAGCTCTCAGGTTGAACGAACAGAGAAATAAGATCAACAAATTGGTAGTCCATATCTTGCGCTTTTGTCAAGGGAAAAACACCATGTTGTGCTTTTTCACCAGAAACTGCGTCGCTGGCACAGGGCATGCGGCCGTTCTCACGGCTGCCTGGCATCAGGGATGGAGGGACTTTCCGAACGGGCCGTCGGCCTGGAAGAAAGGGTGGTCTCTATCTCCTGGATGGCGGCCCCTCCCTTTTTATCTGCGCTCGTCTTTCCCTCGCCACCTCATCGAAAACTGAAGAAAACTCCATTCCTGGTTGAAATCCGTCCGTCTCTACATGCTTTGTTCTCCCACCAGAGGAATTTTTAACCGAGTCCTTGAGGTCATCCGCAGCTCCGACCCCGTTTCCTGGATGGAACAAGACCTGGTATATCCGTCCTAACTCAATCCGGTTCAGGCTATGGCATACGCGCGCATACATGTCTCTGCTGATCCGCGAGCCAAACCCTCCCATTCCCAGGGCGCATCTATGCCACCACGCGTGGCTCGAAAAAAGATCCGTGCCGGCAGACGCCGCGCGGGTCTTGGGGGAAAAGGCGGCCATCAGGTCCGCGTACGCCCTGTTGATCTCCTTTAATTTTTCCTCTGCTTTTTTTCTCAGTCTGGGGTCTTCGGTGAATCGATCAGGGTGCCAGACCCGGACAAGATCCTTGTAGCCCTGCTTGACCTCTTCCTTCGAGGCGCCATAGCCGACTTCCAAAATCCTGTAGGAATTGCGAATGCTCATAGGCTGTTACCGAAGTTTCCCGTTGATGCTGAAAATAAATACAAGGACTTCCGCCACCGCCCGATATAGATCGGGAGGAATTTCATAGTTCAAATCCAGCGTCTCCAGGACTTGTGCCAGGTCTTTGTCAGGATAAACAGGCACGTTGCTGTCTTTTGCCATCTCAATGATTCTTTCGGCAACGGCGTTTCTACCCTTTGCCACAATCTTCGGGGCACGGTCCTTTTCCCGGTTGTACTTTATGGCCACGGCCTTCTTTGGATCATCCATATTCAAACCTTCAGGTCTATCAGACCAGTGCTCAGAGGAGTCAGATCTTCGAATTCAAATTCAGATATCTTCTTCTCCGAGAGGGCGACGCTGACGGATACGTTCTCAAAAATATCCCCCAACACGGTCTTCAAACCGTCGATATGCTCATCCACATATTCCTTTATCGGGAATTCGGTCACAGAGAAATCTACGGTCAGGGACCTTCCGTTCAAAAAAAAGTCGGTCCTGATCTGACCGATCTTCTCCATGTCCAATAGAAGGGAGACCCTGAATCCTTCCTTGGCGGTTGACCTTTTTTTCCTGGAATAATATACTTTTATCTGTGCATCCGTCTCCAGTTCTTTCATGGGAAGCAGATAGGTGTAAACCTGAACCGGTTCGGGTCTCGACCGGGTTCCGCTATCGTTCTGTCGAGCAGTGATTTCCTCCAGGAATTTTTCGACCGTTTTCCGCAGCCCTTCCGGGTCCTTCATGTCGAGCGTCTTCAAGGCGGGATCTTTCGCGTCGAGAAACTCCTTCAGGACTAACAGGTTGGCTTTCAGGTCCTTATCGACAATGCTCCTTATCTCCGAAATTTCGCCGAGTGATCGAGCCGGAACCTCACTTTTTCCCTGAACGAGCGGTTCCATCATCTTTTCAAGCTTTTTTTCATAAAATATTCCGGCATCCTCAATGAATTTCTTGAGTTGACCGGAAATCTCCGAGACATCCTTCCCCATATCCATCGGCTCGAAATGCGACATGAGGTTCCTGACGGCGCTGTTGAGTTCCAGAGGCCCTGGCTTTCCTCTATGATCAGGACCCGCCGCCGGGAGAAGGTGCCGTGTCTGAGATTGAAATTCCTTCAGCAGATGGCGAGATGGAAACTCGCTCATCATATTTGCTTTATTTGCCTTTTCCGGAACCTTCAATTCAGGGCCGCATAGTCCCAGCCTGAGCGGCGCCCCTTTGTTTAGTACCTTTACATGGATCACCTCTCCCTGTCTGACGGGGAACCCAACATCAGCCATCGATCGAAAGCGCCCAAAGTCTACGAAGGCCTTGCCGCTCCCCTTGAGTTCAAGGACCCTCCCGACCAATCTGTCTCCGACCCTGAGTTCCCTCTGGTCTGGAAGCGACCTTTCGTTACCTGGAAAAAATATTGATCTGACAAGCGAAGCGATCTTCATATGCCCGTATCTCAAGGTCCAAGGTTGAAGGTGACGGCGCGCCGACGTGAATTAGGCATCTCAGACTATAGATCCAGCCCATGTTATCTTTGCAAAAAATGTTCCATCGCTTTCACTTTCTGTAGCGATTAACGGGAGCCCGAAAGGCATCCCTGTCCCCGGCGTCCCCGACGGAACCATCTCCTCGCAATACGTCATATTTTTGACAAGAGTTGGGGGGGTGAGGCGGGAAACGAAGGAGGAGGCATAGATCGAATTTCGTAAGGGTTCACAGGTTCCCGGTTCAAGGTTCAACATTCTGAGATTTCCCGATTTCAGGCGAGCCCTCTCTGCCCGTCCGCTCCTTCAAAAACACCTTCAAATCCCTGTAAACCAAATCGGAGGCCTCTGTCAGCAACTCAACGAAGGTCTCGCGATACCCCTTTTCGTGCATCTTCTCCTCGATAATTTTGCGGTACCTTTTCCGGCCTTCAGAGACCGTTCCCCGAAGACGATCCACGATTTCCAGGGGTTCCATCTCTTCCGGCAGCGTGAACTGTCCAACGATTCGGGTCGCCTCCCTTGCAATGAATTCCAACTGGTAGCTGGGACCTTCAGGAATAGTGCGCTCGTATGTGTCGTGGTACATCACGGCATTGCAGATATCCTCCGGAATATGAAACCGTTTCAGCACAAGCGCCCCGATCTCGGCATGGGTGGTTCCCAGCACCCGACGCTCCGCGTCTCGCGTTGGGAGACCTTCCGAAACCTTGAGGGCAATAATCTTTCGAAATTCATCCTTGAAATGGATCGCCAGAACCAGTTTACCGATATTCTGAAGTATGGCCACGGTAAAGAGGTCTTCCGGCCTTTCATAACTCAGGATCTCTCCCATTACCCTGGACACAGCCCCACAAAACTGGGCCTGTCGTTGGAACTTATCAAAATTGAAACCTTCGAAGTCAACATGTTTAATGAAGTGCGACATCAGGATGGATGAGGTGAGGATCTTTTTCATCTGGGCGAATCCCAACACCCTTACGGCGAATCCGATGGACCGGACTTCCCTGCCATAATAGGCCGAATTGGCCATTTCAAGAAACCGGGTGGCAACGTCCGGAGAGAGATTGCCTGCGATCTTTTCAAAGTTGGCATCAGGATCATCCAGCATGGAAATGACTTCAAAGACCGCCACGTCCACCAGAGGGAGTTCCCGGATCTGCCTTTCAATGGTTTCTTTTTGAATGGGTTCTTGCATGTTTGTCCTAATAACCTCCCATGGTTATGATGTATCCGACGCTGATTTCGGACAATCCCGGTTCTTGAGCGCCCATTTGACCTCTTTGTCTGGCACTTATCTGCAAATTGCGGAGAAGTCGGAGGATCGAGCGCTGAGGCAACTCCTTTCCTCCCTCAAACCTTCAACATAGAACAAACCGCTGCTCAGACTGCAGGGCCCTGACGGATCTGCGACCAAGGTCTTTGTTGGGGGTATCCACCGGAAACATATGCTTTGGGGAAAAAATATGCACAATTTATACCATATCTTTTCGTGGAAAGCCCTGCATTTGGCGATGAGCAAGCGCCTTCGTAGATGATCCTGACCATTTCCCGTTCTTGGGGTCAGCACAGCAATTCTCATCTTACAATTGAGATGTTCCGTATACACCCTGATTTTTTGTAAAGTGATGGGCTATATGTCATTTTCAACGCAATTCGCCATATCTTGGCGATTGCCCCAATTAATACTAAAGAAATAGAAGGATCCTGCCGATAAGAGGGGTGGAGATACAGGTCTCCATCCGAAAAACGAATCGACAGGCAACATCCGGACTGAGAAACAGACCATGGTAAACAGTGTCAATACCGACAATCTCTTTATTACCGCTTATCAGCGGCAGCAGGCGTTGGAAAGCCTATCCAACAACGCCCTGAGCGCAGGTCTGGACTTGTACAGAAAAAAGGACTACAAGGCCGCTGCCAAGACGTTCCAGCGGGCAATCGATTTAGCGCCGCAATCCAACCTTGCCCCTGATGCCTGTAATTATCTTTCCATGTCGTATCTCAAACAAGGTGAGCCGGATAAGGCCATTGATGCCTACAAGAAATGGATTCAGTTAAACCCGGGCCAGGCCGACCCCCATCTTAAGCTCGGTAACCTCTATTTCTCCCAGAAACAACATAGCGAGGCCCTTGAAGAATTTTCTCAAGCGGTCAGCCTGGACCCCAGTGCAAAAAACAGGTACTCTCTGGGGCAGGCATATCTCTTCATGGATCGCTATAGTGAGGCTGAAACCCAATTCCGACATGTTCAAAGACTCCAACCCAAGGATCCGGCCGGATATTACGGAATGGGGCTTGCCTACAGCAAACAGGGCCGGCATGAAAATGCCGTTAAGATGTTTGATCAGGCCATCAGATTGGACCGCGAATTCTACGATGCCTACGCTGAAAAGGGGTATGCCTACGCGGATATGGGCAACATGGATGAAGCCCAGAAAATTTTTGAATTCCTTGAAGATGAAGATCCCGATCTGGCTGATATGCTCTCACGGTACATCTACAAGGTGGATCCGCCAAAAATGGTATTTGCCTCTGCACTCGAAAGCACCTTCGCCTATCAGAAGCCACGAAAAACCCTGGTCTCCGGCCTCGATTCCTATCTGGAAAATGCCAATGCCGAAAAATCATTCAAAATGGTCTTTCATTTTGACAAGGAAATGGACAGGGCTTCTGTTGAAGACCGTTTCAACTGGACGATCCAAAGGTCATTGATGGACGGCTCCGGTACTGCATATAATCTTGGTCTCTCCGTACCTGATACCGAGGTGGGAATCACCAGTTTTCCAGACTATGTCTCTTATGATGCAGACGCGCTGTCAGCCACCGTTCACTTCACGATCCAGCAAAACGAATCGGCTGACGGCACCATCGATCCTTCGCACATCGAGTTCAAATTCAGGGGCGAAGATAAGTGGGGCCTCTCCATGGATAAGGATGCAGACCAGTTTACAGGCTTTTCCGGGGTATTCTGATAGGATTTATGGCCGACGATTTATCCTTGTCGATCGAATAACGGCCTGGAAACAGGAGAATGTGTACCGGTAACCGCAAAACGCTTCATCGAAGGCCATGAGAAGCCGGTCTTGGTTCAGTTTGCGCGTTGCTGGTTACGGGATGATTGAAACGCTGTTTTTCTGACTCTGATCTCCGACCTCTGACTTACCACCTCTACCCCTCGTTGCGAGCGGTTGTGGTCTGCCATGCCGCGTGGGCAAATAACAGGGCAAGGCACGAAAAGGCCACAACCACAAGTTTCACCACGACCCCGATCAGCGCCCTCCATACATGGCCCCGGTTTGAATCGTCCGCCCCCGGTGCCTTTGTTTCAGGGTTGCCGACAACGGGGTTGCTTTTTACGGATGGCGCATTCAATTCCTTCACAGAGGCGGATCCCTCATTTTCCAAATGTGTCCCAGGAGACATGGATGCAGCGCTTGAAGACGGAACCGGTGAGACGTTGCTTTTCTCAATTTCTTGCGAGGCCTTCCGGAGGGCCGCTTCATCAGAGTGGGCCCGCTCCTCTGCCAGAGCCTTTCCAATTTCCGGCGGATACACCTTTTTCCTTTCTACGGATTGCTCCTGAGGAGCATGGTGGAAAACGTTTCCAGACCTTTTAACTACGGACTCAATAGCGCCCTCGTTCTGTCCCGCAGCGGAAGGCACCTTGCCATCTGCAGGTATGCTCTTCAAAACCGCTCCCCCGGAGCTTGCCCCTTTTCCCGAGGGGCCCTTTGGCGCTCCATCTGCAGGCGCCGCATGAGCAGCTGCCGGGGTTCTGGATGTTGAAGGCAACCCCCCTGGTTTTTCTTGGAGTTGCGACAAAGGCGATGAGGTCGGGGATAAAGCGGTCGGGATTTTCACGTACTGGCCATATACCCAGCCAATAAACCCAAAGGTATCTTCCTCCACAACCACCTTATACCATCCTTCTTTCTCATCGCTGACAGTCACCTTAGCGCCCTGATCAATCTGCGTTATGACAGGGCTGGTTTCCCCAGGTGCTTTCCTGACATTCACCCTCGTCGTTACTTCCCCTTTCCACGGTTCATAGGCCTCACAGCGACCGCACCAGCAAAGGATGACCCCTGCGCTCAAACATGTAAACCACTTCAACAACCCAATACGTCTTCTCAACATTCTCTTACCGCCCGATCTTCAAACTGGAAACCGCACGTTAACCTCGACACGCCGAACGTCAGTTCACTTCAATCCGTTGGCTGACGCGCTCCAATCACCCATTCTATTACATTAGCAACTACCATGCCATGAGTCCTCATTCCTTTAAATCCTCTCACGCAAGAGACAAGAAACCCGGTCCTTTTTATGAGTTGTGCGAGATCTCTTTTAAAATCTCCGTGTCTCTGCGTCTCCGTGTGAGACATTTCTGGTTGGGGATTGTCCGGGTTTGTTCTTAAGGAATGACGCGAAAGCGGATATTTTTTATGCGTTGGCAAGACACGTCAAGTTTTCACTCGATTCTGTCGATAACAGATATAAGAACTTGCCATGTAAAGGAGTTTAAAATGAAGATGTTAAAACCCATACTCGGACTTCAGCACACGCTGAACCCACTGCATGTCTACTGTCGCCTTTTGGACACAGGATTGAACAGAGAATTTTCAGCACAGATCTGCCAATACTACGAAATATTTCTCTTCAGGTGGATCGCACGTTTCACCCACCAATCCACCTCCCTCTACTTCCTGGCCAGAGAGCGAATACTCCTAAGATATATTACGTAGCGCTATAGTCGCCCCTGCTGAATTTCAGGACCTCAAGCGAGGAGACAATAAGCGTCTGGTTCAGGATATCTCTGAGGGGATCACCATCCGGCAGGGTATCGGCCTTCGATGTCAGGCCCTCTGATCGTTTTTTGATTTCATTGATCAGCGGATCCATCTGGCTTAGCTCTACCTCTCGATCTCCCAATTTCTGGCGGTACGCATCGAGCGTGTCCAGAAGCTGCTCGGTCTGCTCCAATACAGGAGTCTCGATTGACAATGAATAGGGTCCGAAACAGACCCCTCCCATCGGGTCCACCAACACGGGAGCTTGTGCTGTTGACGTCGGGCCGGATACGGTGTCCATTGTTTCCTTCAAAATCGCCCCGAATCGACTGTTCTGCGTTTGCTCGCCCGTTTGAAGCACTGCACTACCGCCAAAATTGAGAACTTCATGGGTTGTTTCCACCTTCATCGTGTTTCCCTCCTTTTGATCCTTCGGCCCCATCGAGGGACCGGGAAAAACCGCTGGCCTCACTGAATCCTACGGATCTGATGCAAGAACCATGCTACATTAGGAATAAAAGTAATATGTTAATGTATTTCAATAGGATATATTATTCATCAAAAAATAGGAGGCCCCAAGATAAGGCCTCAGCTGGGAAAAAATTTCCCCCTCTCCCCGGCTGCCGCCCATTGATTCTCCGGAGGTTGAGGCAGGCATCATCTTGCTTTTAGGTCGTTTCCCAGTCAACACGTATCCATCAACATTCACAAATAATGTGGAGATCCATTATCGCTCCCCACACAAAACTCCTCAAGTTTTTCCCCAGTCAACCGATATAAACAGGTGAATAGGTCGGCAGGCGCTGAGAGCCGCTGATGATTTGAGGCAAAATAATTCAGGACAAAATAATTAATGCCTAACCGAAAACCCGGCTTTCGGGCAGCAAATTCGAAATCCAAGACACAAAATACGAAGCAATGACCCAAACAAAAAATGTCTCAATGAGAGAAAGGTCATGGTTTCAAACTGTTGTCTTTTGCCATGTTAACATAATGATGGAATGGTGGAGTCAGTCTTCTTCATTCGGCTTATCACCTATTCTAAACTTGCGCTATTCCGATTGGAGTGAAATCCTAAGTTGGATGACAATATATTATAAGGAAGGGAAGGATGCACAGACTGAAAGAACTTATCCGTGATGTATTTGATGTAGAAATGGATTCGCTGCACAACATTGAAATCCAGGATGTTGACTTTACCCCTGTAGCAAGGAGAGAAATTGATAAGACGGTAGGAGAGATGTCGTCCCTGATGGAAATGCCGATCGATGTCCCGGGGGGACGGATGCTATCTCCCGAAGAAACCGTCCGGTGCGAGGGCTTCTGGATAGAGAAAACCAGAGATCTGGTCCTGTACCTGTGGGACGGCTATCAGTCCAAAATGATCCTCCTCGGCAGCAACAATTGGGGTCTCCGGAGCGATATCACCATCCATTGAGCAGAAGAAGTGCCTAAAATTTCAAATGCCTAAAGCGTCAAAAATTGAGAAGCAGCAAGCCCAGCCCAGGGGACGGATCTTCAACCAGAGACGCGCAACCGGCGACCAGCATCCAACCCCGCTAAAACTTCGCCTTTGCATCGTCGATAGAAAGGTCAATCGGAATTTCACTGGTCTCCTGGAACTCCTTCAGTTCTTCGCTCAATCCGGAAGTCCCGACCACGCGGACGCGGATGTTGGCCTTCTGACAGCCTTGAATGATGGTTATGATAAGTTTGATCAGCGATACGTTTGTTCCCACCACCTTCTGCAGATTCAAGATCAGTTTCCGAATGCCGGAGTTGACCATCGCCTCAATTTTGTTTTTGAAGTGTCCCTCAATTTCCACACTGACCGGCCTGTCAACCTTCTGGGGAAGCGTCAAGATCTGGATATCTCCATCAATTGAAAAATATCTGCTGGAGGTATCTTCTGCCTCCGCACCCTTTTTCGGTTCCAGCGTCAAAATTTTGGTGACCCGCTCGATTAGCTGCTCCCCCTTAAAAGGCTTCACCATATAATCGGTTACACCCATCTTTACGATTTCCAGGACATTTTCCTTCCCCGATTCAGCCGTCAACATGATGACATGCGTATTCTTGAGATCGGGGTCCTTTTTCAACTTATCGAGCATCTCCGTTCCATTCATGACAGGCATGGTGATATCGAGAACAATCAAATCCGGCCTCTCTTTCCTGGCCACCTCCAGGCCCTGGTGGCCGTTCTCCGCCTCAAAAAGATCGCATTCAAAGGTCTTGAATGCCTTTTTCACGATCATCCGAATCGTCTTGCTGTCGTCAACCGTCAACACCTTCAGCGTCATATCGTCTCTCCAGTCATTATAGAATATGTTAGTTGTCTGTTTTAACAAAGACCTCAACCAGGGCTAGCTTCTCTTCATACTGGAATACAAAACTCTCGTGTCGCGTCCATCCCTTTGTTTCGGTCGTGAAATCCGAGCCGCTTGTGATCGAAGGAATCGATAGATCACATGCCAGATCAGCGTCACAAAAACGCGACTTCAAATCTCCTCCGACCATATTGCTCAACTCCCCGATCACATCGAAAATTTCGTCATCGCCTTCAATTTCGTCCATCTCCATCCCCAGCATCGCAGCGGTAATCAGGCGGGCAAAATTATCGTTCACGTGAAGGCTGACGTTTCCCATCACCTTTCCCGCGAATCCAACAGAGCCCACAATGCGTCTCCCCTCGCCATTGGGGGGGAAACCTCTACCAGATGCACTAATGCTCATGGAAAGCATCGTGTCAAATACCCTGGATACTGCGTTTGAAATATGCGCCTTAAGATCTAATGCGTCAATACCTGCCATACTCACCCCCTCATTATACCCTGTAAATTGGGAATACCCTGGAATCCGCCAAAGTCAAACTGCGACCGGGTGAGGATTCCCCTAAACAAGACGGACCTGATCGCGGTCAACCCTTCCCGGGGCCTCTCACATGCAATGTGGGTTCAAGGAAGCGTTGCCAACCATGATCGGGTGTCGAATCGCGGTGATTTTTGAGCGCCGCCTTGCTAAAATGGTTTAGCAAAATTCATACCAATCTTCTGACCTCTCACCCTCTCAATCCCTCAATCCCTGAACCTTCGAACCCTTGGACCGCTGGGCCGCTGCGATATTTTTTTAAAATTCTCTAAAGTTTCTAATCCATCGGTCGATAATAGAACCAAGAGCAAACACCTGTTTCAAATCTGTTCCAGAAAGGAGGTGTAGAGAGTTAACGTAAGGAATGTGTTCTTCCCGATAATAACATCGGAAACTTAACAGTCTGCCGGCAAGAATGCCGGGATGACACCTAGAAAAGGAGAATTATCATGTCAGATGTTTCATTAACCGCAGGAATGAGGGCGAATCTATTTCAGTTGCAGTCAACGTCTAAGGCGATGGAAACGGCGCAGTCCAGACTGGCCACCGGTCTGAAGGTCCAAAGCGCTCTGGATGATCCGGTAGCTTTTTTCAAGGCTGCAGAGCACAACCAGAGGGCCGGCGACCTTGCAGGCCGTAAGGACGAGATGAGTGAGGCCATTGGAACGGTCAACGCGGCCAACAACGGCATCGAGGCCATCACCAACCTGATCGACGCTGCCAAGTCCCTGGCCCAGTCGGCCCAGTCAGAATCCAACACCAGTGACAGGGCAACGCTTCAGACCCAGTTCAACAGCATGCTGACCCAGATCAACAATCTGTCCAACGATTCCGGATACAAGGGGGTCAACCTCCTGAATGGAACCGGAGACACGCTTGTGGTAACCTTTGACGCCGATGGGAACAACAAGCTGACGCTTCAGGGGTTCGATTCCGAGGTAGGAACCGGCGGGCTCAGCATCACATCGGCTGCGAATTGGAGCGACAGTACGGTCGGTAATGTATCGACGGTTATCTCCAACCTGGACACCGCCAAGAATACGCTGAGGACTGAGGCCCAGAAACTTTCCAACAACATGAGTATCATCACCGCAAGGCAGGATTTTACGGATAAGATGATCAACACCCTCGAAGACGGCGCAGCGGCCCTGACCAACGCCGACATGAATGAGGAAGGCGCCAACATGCTGATGCTCCAGACGCGGCAGTCATTAGGCACCACCTCGTTGAGCCTGGCCTCCCAGGCCGCCCAGTCCGTCCTGAGGCTGTTCTAAACCACATCACCAACCCTCTAACCCGGGAGGGGGTACGTCCTTCCCCCTCCCGATCACATCAAATATCAGTCATTACACAAGCAGTCTGTTGACCCCAAGCCCACAAAGTCAATAAACCCAACCGGCCTCTCTCAACGAGTAGAGATCAATCCCGCTAATGACAGGGCCTTCCCAATTGGATGCTGGATACCCTTTGCTCCGTGCTCATTGCTCGATGCCTTTTCCCGTCATTGCTCATCCCTCAATTCCTAAATTCCTAAATCCCCCAATTCTTAAATTCCCCATCAATTTCCCTAAAGTTTTCCGCCAATATGACGATACATAAATCAAACGCAGAAAGCAAATTTCAAAAGCGATTGATCATCAAACACCCTGCAAGAATGCCGGGACAACATCCTAGAAAGGGAGGAACAAAAATGTCAGAAATTTCTTTAACCACGGGAATGAGGGCAAACCTGTTTCAGTTGCAGCAGACAACTAAAGGCATGGAAACGGCTCAGTCCAGACTGTCCACCGGTCTGAAGGTCCAAAGCGCCCTGGATGATCCGGTAGCCTTTTTCAAGGCAGCGGAGCACACCCAAAGGGCCGGCGACCTTGCAGGCCGTAAAGACGAGATGACTGAGGCGGTTGGGACCGTCAACGCGGCCAACAACGGCATCGAGGCCATTACCAACATGATCGAGGCTGCCAAGTCGCTGGCCCAGTCGGCCCAGTCAGAATCCAACACCGGTGACAGGGCCACGCTTCAGACCCAATTCAACAGCATGCTGACCCAGATCAACAACCTGGCCAACGATTCCAGCTACAAGGGGGTCAATCTCCTGAATGGAACCGGCGACAGTCTGGTGGTGACCTTTGACGCCGATGGGAACAACAAGCTGACGCTTCAGGGGTTTGACGCCGAGGTAGGAACCGGTGGGCTCAGCATCACATCGGCTGCGAATTGGAGCGACAGTACGGTCGGTAACGTATCGACGGTTATCTCCAACCTGGACACCGCCAAGAATACGCTGAGGACTGAAGCCCAGAAAATGTCTAACAACATGAGTATCATCACCGCAAGGCAGGATTTTACGGATAAGATGATCAACACCCTGGAGGACGGCGCAGGGGCACTGACCAACGCCGACATGAATGAGGAAGGCGCCAACATGCTGATGCTCCAAACGCGGCAGTCATTAGGCACCACCTCGCTGAGCCTCGCCTCTCAGGCAGCCCAGTCCGTGCTCAGGTTGTTCTAAATACCATCAACCCCTAACCACGGGAGGGGGAGACGCTGCCCCCTCCCGATCACATAAAACTTCGGAAAATGCTCAACCAGCATCGAGGAACGAACAACCCGTATCCAGCAACCAGTACCGGAGTACAAGAAATGCCCTTAAAAATAACATTGAAACCCAAGGAACAGATGATCATCGATGGCGCGGTCGTGAGGAATGCCGGGCTGACGGCCAATCTCCTCATTGAAAATGATGTTCCCATCCTCCGCGAAAAGGACATTTTAACTGAAACCGATGCCCACTCACCCTGCAGGCAGGTCTATTTCGTCATACAATTGATGTATATCGATGAGCAGAATCTGAGCACCTACTACGATGCCTACTGGAAACTGGTGAAAGAGATTGTTAAGGCGGCCCCAACCCTGGTGGGATTCGTGGATCAAATAAGTGAACATATTCTATCGAGAAAATATTATCAGGCCCTCAAATTGGCCAACCAGTTAATCGATTATGAAGAGGAGGTACTTCAGGATGTACGCAAATCCGTTGCAAATGTATGAGACTGCCAGCAAGACAACCCTGTCCGGCCGAGAGATAGAGGCCGAGGTTCTCACCAAAGGCGCACTCAAGCTCAGACAATGTCAGGATAGATGGGAAGAAGATGGCCGGCAAACAAGGCTCGACGAGGCCCTTAAATTCAACCAGCGCGTATGGAGCGTGTTTCAGGGAGAGCTTGGCAGAGAAGACAATCCTCTGCCAAAAGATCTGAGGCGGGATCTACTCAGGCTGAGCGCCTTTATTGACAAACGGATTTTCGAGACCATGGCCTATCCTTCACCTGAGAAGCTTACCTCTATCATCCAGATCAACCAGAATATCGCCGCAGGCCTCCGCCAACGCCCCGCGGCCAACGACAATTAGAAACCTGCACACCAAAAACAAAAAGCCCCGTTGAAACGGTGTTTCAGCGGGGTTTTTGCGTCTATGAAGCTGGACACCCTCTTTTTGCGTCCCTTGTGCCTTTTTGAGGCTATGCCGCGTTTTCTTCCATAACCGATCTCAGGACCCTACCGACCTTTTCAGCATAGGATCGTGGATCGAGAAACGGCGGATTTTGTGCCATCTTTTCTCGAATCTCCATGGATTTAGCCCGTCTGAAGTCAGGATCATTTCCTAACCTCACAGCCAGTCTGACATACGCTTCTTGGCCCTCTGCAATAAGGTCGGGAACGCCCAATTCCTTGAGTATGGCGGCCCCCTGGCAGAACCGCAGTTCAGGACCTTCCGTCAAAACAGGAGGAACAGCCATTTCAAGGGGATCCAACAGAGATGTTGCGCCGCTGTAGGGCGTTGCGTCCAGATAGACATCCGAAAGCATCAGAAATGACTTGATATAATCCCTGCTTTCAAATGGCTTCAAGATGATGAAGCGCTCTTTGGCAATGCCGTACCGACTGAAAACAGCCCGCACCGACTCAGTAAACTGACGCTCAGGATAGCTGCTGCTCCATGCCGGGCCAAAAGGATACATCACGAGAATCGATTTCGGAGTGCTGGCGATAATGCGTGCCCATATGGCCAGCAGTTCGGGGGTGATCTTATAGAAATTGGCACCTGTCACAAAAACGACGCTCCCCTCCTGCATGCCGAAATCCCTGCGGGAAAACTGTCCGGGAATACACCTGGACGGAGAACCCATGCTGAAACAGATGCCGGAGCCCGGGAGTCTCAGGATCCTCTCACTGTACTCCGCTGCTGATTTCCCGTCTGGATCAATAAGGTCCCCTATCATGAAGTAGTCAATATGTGTCAGGCCTGTGGTGACAGGAGAGCAAAAATGGACGCACTGAACACGGGCCAACCGGTGAGCACCCAAAATGGTGGAGTTGTTTACCCCGGCCGTCGAATTATTTCCAAAAACAAGGAAGTCCAGGTCGTCAGCCCGTATGCTTTTGACCCACTCCCTTGTCTCCCCGCGCATAATGACAAACCGATCCACCAGCCCGCGACAATATCTTTCCTGGTCATTCCTGCTCTGTTTCGACACATAAAGAAAGACCTCAAAGCGCTCCCGGTCCAGAAATTCAAAAATGGGAAGCGTTGCACGCATCTCTGTTAGAGATCTGAGGTTTTCCAAATAAATCCCGAGTCTGATTCTTCTCCGGTCAGGAGGCCGAAGCGAAAAATGGTGGTCCAAATCAAATCCGGTTAACCCCAGTACATGCCGCAAGATCCTGCCCCGCGAGACGTATATATCCCTCAATGGATGTCTGGTGAAATAGAGAGAGGTCAGGAGAGCGGCCTTGACAAACTCCGCTGCTGCAGTGGCCCACAGCTTTGAGCCAGGGCTGTCCTGGATGCGCTCCGCAAGAGTCCCAACCAGCGTCTTTACGTGTCGATAATATCCGTCCGCATCCCCTGCTTTTAAAACCCCTGAAGGGGCTTCTAACAGGAACCTGAAATAGTCCATCTGAAACCAGGAAGGCACCTCCTCAAGATCCAGCGTCAGAGGCATCTGGAACGGGCGAAGATAGAGCATGGCCGCCAGAACATGCTGGAGGGCAGCATCACTCGCCAGTCCGTTGGATAGGGAGCGAACCTCTTGTGAGACAAACTCCTCTTCTTCCTGTGTCAGGGGATACGTCTTCAGTTCGGAACAGCAAAGTCTGCGGTGCCACTCGCCCAGGCTGTTTCGATATGAGTCCTGAAAATCCCTCAAAGGAGCATCCAGACACAGCCGCGCCAGCTGCATTCGCACCGATCTCATCTCCTGAAATTCATGGGATGTTTCGTCCAATTCCCAGTCAGAAGGTCGGGCCCTGCCTGTCTGCCCTGAGTGCTGCCGAGCGTTTCCATCTGATCTACTCAGTATTCGCCCAAGGAGGGATTCAAGCTTGTCCACGGATCGTTCGATATCAAACAGATCCATGGCACGCCGCTGGCCTGCAAGGGCGATATCCTCCCATCTCAAACGATCAGTTGTCAGGGCCAAAAGCTGGTCAGCCAGATGGACGGGGTTCCCTGCTTCGAAATAAAGACCGCTCTTGCCATCTTCTATGACCTCTCGGGCGCCCCCCGGCGCACTGGTTACTGCCAGAAGCCCCGCGGCCATCGCCTCCACCTGACTGATGCCAAAAGTCTCATTGGCCAGTGAAGGAAAAACAAGGACATTGCTTTTAGCGAATAGATTCCGGATCCCTTCGCGGTCGAGCTGGCCTGTAAAGTGAATTTTATCCGCCAAGCCCAGGTCCTGCACAACGCCCGTCAGGCCGGCCAGAAATCGTTTATTGATGGTCCCCCCGGCAATAAAACATACAAAATCAATCCCCTTTTCAGCAAGGATGTTGAGGGCGTTAACCAGCACCTGTGGACCCTTGGAGTCCATGACCAGGCCGGCATAGGCGATGCGCAACCTGTCGATATCAGGCGGGACGGGCATTTCAAACGATTGCACAAATGCCCCCGGATAGATGACATGCGCATCCTGGAATGGATAGCCCCGTCGGATCGCATCTTTTTTTAGCCAGTGACTGGCCGTAGCCACATGATACCCATTGTGCCTGGGATAATCCTGGGGAGTGTATGCCGGAAATTCGTTTCCCAAATAGTGGACTACCGGAATCTGGCGATCAAACAAGGTTTCAAATACCGGGATCCCCAGCAGGTCCATGTTCCCTGCCAGGCAGATCTCAGGACGGAATTCATTGAGAATTCGTCGTATGGTCTCTTGATTGCTCGTGATGAATGAATTGATTTTGGCCCTGTCAAAGAGAAATTGTCCCTGTTCATTCCACCCGCCGCACAGACACAATTCCCTTTGCACATGAGGCTCGTTTACAGCAGGCGCGCCAAAGCGTCGCATGTCAGATGTGAGCACGCGTATGGCATGGCCCCTTTTTTCCAGTAATCCTGCAAAATCGGCTATGTTTCTGCCATATCCGCCCATCTCCTGCGGCGGATAGAGATTGTTGATCACAAGGATCCTCATAGGCCGAATTCGCCGTGAGGAGGGAGTAGAGGTGAGCGATAGGGATTCTTGACCCGGATATGGGACTATAATCTCCGTTACAGCCCGCTCGTTAGTCCTATTAATATCGAGGATAAATGCCGATAGTTCCTTGGCCCTCTGATATTTCCCTTTTGCCACCCAGATTTTGAGCAGATTGATCAGTGACTCCGTGCATCTTCTGTCCAGCCTTGCAGACCTGAGTGCAAACCCCTCGGCAATATCGACAAACCCTTCTTCGAGGGCGATCCGGCTCAAGGTGTTGAGCAGATTCACATCGGCGCCGCTGGAGGCAAGGGCCTTTCCAAAATAGGCCATCGCCTCATTCTTTTTGTCCCTTCTGTAAAGTGCCATGCCAAAGGCGATGGGTTCCGCCCACTCAAATACAGCCCCGTCCACCAATGGGCTGCAGCATCCAAACTCCTGAAGCGCTCTGACAAATTCGGCGTAATTCTCCTGGGAGTGAGGGGTTGACAGCCCGGCGACACCGATGTACCTGATGCGTAATCGGGACATGAGATCGCTGACAAGATCCATGTGGGCGTCTCGGATATCGATGAGTGCCATATCCCACAGGAGTGCCGCGTCGTTTGTGCCTGTTCCGGAGATAACAAGCCCCGGCAGCCTCTCCAGATCCCTTAACAACACATAGGGGACATTCGGGCTCACGAGGACATGGACAGAGGCCTTCTCCATATGCAGGCGATGCACCGCGCGGAATAGGTGGACCTCGCCCGATCTCAGGTGAGGGGTGGCGAGGAATCTCTTTCGGTATCTCTCCTGTATGGCGAGCATTTCTTTCTGAGGCTGATCGCCCTTCATGGAAACCCCGTTCTTATTGGCCAGGTAGAGCCCCAAGAAGTCCCTGACATGTATAAGATTGTGTTTCTCCGATATGCGAAGCCAGAACTCGTAATCCGCACCGCACCGATATTCCTCATCAAAATAGCCCAACTCCTCATGCAGCGATCGGCGCCAGACCGGCTGTGGCCCCACAATGCAAGAGGCCAGCAGGTTATTGCGGGAGAAGTCGGGCATTCGAAGTCTCCCCACAGGCGTGCAGTTTTCAAAACATTCATTCTCGGTATCGGTTACCACGCAGTCCCCGTAAGAGATGGCAACCCTTGGATCCCTTTCAAGGATATCGACCAGTTTTTCAAGGGCGTCCCTTCTATGCCTGTCATCTGTATTGGCATTGGTGATATACTTGCCATGCGCAAGCTTAATCCCACGGTTCCATGCCTGGTAAACCGTCTCACGTTTTTCCAGACGGTAATACCGGATGTTGTCATATTTTTTCTGATATTCTTTTACAATTGCATGCTCATTTTCCTCTGAGGCAGCATCAATTACAATGACTTCGAGGCGGTCCGCGATCGTCTGGGCCTCCAAATCCTCCAGACATCCGCGGATAAGCCGTTCGGCGTTGTATGTAGAGACGATTGCCGAGATGATATACCTGTGATTATGCTCCGACAAGGATCACCTTTCGAAATATCCCATGAAAGACCATAGAGTCAAGAATTCCGGTATTCAAAACATCCTGTCAAAAGCGGTTGCCGGACGATACCGTTTCTATCTTTCTAAGTGCCTCCATATTCCAAGGCTCAAGGTCCAGGACGCGGTCATAAAAAACCCTCGCATCTTCATTCTTCCCCAATGATACGCAGATGTCCCCCAAGATAAGGAGCGTCTCTATGTCGGTCGGATTATCCTCCAACAGCCTCAGATATATCTTTAAGCCTTGTTCGAGTTCACCCATTTCAAGGCAGTAGAAGTCCGCCAGGTTCTTCTGAAAAGTGGCATTTTCAGGATCCAATCTTGCAGCTTGTTGATAATGGGCAAGCGTTTTCTCCTTCTCTCCATTCCTGTAATAGAGAACTCCCAAATCATTGTGCGCAAGGGAATGATCCGGATATCTTTCCACTATTTTCTCCAATTCCTGAATCGCCTCTTCCTGCCTGCCGGCGTTCACTAACTCCTGAACACGCGAATGTAACCCTTCAGCTGATTGGGAACCTTTCTTTCTGCCCCACGGATCTCCGATCTCTGATGTCCAACCCCTGACCTCAGACCCCCGACCTCTGAAATCTGTCCTCTGTCGTCCCTCTTCCGGCCCCCGTCCTCTGACTTCCGACTTCTGCCCATTCTCTATGGCATTCAGCTTTTCCTGAGCATCCAGATTCCACGGTTCAAGGTCAAGAACGCGCTTGTAGAAGACCCTGGCATCCCCGATTTTCCCAACCGATACGCAGACATCCCCTATGGCCCGGAGAGTCTCTATGTCCGTCGGGTTAGCCTCCAAGACCTTGAGATATATTTTAAGAGCTTCTTCCAGATTGCCAGATTCCACACAGTAGAAATCAGCCATGTTTTTTTGGAACGTCGGATTATCAGGCGCCAGCCGCGCAGCCTGTTCATAATGCTCTATAGCCTTTTCCGTATCGCCTTGTTCATAGTAGAGCACGCCCAAATCATTATGGGCAAGGGCGTAATCCGGATACATGGCCAACAACATCCTGAGCCCGCCGATAGCCTCTTTATTGTTACCGCCGTCCATCAGCGACTGCACCTCTTCGTACAAGAGATCCGGTGATTTCCCGGCCCCCAGCCCATGACCGTTCCCGGCCCCGTCTTCATATCCCATCTCGACTCTCCCTGGTCTCATTTTTTGTTGTTTTCTTCTTATCAGTCGATCGAAATCAGAAATGGCGCCCTCACCTTTACCGTGGGATTACCTCTTGGGCCCTCGGTCGAGGTCGTTTCCGTGTTCTTATGCCTCGTTTTTCCTTACGTTGTCAGGGCCAAAGATCTCCTCCTCACGGTATCCAAGCCGCCTGCATGCCCTGAGATACGAATCATAGATGAACGTGTTGTAGTTACAGTCACACGAGGTCTTAGGGCACTTCTCCATCCCATCCAGCATATACGCTCGAAAATCTGATGGTTTTATGGTCACAAAATCCGCAGTTTCCTTTCTTGAACACCACAACCCATAACGAAAGATCCCATCCGGCTGCAACAGAAAGGTCGAATAGCCCAGACAGCAACGCTTTCCAAGAGATGAAACAAAACTGGCATCTCTGACGCTATGGCTGCGGGCAGACGCGTCCCTGGGTGGGATATATGTTTGAAGAGCGATGTTTAAGCCCGTTTCATTTTTGACGCGCGTCAGCTTCTCCATATCCTGCTTTGAAAATTCATGGTTCACCTGTGTCAGCTGAATGTTCAGTACGGATTTGTAGCCGTTTATGAAACCGATCATTCGGTCCATGTCCTCATCGGTTCGATGGGACACATGAAGGCTGCCGACGATATGAATAAGCGGGAGGCAAGGCTCAAGTCTTTGTGCCAGACTGTGCATCCGTTTCATATTGGTGATCAATTGCACAGATATGTTCTGGGTCTGGCACAAGAGGTAGATAATCTCCACGATATGCTTTGACAATGTCGGTTCTCCCCCCGTCAAATTGACAAAAACCTTTTCCGCATGCTGACTGATCCCGACTATCTGCTCAGCCATCTTCAAATCTAATGCGGCCGGCTTCGACTGAGCCTCCCCCTTGAGTGTCTTTCCATAACCATTCACACAGTACCGGCAATTCAGATTACAGGCATCTATCATTATCCATTCGAACCAGAGCATCTCCCTGTAACAATTCCCCTTGGCGTTAATCGGAGAAATCTGGGCTGAGGCCCTGTCATCTTCTCTCGAGCCATCCGAAACCGTTTCAATTTCAAAGTCCCCCTTATCCAGCTTTGCCAATAAATCCAATTTATCCCTGGCATCCCCATTCTCAGCGTCTCTCTCCAAGACCTTCCTGTAAAAAATCGCCGCCTCATTAAATTTTCCTTTTGAAACGCTGAGATGTCCCAACATAAGGAGCGTATTGATGTCCCCAGGATTGCAGCTCAATGCCCTGGCATAGTGTTCCAGCGCATCGTCCACCTGGCCCAAAGCCACATAATGGAAATCCGCCAGGTTCTTCTGAAAAATCAGATTGTCAGGCTCGATCCGCACAGCCTGTTCATAATGAATGAGCGCCTTATCTTTCTCCCCTTCCTCGTAATACAGGAGAGCAAGGTCATTATGCGCAAGGGCAAAACCCGGATGCATGGTCAGCAACATCTTAAGCCCATCCATAGCCTCCACTTTCTTGCCACTATCCAACAGCCGCTGGATCTCCTTGTACAAATTGTACAAACTCTCCGGCGCTTTCGCAGTATCCAATCGAAGATCGCTTCCAAATTCCCCACGACCGGGGGGCATGCCCTTTGCCTCAACGCTTTGCTTCCTTTCTTTGGCGCGCTCTTGTTTGCCTGGTTTCCTGGCTTCCATATATAGTGAATCCGGCTTGCGAACTCTCCCGTCGACTTCGACGTCCAGATGATATGAAGCAAATCCAGGAATATCTGAATCATGGGCGCTACAGGATCTGATGTCCACAAAGCCGGCGCCAGTCAGCAAGCGGCCCAACGAATAGCGGTCATACATCCACTGATGCACCTCTCCGCCAAGCCGGAATGAAGCCATTTTTGATATATCCGCGCCATTCTTTCCCACTGCCGCTCGGTAGTAGATATCATCTGCCGGTTCCAGCGGCATGGGCCTCCTGGCCAACGCCTCCAAAGTGCGTTCTATCTCGGGTCCCACCCTTTGAATAACAAAATCCTTTGCCGGTACGGGTCGCTGCTTCCAGTATTCAAACATTTCGCCGCCGCTGTGATTACGGGTCATCTGATCAATCAGCTCAATGATTATCCATTCATAGCGCTCCGCAGCAATACGATCTCCTGCCAGGGCCCCATCCAGCAGCTGCAGGTACCAGCGCACAACCTGTTCGAGGTCTGGCACGGCCACCCGCAGCATTCCTCCGGGTTTCAGCACGCGGAAGCACTCGCCAATGAATGCGTTGGCCTGCCGCTTGGGAAAATGCTCAAGCATGTTGGAATGATAGACGACGTCTAAGGCCTCATCTCCAAAAGGAATCCCTGCCAAAAGATTGTAGGCGATGACGTCCGGACCTGAGGAGGTGAAGTCCACGTTAATCCAATCCGGGTGGAACCGATGGCCGCAGCCGAGGTTGATCATCTTCTTTCCGTTGCGGCCTGCCGATTGACGCTTCGGCGCATCCTGATATACAAATTGCTTTGAGACATAGGCGTCCCAATCCTCAGTCAGCGAGATGCGGCGCTGAGGCACTCTCGAATCAGCAATGCGCACCCGTTGGGATGGACGGGCAAGAAAGGTATGCTCCGTGCCCGGCACGCACGTGTCGGAAACACCGAATTTGAAACCGCGCTGGATCTTTCGCACCCTGGCTACCGCTGAGCCCAATGCGTCAGCATATGGCACAAAAACGTGTTGCAGCAATGGCTCGGTTAACCGATTTGCCGTGTATTTCAGGGGCACAATGATCTCCGGCTCAAACACTGCCAGGGAGTGAAAATGGTAGAAGATGAGTTCCTGGCCGTCTACCATCGGCCGGCCTTTCCCGTTGAGGCGGAATGTGTACTGGGTATGATTCCAAGGGGCCACACCGCCGCCGATGTGGGAAAGGGGATGCACCCGTTGGGAAAGATCAGGAAAACGATTGAGGTAGAGCTGATCTGCGTACCGGCCATCCTCCACCCTGCTGTAGCACCACTCCAAACACTGACGTCGCCACCAGTCAAGAACTTTCAAACCATCATCGTCCCGGCGAAAGCCTACTAATCCCACGTTGTAAATGCCGAAACGCTCGTGGTGCAAAAGCTCCGGGGAAAACCGATGGGGCTGGATCAAGATGCTCCCAAGGTCCATCTCTGCCCAAACCGGATCCGGCGCATTGAAGAAATAAAGGTCCGAATCCAGGTAGAGCAGTGTTCCGATATCGTGGTAGCGCTCAAAAAGCCACGATATGACCGTAGGGGTGAGTGTCCAGTAGTACTCCACTAGCGTCCTGTTCCCCCTCGCGATCGCCAGGGCATCGTTGCCGTGCTCCACCGCATGCAACGGAACTGGGACCACGTTGGGCGGGGCTATCTTTTCGACCAACAACCGTGTAATCTCGTCCAAACAGACCACAAAGAGCGTGAAATTACTTCGGTCTTGGGTCCCTAACGATTGAATCAAAGAGAGGCCTTTGACCAGATAGTTGCGGTCGAAGTAGGTGCAATAGTGTCGTTTCATATCCTCACCCTGTGCAAGGGGTTAACGGGTCATCGTGCGGTCCAATCCTGCAAGGCCTGGCAAACACGGTCGATCTCGGCGTTTGTGAGCAGAGGATCCATGGGCAGGCTCAAGATCCGTTGGGTGAGCCAGTCGGTAACGGGGAGGTCTCCGGCAGTGATCACCCGCCCGGCGTAGGCCGGCTGTCGATGGACCGGCATGGGATAGTGAATGGCCGTCTGAATGCCGGCCCCGGCAAGATGCCGTTTCAAGTCCTCTCGCCGGTCGCATTCGACGACAAAGAGATGCATCGCGTGACAGGTCCCTGGAATCATTGCTGGCGGACGGATGGTTGTTCCGGCCAGGGCCTGCTGGTATCGTTCGGCAATATAGCGTCGGCGCTGGTTCATGGTTTTTAGACACGCCAGCTTGATGCGCAAAATGCTGGCCTGGATTTCATCCAGCCGGGAATTGACACCCGGTTCAGCACTGATATACCTCTCTTGCCATCCGTATTCGCGCAAGGCTCGCACCCTTTCCGCCAAGCGCTCTTCGTTCGTTACCACAGCCCCGCCATCTCCCACGGCGCCGAGGTTCTTCGTGGGATAGAAGCTAAAGGCGGCCAGGTGGCCGAAGGTGCCCACCCGGCTCCCATCAATTTCTGCCCCGTGGGCCTGGGCGCAGTCCTCGATCACGGTTAGATTGTGCCTACGGGACAGGTTCATTATCGCAACCATGTGCGCCGGCTGACCGTAAAGGTGGACTGGCACCACGGCGCGGGTCCTGTCCGTAACCGCCCCATCCAGCCGTTCGACATCCATGCATCGGGTCGTCGGGTCAACATCCACCAACACCGGTCGGGCACCGGCCAGTTCAATGGCTGCCACCGTGGCCACGGCCGTAAAGGAGACCGTAATCACCTCGTGGCCAGGGCCAATCCCTGCCGCCCGCAGGGCCAACATCAGGGCGTCGGTGCCGCTGCCGACGCCGACGCAACGCCGGCTGCCGATGAAGGCGGCAAATTCGGATTCAAAGCGTTCCACTTCTCTGCCAAGGATATACCATCCGTCGCTAAGGACCTTTGACATGATCCGCTGAATTTCATCTGCCAGCGAACGGTTCTGCCGGCCCGGGTCGGACACCGGGACCACGCTTCGATCAGTCGCCGTTCCAGTAGTGTCCATGGTTTTCCCGATAGAAGGTCAGGGTCTTGGCTAATCCGCTCTCAAGATCAGTGGCCGGGCACCAGCCAAGCCGTGAGCGGATCTGGCGATAATCGCCGTAATAGTCCCCGATATCGATTGCCTTTCGGTCCTCCGGAAAGGGGACGATTTCGTATCTGCCGCTGCCGAAGAGGCGGACCATGAGGGCTGCCGTATCTTGCAATGTGATGGGGTCGTCGGCCCCGAGATTGAAAATCCGACCATTGGCGTCATCTAATGCGGCGGCCATCAGCAGGGCGTCCACCACGTCTTCCACATAGTTGAAGTCACGCACCTGGCGTCCATCGCCGAAGACCAGCAGCGACTGGCCCTCAATCAGGCGCCGTATCCAAATCCCAAGGAAGGTCTGACGCGCGTCGCATACCCTCATGCGCGGGCCGTAGGTATTTGTCAGGCGCAGCACCGCCGCCCGGATCCCGTGAACGTTATTGTACACCAGATGATACCATTCGCCGGCCATCTTGTTGATCCCGTTGACATCCACCGGGGCCAGGGGATGGCGCTCGTCCACCGGAAGGTACTGGGGTTTGCCGTAGATCTGGCGGGTTGATGCAAAAACCAGCTTGACGGCCGGATTGTAACGCCGGCATGCCTCAAGGATAGACAACTGGGCCCGGGCGTTGATCTCCAGATCCGTGGCTGGATCGACCATCGAGTCGGTGTGGCTGGTCTGGCCTGCGAGGTTGAACAGGAAGTCCTGCCCCTGCACCAGGTATTTCATGGAATGGGCATCGCGCACATCGGAGATGTTGACGCAGACCCGTTCCTGAATGTCGGCCACGTTGAACAGGTTCCCGCCGTATTCAGGGATCAGGCTGTCGACCAGGGTCAGCTTTGCACCATAAACCAGCAATCGGCGGGCCAAGTTGGAACCGATGAATCCCAAACCGCCGGTGATCAACACGCGCCGGCCGTCAAAGGCATTGCCGTTTACCCTGTCCGAAAATTCTTCAAGTGCCATCATGCGCTCATTTCCTTGGGCGTGCGGAAGAAATTTGCTCCAAACACCAGATGAGATATGCACATTCCATACCACTGTGCAACGCACCGGCAACGACCAAAAGAAATCGCTATCCGTCCAGCTCAGTTTTTGGATAGTCAAGAATGTGACGTTGAAACGTCAAATCTTTTTGAAAAGATAGGTCACTTCGAAATGATCGAGGCCTTCATCCTTGGCAAAGACATGGCTGTCGCAGCATTGGAGCCCGGCAGCCCTGAAGGCGGATAGGAGCTGATCTTCATTGAAACGCAACTCCACGGTTTCGATTCCGTAGGCGGTTTTGGTCATGTACTGGGTTGGCTGCTGTTGACAGATGGGGGTGCGGTGGGCAACCACCCAGCGCCCGGCTACTCGGGCCGTTTCGAGGATGTGGGCCTCGAAGTTGGGCACATGAAGCAGGACGCAAGAGGATACGACCACATCGAAAGCGCTGTCTGGGTAGGGCAGGGCCGCGCCGTCGGCCACGTGGAACAGAGCCAGAGGATAGAAGTCCTTGGCCATGGCGATCAGGGCACGACTGTAGTCGACGCCGGTGTAGCGAACCGGCCGGTTGAGCAGGTAGGACAACACCTCGTAATAATATCCGCTGGCGCAACCGATCTCCAACAAGCGGTCCCCGGGGCCGAGGCGACCCCGCAGCGCGCTGGCCAGCACAGTGTACACTTGCGGAGGAATGCCTTGATACATGGCGGCAAGCTCGCTCTGAACCAGGCCGCGTTGGCGCACGGGAATGCTTTCGTCTTGCCAGGCCAGGGTATGGCGTTCGGAAACCGCGTCCGGTGAGATGGGCTGATGGCCCTCCGAAATGCTCGTTGGCAGGGGGTAGAGATCCTTTTCTCGCCGGTAGCGAAGGTGCCTCTCCAGAATCTCCGCCGTCCGGCCCATCCGCTGACTGTAGTCATGATCACAAAACGTGCGCAAACGGCCTGCCTGGGCAATGGCATCGGTCTCTTGAGGATGGGCCAAGTAGTATTGAATCAACGCAACGCATTCTTCCGGGCTACGGTAGGCCACCACCTCTTTTCCAATAGCAAACAACCCGTCGAGGTTGTCCTTATAGTCGGTCACCAGGAGGGCGCCGCAACCAGTGGCCTCAAAAAGTCGCATGTTATTGGCGTAGTTTTCCGACACATCAATATGACGATTGATTGTGATCCGGGAACGGGCCAGGAGCTTGAACATATCAAGCCCCCAGGCCTCACCGTTATGGGCCCTACGTACGGCCGAATCAGCAGGCAGTTGGGCTCCACCATATCCCCAAAACTGAATAGGCAATTTCTTGGCAAGATATTCCAGAAGCTGTCCTCCTTTGGTGTGATGTCCGGAAATCCCGCCGATAAAAGTGACCGGAAGATCCCGAGCCGGGGCCCCGATGTTGGCAATCACCCGTCTATCGAAGGCCAGTGGCTGGTAGTAGGAGGCCAGGCCCTGGCTGCGAAAATGGGATACATAGTGAGGAAAAGATGAAAAGATAATGTCGAAGCCGGCCAGGTGCGTTTGGGAATCGAGGGGACAGGCAATCTGGCCGACGATTAGCTTGACAAAGGGCCGTATCGCCACGATCAGGTCCTTCGTCCCCAGGCTCATGTCATGCAGATAGAAAACATCCGGTGCGCAATGACGCACCTGGGCGATCAAAATATCGCTCAAGCTTCCCGTGACGCCGTGTTCTAAAGCCCAGCGGCGCTGCAGCGTCTCGCAATTTGCAATGATGTCCATCGCCTCCCAGCCCGAAGAGGCAAGTCCGTGGCTGTAAAAGTCGGAATCGCCGAAGCAGGAGCTCAACAGGGAGTGTATCTGCATATCGTAGCACGCCTCGGCCAGATCCGGTTGTTGGCCGTACAGCTGACACAAAAAGCCGGGATAGTAGGTGGTGGCAAAGACAATTGTGGTGGCCCGACGTATCCCTGCCGCTTGCTCTGTTAGAGGAAGCATCAAATCCCCCTTAATTTCCTTCTTGGTTGCACTGCAACGGATTGGAACCATTTTCAGTCTTCGTAAACCTTTACAAATCCCCAACCTGCCATATCTTGGATGAGGAGATGGGGTCGTGCACCTCCTTAGCTTGCAGTTTGAAGGATCACGCTTGAAGGGGATAGCCATTTTAGAAGACGGAAATTCTCATCCCATGCTATAAGAGCGAGGCAAGGTCGGTGTAGCCCATTACGGAAAAACAAAAGAATCGCCTCTCCCAATAGAGCAAGCGCCGTCTGTCAGGTTGCCCCCACTTCTTTTGTCAGTCAGGCGAGCGTTCAATTCCCCGAGAAGGATTTCATGACTCCGCTAAAGGCCAAGCCCCCATAGAATGGCCCCAATTTTGAATTGGGTTCCCTTTATGAAATACATCCGCATCATAACAGATCCACAGGGCTTCCAGTCCAATTAGCTGTGAGCACCCAAGAAGGATGCTTCTCTTCTTAGTGCGCTGGCATGGCGTGCCAGTAAGGGCAGAACACATATCCATGCTTGGCGTCCCAGGCATCCTTGAAGGGCAACCCCTCCTTCCTCACCTCTTGCCCTATCATATTTGTTCCACCGCATCCCTAACAAAAGGCTGTGACTGTACGCTCAAGGGCAGCTGCCACTCGATCTGAATTGTGCCTATCCATTTTGAATCTATAAAAATAGCTAAACTCCTTTCGGTTTAGCTTTAGGCGTTGCATTTCTGATGCATAACGGCCGGACACAATTTTCGACAGGGTTTGGGGCAGAGCCTCGAGATTCACCGAATCATATACACCAAACCAATTCCAGTCAGGCCAACGCACGAGGTTGTCCTTTTCAATCACTATCGTATAGTTGTCCTGAATGATAGCTTCTACCAAAGCTGATGAAAGGAAGGTGATAAAATAGCCAGAGACAGCAAATAATTTGGAAATGACAAAGTCCCCCGGGATGTGAATCATCCTGGGAAATCGAGACTGAAAATCCGAAAGATAGTCAATTTCAGACTGCTGAAGGTCTGTTGGGTGTTGCTTGACGACTATTTGATGATTTGAGGCCCCATCAAGGGATGTCTTTAGGATCGAAAGCAATTGCTGATTGAACTGGTAGAAGCCTTTGGAGTTGTTTGGCTTCAGTGCAACCAGAATCATCTCCTTATCGGGGGTTATTCTGAAACGCCTGCATAACTCGCTACGGATCGAATTGGGGTCATAAGTCTCCAGTAGATCGGTCTCGGGTGCGCCGGTAAGGAAAATCCGCTCCTGTAAGACCCCCATCTCCTTCAGCTTTCTAAAATTATACGGGCTATAGGCAACATAGAAATCTGAAAGTATGGGGAGTTGGTCATATTGCTCGCAATTCCCTTCTCCGTGTTGCATAGACACGGAGGGTATCGCGAGACATCTCGCCGCATGGAGCAGGGCCCGCGTGCGTTTTGGAATTTCTATGTCATAAACAAGGCATGCGGGGCTTATCATCCTCAGAATACGTTCCGCGCTTTGGGCCTCGCTGATGAATGACCGAAGGTTATCATTTACCATTCTATTAAGCAGAGGCGCGATGTCAATGCCTGCCAGACGAAGCAGGCGGATTTCAGGGGGCAATGTTTGGCGATCGTGGGCGGGCTCCTGAAATGGATTAGGAGCAGGAAAGCGGATCGTGATGTCTGCCGAAAAGTCATTCTTGGCCGGGTCAGCCGGGTGGCATTGTTCAAAACAGAGATATTGTGGCAGAGAGTCCAATCCCAGCCTTGAGGCGTGCCGGGCAATAGTATCTCGTAAGCCGCCATGGTAATCAAGGAAAGCTGTTGGACGCCCCATTTGTCGAAGCTTTTCAACCACCATCAGAAATCTGCGGATGCTGATCGAGTTATTCGAGTAAATGGTAAAGAGAATTGGTTGTTTCAACGAAGCTCTCGACAAACTATCCCGTAATGCTTAGCAAGGCTGAAAGCAGCATGGGTGATAAGACTACGGTTTCTTGTAACAAAAAGCGCTTTGGGGCAGGTCTTAACCAACATGGCACTGAGGCCCTTTACAGGCTCTAAGAAGTCCTGCCCAACAGACAATACAAGGTCCAGTCTAAAGTAGTCGCCCATAGTCACCTCATTCACGAGGGAAGGATTATCCGCAATGGCCCAAAGAACAGCCTGATCAATTTCCCGATAATGATCGAGCCAATAGCGACTGATGGTCAAATCACCGATACCCATATCCTCCCATGAACTCACGCCAGCCAAATGAAGCATGTCATTGGTCAGATAGGGAGCTTCTGAGGAGCAGGTGAGGATGGTTGGCTTCTCTATGTGCAGGTCTTTTGCAATTTGCCTGCTTAATAGGTAGTCCGGCTCATCTCCAATTAGGAAAACATGTCGGCTGTCGCCTTTGGAAAAGAGATGGTTGGCTTTGCCAGAAATCATAATGGGGAACATTCGACCAAGTCCTTTGCTGCAAATTCATCAACGATTCTTTTAACGTCCTCAAATCGCAGGCCGAGTTTCCATGCAATATCAAATACGGAAAGTTCGCCTTCCAGAAGATACATAATTCTATCGGTATGTTCCTTACCTTCAGGCAGGTCTCCCCAAACGTTCCATAGGCCATGGCCGGTAAGGAAAATCGGCCCCTTGAAGCGCCTGTGCGGAATGTAGTCTGAGTTGATGATCCCTATGATTCCCTGCAAGACGGCACGCGCCTCATGCAGGTATTCTTCAATGAGAATGTCAGGATTGTCATCGCTTGTATGGTATTCCGGAAATGAGTCTCCGGTTGCCTTGGATCGGCTCAGTGAGACAGTGGGGATATGGAGGCCGGGACCATTCGTAACGAGCTCATCATTACCGACAATTTGCCTAAAGGCGCCCGTGCGGAACGGTTTGCCCTGAACCGTAAGTACATATTCGGAAACGCGATCAATATAGGTGCTACCCTCAAAGGAATACTGAAGTGCCAGAGTGTCTTGATTGCCCAGCATCTCAGTGAAAATGCCCCAACGAATATTGTCAGATGCGTTAGGTTGTGTCGCAAAGTAGCATATGGATCCGATGGTTTCTGGTAGAAACAGGACCCTAAGGGAGGTGTTGAGATCTTGGACATTGAGGGCATGAAGCATGTCAATAACAACGCTTACACCCGTGATCGAGTCATTAACCTGACATGGGTGACAGATGTTTGTGATGATGAGTAGCTCCGACGGACTTCGTCCTTTGATATATAGCTCCCCCACCTTGAGGGATCCGTCAACGAATTCTGACTGAATCACTGCATGGAATGTCTCGGATGGATTCAAGGAGCGAAAGATATTGTAAGGGATACAGAACGCCCAATTTGGAGAGTAATAGTAAAACTTCCATGGAATCGCAGCAGGTCGCTTTGAGCTGTAATGGAGATGAGGCAGCAACTGATCATACGTTAACCATGCATCCACCGGTTGGCTATAAGAGGCAACATGAAGAAAGCTGTCCCGGATATCAAGAATTCTTTTTCCTGCGCTGTCCTCAAGATAGGCATTGCGTAAAACATATTTCTTTGGGGCTGTCCAGGTCCAACACCGTGTCCCAGAAGGGATCTCAATAATTCGGTAGGCATTGACGCAGAAGTCCTTTGGGAGCGCCTCTCCGATCTTCTCAAGAGTAAGGTCAGTGCCTTCGCTAACAAGTGTTCTGTTAAGTGGATAGATCTCGCGGATAAACTTCATCTGATCGAACATTCTTCCTTACCTCAGATCCTGCCACTGAATCAGAGTGTCTTCGGGAATGTTGCGGCGGGCCTTTTTGCCGACTATTATCTGAACGCATTTCGGGCTAATCCCAGTCCCTGGCCGCTTCCATGTAACATCAGACTCGGTGATCTCCGCTCCCTTGACTATTGCCTTGGCTGTAACCAGGCTGCGACGTGCGAAGCGGCGGGCCTGTGACTCTGCCGCCAGAGAGGTCTTTTTGACCTGTCCGATGAGTTGCACAGACGATTCCAATTCCTTCCGAAGATCCCCAAGATCCTTTTTATCCATGGCGTGATAGTGATCGTTACCGGGAAGGGCCTTATTGTAAGTAAAATGCTTTTCGATAATCTGTGCCCCGAGTAAGAATGCTATCTCCAGCACACCTTCAACAGTTGCCAGGGTGTGGTCAGAGTAACCTATGATTCGGTCAGGGAATTTCTGTCGCAGGTGCACAATCATCCCAAGGTTTGCGTCTCTTGAAGCAGTTGGATAGCTGAGGACACAATGAAGTAAGGCCGCAGGAACACCAAAGGTATCTATCCATTGAATGGCCTCTTCGATCTCGTGAATATATGCCGCGCCTGTGGATAGAATTATGGGCTTGCCGAATCCAGCAATATACTCAATAAAGGGTTTGTTGGTGAGATCCGATGAAGAGATCTTGAACACATCCACAAGATCGTTTAAGAAGGTCGCTGACTCAAGATCAAAAGGGGTGCTAAGGAACTCTATAGACAGGTCATCGCAGTATCGCTTCAATTCTTCATATTCTCTTTTCCAGAAACAATCGTACCTGCTAAAGAGTTCGAATTGACTGGAGGCCTTCTCCTGGGTCCTGTCCCAGTAAGCTGGCGAATGACGTGATGCCAGGGTGTTGGCACGGTACGTTTGGAACTTGATTGCGTCTGCTCCACCTTCCTTGGCCTCTGCGATGAGTCGACGAGCCAATTCCATCTTGCCTTCGTGATTGACTCCTGCCTCGGCTATAATGTAAGGCTGGCGCCATGTGACGATTGGTTGCTTCTCATGAAAGAGATTTTGAAGCCTCATTCGTTATCCTTCTTTTGTAAGCATCCCAAAGGATCGAAGTGATGCGGTCGATCCCGTTGCGTATGTCCTCCGCGTAGGGGCGAAGATGTCGATTCAGATTTTGTCTGCGGTTGGAGTCTCTATAGACCGTGTAAATCTCCTTCAATGCTGTGGCCGTGTCGAGATTGGCGATATTGCCGAGATAGACAACCCCCGGGCAGACCTTGGCAAAGGTGTGGGAAGACTCGCGATCGTTCTGACTGCAGACAATGAGAGGCGTTCCAATGGCAACTGCCTCATAGACCATTCGGCCGTTGCCGCTAATGACGATGTCTGCCTCATTAAGATACTTTGACATCAGTTTGATATCATTCAGGACTCTGACACTCTTTCCGATGGACGATTCCTTTAGGAAACGCCGCAGCGTCTCCTCGTATTTGTATCCTATGCCGAGGATAACCGTGAATGTAACATCTGGGAATAGATTAGAGTCAAGCAATTCGAGGATCTTTTGAGTTGCGTTGTTGATATCTGTGCCACCAAAGGCAACCAATATGTTGCGGACCTTCTCCGGTAACTGGGTCTTGAATGGATATAGGTAGATATCGTCCCTGAGGCATTCGTAACGGTATCCGAAGAAGGCGTTTTGGTTGTTGCCGCTCCATTCATAGAGGGCATTGAATAGGATGTCGCACTCTGTAGCACCTGTTCCGGTGTCCTCGAAGTTGACAACAAAATAGCCTGAAGCTCTAAGACGGTCCACATAGTTTGCGGTTGTGTCCAAAATGTCATTGATTACGATGTCAATGTGATCGGCAGCAAGAAGCTCAAAGAGATGCTCCTGGTCCCTATAGCTTTGAAACCTGTAATTAAGGTCATAGAATTTCGCATTTCCGAGATCTGAGTTCTCGTGGGTATAGAAATGCACGTTGTGGTCCACCAGACGAGAGCCGAGGGTCAACGCCCGGTAGATATGCCCCATCCCAAGACGATGATTGCCATCTGCCACCAAGGCAACGTTTTTTCGCTTTAGGATGGTTTCGGCCAAGACCCAGTCCGTCCTGTTATCAATATCAATCCCCTCGTCCTCAGGCAAGGGAAATACGTCAACCGATTCACCGATTCTGCTGCGGCGTTCATGGATTGTGGCGGCGCGGCAGATGACGAAGGCACCATTTTCCACATATATCGGCTCCAATTGCTGTCGGTTAACCCTCTCTTCGTAGAGGGGCAAAAAGCCGCGGCAGTTTCGTTTCCAGGAAAGGTGCTTTTGTGGAGTCGTGGAGATGAGCGTGTCCACATTCTTGCGCTGGAAGTCTTGAAGGGCATCCAAGAGCGTTTGGATGCGCAGAAGCGGGGATGTGGGTTGTAACGTTACCACGGTGCTATAGGAACGGCCAAGAGACGAGGCAAGATGGCCGAGACAAAAATTGACCACATCATCGATGGTAGCTTCATCTGTTGCCGTTTCAAGTGGCCTTTTAATAACGTCGATTCCGAAAACTGAAGAGATGGCCTCAATCTTTTCGTCATCTGTAGCCACGAAGGCCTCGGATTCAGGGACTTTCAAGGCGTTAGCGATGGCGTAATAGATCAAGGGCTTGCCATTGATTAAACTGACATTCTTCTGTGGAATGCCCTTACTCCCCCCCCGGGCTGGAATCAGGACCAAGGTTTTTCCGTTCGAATTCATCATTCGTTTCCTTTAAGAAGGGCATGTAGAGGTGCGCGATCAAAAACGTCCAACACGCCGCCTTCTGTAGCGTTCACGATACGTACGCCGGAATTCTCAGCGAAAGAGCGCACGATAGAATAGGCTACCAGGATATCAGCCTGCCAGGACTTTTCACTGGCAGCTGTATGTTCGAAGGCAGTTGAGTGGAATCGAAAACTGTAGAAATAGGCGTCGTTTGTGTCTCCCCGATCAGCGATTCCGTATGTACAATCGCACCCGAGGAGAACGATCTCTTTGAATCCCATGGCCATGGCCAATGGTAGGCACATGCTGATAATGACCGTATCCCCATCCAGGAAACCACGTTGGAAATTGGTTGAAAACTCCCGCAAGAGGGCAACTTTCTCGCCTCGATGGAACGGTATGTAGGTAATGTTATCAAAAGGCAGTAGGTGCGTTAGCCAGTCCTCGGGCAGGAAAATGCGTTGGAACTTATAACGACATACAGCTTGAACCCATTGCAAATTTGGCTCAGGGCTGACGAATCGGTCATCGCAGGCGCAGTAATAGTTGATGTCTATCTCATTCATGTCGGGATGATTCAGAAACCAATTCGTGCAAAAGGTAGTCTGGTGCTTCAAGGGCCGCAGATCCTGCCTCTTTATCGACGGTCCTGAGCCAAGGACAAAACACCGTTGCACTCCAGGAGTCCCTATCGGGTGAATCGGGGTCATACTGGAATTCCAAGCTGGTCGATGAATGAATATTGGGCGTCGTACTCCTTCTTGTGTGCAAGATATCGCTCGATGAACCCATTTGCGAAGTTATCATAAACAACTTTGAGGATGGAAGGCCTGTAGTCCCGCTCAAGAAAGAGCTTGCCAGTGCCACGTTGCGGGAACTTCTCCAATTCCCCCGAGGAATCCAGCTTATTCAGGAGCTGAACAACTACTGCGCCTGCGGCCTGAATGGCCCGGCAACCGATGTCAGACACAGTGTCGTCCGGATACATTTCAGGACGAACGTGCTGATATATTGAACCTTCGTCGATCTTTCGAGACAAGGAGTGGAAAGTTACGCCAGCCAATTCAGGTTGCTGAAGGTAGAATGGCCATAGAAGCGTGGCTGATCCCTTATAATAAGGTGATAACCCGCCATGCAGGTTGATGGTCCAGGAGGGCAGGGCGTCCAGCAACAGGGGAGTAAGCACTCCTGTTCCATAATCGACAACCACGTCTGGGTCGGACTGTTGCAGCCAGTTGGCTGTTTGAATACTGTTCAGTTCGGACGGCCCACTGACGTTGCGAACATTTGCAATCTGTATGTCAACGCGCTGACAGGATTTGGAAAAGTACGCATCTTCCTTTTCCTTCAGAAGGCGGAGGTGCTCTTGTTCAAATGCCAATTCCTCTTCGGTAAATAAACTTGCATCCAGTTTGGGCGGCTGAACCAGTGTGCGCTCGTAGAACACGACCCCGACGACATTGAAGCGATTAACTATTTCGCCCAAAAGGAAAATATGGCGCAGTTGGGTACCAACCATACAAACAACTCTCATCTCAATCCTCTCTTTTGCATTTGTAGTTCAACGAATTCAAAATCTGTCAGATTGTCAATATCCAGTGCATTTTCCTCACTCATCATTACACATCGCACATCGACATGTTTAAAGGCGCCATTGTCGATGTTGTACTCGTCATGGGCCAAGATGTGCTCGCATCGCCCCGCAATGACACCTCCATTAAATCGGTAGGCCATTGGGAGTTCCTGACGGTTCGCCCACATGACATCACGCGAGATATCGAAAAAGGGGTACATGCGGTCGCCTTCAACTTTCACAGCACGGTATGGGTGATGCTCCATGGGGTTAACGGTAAAGCACCAATCGCAACCGGTCTCGATCATTTTCCGCAGACATCGGTCAATGTCCTCTGTGCTCCTGAAGGGAGTTGTGCACAGCATTACGCACAAGATGTCCGGCCGATAGCCTTCCCGCCTGGCCAGCTCCATAAGCGTGTATTTATAGGCCTGGAAGGCATGGCTGTCAGCCGTTGAGATCTCTGCCGGCCGAATGAATGGCACCTCAGCGCCGTATGCCCTTGCAACCGACCGAATCTCTTCTCCATCTGTGAGTACGACCAGACGATCAATTAGGGAGCTACGTTTTGCCTTTTCTATTGTATGTGCTATGAGCGGGGTGCCCATAAGCGGTCGAATGTTCTTCCCGGGCAATCCTCGGGACCCGCCCCTGGCCGGGATAAGGCCCAGTATTTGTGGTTTAGAAAACATATAATCAGCCCTTTCTTGCATAACATTCCATCATATTTCCCCAGAAAGCAAAGCGCGATCGTACACCGAATAGTCGCAACAGAAAGCACACGTGATCTCTCAGAGGTCGGGCATAAGGGGTTGCCTTATAGGGATATTCAAGGCAGACAACCTCCAAACCAAAGTTTGTCAGGATCTGTGTCAGCATAGTGTCCGACGGCAGCATATAATTCCGGGGGGGATCTAGCATGGACAACTCTCTAAACAATCGGTAGCAGATGGAATTGGTGTTGGGAGTGGCTAAGAAAACCATATAGCCACCGGACTTAAGCAGGCGGATGCACTGTTGGAGGACATAAAGAGGGGTATCCAGGTGCTGCAAAACCCCGCGCAAAATCACAAGGTCGAACTGGTTGGAGGGCATATCCCAGTCAACGAGTCTTATCCCCTTTCTCAGGAGGTGTGATTTTGCGTAATCGGAAATCTCCATGCCATATTTATCCCAGCACTGTGATGGAAATACATCCAGCAAGCCGCCCAAACCACACCCGAGGTCGAAGACTTTCCCCTTTTCAACAAAACGGCAAATACGGCCGTATTCCTGACCATATGACATTTCCCGTAATGGGTCTTCACCAGCATGGCGCCCGGCGAAATATCTTTCGTCATAGGATTTGGGCCCTGATAGAGAAAGATTCTCAGTATTTTTGGTTGAGGGTGTCAAGAATCTCTACCTGTTGAATGTATGGCGCATTGCAGTGGGCACACAGAATCAGACTGTCTACCTCGCCCCTCAGGTGTTGGGAACGCCACTGACGCATTTTGAGCCCGTTCCACTCCCCCTCCAGGCCATCTGTGAAAAAGGTGCCGTAAGTCATGTCCATTTCATAGTCAACGCAACATGCGGTCAGGTGGCCCTCCCATGAGACCACCACCCGATCCCAAAGCATCTTGCATGGCCTCCATTCAGCCGCCTGGCAGTGGTCAGTCGGCCTAAGCTCCTGAAAAGCCTTTCCCATTTTTCCGCTCTGGTTGACCAAAGGGGAAAGATAAATGGCGTCAACCAGATGGCCATAGGTTGTGCGAAAAGCATGAATATTCTCTTCATTGAGGCGCGTTACAACTGCACCACCATATATTTTCATGGGTGAATAATGTCGATCTCGAACTCGTCTCAATGTCTCCAAATTCTCCATGAGCCGGTCGTAGTTACCACCGCGGCGCAGCTTTTCATACTCGCCTTTTGATACCCCATCAATGCTGACCTTGACGCTTTCCAGTCCTTCCTCCACTATCTGTTCACAAAGCTGTCTGGTCAGTGGTAGTCCATTGGTCGTTAGGTAACTGGTCATTCCATGGCGGCTGGCGGCCTTGAGAATCTCCACGAAGGCCGGATGGAGCAAGGATTCACCCGTCGTGTAGAGTCCTATACGATGCATGCCGAGGCCGGCTGCATCGTTAATTGTCCTTTCTGCTAACTCCACATCCATAAACCCCTTTTTGCGTCGCATGGTACTATTCTGGCACATGATGCATTGGAGGTTGCAGCGGTTCGTCAGTTCCAGCATAAGCGTGCTGGGAACTGGGCACTGGGGTGAATCAAATTTCTTGGCCGTTTCTTGCCAGTCGCGCTTGATCCTGTCTATGAAGGCGGTTTGTCCCATGGGTAAACCCAGATAGCTGTTGGTCCTCAAAGATGTACTCGAAACGCAGCCTCCAACAAAGTCACACATTCTGGCTGGCAGCACCTAAAAAGGCACCAACCTCCTATGGACGGCTGTCATTGTCTCAAATCGGAACTTGATCTCTGAACAAAGCAAATGCCGTGCCGAATTCAGGTAATAAATTTTACGCTTTAAATTCAGATAGATGACTATTTCATGGCGCGCCTTAATGAAAGGATGGTCAATCTTTTGACATGGAATTGAGATTAAAATGTCAGTGCTTGGCGTGGATGTTTATGACGCCTTTGGCTGGATGATTCGGATGAATGGATGGCTTCGCTGGATGGGGGGATGAATTCCCTGCGGGGAATGGAAGAGAAAGACAGGCCTGGAAGGATGGAGCTTCTTAAGGCGCTCAATCGTAATGGTTGGGCCAAACAGATGTGCAGGATTATTGCTGAATATTGGGCCGAAGTCAAAAGGCTTCTTGAATTTAGTGAGTTACGGCGCCTATGCTCCAAACCCTGGTTCCGTGCTGGTTACGGGAGGACGTCTTATCGATTGGACAACATCACTGTGGAGCCGCTGCCTTAACGGACATCAGCACACCACTTCTGCCATATTTCTCGGTACACCGACTCGATTTTTTTTGCAAAAGATCCGGCATCACACAGCGGGGATTCTTTCATCCACTTTCGCATACTCATCCTCAATGACGCCAGTTTATCCAAATCAGAGCCGAGTTCCACGACTTTGATAACATATTCCTGACCTGTCTCGGCGATAAGCTCTTCCAACCCTATCCGCTTCAGGATACTGGTGCCCACCCGGGCGGAGTGAGATTTGCCCTTCAGCGTCACAACCGGTACGCCCATCCAGAGCGCCTCGCATGTAGTGGTGGTCCCGTTGTACGGAAATGGGTCGAGTCCGATGTCCACCCGGTTGTACAGCGACAGATGTTCCTGTATCGTCCGGGTATAAGGTTCAAATTGGATGCGATCGGCCGATATCCCATATGTGCAAAACAGTCCCAGGTAACGGCGTCTGATGTTTTCGTCAATGAGAGACTTGCTTTTCATCAGCAACGCAGATCCAACCACACCGTGGAGTATTTGCGACCATACGGCCACCACCTTTTCATTCACCTTGGGAAGATTGTTAAACGATCCAAAGGTCACTCGGCCCTGATGCAAAGCCGGAAGGCCTGAAATCTCCCCCGCTCCCTCTGGCGGTGCATAGCAGAGAAAGCCTTCCGACAGCCGTATCAGGCGCTCGGTACAATATCTGTCGGACTCCCCCACAGGGTCGGCAATGTCATCTGTCAGGCGATAGTCCATGACGGGCATACCGGTGGTATCCGGATACCCCAGCCACGTCACCTGGACGGGCGCAGGCCTACTGGCAAACACCCGAAGGCGATTGTTGGTGGTGTGTCCAGCCAGGTCCACCAGGATATCTATGTGATCATTGTATATCTGCCGGGCCACAGCCTCGTCGGTCATCTCGACAATAGAACGCCAATGCTCGGCCATCGTCTTGAGGCGGGTTGTCATCCCGTCCGGACGTTTGACATCGGCATAGCAGAAGATCTCCACTGCGCGACTGTCATGGGCTTCAATCAGAGGGAGAAGGAAATAGCTCACCGAGTGCTCCCTGAAATCAGGCGACACATATCCCACCCTGAGCCTCTTAGATCGATGGGCCTCCCTCCGATGTACAAATTTCTCCATTAGAGCGGCGCCATGCTGCCGCCACCACGCCCGGGATTCCGAAAAGATATCGGATGCAGAAAGAGCAGGATCATAATGCATCGTAAAAAGAAGCCCGCTATGACACCCAGCATCTGCCGGGTTAAAAGACAGGGCCTGCCTGTAACAGTCTATTGCATGCCGAATGAGCCCCTGCTTTTCATATGAAACGCCCATATTCTTCAGGGCATCAGGATAATTATATCGGGCAGTTAGGGCCTGCTCATAACATTTAACCGCTTTCTGCAGCTCGCCCTGGGCATAAAAGGCATTTCCCATATTGTTATATGCCTCGGCATACTTGGGATCCAGGCCAACAGCCTTTCGATAAAAAACCAGGGCCTCCTGAAATCTTCCCTGATCGCTCAATGCATTCCCAAGGTTAAAATGCGGCCCTGGACATGTTGTGTCCAAATCGATGCTCTTCTTGTAGCAGGCAACGGCCTCCTCGAATCTCATCTCTTCACGATAACGGTTTCCCAAATCGGTCAACAACGCAATGGACCCTGGATTTTGACTGACGGCCTTTTGGAGACATTCAATTGCTTCATTCACTTGGCCGCGCGATTTGAATGTGTTGCAGAGGTTTCTGTGGGCCTCGATCAGAGACGGATTCAGCTCGACGGCCTTTTGATAACTCCGAATAGACTCTTCCACCTGACCGGTCTTCTGGTATAATAGACCGACATTGGCATAGGCCTGGGCACATGCCGGGTCCAAGCTTAACGCCTCTCCATAGGATGCCAAGGCATCTGTCAGCCTTCCCTGTGACTGACGGACATCACCCAAACTGCTGTGATAGACTGCGGCGTGAGGCGAGATGCGAATCGCCTCCGATATGAGTCTTTCAGCTTCTTCGTCCTTTCCCATCTGTCTCGACATCACGCCCAACAGATGCAATGCATCTGAATTGGACGGGTCAACGCTCAAGATGGAGCGGTAAAACCGCCCTGCCCCCTCCAAATCGCCTGAATTGTGCAGCGTCACGGCTTCCTTGATTGCCTTATCAGTGTCTATTGGAAGCTGCATTAAGCACGACTCCAGTTAAGGTTTACATCCCCTCTCAAACTTGGGACCAAGCGTCCCAAAGGCATAAATCGCGTCACATTTTTGACGACCCAAAACAGGGGAAATCAAGCCGTCCCTCTCCTATCCGTATTTGCGCACCATACCCGCCACATGTTTCTGTAACAATCTTCAATTTCTCTCGCAATCCCCTCTGCGTCGCATAACGGGGATGCCGCGACCCTTTCCCTGAGCGTTTTTCTCAACCCGGCAAGCAGGTTCAGATCGCCTGCAAGTCTGACCGCCTTTTCAACATAGGCATCTTCATCTTCCGCCACCAGGTACCCAAGCCCCGCATTGAACAGAATGGATGTTCCAAACCGCTGTCGCGCATGTCTTCCGGAAAGCGATACCATCGGCAACCCCATCCACAAGGGGATCAACGAAGATGTATGCCCACTGACAGGGAGGCTGTCCAGAAGAATGTCCACACGGCTGTAGACCTCCATGTTCCGGCCCCATCCTTCTGGCACATCCTCAATATCCACCCGTTCACCAAATGCCTGAAATGACTCGGCCCAGAGCCCTCGGGTATCCGGATCCGAAAAGGCCGGGTGCTTCAACAGAAGACGGGCACCCGGAAGCCTTGAAAGGATACGACACCAGACGCTGACGGCCATAGGACTGATCCTGTCCGGTGAAGAAAAGGATCCAAATACCACCCTTCCATTTCGTGCGGCCGGAAGAGAAGATATCTCCGGCCAGGTGGACAGAGGCCGGAAAGGGGCTACATGGCGAGACAATCTGACAACCTGTTCGGAAAAATGCCGCTCAAAGCCTTCGGGCGTCAGGTAAGGGTCTGTCAGGACATAATCGAATGCCTTCAATCCTGTGGCCCCGCCATGGCCAAAAAGAGTGGAAACCTGAACCGGGGCCGGCTTCAAGGTCAACAATTTGAGCCGGTTGTTGCTCGAATATCCGCCATAGTCGACAAGGATGTCTATCCGGTCATCACGGATAATGGCGTCCAGATCCCTATTGGAAATCCCAACAGTCACCTTCCAGCTGTCCGCACATTTTCTAAATGACGCAGTAACGGCGTCCGGACGGGGCACCTCGGCGTAGCAAAAAAGCTCTACTGTGCTCTTGTCATGCGCAGACAAAAGCGGTAACAGGATAAAAGAAATGGCGTGTGCACTGAAATCAGGGGATATATACCCCACCCGCAACCTTCTTTCAGGATCAAGGATATTCTCGTGCGGAAGCGGTGGTTCGCGTGAGCCATGCCGCCTATCCCATTCCCGGCATTCATCAAGAAGGGTTTCTCCACTAATTTCCGGGTCATATTGAAGTGTAAAAATGAAGCTGCAATGGGCATCTGCATTTGTTGAATTTATCTCCATTGCCTTCTTGTGGCATGAGAGAGCTTCTTTAACCCGTCCCTGTTTCCGAAAGGTACTCCCCATATTGCTGTAGGCTTCTGCGTATTCAGGATCTACTTTGACAGCCTTTCGGAAATCATGGATAGCCGCCTCAAGGATCCCCTTTTCACTCGAGGCCACGCCCCTGTTATTGTAGGCAGCCGCATGGTGTGGTTCGATCTCGATGACCCTATTGAAAGCGGCAATTGCCTCCTCTACCCTCCCGAGTCCCCTCAGCACGTTTCCCATATTGTTGTGGGCCCTGGCATTTCGGGGCGCGATCGCGATAGCTTTGCTGAGACAGTTGAGGGCATGTTCCGGGCGGTTCATGCGGGTGTATAGAATGCCCATGCTGTTCCATGCCTCTGCGTAATCCGGTCTCACGGAAACAGCCCGTTTGTAGCACTCTATGGCCTCCCCCCTTCGATCGAGGCGTTGAAGAACATCGGCCAGATTAAACCAGGATTCCGCGTGCCCCTGCATCCTGGATATGGCCTTTCTGTAAAACGAAATCGATCCCTCCAGCCTGCCCAGTTCCTCTGCAATAACCCCCATGTTGTAAGCATGGAAGCCGTTATCGGGGGAGATGCGGGCCGCCCTTCCAAAAAATTCAAGCGCACTTTCAAGCATGCGCTCTTCATAGGCAATACCGCCCAAAAGGGCCAGGGCCTCTTCATGTTGAGGATGGCTTTTCAGCAGACCGGAACAGATTTCCCGCGCCTCCTGAAAACGCCGTGCGCGGAGAAACCGATTGGCTTTACTTATCTGTTCCTGATCCGAATCGCTTCTAAATTCCATCAATTCTACGCCGTTATCGCGGCCAAAACATGCAGAAAAGCCATCTGCCCCACATGGACGCCAGATGATAAAAGCGGCAGTATAGACGGCAAACCCATCCAAGCACAGGCGGTTTCACCCTCCAATCGCCAATTTGGACATTAGCAAGGTGCATGCCAATAAGATTCAACTCTGCCCACAGGCCATACCATCGGGCATAAATCGTGCATGTGACAGTCAATAGTTAAAATGCCTTGAGCCCGGACGCAGGAGACGATAAGGCCGAGACTTTTTGCTGCTCAAAGGAAAAATTGCCGGATGAATCGCTCAATCTCGTTTCGTACGGCAGAGTTGGATGGTAAGGAGCTGCAGCAAAGGAACCAATTGATAGAACACTGATGGCGCCCCGTGATTTCTATGCTAAGAATCATGTGAAATGCAGAAAATGAAAAAATGCCTGTTGAGCAAGAGACCCTGTGTGAAGAACAATGAAAGTTTTGTATCAATTGAGCCGATATGTTTCTCACTTAAAGGCCGGAAGCGAGTATCTTAAGATCCTCAGGTCTCTCGGAGTGGAGCTTGCCAACGATCTGGAATCATCCGATGTGGTGATCCTCCATGATGAACCGCCTTCCTATCCCTTGTACTTCCAGAAATTTCCCATGTTGAGGAGGAAATATACCATAGGCATCGCCCTTTGGGAAACCGACATCCTTCCGGATATCTACGTTCAGTCGCTTTCATTGGTGAATGAGATATGGACCTGTTCCGAATTCACATTTGGCGTCTTCACAAGGTATTTTGATAATGTGTACAAGGTCCCCTACGTGGTGCTCGGAGATGATGTCAAACCTGCGTATGTAGAGGAGATGAAACGTCTTCTCACATATGACCCGAAGGCCTATTATTTCTATACCATCGCCGACTCCATTAACCCCAGAAAGAATCTCCTTGCAACTGTTGAATCGTTCCTGAATTTGCAGTCGAAGACCCGCAGAAGGGTTTTCCTCGTGGTAAAACAATACCGTAAGGTCCTTCCGTATCTCTCCTCCCTGCCCAATGTGATTACCATTGACCAGGATCTGGAGGAAGACACCATTCATGCCCTGCATGCGGTCTGTGACTGCTATGTCTCTTCCCACTGCGCGGAGGCGTGGGGGCTCAGCATATCCGATGCTATGTCATTTGGAAATCTGGTCGTGGCAACAGGCTATTCGGGCAATATGGAATACATGAGAGAGGACAATTCGTTTCCGGTGAGGTATGACTTGACGAATATCAAAAAGGAGGATCTGAGGTTTCAACCGGCATTGCTTCATCCCGGAATGAGCTGGGCCTATATCGATACCAATGATCTGCTTCGCAAAATGATGCTGTGCCTCAAATCGTCCGAACACAGTGAACTTCGAGAAAAGGCCAAAAAAATAGCTGTTCACTACAGTCATATGCGTGTCGCCGACATCATTGCACAACGGCTTGAGTCCGTCGTTAAAAAAGGTCATGGGGAGAGGTGAATGTCTGCGTATCTTGGACAACTGATTCGAAATGGTGGAAGATAATGATGAATGAAGTTGGATACTATTCTATGGCGAGACCGGAGCTTCTCCCGCTCATCCCGCAAACAGCGAAAAGGATTCTCGATGTTGGATGCGGTGAGGGTATGTTTGGAGAGCGTCTGCTTCAGAGCGGGGTGGAGGAGGTGGTAGGTGTCGAAAAGGACCCCATGGCCGCCCAAATTGCCGGAAACCGCTTGACCAACGTTATCGAGGGAGACGTCGAGTCCCTTGTGGAAGGTTTGAATCCTTCGTATTTCGATGCCATTATCTGCGCGGATGTGCTGGAACATCTCCTCGACCCCTGGCGCACGCTTAAGGCTCTGGGGCGATGTCTTTCTCATGGTGGCTGTCTTATCGCCAGTATCCCTAACACGAGGTATCTGGCGCTAATCGATCATCTCGTAAACGGTCACTGGACATATCAATCCTCCGGACTCTTGGACAAAACCCATTTGCGCTTTTTCACCTTATCCGAGATAGAAAAGATGTTTATAAATGCAGGACTTTCCATCAAAGCCCTCCACGGTAACATCGGACCTCTCTATTCCAAATTCAAAGACCAACCCGACAAACAGGAGATTCGTTTCGGCCGCCTTCACATCAAAGGGCTACGCCTTGAAGAATTTAACGAATTCTTTGTCTTCCAGTACCTGGTTCAGGCGAGGCTGTCATAGCCAGTCATCCGGAGGCTTTCACCCTGTATCAGGCGACGTCATCTTCCAAACTCGAATTTTGGCCTGTGCGGATACCAGGAATAGGCCCTCTGAATTGCCCGTTCCCACTTTTCCAGAAACGTTCCAATTGGAAAGACACGCTCAACCGTTCGTTTTCCTTCTGCACCGATTGTCTTTGCCAGATTAGCATCCGCAAGAAGCCGGCTGATCCTTTGGCGGAGAACAGGGACATCGCCCGACACGAATCCATCATGACCATCTGTGAGTGGTGAAGTCGGGTTGGCCAGGGACACCACAGGCATGCCGGTCGCCATAGCCTCAAGCATGGCAAGATTGTATCCGTCTTCCCATTTGGGTATGTTTGTTATGAGGAAAAGGCGGTTTTCACGGTATGCCTGTTTCAGTTCATCCCAGTCATGGGATGCCCTTGCACCCGGGATGTCCGGGTTATCGCCAATAGTAACACTTTGCAGTCCCCTCAGGATCGCCTCCTGTATCGAATAGCCGCTTGTAAGGTTCCTTAGCTTTAACAAATTCCCAACCCGAAGCGCTCTTGGGATCTCCCCCGTGTACCCCCGATAGAGGGATGTATCGATGCCAGGCATGATGACCTCTCCGGGCAGGCCCCAATCGTATCGTTTTGTCTGGGCGACGAAAATGCAATAGGCACCTGAAACCAGAGCACGAACTTCCTGGCGGTATGTAGGAACGATTCCCGGCCTGCCGCTTGCTTGTGCCTCAGTCGAAAGCCTGGTGTGAAACACCAAAATCTTCGGCAGTGGAAAGTCTTTTGCAAAAACCAGATCGCCTACGTTATGGCCTATGATCAGGTCGTAATGGCTTTTCTTGAGCCGTTCCATGGCATGAGCTTTGGTTACGGGGGAGACATTCGGCGTCAGAGGCCTCATCCCCTCATGCCACGGGATCTCAGGAGCCCCTTCCCTATTCGCAGGTGCAACATCAAATGTGTGGCCGAGTTGCACCAGGAGCGACAGGTAAGGCGTGTGCCAGTTAAACGACAGTATATTCATCAGTCCTGTCCCTCACAGAGCGTCAGTAATCCGTGCTTTAGCATCCACATGATCCGATAGTGGACCTTTTCTCGCTTTCCTCCCATTTGACCTAACATTTCCCGGACCTCTCTCGGTTCTGAGGCATAGGAGATCATCGCGCGGATGCTTGCCGGATCCACCAGCTGATCCATTCCGGGGAGAAGCGGATAATCCTGTTTTGCCTCCAGCAAACCCTTCGCAAAATCCGTGCTTTTTACCATGGTATCGGGGCCTATGTGTCCCGTAAAATAGTGAGAAAATGACTGAAAGTAATCGGGGAAGAGGGGACGGCCATTTTTGGTTATGGCATCCGGCGAAAAATCGTTTTTTAATTTCAGCCAGAACGCCTCCAGTCTTTCGATGATCAAACGGTAATTATAATGGGCTTCAAATCGTTTTCTGGCAGACACACCCATTTCAGCGCACCCTTCAGGATGCGAAAAGAACTCGAGCATGTACCGGGCCAGGCTGTCCATATCCACATAAACAGATTGGGCCATGTATCGATGCAATGCAGCCTCATCCAACAGAGGACCGAATTCCATTGATGAAAAGAGGTCGAGATCGCTCCATCGCGTGGGGACCCTCCGTGCGACTTCCGGGGTTGCGATTTCCCGATATCCGCTGAAATCGGATACAATGAGCGGCAGTCCTGCGGCCATAGCCTCGATCAGGGTCAATCCGAACGTCTCCTGCAGGTTGTCGCTGGGGGATACAAAAAAGTCAGCAGACTTGAACAGCGCCGTCTTGTCGCTTTCCGGAATGTCGGCCTTAATCGTCACTCCCTCCTGTAAACCGAGAGCCTTTATCCATAGTTCAACCATGGTCACATATTCCGGGTGATGCGCTGCGCCTGCCAGGATCAGGCGCCATGGTCGGCCCTTTCGGTAAATCTTGTGAAATGCCTGTAAGAGCGGAAAAAGATCCATCTTGTCGTATTCAGAAAATCGTCCGAAACATAAGCCGATGACCTCGTTATGCGGCAGACCTATCTGGTCCCTGGCCCCCTTTCGGCCGACCCGGTCAAATGCGGTGCTCTCATAACCGAATGGGATAACCTCCATTTTTACATCAGGCAGAGGAAGATGGCGGATTTCTTTAATCTGCTGAAACCAGTTCATGAGAACCCTTTTCCCTGCATCAGAGGAGCAGATAATGGCGTCCTGAGACGTGACGCCCCCAAAAGACATCTCGTGTAAACGGGGCATCATGGACGGATAGCTGATGGAATGGATAAAGGACGTGACCGGGAATGATCCGGACCGGTTCCTGAAATGACAGATATTGTTAAAATGGACGATATGATCCGTCTGGTGGAAAACCGTATAGTCGTACGCACGAACGGCGTCAGACAACTGGGTGCGATAAAACAGCTTGACCTTTGACCCGGCGTCGGCCTGTTCAAAGAGACGCCCATGGGCAGCATCAAAGGCCTTTTTGTGAGCCTGATTGACCAGAAAAAAATGATATTCATCAAAATGCCCATATCGTAGGAGCGCCTCAAAGAAATGATAGTTGGCGACCCCCTTGCCCACCAGTTTTTGTGCGCTGGCAGGGGGGAGATAATCATCAAAGCTTGCCCAGATACGCTTTTTCATATGCCCTCATCAAGCATGTATGGCAGCACGGCCAAAGCCGGAAATGTCTCACACAAAGCCACGACGCCACAGGGGGGTGCCGTCTTTTTGTTCGTAACATTCCCACGGTTCTTCTCTTCGTGATCTTGTGTCTCTGTGTGAATCATAGCTTTTTCTCTTATGGTGTTATGCCTTGCCAATCTGTTTGCCCTATGACAACAGGCTGATGATCTCTTCTGCCCGATGCCTGTAGGTATGCTCTCGCAAGACCCGTTCCTGTGCCCTTTTGGCAAAGTCCCGGCGCTCGGATTCATTTTCCAGAAAATAGTCTACGGCTGCCGTCATATCCTCCCATCGGGTCATGGCTACCATCTCCTTTTCCAGATCGAAATGAAGCGGCATCAGTTCGCGTACATCCGTCAACTGAAACGCCCCCAGGCCCGCAAGCTCAAAGGCCCTCGGATTAACAAAGTCCCCATGTCCAAATGAATTCGGATGTTGTGATGAATGGAGATTGATATTGATGAGCGACCGCCGATAAATGCTCCTTGCCTCACCTTCCGAGACCCACCGGTCCCCAATGACTACCGATCCGTTTCCATGTTGGCTCCAGTTGTCCCCATATATCTGGAAATCGCTTCTCTTAAGCTGATTGAAAAAATGGACTCTGTTGGGATACGGGGCGCCGACAAAAGAGACGTTAATGTCAGGGAGTTGGACATCATTATACGCCTCAAAATTGGCGTCGAAGGCCGGGGGTAGATAATGGAAATTGCGACACCCCATTTCTTCCATTTTTTTCCAAATTGGATCCTTTTGAATGGTAAAATAGTGGTCAAAAAAGCGCGCATAGGACTTCCAGTGATCAAATAGCAGATAGTCCTCCACAAACCAGAAGCAGAGAATAATGCCTGCATTCCTCAGTTTGATCAATATCTCGGGGTTTACCATGGGCGACTGGGCGATTCCCAGTATGGCATCAGGCCTGAAGTCCAGCACCTTCTGCATGAATCGGGTATGGCACTTGAGGAGAAACCGGGCGGACAGCTCATGATCTCTGGCCTTCACCGCTCTGACAAAATCGTATTTGAAATCAGAGTAATCAAGAAATTCAGCTTCCTGTCCGATCCCCCTGAAGGCGGCATAGATGGATCGTCCTACCGGGAGTGACCCGCCTTCCACAGGACCCACGACTAAAATTCGCATTCCCTATCTTACCCCCGTCCCTTGGCTATCCCGTAACCGTTAAGTGGTTTTGTTGAAATAGGAGGACTGATCGACTTCTCCATCCAGGTCTCAATAGGCCTCATAGGACTTCTCCTCCATAATGCGGCCGCCGAGGAGTTTATTGATCTCCCTCTTGATACTGGATCTTTTGTCATTCGTAAGGTAGACCGATCTGGCAAGACGGACAAATTCCTCCTTGAAATCGTTATTCCGTTCACACCTCCGGATGTCGTCCTCTATGTCCCACAGGCGTTCATTCAGGACCTTTATCTGATTATACAACGCGCTCAGTTTAGGAGATGGCGGAATATTGTCGGACCAGACCCCCCTCAGGAGATCTAGTTCCAATTCTATATTGCGCAGTTTCCCCTTATCCCGGATTCTCGCCATTTTGATCTCGAGAATGCTGATCTTGTCAAAAAGTTCGCCCGGCGATATTTCTGCAGTGATTTTCATGCCTCTCCCCTGTATGCGAAACGGGTGGTGATGTTTGCGGGTCGAAGATTCCGTCTTCAGCGGGATTGCCGGTCCATTTCACGCAGTGGCGTGATTGGACATTTTTTCCTGAGCCCCAATGCCCTTACGGGCACACTACAAAACGAGGCGAGCCCTAACCTCCTATCTGACCCCGGAGCGCATGACAAACCCGCTGGAAGACCCCTGACCAGTCAAGGGGTTTTTCCTGTCTGAAAAGCCTTGCCGTCGGGTACCAGGGGCTGTCGTCTCTTGCCATGAGCCAGCGCCAATCCGGGACGAACGGGAGGAGTATCCAGACCGGTTTTCCCATGGCGCCTGCCAGGTGGGCCACGGCTGTGTCCACTGAAATAATCAGATCGAGGTTGGCAATAATGCCTGCGGTGACGGAAAAGTCCGTCAGTTCTTCACCCAGGTTGGCGATCCCAAGACTCCGGAGCTTTTCTTTTGATTGGCCGCACCCATTCTTCTGGAGCCCATACAGCTTAACCCCCGGAATTCGGCTCAAAGGCGCTAACCAATGGAGGGGGCAAGACCGGTTGCGGTCATCCTTATGCCCTGGATTTCCTGCCCAGACCAGACCGATCGTAAGGCCGGTCCCATCCAACCGTCTCCGCCAGCAAGCCTCAATGTCGGGGTCGGCATAAACATAGGGTATGTTGGCGGGGATTGTCTCCAGTGTAGTATTAAATATCCCCGGCAGCGTTAAAAGGGGAATGTAACAGTCAAATGCCACGTCCAGATCCTGATCCATGGGTCGCGCGATGACGTCATCCACGCCGGGAAGATTGCGGCAGAGGCAGAGCAGCGATTCATGAACTTCCAGTACGACCCTTCCCCCCCTCGCCTTGACCATGGGGAGATATCGTACAAATTGCAGGGTATCTCCCAAGCCCTGCTCATGATGGACTAAAAGCGTTTTACCTTCAAGGGATGAACCATCCCACATCGGTCTATTAAGGCGCCTCGGGTAGGTTGTCTTCAGGTCGTCCCTCTGAAACCGCACCTCGTATTCTTTCCAGCCGGCCACAAGATTCCCGCTCAACAAAAGGGCCAGGGCCCGATTCCATCGGATCTCCACATGCTTTGGACTCAGTTTCAACGCCTGGTTGAGCATGTCTATGGCGCGGTCCACCTCTCCTCTATCGCGATAGGCCAGTCCCAGATTATTTAGGGCGCCGAAATGGTCCGGCGCCAGTTTCAAGACCCGTTCGTAACAGAAAATAGCATGGTCCAAGGTCCCTGATTCCTTCAGGGCGTTCGCCATGTTGTAATGGGCCTCCACCATGTCGGGATTGAGATCAAGGGCCTTTCCATAGGATGCAACCGCATCCTCGAATCTTCCGGCCTCTTTGTACACGTTCCCGAGGTTATAGTGGAGTTCAGCTGTATCCGGTTTGAGTTCGAGCGCTTTCTTATAACAGGATACAGCGTCATTGAAACGTCCCAGGCTTTTCAGGGTCAGACCGGCGTTGTGGCTGGCCTCTAAATGGTCCGGCCTTATCTTCAGGGTCTTCCTATAGCAGGAAAGGGCCTTTTGCAGATCTCCCAACTGGGTGAAGGCATTCCCCATATTGTGGTAGGCATCGAACAGGTCGTGTTTCAGTTCGACGGCCTTTGAATAGCAAAGGATGGCGTCTCCCAATTTCCCCTGGTCCTTCATCAAATTTCCCACATTGCAGTGGAGTTCCGGAGAGTCGGGCCGCAGTCGCAATCCCTCCTGATAATAACAGAGGGCCTGCTCTGGCCTGCCCAGGCCTTTGAGCAGGTTTCCCAGGCTGAGAAAAAGAGCATCGGTCCTGTTCGGGCACAGGGAGGCCTCAGCAGCAAGGCCGTTGATCCTGTCGGTCCGACCGGTCTGGTGACAGATAATGCACAACAGGTGCAGGGCCTCCCAATTTCCCGGATATCGGCGAAGCACCTGTTCACAGGTCTCCATGGACGGTTGCAGGCGCCCCGACTGATGCAGGCGGATGGCCTCGTCGATCGCCTGTTTGAGATCTGGGAACTCGCTGCCTGGATCCGCCTGGGCCTCGCGGCGACCCGATTGAATGTTGAAAGCCCCCGCACCGGCCCAAGCCTCCGCCAGATCGCCGATCGCAGAGATGAGGCGTTTCAGCGGGTCATCCCAGACACCGGGTGCATTTTGTCTAAAGAGCCGCATGGTGGGATACCAGGGGCTGTCATCGCGATCCAGAAGCCAGCGCCAGTCTGGTGCAAAAGGCAGGAGGGCAAATGTCGGCTTTCCCATGGCGCCCGCGAGATGGAGCACGGCCGTGTCCACGGAAACCACCAGGTCCAGATTCTCTATAACCGCCGCCGTATCTGAAAAATCATCAAATGCATCTCCCAGATTGCGAATGGTCACGCCTTCCGGCAGTCCCTTAACCTGCAATGCCGCCTCGCCTTTCTGCAATCCATAAAGCCTCACGCCCTCGATCCCCGCCAGCGGGGCAAGCTGCGCAAGCGGGCAGGCCCTTTTGGGGTCTGTCGCTTTTCCCTCCCATACCAACCCCACTTTGTAGCAATTTCCGGGGAGTCGTGTTCGCCAGTATGCGGCCTTTTCCGGATCTGAATGGATGTAGGGAACCACGCCCCGGGAGGGGATCGTTTCCACGGTCGTTCCAAAGATCCCTGGAAGACTCAGCAGAGGCGTGTGAAGATCGAAAGCCGAGTCTATCCTGGTATCGGAGCCCTTTTCAATCACGCCGTCAATACCTGAAACAGAACGGAACAGGGCGAACAAAGGCCGCTGGGTCTCCAGGACGACCGTTCCCCCCAGCGCTTTTACCATCCTCAGATACCGGACAAACTGAAGGGCGTCTCCAAAGCCCTGTTCGCCATAGATAAGCAATCTCTTCCCACGAAACGACAAACCATTCCAACAGGAAACTCCCTTAACCCCTCTCAGATTTCTGGACCACTCCCTTTTTTTGAAACGCCACTCGTACTCTTTCCATCCCTCCTCGAAGGCCCCGGTCAAAAGGAGGAGAAAGGACAGATTCCAGTGGGCCTCCGCATATTCAGGGTCGATTTGAATGGCCTTCCTGAAATTGCGTATCGCGGATGCAACCTCCCCGAGGCCTTTCAGGGCCACCCCGAGGTTGTTCCATGCCTTGGCATAATCAGGCCGGATGTTCAAGGCCTGCTCAAATAGTCTGATCGCAGCCGCGAGATCGCCCTTCTCGCCGAAGGCGAGGCCCATTCTGTGGTAATCCTCTGCACTGCCTGGCAAAATGGCCTCGGAATCGAGCTGCGCTGCTTTAAGGTTGCCGGATATCATCGAATCCTTGAGTTTGTTGTTGTCACGAGGGATTTGAGTTCAGAGCAAACGCGCTCAAAGACGCCAGCCCAATCGCCCGATCTGTCTTGCCTGAAAAGCCGCATGGTCGGGTACCATGCGGTATTTTCGCCTGTCAGTCCCCATCGCCACTCCGGGACGTGTTGCAGCAAAACCCAGACAGGCACGCCCAAGGCGCCCGCAAGATGGGCAACGGCCGTATCGGACGTCACCACCAGGTCCAGTTGTTTCATTAAAGCCCCTGTATCTACAAAGGCGCCCGTCGATGCATCCAAAAGTGGGCCAAAATCGATGATGGACACATCCTTTGGCAGATTTGTCATTTGCTCCAAGCCATGCCCTTTTTGAAGGCTGATGAGATGCACCCCGTCCATTGCTGCCAGGCAGAAGAAATGCCTGAGCGGGATCGATCGAAATGAGTCACCCTTGTAAGAGGGGTTCCCCTGCCAGCAAATACCGATTCTCAGCCCCTCAAGACCACGAAGTCTCTCTTTCCATAAGGCTATCAGCTTTTCTTCAGCACTCAGGTAAGGGATTTGGGCGGGGATGGTGAGATGGGTCGTGTTAAACACCCTCGGCAGGCTGAGAAGAGAGAGTTGGTAATCGAATCTGTGGACAGGTTCTGTTCCCGAATGGGGCGAAACCAGTTCACTGATTCCCCTGCATCCCTTGAGGAGGCGGGCTAATGATGTTTCCACCTCAAGTATCACTGTCCCACCCCTTGCCTTCACCATCGGAAGATAACGTACGAATTGGATCACATCACCCATCCCCTGTTCACAGCGGATAAGGAGCCTCTGCCCCGGAAAGGCGCAGCCATCCCATGGGGGGAGGTGATCGATAGGAACATGGACAGACGTCCAATCGGGTTTTCTCAATCGCCACTCATACCTTGCCCACCCCTCGAGAAAATCGCCTTTTAGGAGTTGCGCAAGGGCCAGATTCCAGTTTGTCTCCACATGATCCGGCCGAAGTCTGAGTGATTTCTGAAAACACCTTATGGCTTCATTTATCTCCCCCGTATCGTGGAAGGCGCTCCCCAGATTATTGTAGGCCTGGGCATTCTCAGGATCGATCTCAATCTCTTTCTGAAAACAGAAAATGGCCTTGTCCAATTGGCCTTGTTCCCTGAAAATGGTCCCCAGCCGGTTATATGCCGCAGATAAATCCGGTTTTAGCAACAGCGCCCTTTGAAAACAAAAAATGGCATCGTCCACGTTCTTCCTGTATTTATGAGAGACACCCATGTTGAAGTATGCGTGAAACAGCCCCGGGCTGCTTTCAATGGCCTTTTGAAAGCAGTGAATAGATTCATCGAGATCGCCCTTTTCCTGGAATGCGAGACCCATGTTGTTATAGGCCTCGGCATAAACGGGTTGCAGCGAGACAGCCCGTTGATAACAGGCAATGGCCTCCGCATATCTGTTCTTCCTCCGATAGGCATTCCCAGCGTTAAAATGGGTATAGGCGTCTTTATGTTCCATGTCCTTGGTCATTTAATTCGTACTGCAATGGTCGTTTGGGCCTTCCTGTTTCCATTTAAAACACACATACAGCTCAATGAGGTTCCTCAAACGATAACAACTCTGTCAGTGGCGAAACGGCCTCCCGTCTTCATGAAATCACTTTCCCCTCCACCGGTCACAGGACATCCACATCTTTTGATATGCCCCCTCTAAACTGGATGCAAACGATGGTGCGTCACACAGGGGAGATCCTTTGAGCCGGTCCCGCATCTGCACCCTCAACGCCTTTAGTCTTTCAAGATCCTCGGCAAGCGCAACCGCTGCCTCGACATAATCGGATTCCGTCGTTGAAATCAGTTCCTCCAGTCCCACCCGGGTCAGGATGGAGGCCCCTACCCGGGCCGAATGCCGATCCCCTTTCAGCGTCACCACCGGAACCCCCATCCACAGGGCTTCGCAGGTGGTGGTGGTGCCGTTGTAGGGAAACGGGTCGAGGCCGATGTCCACCCGGTTGTACAGCGACAGGTGTTCCTGTGTCGTCCGCGTGTATCCTTCAAATAAGATACGGCCGGCCGATATTCCACACATGGAAAACATCTCCAGATAGCGGCGTCGAACGCCTTCATCCGTCAGCGGCTTGCTTTTCAACAGCAAGGTTGACCGTGGCACAAGAGACAGGACCCTGGACCACACCTTCACGACCTGCTCATTCACCTTGGAAAGATTGTTGAATGATCCAAATGTTACCCAACCCTGATTCAAGGCAGGCAGGGGTGACATATCGTCAGACCCATCCGGCGGGGTGTAGCACAAAAACCCCTGTGGCAGTCTCACCAGTCGCTCGGTGTGGTATTGGTCGGACTCCCCCACCGGATCGGCAATGTCATCCGTCAAGCGGTAATCCATGACCGGCATGCCGGTCGTATCGGGATATCCCAGCCACGTGGCCTGGACCGGCGCAGGCCTTCTGGCAAATACCAACAGCCGGTTGTTGGCCGTGTGTCCTGCAAGGTCCACCAGGATATCGATCCGGTCGTCATGGATTCTCCGGGCTACATCTGCATCGCACACCCCCACAATGGAGTACCAGTGATCAGACAGCCCCTTGATGCGTGACGTCATTCGATCCGGCTGTTTCACATCGGCATAACAGAAGGTCTCGACCGCATCCCGATGATGCCCCTCCAGCAGAGGCAGAAAAAAATAGCTGACCGAATGCTCCCGGAAATCGGGCGAAACATATCCCACCCTGAGCCTTCGGGAAGGGTCGGGGTCGTTATGATGAACAAACTTCACTCCGTGAGGCGCCCCATGCCGCCGCCACCAGGCCTGCGATTCCTTAAATATATCCCTGTTTGCTGAACCCGGATCATAGTGCATGGCAAAGAGGAGATTGCTGTGGGCCTCCGCGTAGTCGGGATGGATGCTCAATGCCTTCCGGTAGCAGCCGATCGCCTCTCTCGTGTTGCCCTGATCCTTAAAAACACGCCCGAGGTTATTCCAGGCCTCGGCATTATTCGGATCCAGCCTCAGGGCCTGCCGATGGGACGAAACGGCTTCCTCTAATTTGCCGAGCGCCTTGAGAGCGGCCCCCATATTGTTGTAGGAGGCCGCACGATGAGGCGCTATTTGAATGGCCTTTTTGTACCAGTGGATCGCATCGTTGAATCTCCCCAGCTGCTGGAGCGCATTTCCCATGTTGCAGTGTGCTTCCGCATTCCGAGGCCCGGAGCGAACAGCCTTTCTGTAACTGCTGATGGCCTCCGCCGCCTTCCCCTTCTGCATCAGTATATTGCCCAGGTTGTTGTGGGCCTCCGACAGATCGGGCGAGATTTCCAATGCCTTTTGGTATGAGGAAATGGCCTCGTCCAACGCCTCCTGGCGTTGGAATACGTTCCCGAGATTGATGTATGCCTCCACATAGTTAGGATTCAATGCAATGGCCTTTTGCAGGCATGAAGATGCAGCCACAGGATCCCCCAGGTTCAGAAAGGCAACACCCATGTTGTTGCAGGCCCTCGAATGACTATGTTCCACCTCAAGGGCATCCCGATAGCATTCAACAGCCTCCTTCAGCCTCCCCTTCAACTGAAAGGAAAGACCTTTTTCATACAGCGCATCGGCGTTCCCGCCATCCGGTTTCACCCTCTCCCTTTCACCAACGGAACGGTTGTGGATAATGGATTGCGTGTCCGGTTCTGCGATAGAAGCGGAATGGACGCGGGATGCCTTATTGGGCCTGCCCAGACTCTGAAGCCAATCCCGCCACCCTTGCCTGAAGGCCTCTTCCACACCGGCCGCAAACACTGCCTTATTGCACAGCGGGGACTTCCCTAACCGTTCCCGCATGCCGGCCCTGAGTTCGCTCAACCTGTTCAGATCGCTCGCAAGCGCCACCGCTTTCCCGACATATTCTTCGTCTGTCTCAGAGATCAGTTCTTCCAGCCCCACCCGCGTCAGGAGACTGGCCCCCACCCGGCCTGAATGGCGGTCTCCCCTCAGTGCAACTACCGGTACGCCCATCCACAGGGCTTCGCATGTAGTGGTTGTGCCGTTATATGGAAACGGGTCAAGCCCTATGTCCACCCTGTTGTAAAGTGCCAAATGCTCCTGTTTCGCCCGCATGTGCGACGCACACTCGATACGATCGGACGAGATGCCGCACTTTGAAAAAATCTCCAGATATCGACGTCTTGCACCTTCGTCCCTCAGCGGCTTGCTCTTGATGACCAGAGAGGACCCTGGCGTCTGCATAAGTATCCTGGACCATACCTCAATAACCTTTTCATTCACCTTGGAAAGAGTGTTGAATGATGCGAAGGTAACCCGCCCCTGTTCCAGGGCCGGAAGCGGCGAAATGTCTCCCGCCTTATCCGGCGGGGCATAACACAAAAACCCCTGCGGCAGCCGCACCAGTCGCTCGGTATGGCATCGGTCGGCCTCTCCCACAGGATCGGCCACATCGTCTGTGAGCCGGAAATCCATGACCGGCATGCCCGTGGTGTTCGGGTAGCCCAGCCATGTCATCTGGACCGGGGAAGGCTTCCTGGCAAACACCAAAAGACGGCTGTTGGCCGTATGCCCTGCCAGATCGACCAGAATATCGATCCGGTCGTCAACGATCTTCCGGGCCACGTCATCGTCGCCCAGCCCGACAATAGACCGCCAATGATCGGCACATCTTTTGATCCTGTCCGTCATCGTATCAGGCTGTTTCACATCGGCATAACAGAAAATCTCCACCGCATCCGGATGATGCCCCCCCAACAGAGGCAGAAAAAAGTAGCTGACCGAATGCTCCCGGAAATCGGGCGAAACATATCCCACCCTGAGCCTTCGGGAGGGGTCGGGGTCGTTATGATGAACAAACTTGCTTGCATGAGGCGCACCGTGCTGCTGCCACCAGGACTGCGATTCCTCAAATATCTCCCGGTTTCCCGAATCCGGGTCGTATTGCATGGCAAAAAGGATATTGCTGTGGGCCTCCACATAGCCTGGTTTGATTTCAAGCGCCTTCCGATGGCGCCGCATCGATCCATGGATATCGCCCAGGTCCTTGAGAACACTCCCCAGATTGTTGTAGGCCTCCGCATTGTCCGATTCCAGGGTTATGGCTTTTTGATAGCATCGAATGGACTCATCGATCCTGCCGGTCAGGTGATACACATTGCCCAGATTGTTCAGCGCATCGGCATAGGCAGGCCTGAATGAAATCGCCTTTCGGTATCCCTCCACCGCCTCATCCAATTTCCCCAGCTCCTTGAAGGCAGTGGCCATGTTGCAGTATGCCTCGGCCGTATCCGGACCCAGACGGATGGCGCTCCTGTAAGAGGCGATGGCTTCCGCCAATCTCCCCCGGCGCAGCAGGGCATTGCCCATGTTGAAATGGGCAGCGATTGAATCGGGGACCATCTGGATGGTCCTCTGATAACAGGCAATCGCTTCGTCCAATCGCCCCTGCGCCTGATAGGCGTTGCCCAGTTTAAAGATGGCATCAACGTGATCGGGTCGCAGCCTTATGGCCTTCTGATAGCAGGGAATCGCCTGGTCCGGCTTTCCCTGTCTCTCAAGCGCACTGCCCTGATGGTACGGGGCCTCCGAGCTGCCTGGATTCAATCTGGGGGCTCCTGATGTATACATGATGTATAGATATCCGGGTCTGGAGGACCCGGCTTTGGGTCGTCCCTAAAAGGGGTGGCTTTAATTAAAACCGTGTAAGTTAAAAGTGCCTGAAGTAATGGATTCGCCTTGCTCCAATGATTTTATTTATATTGAACGATAACGGACCCCGTCCTTCTGCAGGTGAACATGCTGTAAAAGGCGTTCTCAGGGTGTTGTGCAAATTTCATACCGATCAATATTTTCCTTTCGATACCCCTCCTTAAACCAATTCGGCGAACCATCGCTCGACCAAAACGCTTCCGCCTTATGCTCAATGATTTCCGGGAATCATCGCCTTCCGGCCGCAGAGTCAATTTTATGACGCGTGCCGGGTGTTAAAACAGCGCTCTGCCAGGTGTCTGATTCGTGACGTAGACCGGCAGAAAATTTCCCCCTCGGCAGCTATGTCGCCATGGGCAGCAGGGTTTCACGGGTGCCTCCCCGGGGCCACGCTTTTCATTTGGCTATCCACAACCTGTTGTTTTTGAATGTCTTTTAAGCACATCGGACGGCTGAATCTCTTGCGAAATGGATCGGCCTTGGATGTCGACGTCGTTGGCATGGAAATTGTAGTGCATTGATATGCACGAGAAAAGGAAGCCTTTCGGCTGTAAACATGTACCCCAAAAAGAACCCCGGCGCCTCAAAATATGAATCCTAACGCTAAAATGGGAATATGGGCTGTTATCGCCCTGCTGCTTTTTTCAGGCTGTGCAACTCAGCAAGGGGCGACGACCTCCTCGGCGTCACTGCCGGAGGAGATTTATTTGGCCCCTAAGATAAACGACGCCGGCAGAGCAAGAGTTGGGGTCTTTGCCTTTTCCGGGCCGGACTATGCACCGGACATGGGACCGGTGGCCAGTGAAATATTCTGTAATGAGCTCGAGAAAAGCCAGGCATTCCGGGAGGTGATATCTCAGCCTGACATATTGGATATGACCCTGGGCAATCTGGCCAACCTCGCCCGAATCAAGCGGTTTGACCTCATTATTACGGGCCGATTGCTCGACTATTTTGAGGGAACCCATCTTGAGTCATCCCACGTCAGCGAAGAGATACGCGTGATCAGCGTGCGGAACGGGAAACCGAGGGTTCTCTGGCATGCAAAGGCGTCGGAAACCGCCACTCCCGTGCGGTCAAAAGATTACATCCTATTTCTGAGCGACGGGCAACCGGCCCCATCGCCTGCCAGGCTTATGAGGCAAAACGCAGAGAAATTCTGCAAGATGATCCTCACGGTCCCTCCGCAAGAGTGATTTGCCATGAAAATGGGTTTTAGCCACTATGAACCACGGATCGAGACTCCTTATGTTGAACACCATTATCCAAACACATTCCCCATGTGGAATTGGGGAGAGTTCACGCATCTCAGACTCTGGGATGCGTGGTTTATCCCTATGGAGGGCCTCACGGCCCGCTTTATGGGCATTCGGGCTTCTAACCATCCTGATGTTTAGCGCCTGCACCGCCCCCTACCATCAGGACAAGCACGCTGCTAAAAAGGCCGCTGTTTCCAGCTCCCTTGACACGGTTCCAAGTGAGTCTTATACGGCAGTGCTCGAATCCAGTTATCTGGCTGCCGACAGACTGGCCCGCGCCCTCTTCAACCGGCAGTTTCCGCCGGATACGCCGATAATGGCGGCGAGTTTTGTCAACATTGACAACCTGACAACATCCTCCACCTTCGGCCGAATCGTATCGGAACAGGTTGCCAGCAGGCTGGCCCAGCACGGCTTGCGGATCATTGAGATCAAGCTCCGGCAGGAATCCGTGTTTATAAAGGAGGGCCAGGGGGAATTCATACTCTCGAGGGAATTGAAAGACCTATCCAGCTCCCGGGAGATACGCGCGGCACTTGTCGGCACCTACGCGGTCTCCAAACATTTCATCTTTGTATCCGCCCGCATTGTGCGGACTGAAGACAGCTCCGTGCTGGCAGGCTGCGATTATGAGGTGCCGAACGATGACATCACCCGATCAATCTTGAAGTGACCTGAACCGGATGGAGGAAATTCATATGCACATTCACATAAAAGGCCTGTCCCTAATCTTTCTGTGCCTGTTTGTTGTTGGGGGATGTCTGTCGATTTCCCTTAAAAATCCGCCCCCTGAACCTCTTCCCTCGGAAGCGCCTGTCCCGACGCTCTTCCCCCTCACCACCCAGGAAAAAATTCAGGCGGTTCATCACTGGGACATTATTGCCGGGCACACTGCCGGCCTCGTCAAAAAGGGGTTGGAAACAAGCTATCCTCGGCGCGTCAGGGGCATTTACGTCTCCCCGTCAGGGATCACGCCCTTTGAAAAGATATTTCATGCCCTCCTGATTACCCGTCTCTTTGAGCAAGGCCTAAGCGTCTCCAATGATCCGGAAGACAATCTGATGCTCACCTTTGATATTGAATTGGTGAAACACCCCGCGCGTGTCATTGGAATCGACAGCGAAGTGTATGATGCCTTGGGACCTGGATTGATTGTAAAGACAGGATCCTTGGCACGGGAGGACCGCAAAGATACCGGCAGAAATTACCGGGTCAGTAAAACGACCCGCCTGAGCCATGAGGTCGGGGACCATGTGTTTACCCTGCCGGAAAATGAAATTATCCTGACAACCTCCCTCACGCAGAATGGGAGCTACCTGATGCGAAATTCCTCCATTTATTATATCGATGATCCTGAATGGTGGCAGTATGTTCAAAAGGCAGACATCACCTATCCGCCTCAGTCCAATTATTCCCTTACCGATCGATAGGAGGGCATCATGACCGCTGCCGCAAGACATTGTTTTCGTCTCATTTTGGCTATTCCGGCAATCATCGTGATCGCGGCCGTCGGGTCCGCGATCTGTCACGCATCCCAGCCAGGCGGTTATGATGCGGACCTCATCAAAGCCGCATATGGGGCCGCCGACCATTTGGAAAAGCATCTGGTATCTGAACTCAACAGGATCATCCCCATACTCTCAACAGGCTTTGTCAATCTTGAGCATCCGAAGGGATCTTCCGCTTTTGGCAGGTTATTGGGCGAACAGGTGGCATCCCGCTTTTCTCAACACGGGTACAGGGTAATCGACCTGAGCATGCCGAAGCATCTCGCTTCTGCCGAAGGAAAGACCGTCAAACCGGCACTGCTGCAAGACAGCAAGGGAACCGCATTCCCCTATGAGCTGCAGGCGGCCCTTGTGGGAGACTTTATCGTCTCAGACGAGCTGGCATATGTATCGGTGAGGCTTGTAAAGATCTCGGACAACGCCATCCTCACGTCCTGTGACTTCTCAATCCGCCTGAACGAAGCGCTCAAAAAGTCGGCAAACACGATCGACCCGCCAGATGAACCGCTAATCCAAAAGCCGATCGAGACCCGGCCTGCCGATAAAACAGAAGGTGAATTCTCAAGCAAGCATCCGGAACAGGAAGCCCTTGACACAAAAAGCCATAGCAAGCCCATGGAAAATGCGATTGAGAGGCCGCACAACGGTCCATTTGCCACAGGCACGATTGCGCTGAATCCCACCAATCCATTGGCTGCAAAGCTTATACAAGCTCGACTGGCGGAACTGGGCTTTTACAAAGACAGAATTGACGGGGTATGGAAGGGGCACTCAAAGGAGGCGCTGAAGCGATTCAAAGAAACCCAGGGGCTTAGATACGCCTTTAGATGGGATATGAACACGCAAAAGGCACTGTTTCAAGGAACGGGTCAGTAGCGGGATGCCGGCATCCGACCTCTGATCTCTGGCCCTTGCTGCTCGTTGCTCGCTCCCGACTTTAATCATTTCCAACTGTCGTCACTTGTTTTTGATGCTAACAGATGTCTGATATACCCAACAACTTCATTGATTGTCCGCATATCTCCGGGGCATCTCCGGTGGCGCCGCATGCCCCTGATCTCTCCCATGAAGCCTGCACGGGAGATGTGTCGTTCCAGGCCCTGCTGGACGAGAAGTCATCCCTGTCAGATGGTGAGCCCATGCAGTGCCCTGCGTCTACATTGCTGCCCCCTGATCTCATGATACAAACCGAAGGGTCTGGGTTGGCCATGGTCGAAACCCGGCCTGCAAGCCTGCAAAGTACCGCCTATGGAGAGGAACTCAGTGATTGGCAGAAATACAAGGACGACCAGCTCCTCAGCAATCCGGGCGGCGACCATTACGATTTCAGGAACAACGTTGTTGTTCCGCAGCCGAAAGAACCGGAAAGCTTCTGGGATCGGATCGGAAAAGATATTCGTGATTCGCTTGACAACCTTAAGAATTGCTTCGACAATCTTTTTCTGGGCGCCAAGACCCTGTACAGGGATGAAAACAACCGAATCCAAGAGGCGACCCACCAAGGACTCCTGGGCTCGGTGGGTGAATTTTTCAAGGATATGGGCAGTGCCCTCAGTTTCGGCGCATGGCGTCCGGATGGAGAAACAGAGCCCGTGGGTTCTGCAGACCGGATCACGTTTTTCTTCTCAAAGATGAAAGAAGCGATCTTTGGAGACATTGTCCAGGGGGTGGGAGGAAGCGCCGTCCGGAGTGGTGAAAGCCTTGTCCTTGCAGGCTGGAATCTTCTGGAGGTGATTCCGGATGCCACCATAGGCAATTTCGAAGCGGGGGCCAAGCTGATCACAACCATCTTTGACAACGGTCAGGTCGCCATCGACTATTTGACAGACATCATCCCCACAGGCGAGGCATGGATTAGGGTCCACTCACCCAATTTCGACGATCTCAACGATGCAAAGGCGCCTGTCCTCTACAATATCCAGCTCCCGGAACGATACAGCGACGATGTGAGATGGAAATATATCAGGAATACGCCCTTCAGAAAAACCATCGAGACCATCGGTTCCCTTCTCGCGGATGTTGCGACGGTAAAGGTTCTTGGCGACACCAGTTTTTCGAGTGAAGGGAGGAAGGATTAGGCGCAAACAAGAGGCACTCTTTTCCTGAATTGGTCAGGACTTCGACGCTCGGCATCCGCCGGCTCTTGAATCCGATTGCCCGGCAGCCATAGGGAAACGCCTTGTCCCAGGTGATGTAATAATGGCGGCATTGATGACAGTCAATCATGGGAAATTAGAAATAAGTGTCCAAAGTGAGATAGAGTGGTGTGATATGTGACACGCACTGCTTTTATTGACGCGGAACCGGATAATCCCGCCGACCGTCCACCAACAGCCCCATTGAATCAAGCATATCCCAGGCCCTTTGGTGCTCGATGTCGTCTCGGTCTATGTTTCCCCGTGCGATCTCCTTGAGCACATCGTCGCTGATCCCGGCCTCCTTGAGTTTGATCATATCTTCCGGGCTGATGGACCTGAGGCTCTGGGTTGTTTTGCCATAGACGACCTTCTGGGGGCCTTTCATAAACGACCCCTTCTTAATAATGACTTCGATCGCCTCGTCGCTCATGCCCGACTTCTTGAGATCGACAATCTCGTCAACCGTGAAAGCGCAGGTCTCAATCACCTTCTCATCAACAATCGTCTGAATGACGTTGCCGCCCAAGCCGGCCTTCGTCAATCGGGCCATATCATCGGGATCGATAGCTGCGGCCGGGCCATAACCCAGGCACAACACTGCCATTGTCACTGCAAGCGTCATCCGTCTTTTCATGCTGTTCACCTTTATCCGAGAAAATCCAGGAGGTTCTTTTTCAAGACATTAGATGCAGCGGCCAGGGCCATTTCATAGGCGGTTTCCTGGGCCTTCAGTTCTACCGCCACCTGAGCCGCATCCGCGTCTTCGGTCTCTGACAGTACATTCTCAAATTTCTGTTTCAGGTTGTTCCAATAGTCCTCGGTTTGATCCAGCCGCTTGAACGCCACAGATTGTTGAGACATGACATTTTCGACCTGATTCATCGCCTTGACCAGTTCGGAGACCTGGTTTTCAATGTCCGCTGGATTATAGACCGGCGCCTCCAGTGCGTCCTTGAGATCTTTCAACACCCCGAAGATATCAACCCCGTCCGTCACCCCTGATCCGGTAAACGTCTCACAGCCGTGGGCGTTGATTTTTAATGACATCCCTTCACCGACAATGGCATTAATCTCCCCATCGTCGCCGTGGTATGTTGTCGCGTAATTCACATCCGTCGTAAAGGGTGCGGCATCGGTCTGGTGGCCCGCAAAGATGTATGATCCTCCCAGTCGCGTATTGGCGATATCGCGTATCCGGTCATAGATGCCGATTACCTCTCTTGCAGCGGTTTCCCTGCCGGATGCATCATCCGCGGAAAATTGGGTGATGGCAATGTCCTTTGCATCATTGAGCAGCGCATGCACATCCTCGAGACCGGTCGCCGTCGTCTCAACCTGGATCTTTGCAGAAGCGATATTCCGGGTATACTGCTCGATGGAGGCTATCCTTTTACGGTAGTCAAGGACCTTGCTGATGCCGATCGGATCATCAGAAGGCCGGTTAATCCGTTTCAGGGACGCGACCCGCTCCTGTGCCTTCAAAAGCTGTTGCGAGCTGGTGGCCACACTTCGCGTCACGATATTCAGCAATTGTTTATTGGTAACCCTCACGCTTACCTCCCCTAAAATATGTCTGGTTATGCAATGCTCATCAGTATTTCGAGCATCTTATCAACGGTATTGATCAGCTTGGCAGCGGCCTCGTACGCGGTCTCAAACTGAAGCATGTTGATCATTTCCTCATCAAGGGATACCCCCGAGATGGATTCACGATAATTTTCCAGGTAGGTGACCATGGACTCCTGATGGTTATAGCTGGAGGTGGCCGCCTGCACATCAAAGCCCACACCGCTGACAATGGCGTTGTAAAAATCGTCGAAGGTTGCGGTGCTGCTGCTCATGGGCAGGGAATACTGGAGATTCGCAATAGCGATGGCATTGTTGTTGTCGCCCGGCACACCTGCGGCTGTGCCGGATGCGGCGATCTTGTTGACATCGGCCGATATGGTCGAGGAAACCTTGAAGGCATTGCCCGCCAGGGTGCCTTCAAAAAAATCCTCGCCCTCAATGCCATCCAGGTCGTAACCATTCTTATGAGCCGTGTTGACAGCAAGGGCTATGCCGTTAACAAGTGTCTCCAGGTCATTCTTGTACGCTGGGATGGTGACATCCCTGACCTCCAACCACCCTTTCAGCTTCCCACCGGAGATACCGTCGTTGATGCTGGTTGCGGGGTCGGAAGCCCATACCACATCGCTATACCCGGAGATGGCATTGGTCATGGTGGACAGGTCGTTCGAAGTGGCCCCCTCAACCAATGTTCCTCCAGCCCCCAATTCAATGGTGACGGTCCCGTCGCTTTGCTCGGAAGCGGTAATATCAATTATTCCGGAAAGTTCATTCACTAGCAGGTCCCGCTCATCCCTGTAATCGTTTCCAGTGCCCCCACTGGATTCAATCTGGGCGATCCTCTGGTTGAGCTCGGCAATCTGCCCCGCCTTCACATTTATGTCGCTTGCGGTCTGGGCAATATTGTTGTCCAGTTCGGCCTGAATATCCGCAAGATCGTTATAAACCTGCTGGAAATTGGCGGCCAAGGCCTCCCCTGCACCCAGGAGCATTTGCCGTTCCGTCTGTCCGGAAGGGTTGTTGGCAAGATCCTGCCACGCATTCCAGAATTCCCCCATGGACGCGTTCAGCCCGTATCCGGACGTCTCATCAAACACAACCTCCACTTGTTCAAGGGCGCTCTTCTCCGCCTCCCATCTTCCTAACGCCTCATTTTCATTACTGATTTGGTCGGTCACATACCGGTCATAGACCCTTTCGATCCCGCTGACCGTCACGCCGGTCCCGACCTGCCCGGCACTCATTGTAGTGGGCGCGGTCGTCTCCATCATCACCCTCTGGCGAGAATATCCGGGCGTATTCACATTTGCGATGTTATGCGCAGTCACGTTGAGGGCCTCCTGCTGGGTTAACAGCGCCTGTTTCCCCACACTAAGGACCCCATAAATACTTGCCATGTCTTCCTCCTGTTCGGCCGGTCCCCTTTAGAACTGCCGAATCCTCTCTAATCATTATCGGCAATAAGGCAGGCAGACTTTAGCCCGCTCATATTCCTGACGCCTTCAGTAAAGACTCCGGACATCATGGCGCATCCATCGGCCCTCAGTCAAAACATAAGACCCCTTCTGGGATCCCTCCGTCCACGTAAATGGCGATCTCGCACTCCCCTTCATCGAATTCCAAACGAACCCTGGACACAGCCCCTGGTTCAGGCATTTCTTCTTGAGACAGAACTCTTGGCATTTCCATATTGAATATGGGATCCCGGCCGGCAATGGCCGGCAACAGGTTTCCGCAGACAACATTCAGGGTTTCCTTCAGCGCATCATATTGCTGCTCCGGAGTGACTTCCGCCTCATCATCCAGGCCGAGCATGTTTGCCGCCAGTTCAGGAAGCAGAGCGGCGGATATGTTCATTGTCACCCGACCTGCAAATGGACCGGAGAAGACCACGTCGGCCGAAACCCCGTCTTCAATCCGTTCAACCGGGTCCCCATCCTCCAAAAAGGCAAACATAAATGCCAGCTTTTCGAACGTTTCAATCCCAACCTGTGCAAGGGCCTCACGAATCTGTTTTGTCATCACTCTCCTCCATTCTCAACAGATGCTTGACCGTATCCCGGATGCTCTCCGGTGAAAACGGTTTATGAATAAAGGTGGCGCCCTTATGCTGCAAACTCTCGATCCTTGCCTTGCTTCCTTCAGTGGAGATGACAACGACGGGAATCTCTTTTGTTTCGGGGTTTTCCTTCATCCGGTCGATCATCTCCTCGCCGTTCATCACCGGCATGTTGATATCGACGATCGCCAGATCTATCCAGTGATTTTCAAGAAGGTCGAGTCCCTCCTGTCCGTTTGCTGCCTCGTAGACATCCGCAAGTTCAAGCCCTGCCATTCGCATGGTCTTCAGGACCATTGCCCGCATAACCCCGCTGTCATCTACTATCAGGAGATTGATTGCCATCTTTCTCATCCTCTGCAGAAAATGGGTGTTTCCCACCCGTGGTCGAAATATACGTCTCGGACATTCCACCGCGTCAAGGCGTGATGGAATATCGGGAAGGAAAGCCGAATCACACCCAAGGACTGACGATCTCGAATGCGCTTCATTCCCTTTACCCCATTATTCCCCTATTCCAAACTTCCACTATTCCAATTACCGCGAAGTCCCCAAAATTGAAACCGCATGCAAACGCCACCGGTTCCCGGCATGCCGCATTCTTAATAAAAAATTCCCCATGCCCAACGGATCGTGCTGCGTCCGATCATTTCATTGCTCGTCAACCCGCTCCAAAAAGGTCAGACAACTCATTAGCCCACTGCAATGTCTGGCTCGCTACCAGCTCAAGCTGTCTTGTCTTTATTCCCAGCCGCTTTGTTGCGGCCGGAGAGGGTTCGTATCGGAGACCTTCTCTTCCAACGCCGATGCCTATCATTAAGCAGAGCACATTGGCCACATGAACCAGGTCTATGATGACGCTTGGCTCCTTGGCGCCATCCGGCTCATGGTGCCACCTGACCGATTTCACCAGGGAGTCCGGGAACGACCAGCTTTTCAACAGTCGACCGCCGATCTCTGCGTGATCCGTGCCCAAAACCTCGCGCTCCGCCACCTGAAACGGGATGCCTTCCCCTGCCGCCATCTCGATAGCCTGAAGGTCCTCCTTCACATAGTTGCCCAGAACCAGCTTCCCCAGATCGTGGAGAAGCGCTGCGGTATAGACTTCGTCATCGGCCGCAATGCCGAGTTCCTTGGCAAGCAACTCTGCCGCGACAGAAACGGCGATGGAATGTCGCCAGAGTTCTCCCGAAGGCAAATCGTATCCCGGAACAGGTTTATCCAGAATGGCGTTGACACACGACGTCATGACCAGCTTGCCCAACCGTTTCCAACCCAACAGAACGATCGCCTGCCTGACAGATCCGATCCTTGCGGGAAGGCCAAAATAGGCGGAGTTTGTCAGTTTAAGGATATTGGCCGTAATGGCGGGATCATATCGGAGCAGTTCCTCGATCTTGGATGCAGTGGACTCAGGATCATCGACAAGCTTGAGGACCTTCACCGCCGTACCAGACATGCTGGGGAACGACCTGACATCCGAAATAATCTCATTCATGCGCCCTTGTTTCACAGCTCAAACTCCCGTTGTCCACTCTTGATTACTGTTTTGCCTGTCGACATATAGAAATGAACTGTTCGGCTCACGGTTCCGCCGACGTCCTCCGCATCCAACAGGATGTTGTTCTTCCAAAGAAGCTTTTTCAGGACTGTATAATTCCTTTCCCCGATCTTGAACATCTCGTTATTTCCCATTGGAGTGCCGCAACCAGCGGCCTTTACCACCAATCTCGATTTCTTCCCTCCGAGGTTGTATATTTCTTTGAATAGCATGACCACCCCCGTATCTACAAACATATAGGGATTTGCCTCGGCCTTTTGAGGATTGATTTTGGAGAGGGGAAGCATGGCATGCAAAAGCCCTCCGATCCTGGCCACCGGATCATGCACCATCAACCCGAGACAACTGCCGAGGGCATGAGTTACGACCACATCACCATCTTTTCCGACCTTCATATCGCCTACTTGAACAACGTGTCTCATATCATTTCATTAACCCGGAAGCCCATTAAAGAGTTATTTTCTGTAAATTGCAGGCTGGATATATCGAAACCTATGATTGATTGCGGACAGCCCCTCCGAATGACCAACAAACAGATAGCCTCCGGGTTCCAATAGATCCCAAAACCGGCCGATCAGCTCTTGCTGGGTAGGCCTGTCAAAATATATCATGACATTGCGACAGAATATCACGTTAAGGGGCCCTTTCATGGGCCATGCATCCATCAAATTGAGCCAGGCGAAGCGGACAGTCGCCATCACCTCATCCGCCACCCGGTACGTTCGGGGCCGCTCCCTGCGAACCTGAACAAGGTACTTTTTCAAAAATTCGGGAGGCAGATCACGGATCCTTTCCTCCTCGTATATCGCCATGCGGGCCCTTTTCAGCATCCTCATGGATATGTCTGTGGCCAGGACAAGGATGTCTTTGGATCGAATGTTGGGGATCGACGCGTGCAGCAGCATGGATAGGGAAAACGGCTCCTCACCGGAAGAACATGCTGCGGTCCAGAATCTCAACTTCTGAGTATTCATCTCCGGAAGGATTTTGTCCCGCAAGTAAAAGAAGTGGTCCGCTTCTCTAAAGAAGCTGGTCTTGTTGGTTGTCATGACATCGATGAGGAGGCTGATCTCCTCTCTTCCTTCATCGGTGTTGATGAATTTTATGTACTCCCCAAAGCTTCCCATATTGAGCGCTCTCAGTCGCTTCATGAGCCGCGCCCTTACCAGGGCTTCTTTCCCATCCTTCAGATTGATGCCGCATATCCCATAAACGATCTGGCTTATATGTCTGAATTCTTTCTCACTCAAATCAGATGCCATCGGGTTCATCGATCGGCCCCTTACCCTGTCCAAAAATGGATTCAAACGAACTCCCGCATTCCAGGACATATCAGACCGACTGGCAGTTTGTGGAATTGGCAAACTTGACAACGCCCCCGACATCGAGAATCAGTCCTACCTGACCATTGGGCATGATAGCGCCTCCGGAAATCCCCGGGATGTTCTTCATGCCTTCGCCTAAGGTCTTGATGACAATCTGCTGCCTGCCTATCAGATCGTCTATCACCAGCCCTGCCTGTTTTCGATTGTCGTCCTCCACGACCACCACCAGCCTATTGTTCTTTTTCTCACGGAACCCATCCGGCCGAAAGAGGTTTCCTAGTTGAATGAGAGGAATGAGATGGCCCTGGAGCGACAGCATCTCCCCCCGATTCAGTACTGTTGAGAGCTCATTTTCTTCCGGTTTAACGGATCTGACGATAGAGACCGTTGGGATAATATAGGTTTCATTCCCCACTCGAATCACCATCCCATCAATGATGGCAAGGGTCAGGGGAAGCCTCATCCTAAAGATGCTTCCCCTGTTCCGTTCAGATTCGATCTCCACCTGGCCCCGCAAGGATTCTATATTCTTTTTTACCACATCCATGCCGACCCCTCGGCCGGAGACATCCGTGACCTGCTTGGCAGTGGAGAAGCCCGGCTCGAAAACCAGATTGAAGATCTCCCTGTCCGTGAGAGAGACGTCTTCGTTTATAAGTCCCTTTTCCCGGGCCTTGGCGAGGATTGCATCACGGTCGAGACCCCTGCCGTCATCGGCTATTTCCACGACCACGCTCCCGGCCGAATGATAGGCCGACAACCGGACGATGCCCTCTCTCGGTTTTCCGGCCCGCTCCCTTTCCTCGGGCGATTCGATGCCGTGATCCACGGAATTTCGCACCATGTGCATAAGGGGATCATTGATGACATCCACCATATTCCGATCGATTTCAGTCTCTTCTCCTTCGGCAATGAGTTGCACATTCTTTCCCACCTTCCGGGACACATCCCGCACCAGCCGGGCCATCTTCTTAAAGGTCCCTTTGAGGGGGATCATCCGCATGGACATGCCCAGGGTCTGCAATTCCCTTACAATCTTGCTGGTCTGTGCAACCTTTTTGGAGAGTTCATAGTTGTCTTTGGCTATCACCGCACTATCCTGTGCAACCATGGAATGGGCGATGACCAGCTCTCCCACCATATCGACCAGTCTGTCCAGCCTGCCGGTGCTCACGCGAACCGAAGCATCGACAACCTGTTTTCCCTGGATGCTGCGCTGCGTTCTCAGGGCTTGGGCCACATCTTCCACCTTGGCGGCCTTGGATTTCGCTATTTTGACGCCGATCGGTTTATCGCCCACGCCGGCCGCGGCTGCCTCCACATCTTGTCTATCGGCCCTTCCCGACGCCACCAGCAGATCCCCGATCCTCGGAGAGGGGGCACTCTCTTCGGATCCGTACTCGTCGGATATGCCCGCCTCCTCCGGATTGGCAAGGAGTTCCATTAATTCATCGTACCCCTCGGGTTTATAGAGAGGATTTCCCTCCAGGGCCTCCTGAACCAAATGGATCATATGTTTGATCATATCCAGCGCGCGAAGGGCGAGATCGGCATAACCGCCGCCATAACGGATTTCCCGGTCACGAACGCGGCTGAGCAGAGACTCGGCATGGTGGGCCAGCTCTGATATAATCATGAGTTCAAGGAATGCGGATACGCCCTTGACTGTATGAAAGGCTCGAAACACCGTGCCCACCGACTCCATGTCTTCGGGGTCCGTTTCAAGCGCCAGCAGGGCTTCCTCTGCCGCCTCGATAAGATCACCGCTTTCATTAATGAATTCTGCAAGCAGATCCCTGTCAGCATCTTCAGGAAGACTCAGCAATTGCCGGTCTCCACCTGATACCGGATCAGACGTTTCCAGGGCAGGGTCCGAAAGCGGTTCGGTCTCCTCCATTCCGTCGTCGCCTAAGGCATGGTCCTTCGAATTCGGGGCGGTTTCTAGAAATTCCGGCCCATTTTCCACCATCGCATTCATGGCATATTCCACGAGCCTGCCGATTTCCGCAATCCCTGCATCTACGTCGCAGGCATCTGCATCTGTAAGCGCTTCCGCCCTTGAAGCCGCATCAGAAATGGCCTTTCTTGCCGATTCGGAGTAGGAACCATTTTCTGCCAGGGCGTGAAGCAAGTCCCTGAGCCGGGGCATCTCAGCAAGATCATCCGACTCCATCTGGATCAGAAGGGCTGCCGCATCATTAATGGAAACCGCTTCATCCCCGTTCGGCGCCCATTGCTCCTGGTCAAGTCTTTCCATTGCATCTGCCGCATCGCCTCTTTCCGGGAGTTCCTTCAGGGCATCTTCCAGCATCTGCCCCGCCTTCTTGAGAAAGGCATCTCCATTCGAATCCCCGGATAGGCATTCTACAGATGCGATGAGTCCTTCTGATATGGCCTCGACCAGAGACAAGAACCCTTTGGCCGAATTTTCAGCAAGGAAGCCCAGACCTTCTCCGCATAGGCCCGATACGTTCCGCACGCCAGACATGGATGGAGGGATGTGCCCGGCCACCTCCTGCAATTCACTCCAGGCATCTTTCCATGCATCGATATCACCGAGACTGGCACTCTCTATATCTTCAACAATCTTTCTTATCTCTTCAACGATCTGGTTTTCACGCTTGATCATGGGAGGCTTTCCCTTTCTTCACCCTGCAAGGCTGGGTGGCAAATCCATGTTAAGGATCTGTGCTACTTGGTAATGAACTCTCATCTTTTCAAAATTGTCATGTCGTTTAAAGTTCTGCAAAAAACATGCCTTCTATGTGAAGACCGAAATTCTCTTCTTTTGATCGAAGGGACCGGCTCCGATGAAAAGGTGGACGGTCCCCGTCAAAATTGTGACGTCAAGCGCCCTCGTGCGATACGCCGGACCTATTTACAAGACTTGATCCGCACGTTTCCACAGGTGCGGGAAAGCCAAGCCTCCGCATCGCCTGATAGAGATGTTTAGGCATGAAAAATGCCATACAGGGGGAATAGGTCTCCCCTGTTTTCGCTGCCAGGGCACAGATGCCATCCCCATGTTCAAAGCAAGATTTGTGCTTGCCTCGCGCAAATTCACACAAGGTCATCGAATCGATGCCCACGGCATTTTTATAATATCTGAGTCGCAAATCAGATGGAAACGGACCGTAAAGCCCGATCAAAGGGATCCGTTGCGCAGCGGCTACATGAAGCATGCTGCTATCAGGCCCGATAACCAAATCCAGTTCATCTACCAGCGCCACCGCCTGCGGCAGACTCGACAACTCCCTGGAGGCATTGATGGCGTGTTGATTCCGTGAAGCCGGCAGATGGTTGATAATGAGGTCTATAACATCATACTGACTTTTGCTCCCTACAAGATACACCATATACTCATGAGGCAGGCCTCGTATGAAGTTAATATATAACTGCGGAGGGGCCGATCGTTTCGTCACGGATGCACATACCTGGATGCCGATCTTGTATCTTGCCCCCGCAGACGTTTTCTCCACAAATTCGTGCGCGATCTTCTTCACTCCCTCCTCAACGCGTACATTCGGGAGAAGATCGTCAATTTTGTCCATGCAAAAGGACTGCCTGATCAAATCATAAGCATTGATTTCTTCCGCATGGGGATTGTTCTCAATAATTCCTTGGAAAAACAAGATATAATCATACCTGTCTAGGAATCTTCTCTCCAAGGGCATATATGCCAGATCAAACCCATCGGCCTTTCCGTCCAATATATCGCCAAATGTGGGATCGCACCCTAAGACCAATTGTGCGGATGGAAAATTCTTTTTGAGTTGTCTCAGCGAGGTGCCGATAAACAAAAGATCGCCGATCCCCCCTGTTCGAAAACAAAACAGGCTTTTTCCATCGAGCTTTTCGCCCCTGTAGAAGTTGGGAGGAGCATAGTCGCGCGCTTCCACGACTCCAGGGCCGAGTTCTGTTTCCACCTGCGAGGGGAAAGTATCGGGGACCACATATTCAACTCCTACTTGCAGCAGTTTGGTCGACTTGAATGCTTCAGACACCGAGACAGGTTGTTTAAGCGTTATGACTTTCATTCAATTCTCTATCCTTCTATCGATATTGTACTCCCTTAGTTCAACATAGCCGGATAAGTTATGGTTGGTTGCGTAGTATCCGGCTAGATCTTTTTCGATACCGGGTGCCAGTTCATTCATCCTTGAAATCAGAAAAATGAAGCCATCCCTCAACTGGCAATGCTCCTTCTTTACGGCATGGATAACCTGTTTACTTTTCTGAAGTTCGCCATTTAGATACTGAAGAACAGCATAGACATCCGGCTGCTCCTTGATCTCTTTTCCCACTGCTTCTGAGCCTAAGGCCCTGTCTTGAAGACGCTTCATAGGCATCTTTTTTTTCTTACTCATTTTCCCTGCTTCCAGGCCTGAAAAATCGTTATCACTTGTTCATCAAATCTCGTGCACGGATTTGTACCTGTGACATTTTTCAAGAAATGACTCTGTCTAAATGTCTGGTTGAATCAGATGGCAGATCTCTCGCAAAAACCCTTTCAGATCATTTGACAAATGTGGTTCCGTTCATCGCTCCCTCATTTGGCTTCGCCGTATTAAAAAAAATAAGCATATCATCTGAGTACATGGTATCGTATCGTATGGTGTATCCCATGGCCAAGAGGATTTCCCTCATTCTTTTTAGTGGAATCAATGTCAGATGATCCTTGGGACGCATGTGTATCCAGTCTCGGCTCATCGGCTTTTTTTCTGAATTAGGCCCGTAAATGACCGTATCCATATGCGGCGGCAGATTCTTCAGGACCTGTATCGTCTGATCGTAATCAAGATGCTCCAAAAAATGGACAAACGATATCAATCCGTTCCGGGCGCGTTCTGGAACGGCGGGTAAGAAGGTCCCATCTACTCTTACGCGATGGTACTGGATCAGTCCGTCATAGTTATAGATCTGCCTGAAGTCACAAATTGTCTCCAGATAAACCTCTGGGAACAGATCACAGACGTCGATCCTCTTTGGGCTGAGATAAGACTCCAATTTGGGGTGTCCACCCCCGATGGAGAGGATCCAGTCCCTATTGAGCAAAGGAATTCTAAACTTCTCGACAATGAAAGGATTGCAATAGAGGCCCTCATAATGAGCCTTATCGCTGCGCAAGATACTGATGGCCCGCTCTCTGTAACTCTCTTTTATGGTGTTATCTTCGGGGGTTACGCTTTCATCCCTTTTCCGATAAAGCGTCTCACAGGAGGGGCAAACAAGGTAGTTCTCATTAACAAGGGATTCTCGGAGCCGAGACTGACAAGAGGGACAGATAGTCTGTAAATTCGCTGATCGAGACATGGTCCATGATCTCCTAAATGAGAACTCCTGTGTAATAAGTCCAATACATGACCACAGGTATGCAAATTAGATGCCATTGGTCGGCCAAAACCGTGCTGTTGGGCTGAAGCACTGGCGCGGCAGTTTAGTCTATTGGATAGATCGGCTTGTGGCATGCAGAGGGGTCTCTGACACGGTGCAAGGGGTTCAGAAACCATCCAGGTATGGATGGTAGTACGATGGGACGCCCCTAACGCGATTAATGACGTTTTGAAATATGGAGGGGTAACAACACCCGACTTTAAAATTCAGCCGATAATACCCTGCCGATCCGACGGGATGTCATCAGCATCTTTCCAGTGCTGTGATATACGGGGCTCACAACAGGCAGGTTGTTCAGGAAAGAAAGACGGCCTCGAATGAGTGCGAGCCGGTGGGTGATAAGCTTTTTGTTGCTGTAATTGATGTCTGAAAGCCTGCCTGCCAGTTCAAGAAGATGCTCCCTGCAGTTTGCAAACTGAGTTGAGTAGGGTTCCTCGGCCAGCTCACATATTTCATGAAGGCTCAATCTCTCCCCATCTCGAGAAAAAATTCTGGCGAGATCTTTCACAACCGACCTTCTTTTTTGTTCGAGGTCTTCTATTCTGGAACGTAGTACTGCCTCTCCGTATGTGGCCTTATGGATTTCATCGAGATCCGATCGAAGCATCGCATCTTTCTCCACCTGAGACACATGCAGCACCTTGTTATAAAGGTCAATCTCCTCCCGAAGGATCTTCAGAAGGCTGTCAAACATCGGTTTCATCTCATTTTATTTTGTTGTTATGGTGTTAGAGTTCTCTCCAGGGTCGTCTGATAGGTCATGTGGACCATCCGTCAACATTAAGACCCCCTTAAAGAATGACTCCTGATTCTTTAGCGCACAAAAAGCAACATTCCCACCTCGCCATGTCTTCTTTGCAAGGGGGGATGTTTGTGTACCGTGCCCTCTTATTCTGCTATCAGATCAACTCATTTAAGAGGGATTCTTCAATTATCTTTGAGGCGATCTTTTCCCCGTCGATCTGATACTCTCCCGCTTCTATCCGGGCCCGTATTTCCGCCACTCTATCCTCACGGATATCAGGAAGGGCATCTATCAGTTCCTTTGCCTTCTGAATCTGCTTGGCTTCCGGGGATAAAACCACCTCATCTTTTGAAATACCCTCGTCCGAACCCGTGCCTGAAAAAGAATGGGCCTTTTCTCTGTCCCTGACATTCTTTATATAGGCATCCAGATTTGCGAGACGATGGTCACCCGCTATTTTCATTTGAAAAACCCTCCCTTCAAAGAAACTGGGGTTCTGAGATCCAAAACATATTTCCCTGCGGCAGAAAGATCCATTGCTGCTGTTTTCAACGCCTGAGGGATCGTGCCGCCCTATGGAATCCCTTCAAAAGGATTATCGGTTGCCCTGATTAGAAACTTTAGCATTTTTTATTCCCTGCCGCCATTTTTTTCTTCCGGGCCGGATGTCGACCCGAGACGGTCCATGAGAAGGTTCGAGAGGCCGATCCCACGTTCAGAGGCCATTTCCCTGGCGATTTGAGCATCGAACATGGAGGTGTAAAGTTCTTCACCCCTTCCACCGGTCAAAAAGCCGCTTTTGGGGATCGTTGACCGCATCTCTTTGAGCAGATGAAAGATAAAAAGGGATTCCAGTTCTGCACATGCATTTTTCAAATCAGCGGACTTGCCGCCCGTTGAGGGGATCTGCCCGGTCGTCGGCCTTTCCCTCACCATATTCATTTTGCTGAGTGAATTGATCGCCTGCTGCATCTGAAGGGAGTTGGCTGAGATCGCATCGGGCATTACATTACCTCCAGTTCCGCTTCCAGGGCGCCGGCAGCCCTGAGCGCCTGGAATATGGTCATCAGATCCCGCGGCGATACGCCGAGGGCATTGAGGCCCCTGACCACATCGGCGATGGTCACACTCTGCTTCACAAGGAAGAGCTTGCTTTTTTCTTCTTCTACGGAAATGTTCGTGTCACTGGTCACAACGGTGCTGCCCCCTGGAGCGGTGATGGTGCTCCCGTCCGGAGAGGTCGCCGGCCCTGCTCCTTGAGCCGCACCCGGGGCAAAGGGCATAGGCTGTGAGACATCCGAATTCTCCTTGATCTCGATGCTAAGATTGCCGTGGGCGATGGCTACCGTAGAGATTCGGACGTTTTCTCCGATAACCACCGTGCCGGTCCGTTCATTAATGACCACTTTTGAGGATTTGTCCGGATCAATATCCAGTTGCTCGATCATGGCCACCAGTTCGACCGTATGCCCTGAATATTCCTGCGGGATCTCGACCTCTATGGTACCGGCATCGAGGGCACTTGCCAACCGTCCCTTCAGCGCCGAATTAATGCTTTTCACAATCCGTATGGCGTTGGTAAAATCCGGATTTGTCAGAGACAATGACAAGGCCCCCTTCTTGACAAACGCATAGGGAATCTCATTCTCGATAATGCCGCCGCCCACAATTCGGCCCACGGTCGGAAAGTTCTTGCTCACCTTGGCAGCCTTTCCCGAGACCGCATAACCGCCGGTGCTGACCGGTCCCTGGGCAACGACATAAACCTTTCCATCGGCCCCCTTGAGCGGCGTAACCAATAAGGTTCCGCCCGTGAGGCTTTCTGCGTCGCCGATGGAACTGACCGTCACGTCAAGCTTGGAGCCTACCTTTGCAAAGGCAGGCAGATCCGCGGTAACCATCACCGCAGCGACATTCTCGATCTTTTCCACGTTCTTGGGGTCCACCGTCACCCCCATCCTCTCCAACAGACTGGCCAGGGATTGAAACGTAAATTGGGAATCCTTTCCATCCCCTGTGCCGCTCAATCCCACCACCAGGCCGTAGCCCACCAACTGATTGGTGCGCACCCCCTTGACTTTTGTCAATTCCTTGATGCGGGCGGCATCGGCATGGCCGACAACGAGGAACAGGGCCACGCACACAATCGCCGCGTTGGCAACCAACTTACTTGAGCACAGGAAGCGGTTTCTCATGATTTTCTCCTACAGCGCCAGAACATGCGTATCTCAACCTAAAATGGCGACAATACATTGAAAAGGTTGGAAAACCAGCCCGGACGCTGCCGCTCATTGATGACGCCCCTGCCCCTGTAGACGAATTTTGCGTCGGAAATGCAGGAGGAATCGACCTCATAGCGTTTCTTTTTGGATTCGTAGCGGATGTCTCTCGGCTGAATAATCCCCGATACGATGAGATCCTGGGTCTCATCGTTAACGGTGATCTCCCGGCCCCCGACAATCACGAGGTTCCCGTCGGGAAGTACCTTGACGACTCTGGCAGTTATGGTCCCTGTCAGGATCCCGGTCCGGGTGGTTTTCCCGCCGCCTTTGGAACTGCTGCTCAGTTCCGCATCGGCCGAACCTTTGTAGTCGCCGCCCTTCCAATTGGTGCCGGACCAGCCGGCCTTCATACTGCCGCCGATGCCTCCGGTCCTCTCGACATCCGTATTGGCGCCTGACTCACCCCTGAGTTTGCTGTCCGGATCCAGATAGACCGTCACGACATCCCCCACGTTGCTGGCCTTATAATCTTTGAACAGCGAACTCAGCTCCCCGTTTTCCCGCCAGAGGGACCCCTCATGCTTTATCGGCTGCAGCCTGTGATCGTAGTTGATTTCAGGCCCGACAGACACCACCGGCATGGCTATCGTCTCCGTCTTGATTTCCTGGGCACCCCCTCCACATCCAGAAAGTGATGAAAGAAGGAGAAGAGACGCCGCCCCGAATGGCATCAACACCTTCAACCGAGCACATCTGACGAACATCTCCCTGCCTCCCTTCTCAGAAATCGACCCGTACCGTCTTGGAATCCACCACCTGGCCGTAGATGCCCTTTTTTGAGTCGAGGTTTTCAACCAAGATTCTCTCTCCTTCACGACCTTCCCGTTCCTTAACAACACCCATGGCCGTTATCCTCATACCCGCCGATTCCGCAAGCACCATTACCACATCCCCCCGTTTGACCAGGGGCGGGAATTCAATCATATCCGATCTCAACACCGTCCTGACATCAATGGCCTTTCGGGTCCTTTTCCCCAAAATATCTCCAAAATCCGTCAAAGGATTGGATGGCAGTTTCGCCACGTCCATCTCCTGCACTTCGACATCATCTTCCGTGATCTCCCGGTATCTCCCCAAAGGCCTCTTGGCGACGATAACTTTCTTCAGAACTTCGATATCCGCTACGGCCCAGACCTTTCTCTCGAATTTCCCGCCCACATATATGCTGACGGCAAGAGGCACCTTTCCGAACAAACCCCTATTCTCGGGACATTCCACACTGAATGTGACAACGCCTTTGGGAAGGATGACCTCATTATTAAATTGAATCTCCTTGACGCTTATCTTATCATTCTCAAGAGGCATGGCCTGACGGATATAGGCCAGGACCACCTCCTCGATCTTCTCTTTTGGAACCCGTGCAACTCCTCTTAACACTTGAGCATTATCGGGGACGTTGAGTCCCACTTGCGACACGTCGATGCCAGACTGCTTCAGCCGAAGCAGGATATGGGAGGCATCTATGCTGCGAGACTTTCCAGGCAAAGGGGACCTTCCCATCTCAACGCACCGCAGTTTTTGAACCAGCCCCGGGTCATCGCCCGTCACCCGTGAAACGTCCTCAAGACATATCTCATCCTTGTTTACCTCTGTTTGCTGGAACACATCGATCACGGCCTTGGGGGTGGCATACACGGGCTGCAGCGTTCCCAACCCCAGGCAAACGAAAAAGACGAGACAAAATGTCGTGAGATACGCTCTTGAAGCAGTCATAATCCGGCCCTTATCGTTTGATGTTGTTTGCCATCTGAAGAATATCATCTGCGGCCTTGATGGCCTTGCTGTTGATCTCATAGGCCCGCTGGGCGGCAATCATGTGCACCATCTCTTCCACCACATTGACATTTGACATCTCCACATACCCTTGTGCGATGGTTCCGAAACCATCTTCGCCGGGCGTCCCGGTGATCTCAGCCCCTGACGCCTTTGTGGGAAGAAAGAGATTCTTGCCGATGCTGTTCAGCCCCCCCGCATTGAGGAACTTGACCAGCTCAATGCTCCCGATCTCGCTGGGCTCGGTATCTCCTGCCTGAATGACCGAAACCGTTCCGTCCGTTCCGATGGATATGGAAGTCGCATCTTCGGGAATAGAGATCGCCGGCTCCAGAGAATAGCCGTCAGAGGTGACGATTCGCCCATCGCTGTCGACCTTGAATGCCCCGGATCTCGTATAGGCGATGTCTCCGTTGGGCTGAAGGACCTGGAAAAAACCATCCCCTTCGATGGCCAAATCAAGCTCATTGTTCGTCGCCTGTAAATCTCCTCCTGTGAATATCTTCTGGGTAGCCACCGACCGTGTTCCATGACCCAACTGGATCCCTGTCGGCACCTCGTTCCCCTGGGCGGAGGACACCCCCGCAGGCCGCATCGTCTGATACAACAGGTCCTGGAAATCGATCCGGCTTTTTTTGAAACCCGTCGTATTGACGTTGGCCAGGTTATTGGCGATGACGTCGATATTCATATTCTGCGCCTGCATCCCCGTGGACGCGATCCACAATGTTCGCAACATATCTACCTCCTGCCGACCTGAATACCGAGGCCAGCGTTTAACCTACAGTTTGCCCACATCCGTTATCGATCTCCGAGTGACGTCATCCAGGAATTGAATAACCTTTTGGTACGATTCATATCCCCTCATCACATCAATCATCTCGGTCATGGCCCTCAACCCGTTCACATTGGACGATTCAATGAATCCTTGTTTCACAACGACACTGTCCGCCTTGACTTCTTCAGCCGCGCCCAGGGCCGGTGCAAACATGGTGTCGCCGACCTTTCTGAGGCTGTTAGGACCCATGACCCCGACCACTTTTATGGCGCCGACAGGCTCTCCGTCCACATGCACCTTTCCGTTCTCGTCAATCCTCACATCCTGCCCGGATATTTTGATCGCGCCTCCCTCGCCCTGAACAGGATAACCTTGCTTGGTAACCAGCACCCCATCCTGATCGAGGGTAAAACTCCCTTTTCGGGTATACCGCGTTCCATCGGGTGCATCGATACAGAAGAAGCCGTCCCCACTCAGGGCAAGGTCCAGAGGGTGATCGGTCTGTTTCAGGTCGCCTTGGGAAAAATCGATGGTGATCCCGGAGGGCACAGGAGGGGACGAGTAGAGAGAAGACATCACCCCTGGTTTCTCCGACCTTGCTCCCTCCTCCTTCGGGATCCTGAAGATCAGCTTATCCTCTTTGTACCCATCCGTATTGATATTGGACAGGTTGTTTGCCAGGACGTCCAGCCTCTCTTCATGATATTTGGCTCCTGAAGCAACGGAGAACAGCGCTTGGCTCATATATTCACCTCCAAAAACTCTCGGGACGTCTTCCGCAATCCCCTAATCCCATCATTCTGTCATGCAAGGTGCATACCAGACATTTTAGCCCTGCCCGGCCCCGCTATGGCTGAAGCCACAGGATTTTTGTGCTGAGACACACGTTCAGACGGTAGCGTCGGTAGGCACTATTTTCCCATCCGGCCGTTTCTTAAACCAAATGCCGGGCGGAAAATATCCTGCAGGCCTCGATTAAGCCAGGAACGATTTGCCGGACCGGACATTCTCCACGCCGCCGGATCTCAGGCGGTTCACCTTTAAGACCAGTTCAATCTCCCCTTTGGGCAGACCGAGTCTCTCAAAAATCTCTTCCGTATCAAGGCCCATGTCGGCAAGCCTCTTGACCTCCCCGTATCGGTCAGCCGTTGATGGAACAGGACCATCACCACCTCTTTCCCGGGCCTGTCCGCGTTCCCTAATCGGATCAGAAAGGATATGCGCCATCGGGTCATCCCTATTCGTGACATCTTCCGAGGATCCGCTCTCCTCCCCCTCAAATTTGGCAAGGGTCGTGAGAGGCGTCCTGTCCGGGGCTACGAATTGCCTGAATTCCTGGCTGAAATTCGTTACGGTTCCTGCAAGGCCCCGCGCCGCCAAATTACGCGTGTATTTGGCCCTCTGCTGAACCAGCAGCACAACGGTGACGGCACACATGCAAATAGCCACCACGTCTCCGATCCATTGAATCTGTTCCGCCATCAAGACCTCATTCACATCCCGTCTGTTTACATCTTAAACCGCGTTTATACGTGAATATCCACCACCGACCCCGGAGGGGCCGTTCCATAGGCCCGCCCCCCCTTGTCTGGCCCCGGCTTCTCTGCATCCACCTCAAGGGGTGTATCCTTCGGACGACCATCCCCCCCGACCATTTCTTGGACATCGGCGTCGAGGTGTATCGTGTCTTCCGGATTCTTTTCGTTTTCTTCGGTGAGTTGGCGGTCGAATCGCCTTTTGTCAGAGTCCCGGTTCTCACGTTTCAAAGGAATTATTTTCTGAGCAGGCGCAAACGCAACACCCAATTTTTGTAAGACAATTCTGTCTGCCAATTTTCCGTCCCCCTAACCGTGAAAGAGCAAAACGGAATCCCTGCTTGAGACGCCAAAACACGTCCAGTCCAACGGGTCACCGCCTCCGGCCCAGGCACCAAGACGCTCCGGCCTGTCATCAGGCAAATTCAGCATCGCCGAAGCCCATTTTCCCGAGCTTTTTTCTCAAATGAAGAATTGCCTGGGAGTGAATCTGAGAGACGCGCGATTCGGTGATTTCCAGGGTTGCGCCGATTTCCTTCATGTTCAACTCATCCCAGTAATAGAGCGACATCACGAGCTTTTCTTTCTCCGGCAATTCTTCAATGGCATCGGCAATGCAGCCCTTCAGCTCCTTCAGGCCCGTCAGGTTCGACGGGTCCTCTCCACTCCCGTCAATCAGATAGTCCATGAGGCCGGCCTTCTCCTCTTTTGAAGAAAGGCCTATCTCTTCAAAACTCACAAAAGACATGTTGGATATGGCCCGTATCCTGTAAAAATCATCGAGGCCAAGGCCCATCTCCTCTGCCATCTCCTCATCGGTCGCTTCTCTGCCAAGTTTCTGCTCGAGTGTTTTATGGGCCGTCATCAGTTCCCGTATCTTACTCCGACTCGATCTCGACAAAAAGTCCCTTGAGCGAAGTTCCGTGAGGACAGCGCCTTTGATCCTGAAGACAGCATAGGTGGAAAATTTGTTGTCTCTTCGATGGTCATAATTCTCCATGGCGTTCATCAAGCCTATCACGCCTGCATTGATCAGATCATCTACCTCAACGGTTGGCGGAAGATGCATGGCAATCCGGTGCACGATATTCTTGACAAAGGGGAGATACTGGAGGATCGATCGATTCCTCAACACGACATCATCCTGCTCATATGCTTCGCATTCCCATTCTGGCAAACCCATAGCTAATACGCTGCCTCCACATTCATTGATAACAGGCCGCCCCTCCCTCCGACATCCATTTTCATTGCTGGCAATCCTTTCCGACGACATTTCTCCAGAAGAAATTAGAGCCTCCTTCCGGTGGTTGCAGGGCCGGAGTCTCGCAAATTTTCTTTGCCAGCGCAGCAAAACATTTGCTCGCCTGAGAATTGGGGGACAGTTCGCTCACGACCCTTTGCAGCTTCACGCCTTTTCTGACCTCTTCGTCGGCCAATACATATCCGATATACTCCAATGTGATATTTAGAAATTTGTCCGTGACCAGTTTGAGCTGTCTGTACAACTCACCCGCTTCCTTTTCGGTTTTTGCAAAATTGACAATCAGCTTGAAATATTTCTGCGAATAGTGGAGGTGCATGACTTTCATCAACGCGTATGCGTCCGTAACTGATGTCGGCTCCGGGGAAACCACGACAATGATCTCCTGGGCGCTGCTGTTGAAATACATTACATTGGATGAAATACCCGCGCCTGTATCAATCAGAAAGATGTCGACGGAATCAAGCATTCGCTCAAGGGAAGAAAGGAGCCTCACCCTCTGCTGATCCGTCAGGTGCGTCAGAGATTCGATGCCCGAGGAGGCGGGGAGGATTTTCATGTTGCCAGGACCGGTTATGGCAATATCCGACATGTTCATGGTACCCATGGCGACATGGGAGATGTTATGCCTGGGCGTAAGCCCCAGCAAAACATCCATATTTCCGAGACCCAGATCGGCGTCGAAGATCAGAACCTTTTTGTTTAACTGCGTCATGGCGAAGCCGAGGTTGGCGACAATATTTGTCTTTCCTACCCCTCCTTTTCCGCTCGTTATGGCAATAACACGGGTATTTGACTTTCGCCCCTGTTCGGGCTCCTTGCTCAAGGCAGTTCCTTTCTTGGCGAGTTTATCCGTCAATCTGATTACATTGCTGCGCGAAGTCTCTTGTTGCATTTTATTTTTCCCCATTGACGCAAGCATACCGTTGTCGGTAAGCGACAATTCCTCTCATTCCATCATTTCCGGCTCCCGCCAACGACGGTTCATCATCTTCTTCTGCGAACGCGGCTTGACAGGCCCTGCAAGGACGAAAATTGTTCGCCAACGCCTCCGCGAGGGTTTTGAAAACGACCTTGTTTCGCTTGTCAATCCTTTCCACCCACTTGCAGGAAGGGTGGTGAAAAAGATCGGAGTTCTTGTTGGCCACGTATGTCTTGGTTTCGCCCCCCCTTCCCCGATCCCATTCGACCTCTCCAGGGTTCTCTGCCGGCAATTCCCTGGATCCGCGGACAGGTCTTTTCTGTACCGTGCATAACAGGTCTATTAGGCGATCCACAGATCCTTCCTCTATGTTCTCCGGGATCTCCTGCCCATTCCCAAAATATGACACCGGGAGCTTTGTGCGCACGACGGCATTCAGCATGGATCCATATTCAACCGTCTCGTCGATTTTTGTAAACAGCAGACAGTCGATGGGAAGCATACTGAATTTATTGAAAATGCTTTCAAAATCCTTCCCTCTGGTTCCGGCCGCGGCCAAAAGATGAATTTCTAAGGGATCAAGGCCCTCTAGAAGCGTCTTCAGCTCATTGATTCCGTATATATCGTTGTGACTGATCCCGGGCGTATCGATCAGGATGAGATCTTTTTCCCGAAACCTTTTCAGGCAGGCCTTAAGGTCCTTCTGGTTCGACACAGCGGCTACGGGAACGCCGAGGATATTTCCATAGGATTCTATCTGTGCGGAGGCCCCAATTCGATGATCATTGAGGGTAATAAGTGCAATCGATTTCCTATTCTGAAATGTCTCGGCCACGGCAATTTTTGCCAGGTTCGTTGTTTTCCCAACGCCGGTCGGTCCCACAAAGACGACAACGCGACGCTTTTCATCATTCACTCTGTCAATACGGTCCGCCACGCCCAGTCCCTTGAGAACGTCTTTCAGATGAGCCTTGACCTCCGTGTCCCCCAACACCTTTATAGATGCCGTTTCCTCTCTGAGACTTTCGATCAAACCGGAGGCAAGGGTTTCCTCCACGCCTTGTTTCAGCAATTCCTCATAGAGATTCAGGAATCGGATAAGGTTGTCGTTTCTTCGAAAATGCGACCTCTCCTTGTCAGGAGGCAGATTCCTTTTCATCCGGTTTCTCTGTCCAAGGTCCAGGGGACCCGACTCTCCTGATCCTGAATGAGCTTTCTGGGCAGTACCTGCAGATACATCCTTTCGAAGCGTCCATTTCCTGGCCGCAAAATTTTCCATTTTGGGCTTCCCGTTTCCATGATGGGTGTCGGTCGCCGCGGTGACCTCCACGCCGGGACTTCTCAGCAACCCCAAGACCCCTTTCCCTTTGGTGATGTCCCTTGCCGAAAGAATGACCGCCTGGGGCCCGAATTCCCGTTTGATCATTTTCAGGGCCTCTGCCATATCTCGTGCCTCAAATCTTTTGATCTGCATGTCACACCTTCACTGTTCCAATGGATTGAATTTTGGCGCTGCTGACAATTTCGTTGTATGACAGGACCGCCAAATCCGAAACAAAACGTTCCACAAGCCTCTTAAAATGGGGCCGGATTTGCGGTGAACATAAGACAATGGGGTGCCTGTTGAGTTCTGAAAATTTTTCCATATTCTCACTGAGACTGGCTATGATCTTCTGTGCCAGATGGGGCTCCAGAGGTAGAAAGTGTCCATGATCAGTCTGCTGAAGGGTCTCTGCGATGGTCTTTTCTATCTGTGGATCGATCGTAATTACGGATATATCTCCATCAGGAGACTGATAAAGCGTCGTGATGGTCCTTTTCAGTGACTGGCGGACGTACTCGGTCAAAAGATCCGGGTCTTTCATCATCGGTGCCCAGTCCGCCAGCGTCTCCAAAATCGTCAGCAGATCCCGAATGGATATCTGCTCTCTCAAAAGATTCTGCAAGACCCGGACCACCGCCCCGAGAGATAGCGCATTGGGTATCAATTCTTCGATGACCTTGGGATTCGTAACCTTCAAACCGTCCAAGAGTTTTTGGACCTCCTGCCTTCCCAGACACTCATGGGAATGATGCCGGATGACATCGGACACATGGGTTATCAAGACAGTGGCCAGATCAACAACCGTATATCCCTTGGTCAGCGCATTCTCTCTGTCCTTCTCCTTGATCCAGGTGGCCGGAAGACCGTACGTCGGTTCTTTTGTCGCAATCCCATCGATCTTTTCAGTGGTTGTACCGGGGTTCATCGCTAAAAGATGGTTCTTCATCAATTCCCCGCTTGCCACCTCGTTCCCCCTCAGCAGGATGGAATATGCATTGGGCTTCAATTTCATATTATCCTGGATATGAATGGGAGGAACAATAATGCCCATGTCCCGAGCCATCTGTTCCCGGATGGATCTAACCCGCTCCATGAATTGTCCGCCCTGGTCCACATCCACCAGAGGGATCAGTCCATACCCCACTTCCATAGCCATCACATCCACCGGAGGAACCGCTTCCACCCGCGCAGGCGTCTTGGCTTTCGATTCAGACACCGCAAGGTCTCTGGCCTTGGCTGCATCTGCCTTCCTGGTTTTGCCCACCACATACGCAACCCCCCCGGCGACAGCCGATAACACTAAAAACGGGACCGTCGGAAGTCCTGGGACCATGCCAAAACCGAAGAGCACCGCAGAGGCAACGATCAACGCCTTAGGCTCGGTCAGGATCTGGGATATCACCTCGTGTCCCAGTGCGGACTCGGAGCCGGCCCTGCTGACAACGATGCCGGCCGCAGTGGATATCATCAGCGCAGGGATCTGCGTGACCAGCCCGTCTCCAACTGTCAGAAGGGTGTAGGTCTGGGCGGCGTCGCCGAAACCCATTCCGTTTTGCAGAACCCCGATGGCAAGCCCTCCCACGATGTTAATGAGCGTGATGATGATGCCTGCAATGGCATCCCCCTTTACAAACTTGCTGGCGCCGTCCATGGCCCCGTAAAAATCTGCCTCCCTGGCAATCTCGCGGCGTCGCGACTTCGCCTCTGCCTCGTCAATGAGCCCTGCATTCAGGTCGGCATCGATACTCATCTGTTTGCCGGGCATGGCATCCAGGGTAAATCGGGCGGCCACTTCGCCGATCCGCCCCGATCCTTTTGTAATGACCATCAAATTAATGAGGACGAGAACCATAAAAACAATAGCGCCCACCACATAATTGCCGCCTACCACAAAACCGCCAAAGGCCTTTATCACATTCCCGGCGGCTGCAGGCCCCTCACTGCCGTGCAGTAAAATGATGCGGGTTGAGGCGATATTAAGAGAGAGCCTGAACAACGTAGCGATCAAAAGCACCGATGGAAACGATGAGAAGTCCAATGGCCGCAACAGATACGTTCCTACCAGAAGAATGGTCAGGGCAAAGGTGATATTGAACGAAAGTAAAAGATCCAGCACGACAGCCGGCAAGGGCATCACCATCAAGACCACAATGCCCACAACGCCTACGGAGGCAATGACCTCGCTGTTCTTGGTCAAAAATGGAATATTGATTGAATGACTTGCCTGGTTCGATATTGCCATAATTTCACTCTTCAGATTAGGGGTGCCGCGCCATCGGTTTCGCGAGTCTCTGCATCACGATACGCTTTCTCTTCGGTCATGAGAGGCTTCTGCATTTTCCGTGCCTGACTGCAACGGAAAATGGGCCACCCGTTTGGGGAAGGGATAACTACATAATCATATTGGGGATATCGTCCCATAAAGAATCATCCGGATGCGGTGGGGGCGTTTCGGCGGGTTTGTCTGTCAAGACGGGGAGAAATATGTGGGAAAGCGGACTTCAGGTCGCGCCGGGTGAGCGATAGCACACGCACAGAATCCGATGCCCCCCATAATTTGACTGGGGCGTCAAAAAATTGAACCTTCTTTGAGGGCCTCAAGCGACCATGGCATCTCAACTTGAATTGCCCATTCTTCGCAGCTTGTAGACATAGGCCAGTATTTCCGCCACTGCACGGTAAAGCGTGTCGGGGATAGTTTCGCCTATCTCACAGCTCTTATAGAGAACTTGCGCCAAAGGCTTGTTTTCGACGGTAGGGACCCCGTTTTCCCGGGCAATCTCCTTAATCCTCTCCGCAATAAGCGCTGCGCCTTTTGCCGCCACCTGCGGGGCGACCATCTCTTCCGCGTTGTATTTAAGGGCGATGGCCAAATGGGTGGGATTGGTGATGATGACGTCCGCATCCGGAACCGCCTGCATCATACGCCGCATGGCCATTTCCCTCTGGGCCTGTCTGATTTTACCCTTGATCCGTGGATCTCCTTCGGTCTGCTTCCATTCATCCTTGACCTCCTGTTTGCTCATCATGAGGTCTTTGGTATATTGCCATTTCTGATAAACGAAATCCAGGACCGACATGGCAAGCATCGCCACGGCCACATAAAGAAGGATTTTCAGGGAGGCGGTCCCGATAAAGGACAGAATCTGGCCCACGCTCATGGCCATGAGGGAAGGAAGCATCTCCATTTCTCCCATGAGCACGGCATAGGCAATGGCGCCGATGAAAAGGATTTTCAACATCGATTTGAGTAGTTCAACCGTTGATTTCAGGGAAACCAGATTCTTCATCCCTGAAATCGGATTGAATTTGGACAGTTTGGGGGTAAAGGGCTCCAGTGTAAACAAAAAACCCACCTGCATAAGGTTGGCCCCAATCCCGACAATCAGGAGAACCCCCATCAGGGGCATAAGAAGGACAAAAATCTGTTCAAAAATCTCCAACAAGAACGCCGTCGCGGAAGCTCCTTCGACGGCGATCGTGCCGAGGTTCCCGAAAACCCCGTGCATAAATTCGGCAAGCCTCCAGAACATCCACGCCCCTCCGAAAACCAGCACCCCCAGGGAACCGATGAGTATCAAGGCCGAGGACACCTCCGGGCTTTTTGCCACCTGGCCTTTCTTTCTTGCCTCCTCGAGTCGCTTAGAAGTCGGTTTTTCGGTCTTTTCTTGGTCGCCTTTCTGGGGCATGCAACGCCTCTTTCATAGTCGATTCAAAATTGTTGTTTGCAGTTCCCTCTTAACCTAAGGTCCAGGGATCCGACCTGCACTCGGCCCTTAATGCCTCACAGCCTACAGCACGGTGTGGATAAGGGGTGCAGATTTCAGGCGCACCTGCGCTGCGGATACATCTTTCCGCCATCTGAAACCCGAAACCTGTTACGCACCCAACGGCTTCAATGTCTCGATCGCCCCGAAGGGGCCGCCTTCTCCGAGTCTCGGAAAAGGCATAGGCCTTTACATGGCCTTGAGAAGATATAAGACGGTCATTTCCAATCCCGCGAAAACCGTCTTCATAAAGGTTAACAAGTAGGGGAGGGAAAAGCTCATGAACAACAGCCCCACAAGGATCTGTATGGGCATGGCCACAAAGAAGATATTCATCTGAGGGACCGTTCGGGCCGCCACGCCAAAGGACACGCTCAAGAGAAACAAGGCGGCCATCACCGGGGCGCCTACCTTGATGGCAATGACAAACATGTCTCCGCCCAGGGCTATCAGCTGCTCCATCAGTGAATTGCTGAATTGAAAGGCAAATGGGGGGACCAGACGAAAGCTATCCGCCACGGCATGAAGAAACCAGTGGTGCGCGTTGATCGTCAGGAAAATCAATATCGCGATCATATTGTTGAGTTCTCCGAGGAGAGGTATTTCTTCGCTGCTTGTGGGATCTACAACATTGGCCATGGCCAGGCCCATCTGGAATCCCACCAGCTGACCTGCCAGTTGCACCCCTGCAAAAACCATCCTGACAGACAGCCCGATGATGACTCCCAGCATAATTTCGCTAATCATCCCTAAGCTCAAGGGAATAATGCTCAGTTGAGCGGGAAATTCATTCAGATTCAATATGGGATACAGAAGCAAAGCTACCGCGAATGACAGCCCGATCTTGAACGGCGCAGGGATACTCGCGCTCCCGAATATCGGCAGGGTAAGCAATAATGCGCCAACCCGTAAAAAAATAAGGAGGAATATCTGGACTTCCGCCAATGAGACATTGAAATATGCCATCTGTTATCCGGGAGCGGGGCGATTTCTGATCGCTTTGTTCAGCGGGCAAAAGTGGGGATGTTTATAAAAATATTCTGTGTAAAGTCGATAACGACTTCAAGCATCCATGGAAAAAAGATCAGGAGCGCAACCCCGACTGCCAGCATCTTGGGTATGAATACCAAGGTCATTTCATTGATCTGTGTAGCAGCCTGAAACATGCTTACCAAAAGCCCCACGATCAAGCCGGCGAGGAGCATCGGTGCAGCCAACAGCATCGCAATCTTGAGGGCCTCGATAAAAAACCCGGTTACGAAATCAGGACTCAAATCAATACCTCCTTACCAGCCGTTATCCGAAGCTTTTGACAACGGACCCGACAATCAAGTACCAACCGTCGGCCAGAACAAACAACATCAATTTGAAGGGCAATGAAACCATGACGGGCGGGAGCATCATCATCCCCATGGAAAGAAGGACGCTAGCGACGACCATATCAATTACAAGGAATGGGACATAAAGGAGCATTCCTATCTGGAATGCTGTCTTCAGTTCACTGATGATAAAGGAGGGTATCAGAACCATCGTCGGAACATCCTCCACGTTTTTCGGCCTTTTTACCCCTGCGATATCCACGAACAGGGCCATATCCTTTTCTCTTGTCTGCTTTATCATGAATTTCCTCAGAGGGATGATTGCAGCGTCCAACGCCTGTTCATTGGTGATTTGCTTTTCCATGTAAGGTTGGATCGCCTTCTGGTTAACCTCCGTCCAGACAGGCGTCATGATAAAGATGGTGAGAAACAGCGATAATCCGATAATGATCTGGTTCGGGGGGCTCTGCATAGTCCCCAACGCCCTCCGAAGAAGGGAGAGGACGATCACGATGCGCGTAAATGAGGTGAGGGTGATCAGGATTGCAGGTGCCAGGGATAAGACGGTTAGCAGAAGGAATATTTGGAGGACAACCGATACCTGATCATTGCTTCCGGTCTTGTCCAGACCGATGTTTAAAAGAGACATGCCCCCTGGATTGGCTGCACCCCAACACGCAGTGTCCGGGACACCGGCAAGGGCGACAAGAAGGCATGATGCAATCACTACAAATCTCAAGGGCTCCCCCTATTTTCCAAATGTTTTACCGCCTCTGACGCTAATGATCCGGATAACCTTTTCAATACCGATGATCCGAAAGCCTGCCAGACCTTTAAAGAACTGTTCCTTTTAAAATCCCCACCACTGTTTCACTGCCAATGGGGGATTAAGATGTAACCCGCGTCTACAATGGCGGCCTTTCTCAATTGCACTCCTTGAATGGCAGGTTCCCTAATGAACGCGGACATCTTCTGGCGATTTCGACAGTGTATCCGGATGATGCCTCGACCCCGCCAGCAGCTATTGCTTTTCTTTTTTGTATCGTGACGATATTTTTTGAAGATGATCCGAAAACGACCATCGCATCGGCTCGTTTTGAGCAGCGGTCACCTGTTGCATTGTCTCAGTGTCATCAATTTTCGTAAGGAGGTTGATGCGATCATTCGTAATCCCCAGGACCAGCAGTGCACCGGGGACCTCAACAAGAGAGATACTCTTTTTAACCCCGATATAGGTGCTTGCCAGGACCCTGATCGCTCTTCCCTTTGACTGACCATCCCTCCGCCCGATCACCTTTTTCACAAGATAGAGTGCGACGATCAGCCCACCCAGCAATACCCCGAGAACAATGAACATCTTAACGGCCGTGGCGATTAAATCAGGCGACTGATTCATTTTAGTTTCTCGACCCTTTCCATCGGGCTTACGATCTCGGTTATCCGAATGGCATATTTGTCTTTGACAACAACGACCTCCCCTCTGGCAATCAACTGCCGGTTGGCCAGGATATCAAGGGTATGCCCTGCGGACTTCGTAAGCTCGACAATGGATCCTTGGGCCAGTTTGAGAAGTTCACTTACCACCATTTCCGTCCGTCCAAGTTCTACGGTGACCTGTAAGGGGATATCGAGCACGAAATCCAGCTTTATAGCGGTTGGGGCACTCGATTCATTTCCCTGCTCTGAGACCCCGCGCAATCCTTTGTCTTTCTCATTCATATTGCACTCCATCTCCCGGCAGTGTAGGCACTTCCATCTACTGCCTGATGTTCATCCTACTTTCTCTCGCCGAGGATGTTAAACAACTCTGTGACTTGAACGGCCCGATTTCCGGCTACAACACCCGGAATGCCTAACATCTTCGGGACCTTCTCAACCATCACGGCAATCGGATTTTGGGGCCCCGTGTTCAGCCTGATGACATCGCCCTCTTTGAGATTGAGGACATCCCTCACCCTCCACGACGATTTGCCCAATTCAACAGACACCGTTACTTCTGTATCGCTCAACAGTTTTTGCAGTTGCATATTCCAGGCATTTTCCAGTTCCGCTTCTCTGATATTCCTGTAAGAAAGCTTGTCCTTGATCGGCTCCAATAAAAGGTACGGGATACAGAGCCATAACTGAGCTGAGGACTCATCCAACGATACGGAGAACGCCACCGCAATCACCGGATCACTGGGGGCAACCAGGCGCACGAACTGCTGTTTTGTCTCACTTTTTCCTAACGACATCCGCAGGATCTGAACGAATTCCCACGCCTTTTCAAGATCCTTAAGCGTCTCGTTGGCAAACTTCCTCATCACCCGTTGTTCAATAAGGGTGAAGTCTCTTTCCTGGAACACCTTTGATTTCCCAGTCCCCCCGAACATGCAGTCAATGAGGAAAAAGACGAGATTGGGCTCAATGGCAATCAGCGCCGAACCGATGAGCGGTTCCATTCGAAACGTGTGGAAACTTGAAGGGTTGGGAAGCCCTTCCAAAAAATCCCCGAACTTGACCATTTCAGTGGACGCCAGCGTTGTGTCAATAGGCGCCCTGAATGATGTTGATAAAGAACTTCGAAGGAAATTGGCGAATCGGTCAAACACCTCATCGAGAACATCGAATTGCTCCCGCATCATGATGTTCTGAGATGTCAGATCATAGACCGGGATCTGGGCCTGAGATGTTTCCTCCGCTTCCTCACTGACCTCCAGATCAACATCCCCTGCCTTCATGGAAGACAGCAGCGCATCCACTTCTTCCTGGGTCAGTATCTGATCAGCCATCGAAATCCGCCTTTATTGAACCACAAACTCTTGGAAAAAGATGTTTGTTATCTGGCCCTCCTGCAACACCCCGTTCAATTCTGTGATGAGTGTGCTTCTGAGCGCATTTTTACCCTCAACGCTTTGAATTTCCTTAAACGTTTTAGTGGGAAGAATCATCAATATTCGATCGCGCATTTCAGGCACCTTTTTTTCCAGGGATGGGACTACCTCCTTATCGTTAAGCTCTAAAACAATTCTTGTGCTGAGGTATCGTTTGCCCCCGGGATCGGCCAGGTTGACGATAAAATTCTCCAATGGAAAATTGATTTTGTTCTTGTCTGCCGTCGCTTTCTCTGCACTGCCATGGGTTCCTTCAGCAGCCGTACCCTTTTCAGAAGTGGAACCTTTGCCCTTCAGGTAGAAAAAGCCCCCGCCTCCGATAATGGCGGCTGCCAGCAGGCCGATTACCAGTATGATCAGCATTTTTTTCGACATGTCATCCTTCCTCGCTCTTTACCAAAACGATCTCCACCCGACGGTTTCTGGCCCTGTGCTCTGGGGTATCATTCTGTACCAGAGGCCTCAATTCCCCATATCCCACCGCCGACAGACGCCCGGGGGCAATGTTTCCCTCTTGAATAAGATATTTGACAATGCGTACCGCCCTTGCCGTGGACAGTTCCCAGTTTGAATCAAATCTCTCCGTAAAGATGGGAACATTGTCCGTATGTCCTTCCACGCGCACGCGGCAATGATGGGCCTCGATGATCTTGAGAAGTTCATTCAAGACCGGAAAGGCGTAGGGGCTGATATCGTCCGAACCCGATTCAAAGAGGGCCGCGCCGTTGAGGCTCATTACCTGATCTTTTCCCCTGAATCGGACCTCCAATCCATCGAACGATTTGAGCGACCCGATGTATTCCTCAATGCCCCCTTCGCCCTCAGGAATCATCTCCCCTTTGATTGCGCCGATCTTGGATCCCTTGTCTCCGAATGATTCGATAATGCCCACCGGCGAACCCTCCCCCTCCTCCAGGACCCCCAGACCCTGCATGACAGAGAGCTGAAATTGCTTCAGCTTTGCCACATCCGTGGAAGCCATGGTGAAGAGAAGGACAAAGAAGACCATCAAGAGCGTCACAAGATCATTGAAGGTGGTCAGCCATCCTGCCCCGCCTTTTTCCTCCTTTATTCGATGACCACTCATTTTGTATCCTGCTCCCCGTGGGAGTCGCCATCCGTCCCATCCTGATTCGCCAATCGAAAGATAAATTCCACCCGCCTGTTCTTGGCGCGGAGTTCCGGGCTTTCATTCGGAACGACTGGTTGAAACTCCCCAAACCCTGCTGCCGAAAGCCTTTCCGCAGAGATTCCCGGGATTTCCAGAAAGTACCTCAAGACATTCACCGCACGTGCCGTCGACAGTTCCCAGTTTGAAGGAAACATGTCCGTATGGATGGGGAGATCGTCGGTATGTCCCCTAATTTCAACAGAGTAAGAGACCTTTGCGATGATGGCGCCTATCTTATCGAGCAGCGGAAAGGCCTCTTGAGAAATCTCTGCAACCCCCAGGTTAAACAGGGCCTTGTCGGCCAACCTGGCCACAAGACCGTTGCGCAGGAATGAAAAGGAAAGATCTTCTGACAACCCGAGTTGTTCCACAGCATCCTGGAGTTCCTGAAATATCAGGGCCATTTCGCCCTGATCGTATGCAATATCTGGAAGGGAATGCCGTGCCTGTCCCCCGGAGCGAACCTTGACCCCGCCCGGCATGGGGCTCACTGCACGGGTGAAGGAAGCGACAAAGTGTTCCACCTTTGACTTTTCAATCGTTGAAAATGAGCACAGCATGATGAAAAAACAGAGCATAATGAGGATAAAGCCGGTATAGACGACTTCCCATCCTGGTCCAGAGGCCTCTCCCGACTTCTTTCGGTTGTTTCTCTCATCTTCCGCCATTGTCCCCGTCAATCTCCCCCGTCGCCTTTCTCCTGCTCCGTTGATTCCTCAACGGCAGATATCTTTGTGCTCTTTGGAAGGAAGGCCCTCAACTTCTGTTCAATAACCCGATGATTGTCTCCGGATTGGATGGACATGATCCCCTCGAGGACCAGTTCCTTCAAAAAGATCTCCTCCTTGCTCCGCGTCTTCAATTTGGCGGCAATGGGTAGAAAAAGCAGGTTTGCCAGAAGTGTTCCGTAGAATGTGGTCAGCAGGGCAACCGCCATCGGGGCGCCTATGGAACTGGGATCCTCCATCTGCATCAGCATCTGAACCAGTCCGATAATGGTCCCCAGCATGCCGACGGCCGGGGCATAAGATCCCATGCTGACGAATATTTCGGCACCCAGGGAGTGACGTTCCTCCACATAGGATATCTCGGTTCTCAAAACGCCTTTTATTGCCTGAGATTCAACCCCATCGATGGCCAGTTCCAGGCCCTTTACAAAAAAGGTGTCATCGATGTCCTTCAGCTTTGATTCAAATGAGAGGATCCCCTCTTTCCTGGCGAGTTTGCCGAACTCGATCATCATGTTAATGACCTTATCGGTCGATTGGGAGCGATGAAAAAAGACATTCATGACAATCTTGAATACGCCCAAGACCTGCGCAAGGGGATAGCTGAGCAGTGTCGCCCCCATGGTTCCCCCGACGACGATCATGAAGGACGGTCCGTTGATAAACCAGGCTCCTGAACCTCCAAGGAGAATGGCACTGATGACCAGCACTGCGGAGAAAAAGATGCCGGCGAGCGTAGCGAGATCCAATGGATAGCCTCCTTTATTTGTAAATTTCACGATAGATTATAGCAAGCATCGTGCCATGAATTTATGCGCCCCTCTTGCAGGAGGGCGGTTGATCCCGCTTAAGGAGGCCCTTTAAATCATGAGATAGGATTAAAGTCTCGGGAAAGCCGAGAGAATTTAGCTGAGAGAGGTATGGATTGGAAAAACAGGAAACTTTGGATGAGAGTAGGGCGCCTTTCTGGGAGAAATCCGCCCTCCCATGTAGGCGGCCTGTTTCTATATGGACACGAGTAATTTTGTCCAGGAGAACATTGTTGTTTAAGTCTGAGAGGAACTGACACCGTCAGAAACGACCTTTGAATCAGAGATATCCCTTAAGATACGCTGAAGGTCCATTTTTTTGGCAGTTGTCATTGGTTTGACGTTTCTGCGAGGCAAAGCGCCGTGTCGGCGACAACAGCTGAACAGTCCCGATCCTTGCACCGGCATGCCTACTGCGGGGTTGAGGTGCATTCCTTGTGTTGAAGAGTGGGTACGCATTGACCCTAATGCGGGTCCTGCACATACGCATTCATCCGCAGGTCATCCCCACGGCGTAATTAACGACACGCACCAACCGGGGGTTCACATGTCCAAAAGGAATCATTCCCATACGCATTACCTGCTGATGATGCGAACGTCAAGGGATGATCACACCGCAATTTTCCCTATTGCTGTCTGCACATAAATGATCCGTGCCACTGTGGATGGTGCGTTGATACG